>JGI20214J51088_10000001_pt1 | contig 465949 bp, 359 predicted proteins | sample WetSurMetagenome_FD_51088 | JGI IMG/M metagenome (IMG submission 51088) | reverse complement strand
TATACGGTGAGCACCACTGCCCGCTATCTTCGGGTGAATATGACATACAATTCTGCAAATACCGGGGTCCACATAACAGACTTCAGGGTGTATGGNGTTCTCAATACCGTTATTCCGAAGGTCTATGCAATAACANGNAGTGCCGGTGCAGGAGGTACGATAAGNCCATCAGGTATAGTATCAGTTTCTGACGGTGGCAGCCAGTCATATACCATAACGCCGGCAAGCTACTACCAGGTCTCAGATGTTCTGGTTGATGGGGTATCGGTAGGTGCAGTAACAGCTTATACTTTCACCAATGTAAAAGCAAACCATACTATAACGGCGACCTTCTCAGCGTTGCCGAATATAGCGCTTAATAAGCCGGCTACCAGCCAGTCGGTCGACGGCGCCAACGTCGCTTCGAGGGCAAATGATTCCGACGGTACCAATGCCAGTTTCTGGGCCGCCTACCCTTATCCAAGGTGGTGGATGGTGGATTTAGGTGATAACTATGCTATTACTTCGGTAGTTATCCGCAATTACGTCTGGAATTCACGATACTACCAGTATAACATTGAATCGAGCCTCGATGGAATAACTTTTACCAGGATTGCAGAGAAAACCAATACAACCCCGGCAACTGATGCGGGTGATGCATATGATATCAGTGTTACTGCGAGATACCTGAGAGTCAACCTGACCTACAATTCAGCCAACTCAGGTGTACATATAAGTGATTTCAGGGTATATGGAACTCTTTCACAATCCGGATCCAAGGGGCTTGCAACAGATAACCCGATGGACAAGTCAGCTTCAAAAGAAAGTAATGCCACAGAGACTGAAAACACAGAGATAAGACTTAAAGTCTACCCTAATCCTTTCAGCAGCCAGTTTTCAATAAGGGTTGAATCACAGGAAGATGAGGTATTTGATATGATTGTATCTGACCCCCGGGGAAGGGTAATGATTACAAAGAATGAGATAAGGTCAAATACCGATGTTGTTATTAATGAGAGACTTAATCAGGGGTTTTACATTCTTAGGCTGACCAGTAAGAAGCATAGTATCATAAGGAAGATAATATGCAGATAACCTGATAATGCATTATCGGGAAGTTCAGGAAAGCTGGTATGGGATCAGTATGATCCAGTAATAAACAATTCCGGCTGCTTCGCGTAATGTTTTCAGGAAGTTTCTTTTTCCGGATCCTGTTGTGAATTTATCAGGAAGTGAGATTATTCCTATTTTGATATCCCGCCCCAGGACCTTTTTATATATCATGGCCGTCCTCCTGGAATGAGCTCCAAGGCTTACAATATTTATACCCTGTGCCGTAACTCCTGTATCTTTGAACCATTTCCTGAATGCCAGTACACTTGCAAGAGTCTGGTTTACAGTTGTTTTTCCGCCCGGGACTGCAATAACTTTCAGGCTGTCGGCACCAGCTCTTATAAGTTCTTTCCTGGCAGTCTCTGCCAGTGAGTTATAATCATAAATAAACCTGTGCTGGCCATCGATGGCTCCAATATCGTACTTTGAATTTTTCTGAAAGGGGATAACCAGTTTTTTATTTACTGTTAATTCCTTAACAAAGAGATTTCTGTCTCCAAAATCTCCCATGGCATCATTGGTGAACTGGATCATCAATGAATCTATCTCTTCCAGTCCTGCCTGCCATGTGACACCATACTTTTTCTCCTTTCTGCCCGCACAGAAACCCTGTAATATGGAGTCATTTACCCATATACTGAAACACGCGCGATCCTTACCATCGAGCTCACTGTAGGCTGTTACCTCGATAGTGTTGGGACTGTCTTCCCCGGCTTCTTTAAGTTTGTTTTTAAGGTCAAAGATCAGGTACCCATCCATTGAAACAAGGCAATATTCCTGTGTACTGAGGCCGGTTGTCACAACATACTTGTAATTATTCCTGCCATACTCATCATAGGCAAGGTCCAGGGCAGTGTCCGGAAGCCAGCCTTCAACAACTAGTATATCAGCATCAATTCTCTCTGATCTCGAAAAATAATCTGAACGCGAAAGCTGGAAAACCAGGATCAGAAAAGCGACGAAAACTATTATCAACACTGCGATAATTACTCTGATTCTCCCTGGAAAATTGAATTGCATGATATTCTGAATGATATTCAAAAATAGATTATTCTTCTCAGGAAACAACACCGCACCAAATAAAGCAAATATGGTCATTCAGGTTGAGTGAGCCGAAAACAGCAGAGCGGTTGACTGGCTGAACCCTTCCGGGATAAAGTACTCATCAATTTATTGGTATAATTAATCAAAAAAAGCATAATTTAAGATATTGAAAATGAGCGTGTAGGTGTTTTATTTCCGGGGTTTTATCAATCAGGTCCATGTAGCAGATTGGTTTTAATTTTCTGCAACAGTATTTTTGTATCGCGAAATCTGGAATATTCCAGAGTCGATTTGTTGAAATATATATAATTAGTTTTATGTATAATTGTATATATTGGATGATTTACATTCGAAAATGCAATATTCATTTACAAGGTTGTTTAATAACAGGAAGAGATAGATGAATAAAATAGGTTTATGGTTCTCAACATTTCTTAAGGATTTTTTTTCAGAGGGACATGAGCGAACAGTAAGAGCGAAGAAAAATATCCTTTACTCTTTCCTTATAAAGGGTCTTAGTATTGCAATAAGCCTGGTACTTGTGCCCCTGACCCTTAAATACGTAAACTCAACCCGGTACGGGATCTGGCTTACTCTGAGTTCTATTATTGGATGGCTGAGTTTCTTTGATATCGGGTTCGGCAATGGATTGCGCAACAGGCTTACCGAAGCTATCACAAGGGGGGAATATGAGCTGGCAAGGATCTATGTAAGTACAACATATGCCATTCTGAGCATTATTGTTGGTATAGTGCTGGTAGTGTTCTTTGTCATTAATCCGTTTCTTAGCTGGGCAAGTATCCTCAATGCACCAGCAGAAATGGCTTCTGAGTTGAGCTTGCTTGCAATTATTGTATTTGTTTTCTTCTGTATTCAGTTTGTATTGCAGCTGCTCATTACAATCATGACTGCGAACCAGGAACCTGCAAAAGCGTCATTTTTCGGATTGCTTGGCAGTCTCACATCATTGATAATAATCTTTGTCCTCACCAAAACCACAGAGGGCAGTCTTGTATACCTTGGTGCTGTTTTCAGTATTGCACCGGTTATTGTTATGATAATAACCAGCTTATGGTATTTCAAAAATGAGTACCGGCGATTTTCTCCCTCCATCAGGCATGTGCAGTTTAAATATGCAAGGGATCTGATGGGACTGGGTATTAAGTTTTTCGTACTCCAGGTAGCTGCAATTGTGATCTACCAGACCAGCAACCTTATTATCGCACAGCTCTTTGGTCCTGAGCAGGTTACCCCTTATAATATTGCATTCAAGTACTTTAGTGTGGTTACCATGGGAATGTCAATAGTTTTGTTACCATTCTGGAGCGCCTTTACAGAGGCCTGGACAAAAAAGGATATCGCCTGGATAAAAAACACGATGAGAAAATTAAGAGTTGTATGGCTCCTTCTTACCGCCGGAACCATGGTGATGCTTATTTTCTCTAAGCTGATCTACAGGCTGTGGGTGGGAAGCGAAATTGTTGTCCCCTTTGCTTTATCTGCATCAATAGCATTGTATGTCATCATTTATGCCTGGAATGGAATCTATATTAATTTCCTAAACGGGGCTGGAATTATCAAGCTTCAGCTATGGTCAGGCATCTGGGGAATGGTACTTAATATACCTCTTGCAATATTCCTCGGAAAAAAAATCGGGATAATCGGGATAGTCCTGCCAACGGTCTTCCTTGGTGCAATTAATATGATCTGGTCGTCAATCCAGTATAGAAAAATTATTAATTTTAAGGCCACCGGAATTTGGGCGAAATGATCCATTCATGCTTCTAAATTACGTTCAGCTTTATTAATCCGATCAAATTGGCAGTATCAAAATCAGATAACGTTTTAGAATCCCGTGAATTTCAGATGGATGCGAAGACAAATGTCTTCATGAATGTTTTCTGGATAGGTTTTGCCATCTATACACTTTTCTTCACAATACTTGTATCGAATATCGTTCCCTACAGGTTTGTTGTTGTCTTTCAGATGGTCCAGTTTTTTGGTGTCTTTATCTTCCTGCTTGCTGCATTTTCGCTGATAAGGTTCAAATTATCCAATAATTATCTGCTTACAGTATTATCACTGTTCCTTTTCTGGCAGCTCATTACTGTGATGAGGGGATTTATTTTTGAGGTTGAATATATTAAGAATTCGCTCCTTGATCTCTGGTTCGGGATACTTATCTACTTTGCACCGGTGATAATGCTATTCCCTAATATAATTGCTTCATTTAAGAAAATATCCAAAGTAATTATAATTCTGGGTATCTTTTTCCTTCTCTACGACATGATCTTTATCAAGGATCTCCTGTATCCTTATGGCGGTAACCGTTTGAGTCAGGCACTAATAGAATACTTTTCAAGGAACCTCAGCATGGCCTGCGGCTTTCTACTTTTTACATATATCTATAATTCCGACAAAAAGAACTTCACTGCCCTCGGTATTATAGTGCTCACCTTATTGCTCTCAGCAATAAGGGCCAGGCGCAGCCTGATGTTCATGACAATGACAATCCTGGTAATCTCCTATATCATTTTCTATTTTTCAAATAAAGGGAAAGTAACAAAGGTTATATTTTCTATCATACTGATATTGTCTCTTATTATGTATGGTGCATATGTCTATACATCCCAGAGGAACGGAATGTTCGGGCTTCTTTCAAGCAGGATGTATGAGGATACCAGGTCAGGTGTGGTCCAGAATTTTTATAACGCCATGTCAACAACCGACTGGATATTTGGTAAAGGCATCAACGGGATCTATTTCTGCCCCGGCATAGATGAAGGCAACAGGATTACAATATACCGGTCAGTGATTGAGACAGGTTACCTGCAGGTTATTCTTAAAGGCGGGATATTGAGTCTGTCACTTTTCCTCTTACTCGCATTACCGGCGATGTATCTGGGGTTTTTCAAATCGAAGAACATCCTTGTAAAAGGAGCCGCAGCCTGGATCCTCTGGTATATTATAAATATGTACTCGTCAACCGGAAATGGGTTTGTAATGACATACATACTGGTATGGGTTTCTATCGGGTTATGCTTTCATAAAGGCATAAGAGCAAAAACTGATACTGAAATGAAAGTTCTCTTACAATAAGAATTACATGAGGATACTCTGGTTCATAAGTTCCCCCTCACCCGCATCGGGGCTGGTTAAAACTGACTCAGTAATGACAGGGTGGGTTTTTTCCCTGGAAAAATTTATTTCATCTGATAAGAATATTGAGCTCGGAGTAGCATTCCCTTTTGGTTATGAAAGTCCAAAGAACTTTAAGGTGGGAGATACCAGCTACTTTACATTCCCGGTAGGAAGAGAAAAAGGTAAGATAGCAGGTTTATACGAGAGATGGACTCATAAAATTGAACCTGAAAATGATATTGACAGTTATCTCAGGGTAATTGATATTTTTAAGCCCGACCTGGTTCATATCTTTGGAAGTGAATCATCCTATGGAAGGATAATTTCCCGGATCAGCATCCCGGTAATACTTCAGATACAGGGTAATCTCACAGTCTGCTCATTGAAGTACTTTGCAGGATTTACTCCCTGGGAATCAGTTAAATATTCAAATATTAAGAGCTTTCTGCTGGGGTATAATACATGGCATCAGTTCTATAAATTCAGAAAGAGAGCCCTCCGTGAAGAGGAATTCATGAGGAAAGCGAAGTACATTATCGGACGGACCGACTGGGACAAGTATATTACCAGGATCATGGCCCCTGATAGTGCTTATTTTCATTGCGAGGAAATTCTCAGGGAACCTTTTTATTCGCTTAGATGGAAGGGAATTACCAACGGGAGATTCAGACTTTTCTCTACTTTAAGCGGATCAACATATAAGGGATTTGAAACTATCCTCTCAGCAGCAGCACTTCTGAAAAAGAATACAAACCTTGACTTTGAATGGCATATAGCAGGCATTGATGAAAGCCATGAAATAATAAAAATAACCGAAAGGTCGGGGAAACTTAAATTTGCAGACAATAATTTTATATTCAGGGGATTAATGGGCGCTGATGCTCTTGCTGCAGATCTTGTTTCAAGCGATTGTTTTGTTCATCCCTCGCATATAGAAAATAGTCCGAACAGTGTTTGTGAGGCTATGCTTACGGGTACTCCGGTTATTGCAACAGCAGCCGGAGGTACAACAAGCATCTTACTGAACGGTTCAGAGGGCTTGCTTGTTCAGGTTGGAGATCCCTATGCACTGGCCGGTGCAATACTGGAATTAGCAGGCTCACCTGAAAAGCGACTCTTGTTTTCCGAAAATGCACGACAGAGGGCACTGCAAAGACATAATCCTGAGAAGGTACTGGAGACAATGTCGGCTATCTACATGAATGTTATCAAAACAGATAAGAAATGAGATACCCGCGGGTGATAATAATCGGCGAGACTTTCCGGCTATATGGTGGCGGAGGAATAACCCTTACCAACCTGTTCCGCGACTGGCCCAAAGAAAACATCGGCGTGGTTACAAACCTTATCAGCCTCACCAGGACTGATACCGGTTATTCTTTTTACCAGCTTGGCAGCGAAGAGATCAAATTCCCATGGCCTTTTCACCCTTTCCAGACTTACTTTAAATCGGGAACATATAGTTTCGGAAGTGCAAACGATACTGACACAGAGCCACAAAGTACAGGGAGCCTCTTTTCGAGGTTCAAAAAGTATGTCCGCCCGGCTTTTGACGACCTTCTGCACAGGACTGGACTCTATTCCACATTTTATAAGATCAAACTGAGCGACAACCTGAAGAAATGGATAATCGATTTTAAACCGGATATAATTTACGTTCAGCCTTTTTACCATAATATGATGCGCTTCGGGAATCTTGTTCACAGTGAACTCAATATCCCCTATGCTATCCATATCATGGATGACAGTGTTATGTATATCAACAGGAGCATCTTCTTCAGGAAGTCAATCCAAAAAAGAATTAATGAAGATTTCCATGAACTGGTCAGTAATGCCGACGTTCCCCTGTGCATATCAGAAGCTATGGCTGAGGAATATACATCCAGATATAATAAGCCATTCCTTCATTTCAGGAACCCTATTGACACAGGTAAGTGGCTGCCATTCAGCTGGAAGAATAAGGAAGGAATAATCAGCCCTCTCAGGATTGTATATACCGGGCGTACCTTCCCCCCTTATTTTGAATCTCTTATCGATGCCTGTGTTATTGTCGATAGACTTAACAGCAAAGGTGTCAGGGTAAATCTCGATATCTCCTCCATAGATCTTAATCCGAAATTCATGAAAAGAATTAAGGATATGAAAGGTATTGGCTTTTATCCGACTGTAAAAGCATCTGAAATACCTATACTGATAAGTCAGTATGATGTTTTCCTGATCTGCGAGGATTTTGACAATGAAGCAAGAAAATACCTGAAGTTCTCAATTTCAACACGCGCCTCAGAAGGAATGATCTCGGGTGTGCCAATTCTTATTTATGCACCTGCTGATTGTGCACTGAGCATTTATGTTTCACAAACCGGATCTGGACTTGTAATAGGAGAGAGGGATGTCAACGGTCTTGAGGAAGCCCTGGCACAAATACGTTCCGACCAGGAGTGCAGGCAAAAAATATCTGCCAATTCAGTCAGAACGGCATTGGATGACAGTGATTCGAAGATTGTACTGGAGAAATTCCGGATTGCCTTAAATAATGGTAAGAATGAATAAATTCCCCAGGATACTGATTATCGGTCAGCCATTTAATGATGTGACAGGTGGAGGGATCACAATCTCAAACCTGTTCAGAGGCTGGCCATCCGACAGGATTGCCGTTGCAGCAACGGGTCACATGTTATATTATGTCACCACAGATATCTGTGATACATATTATCAGCTTGGTAATGAGGAACACAGATGGATCTTCCCTTTTTCGCTTATTCAAAGGTCTTTTCCATCAGGGCCCAGAATATATGAAAATAAGGATACAGTTTCGGTAACAAGGCATATAAGCACATGGAGGTTTGAATTTGTAAATCATGTTTTCTATCCCATCCTTTCGTGGATAGGACTGATCCATGTCTCCTCCAGGATATCGCTTTCCCCGGGATTCAGGAAATGGCTGGAAGAATTTAAGCCCGATATACTATACCTGCAGGTTTCAAGCCGTGAGACTATCAGGTTTGCTTCAGACCTGGTCCGGTATCTGAATATCCCGTCAGCTATTCATATAATGGATGACTGGCCATCAACAATCAGCAATAAAGGACTTTTCAAAAGATACTGGAAGAAAAAGATACATAGGGAGTTTCAGCAATTACTAGATATTGTTGATCTTCATCTCAGCATCAGCGATGCCATGTCGGTAGAGTACCAGAAGAGATACAACAAAAATTTTGTTGCATTCCATAATCCGACAGACCTCAATATCTGGCTTCCTCATTGCAAAAAGGACTTTACCATCAGGCAGGATAATATCAGGATCTTATATTCTGGAAGGATAGGTATCGGCATAGCTGATTCGCTTATCGAAGTGGCTGAAGCCATTGACCGGCTTAATACTGAAGATCTTAAAATCAGGCTTTTCATTCAAACGCCCACTGAGGAACAGAGTATCCTCGACAGGCTTTCAGGGTATGCATGCGTTATCATTAATCCTGTTGCCGGATACGATCAGCTTCCTGCTATTTTCGCAGATGCAGATTTACTTCTTCTTGCAAACGATTTTAATAAGGATGGAATAACTTACCTTAAATATTCAATGCCTACAAAAGCATCAGAATATATGATTTCAGGAACTCCTATTCTTGTCTATGCACCTGAAGGAGCCGCTGTATACCAGGCGATTGAGCAGAATGAATGTGGTTATTGCCTTAACCGGCAGGGGTCACAGGGAATCATGGAAGCTATAAGGTTCCTGTGCGGGGATGAAGAATACAGAAAAAGAATCAGCAATAATGCAGTTAATTATGCAAGGAGAAAATTCGATGCAATGAAAGTAAGGGATGAGTTCAGAAATAAGCTTATCTCAATAACTCCGGAAATGAAGAGAACCGGCGATGAAGGAATTGGGAAAGTGTAATAATCTGAAAAATTAGAAGGAAGTAGTAATATTAAATAAAAAATGGATTCCTGTATATATATATGTATCCCGGTTTATAACCGGATAGAGTACACCCTCAAGTGTATCAATAGCATAAAACGGCAGCCGGTAAGGAATTTCCGGATAATAGTATGTGATGACGGATCCACAGACAATTCAAGTGAAATCATCAGGGAAAAACACCCCGATGTTGAAATAAAACAGGGAACAGGTAACTTGTGGTGGGCCGGTGCAACCAATATGTGTGTTGAAGAGGCTCTCAGGATCGGTAAGGAAAATGATTTTATCTATACCCTTAATAACGATACTGAGGTTCTTGATGATACATTTACTGAGGCAGTTGCACTCACCGAAAGGTTCCCAGGATCCATCGTAGGTTCGGTAAATGTGTTCTTCGAAGAACCTGGTAAAATTGAACCTTCAGCTTTTAAAAAGACCGGCGGATTACTGTTCGGAGAAATGCCTCTGCGGATACACAAACTCGGCGACCCGGTACCGGCAGATACCGATTACCTGCAGGTCGACGCTTTCGCAGGCAAGGGTGTTCTGATTCCATTTGCTGCATTTAAAAAGGCAGGCCTTTATAATTCTGAAATGCTTCCTCATTATCATGCAGATACTGAATTTACAATCAGGGCAGGAAGATCAGGATTCAGGTTACTATATTCTTACAGGTCCAAAGTATTATCACATCAGTATCTTACAGGGACCGGAACTATGAACAAGAGCTTCCGTGAATTTTTAAGAAGCTTTAGCAATATAAAATCAGCAATACATTACAGGTCAGTTGTAAATTTCTCAAAACTGGTTTATGGCAGGAATTACAGGATATACCTTTTATGGCAGCTGACACGTATATTCCTGGGATATTTTAAGAGATTCCTGAGAAAAGAGTACAGTCAGGATATAGCTAAGTGACAACAATGCTGAATAATCGACCCATGATATATATCTGCATCCCGGTATTCAACAGGATCGGTTATACACGGAAATGCCTGAGGAGCATATATGAGCAGTCGTATAAAGAATTCTCAGTGATTATCTGCGATGACGGCTCTACAGACGGTACCGGCGATATCCTCGCTTCTGAATTTCCTGAGGTTACTGTGCTTAAAGGTACAGGAGACCTTTGGTGGTCGGGCGGTACTAATAAATGTGTTGAATATGCGCTGAGAACAGCAGGGAATGATGATTATATATTTACATTGAACAACGACACTGAACTGACCGGTGATACTCTGAATATACTGGTTGACTTTGCCGGCAGGAACCCAAAGAGTATAGTTTCGTGCGGGAATTATTTTAATAACGAAAGGCAGAAGCTTGAAGCGACTGCTTTTGTTAAGAAGAACCGCTGGCCATTTTCACTCTATCACAAATTACTTTTTCCGTGGGGACAAAATGCCGGTGATCTTAAAAAGAAAGTCTTTGAAGTCGACTCTGTATCGGGAAAGGGAGTTCTTATACCTGCTGAAGTATTCCGGAAAGTTGGCTTATATAATGCTGAAAAACTGCCGCAGTACCATGGTGATACTGAATTTACCAGGAGGGCAGTCAAAGCCGGTTACAGGATTTTCATAAATCTTGATGCAGTGATATATACTGACCAGTCTGCTTCTGGTATCGGACAGGTTAACTCCAAGGTAAGTATCAGGGAATTCATTCATAGTTTCAGTTCAAAGCGATCAGAGAACTATTTGCCTTCCCTATACTACCGTTCGAGGCTGATATATGGATTAAAATGGCCCGTATATCTCTTATTCAATATTTTTTCAATTAAGGCAAGGTTCATTAAAAGATATGTTCTCTTTTTGAAAAGTACATAATTACTATTTTAAAGTCCGGGGAAAAATCCGGTATATTTGTTCATGGCCTGTGAGGTCTTTTAATTCAGATATGGTTCAGTTAATATGATATTGCTTTTGCTTAACCTTATAATTGTAAAATTTATTACTGTATGTACAAGCTCCTTTTAAAAGTCAGAAAAACACCTCTTGATTTTGATGTTTCCTTTAAAGAAAAACTGCGTATAAATACAATTAATGCCTATTTATTTAATCTGTGTTTAAAGGACAAAGAGTTGTACAATGCTCTGTTTCAGTCGGATATTCTGCTGCCGGATGGAGTGGGGGCCCAGATGGCATCGAAGTCCCTAACAGGAATAAGCATTAAAAAAATATCGGGTTATGAACTCTTTATTCATGAGATGGAGAAGCTCGACCAGGTGTCCGGGAAATGCTTTTTCCTGGGAAGTTCAGAAAATGTTCTTTCATTGATAAGGAACAGGCTGCAGGTAGAATACCCGAATGTAAAATCAGGATTTTATTCCCCTCCATTCAAACCTGTCTTCTCCGTTGAGGAAAACCAGTCGATGCTTGATGCCATCAATTCATTTTCTCCTGATGTGTTGTTTGTGGGGATGACTGCGCCGAAGCAGGAAAAGTGGGTTGCAACACATTTTGAAAGGATTTCTGCGAAGCATATCTGCTCAATAGGTGCTGTATTTGACTTCTACGCCGGTACTATTAGCCGTGCTCCGCAATGGATGATTAATCTGGGACTCGAATGGTTCTACCGTTTTATAAGGGAGCCTAAGAGAATGTGGCGACGATACCTGCTCGGTAATACAATATTTTTATATAACCTGGTGAGTCAGAAAATCATAAGAGGCAAAGCCAGGTAACCCCTGAATGCTCCTTCTGCAATCTGCTATTCAGATAACTTCTCAGGCAACTCCTCCGGGTAAATATTCCGGAAATAAAGCGAGTCTATAAACATGGTCTTCACAATCAGGGAGTCCAGATTTCTCATGGAGTGGAACGGATCAAAGAAGTTACTCTTATCCTTAGTGAAATCACACACATAATTGAAATCATAGGTTTTCCCGATAGAGGATATGTCGCGAAGAAATACATTGTATTCATTCTTCAGTGAGAACTCATCTATTTTCCCCAGGAGAAGGAGATGAGTAGGGGGATTAAAGAAGAAGAGATTAATACCATTTTCGTCACAATATGCACGGATCTTCTTCAGATCTTCCAGGAAGGCATCCGGGTATTTATACATTTTGTAGAATTTCCCTGTTTGTTCGTCAATCTTCTCCTGCCAGTAACTTTCCATGCTTGTAATTTTAGGGATACCAAGAGTCGTTTTTTCTCCCTTTAAAAAGTCTCTGGCTATATAGTATATGACTTTAAAATTCGTTATATTAAAGATATAGGTGAAAAAATTTGATGATTTGAGCGCAGCTTTAAAGTAGTCGGTATTATTATATTTATTATACATATCGAAACTTATTCCTATACAGACATTTTTTAATTTCTGGTTTTTTGTGGCAAACCAGAAGCTGTCAATAAGTTCAGGGAAAGTACATCCTCCATATCCGAAATTGTAATAATCCTCACCTGTCACTTTCTTAATGGTTGCTACATTCAGATTTTGTATCCTCGAATCGCCTATAAGAATATTCGGCAGGGGGTCCTGCTTGTATCCTATTATCCTGGAAAGCCTTTCATTCAAAGGGAAAGCAATCCTGGTCTTGACATCCTGGCTTACCATCCTGGTATTAAAATAATTATAAGGATCGATAATAATAACTATTGCTACATACGCCAGGATAACAAAGGCAACAATTATACTTATGATTGTTTTTTTATTCATATTCAATTTATGTTCTAGTTGTTAATGATCAGTGTTGTATCGCCAGGCTGGTTAAAAAAGAGTACAATGATTATTATTAAAACAATTATAACAATTTCCCTGGTATTTAATGAATCAGGTTTCTCAGATTTCAGAACGTATTCTTCTTTTCTATAGAGCCATTCAATAAATAAATAAAAAATAAGGATCAATACATTCGAGATTGTAGCTGTAAATCCATTTCCGAGCGAACGGAGTTCATTGACCGATACTGTAAACAAGTTCGACGACAGGTTTAGCAGGATATTGTATGCATCATGGATCGAATTTGATCGGAAAAGTGTAAGCCCTGCCAGGATTATGATCGCAGTAACCAGATACCCGATCAATGGTATTAATGTTCCCTTCAGAGATATTCCGGATTCTTTTTTCGGGTTGGCCGGCTTAATTACAGAAGGAACTACAAGTAATGCGTTAAATAGCCCGAATGCCACTACAGAAATGTTTCCACCATGCCATAACCCTACAAGACAGAACAAAACGAAAAGATTCAGGAAAATAATCCAGTTGCCTTTCCTGGTTTTTTCAACCGGGAGATAAATATATTCTTTAAGCCAGCCGATGAGTGAGATATTCCATTTATTCCAGAATTCATTCAGGTTCCTCGACAGGTACGGGAATCGGAAGTTTATGGTAAGGTTTATGCCAAAGAGTCGTGCAGTACCTGTTGCTATATCGGAAAGACCTGACAGCTCACCATAGATCTGGATCGCGAATGATACTAGTCCGGCCAGGATTGTCAACCCTGAATAATCCGTATAATTATTGAATATTTCATTTGCATAAATGGCAAAGTTGTTGGCAATGACCACTTTTTTGAATATACCCCAAATGATCAGCTTTAAGCCGGAATAAATATTACCCTTATCGAACTGACGGTTCCCGAGATATTGAGGCAGGAGAGTTGTAGCTCTTTCAACCGGCCCGGAGAACATCTGGGGGAAGAAAGCGACATAAGCGGCAAAGGGTATAAAATCGCCGGCAGGTTTTATACGGTCCCTGTATACTTCAATACTATAGCTCAGTGCCTGTAGAGTAAAAATAGTGATCCCCAGGGGAATACCGATCTTTAATACTGACAGTGAGAGTTTAAACCCCAGTAAATCAGATATGGCACTGAACCTTTCAATGAAGAAGTTATAATATCTGAAAACAACAAGAACCAATAAGTTTATTACAATACTTATTATGAGATAAATGGTTCTGCGTTTCCTGTCTGGTGATGATGAGATCAGATAACCCGTCCCAAAGTTTACGAAAGTTATGAAAATGACCAGTATAAGGAACTTCCAATCCCATAATGCATAACAACCGTAGCTGGCCACCAGCAGGATAAGGTTCTTAGGTTTAATACCATTGAAGTTCTTATTCCAGTATAACAGGAGTGCTAAAAAAAGGATACCTGAAGTGATGAATAATGGCATATTATTGTGATCTGGTATTATTTTCCGGCTTCGGGCATTTAATTTACAACTTCTCAGAATTGTTCATATATGAACCCCGCACTTTTATTGATTCCTGCTAAAATAAGTATTGCAACTGATACAATTGCAACAAGCCAGAAAACCAGCCTGTTATTAATAATTGCCATCCTGATGGGTTTCTTACCCGTCTCATCCCTGTACTCCGAGGCTAATACAATAACGAACCCTGTTGCAACCAGTATAAAGTCTTTTGCAGCCAGCCCTGTGTTAACAGGATTACCTGAAAACCCATGGCCCCCAAACATACCTGAGAAGTAGAGCATTGCTTCACGAAGGTCCTTTGTAAAGAAAAAGACATGTGAAACACTAATAAAGATGAGGGTGAATATCCTGCTTAGTGACAGGTTCAGCCATACTGGTATCCTGCTGCTGACTTTAAGCCTTGTTTTCTTGGTGAAAAACTCATAATTGATGGCTATGCCCTGTAGCAGACCAAGGATAACAAAGTTCCAGCTGGCCCCGTGCCATATCCCGATAATTATAAATGTAAGAAATACAGCATAAACGGACGCCCATTTGCCCCATTTGATCCTTTTAAGGATAACACGTTTGAATATATAATCATTACACCATGTTGTAAGTGAAATGTGCCACCTCTTCCAGTATTCAGTGACGCTGGTTGCAAAAATCGGGCGGCTGAAGTTATTAATCAGGTTAATACCAAACATCTTTGATATACCAAGAACAATATCCGTATACCCTGAAAAATTAAAATAGAGGTAGAAAAACTGAACAAAAAAGTTTAAGATCAGGATTGCCCCGGAGGCGCCATTGATATCACCATTAACAGAATTTACAAAGTAGGCCAGCCTGTCAGATATAACAATCGTTTTAAAGAATCCCCACAGCATCTGCAGCATTCCTTCATAAAACTGCTGTTCACTCCAGTTAATACCCTTGTTGAGTTGTGGCAGCAGGGTTCCCGTCCGTTCAACCGGACCGGATATAAACTTCGGGAAATAAAGTATAAACAACAGGAATTTCCCGGGATTTGTTTCGGCTGGCTTGGTACCGCGCTTAACATCAATAATGTAGCCTATCGACTGAAATGTGAAGAAAGAAATTCCCAGGGGGATAATAAGTTTTAGATATGGTCCATCAGTTGGTAAAGATGATCTTCCAATTAATGCTAACAGATTGTCAATAAGGAAATTAGTATATTTATAAAAGACAAGGAGGCCTATATTTATAAATATTGATGCCTGATAAAGAAACGTCTTTAGTACAGGTTTTGTCGAGCGTGAAACAGCCAGACCTGCAGCGTAATTGAAAAGAGCGAAGCAGATTGTGAATATCAGAAAATTGAGAGAGAAACTGTAAATAAAAACGGCACTTGCAACCAGCAGTACTATCCATCTGTAAGATGGTCTGACCAGGTAAGAAAGGAATAAGGTTATAATCAGAAATGCCAGAAACTCCACTGAACTGAATTCCATATCCTGCTATTTGTTTTTTTCTATTACTTCAACTATCCTGTTAACAAACAACTTTGCTGCCTTCATCGAGAGCAGTTCATTAGGATGGGCATCGGCCACTGATGTTGCATATTCCGGTTTCATGAAAAGTCCACCTTCAGTCTCTATATTGTTGAAATCGAACAGGAAAATATTATCACCGGGTTCATCCCACTCTTCTTTCACCCATGTTATAAATGCCCTTGCTCTTTCAGCCTCATCAGGAGTGGTTCCATTTTCAACCTGTGCCGCCCCTGTCCAGATAATGAATTTATTATCCGGAAATTGTTTTAACTTATCCCTGAGGGCATTATATTGAAGTTTGTAATTAGCAATGGTTTTCTTTTGTGAATTGATGTCAGGAACAGAATCATCAGCAAGGATGTTGCTGATCGGGAAACAATGTTTAAAGCATATAATATCATATTCTGACGCCAGCATCTCCAATGTAGGCTGGCCCATGAATGGAGTGGTTCCGGCATTCTTAACCCAGATGTTGTAATAATCATACGGATTATTTTCAATCGGGTAGGGAGCATCCGGGAACCATCTTTCAGAAAGGGCATATTTTGTTCCTGCACTCCTGTTATATTCTTTCATCAATTCAGGAACCATGTTCTTCCCCAGTCTCATGGAAATACCTGCAAGTCCGGATAGTTTTCCCTTCCAGACATTCTGCCCTGTACTATGATGCAGGAATAATATCCTCACATCGGGGTCCTTATATGTCACTTCATTCATACAGGAGATCATACTGAACGGCGTAAAAAATATCAATAGTCTCAGAATACTCTTCATGCTTTTCATCAGGTGACAGGGGATTACATTTTTTCCTTAATCTTTTTCCCGGTAGGACTTATCGACATCTGGTCTTTCAGCACATAGATCTTGGGTATTTTAAAAAGGGCCAGGTGATTTGCGCAGTGTTTTATTATAGTGTCTTCAGTGATATAGCTTAATGTACCCTTCCTGACAATTATAGTAGCCTTGAGAGCTTCGCCCTGGATCTGGTCTTCCACTCCTTCGATAGAACAGTCAACCACTTCCGGGATCTGCAGGATGACAGCTTCAATCTCCTTGGGGCTCACACGTTTCCCTCCAACCTTTATAATCTCTTTCTTCCTGGCTGTAAGATAGATATATCCATCTTCATCAACAGTACCCAGGTCACCCGTATAGAGCCAGCCATCCCGCAGTGCTGCTTTTGTTCCCTGTTCGTCGGCAAAATACCCTGACATTATATTATCGCCGCGGGCTATTACTTCACCGGTTTCTCCTGGATTTACGGGTATGTTGTTTTCATTTACTACCCGGAGCTCAACACCCGGAATGCCTTTTCCCATCGATCCCTTTTTCTTCTCATAAAGCGCAGGCGGCAGATAGGAGAGGCGTGCGGTGGCTTCTGTCTGACCATACATTACGTAAAACGAAACTGATGGGAAGCTTTCACGGAATTCATCAATAAATACTGATGCAAGTTTTCCTCCTGCCTGTGTAACATAACGAAGATCGGGGAAGCTGGTTGTCTTGAATGAATCCGACATCCTGAGAAGGATCTGGAAATGACTGGGTACCCCGGCAAATCCGGTGCATTTGTAATCTAAAAGGTTCTTAATTATGGTACCCAGGAATATAAACGAATTATTGAAAACAATGGACCCCCCGATCCTCAGATGAGTATGGAGAAGGGATAGTCCGTAACAATAGTAGAAAGGCAGAACAACCAGCATCCTGTCGTTGCTGGTAAGTTCAAGATATTCAAGTATCGATTTGGTATTGGCAATGATATTCCTGTGCGATATCATTACACCCTTTGGTTTACCGGTCGACCCTGAGGTGAATATTATTTCGGCACACCTGTTGTCATCGAACGGTTCAGGCACGTATTCAATTAATCCTGTTTTTTCACCGGGTTCGCTGAGTCTCTTTGGTGTAAAACAATTCAATGAATTCACCGGCAGGGTATTGATAAGGTCTTCTGTAAGAAAGACCATTTCCGGCTTAGTAAGTCCTGCTATATAATTAAAGTTCTCTGTTTCAATTTTCGGATCCAGGGGGATACAGGTATTACCCGATTTTAAAATAGCGAGATAGGCTTTCAGAAAGAAGAGGTTATTGGGTGAGAGGAGAAATACATTCTTGTTCTCTCCGATTTCCTTCTTTATCATTCCGGCAAGCACCGACGACGATGTAAAAAGATCGTTATAGGTAATGCTCTCTTTTCCTTCGAGAAAAGTCTTGTCTAATTTTGAGGTGTTCTCAAAGAAGTAGTCGAATACATTCATCTCTGTCATCTTTAAATTATCCAGGTTAAATTTACTTTTCAGTCTACCGGATAGTCTTCGATCGGATACATTCTCAGATATTCAGTTGTTTTCCTTTTTCTTTCAAAATTCCTGAAGAGCGACTGTATCCTATCTTCAGTTTCATTCATCACCTGTGCTACTTCAGCTGCTGAATAACCATTTTCGAAGCCATACCAGTAAATATCCATAAGGTTATAGGGCATCTGGTAGAAAAACTCTTCCTGGGTTTGCTCCGCAGAATAGGTGTCGGTTGTCGGAGTTCTTTTTATTATTTCCTCGGGCACTTCAAGGTACTTTGCAAGCTGGTACACCTGTGTCTTATATAGGTTTCCAATAGGCATCAGGTCAGATCCTCCATCTCCGTATTTTACAAAGAAACCCTGTTCCCGCTCATGCTTGTTTGGTGTTCCGACAACTGCATAATGCATTAGTTCCCCGTAATAGTATAGCATCGACATTCTCGAACGCTGTTTGAAATTTGATGCTGCGACAATCTGGAGGTAGTCACGTGTGGGAAGGATTGCTTTTCTTGATTTGCCCTCCTTATCAATTACTGTAAGCGAAAATACAGGAGGCATATTGTTAAACAATCCCGTTTGCCCGATTCCTATCTTCATCTTGTCTGTCCTGGGATCATAATCGCTGAACAGGTGCTTTACAGCTTCATCCCTTCGTTCATAACATCTGAATCCAGAAAGTGTGTTTGTGATCTCTTCCTTGATTACTTTTACCCCGAATTTATCTGCAAGCTTTCTTGCCAGGTTTTCGCTCTCGGAACTGGAGTCTTTTTCCGGCATAATTATACCAAGTACTTTATCGCTTCCAAGTGCTTTTACTGCGAGGGCAAGGCATACAGATGAATCAATCCCGCCGCTGATGCCTATTACAGCACCATGCCTGTTTAGCTTCCTGGTTATATCTTCCGACATCTTGCCGGTAATCTTTTCTACTGCAGAACCAACGTCCTCCAGTAAAATAATATCTTTCGAAAAAGGTTTTTTCTGTTTCATATAACAACTTTATCTGTCACTAATTTAAGATTCGGTAATTCCCTTGATGAAGGGTGATGCTTTCCCATGAACTGATGATGCAGCAGGTGTGTGGAAACAACACAGGTCAGGAGCATGTTTTCTATTTCTGAGGAGGTACCGGTTTTATTGATCTTTGAAATTATTCCGTCAACTGAATCAAAATTAAAAATGCCGGCATTCTCAAATTGTTCTTTTGAGAGCATGAACTTAATTAGTTCGGGTGTCTTTTCTGACAGGAAAACATTTTTTGTAGGTGCCCTGTATGGTTGCTTTGCCCGGGTAAGTATGCTTTCAGGGATCTTATTCTTCAATAACCGTTTCAGAAGATATTTCTCATTCAGTATCTTCAGCTTAAAATCGGGTGGAAGTGATGAACAGAACTCGATAACCCTGTAATCGAGGAAAGGATAGCGTCCTTCAATAGAATTGGCCATTGCCATCCTGTCTCCCTGCGACGACAGAAGATACCCTGACATGAAAACGGTTGTCTCAAGCCATTGGGATTTTGCCAGCGGCTCCCACTTTTCAAAGCCCTCGGGCAGACCCTTCAGAAGATCATCCAGGGGCGAATAATCACGGTGACCGCTTAATAAATCTCCCCGCAGATGTTTCTTAATATGATTTGAATTATTCCATCTCAGGAGGTGAGAGTATAATGGATTATCTGTATCACTGAGATTGTACCCGAAAAACATCTTCAGTACGTTCGTTGAAGATTGTTTCATCTGTGGCAGGTATGGGTAGAGTCGGGTGAGGAGTAGTGGCCTTATTCTTGAATCCGGATTGACCGCCCAGAATCTCCTGATCTTTCCCTCTTTGAAAATATTGTATCCTGCAAGTATTTCGTCAGATCCCTCGCCGGTAATTACAACCTTGATATTGTTATCTCTCACAAGCTTTGAAAGCATCATCATCGGTACCGGAGCAGTTCTGGTGACCGGGGTTTCCGAGTGCCATACAACCTGGGGAAAGTTCTCGGCAATGTCTGATGCGGAACATGTGAAGGACTTATGGTTTGTATTGAAATATCTTACTGCGTCTGTCTGGTAGGAGCTTTCATCATATTCACCCTCATCGAATTTAATTGAAAAGGTATTCAGCACCCCGGGCTCAATATCTTTTATATAGGCAACCGTGGCACTGGAATCAATTCCTCCGCTGAGGTATGCAGCTACTTCGACATCGGCCCTTAACCTGATCCTGACAGCATTTGTAAAAAGTTCATGGAACTCTTCAATTGCATTTCCAAGAGATAGATCATATCTCTTTTTGTCGAATCTTAGCTCCCAGAATCTATTGATTTTTAATCCATTGCGATTATATACCAGGAAGTGACCCGGTGATAACTCGAAAATATCCTTAAAGGCAGTATTTGGTGTCAGGGCTGTCCAGAATGTATATATCTGTGACAGGTTTACCGGATCAAAATTACATGGCACCCTTTTCTGTTCAAAAAGGGATTTTATTTCAGATGCAAAAGAAAATATTCCGTTACTAAGGTTATAGAAAAGCGGGCGGATACCGACCCTGTCACGGGCCATAAAAAGCTCTTCATCCTTATTGTCCCAGATTGCAAATACAAACTGCCCGTTAAGCAGGTTTAAACAGTCTTTTCCATGTCTGACATAAAGCTGAACAAGTACTTCCGTATCCGATGTGGTCCTGAATCTTACACCCTCGCCTTCAAGATCCTTGCGGAGCTCTTTATAGTTGAATATCTCTCCGTTAAAAACAATCCAGTATCTGCCGCTGCTATCTGAAATGGGTTGTTGTCCGCTCTTCAGGTCAATGATGCTCAACCTGACATTTCCCATTGTAACATGGTCAGACTGGTATATTCCACATTCATCAGGACCCCTGTAAGCAATTGCTGAAAGCATTGCTTCAAGGACCTTCTGTTTGTTTTCTATGCCCTGATAATCAATTATACCGGCTACTCCACACATTGCGTTAAGGATTATTGTGTTTTCCGGATAACAAAATCAGTAATTGCATTGATTGATTCAAAATTCTCTTCAACAAGGTCTGCATCAACTGTCTTGGTACCGAATTGCTCTTCCAGGAATGTAATAAGCATCACAAATCCCATTGAATCGAAGTAACCCTCCTTAAAAATCAATGAACTGTCCTTGATAGGCTCTTTCCACCCGGCAGTGTTCTTAACGATATATTCTTTTACTTTTTCTTTAATTAATGTTGGATCCTGACTCATAACAAGAATTTATTAATAATTTAATTTTTACTTATAGTAGTTGTTATATCGACGGTATATACTGTCTTTAAGCTTTATGTCGTTAAATACGATGCTGTAGTTCGTTATATTATTGAGCCTCATGGTATCAAGGGAGCTGGCCAGTACCTCCTTGCTGGTATAATTATTCCTGCAGACTATTAATATCTGCGAAGAGTACCTCATAAGGATAATTGCTTCAGAAACTATACCAAGAGGTGTTGAATCCAGTATGACATAATCATACTGTTCTTTCAGGATTTCAATCATTTCATCAAGTATCCCGGCCTCTATTAATTCTGAAGGATTTGGTAATGCGGGGCCAGCGGGTATGAATGTGAGATTCTCATACTTGGTCTTGATCTTAATTTCTTCGAGTGAGGCATGACCAACCATATAATTTGACAATCCTTTTGTGTTTTCGAGATTGAATTTCAAATGGAGCGTTGGACGACGGAGGTCGCAATCGATTACAATAGTTTTAAAGCCGACGGCAGCTATTGACAATGCCAGGTTCGAACTGATAAAGCTTTTACCATCCTGTGGCTGTGCAGAAGTGATCTGGATAACCTTGGATTTTTCCTTGCTTATTTTCAGAAGAAGATTGCTTCTCAAGGTTCTGAATGATTCAGATATTGATGAACCCGGGAATTCCGGTACAACCATTTCTGTTTTAAGAGGGTTATTAAATATGGATCCTATAATTGCTCCTTCTGATATCTGTTCGACTTCTCTTACACTTGTAATCTTAACATTCAGGAAACTCTTTATTATCAGGTAAAGTGTCGGTAATACAAAAGCAAAGAAGAGAGCCATCATATAGTTGATTTTTTCTCTGGGCTTCTTGATTTTGGATGTGACTTGTCGTGCAGGTTCAATCAGCTCATAATCAGGGAAATTAGATGCAAGTGTTATTTCTGCCTCTGACCTTTTCTGAAGAAGATATGTATAAATGACATCATTCAGCTGATACTTCCTCTGCATATTAACCATGTTCATTTCCGTCCTGGGAAGGTTAGAGATCTCTTTGGAAAGCTTCTCTGATTTGTATGTCACTTCATTTATAGAGAGGGTAATTGTATTAAGGTTATTTGTAACATGTTCAATTATAGCCTGTCTTTGCAGGTTAAGTTTATTCTCAATCTGCGCCAGGAAGAGGTTCTTTTCATTGCTGTTTGTAAGTATGCTGACTTTCTGTGCGTTATAGTTCATAAGATCAGTTATGAGCTGGGTCATGATCGGATCAGCCACATTCATTGATGAAGGGGGAACAACTCCCGCCATCTCGGTATTCGTTTTATAATATTCTATTACATATTTATAGTATCTCTCCTGTACTTTAAGGTTGGCCAGGTCGGTCTCGTTCTGGGTAAGCTGGTCGTATAACCTTTGTGCCTGTGAGCTGAGATCCATGACCTGGTTCGCCGATCGGAAATTCTTAAGCTTTGATTCTGAGATATTTAGTGAATCGGAGATCTCTGATATCTGTGAATCAATAAAATTAATAGTACTTCTGGCGATTTTGTTTTTCTTCTCAAGATTCTCATTGAAATATGCATCAACATAATTGTTCAGGAACGTGAGTATCTTATTCATGTTCTCACCTGTGAAACGGATGTTTATTATTGACGACATCGACGAAATAGGTCCTATCTCAAGTGTCCTGAGATATTGTTTTGCCAGGTAATCGAGGTTATAAAACTCAAAGTAGAAAGAACCCTTCAGCGATGATAATTCACGATTTGCATCCTTATTATGTGATACGACAAACCTGTAAAACTTGTTACTTATCGTCTTATTGAAATTGCAGATAGTGTCAATCTTGAGAGTGTTTTTGTCACTGATTATCTTGTTATCAATATAATTATATACAAAAACTTCATCTGCATTGCAGGTAAGCCTGAATGTGGAATCATTCAACAACGTAAGATAGAACTTTGCATTTATCGACTGGTTATGTGATTTATCTATATTTACAAGGAACGGTGATTCAAGATAAATCTCATGCGGCTGTTTGAACAGCCCGAATTTTTCCATGAAATATCCAACTTCCAGGTTCAGCTTACTTATAGTTGTAGAAATCAGCGCAAATGAACTGAGGTTAGTAATGTCATTTTCAATGGGTCTGCCCGGCTGGTAGCTGTTAAGCCCCTGGAAAAGGTTATTCGATGTAAGAATCGAGGAGCGGTTATCCTGTACGGGTCCGATGGTAGAGTTTATTTCGTATACCTTTATCGAGAACTTGTTGAAAGATACAGCCGTCAGTAAAAACGCCACGATACACCCTATATATAAATACCTTAAAGCATATACCTGGAGGAGCAGGTCTTTAATGTAATTTGTTGAAGGATCAGATTCATTATTGTTTTTCATATCCGGAAATTAGTTAGAACCTGCATTAAGTATCAAAGCAACTACAGCAATCACAGAAGTAAGTGTGGTTAACAGGGTTGTGAAGGTCGGGTTATTGTTATTCCATGCCAGCGACTTCCTGGGTTCCACAACAATGACATCATTGGGAAGAATGTAGAAAACATCCTTTCCTGCAATCTTTGAATTTGTAAGGTCAATCTTATGATGAAGTATTTTATCTCCCTGCTGCCTGATCAGTACAATACTTTTTCTGTCACCATGTTGAGTAATTCCCCCGGCCAGTGCAATAGCCTCATAGATATTAATATTGTCCTGCGTGAAAGTATAAACGCCTTCATTTTCAACCTGTCCTAAAAGCGATACCTTATTCTCAACAAACCGGACGATTACAGCCGCCCTCGGAATATACTCGCTGATAACAGACTGTATTTTAGCACTTGCTTCATTAACCGTAAGACCTTTAACCTGGATATTCCCGACAAACTGGAAGCTGATATTACCATCTTCATCTACAGGATAGCTTATCAGGACCTGTAATCCAGCATTACCCTGGTTGGCATTGAAGAGAGCATTCGACTGTTCATCAATACTCAGTACTTTAATATACAGATTATCATTTGGCATGATTTTCTTAAGCATCCTTGGATTGGATACCGGTTCGGTAATCTCATCTATATCGTTGAAATATTTAACTTTACTAAGAGGTACGCAGGAAATACCGGAGACTATTATTACAGTCACAATTACATATAAAATCCACTTTCCTTGTTTCATGTTGTTTAATTTAACCGTGTTGGTTTTTTACGACCAGTGACTCACAATTAGTAAATGTATTAAATTATATAGTATAATGCCAATTAACAGTAACAGACAAAAGCCTTTTTTCAATAATTGAACAGTCAATGAACATTACATATATTATTATTGTTTAATAATTGTTTAATTTTTTAGTCAGGGACCTTAAATTTTGTTGTAAAAATAAGCATTAAGATAATATATTGAAACCGTCGATTATCCAAATGCTGATGAAAAAGGACATTTGGATGTAGAGTGGTCAGGAGTTTATAGCAGATGATACCAAAAATTCTTCCATTGAATTATGAAAAGAGGTAGTTTGTCAAAAAAATGAAATTTGGATAATTTTAACATCTTATTATCTTTAATTAATACATTAATTTTGCCTGAAATCTGATTTGAATAATTAAACATAGTTTTACATCTGTTAAAAGAAGAAGTTAATTCAGGAAAATTTTGAAAATTTGATCTTATATAGCCTGGGAAAAGTGACAAAATTTAATAGACTGATAAAATGAAGAAAATACTTCTGTTATTGTTGGTATGTATTCCGCTCATCGGTTATTCTCAGACCAAATTCAGAAGCGGTGTTTTTCTCCATCATTCCACAGGGGATAATATATGGGGGCCAAACGGTTCTGCAACCAGCATCCCTATCCAGATCACCGGCTACAATACATCTCACGGACTAAGCGGTGAAAACCTGGTAACTATGGATCAATTGTGGTGGCCAACCGGTGATAACAACGAGTGGGAATACTGGCACAGGATTTTTGAGAATAAGGCACTTGCCACTGCTGATATAAGGGGTATTATTTCAGGCAATAAGATCGTTGTGATCAAATCGTGCTTCCCTTCATCCGGGATGGACAGCTGGGGTCATGCCTCGGATTCATTGACACCAACTTTAAAGTCAGTTTATAATTATAAATGGCACTGGAGACATATTGTCAAAGCAATGAAGAAATTTCCGGATAACTTTTTTGTCATCTGGACTAATGCGCCAATGACCTCAGGACAGTCAGATGCAAATTCCGCCGCACTGTCAAAGTTATTCTGCACATGGGCGAAGGATACCCTGGCTAAGGGGCTTGACCCGGTTTTTGGAACTTTCCCAAAAAATGTCTTTGTCTTTGATTACTTCAAAAAGCTTACTGATAACAATGGTTATCTGCTTAATATGTATGCTGTTGATCCTGGTGACAGCCATCCCAATGCAGCAGCAACAGCCCTTATTGCCCCGCAATTTGTAAATGAAATATTTAACGCATCAATTTCATATGAATCTTTTTACTCAGGTGTGGAAGATAATAATATGGACGGGCTTAGCATTTATCCTGTACCTGCAATGGACATCTTCACAATCAAAAGTGATAATATCCTGACTGACATTTCAGTTTATAACATGCAGGGAATACAATTGATTAACAGGAAAGTCTCAGGAAATAATATTGAAGTTGACATGAGTAAGTTCGACCAGGGCCTATATATGGTTGTTGTCAGAAACAGCTCATACAAAGAGTCCAAAAAGCTTATTATGAAATTGGGACATTAATATAACTTACCTTGTTTTACGGAATGATTATATAAACTCCTCAGCTTTCTCGTCAGATCTGCCAATAAGATGATTTTTGATTTAGTACGGGATAATAATATCCGGGGGAATTTACTTATAAACATCTGCAGGAATAAGAGATAATATATAAAAACCAGTTAGATTTTAATCATATCAATCACTGAATCTGTTCTTATAGAAAATTAATTATATCAATAACATATTTATGGGGAAGAAAGCATTAATAACAGGAATAACCGGGCAGGACGGTGCATATCTTGCAGAATATCTTATTAAGAAAGGATATATAGTATATGGTATAAAGAGAAGAAGCTCTCTCTTCAATACGGAGAGGATAGATCATCTCTACCAGGATCCGCATATTGAAAGCAGGAACCTTATACTTCAGTATGGCGACCTTAGTGATTCGATGAATATAACCAGAATAATCCAGGAATGCCAGCCTGATGAGATATATAATCTTGGCGCTATGAGCCATGTGAAGGTCAGTTTCGATGTGCCTGAATATACCGCCAATACTGATGGAATAGGAACACTCAGGATACTTGAAGCTGTAAGACTACTTGGATTAAAGGACCGTACCCGTATTTATCAGGCAAGTACATCAGAGTTGTATGGTCTTGTACAGGAGGTCCCGCAAACTGAGAAGACTCCATTTTATCCCAGGAGCCCGTATGCAGTTGCAAAACTTTATGCCTATTGGATTACAGTTAATTACAGGGAAGCTTATGGCTTACATGCAAGCAATGGCATTCTCTTTAACCATGAATCTCCGATCCGTGGCGAGACGTTCGTTTCAAGGAAAATTACCAGGGCGCTTGCAAGAATCGTCCTAGGACTTCAGGAAACACTTTTTATGGGAAACCTTTCTTCAAAACGTGACTGGGGGCATGCCAAGGATTACATCAAAGCCATGTACCTGATACTTCAGCAGGATAAGCCCGACGATTATGTCATTGCTACCGGGGTGACAACAGAAATTCGCGAATTTATCAGGAAATCATTTGCTTGTGTAGGGATAAGTGTCTCATTTACAGGCGAACATGAAAAAGAGACCGGAACACTTAAGAGTATCGATGAAAACCTGTTTAAGGAAAAAGTCGGAATTGATCATTTGGATGAATTTAAAAGAAGGATTGATAAAAATCCGGTTTTAATAAAAGTCGATCCTGCCTACTTCAGACCGACAGAAGTGGATCTTTTGCTTGGTGACCCGACCAAATCCAAAGAGAAGCTTGGCTGGGTACCGAAGTATGATCTCGACGGATTGATCCTCGATATGGTTACTTCCGACATGGCCCTCATGAAGAAGGAATTCTATCTCAGGAACGGAGGCTATAAAACCCTTAATTACTTTGAATAAAAACTATGGAAAAACAATCAAAAATATATGTAGCAGGACATAAGGGACTTGTCGGATCAGCCATCACCAGGAGCCTGGAGGAGAGAGGTTATAAAAATCTGGTATTGAGAACATTGGAGGAGCTTGATCTGTCTGACCAGAAAGCTGTTGACAATTTCTTTTTGGCAGAGAAACCGGAATATGTATTTATTGCGGCTGCACTGGTAGGCGGTATTGTGGCAAATAATACCTACAGGGCTGATTTCATCTATCAGAACCTTATGATTCAGAACAATATAATTTATGCAGCCTGGAAATACAAAGTAAAAAAACTCCTGTTTCTTGGTTCCACATGCATATACCCCAAAAATGCACCTCAGCCGTTGAAGGAAGAATATCTTCTTACTTCAACGCTCGAATATACCAATGAGCCTTACGCTGTTGCAAAAATTGCAGGACTGAAGATGTGTGAGTCATTTAACCTCCAGTATAAGACCAATTTCATCGCGGTAATGCCGACAAACCTGTATGGCCCTGGGGATAACTTCAACCTTGAAAAATCTCATGTGCTTCCTGCTTTGCTCAGGAAAATCCATCTTAGCAAATGTCTTGAAAACTCAGATTGGGAAACAATAAGAAAAGATCTGAATAAAAACCCGATAGCCGGGATAAATGGATCATCAGACGAGGCTGCTATATTGGATGTCCTTCAGAAATTTGGTGTTTCTAATAACGGAAAGCCAGGTGAGATTCAAAATGTATCGGTTAATGTATGGGGTACTGGTACTCCCCTAAGGGAATTCATGTTTTCCTCCGATATGGCCGACGCATGTGTATTTGTAATGGAAAATGCAGATATAGAGGATATTGTAAAACTAAGTCCTTCCAACACAGAAGATGATTATCACGCTCCTCATTTTTTAAATATCGGAACAGGGGAGGAGATAATGATAAAAGACCTTGCACAGAAAATAAAGGAAATGACCGGGTTCAGGGGTGAGATTAAATTTGACACTACCAAACCTGATGGTACAATGCGCAAAGTAACTGATATATCAAGGTTGAAGAGCCTTGGTTACAGGCATAAGTACGACCTGAATGCCGGATTAAAATATGTATATTCATATTATCTGAATTCTCTTAAATAGCCATGATTTTCAGAGCAGATTCTGAAATACAGGATTCCTGCTCCGAACCAGCATGGTTTACTATTGACGGCCTGTATGAAAAGAAAGTTTCTCATACAGGCTGTTTTATTATTTCTTTCTTTTCTCATGAATTATTAAGGTTATTGTGAGCCAGTTGTTCTAATTCCCCGTGCCGGCTGGGATATTGACTCGTGCTATGTTATTTATTAACTTTGAGATAAGTAATAAAAATTCTTCGGGGTTTAACCTTAAAATTTGCTCTATGAAAATACTAAAATGGCTTGCAGTAATTTCTGGTGTAGTCGGAGTAGTTATTGTATTACTGGGGATGATCTCCTGGATCCTTGACAAGAGTATTTTACCGGTTGATTATGTGGTAAATTATTTCCTTGTTTCCAACAGCTTTTTCCTGATCGCCCTTACCTTATTAGGCTACATTATCTGTTGCCAGCTTAAAAAGGAATAAGTCGAACCACTGTAAACTGGTCCCCTCCGGTTTCACAGGTCCGGCATAAGGGATACTATATTTTCAGGATACATATTGAAAAAGTACAGCACGTTACCTGATGGAACAGGTATATGAATACAGTTAACTTAAAGTGCTAAATATCAGATATATATAAGATTGCGGCGAAGAGTGGAGTTATAATCCTGTCCTTTTAAAAACAGTTTTTACAGTCTTAAACAGGATTATAAAATCAAGTCTGAGCGACCAGTTGTCGATATATGCAAGATCCAATTCCATCCACCTGTCAAATTTGATCTCGTTCCTGTTTGGCTCAATCTGCCAGAAGCACGATAGTCCAGGCTTAACCGACAGTCTTCTGAGCTGCCACCTTTTATACTGGAGTGTTTCCTGTTTTAGTGGGGGCCTGGGACCGACAAGCGACATTTCACCTTTCAGAATATTAAATAGTTGTGGTAATTCATCAAGCCCGGATTTACGTAGAAATCCTCCTATCATAGTTACACGAGGGTCATCTTTTATCTTAAAAACCGGTCCATCAGCCTCATTCTCAGCTTCAAGATTATTCCTCAACTGATCGGCGTTGGACACCATTGTACGAAACTTATAGAGATCGAAAGTCCTTCCCCGGAGTCCGACCCTTTCCTGTTTATATATAACAGGACCCCTGGATGTCAGTTTAACAAAAACAGCAATTGTTACAAAGAGAGGTGAAAGGAAGATCAGACCCAGCAGTGAGAAATTTATATCCATGATCTTTTTAATTGCCAGGGCATATGAATTAAAAGGAACATTTATGAAGGTGAGGAACTTCTCATTCTCAATGGTGGTCCTGACTGCATTTGACAGGTTTAGTTTCTCATCAGTATAATGGAGCATGAATGTGACACCCAATTCCTCACATGACCTGATGACACTCCTGGCTTCAGAAGGTATTACCTTCTTCTTCATATAAATAACCTCATCGATAATGTCAGCTTCCATAAGGTCACCCAGAACTGCAATATATTCTTCAGGCAAAAGAATGATTGTCTCGACATACTTCTCTTTCAGCTTTTCAGACGTCGAAAAGATTGATACAATTTTATACCCCCATTCTTTCTTTTCAATAAGCTTGTCAATAAATGGAATTGATGTATCGTCAGCGATAATCACAACATTGACATAGTTAAATCCCTGCGCCCTGTATGTTTTGAATACTTTATATTCTGTTATCCTGACAATCAGAAGGGAGGTAAAACCAAATATGGTGAATTCGATCAGGAACAGCCTTGATATCCATGCCATTTTAAACAGGAAATATATTACCATCAGCATAATGACAATTGCCAGTGCCGACTGGAGGTATTCATAGAACAGGACTCGGTATCGTTTGGTTCTTGGTATCTCTGTAACGTTGATGAAATAGAGGACAATCAGCCAGAATGGCATTATTATCAGATACAGGATCAGGAAGTTCTTCTCTGTAAAGAAAAAACCGCCGATTCTGAAATAATTTATGAAATAGGATAGCTGAAACGCAATGGTAATGGCAAGGATGTCAATGGATCCAAGAATTAAATTCACTAATTTCCATTTTCTTACGAATGGGATTAGTTTATTTGTTACCAGGGTTCTGATGAAGTTCATAAATCAGTGTTATTCTATGAATTTTGATCTGCCTGATAGACCTTCCTTGTGCAAAAATATGTTATTCCTTTGATTTCAGTCATATCAAGGACTTTAAAGCCTATATCCTCAAGGGCTGAATTAACATTTTTCCGCGAAAGGAATCGATCGGTACGTAGGTCTAAAACTCTATAGAAAAAGCTGAGAAAGGGGAATTTTGATCTTGACCCGCTGTAGGAACTTGAGGGCTGCTTGTCAAGCGGGTTTTGATAGAATATATGTTTGTAAGGATTTTTATTATCTGCAAAACATCCGACAAAATAGCATTTATGAGGGATAAGGTGATAAATGGAGTGAAAGAATCCCTTAACGTTCTTGACCTGGTTCAGAGGAAGAAGGTTGACAACTGTCTGTATATCTTTAAGGTCTTCTGTATCGTAGTAGTAGTGATGCATTGAGGAAAGGACAATAAGATCACTCGATTTAGCAAGGCCCAGCCAGTCGAGATATGAATAGAAACTTTCTCCACCTTCAGTTGCTAAAAGTTCCAGAGCAGGTTTTTTTAAACTTAGATCAATTGCTTTGAGATCCGACTCAGACTCCTTTTTTACAGCAGGTTTCTGCGAAATATTTAATTCCTGGATGTTAGTTTTATTACTCATCTAACTTAACTTATGCACTCAATGTTCTGATATTCAGTTTTATAACGGCGTTTGATATTTTTTATCCAATTAATAAAATGTAGTTGCCTTTCAAAAATGAATTTAGATATAATGAGTATTCAAGTCAATAGACTGGGCCTCTGCAGGGCATTTGCGGCAATTTTTTGAAGTTTGATTAATCAACAGAAAATTGATGTCTGTGTACATAATCAGGTCATTCGTAAATAAATCAGGCTACTTTATCAAAAAGGATTAATATTTATTAACAAATCTTGTATTGCCTGTTGATAGAGAAGTATCTATACTTGTAATATACACAATATCAATGGTATATGAGATGTTTTTCTGATAGCTGACAAACTATTTGTGACTATCCTGATTTTGACCAATACCTGATATTTGTAGATGAAATTCAGCAACCAGAATTATTATGGAATTTCACAGTTTCTGGATTGATTTTACAATAATTATATTTGATCTGAAGGGATAGAAATAATTAAAAATTGTTAGAACATGAATGAATGCTTTTCAATAAGTCCGTCTGGAGAAAAATTCCTCCTGCCAAAACCGGAAGATTACAGGAACGAATATGAAAATCTTAAAACAAGAATAGAGAGCGAGCGTAAAAAGGGCCGGGAAATCGTCGTGGTAATGGGTGTGGGTTTCGTTGGAGCTGTGATGGCTGCGATTGTAGCGGATACAACCGATAAGAATGGACAGCCTTCAAAATTCGTAATCGGGATGCAGCGTCCGAGTGCCAGGAGCTTCTGGAAGATCCCGATGCTGAACCGTGGAGTATCACCTGTCAAGGCAGAAGACCCTGAGGTTGATCCGATGATAGCCCGGTGTGTTAAAAAGAAAAAGACACTGATAGCAACCTATACATACGATGTACTAAAACTGGCAGATGTTGTTGTGGTTGATGTCCAGTGCGATTATATTAAAGCTGACCTTGGAAATGTACGTAACGGGCAGACCGATATGGCAGCACTCGAAGCCTCCCTGGGTGTTATTGCCGAGCATATTCCCCATGATACCCTTGTTCTGATCGAGACAACTGTGGCCCCTGGGACTACTGAGCAGGTTGCATATCCGATAATGAAGAAGATATTTAAAAAGAGGGGAATAGAATCGGATCCCCTGCTTGCCCACAGCTATGAGAGGGTTATGCCGGGAAAGAACTATGTTGCAAGTATCAGAGATTTCTGGAGGGTTTGCAGCGGCATAAATGAAGAAGCTAAAAGGAGAGTGGTGAAATTCCTAAATGAGGTACTTAATACTGAGAAATTTCCATTGACAGTCATGGACCGGCCGATTGAATCGGAGACAGCCAAGATTATTGAAAACAGCTACCGGGCAACTATACTTGCCTTCCTTGATGAATGGAGCCTGTATGCTGAACGTAATGGTGTCGACCTGGTAAAAGTCATCAAGGCTATCAAGGTACGTCCTACTCACAGCAATATGATCTTCCCGGGGCCGGGAATAGGAGGATACTGTCTTCCGAAAGATGGCGGTCTGGGAGTTTGGGCTTATAAGCATATTCTGGGTTTTGAAGACGATATTTTCAGGATTACACCATTGGCAATTGATATCAATGACACCAGGGGATTGCATGTCGGACAGCTAACCCGTGATGCATTGCGTAACATGGGTCAGCCTATAGCCTCGGCCGATGTTTTAATCCTTGGTGCAGCCTACCGCGAGGATGTTGGCGATACAAGGTACAGCGGCTCGGAGATTGTCATCAGGAAGCTTGCTGAAATGGGGGCAGAGATAAAGGTACATGATCCTTACGTTGATCACTGGTGGGAATTTGAACAGCAGGATACTTATCCGGGTCCGGGTCAGACCAAGGCAAGGTTTTTCAGGAACCAGGAGAAGCTCAAGGAAATTCACGTAGAACAGGATCTTGGCAAGGCGCTTTCTGAGGTGGATGCTGTTGTTTTTGCGGTTCCCCATAAATTATACCTTGATCTTGATCCTGATGAAGTGGTACAGACTATCGGACATCCTGCAGCAATAATTGATTGTTTTGGTATTCTTTCAGATGATAAGATAAGGCGTTATTTCCAGCTGGGCTGTGAAGTAAAAGGACTGGGCCGCGGCCATATCCAGAGACTAAAGGATGAAATGCGTAAACTCTGACCCTGTTTAACAGGTTATCAACTATCAGGTTGCGAGCAGTTCAGCTTACTTATGTTAAACAGCTTATTTCTTTGATAATGGCAAGGAATTATTTGACAAAGTGAAATTTATTTTTGCAGATATATATTACATTTGACCCCGGGGAATTTGATTTTAAATTTGTTCTGACAGTAAAATGAATGGTTTATCAACCCTCGTTGTTGAGGGTACATCTAAGACGCCACATATTGACTTAAACCCGTTTACCGGGGATTTAATTATTTCCGGGAAGTCAATTCCGGAAAATGCAGCAAAAGTTTATGAGCCCATTCTTTTGTGGGCACAAAGTTATATTCTTGCAGCCAGGCCAACCACTAACATAAGGCTTCACCTGGATTATTTCAATACAGCTTCATCTATCTGGCTGACAAAGGTTCTGAAGGTCCTTGTTAAGATCAATGAACCGGATTATGTTTTGTTCATTCACCTTTATCTGCCAATAGAAGATTTTGATGAGATAAATGAAGTCGATGATCTGAAGGATGCATTTACACCAATCTCCGACATCTATGTTGGTGCAATTCCAAGTATCGGTCTTAAGGTATATGGTACCGGCGATAATGGAGAGGTGATCAGAGACAGACTTGTCTTTATTTAAAAAGTGCTGGATCCGTTGACCTTACATTGTTCTTAAAGGCTACCACAAATGCCTGTGGATAGCCATGCTGCCGCACACTGTTCTGTAATTCCTTGGCTGGCCCCAGGGTAGCAAACTCCCCTACACAAGTTCTGTAAGCGCCTGCATAGTTATATTCAAAGGTGTCGTAGGTCTTATTATTGATATTTATCTTATAACTACCTTTTGATGCTGTATTTGTAATAATCTGAACCCTGTAAACAACTACATCTTTCTTCTCCTGGGTTACCTGGCCGGGTACTTTGGCAGGCTCGGCTTTTTTGGTTTCAGGAACAGTGGTTGCTGGCTTTGCAGGTTCGTTTTTCGCTGTAACAGTTTCTTTTACAGCCTGTTTAGCAGGTTCAGTTTTTGTGGCTTCAGTAACAGGAACCTCTTTTTTAGGTTCTTCACGGGTATTAAGTACCGGAGCTGCGCCTTCTGTTTTTGGTTTTTCATTTTTTGCAAGAGTCGCAGAGACAACGGGTTCTTCGAGCAGATCAGGATCGAACGACCTGACATTATTCCTGAACACCACAACGGTAGCCTGGGAATAGTCGTTCTGGATGAATTTGTTACGAAGCTCTATGGCCGGTGCAATGGAGCTGAATTCCCCGACACAAAGCCTGTAGGCTCCCGAATAAAGATATTCATATATACTGTAATCCTTACCTTCCAGGTTGATCAGCTGCCGGGTTTTAGGATTAAAACTTGTCAGTATCTGCACCCTGTATATGATATTATCGTCTTTACCTTTTGGCTTTTCCACTGTGGCAACTTTCCTGTCGGTAGCTTCTACCGCAGGTTCAGAAACGATCATTACAATATTACGTGAAGCAGGATTTGTAAAAAACTGTGAGAGGGTCAGCATTTTATCTGGCCCGCTGTTGCTGAGGGTTATTTTTATAAGCCTTACTGATCTTTTTCCGGATTTTTCCTTTAAAGTATAAAAAGCGGACTTTCCGTCTGTCTTATCCATCGTAAAGGCAACATCATCATATAATGAGTTGACGGGAGCTGAGATGTTTACCGGTGATTCCCATGTGTTTATCCTGAATTTGCAGACAAAAATATCATAGCCACCATAACCGAGCAGTCCATCAGAGGAATAATAGAGATTATTACCTGCATCTAGGAACGGATACATTTCATTTAACCTGGTATTTATTGCATCCCCTAGGTTCTTTGGTTCTGACCAGCCCGATCCTTCCAGCTGAGTTATAAACAGGTCCATTCCACCTAATGAACCGGTCTGGTTGGAAGAAAAGATCATCATCTTACCGTCAGCTGACAGGGCTGGATGAGTATATGCTGCTTTTCCTGTACAGAAGCTCAAAGGCTTTTCATCAATGACCCATTTTCCCTGTTCTCCCTCTGCAGAGAAAGTAGCTTTAAAGATTTTTTCAACGCCATCAGCAACTGAGTATTTGGTGAAATACATCGTTTTAAAATCTTTTGTGAAGGTAACAGCCTCAGCAGGATATGGAAATTTTCCCGAAGGAGAAAAGACCTTTGGATTTTCAGTCTTATTATCCTTAACAACGGCAAACATGCCATCAGTTTTGCCGAAGGAGATATGCTCGGAAAGCATATGGTTACCGAGTTTTGAGGACGAAAGGAAGAGAATCCCGTCCTTATAGAACTGTACACCAGAGGCGGGAGGGATAATACTCAGGTCAAATGTGTCAACCCGTATGTAACCTCCTGGAATAAGGGTATCAGGCTTAATATCTGAATTATAATTTTTATTTATTCCATGGCTCATTCCGTTTATGGGACAGAGTTGAGCGGCAAGGAGCAGGAATGGTATTATTTTAAATATTTTCTTCATGGTACCGGTTTTACCAGTGATATACTCTGGAAATTCCAGATTTGATAGATGATAAATTGATTCCTATAGCAATCTCTTCAACCAGGGGTGTTTTATAGAAAGGTGAATTATGAGGCATTGAAAAGAATGCACCTACATAAAAGGAATTATACCTGTACTGGAAGAAGAATGAAAACCTGTCGAAATCATTGAAATATGTACCTACGCAGAAACTTCCGGCATATAGTTTTAATGCAGGTTGAATCATATCAAGAATATCCCCGGAGAATTTATCATCTGTATTAAAGATGATTGAAGGCTCAAGAAGAATGTTACGCGATCTGCTCAGTACCAGCTTGTATCCTGTATTAAAGAAGATCTGGCGCGACACCGGTATAACATAGGAACTTGTAGTATCAGGGTTTTCCGGTGTTCCCATAAGATTGGTTGCTGAAATGCCTGCATAAAAATTGGTCCTGTAATAATATAAACCGGCATCAAAGTCAGCAAATGTCTTTGAAGAAGATGCTTCTCCCAGGTCGCTGTTTCCGGAATATCTATTGAAAATAACTTTAGCGGCAACACCCACTGAAAGGAATGAAAGCGAGTTCTTATCAAGCTGAAAATGGTAAGAACCAGCAGCAGCGACCCCTGTATTGCGTGTTGAACCGTTATAATCGGTAAATACATAACCTCCAACACCAATATTGGTAAATTCAGGAATACCTGGTGAGGCGATATAGTTTTCAGCTGTTTTTGACAGCCTCATGTTCCCGCTAAGCATCTGGGAATTTGCATTTCCAGTCTTTCCCGCTAGAACATCCACGGAGAAAAAATCCTTTGTTCCCGCTATTGCCGGATTAAGGATAAATGGTGTCAGTATCCTGTAAGAGACCGGGTAAAAAGGAGTCTGCTGTCCTGATGAACTCAGGGTGATTGAATAAAGCACAAGAACAGCAATTACTTTAAGTTTTACCTGTGAGGGAAATTTAAAGTCCATTAAATCAGTTTTTTAAACTTTAAATTGTTTAATCTTTCAATAATAACATAAAGATATGAGTAAAAATTGATTCTTTATACTCATTGTTTTAGATATTTTATGCTCTCATTAAAATAATGGAATTCAACACAGGTAAAATTTTATAGGTTTTTGTTGTCACCCGGATCAACGAAACAGATTGTAAGAGATAAGGTATATGCTTTTACTTCCTGTTACCGGAACCGTTCATGATGGTCTGTTCCTGCTTATGTCACTAAAGGAAAATGTGGATATCACTCATAAAAAAAAGGATGCCAGGGGGTAGGCATCCTTTCTCCCAAATTAAAACCAACCTGATTATTTATGCGTCAGCATAAAATCCTTAACAGTAATGTTGCCGGCAGCTATATTCACATCCGTAAAGGCAACTGTATCATAATTCTCCTTTGTGGCAAATACTGAGTATTTACCGGCGGGGAGTCCTATAATCCCGTAGTGGCCGAGTGTATCCGTAAGTGAAGTAGCTACGACAGTATCCTGTTCAACCCATACCTTAGCGTTTGCAATCTTAACTTTTGATGTATCAGTAACCATCCCCATTATCCTGCCGGCATCGGAATTATTTACAGCTCTGATGACTGGTTTGAATATAAATCCATTAATCCCATGCGGTGAATCGAAATTGCCCCTGACCACGAATGAACGTGACAGATCGAAATCAAGGAGCAGCTCAGCTGATAAACCACCGGTTACCGTAATCGCAGGTTCAATAAAGATCTTTATTCCTGTCTGCTGCCCGCTTGGTACTTTTACATCAAAAGAATCCCCATCCTTGATCTTAAGCCCTGCCTCTTCAACATAAAGCCTTACGAGGTCATAACTTCCTGCCGGGACTTCTATATCAAGCATTTCGGCTGTAATTCCATTCCTCAGGTCAAGCAGATCGAAAGTAACCGTGTCTTCCATAAGAACAATAAATGGATTTCCGTCGGGGATGCCATCACCGGCTCTCCTGGCTTCTACTTTGGTGATAGTCACCGTTGCAGATTCTACCATATCGGCAGGGAAAGGACCGTCAGTCACCTTAACCACAAGCTGACCCGCACCATTGTTGTCCGATGATTTATTGCAGGCAGTAAAAGAAACAACCGCAGCAATAATGATCAGTGAAACAAAAATCTTTTTCATGACAGTATATTTATTTAATTGATTTTTCTCTCGCCAAAAGTAAATTCCCTTAAATGAATTTTTGATGAAGATTCACCAAAATACCTGATAGATATTATAAAGGGAAGGAACAATAAGTCCCTTCCCCTGGATATATAATTAATTACCTACGGCCAAAACAGGTGCCTGTCCGCAGATTACTCCTGGTCATTGTATTTGCACAGGTTGAAGGGTCCTGTATCCTGGCTCTTGATCTTGCCATTGTTCCACTACCGCTTTGTCCTGAATAATTAACTCTTGCCTGTGTCTGGCTTCCGGTACATGAACCATCCTGAAGTCTGAGCTGGTCCCTGCTCTGAGTCTGAAGCATGGTCTGATCCTGAACCTGATCCTGTACCAGCAGTTGAGTCTGTGTCTGTGTCCGGTTCTGGGTACGTGTCTGTGCAGAACTCTGAGCTGTAATACTTGCACTAATTACTAGTGCTATTGCCAATGTGAAAATTGTTCTTTTCATTGTCTTCATAATTTAGTTAATAATTATGAATCAAAAATAGAACCGCACTTATGAAGAAATTATGAATTTTCAGGAATTATAAAAGAAAACCTGGTTCCTTTATTTAATTCTGAAGAAACCGATACAACTATTTTATGAAAATCCGCTATGGTCTTAGCAATGGCAAGCCCTATTCCTGTACCATCGCCACTGTTCTTATCCCGTGTTTTAAATCTTAAGAAAAGTGAGGCTTTCTGTTCTTCCGTCATTCCCCTTCCGGTATCTGAAATGTTTACGATCAACCTTCCATTGATTGATGTAGAATCAGTTTTTACATAACCTCCTGCATGCGTATTTTTAAGGGCATTGTTCATAATGTTGTAAAACATAGAAAACATAAGTGTACGGTTAGCTCCGGTAACTAACGTATCGGCAGTAAGATCATGAGTGAAATTGATCCCGGCATCTTCTGCTATCGGTTCCAGTTCATGGAAAATCTCCAGCAGAAGCTCCTTAACTGTAAATGAATCCTCGCGGAGATACTGGTTGCTTTCAATCCTTGCAATCAGAAGGAGAGAATTAACAAGACTCTGCAAACGGTGCAAGGTCTTCAGTGAATCCTCAATCTTAGAACAGATTTCAGGATCAAGATCCTCTTTAAGCATAAGATTTTCAAGCTTGCTCCTCAGTACAGAAACAGGTGTCAGAAGTTCATGTGATATATTAACAGTGATCTCTTTTTCTTTCTGAAACAGGTTATTTATATTTTCCATTACCCCGCAGAGAGCGCTGTCGAGCTGATAAAAATCTGATGTTGAAGTCTTTACAGGTATTTTATCGAAGAGCGAAGGATCTGATATCAGTTTCAATTTATTCCTGATCTTTTGCATGGGGACCAGGATAAGTCTGGTATACTGAGTATCAGTAATAAAGGTTATTAAGATTATGAATATTAAAAATACCAGCATTACATCTCTTATATTTCTCCCTGTATGAGATATGCTTTCGAGACTCCTGCCTACTTCAAGAAGGTATTTCTGGTTATCGATAGTGAAGGAATAATTGAGGACACGATATTTAATTTCTTCGTTATCAATAAACCTGTCAGCTATTTCTATAAAGTTATAATCATCCTGCACATTTGTTTTTTCGATACTTATAAATTCCTCTTTAAGGATATTGAAACTTCCGAAAGATGAATCAGATGTGATAAATGGCTCTATGCCTATATTGGAAATAATTGAAAGTACCTGTTCACGCTTGCTGACAAGGTCATTATCAACCTGTTTCAGGTTTATCCTCTCAATTATGAATGGCATAAGCAAAAGGAATATACCTGCAAATACAACTTTTGAAAGAAGGTTAAATAATGAAAGTTTATACTTGAGATCCAGCATATGTTGTCCGGTCAATCCGTTTGTTCCGTACTGATCCGGTAACCTACACCTCTGACTGTCTTCAGCCAGGGAGAAGGAGCATGCAAATTAAGTTTTTTCCTGAGATTTTTTATATGTACATCAATGAAATTGCTGTCGTACTGATCATCCAGAATGTTCCCCCAGATATGTTCGTACAATTGCTGCCTTGTCAGGACTTTGCCATTATTCAGGACAAGGTATTGAAGAAGATCATATTCCTTTCTGGTAAGTTCTACCTCATTATCCATGCATATTATCTTACGGGCCTGTACCTGCATGATGAAATCACCCAGTTGAACATCGGGGTTGGCAATATTGAATTTCCTTCTGGCTATTGCATTGATTCTTGATAAAAGCTCTATCAGCGCAAATGGCTTTGAAATGTAATCATCGGCCCCGAGATCCAGACCTTTTACCTTATCTTCCACAGCACCCCTAGCAGTAATGATAATAAATGAAGCATCGTTATTGTTTTTTTTGGCCTCCTTGAGAAGATCGAAACCATTATAGTCCGGGAGACCAATATCGAGCAGGATAAAGTCGTAGAGATTTATGGCAATTTTCTCCGAGGCCTCGTTTCCGGTAGTGGCTACCTCGCAAAGGAAATTTTCCGATTTAAGGAATTCTGCAATCTCATCTGCCAGACTCTTTTCATCTTCAACAATAAGTACATTCATTTTATTCTAGAAGATTTTAAAATAACAGTTAAGCATAAAAACGAAACCCTTTGTTCCATGAAATCCGGAATCATCAAACAATGGAAGGATATAACCCGGCTCAGCCTCTATCGTCAGCCTCTCAGTGTTTAGAGCAACAGGAAGTCCGAAATCTATTTCCATGGCGCTGAATTTTTTAGAAATGAGTGTATTGGTAATTGTCTGGGTAGAGGTAGCCGTTGTGCCTGTTGCTGCTGATGTACCGGCACCGGCGCCTGGTCCGTTTCCATTTACCGACCCGTTTCCATTGCCGCTATTTCCGGTTGAGTTGTAAAAAGGATAATTGACAGTAATGATGGCTGTATCCAGTTCAATTTCAGAGAGAGTGCCAAAGAGTACATTAATATATGGATCAAAGGAAATATTTACTTTCTTTTTGAAAAATGAGGGAGTTACAAAATACCTTGAATTTCTCAATTGGTAGTACATATTACCCTCATTCATATATAGATATCCGGCAGAAATCTTTGTATATAACAACCTCCAGTCTAAACCAAGAGTAATATCACCATAAAAGAAACTTTTAAAAAGCGACGCTTCCAGAGATGTGGGTACCTGGTATCTTGATCCGCTTAGTGAAATATCAAACCATGAGTTGAAGGTATGACTATAGCTAAGTGTTCCGGTTATGATGGTAGCAAAAGGATCAAGATCTGAAAGGTGCATGGCAGATGCTGTAACATAAATCGAATTTTTAAATCCATAGGAGAGGGCTGCAAATCCGTAAGGCTGATCACCTGAAATAGTAGAACCGAGGTACACCATATTACTACCATAACCTGCACCGGCATACATAGAATGTACTGATTTTTTCACCGGGAGACCCGAAGTGTCAGGTGAGGCTGAAGATAGGGAGTCTGACTGACCGATAATATTATGTTCAGAAAAAAGCAGTATAGTAAAGCAAACCTGAAATATTTTAAGACTCCCCTTTCTCATGTTACCACTGGAAAGAATTTATTACCTGCCTTTAATGCGACCGGCACCACCTGGCTTGCCGGCTCCTTTTGGTACACCTGATCCTGATGGTCTTACAATATTTGGTCTGGCTCCTTTAGCCTTGCTCCAGTCAGGTCTGGCACTATTTACACTCTTAACAGATTTTGCCCCTCCGGCGCTCTTCCCTTTACTATTGTCCTGCGAAGCGGACTGGTTCTGGTTCTGATTCTGATCCTGGTTATTTTCTTTTGATTCTGTTTTATTCCGGACACTCTTTGTAGTATCTGCTGGCACAGTTACTTCCTGCGCGTAGCATGTTGCCGCAGAAAATACCAATATTAAAAGAAAAAATAATATTTTAATCAGCTTTTTCATGCTTTATGCTCTATTTTCAGAATGATAAGTATCTTTACTAAGCACTTCATTTTCAATATATTTGAGAATATAACATTTCTCAGGATGTAAAATTACTGATTAAAGATGAAGAATAAATGAATTCTTCCTTTAATCATGAAGAGATGGTCCAAACTCCCAGAATTATACTCCAATCCAAGAATGGGTCTTCAAACTCATCCTTCAGCGATAATCCTGCCGGAAACTGCCATGCTGTTTAAATCTGCAGAACAGCATGAGATTTAGAAACAGTTATCTTAAAAAGTAACTTTTAGAAAAGCATATGTGGCTTTAACCCGACTTGTTTTTTTCAACTTTTTGCTCTTTCATGAGGATCGCTTAATTTTACTGAAAACGGATACAATGATAGTTACCTGTGTATATGTAAGTGTAAAGCCTGTTTTTGTAGATGATTTTATTGCTGCATCCACAGCAAATCATCTCGAATCAGTGAAGGAGGAGGGGAACCTCAGGTTTGATTTTATCCAGCAGGCTGACGACCCCTGCAGGTTCATGATATATGAAGCATATGAATCAGATGAAGCTGCTGCTGCTCATAAATCCACTCCACATTACCTTGAATGGCGTAATAGGGTGCAGGATATGATGGCAGAACCCAGGAAAGGTATTAAGTTCAACATTCTTCAACCTTCTGACAGAAACAAATGGTAACTCCATTTAATTTTGCAGCATTACCAAGGATAATATTTGGCACAGGACGACTAAGAGATCTTCCGGCGCTTGTGAAATCATTTGGAAAAAATGTAGTACTCGTTACCGGTAAGAAATCATTTGCAGAAACAAGGGCGGCTGAGCTCATGTTTCAGCAATTCCGTGATGAATCGATACGGTTCCACCATATCGTAATATCTGGAGAACCTTCACCCGACAATATCGACAGGGCTGTGGAAAGCTTATCAGAACAGGAATTTGATTGTGTTTCAGGTATTGGAGGAGGAAGCGTTCTGGACGCTGCCAAGGCTATTTCAGCTATGATTTACAGGAAAGAATCAGTGGCAGAGTTTCTTGAAGGTGTCGGGAACAGGGAGCATCCCGGGACCAAGCTTCCATTCATTGCCGTTCCAACTACATCAGGGACAGGGAGCGAGGCTACAAAAAATGCTGTCTTGTCACAGGTTGGGAGTCCGGGATTCAAGCGTTCGCTGCGCCATGAAAATTTTGTACCCGACATTGCACTTGTTGATCCCGGGCTTACATTGAGCTGTCCTTCAGATATTACAGCTGCAAGCGGAATGGATTGTTTCTCACAGCTCACCGAGGCATATCTTTCAACAAAATCAAATGTCTGGACAGATGCACTTGCTCTGGAAGGCCTGAAACAAATTAAGGTCTCTCTTCTTAGAAGCTGTACCCATGGAAGTGATATCCAGGCAAGAACAGGGATGTCGTTTGCTGCACTAACCTCCGGAGTATGCCTTGCAAATGGAGGGTTAGGAACTGTACATGGTTTTGCATCATCAATAGGAGCAAGATATAATATCCCGCACGGGGTGATATGCGGGACCCTTATGGCATCTGCAAATGAACTGACTGTCAGAAAGCTGAGGCAGGAGTCTGGCAATCCAGAAGCTTTGAGCAAATATGCTCTTCTTGGACATCTCTTCCTGGGCGAGAATAATAAGACTGATGATTATAATATTGACGGATTTATCGGATACCTTAAAGAACTTACCTGCGACCTGAAACTCCCAACACTGAGTGATAGCGGTATTATGGATTTTAACCTTGCAGATATAGCCAATGATACTGATAACAAAAACAATCCTGTAAAATTATCGAGCGGGGATCTCCTGGAGATACTGAAAGGAAGATATTAATTCGGGTTGTTACAAATACCTTGTTCGCACAGGATCGTAAATTTTAATTGTACTTCAATACCCTGAAAACAAGATCAGACAAAATGGATTCACTCCTTTTTATTTATATGATGTTTGTAAATATAGGTTTAGGCATTATTGGTATCGTTTAATCAGGTCTATGATCCCCGGGGTATATGTATTTTTATTATTTTTATTAACTTAAACTATTAAAGCCAAATTCAATGAAATCACGACATTTCCTGATCTGCTCCTTAGTATTTGTACTGTTAAGCGTTTCACAATCAGCATATTCGCAGCTTCCCAGGGAGACGGAAGCCCAGAAAATGCAGCGTTTGAAATGGTGGACTGATGCCCGTTTTGGTATGTTTATACATTGGGGTTTGTATGCTCTGCCCGCAAGGCATGAGTGGGTGAAGAATTACGAAAAGTTGACAAATGAACAATACCAGAAGTATTTCGAGAATTTCAATCCTGATCTCTATAATCCAAAAGAATGGGCAAGAATGGCAAAAGAGGCAGGTATGAAGTATGTTGTTCTCACTGCCAAGCATCATGAGGGATTCTGCCTGTTCGATTCAAAATATACCGACTACAAGTCAACAAATACGCCCATTGGTAAGGACCTGATAAAGGAATATGTCGAGGCTTTCAGGGCCGAAGGACTAAAGGTAGGCTTTTATTATTCGCTCATCGACTGGCATCATCCTGATTATACTATCGACAGAAACCATCCGCAACGCCAGGATTCAGATACAGCTTATGCCAGGTTGAATAAAGGTAAGGACATGAGTAAATACCGCGAATACATAAAGAACCAGGTACGTGAATTACTTACAAACTATGGCGAAATCAGCATTATCTGGTTCGACTTCTCCTTCCCCGGAAAGAATGGTAAAGGGAGGGCTGACTGGGATTCGGAGAATCTGCTCAAGCTCGCAAGATCCCTTCAGCCAGGAATCATTGTTGACGATCGTCTCGACCTGAAAGATGTTGAGGGAGGATGGGATTTTACCACACCCGAACAGTATAAAGTAGAGAAGTGGCCTGAATATAACGGGAAGAAAGTGTATTGGGAAACATGTCAGACTTTCTCAGGATCATGGGGTTACTACCGCGATGAAACGTCGTGGAAAAGTACACCACAGCTTCTCGAGCTATTGATTGAATCAGTCAGCAAGGGAGGTAACCTGCTCTTAAACGTAGGACCCACAGCCAGGGGAGTATTCGATTACAGGGCCCAGGACAGGCTTAAATCGATGGGTGACTGGATGAAAGTCAACAGCCGTTCAATATATGGATGCACCGAGGCGCCAGAAGGTTTTACAGCACCTTCCAACACACTCCTTACATATAATCCAATTACAAAACGGTTATATATCCACTTGCTGGTATGGCCTCTTAACCGGCTTACGCTTAAGAATATGGCTGATAAAGTCAAGTATATTCAGCTACTTAACGATGCTTCTGAAGTAAGATTTACCGCTGGAAGGAACGAAACGGCCAACGACCTGAATCTTACACTTCCTGTTCAGAAACCACCGGTAGAAATCCCGGTTATAGAGGTTTTCCTGAAATAAAGTTATGTTGCAGGTTACTGGTTGCCGGTTGTTAGTTTCAACCGGCATCCAGCAATCCGCAAAAGGTTATTATTCCAGGCTCCCCACTGTCTTTTCAACCTCATTCAGAATTTCACACGACCTTACAAGCTCTCTCATTTTTGTATGGTCGGGATAGAGAGGTCTGTCGATGTCGAGGAATTCAACATGTTTCCTTATTACATCCTTGGCGATCTGGACACCTGTTCCGAATTTATATTCATCTTTACGGAAGTCGAGGGCTTGTGCCGCTGCCATAAATTCGATACCCAGGATGCCATAGGCGGCCTCCAGTATCTGGTTATTCTTGATAGCGGTATTCATTCCCATTGAGACAAAATCTTCCTGGTCGGCAGCTGCCGGGATAGACTGAATTGATGCAGGCATTGACAATATACGTTGTTCAACAATAAGCATATCAGCAGTATACTGACTGAGCATCAATCCTGAAAACATACCTGCTCCTTTTGTCAGGAAATCGGGAAGTCCAACGCTGAGGGCAGGATTATTCAGCCTGTTCATTCTTCGTTCCGACATAACGCTGACCATTGTTATGCAGGCACCTGCCATGTCCATCGGGACGCTTACCGGTGATCCCTGGAAATTAGCTCCTGAGAGAGTCAGGTTTTTTTCCGGGAAGAAGATAGGGTTATCGCCGACGCCATTCAATTCTATTTCGACCTGGCTCCTGGCATAAGCGAGCATGTCGTGAGCAGCACCGATAACCTGTGGTGTTGATCTCATTGAATAGGCATCCTGGACTTTCGATTTTACTCTTCCTTCTTTCAGGTCGCCGCCGGAGACACATTTATTAATAGCATTAGCACTGCGTACTGCTCCTTTGAAACCTCTCACCTCATGAAGGAGGGGTGTATAAGGTTTCATGTTTGCTTTAAGGGCTTCGAGGGACATTGATGCTGCAATTTCAGCCTGCTTGAGCCAGTTATTTGCATCGACGAGCCATATTGCTCCCATTGCAGTCAAAACATTTGAGCCATTGATAGTGGCAAGGCCGTCGCGGGCTTGCAGACCGGGTATTGCTATCCCGGCTCTGTCCATTGCAGTTTTGCCATCGAGAAGTTCTCCGTTATAATAGGCTTTACCTTCGCCGAGCATGAGGAGTGCTATCTGAGACATAGGAGCCAGGTCGCCGGATGCACCTACGGAACCTTTCTGGCAGACATAAGGAGTGACACCTTTGTTAAGCATTTCCACAAGAGTCTCAGTGATTTCGAGTCTGTTTCCCGAGTTTCCGTGGGCGTGGACGTTAATCCTTCCGAGCATAGCGCCACGGACAGTTTCTATTGAGGCGGGTTCGCCAATACCTGCGGCATGGTTATAGACAAGGTATTTCTGGAAGTCCTTTATCTGGTCGTCGTTGAGGACTATTTCAGAGAATTCGCCTATTCCGGTATTTACGCCATACATTATTTCGTGGGCGATGATCTTTTTTTCGAGCATTGCACGGCACTCATTTATTCTTTTACGTGCATCGGGGTGAAGTTCAACTTTTTGCCCATTGCGGGCTACGTTAACTACATCATATATTGTAAGGTTTGAGCCTGAGATTATAAGATTATGCATATGGTTTTAATTTACGTTATTGTTTTATCAGAAGAGATTTACTCTTAAAAGAAAATAACTATTAAATGAGAATCATTCTTTCTTTAGAATGAATCCAAATTAAAAAGCAGACAAATCTGTGAATTTATTACCAGTGATCAGCAGAGCCCTGACCGGTTGATCTTAATTTTATATTCAAGAAGCCAGCTTAAATGCATGGTTTGTGGATCTGAATTCAAAATTAGACATTTTCTGTAAGCAAGCAATATATTCGAAAATAAATTGCCTGGTCAGAAATTCCGAAAATATTGAAAACAACTTAGACCACCTGATATTAAATCAATGGCCTGACAATAATAATCTCAGATAATTTATTGTATCCTGGATGTAAAGATGCTTCTGACAAAACTCACCCTTTAATTCTGTTAATCCTTTGCAGAAACGCTTCACGATAGGTGGAACCAATCGGTATTGGCTTACCCCTTACAATAACATCATGCTTTTCAATAGCCTCAATATGGTTAAGGGAAACAAGAAATGATTTATGGATCCTTGCAAACATATCTTTCGGCAGAAGATCAATAGTCTCCTGCATATTCAATAGTGACAAAATCTTTTTTTCGGCAGTATGGAAAATCATATAATTCCCTGCACCCTCTATATACAATATTTCCGAGGGAAAGATCTTTACCATCCTTGTACCACTCTTGATATATATATAATCATTTTCTGTGTTTTTATTCTCTTTTACAGGCTCTGCTATATGCCTGCTACCCAGTAATTCAGAAGCTTTGTTAACTGCTTTCAGGAACCGGTCATATTTGACGGGCTTAAGAAGATAATCCACCGCATTATACTCATAACTCTCTGCTCCAAACTCCGGATAGGCTGTTGTGAAGATCACAAGGGGAGGGGTTGGCAGTGATCTTAATAACTGGATTCCGGTTAATTCAGGCATATTGATATCCAGAAATATCAGGTCAGTTTTATTCTCGCCGAGATATTGTATTGCCTTGAAGGGGTTGCTGAAACATTCCCCTGATTCAAGAAAAGGTGTCCTGGAGATATATGTTTTTATAAGCTCTAGAGCATGTGGCTCATCGTCAATTACAGTGCATTTCATAAAGCTCAGTCAAGTTTGATAAATAATTCAACTTTGAATTCTGCCGGTGAATCAAAAATATTCAATTTATGTTTTCCTGGATAAAGAAGATCAAGTCTTTTCCTTACATTCCCGATCCCGATGCCTGACGCTTCGCTCTTAATTGCTGATGAATTTCCCGAGACTGGATTGGTAATCCTGAATTCCAGGTTTTGATCTGATACTCCCAGAAAGATCTTTATCTCCGACTCCCTGTCAAAGCTTACACCAAACTTAAATGCATTTTCAATGAACTGGATAAGGATTAATGGTGCCAGCCGGCAATTTGAAAAATTACCATGTTTCACGAAATCGATCTTCACCGGCATATCATCGGGGAATCTCATTTTCTGAAGATTAATATAATTGGTAATATATTCTACCTCCTTTTCCAGCTCAATTCTATCGACATTGCTTTCATAAAGCATATATCTCATTAGCCCTGATAATTTTTCAATGATGTCAGCTGTCCTTTCATCCCGGTTACGGGTTGCACTCGAGTAAGCCATATTTAGAACATTGAAGAGGAAATGTGGATTGAGCTGGGTCTTAAGGTAATTTAATTCTGCTTTTAACTTTTCCTGTTTAAGAGTCTGCCGGAGCTTCTCATTCTTTAGCCAGGTCTTTGTCAGACCGTATGCCAGCGCCAGGGACAATATTATCCCGTTAAGTACAAAGTTTAATATCAGCTGTGAATAGAATGACTCCGGTCTGTTTGAATAATAATAGGTAAAGAATATTGAATCAATTATGGTTTCTGCAACGGAAAGGGTAATGTAAAGCGCCATTAGCAGAAGAATGAAACTGAAATTCCTTTTTTTCTCAGATATCCTGGGTATAAGAATAAGAGATGTTACATAAAACAATATCAGATTTACCAGAGTGCCAATGGTTACCGGTAGAATAAGGGTCCCTTCAACTCTTTTAAATGGTCCCAGTGTTTTTGCCATAAGTATAATGAGCAGGTATCCTGTACTCCAGATTATTATATGTATAAAAGTCTCTATTATTCTTTGCCGGTTTTTCATTATGTACTGGATTTGCTGAGATAAAAGTAATTATATGCCACTGATTTTAAAATCGTGATTGACGAACCGTGTAAATTTTATCTGAAATGGCCCTTTTTTTATCTGAAATCAGTTCAGATATTTTTCAATAAAGATTGCAGGACATACCATAAGGTTCATATAAAACCAGAAATTACTGCAAAACAGATGTTTATGTTTGTCCCGTTACAACACAGGAAGGTTTAAAAACAAACATAAATAACTAGGAGGAAACAAAATGAAAACAATAAAGAATGTATTACTGGTTTTATTACTATCAGGTCTGCTCAAATCGGCCGCAGGCCAGGAGAATTCAATGTTTCAGGCAGAAGGGGAGATCTCCTTTACCAGCGGTGACGCGGTTTTTTCCGGGACGCTGTCTATGCCCTCAGGTAAAGAAAATTGCCCACTGGTAATCCTGGTCAGTGGTATGGGACCCCAGGACCGCGACTGGTCGTTTGCTGCTGGTAAATATAAAATGGCAAAGATAATCACCACCTATCTGAATAATAATGGTATAGCTGTTTACCGGTACGATGACAGAGGTTTTGGTAAATCGACTGGGACGGCAGAAGGGCTGATGAGCTTTGATGATCTCGTAAAAGATGTTGAGGCGGCTGTCCGGCTTTTCAGGTCCAGACCAGATATCGGAAAGATAGGGCTATGTGGCCATTCATTAGGAGGTATCCTTGCAGTGAAAGCAGCTGCAGGGTACAAAGATGTAGACTTCATTATCACTTTATCAGGTGCATTCCGTAATGGAGCAGATATACAGAGGGAACAAGCCGCTACATTAAAAAGATGGAGAACATCGGCATCTATGACTGATGAAGAAGTCATCGCTAATGGCGTCAGGTTTGTTAATAACCTGGTCTCATTTGCGGAAAATGGTGCCGGCGAAGATACTCTCAGACAGATACTCACAGATCTTATTACATACCAGATAAGCAAGCTGACACCGGAGAAACTGGCAGAAAATCTTAAGATATATAAGGATAAAGAAGATCTTTTTCGCAAGAGCTTTGATGAGGCCTTTGCATTTTATACGTCTCCTCACCAGAAATCATTTATCACATACGACGCATCAGTGGACTTTTCCAAAATTACCTGCCCCGTACTTGTCCTGTTTGGCGACAAGGATAAGAATGTTGTTGTTGAGTCAAACAAGCCTCCTTTGCTTAAAGGACTTATGACAGGAAGCACAACCGACTTTACAATGAAGGTAATTGCTGGAGCTGATCATGGATACAGCAACAGTGAGTATCTAAAAAAAGGTGAGATGATTCCGGAGACGCTCGATTTTATGACTTCCTGGATATTGATGCGAACGGGAAAATAAGAGAATTTGATACTGACATACACCGTGGGGAAGCAGGGGTGGTTATAAAATAAATTTCCGGCAACATTTAACGAGCTATAATTTATTAAAGAAGTTATTCAGAAATAAAAAGTTGTACTTTTAGTCAATAAATGGTGTTAACATAATTAATGGAAATGAAAAAAATAGCCACCCTCTGTCTTATTCTTTTATTTATTATTTCAGCAAATACTTTCGGGCAGAAATCTGAAAAAAAATCAACACGGAAAGCGGTCAGTGCTCAGAATATTAAAAGCAAAGGAGCTTATCATACAGGAAAATACAGGAATCTTTTTCTGGAGAACGGTCATTCCCTGAAAGAAATAAAAGCAAAAAATGATGCAGCTTTTCAGCAGCTTTTTCACGGTGATTCAGCTAACCAGGCTATTTATTTTGAGGCTGGGAAAAACGCAAACGGCCCCATGGCATATGTAAGCGATGTACTTCATAATGATGTCAGGAGTGAAGGTATATCATATGGGCTCATGATAGCTGTTCAGATGGATAAGAAAGCCGAATTTGATGCTATCTGGAACTGGGCAATGAATTATATGTATGTCAGCAGCAAGGATCATCCTTCAGAAGGTTACTTTGCATGGTCGCTGAAAAGGGACGGATCTCCCAATGCCGAAACTGCTGCACCCGATGGTGAAGAATATATGGTGATGGCCCTCTATTTTGCATCGCACCGCTGGGGTGATGGGGAAGGGATATATAGCTATAAAGAATGGGCCGACAAAATACTCACTACAATGAGACATCATCCCATAAAAAGAGGGATGACAAAATTCGGACGCCGGGTTGTAGGTCCGATGGTTGAGGAAGAAAAATTCATGATCAGGTTTGTCCCCGACAGCGGCAGCTGGAATTTTACTGACCCATCTTATCATCTTCCAGCCTTTTATGAGCTCTGGGCATTATGGGGGCCGGAGCAGGACAGGCAGTTCTGGTCGAACGCTGCTGCTGTCAGCCGCGACTTCTTCCTGAAAACCACAAATCCAAATACCGGTCTCGCACCCGATTATGCAAATTTTGACGGGTCCCCGCATTCAACCAGATTTAACCAGCGTTCCGGGAATTTTTCATTTGATGCCCGCCGAACACAGATGAACTGGGCAGTGGACTGGTCGTGGTGGCAGAAAGACCCACGACAGATTGAACTGAGCAACCGCCTCCAATCATTTTTTGCTTCCGAAGGAATCGAAAATTATGGAATGGAATTTTCCCTCGACGGTAAGGTCTTGAACAAAGGGAGGGCCAAAGGGCTTATTGCCACAAACGCCGTTGTCAGCCTGGCAGCCAGTCATGCAAAAGCCAGGGATTTTGCTGAAGCCCTCTGGAATACACCAACACCTGAGGCCTTCAATGAAAGATATTATGACGGTCTACTTTACCTGATGGGAATGCTGCATTGCAGCGGGGAATTCAAAATCTGGAAACCAAAATAACCTGTGGCTCGTAGCTCAAGGCTCCTGGCCAGTGGTGTTTCTAAATAGTCAGACGATTGCAAGACAATTACTTGACTTGTGTCCTGCTTCCGGTTTTAACAACAATCCCTTTCCTCCATTCACTTTTTGTACCTGCATTCAGCAGAACATCATAAGTTCCCGGTGGGCAGGGTGTTGTTGTTGCAACACCTTCACACCTCACAAGCTCAAGGTTTTTATCAGGAGCTGCGCCGGGCTTTTGTTTGTCAGCTGTTCCGGCAGGATACATCTGGATACTTTTAACCTCGCGGTTAACCCCCGAATATTCGACAACACCTGCATTAAGATTCGTCGAAATATTATATGAAACATCAGGCTTCATAATAAAGTTTTCCAGCCATATTTTCTGGACTTTTCCCGGAGCTCCCAGGGTTATAAGGACATCGTATGTTCCAGGTTTAATTTTACCTGCCTTGCCTTTTAACTCAGCAGGCTGTAAAGGTGTATCATGCTTACCAGCTGCATAAAAAGATGGAATGCCACATGACGGATTTTGTTCTGTATTCCCCTTATAGCGGTCAATCTTCGATGTAAATGATGCCAACCCGCCCTGGGTGCCCGTAGTCTCATCGATTGAGATCTGGTAATCGTAAAGGATAACAGAGACTGTCGTCTTTGACCCGGGTTTGACAATAACATTCTCAACATCAAAGCTTATAGATCCAGGTTTGCCAGTCAGCTTGAAGGTAACTTTCATCGTGTAAGTTCCCTCTTTGGCACCCTGCACCTTAACCTCCTTACCGGCACTGAATAATTTGAAAGCAGAGCTGGAAGTAAGGTCACCAAGCGTTCTCACGCTCAGGGATACAGATGGATCTCCGGCTTTCAGAGCTTCATTCGACTGGGAAGCCCAGACATGATTCCAGCATTGTTCCGTACGGACGGTAATGCCATTGTCAAGTTTGCAAATGTAATTTGTAACACTCTGCGACTGTAATGAAATGATCATTGCAGTATTAAAAACAATTAGAAAAATGATCTTTTTCATATTCTGAGATTTTGTTAATTGTCAAAGAGCAGATCAAATTTAAGAAATCCCGCTGAGAGACGGAATTAAAAATTGTTAAAACAGCCAGGAACTTAAACAGACTCACTCGAAGCACCTTCGCATGTAAAACCAGCTGTAAATCTAATGGCAGTCATTCAACCGGTGCCAGCTAAAAAGAATGCATAGCAGGTGTAGTTGAAGTTTTCATTCTACTGTGTTTTTATATCAAAAATCCTTAATTTTAACAATGTTAACCAATGGAAACGTTATATGTGTTTTTCAGCAGGAGCAAGTTTTGCAGCAGGAGCAATAATCAGCGCAACGGGGGCAGGCACTTCTTTAGCGGTCAAAGAACCCAGGCAGCGCCTTTTTGCCTATATCCCGTTCATTTTTGGAGTACAGCAGATTGCTGAAGGATTTCTATGGCTGGCATTACAGGACCCGGACTTCGCGCGCTATAAAACCTTAAGCGCATATTTTTTCCTGGTAATTGCCGATATAGTATGGCCATTCCTGATACCCCTGTCAGTTTTACTTATGGAAAAGGATTCTAAAAGGAGAAGGTTAATAAGGATATTTCTTTATGGGGGAATTCTTTTATCGCTCTATTACGGGATTTGCATGTTGTTATTCAGAATTGATCCGCGGATTATGAATTGTCATATTCAATATAGTGGAGAATTCCCTCAAAAGCTGATGCTGCCGGCATTCCTACTCTATATCACTGTCACTGTGGCCCCGCTCTTTATCTCTACAGTCAGGGGAATGTACGTTATGGGGATACTTATGTTTACGGGATGTGTCGTTTCAGTGATCTTTTATACTCAGAATGTCACTTCAGTATGGTGCTTTTTTGCTGCCCTTATGAGCATCATTATCTTATGGATACTAAAATACAAATCCAAGGCTGCCGCCAAAGGGGACAAAGAAGATATTTCTCAACCCGGCACGATCATTTAAAAGCCAGTTTTTGTATATTCTTATTGACAGGTTCCCTGACCTGAGAGGCTCGAATCTGTACCCTGCAGAAACAAAATACAGTAAGTGGGGGTCGACATTGCCGATTGCCAGTGTGGAACAAAGCGCTGCTTCAGCAAAGTGCCTCTTCTTGCCTGCATTAAATGAGATATGAGCGGGAATAGTCATATATGCCGGACGCTCCGCCAGAATAGTATCTGATCCCGGGGTATTCAGAGTCATCTGCCGCCCGTAACCGATGCCCAGGCTTCCGGAAATGAAAAAGTACTCCCCGAACCTGATGAGCCTTTCATAGTTCAGGGAAATATCTGAACCATCGCCGAGGAAGTTAACCACTATCCCGTTCGAAGGCGTTCCCGATTTGCCAGTAGATACTTCCTGCGCAGGAAGTGACATTGATAAAGAAACTGCAAACAGGATTAGTAAGGCGTTTTTCATTTTTACTGAATTCCTGCCCGATATGAGCGGCATGTCAAATTTACATAACAATGTGATAATCTACATATATCTTACTCTTACAGAAATCTTTTTTGCTTCTCCTTTTCCCAGAGAGAATCTGAAGGCTTCAAACTTAGGCCTGGTGAATCCTGCATGATAATAATCGGAAAATCCGAATCCTTCCTTTGGAATTCCGATAAAATTATACTCCATCAATCCGCTGTTGTTCTCATCGTCAAGAAGAGCAAACCCCCAGATACCTGGTTCAAGGTTGAATTTAAACTTCATCTCCCCGTTAACAATTTCTTTTTTCTGAAAGGATTTGCTGATATAGGCTTTTTCTTTTTTAAAAGTAGCCTCATCCTTGAAAATGCCAATAACAATCTGCCCTGTCTGGTTCCTGAGACCTGAAACCGTTACTTCGACATCCTGTGCCTCCGAAACTGCTGCATTTAAGCCAAGCAGTAAGATCAGTGTAAATTTTAATATATCCATAATTATTTTCAATGCCATAACGCATAAAATTATAACAAATTGCATTCAAAAATCAGGCTGAAATATTCACTTAAATAAGGCTGATAAATAAAATTTGCCTGAAATCGATAAGATAAGGGCTGACTTACTATATTTGATAACCTGATTTGTACTTAAAGCATACATAACAGATGCCCGTCAAGAAATATACCCAGAATGGGATCTTCTCAGTGATGGTTCTTATGATTGTCCTGGCCATCTGCATTGTTATGTTCTTTGTTGCGGGTATTGATGAGCCTATAACCGCAGTTATTTTCAGTTTTATTGTTCTTACCCTTATCATCTGCCTGCTTGTATTTTACAAGCTTACAATTGTCATCGACGATACCCATCTGTCATTCATTATGGGAATCGGCCTGGTAAGGAAAACTTTTCCACTTTCAGATATATCCTGCTGTAAGGCTGTAATAAACTCACCTCTTAATGGTGTCGGAATTCACATGACATCCTCAGGTTGGCTATACAATGTGTCGGGCAAATATGCAATAGAGCTCTCATTCAAAAGCAGCAGAAAAAAAATAAGGATCGGTACCGATAAGCCCGATGAGGTAGCATTGATTGTGTCGAACCGGATAAATGGCACCATGGCAGGTTCATATTATGACAAAGGGGGGAACAGCGGCATTTACCTTATCCTCGCGATGGTGGCTGCAACCTGTATTCTCCCTGTTATCCTGCTTCTGGTCGGAAGTAGGGATACGGAAGTGAATTTTTCCGATTCCGGGATGAATCTCAGCGGAGTTTATGGCCTGAATGTGTTATACACAGATATTCAGAGCTCAGATACAATACAATCTCTCCCGGCTATTAAGTCCAGGACTAACGGATATGCGGCAGGCAGGATACTTAAAGGTCATTTCAAGCTTCAGGATCAGTCTAAGGTGCTCTTATTTATTAAAAAAGGAGTGCCTCCCTATATCAGGATAACAACATCTGAAGTTACCCTGTACCTTAATTTCGATTCTCCTCCGGATACAAGGGATGTCTACACAAAGATCAGCAACAGGCTCGACCTGGTAAAGAAAGGCATTTAGTAATTATGAATATTGTATATGAAGAGGGGAAGATAAACTCATTAATCTTCCCCTCTTTTGTATAATAACGGCCTGTCAGACAGGTCTGTTTATGGAATATCAGAGACCCATCTTTTTTGCGATAGGAGCAGGAACAGCATTTTTGTTCACCATGATGTTTGTGGTGCGGAGTGCAATAAATGCTTTTGAGACATATATGAAGCCTTCATATTTACCTGTTATGCCCCATGAATTTTTGACCTTGTAAAAAATGTTACCTGCCTGGTCAGTGGCTATACCGACAATATGCATTCCATGGTCGTCGGTTGTTGAATAGTTGTCAAATTCCTTCTGGCGGAGATCCTGTGTGATGGTTTTTTCTGTCTGAGTACCGCTGAATGCTTTTCCCGATTCTTCGGGTGTCATTTCATTCCAGTTTTTCAAAGGTACAATTGCAACACCCTCTTTCATTGAAAACCCCCGGTCGCTTACATCACTTGCCCATGCAACAGAATAGCCGTTCGTCACTGAATTTTCAATGATCTGCATCATGTCTTCCACAGGTACATTATAAAATAACCCGGCAGCCCAGTTATCCGGCAACTCCAGTACACATTGCTTGTAGAAGGGATGGTGAGAGAATGAGGTCAGGCAGATATAATCGTCGGGATTCAGACCAAGTTCTTTTGTGAATGCCGCCGGAGCATAGCTCTTTCCGTCTGAGTTAAAAGATGAAGGATTCTTCCCGAGGTATGCATCAAGGATACCGTTAAGTCCTGTAAACCATGCAGTTGAGAGTCTGGAGTTCTTTATGAGTGCATCCATATAACCTTTAAGAACACCATCCATCTCACCATGATTATGACGTATTTCACCATAATTAAGTCCGGGATAAGCTTCATCGGGAACCAGCCCGACTTCCCTGATACCGGAAATTACATCGCCATATTCGCCACCACCTGCGAAGTTCGAACTTCCGTGCATGCGTGCATACATTTCTGCTTTCTTTTCATATGTATGCCTAACGATATACATTTCTGAAAGGTCATATTGTTTCTTCCCAAGTCGTAGAAGCTCGGATTCTAACATTGATATCCCAGAAAAGCACCAGCATGTAGAGGTTGATGCCTGGTTCTTAACTGGAGTGCATGCAAGCTCTTTTTTCATTGTGAATACATAACCGGTCTGCTGGCTATAGCCGACAGAAGAAAAGAGGATTGCCAGGATAATAATGCCAAATAGTTTTTTCATGGTATAAGGATTTCGTTTTTAATGTTATTAAGGATTAAATGTACAGGTATCAAAAGTAATAAAAACTTGTCCCGAAAATGATATGAAAAAATAATTCCATTTGTAACACCTTAATATTTACAGGACAAATAATAATTGCAACAGGACTGAAAATTTATTTAGAAATACTGCAAATTTCTCCTGAGACTTAATTGGGATCAAACCTGGGAAATTTAGGAATTCCCAGGACTCCATTGTTTATGATATGATCGTATCTTTATTGAATGAATGAAGTTGTAGAATTTATCAATCTGTTTAACTGAGCAGCTCTTATAATCCTGGAGGGGATTAAATATGATCTGGCATTTCCTTGATATATTCTTTGTGGTGCTTCACACCTCAGTTATAATATTCAGTCTTTCCGGCTGGATATGGAAGAAAAGCAGGAAGCTGAACCTGGTTATTCTAATATTAATCGGTTGCTCATGGCTATTCCTCGGCATTATTGTTGGAACACCGGGATACTGTCCTCTGACTGAATGGCATTTCAATGTCCTGGAGAAGATTGGCAGAACTAATCTCCCGGATTCATATGTAAAATACCTGGCAGACCGGCTGACAGGAAAGAACTTTAATGCAAGCATGGTTGATTCAATAACTCTACTTTCATATATAGTGGTTCTTTTAATTTCAACGGCATTAAATGCCAGGGATATGATTAAAAAAAGGTTAACAGCCAGAGGGGTACATTAAAGCCAGGGAGACTTCTCTATGAATAAAACTCTTATGGTTATACCATATCTTGAAGTCAGTAATTCGTATCTTGCAACCAGTTAATTTCATTGTAAACACTTTGAAAACCACAATAAGCAAACCATCCACCCTGATGGCATTCCTTTCGGAACTCTATCCCGATTCACCAAGGACGAGGATAAAAAAGCTGCTGCAGAGTGGTACTATCAGGATAAATGACAGGCCAGTCACCCTGCATTCTTACGAACTCAGACCGGGAGACTGCTTCGAGATAAATAAGCAGGCAGGGATTGCTTCAAAAGCAGGGCTCCCTTTTCCTGTTCTTTTTGAAGATGAAATATTGATTGTCATCGATAAACCGGCCGGGATTTCAACCTCAAGCACCGACGGCAGCAATAATGTTTATGAGATCCTCTCCGGTTTTATCAGGAATCAGAGCAAGGGGAAATCCAGGTCCTATGTAGTTCACCGCCTCGACAAAGAAGTTTCGGGGGTGCTTCTCTTTACAAAGACCCGCGAAGCCATGGAGATACTGAAAGAAAGATGGCAGGAGACAGAAAAACATTATTATGCACTCGTTGAGGGAATTCCTGAAGAATCTGAAGGTACTATACGAAGCTGGTTAATTGAAGACAAATCCCAGAAAGTACATTCTGTATCTGAAAGGCCTGACGCTAAATATTCAGTCACAAACTATACGGTTATTAAAAAGCTTGAAAAGAAGGCACTCCTCGATGTCAGGACTGAAACCGGCCGAAAGAACCAGATAAGGGTGCATCTTTCTGATATAGGCTGTCCGATTGTTGGCGACAGAAAGTATGGAGCTTCAGATGAATTCAAACGACGTGTAAGGTTGCATGCATATTCATTGTCATTTCCACATCCTGTTGAAGATAAGATTATTACAGTCAAATCTCCCATGCCTGAGGGTTTCCTCTCGCTGAAACAGAAAGACGAAAAATATAAGTAGGTATTTAACCGGGCTATTCCAGAAATTTCTTAAACCGGGGACGCTAATTGGTGATTTGGCATTCAGAGCTTATCTGATAAATTCCTTGTCCCTGAGCCATGCAATAAAACTATCCCTCCATGTGGCTATTCCATATCCTCTGTCTATCCCTGAATCGAAACCATGGCTACCTTTTGCATAAATATGTAATTCCACGCTGAACTGTTTGGAGGCAAGTATATTATAAAGCTCAATGCAGTTTGAAGGAGGAGTGGTTTTATCTTCTCCGCCATTCATTATGAAAACAGGAGGAAAGGAGGTTTTCTTCTTCGCAATATTAAGGTAGGCGTCATTTAAACCCGGATAAAAGAGTCCTACAAAATCAGGCTTTGTATTGAGCTGGTTATAATTTGCATAGGGCGGCAGCTCTTTTTCATAAAGAGCCAGGGCTGCTATCAGGGAAAGGGATCCTCCCGCAGAGAAACCCCCAATACCAATTTTATGTTCATCAATACCAAGCTCTTTTGACTGGCTGCGTAAGGTATAGATGGCCTGCAGGGCATCAGCATAAACATGGGGAGCATACTCTTCCCACTTAAGGCTGAATCCTTCAGCATCAGCATTATAGGTCCTGTATTTAAGAACCAGTGCAGTGACTCCATGCTGTGAGAGCCATATCCCGAAGTCGTTGCCTTCGCGATCAAACCAAACATCCCTGAAGCCACCACCGGGGCAGATCACCATTGCTGCCCCATTGCTTTTTCCAGGTGCCGGTTTGTGAATCACATAGGTGGGTACAGATACACAGCTGAAGACCCTGTTGCTCTGCGATTCAGAACTGGTACGATAGCTGTTAATAGTTAGTTTTTCTTCCTTATATTTTACCGGGTTACCGGGAATTCCTCCTGGCCATAATGGTTTCTCCTGTGGAAGTTGTGCAAAGATCCCACTATTAAAAAATGTCAACAGGATAAGGATAGTTACAGGCAAGAAATTGGTTTTACGTGTCATCAGGTATCTATTAATCTGGTAAAATAGTTCCCGGTTGCCGGAAAAAATTAACCGGGAAAATTTATGAATAGGTTTTTAAGAATATCAGATTCAAAAGTGAGTTTATGTGATCAAGATTTGTACCTTTTCTGAAGTTCAATTACCGAATCCCTGAATTTTGGGAAGTTGGTCCATAATTCCTTCTCACATTTTGCGAGTCCTTCACACTGTATGCAGCTATCTAAACCTTTTTCCATCACGCATTTGCGTACCGTACAGGATTTTACAGGTAAACTTACCGGTTTATTGCCGGCTGATTTACAACCATAGCAGAAGACTTTTTCGGATTCGAAATCCATGTTGTACTTTTCTTTAAACTTGAATTCCTGATAAGCTTTCTTCTTCAATTCCGTATTATTTTCAAGAGTCCCTTTTTTCAAAGTACAATCACCCGGACATTTATAACCACAATATTCAAGGTTTTTCGGATCAGGCTTAGAATCCTGTTTCTTTGCAGGGTCCTGTCCTGCCAAAGTTGTTCCGTACGACAAGGCACAGCAGGCGACTCCTGCCTTGAAGCAGGATGAAATGAAATCGCGACGCTTTACTTCTTTTTTCATGGCTGGTTTATTTATAAGGTAAATGTAGAAAGAAAAATGTAAAAAGGTAAAAGGAAAGTGATTCCGGATAAAACCTTCGGTCATTATTTAATTATTGTAATAAACTTTAAATTTTTATTCAGTGTCTTTTTTGTTCATTATTTTTAAATCACTTATCTGCCCCGAAGTGAAAAAATTCCTAATATTGAAAGCTATTGCTCTTAGTTGAAAAGATGATTGCTTCAGACCGCATAGGATTTAATAATGAAAGGTATCTTAAGGAACAGACTGCCTCTATTCTTGAAAGGGTAAACCGTTTCAATCATAAGCTATACCTTGAATTCGGCGGTAAGATCCTTTATGATTATCATGCTGCCAGAGTGCTTCCGGGGTTCGATCCTAATGTCAAGATGAGGCTTCTTCAGATGTTAAAGGATAAGATCGATGTGGTCCTTTGCATACATGCAGGTGCAATTGAAAGAAACAAGGTCAGGGCCGATTTCGGAATTACCTACGATGCTGATGCATTGAAAACAATTGATGATTTCCGTGACTGGGGTATTGAGATCAGGGCTGTCGTGATCACACGGTTTGAAAATCAACCTCCCGCAAAAGCTTTCAAGAATAAGCTTGAAATGAGGGGCGTTAAAGTATACCTCCATTATCCCACAAAAGGATATCCTACAGATGTTGACCTTATTGTGAGTGATTCCGGGTACGGGGTCAACGAATATATTGAGACCACCAAGCCGATCGTGATAGTCACCGGCCCTGGTCCCGGGAGCGGGAAATTAGCTACCTGCCTCTGCAACCTTTACCACGAGTATAAAAGGGGTATAAAAGCAGGTTATGCAAAATTCGAGACATTCCCGATCTGGGATCTGCCGGTAGACCACATGGTAAACATTGCCTATGAAGCTGCTACCGTCGACCTTGATGACAAGGTTCTTATTGATGAACATCATCTGAAAGCTTATAATACCGAAACAGTAAATTACAATCGCGATATAGAAGCTTTTCATCTCCTCAAAAGAATTATAGAGAAGATTACAGGAGAAGAGTCTATGTACCAGTCCCCGACAGATATGGGAGTGAACCGCGCGAGTGCCGGTATCATTAACGACCGTATAATTACGGATGCTTCATTCCAGGAAATAATCAGGAGGTATTTCAGGTGCGCTGTTGAATATGCCATGGGGCTCACAGAAAGGGATGCCCTCGACAGGATCATATCGATCATGAAAAAAACAGGAGCAAAGGCAGAAGACCGCAAAGTTGTTCTTCCGGCAAGGAAAGCTGCTGTTGAAGCTGAGAAATTAGGAAAAGGACATGATGGAATATTTTGCGGTGCTGCCATTGAACTTCACGACGGAACAATCATAACCGGGAAAAACTCTCCGCTGTTGCACGCCTCTTCAAGCCTGGTGCTGAATGCTGCCAAACATCTTGCCGGATTGCCGGATAAGATGTATCTCCTCCCAGAAGCCATTATCGACTCAGTGAAATATCTCAAAAAGGAGATACTGAACGGAAAGATGATAAGCCTTGATGTTGAAGAGACTCTCATTGTCCTGGGAATTAGTGCCCTATCCAACCCTGCAGCCAAGATGGCCCTCGAAAACCTTAAGATGCTCCGCGATTGTGAGGTCCATCTTACCCATATACCCACCCCTGGCGATGAAGCAGGATGGAGGAAACTTAAAGTGAACCTTACCTGCGACCCTCAGTATTCAAGCAAGAGCCTCTATATAAGCGGGTAGAGGTTGGAGCGTGGCGCCCTTCCGCTTAAAACGCACATTATTTATTAGCCACATGAAAGGTTATGGAAAGCTATCTGAAAAAACTGATCGAAGGTGGTGAAAACCAATATCTTGACTTTAAATATTGCATCTCCGACAGCAGGAAGATAGCCAGGACATTAGCTGCATTCTCTAACAGCGACGGCGGAAGAATATTAATCGGCATCAGGGATAATGGAAGCATTGCCGGTATCAGATCGGAGGAGGAGATCTATATGGTTGATACCGCGGCCCAGCTTTACTGCAAGCCGGAGATAACATATTCAATTAAGCAGCATGTAACATCAGGAAAGACTTTCATCGAAGTAGTAGTTGAAAAAGGGAGTCAGCGGCCTTATAAGGTCAGGGATGAGAATGGGAAATGGCTTGCTTATTTCAGGCACTATGACCAGAACCTGTTAGCAAACAGGATTTTGCTCCAGGTATGGCACAAAGAAGAGAAAAGCAAAGGTGTTATGGTCCGATTTGGCAAGGCAGAAAACCTGCTGATGGATTACCTAAAAGAAGAAAAACAGATTACATTCTCAAAATTCAGAAAAATTGCCGGCATATCTTCAAACAGGGCTGAAGCTATCATCACTAACCTTATATTGTTCAAAGTCCTGAAGATGAACGTATCAGAAAAGGGATTTTCCTATGAACTTTGTCCGGAAGATGAGGAAAAGTAAAAAGGTAAAAGGTAAAAGGTAAAAGTGGGGGGATAGAATAAACCAGGAATAAAGATTTATTAGTCTAGCGGTCTGGTTGTCTTGCTGTCTTGCCAGTCGTGCCAGTCATGCAGGTCTTGCAAGTCGTGGTGTCTTTCGGCCTTCGGTCTTCGGTCTTCGGTCTTGGATCTTGCTTCTTGCTCCCTTATCCCTATAATCTTCCAAATAATATATTTCATTAAATCCCGTGAACATTCCACCAGTCCTGTTGTTAATTAATTAACAGTAAAAATTATGAGCGAATCAAAATCTGGAAAAACAGGACGAAAAGTCGTCGTCGTCGGAGCCGGTGCAGTTGGTGCAACATATTGCTATGCTCTCTCTCAGAGCGGACTATCAGACGAAATAGTAATTATTGACAGGAATGAAGATCTGGTCCGCGGACAGGTACTTGACCTGGTGCATGGGCAGCCATTCATTCCGACAGTATCAATACGGGCAGGATCAAAGGCTGACTATGCTGATGCCCAACTTATTGTTATCACGGCAGGGTCTGCGCAGAAGCCTGGCGAAACAAGACTGCAGCTGCTAAGGAAGAATGCAGATATCATCGGTGGTATCGCCGAAGATATCGCATCATCCGGGTCAAAAGGTGTAATGCTGATAGTCAGTAATCCTGTAGATGTGATGACTTATGTTGCATTGAAAAGATCAGGATGGGAAAGGGGAAGGGTCATAGGATCGGGTACGGTCCTCGACAGCGCCCGGTTCAGGCATCTCCTTGCAAAACATTGCGGGGTTGACGTCCATAATGTTCATGCATATATCCTCGGAGAACATGGAGATAGTGAATTTGCTGCCTGGTCGATGACCAACATTGCCGGAATGATGATTGATAATTATTGCCCTGTATGCAGGAATTGCAGCGACTGGAAAGCTGAGAGGAAACAGCTGGAGCAGCAGGTCCGCGAGTCAGCATATCATATTATTAATGCAAAAGGATCAACACATTATGCTGTTGGGCTTGCAATGGTCAAGATCACTGCATCAATACTCAGGAAACAAAACAGTGTCATGACAGTATCAGTATACCTTAATGGTGAATTCGGACTGAAAGATGTATGTCTGAGCGTCCCGTCAGTGGTTTCAGAATCGGGTGTTGTTAGAATAGTAAGCAGTCCCCTGCCATCTGACGAACTCGAAGCCCTTAAAAGATCTGCAGGTATCCTTAAGGAAGCGATAGCATCTTTATAAATATTACCTTTGTTTCCTTTTACTCCGTATGGAATCAAAAATCGTACTGACACAGATTGTTATCCTTGCAGTAGTCGTAATAATTGGTGCAATTGCAGCCAGATTAAAGGTATTTACCAATGAATCCAAGGATGTCCTTTCGAAGGTGATATTCAATATCTCCCTTCCCTTAATGCTCTTTACGAACTTCTTCAGGCTCGAAGCGACACCCAGGCTTATAGCAAACAGTCTTTCGGTTCTGGCAATTACCGGTTTTGTAGTCTTTTTTCTACTTCTGGTCGGATGGATTGCAACCAGGATCTTCAGGATAAAGGGAGTTGAAGCAGCCGTATTCAAAACACATTCCATGTTCGGGAATACGATCTTCCTCGGCTTTCCCCTTATAACAGCGCTCTTTGGTGTGGAAGGACTTCTGTATGCCAGCATGTACCAGTTGGTTTCAAGCATAATAATGTGGACTGTCGGTGTTATCGTATTGAGTCATGGCAATGGAATTCCCTGGAAGAAAAGTCTTCTTAAAGTGATAAATCCGAATACGATAGCGACACTCCTTGGACTGATCCTTTTCCTGCTTTCTTTAAAGCTCCCGCCTGTAATCCTTAAGCCAATGACTGAGCTTGGAGCTGCGAATACATGGCTGTCAATGCTTTACATTGGTGCGATGCTCGTTTTCTCGAATGTGGGAGGATTACTGAAGCGTAAGAGCCTGTATATTATCAGTTTCAGCAGGCTGATTGCCGGACCTGCCTTACTTATATCATTGTTTTATCTCGCCGCTCATTTCCTGGGGATGGCCCCTGAAAATCTTGTTTCCTCGGTGATAATCCTCGAAGCATCAATGCCATGTATGGCAACTGTTGTAATAATGGCCAAGGAATTCGGCTCCGATGATGCACAAGCTGTCGGCAATGTGTTTGTCTCCACAATCTTCAGCATTATCACATTACCGCTGGTGGTAGTTGCGATCTCACGGTTCCTTTAAGAATCTCCTGATTAGCCACTTATCGGAGGCTACTGTTTATTACGGAGAATTGAGAAACTCAATTAACAACCTCCGGGACGAAATAATCAGGAATCTGTATCATTAATACTGATACTTAGTGTAATCATTACAAGCTTCTTCTCAGAAGTTCAATTCCTTCACCTGACCCCAGGTTCCTGCTATATTTTTTCTCAACAGAATTATTCCAGTGTTCCATAACACCAAGGCTTTTTACTGCAGTGTTATTCCGTTGCGGATCGTATTTCGCCTTTGAGGGAGGATTATCTGCCATTGCAGCTTCAATCAGGTACTGGTCACTGAATGCCATATCGGGAGCATCTGGCCACTCGCTACTCAGAAGGTCGAGACCGACAGCGTCGATGGCTACCGGATCCTGTGATGCGAGTAGGGAACAACCCCAGTTATTATTGAATGGCTCCATCTTCCACTTCGGTCCGGGAGGTCCGTTTACCAGCTTTGAACCATAAACACCGTCTATTAAGAAAAGCATGGTTTTATCGCCCAGATCCTTATGTGCAAGAAAATCCACAAAGGTCAGGTATTGTGCTTTGCCGCTCCTGTCGGGGTTGAAATTATTATGTGCATTTTTTCTCCAGTCATTATTTATGCTGGTAACTCCGTAATAATTTTTTGCACACAGAGTTACACCCTGTCCGACATGTCCTTTCAGGAGAGCCATATTAATAAGGTAATCTGCTTCGGTGGCACATGTGGCAAGACCGGTTGCCAGTTTCCCGTTATCAACCGAATACGGAATTGCGTTATCCTTGTATTCTGACTTTGTTCTTCCTTCACCGCCAACATTATCCACAAAGATTACTCCCGGATATACAGTATGGCATTTATTGAAGATATTATCTGTAATGAACCGGCTTGCATCAAATACGGTGATCTTTTCCTGAGGAATACCGGCTTTTTCAACAAGGCTTTTCAATAACGAAAGTACAAGTTGCGGAGTGGCATTGATCTCAGGCGAATCCTTATGAGCATATGTATTATTGGTGTTTATCTTCACAGCAATCTTTTGTCCCGGCTGATAGTCAGAATTCTTGTTCCCGTGAACATTGTTAAAATACCTGAAGAGCTCTCTCCAGGCTCTCTTTTCATTCTTTTCACCTGTCAGGCTTAAAAGCGATTCAGTAAGCATTTTGTCAGTTTCCACCTGTGATACAACATTATCATCCCACCAGTTTCCTGACTTTCCATCCCATTTAGCAGCTGCAGGATCGTGAACCCACACCACTCTCCCCGGGTTAATCCCTCTCGGAATACCGATAGGCTGATTAGGCACTATGACCCATTCCGGTTGTTGTCCTGATGATGCAATGCTCTCATGACGGCTGGCAACAAATAGTGCACCGGCCAGGGCAACTACCAGGAACAGGCTTCCATAGAGGTACCTGGATCCCGAAAAGCCTGCCTTCGCTTTTTTGAATGCTGCTACTGAACCGAAGACTGAAAGCAGCCATATAACGAATCCTGACATCATAGGGGCTGCGACCCTCATGCATGGATATGCAGCCCGCTGTGGTTTTGGTATTACCCTGACCAGGAACCAGATAGTAGAGGCGATACCTGTAATAATAAATGTAACTTTTGCATAAGTGGTTGTACTTATTGCACTTATACCTGCAATTATTCGATTTAAAATTCTTTTCATCAGTACTGATTTTTGCTGAACCGTAAGTGCAAATGTAAGATTTGTTGGGACACAAAAAAGATCATTTTAAATACAAGTTATGGGTTAATGATTTGTTAATTCCTTATTTCAGGGAATTAAAAGATTCTCACAATTGTCTGAATGTTAAATGAAGCGACTTGCGCAAAGGATCGGAAAAACTTCAGAACGATAAACATTAATAATCAGGAATATGAAAAACAATTTTAAAATCGCAGGTATGATGCTGATACTGGTAATTGCCGGCAGCATGGCTCTCAGTGCACAGAGGCAGGTGAGAGGAGAAAAGATCGACACCATAAGAATGGACAGGAGGGACCTGGCACCACGTACCGTTATGGGAATGCCGTTAGAAAATAGCAGGGTGCCTGGTGCTCAGATCCCAGGACGTCAGATTCGACATGGCTGGAACGATTTCAACGGACCCCGGAACGGTATGGGACAGGGAAGAGGATTCCGGCATCCGGGAATGGGAATGGGAATCGGAATGGGCCAGCCCGGTCAGGGTAGGCAGGGACGTATGCCTGATCTTTATAATATCCCGAATCTTACAGATAAACAGAAGAAGGATATTGCAGATCTCAGGGGAAAGCAGATGGCAGATGTCGAGAAACTCAGGATTGATATGCAATCTAAAATGAAAGAGCTCCGTGATTCACACAGGGCAAAGGTGATGTCGCTTCTAACCGAGGAACAGAAAAAATGGTTTGAAGAAAACAATCCGAAACCTGATGTCGTGAAATAATTCCAGGGACTTGTATATTTATAGGCGGCTGTTTTCTGACAGCCGCTTTTTTTATGAAAGATTTTTTTGATTGTAAGATTGGGCATTGATATTTCTTCACCAATTTTGGTAATTTATTAAACTGAGCTATGGGAATGATTAATTAACTGTAACGATCAACCTGAACATCAATACGACTTTTTTAATGATTTCCGGCACTCTTTTTTTTATAATTACATTTAACGAATGAAGAAACAGTTTAAGAAGGAGGTCCTCAGCGGACTCTCGAGGACCAGCAGCCTGCCGGTAGAAATATTGTCGGAAGCCGATTTTAAGCATTTGCCACCAATAGTCAGAAAATACCTTTATCTGACCGGGATGGTGGGCAGAGAGAAAATAAGAAATTTCAGGGTTGAATTCAAAGGGGGCATCAGGTCAAAACCGGCAGATGAATATATGCCGCTTGAATCGGTACAATATAATTTCACAGATCAGCCTTCACGGTTCTTCTATATTGTTGCCAGGAAAATGGGTATTCCCGCAAAAGGTATTCATGTATACAAAGACCAGAAGGCCACTATGCTGATAAAGTTGCTCGGGCTCTTTACAATATCAGATGCCAAAGGAAAGGAAATGGACCAGGGCGAGACAGTTACCTTATTTAATGATATGTGCTTTATGGCACCGGGTACCCTGATCGACCCAAATATAAAATGGACCGAAAGAGATCCATTGACTGTGGATGCAAAATTTACAAATGGACATATTGGAATATCGGCAACGCTGATTTTTAAGGAAAACGGCGAACTGATAGATTTTATAAGCAATGACAGGTACGAAACAACCGATGGCAGGACTTTTTATAATTACCAGTGGAGAACACCTGTATCTGGTTACAAAGAAATTAACGGGTTCTTTCTGCCGTCCGGGGCCAAAGCAATATACAGGCATCCCGATGGAGATTTCTGCTATGGGGAATTCAACCTGGTGAGCGTGGAGTATAATTGCAAGGGGATAAGGTAGAAGGTAAAAGTAAAAAGGTAAAAGGTAAAAGGTAAAAGGTAAAAGGAGTAAGAGCCAAGAGTCAAGAACCAGGAACCAAGAACCAAGAACCAGGAACCAAGAACCAAGAGCCAAGAGCCAAGAGCCAAGAACCAAGAGCCAAGAGCCAAGAGCCAAGAGCCAAGACAACAGACTTGCACGACCGGCAAGACCGCAAGACTGCACGACCTGCACGACCGGCATAACTTGCAAGACCGCACGACTGAACTAGGTTTACAGTACTGAAACAAAATCCCTATCTTAGATTATAAAACTAAACCGAACAGGTATGAATAAGGGAAATGTCATCCTTCTGGTAATCTGTCTGATAACTATTGTTGCCGGTACAGCAATATACTTTGAAGCTTCTTCATTTCAGAAGACGGCAAAGATCACTGAGGGTATCGTGGATGCCAGCGATAATACATTTTTCTATGTAAAATATTCTTCAGATGACGGGAAGGAGTGGACCCACCGTGGCTCACAGGGGAAGAATAAAAAGCATCGTGCAAGCGAAAAATTCATTGTTTTCTACCAGACTGACAATCCTGAAAAATCAAGGATTTCTGATGGTGTAAAAACCGGGAGGAATATCATTTCCATTGGTGTCCTGATGCTTGCATTTGATCTCTTCCTCATTTATTCAAACCGTAAAAGAAACAGGATTGCTGACAACTTAAGAAAAACAGGACGAAAGGTTGAGGCGGAGATCATGGGGGTAATAACTGATATGAACATAACCGTAATGGAGAAGCATCCTTTCCTTATCAATTGCAGGTGGACAGATCCTTTTTCAGGTAAAGAATATACCCACTCCATAGATCAGTTATGGAAGGATCCTGCTCCCTATCTAACAGGACGAAAATACATTGATGTATATATTGACAGAAATAATCCTGACAATTATTTCCTCGATATTGAATTCCTGAAGGATATCAAAGCATACTGACCAGGTGATTTAATATGCTGGATCAGCACTGGCACTTCCTTAAACATTATGATTTCAGCAAATTCAGTAATCTAGCTCATTAATGACCTACATGGGCCCGGAGCTATTTTTTATTTGCATTAATAAGACTATTTTGGTCTCCTTATATGTAAAGATATGACTGCCAGAATTGCGATATACCTGTACCTCATTTCGTTATTGTTCATAGTTGATCCTCAGAATCTTGATGCCCAGGACAAGAACTGGACTCACTTCCGGGGAAGCAGGCTGAACGGTATTGCTGAAAATGAGAAGATACCGCTTAATTGGGATGATTCTGTAATAAAGTGGAAGACACCAATCCATGATAAAGGACACTCTTCGCCGGTTATTTTCGGGAACCGGGTATGGATAACTTCTGCTACAGCTGATGGTAAAGAACTGTATGCCCTGTGCATCGATTTTAACACAGGTAAGATCATCTATGATATCAAGGTTTTTACTCCGGAGGATGTGGAACGCAAGCATAATCTTAACACTTATGCAACTCCTACACCTTGTATCGAAAAAGGCTTTGTATATGTTCATTACGGCAGTATGGGAACAGCCTGCATAAGTACTTCAGACGGATCGGTAGTCTGGAAGAATACCGATTTCAAATGCAAGCATGTCCAGGGTGCGGCGTCCTCACCGGTGATATATAAAAACCTGCTTATACTTCATTTCGAAGGTACAGATGTAAGGTATCTTGTTGCTCTCGACAAATCGACGGGCAGGGTTGTCTGGAGGAGTGACCGCCCTGCAGAAGCATACGAACCGCTAACGGAAATCGGCAGGAAGGCTTATATAACTCCTTTGGTAATTAATGTTAAGGGCCGTGACATGCTGATCTCGAATGGCTCAGCTATCTGTATAGCATATGAACCGATGACAGGAAAGGAGATATGGAGGTTTGTGAGCGGTGCAGAATCTACAATAGCGATGCCATTTACCGAAAGGGGTATTCTCTACTGGTATGCAGGACCTGTGATAACAAACCAGGGTTTTACTTTCAATGAGCTCCTGGCTGTAAATCCTGAAGGTACTGGTGATATCACGGTTTCAAATCTGATATGGAAGAAGCAGGATAAGCAAACACAAAACCAGATGCTGACCCCGGTTGTCAGGGATGGCCTTATCTATACTATGAATACAAGGAATATTCTTATGTGTCTTGATGCGTCAACCGGTGAAGAGGTATGGTCAACACATGTCACCTCAAATTACAATGCCTCACCTTTGTATATTGATGGTAATATCTGGTTTTTCTCTTCGAAAGGTGAAGTGCTTGTATTAAAAGCCGGAAGGAAGTATGAGGTTGTTTCACAAAACAGGCTTGATTCCGGGATTTGGGCAACACCGGCTGTAGTCCGCAATTCAATGATAATCAGAACAGAAAATACCCTGTACCGTATTTCCGAATAGCCAGGGGCCGTAATTTTTCTTTTTAATTATTCCCTGGTCCTGGTTTGTGAGGATTCTTCCCCCTGCCCTCATTTACCGGTCGTTGATGGGTATCCCTGTTTTTGCTGTTATGATCTTTTGGCTTTCTCTTTTTCCAGCTCTTTCTTCTGTGTGGCTCTTTACCCTGGTCAGTGTTCTGCTTTGTCGTCTTTTGCTGTTGTTTTTCACCACCGGCCTGGTGTGGCGCTTTCCCCAGATGTTCCGGCAGCGGCAGTTCAGGCACACTGTTTTTAATTAATTGCTCAATCTTTTTAAGCTTATGTAACTCTTTAGGAGTGACAAAAGTAATGGCTTCACCCTTTGTACTTACCCGGGCTGTTCTTCCAATACGATGAACATAATCTTCAGGGTCGTGAGGAACGTCATAATTAATCACAAGGTTGATGTTCATTATATCGATGCCGCGGCTCATAACATCGCTTGCAACGAGGATACGGATTTGTCTTGACCTGAAATCCCGTAACACTTCTTCCCTCTTTTCCTGATCAAGATTTGAAGAAATCCCCTGGGAAGGTAAACCGTTTCTGTTCAGAAATCTTACAATATCAGTGATCTTGCTCTTCGTGGATGAGAAAATGAGGATGCTTGCAAAGTCTTCCTTCTGTTCAAGGATATGCTTCAGTAATTTATCTTTCTGCTCGGGAAATACCTTGTAGACTTTCTGATCAATACCTTCAGCAGGTACAGCATTGGCTAATGATATTTCAACCGGATCGTGCAAGATCTTCTGTGCCAGCTGACGTATTGCTTTTGGCATAGTGGCGCTGAACATCAGGGTTTGCCTGTGTTCCGGTAAATGGGAAATTATTGTTTTTATATCTTCAATGAACCCCATATCAAGCATCCTGTCGGCTTCATCGAGTATCAGATGCTTCAGGTATTTGAATCTTACATTACCCATTTTCAGGTGGGAGATAAGCCTGCCGGGAGTAGCGATTATTATGTTGGTGCCGTTACGGAAGGCATGCCCCTCTGATTCCCAGTCGCTGCCATCGCCACCTCCATAAACTGCTTTTGAGTCAACAGGTATAAAATATGAAAATCCCTGTATCTGCTGTTCTATCTGTACTGCAAGCTCTCTTGTCGGGACAATAATGAGAGTATCTGTATGACTCACTTTCTTTCCTGCAAGCTTATCGAGTATCGGCAGGACAAATGCCCCGGTTTTCCCTGTGCCTGTCTGGGCACTGGCAATCAGGTCCCTGTTCCCTATAATTACGGGGATAACCTTTTCCTGGACAGGAGTGGCTGTTTCGAAACCCATATACGAAATTGCTTCGAGCAGTTGCTCATGAAGTCCAAGCTCTTTAAATGTCATTTGAAATTATCAGTTTTAATATTTGTCTGCCGTAATAAATTAATTGTTGCAGACACCCGGCAAAAGTATCTATAAATTTCTTAGGTCTGAATATGGTTTCATATTTCTGTGTTTTAAAATATTTATCTGTAAAGGGAGATAGTAAACCATATACTTAACAGTGGTCAGAAACCTGTTTATTCATTAAACTTATTGCTTTAAAAAATTCGAATATTCTAATATTCATATTCTGATTATCATTGAAGAATATCTGTTAACAAATTAATATACAATGTATTATATGCCTGATTTGCTATTATTAAAATTTCGACCAAATGTTAAAAGAAATTAATGAACTACCTTTTTTATTCAGATTTATCCTTATATTCGCCGGCACCGGAATGCAGTTTTAACGAATACCTATATTATATGTTACTTCATCAGCAATTTGTAAGAATGGCAAAGAAGCATGCCGAAAAGATGGCTGTTATTGATAAAACCACAGGAAAGAACGTTACATATTCCAGGGCACTGATCGGCGCTCTTATCCTGAGCTCAAAGTTCAAAAAGTATGATGAAGGATTTATTGGGATCATGATACCGACATCAGCAGGCTGTGCCCTTGCTACCGTTGGAGCTCTGATGAGCGGCCGGGTACCGGTGATGATAAATTATTCAACCGGCGCTGAAGAGAATGCAAGGTATGCCAGGAAGAAATGCAAGTTCACTACAATAATAACATCCAGGGCATTACTTGAGAAAATCAAATGCCCTGTTCTCGATGGGATGGTAATGATAGAAGACATTATGGAGAGTGTCACCACAAGCGAAAAGATAAAAGCAGCCCTGATAACAAAACTGCCGGTGAACATGATCCTGGGATTAATTCATAAGGGAAATGAGAACGACACAGCCGCAATACTTTTCACCAGCGGTAGTGAAAAAGATCCTAAAGCAGTTCAGCTTTCACATCTTAACCTGGCTTCCAATATCCGGAATTTTGGAAATTATATAAATATCACTGAATCTGATATCCTCCTCGCAAACCTTGTCTTCTTTCATATTTTTGGTCTGACAGTAAATCTCTGGGTGGCATTCTATTATGGTATGACCATGGTGGCTTATGCAAATCCCCTTGATTTCCAGGTCATAAGCAAGATAGCCCGCGAGGAAAAACCTACAATCATGGTTGGCACGCCGAGCTTCTTCTGGGGTTATCTCCAAAAATCGGAACCTGGCGACTTCAAAACACTGAGGCTCATGGTCGCAGGTGCTGATAAATGCCCTGATGCCCTGAGGGAGGGATACAAAACCAAGCATGGTGTGACATTGCTGGAAGGCTATGGGGCTACTGAAACATCACCGGTAATCTCAGTGAACTCTTTTGAGTTTAACAGGCCCGGAAGTACAGGCAGAGTGATCCCGGGAGTTCAGGTCAGGATAATTAACTTTGAAACAGGTGAGGAATGCAAGACCAGGGAAGTGGGGAAAATAATGGTAAAAGGCGACCTTGTAATGAAGGGCTATTATGACGATCCGGAGCTTACCGCTGAAGCAATTCATGAAGGGTGGTACAATACGGGTGATATGGGATATTTCGATGAGGATGGTTACCTGTGGCATGCCGGAAGGTTCAAGAGATTTGCAAAGATAGGAGGGGAGATGGTATCCCTGGTAAAAGTGGAAAATGTACTCGAAAAATTTCTTCATGAGGGCACTTCATGCTGCGTAGTAGAGGTCTCCGATCCGAAGAAGGGTTCATATATAGTGGCGACTGTCACCAAGGAGGTGAATAAGACAGAGATACTCAGGCATATGATGGCCGAACTTCCTGTTATTGCCCTTCCCCGCCAGTTTATCGTTATCAGTGAGCTTCCGATGATGAGCACTGGTAAGATTGATTTCCGGAGTGTAAAGAAAATGGTTGAGGAGATATTGAAAAATTCCGGAACAGGACCCCTGGTTTTTTAGTCTGTTCTTAAAAAAGGTTTGCCGGTCTGAATGTTAGTCGGGCTAGTCTTGCAGGTCTTGCAGGTCTTGCCAGTCTTGCCAGTCGTGCCGGTCGTCCATGTCGTGCGGTCTGGAATGAATCTGAATTCTGGTTTTGTCTGTTAAATCCACTTACCCCGGTTACAATCTGAAAAATCCTTATCTTGATAGATCTGGTTTAAAGAAAATCTATTGTATCAATATATGTACTCAAAAGCTATTGTACGGAAACCGGGAAGGAATTTTGCAGCTGGAATCACTACAGCAGACCTTGGGAAACCTGATATTGAAAAAGCCCTCGAACAACATGGTGCTTATTGTAATACCCTGATAAACTGCGGTTTGGAACTTATTATTCTTGAGGCAGATGAAAATTATCCTGATGGATGCTTTGTTGAGGATACCGCTGTTATAACCAGGGAAGTTGCAGTTATCACACGACCTGGCGCGGCATCAAGGAGAGGGGAGGAGGTAGAGATAGCAAAGATCCTGTCAGGATTCAGAAATCTTGAGACCATAAAGAGTCCCGGTACCCTCGACGGTGGTGATATTCTTAGAGCCGACAACCATTTCTTCATCGGAATTTCTGCAAGGACAAACAGGGAGGGAGCAGGGCAGCTTTCGGAAATATTGACTGGTCACGGATATACGACCTCGGAAGTTGAAGTAAAAGACGGGCTCCATCTGAAATCAGGATTAGCATATCCGGGGAAAGGTAAATATATAGCCTGGCGGATGTTTTCGGAAATTCCAGGCATATCAGATACAATAATTCTCGATGAGGATGAAAGCTATTCTGCAAACTGTCTGTCAGTAAATGGTTACCTCCTGATCCCAAAAGGATTTCCTGTTGCAAAAAAGAAGATCTCTGAACTGGACTTCAATATTATAGAGATGGAAATGTCGGAGTTCAGAAAAATGGATGGTGGACTCACCTGTTTGTCGCTGCTTTTATAGCTAGATTGTCGTGCAGGTCTTGCAGGTCTTGCCGGTCGTACTGGTCTTGCCGGTCGTGCAGGTCGTGGAGTCTTTCGGTCTTCGGTCTTCGGTCTTTCTCCTTTCTCCTTTCACCTTTCTCCTTGTTGTCTTCCTGTCTTTTTGTCTTGTGTCTTGTGTCTTAAGTCTTGTGTCTTGCTCCTTTAACCTTTCACCTTTCACCTTTCACCTTCCATAAATAATTCATCGACTGATTTATTAATGTTATCCGGCAAATTACTCTTTTGGTATAATAGATTTGAATAACGACTGGCTATGTTACTATTTTGCATAACAGTTAACTCAGATCGTCATGCTTAAAAGTTTCATCAGGATAGCTTTCCGCTGTCTGTGGCACAGAAAGACATACAGCCTTCTCAATTTTGTCTGCCTTACTTTCGGGCTCATATGTTCAATAATTACCATGCTTTATATACGAAATGTCTTCAGCTATGACAGGTTCCATAAGAATTATGATCGTCTATATACATGCGAGGCTTATGTAACATATTTCAATGGCGATCGCTTCCCCAAGGAGTATCTTTCAGCTTCTGTCAGCGATATGCTGAAAAAAGAAGCCCCCGAAATTGAACAGGTGGTCAGAATAACCGAACGTAACTATTCATTTATAAGTGGTGATAAAACATTCACAGAGAAAGGGATCTATACTGATGAGAATTTCTTTGATGTCTTTACTTTTCCTCTGGCAGGCTCCGTAAATAATAGTGTCCTTTCCGATCCGGGTTCGATTGTGATATCAGAGCGCATGGCAGTTAAATTTTTTGAGAATACTGACTGTGTGGGTAAGACGCTGGTGCTTAAAGACGGAAATACGACTGATAGTTATAAGATATCCGGGATCTTTAAGGATATTCCGGCACAATCGCTGTTGCAGCCTGACTTTGTGATCCCCTTCTCAAAATTTCTGTCTGATAACAGATGGGCACTTGAACCGGGGGCGACCGCAAATGCAGTATGGATACTTCTGAAACAGAACGCTGACAGTAAATTTGTCGGGGAAAAGATAAAGAACCTCATTAAGAACCAGGAGACAACATTAAACCAGGAACTCTTCCTCTTTCCATTAAAAGAACAGATTCTATACTCATATGCCGGCGGGAAGCGTGTCTGGAAAGAGATGCAGAACATAGTGATAATTGGGTCTGTAGGCTTTGCAATTCTGCTGATCGCATGTTTCAATTTCATTAACCTTGCGATAGCGATAAATTTCAGAAGGTACAGGGAGGCCGGAATAAGGAAAGTGGCCGGCTCCGGCAAGACAGCGATTATCCTCCAATTCCTGGGTGAGACACTAATGATTACACTTATCAGCCTGGTTGTTGCTGTTATCCTGGTATCGATAATGCTGGCAGGATTCAACAAGATGTTCAATTATGATATACATCTGAACCTGGTGACCTTTCCCATGATTGCATTTTTCATCTTTATCACACTCTTCACAGCAGTTATTTCCGGATTTCTCCCTTCACTTTACCTTGCATCGGCAAATCCAGTAGATACACTGAAGGGGAAAAGGATCAAGGGCAATAGCTTCAGCATCTTCAGGCAGAGCCTCATAATTTTTCAGTTTTCAATTCCTGTGGTCCTGATAATTTGTATGATGGTAATTAAGGCCCAGGATACCTATATGCGGAATTACGATGTAGGAGTTGACAAGGATAAGATAATTGTGTTGAACAGCACAAACAATATTCAGGATCATGCCGCGAGCTTAAAGTCTGAACTCCAGGCAATACCCGGTATTGAGGCTGTGAGCTTTACAAATTGTATCCCATCGCGCGGAACAAGAGTCTCATCAGAGATCAGCTGGGAGGGAAAAGATGTTACTGAGAAACTCCATTTCTGGTGCATTAATTCTGACTTCGACTACAACAGGACCGTGAGGGTCGAACTGACAGATGGGAAATTTTTCGATTCTTCATACTCTACAGATACTGCTGCCTTCCTGATCAATGATGTCGCAGCCGGGGTGATGAAGAATAAGAATCCGGTCGGATCACAAATAACCGTTGATGGAAAGAAAGGCACGATTATCGGTGTTTTTAAAGACTTCCATACTATTGACCTTGCCGGGCCTATTGTGCCGACAATCATTTCTGCAGGAACAGGAGAAAAACCGGACATTTTAATAAAGATATCATCGGGTTCCTTCAGCACAATATCCGATGACATAAGGAAAGTTTACGGGCATTATGAAACAGAGGTGCCGTTTAACGCCGTCTTATTTGGCGATCTGACACCCTATTCAGACCTTACCCTGCCTTCAAGGCTGGTCGGACTGGCATTCATCATTGCCCTCTTGCTGGCATGTCTTGGATTATTTGGCCTTGCCTCCTTCACTTCTGAAACGAGGACTAAGGAAATTGGTATAAGGAAAGCAAATGGTGCAACAACACTTTCCGTAATGAGATTGTTACTGAAAAATTATACCAGCTGGCTGGTTATTTCAATGTGTATTGCACTTCCTGTGGCTTTCATGCTCACAAAAATTTTCCTGGGAAGGTTTTATTTTCATGCCCCTGTACCTTTATGGGCTTTCGCCGCCGGACCTGCTATTGCATTTATTACTGCAATCCTGACAGTCAGCACACAAACCTGGAACATTGCAAACCGCAATCCTGTAAAAGCTCTAAGGTATGAGTAAGAAGTAGTGCCCGAGGTACCTGGAGTAATTTTTAGTCTTGCAGGTCTTGCAGGTCCTGCCAGTCTTGCCGGTCTTGCAGGTCGTGCAAGTCTTTTACCTTTTTCCTTTTACCTTTTACCTTTTTCCTCTTACCTTTACTTCCATATGATAAAAGAAGAGCTGGAAATAACAGAAATGGTTAATTGTGAAACCAGGGCATGGGACACACAGGATGTGGAACTCCTGATCTCAGTATTTCATCCCGATATGGTCTGGCCCTGGCCAAGGACTTTTCAATCGCACGACCCCATGGACTGGATCATGCCGCTTGGACGATATAACAAAGAACGGTGGTGCCGCGGATGGCAGGAACTATTTGATACGCACCGCCTGGTCCATAATATCCGCGAGATAAAGAAGATTGTTATATCAGATGAAAAAGACGGCGGTTTTGCAGTTGTGGATATCGATACGCTCTGGATCGACGGAAATAATAATCCAAACCAATGGAAAGGACGTGTCTGTAAAGTTTATACAAAAATGGGTGATGACTGGAAACTGATCATGCACACAGGAGTACTCACTTACTGAAATCAATATTATAAATTACTGAACTTCAAATTCTGAATTATTATGACATACTGTGAATACATCGATACACTGCCACCCGGAGAGAAGAGGGACCTTCACAAGAATTACCACGACAATCACTATGGTTTTCCCCTGCATGACGATAACGAACTCTTCGGAAGGCTGCTGCTGGAGATCAACCAGGCAGGACTGAACTGGGAGATAATTCTCAGGAAGGAGAAGGCATTCAGGAAAGCATTCAGCAATTATGATGTGAAGAAAGTCGCCTCATACAAGGAGAAAGAGAGGCAGAGACTGTTAAACGATGCCGGCATAATCCGGAACAGGCTCAAGATAAATGCAGCTATTGAAAATGCAAAGGTTATCCTTGAATTGCAGAAGGAGCATGGATCCTTTGATAAATGGCTCGAGATAAACCATCCTAAGACACTTCCGGAATGGGTAAAACTATTTAAAAAAACATTTACGTTCACCGGTGGTGAAATAGTGAATGAATTCCTGTCGAGTATTGGCTATCTCCCGGCAATGCATGATGAGAATTGTCCGGCCTTTAAGAAGATAGTCAAGCAGAATCCTATGTGGATGAGGGGGTGAGGGAGACGGCACCCGTCACCAGCAACTTATAATAATAGATACTGCCTTTTATCTCATCTTATCACTGAGCATCTTAATGAAATATCCACCGACGACAGATCGTGCCTGGAATCCTACTTTATGTGCATTGGTGGTTTCGAACCAGTCGCTCATCGGTACACGGTCAGGGGTTTCTGTTACATAACGGTATAGCGGATCGATGAATTTCGTAAATGTCTCATTATTGTCAGATAATGTTGCTGTCCAGGTTATCCAGTCACTTTTTGTATATGTTTTGCGGTTATCCAGAGGGAGCCCGAAATCGTTCTGCCTGGTGAGATAATATGTTATCTCTTTATTATTGACATTATCGGGGAAGATCTTGAGGCCGAGCAGCTCATCCCAGACAAGGTTATATTTCTGGCTCCAGGTTCCGGGCTGGTCGAAGGTAAGGCGGAAATGATCCCCATCGTCAGCCATTTCAACCCATTTCGCTGCCATCTCCATTGCCTGACGGGTATATTTCTCAGCAATATCCTTTTTACCAAGCATGGCAGCCATCTTTCCATATCCGGCGATACCCATTATCGCCTTAACGGATAGATTTGTATTGTGTGCAAAATGTCCTGCAAAATCGTCGGTGCAGAGCTGATTTTCAGGATCGAGCCCGTTCTGAAGAAGGTAGTCGGCCCATGTGGTAAGCACATCCCAGTGTTTTTCGGCATAGCGGGCATTTTTCTCAACACAGGCAATGGCCGCTGCCAGGATAAGCATGTTACCGCTTTCTTCAACAGGCATATCTCCTCCATAGGTCTGTCCGTTGGCAAGAGGATAGGTACCGACATCATGTGCTGCAAAAGGTTTCGTCCATCTGCCGCTTTCAGAAAAATGGAAAATCGGGTTCATCATTCCCTTAAGCAGATCGGGATTATAATAAAGATATAAAGGTGCAGAAGGATATGTGACATCCACCGTACCAATTGACCCATTGCTGAAGTTCTCCTTGGAGAAGAAGAGGATATTTCCATCCTTGTCTTTCAGCAGCTTGTGGGCAGCAATGGACTGCCTGAAGGCAAGTGCACACAGAGCAGCATATTTTTCGCCTCCGGCTTTTACTGCATCATTCCATAGTTTCTTATCAAAAGCCGAACATTTTTTAACCAGATTAAAATAATCAGCTGAAGCAGAGGTTAGTGCATTATCCATAGTAATTGTACCGTCCTTTTTCCACCAGGCCATCAGGTTGTCCCCAAAATACTGGATCGAATACAGATCGTCATAGCCTATCATGATATGGCCTGAAACAGCTTCCATTCCTATCTGACCCATCTTCTCAGCGAAAGCCATTACCGGCATATCCTTATGCATAAAGAAGGTTCTCTTTTCAGTGTTTTCCGGAACAAGGCTCCCCGTGGAGGCAAACTGTTCCTTGACACTACGGTGGTTCCCGGATGAATATGTTATACCAGGTTTATTGACTGCACAGAGGTAGAAATAACCCCAGTCGATTCTCCGGTCGTCACCCTTTTTAGCAAGTACTGGTTGTTCTGTAGTGCCTGCTTTGAAATATGTAAGATCACCTGTCTGTCCGGTTTCAACTGATACCTCCTGGTTTACCTGGTCGACAGCCCACTCGGGTGTTGCCTCGAAGTAAACCTGGACGTCATGTTTCTGCCCGTCGTTTGATGATACATCGTAAGTAATATAGCTGACAGGGCGTGAGAGAATATCCGGTTCTCCGGGAAGGAGGGGGGAAAGAAAAGTAAGCCTCAGGCTGGCTGGTCCGCATATAAATTCATAATGAGTCTGTGTTGCCGAAATGGAAACCGATTTTTGAATGGCGGTATTGTTAAAAGCAACTCCTCCATCCCTGTCTTTGAATATTCCAAAATCAACGAGACCACCACCTGTACGGTTATGGCAATGGACAGCAATAACATTTTTGCCATCATCCGAGAGAAGATTTTTATCAAGAGGAAGAACGACATTTCTGTGCCATTCATAACCTGTTGCAACCAGCTGTGTTCCATTCAGGTACAGCTCGAAGATATCATCATGTGAGTAGATGAGCCAGAGCTTTTCGCTTAACTCATTTTTCTGCATAATGAACTCACGTCTTATCCATATATCCTCTGTCTCCCAGGGTGTTGAGAGAGCAGGCATGCCTTCCGTGCCGAAAGCCCCTTTTCCTGTTTCCCATGAAGAATCGCTAAATCCTGGTTTCTCCCAGCCCTTAGCAGGCTCTTTCAGCCTGTATTTTCCTTCCCAGGGTTCATATTGTGCCGATGGCAGAAGAGCTTCACGTGGAAGGATTTCCTTACCAAGAAATCTGTAAACCTGTCCATCGACCCTGACAGCTCCTATCATGGAATGTACCTTTCCTGTCCAGTGCCTTACAGCATCATTGTAAAGGGTATCGGTACACGACCAGGCGCTTGTATAAGGATCGATGGTGACCAGCGGAAATGCCGGTGCCCTCATTTCAGCCGCTCCGGCTATTTTATTATTGGTTCCGGCATTATTGCATGATATGGCAAGTATCAACGCCGGTATCATTCCAGTGATGAGTAATCCTCTTTTCATATTTTATTTTGCGTAATAGATTCTTTATTATTTGTCTTGCAGGTCTTGCAGGTCTTGCAAGTCTTGCAAGTCTTGCAGGTCTTCAACTAATCATCCTCTTATTTCAGTTCCTTTGCAAGCACTTCCACAACCTTTTTGAATTCCTCTTCAGTATAGCCTATACTCTGGAAGATAATCCTGCCATCTTTGCCGACTATCACATTTCTCGGGATAGACTGGGAGGCATAGAGGCTGAATACTTTCCGCTCCGGATCGGGAGCAAAAGGCATCGTGAAATTTTTGGATTTCACAAAGTCGGTTACCTCCTGTGCCGTATGTTCCCTGCCGAGAATTATCAGTCGGAACGAATTGTTATTCTTATATTTCTCCCATATAGTCTTCTGAAGAACAGGAAGTTCTGCATTGCACGGACCGCACCATGTCGCAAAGAAGTTGATCATGACGATTTTTCCCTTCATTTTGCTGAGGTCGAAAGCTTGGCCATCAATTGTTGTACATGAGAATTTCGGGGCCTTATCTCCGACTTTTGTAAATGTTGTTGTGTCAGCTTGCGCAGAGCAAATTCCGCATAATACCACTATTGAAATTGCTGAGAGGATTAATTTTTTCATTTTCGTGTGCATTTTTTCGTTTGTCTCAAAGGTAAATTTTTTCACGGGTCCACAAGCAGAGTCCTGTAAATTGAGTTTCCACTTACAATCACTGTGGGTTATTTGAAAATCAACTTTTCTATCGTATTTTTCGTTTTATTAATAAAATCTGATTTCCCGGGTTAAATTGATTGTGATTATGAGTGGCAACCTGAAAAGGTCTATCCTGATTTTTATCGCTCTATTTCCAATGCTTGTCAACGGACAGGAAAATGTATTTCCTTTGAATATTTCACTCTTTAATGAGGCGACAGCAATACCATATACGCGGATAATCACCCTCCCAATACATCCCGGGATTCAGATCGGTACCGATTATAGCTACCGTACTAAAAAGCATTCGAGATTATTTCAAACGGCGAATATCAACTACTTCTATCATAATCATCTTAATCAAGGGATCGGAATTAACTCTGAATTTGGATACGAATACCGGACCAGACCTGGGCTTTCCTTTTCTTGTCTGCTAGGGATCGGATATATGCAAACATTCTCAACAACCGAGGAATTTTCTTTTAACAACGGGCAGTATGAAAAAAATACTGACGGTGGAAATGCAAGATTTATTCCATCATTATCGGTAGATGCAAATTATTACATTTTCAGGGAATCGGAACACAGCCCCAGTATCTTTATTCGTTACCAGGCATGGATTGAATATCCATATTCACCTGATTTTATTCCGCTCATGACTCATATTAATCTTCATGCAGGAGCACGGTTTTATATCTTCAAAAAAAGATCACATGACAAGGGCTTATAGTATATTAATCCTGATAGTGCTTTTGTTCTCTGCCTGCAGAAAAGTGGATAACATAGAACCTTCATTTTTTGACTGCGATCTTAATTTTACCGATTCAAGCCTTGTAAATCCTAACAACAGTAATTACCAGGCATTGCTTGATGATATGACAGGCAAAGGAGTTGTTGGCGTTGAGATGTCAATTTACAGTAGTGAAGACGGAATGTGGCTGGGAGCTAGTGGAAAATCCGATCTTCACGACAATGTTGATATGAAACCCTGCAATAAAACCAGGGTCGGATCAACAGTAAAGATGTTTACCTCGTGCATTATTCTTAGCCTGGTTGAAGAAGGGAAACTTGATCTCAATGATAAGATCTCAGATTATCTTGGTGGCGATATTATTGATAAGATCGAAAATGCTGATAGATCTACCATCCGGCAATTATTGAATCATTCCAGCGGGATATACAATTATATCCAGAATTTAAAATTCCAAACCGCTTCCCTGAATGATCTGTTAAAAGAATGGCATGCCGTAGATCTGTTAAAATATGCCTATAAGCAGAATCCATATTTCGAACCAGGGGAAGATGCCCATTACTCTAACACGAATTATATCTTACTTGGGCTTCTTATCGAAAAAATTGAAAACAAACCTTTGTACCAGGTATTTGAAGAAAAAATAATTGATCCGCTGGGTCTTGCCAGCACCCAGTTTGCAGGTAAAGATCCTGTTCCTGAAGGGATCGTCAGAGGATATATAGACCTTTATAGTAACCTTAACGTAATCGAAAGTACATACTACAGCGGTTGGGATTATTATACTGCTGACGGTGGATTAATCTCAAATGTCTATGATATGAATTTGTTTTTCCAGGCATTAATGAACGGACAGTTAATTAATGAGACTTCTTTAGGTGAAATGCTAACATGGATAACATCTTCTGAGCAGGATCCGGAATTTTATGATATTCAATACGGGCTTGGTATTTTTAAAATGACTACAAACGCAGGGGTCTGCTATTTCCACAGTGGCGATGCGATAGGGTACTATGCAAATATGCTCTATTTCCCTGATGACGGAACAATTATTGTGTATGCTGCCAACTCCAATTATGGGAAAATTGACCAATTCATTTCTTCTAAAGAAGCGATCGACAAAATCATTTCAACTGTAAAGCAGATTTTATAATATTCAGGAAAATCCGGATTTGATCAATACAGTTTATCCCAATTTTAAAAAACCAAAAAATGCCCGTGAAGCCTGGATAGGATTCACTGAAAAACAGTATCTTAGATTATCCTGTTCGGATTCAAAATGTAAAATCCTATTAGATATGACAAAATCTGCTACAAACATTTTTAAAAGCATTCTGACAATCAGGATGATGCTTGTTCTTGCATTGGCTTTATGTACATGGACGCTCAGTGCCCAGACGTTTACAAATTTTTCGGGGGAGTGGCTTCAGGATAATTCAAAAAGCGATCCGCAATACAAGGATTACAACGTGAAGCTTACTATAACACAGACTGCCCTGGAAATAACTATTAAGACAGCATATTGCGAAAAGGACTGGAAGGAGAAGATGTCGAGTTTGGAATCCTATACCCTTGATGGTAAAGAAGTAAGCAAAGAACAAGATGGAGGCATTGATGTTATGTCTGCAAAGTGGTCGGCCGACAAAAAGAATCTTACAACAAAGACTACCCGGACCAATGCAGGTGAAGTTTACGGGAGCACATCTGCCTATTCACTCTCAGGAAATGGCCTTGTACTGACTGTTAAATCAGATAATATCAGGCCGGGACAACCATCGATTATACAGGTGCTCAACAAAAAGTAAAGCAGGGATATCTTTTTAAGCTGAAGTTGATAATTGCCTGAATCTACCCGGAGCGGTGATTCATCCTTTTGGGATTTGTATGTTTCCAGTGCTGATTACCTGGCTGGGGAGATGACCGGTGAGATGTGAATTTCACCTGGCGGAATAAATTATTATGAAACAAATATGTTACATACTAAAAAGTTTCATATATTTGTATCATAAAATGTATATTGTATGAATGCTCCCTTTGTATACGGTCGGATTGCCAGGGGCGAAAATTTCACTGACAGGGAAAAGGAAACAGATCATCTTGTAACAAACTTCACCTCCCTGGTCAATACGATCATTATTTCGCCCCGTCGCTGGGGTAAAAGTTCCCTTGTCGAGAAAGCCGCAGGAATAGCCATTAGAAAGGATAAAAAACTCAGGATATGTGTATTAGATATCTTCAGCATACGCCGTGAGGAAGAGTTTTATGAAGCACTGGCGATGGCAGTGCTGAAAGCATCCTCTTCAAAATGGCAGGAAGCGGTAGAATCGGCAAAAAAATTCCTGAAGACGATTGCTCCCCGGATTATCCTGAATGCCGATCCGGGAAATGAATTTTCCCTCGGCTTCGACTGGAAAGAAGTGAGGAAGAGTCCTGATGAGATTCTTGACCTTGCCGAAAAAATAGCCACAGAAAAGAGATTAAAAATAGTTGTCTGTATCGATGAGTTTCAGAATATTGCAGAATTCGATGACCCCCTGTCTTTCCAGAAACGGCTGAGATCTCACTGGCAGAAACATCAGAAAGTCTCATATTGCCTGTATGGCAGTAAACGACATATGATGCTTGATGTATTCACAGGTCCTTCAATGCCTTTCTATAAGTTTGGCGACATCATTTTCCTGGAAAAGATTGCTTCTTCATCGTTTATTGATTTTATCCGTGAACGATTTACTTCGACAGGGAAATCGATCTCTTCAGAATTAGCCGGACAGATCGTCAGCCTTTCAGACAATCATCCTTATTATGTTCAGCAGATTGCACAGCAAACGTGGCTGAGGACAAAAAGTAAATGTACGGAAGAGGCAGTTATTCAGTCATTTACAGGTGTCGCAGAACAATTAAGCCTTCTCTTTACTGCAATAACCGAATCATTGACAGTGAGCCAGTTAAATTTGCTTAATGCAATTATTTCCGGGGAAAAGGCTTTATCGTCTGCTGAAGTTCTGACGAAGTATCGTTTGGTTTCATCAGCAGCCGTAAACCGTTCCAGGAGTGCGCTCATCGAAAAGGAGATCCTCGATTTCAATGCCGGCGTGATCTCTTTCCAGGATCCTCTCTACAAGTTCTGGCTTAAAAGTGAGTTTCTGCACAAGAGTGATCACCAGTAATTTAGTGGAGAGGCTGACAGATAGAAATGCAGTTCCTGCACTATCCTTCAGAGCCCGGGTTACTCCGGCATAAATACATCATCGATTAACAATCACTGTTAATAATTTTGCCATTACTTTAAACTCCCGGAGCGGGTGGTTGACAGAAAGAAACTCTATTTTTGGTAGAATAATAATCCAAAACCATAGTACAAAATGGCACAGCAGTATTTAGATCATTCGAAAACCATCCTTACGTCCAACCGCTCAAATTTCAAGGGTGGAAGCAAGGGTTCCGGGATAATCTCATTATTCGGATATCAGAACGTTTATGATCTCAGGGAAGGCTATCCGTTACTTACAACAAAAAAGATGGCTACCCGGTCAATGTTCCATGAGACAATCTGGTTCCTGAGAGGTGATACAAATATTAAATACCTTGAAGATAATAATGCTCCAATATGGCGTCCCGATGCATTCCAGGGAAACCTTCCGGGGATGCAGAAAGAAGGGATCTTCCCGCAAGGTATAGTAAAGTATTCTCCCGACTGGGATAAGGCAATGGAAGAGTATGGACAGAGGATAAGAGAAGATGCCGAATTTGCGGCCCGGTGGGGCGATGCTGGACCGATTTATGGGAAACAGTGGAGAAGATGGGAATATTTCGACCACGAGAAAGAGAGATTTGTTGAAATAGACCAGCTGGGTGACCTGATTAAGGGACTGAAAAAGAATCCGACAGGAAAGAAACATATTGTCGATTCCTGGAATCCGGGTGATACACCAAGAATGTCATTGCCTCCATGCCATGTACTCTACCAGGTAACCGCCAACGAAGAGAACGAGCTGGAGCTTCAGCTTTATCAGAGAAGCTGTGACCAGTTCCTGGGTGTACCTTTCAATATTGCAAGTTATGCTGCACTTACACAGGTTATTGCCCAGGAAGCCGGCATGATCCCGAAAACATTTATCCATACATTCGGCGATTCACATTTTTATGCCAGCATCGGGAAGAGAACTGAATGGCACAGGGATAATTTCAGGGAAGTTCAGAAAAGAATAAGAAATGTTACTGCCAGGGAAGGATATCTCGAAGTCGTTGAGTGGATAAATAAGAATGCGCCCGGCGACGGCAATGAGGAAAAATATGATCATGTAACGGCAATCCTTGAACAGTTGTCGAGGGAACCCAAACCTCTACCTAAACTGCATATTGCTAAAAAGCCTTTTAACCAGCTTACTATCGATGATTTTGTTGTGGAAGGATATGATCCGCATCCGCAGATCAGAAGGAATATGTGTGTTTAAGCACCAACAAAGAAATAAATAGCAGGAGCTTAATCACATTTTTAATTCTTGCTGATATTCATTGAAATAAATTTATTTCATAATATAAAGCTGAAATAGAATATCAATAATCTGGAAGAATCAGTATTTGCTGTACCAACAGATGTGCTGTGGAACCTGCTGAAATACAAGGAGCAGGGATTAATTCATGGCAGCTGTGATCAATTGGATCTGATCGTTCAGAAAGGAGTGTTCCGCAATAGAAAGGAGCTGGAATACGATCCATTGTTCAAGCAGATAATCTCCTATGCGGTTATTTCAAATAAGGGATCATACTTTCTCTTTACAAGGAAACAGGGGCAAGCTGAAAAAAGATTGCACAATAAAATCTCCTTAGGTGTCGGGGGTCATATGAATCCCGGGAGTTCAGGAACAATGAGTGCACAGTTTTTTACCAACGAATTAAAAAGAGAATTAAAAGAAGAGCTCAGGTTTGAGAATGGATGCCATACAGATAAAATAGAGTTTATCGGTTTTATTAATGACGATACAATCCCGGTTGGCAGGGTACATATTGGACTTCTTTACGATATTCATGTTTCTGGTAAGGAAGTATATATCAATGAACCTGATAAGATGAGTGGAGAATGGATTGATAAAGACGGGTTGGTCCGGCAATATGAATTTCTGGAAACATGGTCGGGGATAGTTTTTGATTCATATTTAAAATTAAGAGAGTGGGAGAATGGGGGATATTGAGAATTTGAGAGCAGGGGATGGGGAGATGTGGAAATTGTTGGAAAGAAGCTGTTTAAAAAGTTGTATAGAATTTATAATCATATTTATACATTGACTATTAAAGCAGTAAAACACCGGGTTGACAGTATGGAAAGATTCAGGAAAACACTACCATTTTTATTTCTGGTAATTGTATTATTTGCCGGTTTCAGGGTAAAGCCTGAGAACGGAGAGCTTGAACATGCAAAAAGCACATTGGACAGGATATTTAAATTCTACAATGCCGGGCACGATAACCTCTTCAACGAAAACTATCCCTCCAAACCGGGAGATAAAGTAAGCTACCTGGCAGGTAATGATACTGTTACCGGGACAAGGGTTGCCTATCTTTGGCCGACATCGGGAGTTTTGTCGGGCGTAAATACACTGTACAAAGTCACAGGTAATAAAAAGTACCTGAAAATAATAAATTCACATCTGCTGCCGGGTCTGGATAAATATTTTGACAATAACAGGGATCCTTCATGCTTCCAGTCATATATTTCCTCAGCCGGTAAAGCCGACAGGTATTATGATGATAACATCTGGCTCGCAATAGACTTTTGTGACCTTTATAAGCTTACCGGCAGGCAATCGTACCTGGAAAGATCATCAGGGCTCTGGAAATTTATTATCAGCGGCTGGGACGACAAGCTCGGAGGCGGCATATACTGGTGTGAACAGAAGAAACAATCCAAAAACACCTGTTCCAATGCACCGGCTTCAGTGCTTGCGCTCAAGCTTTTCAGTGCAACACATGACAGCACCTACTTCAAATGGGGGTTAAAGATATATAACTGGACCAGAGAAAACCTCAGGGACTCTACCGACTATCTTTATTTCGACAATATAAGCCTTTCAGGACGTATCGAAAAAAGAAAGTATACATACAACACCGGCCAGATGTTGCAGGCTTCAGCATTACTCTACAAGCTTACAGAAGATAAGATGTACCTCAATGAAGCCCAAAATATTGCGCGGTCGGCAATGATGTACTTCACTGAAGACTTTACCTCCCCCGAAGGGAAGAAATTCAGGATATTCAAAAATACAGGTAACTGGTTCAATGCAGTTCTTCTCCGTGGCTATACCGAACTTTATAATATTGATCGCAACGACAGGTATATCAGTATCTTCCGGGATAACCTTGATCACCTGTGGAACCACGTCCGTGATGAGAACGGGCTCTTCAGCAAGGACTGGAAAGGGATCAGGAAGGATCAGTACAAATGGCTTCTCGACCAGGCAGCCCTGGTGGAGATGTGGGCGGAGATCGGTGGAGAATAGGGAAGACTGAAGACGGAAGACCGAAGACCGAAGACAACACACTGTTGAGGGTGATCGGCTGATGACAATCTTAATCACGGAGCTTTACACAATTATCAATAATTTTGACTTCACTTTAATTATTTTATTATGTCCTGGCATTTCCGTGGTTATAAACTATTTATCGCTGCAATATTTTGTTTTACAGTTTTGTGCCAGTCAGCATCAACCATTAGCAAACCCCGTTTTAAGGTAATCGCTTTTTTTACCGCACAGAATGACAGGGCCCATATAAGTTTTGTACATGAGGCTAACCGGTGGTTATCAGAGAGGGCAGCGGAATATAATTTCATTTATGATTCGACCAGGAACTGGAGCAACCTGAACCGCGATTTTCTCAAAGACTACCAGGTGGTTATATTCCTCGATACCCGTCCCGAAGCAGAAGATCAGAGAGCAGCTTTCATGGAATATATGGAAAACGGAGGAGCCTGGATGGGGATACATTTTGCTGCTTTTGCACTCAATAATTCTGCTATTCTACAGAACTGGGACTGGTATCATAACACTTTCCTGGGATCAGGAGAATATAAAGGCAACACATGGCGACCGACCTCGGCGCTCTTAAGAGTTGAGGATAAAAAAAATCCTGCAACCAGACATCTGCCGGATACTTTTCTTTCATCGCCCAATGAATGGTACAGCTGGAAAAATGATCTCAGGGATAATCGTGACATAAGAATATTATTATCTATCGATTCAACAAGCTTTCCCCTGGGAACAGGTCCAAAACCATATGAGATCTGGCACAGCGGTTACTACCCGGTAGCCTGGACCAACATTCATTACAGGATGATCTATATTAATATGGGTCACAATGATATTGATTATGAGCATAAAACCAACAGGGAACTCTCTTTTACATTTAAGAAAGAAGTCCAGGATAAGTTTATGATTAACAGCCTCTTCTGGCTTGCGGGGAAAAAGGTTCCAATCAGGAAGTGAGTGAGGGGGAACTAACGCTGGCTGTCGGAGTCGGAATCATTCGATTGTTTTGCCCTCAGGGGCTTTAGCGGAGGAGGATTATTCGATTGCTATTTGGTTGACAAGCATTGAAATATTTGGTAATTTTATATAGCAATTGTTAGTTGAATTTTACTTTAATCCGGATCTTATGATACGCGTTATTAATGGTTTGATTTTTCTGATAATTTGCTGTACGATTGCAGGTTTGGTTGATATTGTACTGGCATTGATTTCATCCAGACCTTTATTCGGGCATAATTTTGGTGTTGCGCTCCTTGCCGGTGCAGCGATCTGGCTGGTAAATATTTTAACAGGCAGGTTCAAGGACTGGCCGATTAAGCAACATTAAAATGCCTGGAAATCTGTAGTCTGTTATCAGGGAATAATCTGTCAATGTGTAAAAAAAAACGTGACCTGGAAATCGGTTAGTCGTTACCGGATTTAAATATTCATACCGGTAAATAGAAAAAATATAAAACAATTTTATAAAATCCTGAAAATTGCTGCCCGGATAATATTCATAGGGGTATAGAATGAGGCTAAAGGGGAGGTGGGGAAAGGAAGGAGAGCGCAGAAGAGTGGGTGATAGGGAGATTGGGAGATTGGGAGACTTGGTAATCTGTATAATCAGTTATTATGATATTCGTGGCGACGAGGTAGATTGCTTCGTGTTAATTACGATCCTATACATGCAGACAAGAATTTAAGATTACTGTGCTCTATAATTTTATTCACCTCTATGCATTTTTTGTTTGTGAAAAAATTAACAAACTCTCAAGGAGGAATTTAAGGTAGTTGAGGACCTAAATTTTACTGGTTGGATTTCTCTGTCGGTATAAGTAATAGATTATACTATTGAGGATTAGCTATTCAATCTTTGTAAATTGAAATCACCTAGTGCTTGCAGTCTCTTTGATGAAATAACCAGAAAAACTTGACTTTAATAAATCTATGGTTTAAATTTGGTATTGTTAATGTCTGTCTATCAATATGAACCTGTTTCTCTCATAATTGTAGGGGAAGTGTTTTGAGAATTTAATTATGATCATTTTACTATTGTCTGTTGAATAATTTCAGCCGTGAAATCTGTTTCAGCACGTGAGCTTGAGATACTGAGTCTGATTTCAGAAGGGATGTCGGGAAAGGAGATAGCCAGGAGACTCTATTTATCAGAGGAGACTGTCAAATCGCACAGACGCCACCTGTTTAATAAGTTTTCAGCGAAGAATTCACCTCATCTTGTTCAGAAAGCTTTTCTGAAAGGTTTTCTTAATAAAAAGACAATTCTCCAATCTATCTAAAATCACCCTTTTAGGTGATTGACTTTCATGCATAATTAGGTGAATTTAGATTCAAATTACATTTTAATTCAAAATCGTAAAGCTATGGCAGGAATCATTAAAGTTGCAACCTACAATTGCGAAAATCTTTTCAGCAGGATAAGGATTTTCAAAGAAAGCAAGGACAAGTCAAAAGAGCTTCTCGGGTATGTCTCCCAGCTTCAGGCAGAATTGACGAAGCATGTTTTTGACCAGGATAAAATATCCGGATTAAAGGATAAGTTAAGCGGATATATTAAGATCAGTGACATCAGAAATAAGCATACAACTAAAGGTATTGGGGTGCCTGAATGGTTTGGTTGGATTGAGTTTTATTCAGAACCGGCAGATGCGGATGCAATTAAAAATCTGGCCCGGGTAATCTGTGATGTGGACGCGGATATTATCTGTCTCATTGAAGTCGAGAACAGGACAATGCTGCAGAAGTTTCATGATGACATTCTTTACAAGCAGTTTTTAAAGCCTGCTGGTAAGAAGAAGTATAATCATATCATGCTGATAGACGGCAATGACGAGCGTGGCATTGATGTAAGCATCATGTCGAGGTTTCCTATAAATATGGTTAAAAGCCATATTGATGATACAACAGAATATCTGAACAGGACTGTAAAGACTTTTTCCAGGGATTGCCTGCATGTCGAGCTCGACATTAATGCAGATAAGCCATTGAATATTTTCGTAAACCATCTCAAGTCGATGGGTTATTCTGACAAGAATGATCCTATGGGGAATATTAGACGTCTTGGGCAATCAGAAAGTGTCGTTAAGATACTGGGGAGCTTTAACCTTAAAGAGGATTATGTAATTGTTGCAGGTGATCTGAACTCCGATCCTTCAAGTCCGTCTTTAGCTCCTCTTGTCAATCATAATGATCTGTACAATATTAATCTGTCACTGCCTCCTGATCAACGGGGCACATACCAGACCGGGAAGAAACAACTCGATTATTTATTTGTCAGCCAGCCTTTGAAAAATAAATTACAGGCTCTCAACATTGAGAGGAGAGGGATTTATAGCAAGACCAAACCACATTATGATACAGTAACCGGGAAATCTACCGAAGCTTCCGATCATGCCGCTGTAATTGCAGATTTTAAAATGTAAAGCTATGAATGAACAATCATTTCCATTAGGATTACTTGTACCCTATATTTTAGGGGGGATACTTATTTTAACCACATGCATTGCCATATTTACCAGGAAACGGCCTTCGAATGCCCAGACAATAACTCTGCTGATATTTGGCTTTCTGCTAATAGCACTGCCGATTGCCTCGAAGATCACAATAGACATTAAAGGTATTAAGGTTGAACTTGAAACTGCAACAGCGCAGGTTGTTGATTTGAAGAACCAGATAGTAGACTTAAAACAGCAGAATACTTTATTGGCGAACCAGCTTGATAGTATCAAAAGTAACGTCAGGACAATCAACGATCCTTCTTCAAGCCAGAATGAGAAGAGAGTGGCTAAAGAAAATCTAGGTGCCCGCGTGAATAATTTCGAAAATATGGTTAAGGACATGAATGCAGGACTGGATTCAGCTAAAGTAAAAAGCGACGCGACCCTTAATAAACTTGATAAAATAAAAACGAGGAGATGGATCTTCAGAAAATGATAGATTTCTATAAGTATTAGAACATCTCAGGTGGAATCTGAGTTTCAACCCCGGGTTTCCATGGAATTTACATTTTTACACAGGCATTAAGAATCCTTAAATGGGGACCAACCAAGTCTGACCGTCACGATGGTTAAACTATGCAGACTATCTGAATCAACCACAGCCTCACACTAATAGCCGACCGACTATAAATAACCACTGCAAAGGATAAGGTGCAAACTTGCCTTTCTGCACAGAAATGTATTCCGGAATTTCGTACTTTAACACCATAAACCCGGAGTGATGAGGATGAAAAAAGTTATTGCCATCGTATTCATGCTGTTTATAATTGCAGTCAACACCTCTTACTCACAGAATGAGCCGGTTAACTATTCGGAGATGGTGGCAAGGAGCTTTATAAAACGTTTTCCCGATCCTGATACTATCCACTGGACCGGTGAGAAGAACCACTTCAGCTGGCAGGCCGGTTATATTATGTTTGCCATGGAGAAAATGTGGAAAGCCACCGGCGATAAAGCTTATTTAGATTATATCAGACGATATGTAGACCAGCAGGTTGATGAACTGGGAAATGTACCCGACTTTAAAAATAATGCTCTCGATAACTTTCTTCCAGGCTATGCAATCCTTTTTATGTACGAACAGACTCACCTGGAGAAATATAAGATAGCTGCCACCACGATCCGTCATGGGTTTGATAACTACCCACGAACCTCCGATGGCATGTTCTGGCATGCTGGCTGGGCTAAAAACCAGGCCTGGGTCGATGGCGTATTTATGGGACAGATATTCCTGGCACGATATGGGAAAACTATAGGCGATAGTGAATATGCTTTCAATGAGGCTGTTAAGCAGATAACCCTTGCAGCAAAACATTGCCAGAAAGAAAATGGTCTCCTCCTCCATGGATGGGATGATAGCAGGAGTGCCCAATGGGCAGATAAAAAAACCGGCAACGCCCCTGAAGTGTGGAGCGAAGGTCTTGGATGGTATGCCGTCCTGCTTGCAGATATTTTCGACTACCTGCCAAAAGAACATCCCGGTTATTCAAAAGTGCTTGAGATCCACAGGAGACTTTGCAGAGGCATAAAAGAAGCTCAGGATCCCCGGACAGGGATGTGGTGCCAGGTTGTCGACAAATGTAATGAACCCGGCAACTGGAATGAGGCTTCAGGGACAGGGATGTTTATCTACCTCCTGAATAATTCTGCCAAAAAGGGACTTATTGATAAAAAGGAGTATCTGCCTGTGGTACAAAAAGCCTTTTCAGGACTTAAAACGAAAGCAATCACCAACAAGAACGGGTTTATAGATCTTATTGACTGTTCAAGCATAGGCATTCAGAAAGATTACACGGCATATATCTCTCAGCCACACGAGGTAAGCACTTTTGCGGCTTTCGGTTCCTTTATTATAGGTACTGCAAGTATTGAATTCCAATGACGGGACCCTATCTTTGTTTTATTGAAGAAGGATTATTTTAAATAAACGATTATACAAATATGACCAGACTTAACTTCCTTTTAGCGTCATTGCTTTTGTTCACTGTCACAACTGTACCTGCTCAGAAACCGGGAATCAATGACAGGGTAATCACAAGAGCTGATCTCGAAAAAACAGGTATATCGATTCCTGTAACTTCTCTCGGTGAGCCTGCAGGTTCGGTGAAACTATATACTCCCCGCTGGATTGAGGCCTCAGGAGAAACACCTGGCTACGGGGTTGTTGAGGGTTCTATTTTTCCTGTCGATCCTAATGGCTGGCCTATAAATTTCAGAGTCCTGCTGCCAGCAAAGTGGTCATTCCGTGCCATGCAGCAGGGTGGCGGTGGGATGAACGGCTCTATAACCGTCCGTGAAGGCCGTAACCCGATGCTGAACAGGGGATTCGCCATATACGGAAGCGACTCGGGTCACCAGGCAGCAGCATTTGGGGGTCAGGGCACAGCACTCGCTACCGGTCCTTCAAATGCCGGTCGAGACGACTGGTCTCTCAATGATGAAGCCATAAAAAACCTGGGCTATATGCAGATGAAGAAGACCCATGATGCCGCCATGGTGATCATCGAGAGAGTATATGGAATGCGTCCGGCATACAATTATTATATAGGTGGTTCGCAGGGTGGCCGTGAGGGTCTCATGGTTGCACAACGATATCCTGCCGATTACGACGGAATAATCTCCGATGTTCCCATCGTCGGCTTTTCAACGCTGATGCTTGCTCCTGAGCTTCTCCGTATCAGGGAGAAGTCCCTCAAGTCATGGGTCACACCGGCAAAAGTAAATGCCATACGGAATGAATTCCTCCGTCAGTGTGATAATCTCGATGGTTTGTCCGACGGCATTATTAATAACTACCTGGCTGCCAGGGCTATTTTCAATGTGACCGACGGAACCGGACCTGCCGATCCATGGGTAGCGCTCCGTTCACCGGATGGCAGGGACCCCAATCCTGATGACAACTCTCTCTCAGCGAAACTTACTGACGACCAGATAAAAACGCTTGAATTTATCTATTCACAGTACTTTTTCCCTGAACCTTTTGCCAATGGTACAAGGTCGTTCGGAATGTGGATGCCAACCATTGCTCCCGACGACTTCGGGACTATCACAGCTGCCAGGTACAAAGGGCAGGAGGGAGCAGATGAAAATGCCAGGGTGCACTCATCGCTTGGAACCCTCGGTGTAACAGGTTTTATGATGAGAGATGTGAAAGCCGATCCTCTCGACTATCCCGGTGATGAAAAACTGCTTGACAGGCGCAGGGAGCTGTCGGAATGGCTCGATGCCACAAATCCTGACCTCAACCCGTTTTTCAGGCATGGCGGAAAGATCATAATTACTATGGGTACAATGGATTTTGTTGCTTCTTCAGGTGCCCAGATCGATTACTACCAGTCGATTGTCGATAAAATGGGACTGAAGAAGCTTGAAAAGTTCGCACGGCTATATGTCGTTCCTCATGGCGGTCATGGCTTATCGGGGAAAGGTTATAAAATAAATGGTAACGGTGAAAGTGTTGAAGTCAGGAATATTCCTGCACCGGCCTCCTCAGACAAAATTGATATGATCATCTCATGGGTCGAAGGTGGAAAGGCCCCGGCAAAAACCCTTGTTGTCGGTCCCGATGGCAGGCTGTCGGAAAAGCATGAAGGGAAAGGCTACCTGTTATGTTCCTATCCCGAATATCCAAAATATACCGGTGGAGCTGCCGACCAGGTGTCATCGTATGTGAGTTCGGGGAAATAGGGGAGGAAGACGGGAGACGGGAGACGGAAGACGGAAGACGGAAGACGGGAGACGGAAGACGGAAGACGGAAGACCGAAGACCGAAGACGGAAGACCGAAGACGGAAGACCGGATCAATATCTCAGGATATTTTCATCTTTATCGATACATCCTGTTACCTGGACAATGGCTTTGGGATTTTCAATAGTTAAAGGCGAAGCGGAAATATAATTCCTCATCCTGCAGCCTGACAGAGAGATTGTACATTTCTCATTTCCGGTGACTTTCAGGAAATCATACGATTTACCCACGGTTGTAAGAGCACTATTACCACCGGAGAAAGCCTCTACATTGCTGATAGCTGTATGTCCAAGTCCTTCAATGACGAAAGGATGAATATTCTCAACCTTTTCACCTGTATTGGCAATAATAGCTCCCTGTGCTATCTGCCAGTTCCGGTTAAAAGTGTTATTGCCTTTCTTCCAGATACCTACAGCCACACAGTCGAGGTTGAAATTTGTGAGCTGGCCGTAGGTTTCGGCACCAAGATAAATACCACCCCATGTACCGAAAGTGAAGACATCAATGAGCTGGGCATTATCGGTGTGATCGATAACATATGCAAAGCTTCTCATTGAAACCACCCTGTCGACGACTGCTTTTGAAAAGCCCCCAGCAAAGAGCCTGTTAATTGAAGGATTTACATGGCAATGAAGTATCCTGGGTATATCATAGCACCTGTCGATTTTAATGAAAGTACCGCCAAGGGGGTAGCCAAAGCAATGTTCGATAGTTATAAGCTCACATGGCTTTTTCTCAGGGGCAGCAAAGTCCATCGCAAGGTATTCCCCGTAAAAGGTGAGATCCCTCAGGGTGACTCCCTGGGCAGGCTTTTCGTATGAGAGCCTTATAGTAGCAGGATAGGATATTATCTTTCCAGGATCCTTAACACTCTGATCTGAATACCAGAACTGAATACCTGAAATCTGTGTTGCTGATTCCACGCTGATAAATACTTCTGAGGTATCAGTTATACGGATAACACTGCCAACAGGGTGCTTCTCCGTCGGGTGACAGGTACCTCTTGGCGTAGCTGCATTTGCTCCTTTTAATGAAACATTCTGCCTGAGGATCAATCCACCGCTTATATGGTAGGGTTTGTCAGATGGATCAATAAAAATGCTTCCACCGGAAACCGAAAGCGAGTCAATGGCGTGCTGAAGTAATTTTCTATTTATCTCAGGGGAGTTATCAGGAATTACACCCAGCGATTTGAAGGACTGTGAATTTATATTGCCGGCAGTAAATACTATCACTGCTGTCAGGATCAATAGTTTTCTCATAAACAGGATCGATAATTACTTATGCAAAGTATAAAAAATGATTTATTAATTCACCTGTTCTTTCCATTGTGTTCCCATGGGTCGAATGGATGTTTTAAAATTAACTTTTTATACCATCGCAGGATCTTCATGTCGGTTTCGTTGTTGCCGGTATAGAGATATGTAATGAATTCGTCATCAACAGCAAAGGAGGAGTTAGTAATTTGGTATTCATTTTTTAAATTAATGAAGTCCTGGCATTCTTTTTCAAGATCCCTTGCTTTGGCGGCATTTTCAAAGTCCTGCTGCTTTATTAACCTAAACTTCTCTGCTTTCAACTTTTTCAGACGTTTTTCACTATAATATTTGAAATCGATGAGCAGGGGCATTATTTCCAGATCTTTCACCAGGATTGAGGTAAGCTCCTCAAACCTTTGTCGTGAAGGATTATCACTTTTCAACATGCTGTTGAGTTCGGTTCCAATTTCTGCTGATTCCATTTTCAATATTGTTTCAATGCGTTTTTAAAAATATCAGTGAGGCTATCTGCCAGGTGGATTGGTGATAATACTTTGACATTTTCTCCGAAAGAGAGAAGCTCCATGATGAAATCGTGGGTGATGTAAAGTTTGAGTCTTATAACCAGTTGATCAGCGGAATCTGTTATTATTTCCTGCGACTTGTGGAGAGGCATTGACTTTATGAACATTCCCTGTAATTGGTCGAAGGAGAGTATTATTTCTTCAGGCTCTTCTTCATCATCGGGTCTGATGATGCCGAAGCAATCTTTAAAGTATTCGTCAGCATTAAAATCCTCCGGAAATGTGAATTTATGTGAAGTTACTTCTACATAAGTGATCCTGTCTAATGCAAAGCTCTTTATTTGATTGTCTTTCATATCCCTGGCCACAAGGTACCACCTCTTTCTGAACTCCCTTAGAGCTAATGGCTCTGTTTTTCTGTCGGTTTTTTCTCTTTCGTTGAATTTGAAATAGCCGAATACCACTACCAGTCTCTTTTGAATTGCACTGATAATGGTGATCATCATTTCAGTGCCCGATCCATTTCTCTTCTCAGGATATACGTACTCAGAAATCCTTGCGGCAAGGTTCAGTGAATTGTAAAGCTCAAATGCTTCTGCTATCCTGGTATTCAGGTCTGCATTTTCTTCAGATTCAATATGATAAACTTTACGGGAAAAATCAAAGCTTATTTCAATTCCATACAGCAGGGCTATATCTTCTAAATCGCGCTGCAGAGTCCGCTTCGAGATCATGAAATCATAACCCTGCAGCTCCGATTCCTGTTTCAGGCATTGTGAAATCTCTTCATAGGTCGCCGGGCTTTTACGGAGTCTCCGGATGATGATCATATACCTGGTTATTGTTTCGCGTTGTGCCATGGAATGAAATTTCAGTAAAAATAAAAAGAGACTGCGTCAAAACATGACGTAGTCTCATTTTTTTTGTAATTATAACTATTAAAAATTATGAGTGTCGGCAATGTGGAATAAAAAGAAAAGCGGTGCTGGTTTCAGGGGATATCCGTATATGTCTGTCATTCGGAGCGTTAGCGAGGAATCTTTTAAATAATTGTTTAAAATTATTATTAATTCACGATACTTATTTTAAAAATTAATCTAAGCCGCCGATAATCTCAATGATTGGTTACATGATATCTTCTACTTTGTCCAGGATTGTTTGCATTTCTTCAGCTATGATTTTTTCTCCCTTTAGATAGACATCATACCAGGTAGAATTGTCGTAATTTCTGAAATTAGATTTCCATATCCACCTGGGATGGATTGTAGAACCTTCCAAACCTGAAAGCCTTTTACCGAACTTTTGTTTTTCCTCTTCATCATACACATCATCATCACTTAGTACCGCAATGCCTGATGATATAGTTTTAAATTCCTCCTCGAAATAGAAATAGATACAATAGCGCCAGCCTTCCCTGTAAAACCAAAAATCAAAATCTTTGGCTCCAAAAACCGAATCTTTTTTATAACCTGTCAACAGATTCATATCATCAGCAATACCATTTTTACAAATGATTCTTTCCCATACATTTTGCATGATATTGTTGATTGTATCACGCCATACCAGCTTGTCATTCAGATATTCAAGTGCTTCAAATTTTTCCTTATCGCTGAGTATAAGATCAATTATTTCCTTTTTTTCGTGATTATTCATAGCCTGGTTTGTAAGTTGCCTGATTACATTAATATACTGTTTGAGAGTAGCACTCAGAATTAAATTGTCTGCGCATTCAGGGTAGCATTTCTCAAGCCACACAGTTATATCAGACCTGTAAGAGATGCATACAGTCTTTTCAAGTACTTCAGGGTTGTTTCCCGTACTCATTCCTGATGGATTTTTGCCATCAAGAGTCAGGTATACCAGCGGAGCATCAGGATCGAACGAATGATATTTTTGTAACTGGCCTGGCTGATCACCCGCATTGATCTTGTTTTCGATAATCAGGTGATTCTTAAGATTATCAGTTAACAGGATATCGATGTATCCAACATCCGTATCAGTACTCCTTCCAATTGATCTTTCTACTGTAACTTTTGTGTCGTTGCCAGGAACAATACCGATAGTTATGTTTTTATTCAGGAAGGCTTTTTTTATTACATCCAGAAATCCTTCGACGAAGAATGTTCCCTTATTATGAGATCCCTGAGGGTCCAGAAGGGCAGCAAGAAATGCTGAATGTGTCTTTTTCTCCTTCGTAGTAAGTCCTAGTATCTCAAATACATTGAAGTTTTCGCCTGTTTCTTTTAGAATACCGTTATACTTCCTTTTAACTGAAGAAACTGTCAATAGTAAGCTGCCAGTCTGGTTTTGAATATTCGACATAATTGCATTAAAGATTATTTTGGCAGGAATATGAAAAAGTATTTTTTAGCGCCCGGATCTCTCTCAATCTGGGTGATAAGTTAATGATATACAATCTGTTATTATGGTCCTGCCTGATATTCTGGTAACTCAATGAGATTAATGTATTTAATATTGGAACCTGTTATTTTTTAAAGTTCACCATCTCTTCCTGGCTCTTTCTAGGAGTGGCTCCTGAACTGGCATCAACGCTTTTATCGACATTCCCGATACGAAGTACAACGACAGCCTTGTAACCGGCAGGCACCTGGAATATTTCCCGCTTAGAATTAATGCCGGCAGCAGGGCTGCCATAGATCCTGGCACCAAGACCCAGTCCATGTGCTGCAATGAACATGTTTTCTGCGGCAAGACCACAATCGAAGTCGGGTGTGGATCCGTTCTGACCTTCGGCACCGGAGACTATGATGAGGACATTTCCGGTAAGCACATCATTAATTATCTCCTTCATGGAAGCTTCGTCCTTAACAACTGTGAATCTCCACGGCTGGTTGTTCCTTGCGCTGGGAGCTTTGATCCCGCATTTAAGAATTACATCCAGCTGCTGATCGGTCACAGGATTGCTGTTATAATTTCTCTCTGAAAATGCTGACAGAAGCATGTCGGTGACTGGTCCGGATACCTGCTGTGAGAATGATTTTGAAGAGATTGTCACGATGAAAAGGAAAAGGATGATCTTTGTTTTCATAGCTGAAAATTGCAGTTTGGTTGATGAATAAAATTAGTAATTCTTTATTACAAAACAGCAATTACTTAAGACCACCCGATCCGTCTTGAGATTCCCGCCAATCTTTACTAATTTTAAAAACTATTTTAAACTCATAAAAGAAAAATGAAGATTATCAGGATTTCCATTTTTGAACTATTGCTGATGCTTATTTCAGTTCCATCATTCTGCCAGCAGGCTGAACTGCAATTGATGAAGAAAGTACCGCTGGGTGATCCTTTTATACTGCTCTGGGACGGAACATATTATGCCTATGGTACTCAGTCTCCTGACGGCATCGTTGTTTATGTATCTGAGGATCTTCTTACATGGAAAGTACCTGAAGGAGTACCGGGGGGACTGGCGCTGAATAAGTCTGATGTGTGGGCGGAGAGACGTTTCTGGGCACCTGAAGTTTATTTTGTCAGGAATAAGTTTTATATGTTTTATTCTGCCGATGAGCACATTTGTGTTGCAACTTCTGATTCGCCTCTGGGTCCGTTCAGGCAAACCATTCAGGAGCCTATGATAGCAGATGAAAAATGTATCGATAACTCACTCTTCATCGACGATGACGGCAAAACATATCTTCAGTTATGCAGGTTTAACGACGGCAATAATGTATGGATAGCAGAACTTGAGGATGATCTTCTCCATATTAAAAAGGAAACGATGCACAAATGCATAAATGTTTCACAGAAATGGGAAGAGGTATGGCCCCGTGTTAATGAAGGCAGCTTCATCATAAAGCATAAAGGATTATATTATATGACCTACTCCGCAAACAGCTACGAAAGTCCCTTTTATGGTGTAGGTGTGGCAACCTCAGAAAATATTTATGGCCCATGGCAAAAATATGAAGGGAATCCGATCCTTCAGAAACCCGGCGAGATACAGGGTGTCGGGCACTGTGCATTGTTTAAAGATAAGGAAGGTAATCTCAGGATTATCTTTCATGCCCATAACAGCTCAACTTCCATACATCCCAGGATCATGTACATCAGCACTATTAACTTTGTCGAAATGAACGGGAAGGAAATAATGGTGGTTGACAAAAACTATATTACACCTGTATTAAAGCCGGATCCTTCACAGAAATAATAATTGCCGGTATCAGTTTTATTCTGAATATGCTGCACTTACAATATTGAATACCAGATAAATAAAGCCGTTTAAAGACGGTTAAAAGGAAATATTTCCGGTATTTTCTTAATCTTTTTCCAACTTTTTTCAAGTCTCTGCGTCTTTAGCATGGAGAATGAATAACGATACTTATCATATAGACACCGATCTTATCGACAGGTGCAGGCAGGGCGACGCAAAAGCCCAGTTCATCCTTTATAAGCAATACTCAAAGGCGATGTATAATATTGCGATCAGGTTCACAAATAACAAGATGGATGCCGAGGATATCCTTCAGGATTCGTTCGTAATGGCATTCGGGAAGCTGACCGGATTACAGGATAATGCATCATTTCCTGGATGGCTAAAGAAGATCGTCATTAACAGGTGTATTGACCATGTCAGGAAGGATAAAATGATCTTTGATAATCTTGACGAAAACCTTCCGGATGATTACCTGGCTGATGATGAACCTGATTTTACAATCGATCCTGTGATAGTCCATAACTCTGTAAAAAACCTGCCCGGGGGAGCAAGGAGTGTTCTTGTGCTCCATGCCCTGGAGGGATATAAGCATCGTGAAATTGCATCGATGCTGGGAATATCGGAATCTACAAGTAAATCGCAGTATATAAGGGCGCTTGAATTATTAAACAGGGATCTAAAACAAAAAATATATGTCACGTAGACTTGAGGAATATCTCCGGAAACACAGGGCCAGCCTCGATGTTGAGTCGCCTGACGATTATGCAGTGTGGGAGAGAGTCGAAGAGAGACTTTCTGAAAAGAGCAAGCGCAGGTCGTTATATCCGGTGAGGGACAGATGGATCGCAGTAAGGAATATTGCCGCTGTTGCAATAATCATGTTCTGCGTCGGATACATTACAAAGGATATTATAAATAGTGTAGCTGTTAGAAAATCTGTCACACTTTCATCGATCGACCGGAATCTTGGAAATCGTGAAAAAGAGTACAGGAGAATGGTCAACCTTCGCATTCAGGAGGTTCAACAGCTTCAGGGGAACAATAATTTCCTGGTAGCCGAACTGTTCAGCGAGCTGGCAGAACTAGATTCCATTTACATCCAGTCGCTGACTGACCTTAAAGTGCTCGGGCCTAACGACAAAGTTATAAATACAATTTTCGATACTTATGAGCAGAAGATAAGACTGCTTGAACTAATTATCCTTGAAACCAATAAAACAAAAAACCATGAAGACGATGAAAAGATTGCACTTTAAAATAGCTGCCATAGCCCTGTTATTTATTCTTTCCTCATTGATTGCAGATGCAAAGGATATTCAGAAAACATATACATGGAAATACAATGTCAGCAAAGACGGAAGTGTATCCATGGAGAACTACGACTGCAACATCATAGTTCATACCTGGGACAAAGGGGAGACCGAGCTCAAACTTACAATAGATGCAGAGACCAGGACCGATGAAGATGCTGCTGTCCTCGACAAATTTCTGCAAAATCTTAAATTCAGTAATTCCCAGGCATCAGTCGCGTTCAGTGACAGGTTCTGGGTAAGCCGTACGACGATCATGAACAGGTCGACTATGAAGCTCGCCGGTGGAGAAACTGTTTCACTGATTTCAATGGAGCTGAGCGGAGAACTCTGGATACCAGCAGCCTGCAGGTTCTCACTTAATTCAAAATACTCGCAGGTGAATATGGATGATTTTGCCGGATCACTTATCCTGAACCTTTATAATGATGATTTTTATGGAAAGTCATTATCCACTCCTGTTGAATTAAATGATAAATACAGCACCATAGAATTCGGTGATATTAAAGGGCTCAGAGCAGATATCTATAACACCAAGTTCAATGCAGGCAACAGCGGGGATGTTTCCTTTGAATCTAAATATTCAAGGGTAACAATGGTTTCCTGCGGAAAGCTCACAGCAAATTCCTACAACGACAAGTTCAATATTCCAAAAACCGGAGATATTTCATTTACAGCAAAATATACCGATCTGAAAACAGAATCATCCGGGAATGCAGAGCTTGATATGTACAATGGAACGGCAGTTATGACAAAAATTAAAGATGTGAAATTAACCTCCAAGTATTGTGAATACCAGATCGCGGATGCCGGAATCTGTAACATATTGTCATCATATAATGATAAGCTGACTTTCAGTACTTTAAACTCGATCAGTATCGCTGAATCGAAATATACAGTCTATACTATAGAGTTTCTCTCGAAATCGGTTGATGAGAAGGATGGCTATAATGACAAGTTTACTGTTTCAGGAACCGGAAAAGATTTTGGAAGATTAGCCCTGAATGGTAAATATATTTCATCTTCTGTAAGACTACCCGGGAATACAAATTATCGTTTCAAAGCTGATGTCAAATATGCAGACTTCGATATAGATGAATCATCATTCAAACCTGTGGTAAAGATAATTGAAGGCTCAAATGTGAAATATGATGCGATTAAGGGAACCGAATCGGAAAAGATGCCCGTTATAGAGGTCAATGGCTACCAGATATCTTTAAAAATACTGGAAAAGTAATAAAGAGAAAGGAGAAAGGAGAAAGGTGAAAGGTGAAAGACCGAAGACCGAAGACCGAAAGACACCACGACCTACAAGACCTCGATAAGTTCTTCGCCCCCCTTGGGGCTGGGGTAACCGAAGAACGGTAAGGTTAAAGGACAAAGGAGAAAGACCGAAGACCGAAGACCGAAGACCGAAGACACCACGACCTGCACGACTGGCAAGACTGGCAAGACTGGCAAGACCTGCAAGACCTGCAAGACCGCACGACTTACCACCTCCTGATGATATCTAATAGTTACAGTCCGGATACAGGCCAGCGGTTAACCGGTACCGGTTGCCGGTAAATTCCCTCAGCTCGCCGAAAACTTCTCTCATAATTTTGTGCACAATATAATTTTGTATCATGTTCTTAAACTTAATTACATGAAAAAAATCTTATTGTCAGCATTTACTTTATTGCTGCTGATGCCATTGACAGCACAGCAGGTGAATCCTTTAAAGCTTAACCTTGAAAAAAACAAGCTTTACCGGTTAAAATCTGTATCAGAGCAGAATGTTACCCAGACGATAAACGGGAACCAGCAGACCGTTGAATCCAGGACAGAATATACAATGTCCCTTAAAATGATCGACCAGACTCCTGATTTTTTTATTGCAGAGGTACATTTTGATACTTTAATCACAAACTCAAATTCAATGGGTAAGCTGGTCTCGGTGAAATCAACTGTCGAAGGCGATATGAAATCATCGGAAACATCAGATATCCTTTCGTGCATTATGAACAGGCTGAGCAAAAATGCCTTATATGTGAAGATGGATTTTGCAGGCAAACCTCTTGAAATTGTTAATGCAAAAATGATTAACGATATGATCCTGAAAGACACAGCATCAATAACACTCAGCGGAGTCCAGGGAGCCGCTATTAAATCACAGGCTGCCGGCCTCATTAACGCGGATAACCTGAAGACTATGATTGGCGGATTCACATGGCATATGCCCGTCAACCAGGTTAGCACCGGTAGTAAATGGGTAATCACCGAGCAGGCAAATTCAGGAGGAATGCTGCTGGCTATTGTCACCAATTATATACTTGATGGCATTAACGGTAATAACGCAGAAATTTCGGTTGAGTCAAGTATAAAGGCAGTAGAAAATGCAGCACCGATAAAATCAGGTGTTGCCACCGTTACTTATGATAACCTGGCGGGGATGAGCAAATCAAACCTTATCGTCGATATCCGCACCGGACTGATAGTTGAAGACAAAGCAAAAACGCATCTTGCAGGTAACCTTGGGATAAGCGGACCCGGATTCAGCATGGAAATGCCAATGGAGATTAACGGTGAAACTAAAATTAAAGCATTACAATAATAATTCCGCATCAATTTAGTCATGAAAAAATATCTGGTCATTTTGCTTTTGGCTTTTTCAACTGCCATACAGGCTCAAAATATAAAAGGTTTTGTAAGTTATGAGAAGGACAGGACCCCTGTACAGTTTGCCTCGGTTGCTCTTCTGAACCTTCCCGATTCATCAATGAATACCGGGGTAATTACACTTTCCGACGGTGGATATAACCTTGACAAGGTAAAACCTGGTAAGTATTTCGTAAAGGCAAGCTTTGTAGGGTATAAACCTGCAGGTAAGGCTGTTAACATAACCGAGGGCGTGAAAGAAATATCGGTTGATACAATTTTCCTTACAGATGTCACTACATCGCTGGGAGAGGTAGCAGTGGTCGCTGAGCGGCTTAAGGGAAAGGAGATGGTTGACAGAACCGTTTACAGCATACCTGAAGTTGTCTCCAAATCGTCAAGTAACGGCTATGACCTGTTGAAGAAAATTCCGCAGGTAAATGTTGATTTTCAGAATAATATCACTCTCAACGGGAGCAGTAACTTTATTATCCAGGTCGATGGAAGGCAGCGTGACAGGGAGTTTCTTGCCAAGCTTCTACCCTCCGATATACAAACTGTTGAAATTATAACCAACCCGTCGGGACGATATGAAGGCAATATCGATGGTGTCATCAATATTGTTTTGAAGAAAGAGGCGAGGTACGGTATGAACGGCAATATTGCCCTGAGTGTTAAGCCATTCCATAAGGTTACAAGTGCAACACAGGGAAGCCTTGATTATTCAGTCGGGAAAGCAACATTTTATGTCACCGGGACTTATATTACCCAGGGTCTGAATATTACCACAAATAATGAAAACATTTTCACAACAATTGATTCGACTGCAAAAACAATTGGCACCGGAGGGATAAAAGTATCAATGGGTTCCGTGAATGCCGGATTTGATTATTACATGAACGACAGGAATAACCTGAGCTTTAATGTCAGCTATAAGCCGGTAAGCCAGGATGTGGATATGCCAAACACCACAACATTGTTTTCGAAAACAGATCCGCTGAATACAATCACATCAACAACGAACAGTACACTCGGCAGCGACGAAACAGCCCTTTCTCTTTTCTATAAGAAGACTTTTTCAAAACCTGTTGAGGAGCTCACAGCTGAGGCAAGCTATTATAATTTCTCCTCGAAGACCGGTAACGATTTTTTAAACACAAGATACACTTATAACACTGAGTTTGTATTAGATACCTATTCAAGAACAGAGAAGGACATTAACGACAGGAATTATTTCTCGGGTAAAATCGATTATGTATATCCTCTGGGGATAAATGCAAGATTAGAAGCAGGTTATCATTTTTATTACCAGGTGATGGGTTATGATTTCAATATAAATAATGATGCAAACAGCAACCTGTTCGAGTATTCCGAATTGAGAAATTCGGGATATGCCGGGATTACTATGAACATGAAGAAATTTGGTTTCCAGGCTAACCTGCGGGTTGAGAACAGTCATATAATGGCCGATTCTGTATCGAGACCGGACTATACATGTCTGCTTCCTGCTGCGAACATGCAGTACAAATTCTCAGCAGCTCATAATATGAAGCTTACATACAACAGGAGGATCAACCGCCCTGGAATATATCAGATGAATCCTTACTGGAAGATTGGACAGTCATACGACATAACCCAGGGGAATCCTGATCTCAGACCTGATTACCGCGACAGGGTCCAGCTGACTTATACCTGGAACTTCGGCAGTAACTACTTCTCACCTTATATCTACGATGAGTTCTTTACCGATAAAGTCAGCAACCGGTACAGTATAGTCACATCACCGGTTAATGGCCTGCCCACAACACTTACAAAGCCATATAACCTTGTTAGCGGATACGAATACGGAGGTGGTATAAATGCGATGCTGTGGTATGTGAATATAAGCGCCAGGGTATGGAACGGTCATTTCGACAGATTCACAGAGGGCTCGTTTACAATCCCTTCAAAGGATTATTTCTCCTATTCGATCACAAGCTATGGATTCGTAAATTTCGACAAGAAGAAAAAGACAACTGCATTTGTCTATCTTGCCTATAACGGTGTGAATATAGATGCACAGGTGAAAACCTATACACAGCCTCTTTATGGTCTCGGCGGGCAATGGCAGATCAAAGATCACACAGTAGGTCTCTTCTGGCTTCTTCCTTTCTCCAAGGTAATAGATTACCAGAGAATTGAAACCGGGACTTCTGCCTATTCATCGACTAATACCACAGGCATAGATTTCGCAGGATTTCTCCAGTTTTCTTATTCCTATAAATTTAACAGGGGTAGAAATGTGAAGAAACTCGATCATAAGGTAGTTGTTGAAAGTGACACCAAAAGCCAGACAATTGGCAGATAATTATATTATCAAGGAGCAATTCAACAGTTTAATTAATATAGGATATTGGAGGCTGCAAAGGTGATGATGTAAATTGTTCTGGCAGCAAAATTGTGTTCAGCTCTTCAAAATCCCGGTGTCAGGGAGATTGAAGAGCTGAAACACTATATATTATCTTGAAAGTCTCTTGCAGCAAAGTTCAGGTGGTTTCTTCACATTGAAAAAAATACCTAACTGGTATATTTATGAATGATCTGTAACAGGTTCTGCCTGCTGACCGGCTTGGAGATATAATCATTACACCCTGCAGATAGTGCTTCCTGTTTGTCGCTGGCAAAAGCATAGGCAGTCTGGGCAATAATAGGAATTTCCTTGTTAAACTCCCTTATCTGCCTGGTGGCCTCCAGTCCTGAGATGCCGGGAATCTTCAGATCCATAAGTATCAGTCCCGGAGTTTTATTCTCCCTCATAAAATTCACTGTATCAACCCCATTGGCAAAATGAATCACCTTGTAGTTCTCCGATGTAAGTATCTTTTCCAGGTAAAGGTATCCGGGATAGTCATCTTCCACAACAAGAACTGTTAGGCCACCAGTACCGGAAACATGCCTGGGGTGCGTAGTATTTTTAGCCGGTGCACTTTTCTCCGGGTTTATATATGGCAGTGACACATAAAAGGTACTTCCATTTTCTGGTTCAGAATCGACCCAGACATTGCCGCCGAGCATCCCGGCATAGCCTTTGACTATTGAAAGCCCCAGGCCGGAACCTTCATGAGGCCTTGAATATGAGATATCACCCTGGACAAATCTTTCGAAGATTATTTTCTTTCTGTCTTCGGAAATCCCCGGTCCAGTATCCTTTACAAAAAAGATCAATGAACCATCCTGTCTGAAATTACCCACTTCAATAGATCCTGAAGATGTGAACTTCACTGCATTTTTTATAAGGTTGGAGATCATGCTTTCGAGCTTGTTTTTATCAGATCGAAGCACTGAATCATTTCCTTTAATATGATCATCCAGCTTTAGAACCAGTCCCTTGGCCATGGCGGCAGGCTTGAAAAAGTCGGAGAAGAAATTCATCATCTCTTCGGTGTTGACATCAGAGATATGAACTTTCATTTCGCCGGCCTCAATCTTAGATATTTCAATAATGTCATTTAACGTAGAGAGAAGACGCTGACCGCTCTCAGTGACAATATCTATATATGAGTTTTTATTCTCCTCCGACAGGTCAGGTTCCTTAAGCAGTTCCAGGAAACCGAGTATCCCGTTCATAGGGGTTCTTATCTCATGACTCATATTTGCAAGGAAAGCTGACTTCAGACGATCACTTTCTTCGGCTTTTTCCTTTGCCTCAACCAGTTTTCTTTCCTTTCCTATTCTCTCCTTGACATTTACAAGCATTTGTGCATATACCTGCAAAAGCTGTTGTTCGTAATCAGTATAATTATGGTAATGCCTCACCGAATCGAAACCAACGAAACCTATGCATTCACCCTGCATAACCAGAGGTATTGTGAGAAGGCTCTTGATATCCTGGCTTTCCAAAAGTAATTTTAATGGTAATTCCGCTACTTCGTTAAAATCAGCAACGCTTACGGATTCACCTTTCTTATGTGTACTCACCAGAGTTATAAAATCTGCCAGGGGATAATTCTGCATATTTTCTTTCTGCTCTTTAATTCCCTCCCTGCACCATTCAATTGTATTTGTAACAGTTGAATTAGCAAAATCATATTCAAAGACGTATGCCCTGTCGGCACCAACGAACTCACCTATTTTTTCGAGTGAGCTTGTAACAGCAGGACTCAGTTCGCTGACAGGAAGATTTATGAATGAAGTCGATAATTCAACAAGGACCTTTCTCAGATCAGCCTGATACTGAAGCTGAATCTGCGACATCTTCTTCTCTGTTACATCTTTACCGTAAATTGAAACCCCCACCACTTTACTGTCGACAATTATAGGGTTCATAGCAACCTCTATATATATGATGGTGTCTCCGTTGTCGATTCTATCCTCGAATGCAAAGTGTTCATTATTCAGGGCTCTCGTATATCTCTCCCTCCATAGTTCCTTCAGGTTTTCCGGGAGAGCATCCAATATATTATTCCCGACAGTGAGCTCTGTACTGAAGGTATAATAAAATGCCCTGGCAAATACTTCGTTTACATATTGAATCTCAAAGTTGCTGTTGATGGACCAGATATTCTCCATGGTGTTCTCAATGATAGCTTTGAGGTTTGCTTCACCTTCAATGAGCTTATTCTCGGTGATTTTCCTGTCAGTTATATCCTGGAAGGTTCCGACCAACTTCAGACAGATACCGTCCCTGACAACGGGTCGTGCAATATTCCTTACATAATGTTCATTATTGTTGAAATCAATAACAATATATTCGTCATCGAAAGGAATGCCGTTTAGTCTGGCATTTTCAACAGCCGCATTGATCCGGTCACGGCTGTCACCTTCCTTATAATATATGAGCATATCTTTAAGCTGGGGAATGAAATTACTTGGCACCGACATGATTCCCCTGATAACATCTGACCAGAAAACAGTTCCGTTAATAAAATCTGCTTCCCAGGCCCCTACTTTAGCCATGATACCTGTATTGTTCAGTAGTTCGTTGGCCTTGACAAGTTCCTCCTCTGCTTTTTTCCTTTCTGTGATGTCGACGGCTACTGTCAGGTTGTACTCTTTATCCTGCATCTTTATCACATCAGCCGAAAGAAGCAGATTCAGGGGTTTACCGGTTTTCGTATGGATTACAGCTTCCTCATTCCTTACGTAACCATCTCTCTTCATCTTGGCAAGGAGTTCAGCTCTGAACTCTGTACTGAAGTCGAGGACATCTATGGAAGATTTTCCGAGGATCTCTTCAGGATTGTAGCCGAGAATTTCGCAGAATGCTTTATTGATTTCAACGAAGACTCCATCAGCCAGGGTGCTCAAACCCATTATATCAGGGCTGGTATTGAAGGCTTTGTAAAACTTATCTTCCGAAAGTTTCAATTCCGAAACATCCTTGCTGATACCAAAAAGAACAGGTTGTTCATTCCACTCTCCCCTGATAACATAAGTTTCAACAGGTATATATTGCCCTGACTTTGTGATTAAGGGAATATGGCATGCTACGTCTTTCCCACTGATCATTGAAGCAATTAAATTTGCTGCTTCCTCCCTGAGTTCAGGAGGATGAACTATCAAGCCTGGTTTTCCCAGGAGATCTTCATTCGTATATCCAAGTCTCTTCCTGACTGTCTCATTTATTTCGAGGATCAATCCATTTTCATCAAGCACCCAGTGGAAATCAATCCCCGCGTTGAAAAAATTCTTCAGGTTGTTTTCACTGTTTAGTCTCTTCTTTTCATCATTGTTCCTGTTTATGGCAATCCCTACCATGTTGGCAAATGCAGTAACTATAGATTTGTTCAGTATCTCGTTTCCTGATCTGAAAAAGAGGATAAAGTCGCCAATAAGCTGAAGGTGTGCTGATATCTCAACCACGTAAACCGGTCCGAGGTCCAGAACCTTTGATACTGACCTGCACAACCATTCAGGGATTACCCCTGTCGTAAGTCCATTCAGATCATTGAATCTTATAAGGTGTCCCTTCTGTATCTCATTAAGCCTGGCTTCAGAAACATCCCAATCCTTGTTTGCCAGAGTAAATCCCAGAAGATCATATGTTTTCTGGATCATCTTAGAATCGCCGTATATTGCAAGATTTCTGAATTTCTTCATATCCCCCGAATAGAGGTTGAAAACTCCGAAATCGGCATTTGCAATTCTGCAGATATCACTTGTAAGCTTCATGAAATCAAGCTGGTTATCCCTGTCATCCAGGAGATTCCGGCTGAGGTTTACAAGGTATTCATTATCGAGTAAAACATTCTTTTTCCCAGAGATGTCATAAATAAGAGTCGAGAAATAGTCCTTTTCATCGGAAAATACCTGGATTTTATACCACCTGTTATTTAACCGGGAGTATTTTTCAATTTCTGTTCTTCCTCCCTGCGATGCAATCTTTGAGTAGCAATCCAGATTGTCAAGTCCTGATTCAACAATATCCGGCAATACCTCAAAGATGTTCTTTCCTTTAACATTTTCAAGAGAAAGACCGGTAAGCTCCTCGAAGGCAGGATTAGCTTCGAGGATAGAGTAACCTTCAATTTTCCTTCCTTTCCCGTGAATTATCCTGTTATACGAATAGCCTGTTTGAACCTTATCCACAATGGAATGATAATGGTTATCCCTCATAAAAAGCAGACATTAAGTTTCTTTCGACAGTTATTCCCCGGTATTCACCTTCCGGGTAAGGTTCAAAAGTAATTGAAAGTTTCAAAATACAAACCCAAATTAAAAATTTATAAGGGAAGCTTCAAAAAGATTATCAGGACTTTAATGACACAGATAAATGGATCTGGAGTTGTTAGGGTATCTTAAAGAATTTGCAGTCTTCAGCGTCGGGATTTAAAATATTATGCACTCCCGACAGGCGGCAACGGGTGGCAAAAGACATATAGACATTTTATATTTATCTTAGCGGATTAAATTCCGGGGATGAAAATCAAACGCTTGTCTTTCGTTGTTGTGCTGCTGTTTTCTATTGTGATGCCTGCTTTCCTGATTGTGACATCATGCGGCAGGAAATCGGTTCATCTCGAAAGCAGGACAGAACTGCTGAATTATAAAAATGCCATCGCTTCAAAGGTCTTATCCACCGATGGGAGAGTCATCGGCAAGTTCTATTATCAGAACCGCACGAATGTCTCATACAGCCAGATTCCACAATTTCTGATTAATGCACTTGTTGCAACAGAAGATGTCCGGTTTTTTGAGCATAAGGGAGTTGACACCAGGAGCCTGTTCAGGGTTCTTTTTAAAACGATAATAGGCGGCAACAAGAGATCAGGTGGCGGCAGTACCATAACCCAGCAGCTGGCCAAGAACATGTATGGCAGGCAAAAAAAAGGTGCCCTGGCTATTGTCAGAAATAAAGTCAGGGAAATAATACTCGCACGCCGTATTGAAGAAACTTTCAGTAAGGAGGAGATACTCACACTTTATCTTAATACTGTTCCATTCGGGGAAAATATCTATGGATTGGAAGCCGCAGCTTCACGATATTTCAATAAGAAAGTAGAACAGTTAAGACAGGAGGAAGCAGCTGTACTGGTGGGAATGCTCAAAGGTACAACCTATTATAATCCGGCCCTGCATCCCGATCGCGCCAGAGACAGGAGGAACATCGTTTTCAGCCAGATGGTGAAATACAATTATCTTAAACAGGGCGAGGCTGATTCACTGCACCGACTACCCCTGAAGCTTGATTACAGGAATGCTGAATCGGAAGGTATTGCCGATTATTTTCTTGTCCAGGTCAGGAGTGAAGCCGACAGGATACTTAAGGATGTGGCATCAAAGACAGGTAAGGAGTGGAACATCGAAACTGAGGGACTGGTAATTAATACAACCATGAGCTTCTCCCTGCAATATTCTGCAATCAGCGCTTTCCGCGAGCACCTGTCGGTAATGCAGAAAAGATTGTCAGATCAATACAGTGAACCTGAAGGAAGAGAGCAAATTGCAAATATCACTGAAAATATTCTGGCCGGTGAGAATCTTGTCCAGAAGGCAGGTAAGATGAAAGTACAGACCCTCTTTGACTGGGAAGGCTCACATTCTGACTCGATTTCCATCCGCGACAGCATAAAATATTCCCTCACTCTTCTTCATGCAGGATTGCTTGCAATAGAACCGGGTACCGGGGCTGTCAGGGCCTGGGTAGGAGGTATTGACTTCAGTACCCAGCCTTATGACCAGATACTTGCGCGGCGACAGCTTGGCTCGGCATTCAAGCCGATTCTTTATGCAGCAGCACTCGAAGATGGTATCGACCCCTGTCATTACCTTGAAAATGACTCCATTGTATTGCCCGAATATCAGGACTGGCATCCGGAAAACTATGATCATACATATGGCGGCAGGTATTCAATGGCCGGAGCTCTTGCTCATTCCATGAATATCCCCTCATTCTATCTCTTCAGGAGGGTTGGCTTTGAGAAGGTGGATTCATTATGGAGGGTTATGGGCTTCTCACATGACCTGGTAAATACCCCTGCACTTGCCCTTGGAACTGCCGAGGCCAGTATCCTTGAAACAGCACTGGCCTATTCCTCTTTTGCAAATGATGGATATAAGATGACTCCCAAATCAATAGTCTCAATAACTACTGCTGACGGGAGAATACTATATCAAAATGATTTCAGCGAGGTAAGAAACACTGTGCTGTCGGAAAGAACTTTACAGCTGATGAGGGCGATGCTTCGCAAGGCTGTCACCGAAGGAACAGGCTACAGCCTTGAACATACTTATGGTGTTACGGCTCCTTTTGCCGGGAAAACAGGTACTACACAGAATTATGGTGATGCATGGTTTGTGGCTTTTAATCCAAACCTGACAATCGCTGCCAGGGCAGGAGCCTCATCACCGCTGATACATTTTAACAGCGGATCGAACGGAACCGGAAACACACTTGCCCTGCCGCTGGTAGCGCTAACGCTTAAAAAAGCTGAATCTTACCGGAATGAATGGGAACAGGTTGTCGACTCATTTCCTCCTCTGCCGCCTGAACTGGCAGCAATACTGGATTGTCCTGATTTCCGGGAAGATAATTTAGTCGATAGATTTATTGACATATTTAAGAATGAACAGGTTACGTATGATACGGCAACTGTCAGAACCGAAAGCAGGATAAGATCATTTATACAGAAGATTTTTAAAAGATAAAGGAGAAAGACCGAAGACCGGAGACCGGAGACCGGAGACCGAAGACCGGAGACAGAAGACGGAAGACGGAAGACCGGAGACCGGAGACCGAAGACTGCAAGACTGCAAGACCTTCCAATAAATTTTAATACCCCATCAGGGTAAGTGAAAACAGCAGGTAATAATTATTTGCATAAACGAATATGTTTAGCTTCACAGAAATGTTATTTTTGAAAAGTTTAAAATAGATCATTATGAGACAATCACCCAATAAATCCCGTATTAAGAGGCTGCTTCTCCAGGTTGTTGTTCTGCCTGTATTGCTGATATACAATTCTTTATCACTTGAAGCGCAGCGTGTACCTCCTGTTGTTTCTGCTGCCTGGCTTAAAGAAAACAATGGTAAACAGGGGTTGGTGGTGCTTCATGTTACGACAACCAGGCCCGATTACAACAATGGACATATACCTGGAGCATTTTTCCTGTGGCCCGGCAATATAATAATTTCGACAGAACAGGAGACTACCCTCCCGGCGCCGGTCAAAGAGGTCACAAAACTGCTTTGCTCATTTGGAGTTAACAATGATTCCCATATTATACTTAGCGGAGCAAACGGGAATCTTATCCAGGTTTGCCGGATATTCGTCAACCTCGAACATTATGGGCTTAAAGGCCGTGTATCTATACTGGATGGCGGATTGGAGGCATGGAAGGCGTCTGGCTATGAAGTTTCAACAGAAACACCGGCTCCTGCCAAAGGGAAATTCAAACCATCGATATACAACAACCTTGTTGATGGAACTTTTGTAAAAAATAGCCTGGAGAATAAATCTTACCTGATTATCGATTCAAGACCCAAGCAACAATATGACGGGAGCGCCGGAATAACAAGGACCGGACATATTCCGCATGCAAAAAGCTTCCCACAGGCTGATATGTATGATCCAAAAACTTTCAGGTTCCTTGAGGTGTCAAAGATCTCTGAGGCACTCAATAAGCTTGAAATACCTGGAGGCTCCAGGCCTCTCTTCTATTGTCATACAGGAAATTCTGCCTCTGTAAATTATGTCGCTGCACTTATTGCAGGATACGAACCTCTTATCTACGAAGGATCTATGGAAGAATGGGCAGCCAGGCTTGACTGGCCAATGGAAGAAAGTAAAAAGTAAAAAGGAGAAAGACGGAAGACCGAAGACGGAAGACCGAAGAGCGAAGACCGAAGACCGAAAGACACCACGACCTGCAAGACTGCAAGACCTGCACTACCTGCAAGACCGCAAGACCTGCAAGACCTGCACGACAAGAATAACACGAACGCGGTGAGTTATCTGCCTTTAATTCTATGGAGTTTGACCCCCCTGGTGGTCATCATTACTGGAAGTATCTTCCCATCTGCGCTGAATTCCATTTTATCTATGCATACAACCCTGGCATTACGGTCAGTTTCTCCCAGGGGCCGGCGATGATAAACAATATAATATGTGTCTGTTCCTGGTAAATGGATAACGGAGTGATGTCCTGCGCCGGTGGCTATTTCAGTATCCTGCCGGAGTATTTTGTCCTGTCTTATAAATGGCCCGTATGGTGATCCGGCGACTGCATATGCCACACTGTAATCAGGACCGGTCCAGCCACCCTCAGACCACATAAAATAGTATTTACCGTCCCTGATGAACATGAATGGTCCTTCAACATAGCCTTCCGGTGTTATTTCTTTGAAAAGTGTTCCGTCATCCATAGGTTCTATACCTGTAAGATCATCACGGAGCTTAACAATATTGCAATGACGCCACCCGCCATAAATCAGGTATACCGAACTGTCCTTGTCGCGGAACGCAAACTGATCAATGGGCTGAGCACCGTTCTGAAACTCTCCGATCAAAGGTTTTCCCAGGTAATCAATATAAGGTCCTTCAGGCTTGTCAGATACGGAAATCCCAATACCGCCATATTCAGTGTTGTTCTGAATATCATTTGCACCAAAGAAAAGGAAAAACCTGCCTTTATTCTCAATTAAAGATGGAGCCCACATTGCTCGTTTTGCCCATTTTACTGATGAAGTATCAATAATGCGGGTATGCTTTTCCCATGTCACCAGGTCGGGTGATGAAAAAGCATCAAGGAAAACCTGTTTGTCATATGGAGCTGAATATGTTGGAAATATCCAGTACCCGTTATTTAAAATGATACCTTCAGGATCGGCATACCAGCCCTCAATAACAGGATTGCCGGAAAAACGGTTGCTGGCAGTGCATGCTGAGAGAAAGAGTATTATTAAGATGAGTATGTTTTTCATATTTTCTGATTATCAGGTTTTAAATTTATAGTATTGGATTAAACTTTACAAACGGTTACCTGGTCAGCCTGCGACATAATTTTTGCTTTATTGCTTAAGACCTTGTCCCGGTGAGTACTTTTATTACGAGTATTGCCGGAAAAATAATTTTTTTATATTTACCGTTTTTAAAATTTGAATTTCATTAATAATCTGATTTAAAATGAGTAGTAAACTTTCGAAAAGGATTTTCGGGATACTGGTAGTATCGACAATATTCTTCGCTGGTCTGAGGGCCCAGACAAGAAATGATGTAGTAGCCGCTTTTAATGAGGGGGCAAAAGCAGCACCAACCAACGCTGCAGCCGGTATTGCAGCCTTCGAGAAGGCAATCACACTAGCAGGCCAGGTCGGAACTGAAGCTGACGATCTTAAAGAGAAAGCATCAAAAGCATTGCCCGGTCTTTATACAAAGGTCGCTGTTGCAACAATAAATGAAAAGAAAACTGCACCTGAAATTATGAAAGCTTCCAAAGCTGCCGCTGCTATTGCTGAGAAATATGGTACCCCCGCACAGAAGGAAAATGCTTCAAAGCTTATTGTCCAGGCTTATAATATCCAGGCTACCACATATTTCGGTCAGAATGACTTTAATAATGCACTTGTGACTTTCGACAGCCTGCTTGCAATAAACCCTGGTTTTGTAAATGCCATTTATAATAAGGCTCTTATATATATCAAGCAAAACAACCCTGATGCCTATGAACAGACCATTGATCTCTATATCGAAAAACTAAAAGGAGTTAACGATACCACAAAGATCAAGCAGGCATCTACACAGGCTCTTGAATATTTCCGTGCTGTAGGATCAAAGGCAAACCAGGCAGAGAAGCTCGACGATGCCCTTACCCTTCTCACCAAAGCTGCTAAATACGGCAATGACAAGGATCTTTTCTACTATTTCGCCGATGTATATAATAAGAAGAAGAATTTCGATAATGGGGCTGATTATGCAAAACGCGGACTTGACCTTGAGACAGGTACTGCAGAAGCCAAAGCTAAATTCTGGTTCCAGCTGGGACTTGCCCAGGCCGGAAAAGGACAGACTGCCGATGCTTGTGCCTCATTTAAGAATTCTTTATACGGCCCATTTGCAGAACCATCTAAAGTACAGCGTAAAAACCTGAAATGTGAATAGCATGAATGAAATCCGGGTGAACCTGCAACTATTGTTCATCTGATTTATTCAGCAGTAGCTCAGAAGCAAAATTGACCTGTTCAGGATTTCCAAGGAGATAAGATATATCCCCGCCATGGAATATCAAATCCGGATCTGGATGTTCAATGATTTCTGAGCTGCGGCGCAGGGCCAGGAGGGTGACTCCTGTTTTCTTACGCAGGTCAAGCTCCTTAAGAGTCTTTCCATCGGCAGCAGAACCTGATTCAACTGTTACTGCAGAAATGCTCACATTGGGAAGTTCATCAAGGAATGATGGCTGGTTAACGGTGTCTCTCTCATAAAATTCTCCCAGGCTTATATTCCTCATATGGTTGAGAATGCGGTTGATTTCTTTCTGAGGAAGGAGCCTCTTTATAAATATCCTGTTCAGAAAGTCTATAGCGATCTCGAATTTTTCAGGCAGGACCTGGTCTGCCCCTGACCGGTAAAGAAGCTCTACATTCTTTATTACTGTAGCCCTGGCAATTATAAAAGCGTTTTTGTTTATGTGTCTTACTTTTTCAATTATAGCCATAGAGGGTATTATGCTTCCGACAGAAATAACCACCACATCGGCTGTATCACAATGAGCCTTCTTCAGGATCGGCTCATTGACAGCATCGCCATAAACAACAAGGTAGCCATGGCTCATTTTCTCTTTCGCGATGATAGGGTCGAAAATTATTGAAATATGCTTAAGGTCGTTCTGCTTAGCCATTGATGAGAGCTTCAGCGCACTGGCATCCTTACCAATAATAACAAGATGGTTACTGATATCAGGCAGGCTCATTTCCTGCAACGGGAAGAGACCGTTTACCATTATTTTCGGAATGGGGAGCCTGAGCAGCACCCTGGCTAACGGGGATGCCAGATAGAAGACGAAGGGAGTAAATGCCATTGTAATTACTGCCACTGCAAGGAAAAGGTGGTAATAGAAATCCGGAAGTATTTTGCTGTCGTACCCGATCCTTGCCAGGATAAATGAGAATTCACCAACCTGGCTCAGTGCGAGTCCTATCAGCACTGTTCCCTGGAATGTATGTCCAAGGATGAATCCTGTGCCTCCTCCAATTATGGTTTTTATTATTATAACAAGAAGTACACTCAGGAGTACAAGCTGGTAATTATCAATTATAAAGGAGATATCGAGCAGCATGCCGATGGAAACAAAGAAGAAGCTGGCAAAGACATCCTTTATTGTCTGGAAATTTCCAAAGGCGTTATGGCTGTATTCCGATTCCGAGATCATTAGTCCTGCAAGGAATGCCCCGAATGCCAGCGACATTCCCAGTTTAGATGTAAGCAATGCAACGGCAAAGCAGATGAGAAATATGGACATCATGAAGAGCTCCTGGTTTTTAGTCAGGGCTATAAGGTCAAGCAGTTTCGGAAATATCCATTTGTTGCCGGCATATACAAGTCCTATTATCAGGATTGCCTTGAGGATGAGCATCAGGATCTCGTGTCCTATGTTCAGTGAATTGTCTGCCAGCATGTTGCTGAATAACAGCAGGGGTACCAGCATTATGTCCTGGAATATCAGTATTCCAAGTACGGTACGGCCATAGTTGGAAGTCAGCTCTGAACGTTCCTGAAGTATTTTCAGTACAAGGGCCGAACTGCTGAGCGCTGCCAGGAATCCTACAAAGAGAGATCCTTTCCAGTCCATCCCGTATAAACGTGAGGCTATATAAAATGCGCCTGCCGTGAAAAATACCTGGATGAATCCTCCTAAAAACACTATCCTTCTTATCCTCAGGAGATGCTTCAGGGAGAACTCCATGCCGATGGTAAAAAGGAGCATGACCACTCCAATCTCAGCCATAAGCTCAATATCGTGACCGGAACCTACAAGCGCAAGCAGATGAGGTCCTGCAATTATCCCTGTCAGAAGGTAGCCAACAACTGCTGGTATCCTGAACCTGTTGAAGATCAGGTTCACCAGGGTGGACAGGGCAAAAATTATGACAATATCTTTCAGTATTGACAGTTCCATCATCCCTGTGGTTTACAGAAGTAAAAAGGTAAAAGTAAAAAGTTAAAAGATAAATCACAAATTGCAGATGACCTCCTGGCATAGGATAATTCATCAATTTTAATGAAATTTTATTATCTTTGGAAAAAACCTGTTGCCATGATTAAATATTTGAATATCATATTCTTCGGAGTGATGATCGTGATGAATTTTCTGGCGAATGCCCTTCCCATTAATAATAAGACAACCGGGGAACTTTCTGATTCGCTGCCGAACCTTTTTGTTCCTGCGGGTCTGACATTTTCGATCTGGGGGATAATCTATCTGCTGGTTGCAGTATTCTGTATTTTCCAGTTCAAAGGATCGAATCTGCAGGTAATAAACAATATCGGATGGCTGTTTGCATTTTCATGCCTGATGAATGCACTCTGGATAGTAGCCTGGCATTATCAGAGAATCCCTCTTTCGCTTATGATCATGTTACTGCTGCTGGTCACACTCATTTATATTAACATTCTGATTCGTGACCTTCCTTTTGGTATAATAAAAGCCACTTTCGGGGTATACCTGGGGTGGATATGTATTGCCACCATAGCCAATGTAACTGCACTTCTCGTAAGGTATAACTGGAACGGGTTCGGTATTCCCGAAACGACCTGGACAATTGTAATGATATCAACAGGTGTGATGGTCGTTGCCCTGGCTCTGCTTCGACTGCAAAATCCATTTATCGGATTATCTGTAATATGGGCTTTCCTGGGAATATATATTAAGCGCCAGTCTGATTACAGGTCAATCGCTTACACCGCCATTGCAGCATTAGGAATTGTAACAATTGTTACAATTTTCGGATTTTTCAGGAAGAAAGCAGGGGTTTAGCTTACAGATATTATCTGTAAATTATATTTTTTCTCCATTGATATTTTCAGTGGATCAGGAACAGATAGCCGTTACCGCGCAACGTAATTATATTTACCGACTTGTCGGAAGTAAAATAGTTCCGTAACTTCTTTATATATACATCAAGATTCCTCGAGTTAAAATATGAATCGTCACCCCATATCGCCATCAGAAGGTCTTTTCTTGATGTTATTGTATTCCTGTTTGCATAGAGCATCTTCAGAACCTGCATATCCCTGTTTGAAAGCCTGAAAGTATCTGATGGTGTCTGAAGCTCATACACCTTAGTGTTGAGTACCGTGGCACCAATTATTACTGATTCTGTAAATTGAACAATACCTTCGTTTTCCTGCCGGAGTTTCAGCTGATTCTCTATCCTTGCAATAAGTTCTTCGATCTTAAAAGGTTTTCTTATATAGTCAGTTCCACCTGATTGAAACCCCATAACCAGATCGGAAGTATCAGTTCTGGCTGTAAGAAAAATGACAGGCAGACGGGGATTCATGCCCCTGATTGACCTGCATAGACTGTAACCATCTATATTTGGCAGCATAATATCGAGGATACAGATATCAGGAGTGTTCTTCTCAAAGTAGGAGATCACTTTTGCCCCGTCAGATTCCCATTCCACAATATAGCCCAAATAGCGAAGGGTATCGCTTACTATCCTGCCCAGGGATTGTTCATCCTCAACATAATATATTCGGGTTCCCTGCATCAGGCAACCGGGAATTTAAGGATAAAAGAACATCCCTGATTGAGGTTTCTGACCCTGACAGTTCCATTGTGGATGTTCATTACCTGTTTTACAAAGCTTAACCCGAGTCCATATCCCTTGACATTATGGATATTTCCTGAAGGTAACCTGAAGAATTTTTCAAAGATCTTATTATGGTATTCGGATGGTATCCCGGGGCCATTATCGTTTACGCTGATCACAATATTTCCTCCCTCTGTGTATGACTGAATTATTACTTGTGGTACTTTATCGCAGTACCTGATACTGTTCTCAATGAGATTGATCAGGGCTCCTTTCAGGAACAAAGGATCGCATCTGCTTATCAGCTTCTCCGATAAAACTTCTATATTAATACTTCCTTCTTCAGGAAGACGGGTATTCATTATATCGGCTGCCTCTTTTATCAGTAGATTAATGTCTGTCTGGATAAATTCAGCCCCGGAGTTATTTTCTTCCAGAACTGTCTGTTCCAGCACTCTGTTTACCAGTTCTTCGAGCCTTTTGGTCTCAACATTTGCCAGCTTCAGATATTGTTCTGTTATTGAAGGTTCGCTCCTCATATTGAATTTTCCGAGTGACTCCAGAGCAACGCTGATAGTTGCCACAGGTGTTCTGAGCTCATGAGTGATATTACTGATGAACTCGTTGCGTAAACTGTTCATTATCCTTTGTTCTCTGATGCTCCTGTAAGAAAGAAAGAATGCGAGTGCAGTTATGAAAACAAGCAAAATTCCGAATATAATCTGAGGCAATATCCGGTTCAGCAGGTAACCGGAATATTTCGATACAGCAGCCTCGGGTAATAAGAATGGATTTTCAGGATTTATAAATACTTTACATTTATTTTTCAGAGTGTCAGACTCCGGAATATTTTTATACCATGCAATGGAAAATTTCATTCCCTTTCCTGAAATTTTGTCTCCGAAGCTCCTGGTGAACACAGTTGAATCAAGCTTAAGGTCAAACCGCATTAATTTCGGATTTCCGCTGCTGCCTGAATCAGTAGTATGGGAAACAATAAGCCTGACGCTACGTAGAAGCATTTCGTTATTAGTCTTTCTGATCTTTATTGAATCTGTTAAAATAGCTGCGGAACCGGTATCCTTACCTATTTCCACGGCAAGTGCTGTTTTTGATGTCTCCCATTTTGGTCCGGTACCTGTTGAAATTGCACCGGAAAAAACAATAGTATCGTGAGGTAATGAATCACTGACAGAAATTATATTCATTACTGGTCGGCCTGTTTTATGGGCGATCACAGGTTTAACGTAACTCTTAAAAAGGAGAGTGTCAACCAGTTCATCCTGGGTATTCAGATATGTGGCTGTGAGTTCGGCTTTCATCCTCTGCCTTTCATTGTTATACTGAGAACGTAGCCATTGCAAAACAAAAATTGTCAGCAATAGCTGGCTTACAATCATTAGAACCAGTATCCTTATATGATTCTTTCTTCTCACCCTATAATTATCTGATCACAAATATAATGACTGTATGCGACAGCTTTATATCCATTAACCTTAATTAACCTGAATTACTTTTTCATTAACAAAAGATAACCATCATCCGGGATACTTTTGAAAAAAAATATTCATATGAAAACAGTTTTACTACCAACTACGCTACTCCTGTCGTGCCTTACTGGTATTGCCCAGGAGAAAAACCCGGAATCCATTACTTCAGGCAAAGTAACATTTGAGGAGAAGATAAAGATTGAGATCAAGCTTGAAGGCGACGCTGCACAATTCGCAGGAATGCTTCCTAAGGAACGCAAGACCGAAAAGATCTTATCATTTACTAAAGACGCTACTCTTTTTGAAGATGGCGCCAGTATGGATGAGGAAATGGCTTCAGATGAATCTGATGGCACAGTTAAAATAAGGATGATGGGATCGGCTGAGAATAAGATATTCACTGACTTAAAGGATAAAAAGGTAATTGAACAACGTGATTTCATGAACAGGATATTCCTTGTTGAAAAAGAAATGCCTTCAACAAGCTGGAAAATAACCGGTAATCAGAAAAATATTCTTGGCTTTACATGCATGGAGGCTGTTAAGTCTGATACTACAGGAAACAAAATTGTAGCGTGGTTTACACCTGCAATAAATATTAATGGAGGCCCTTCAGGTCTGGGGAACCTTCCCGGGATGATACTTGAAGCGGACTTTGACGGAGGACAACGTACATATACTGCCAAAGCCATTGAACCGGACACATCAGGGGAACTCAGGCTTAAGAAACCGAGAGATGGTAAACCTGTATCGGAGAGTGAGTTCAAGGCAATAGTTGAGGCGAAGATGAAGGAGATGGGAGTAGAGCCCGGATCAGGGTCAGGCCAGGGAACACATATGCAGATAGTAATAAAGCAACAATAATTTAGATCATGCGGACAGTACTTGCTCTTACCCTATTGCTTATCTGCGGGGCAGCCTATGGACAGAACTTCATGTTGAAAGGGGAAATACTTGATGAAAACGCTAAGCCTTTATCCTCAGTCGCTGCTGTTCTTCTTAATCCTTCCGACTCGACATTGCTCTATTTCTCCGTAACAGGCAGTAATGGGAGGTTCCAGATGGGGAATATAAAAAAAGGCGATTACATTCTTCAGGTATCCCTGCTTGGATATAAAACTATAAATAAGGTTATTGCAATTCCTTTATCGACAGGGGAGGATATTGGTTCTCTTATTATGAATCCAAGGGTATTTGCGATGAATGAAGTGACCGTTTCAGGAGAAAGGATCCCTATCAGGATATTGAGTGATACAATTGAATACAATGCAAAAGCTTTTAAGGTAAAACCTGATGGTGTTGCGGAAGACCTTCTTACAAAGATGCCTGGAATTGAGGTCGACAGAGCCGGAAACATCAAAGCAATGGGAGAGGATGTTAAGAATGTTCTGGTAGATGGCAAGGAGTTCTTTGGTGGGGATCCGAAAGTCACAACCAGGAACCTGCCTGCTGAAGCAATTGATAAAGTCCAGCTTTTTGACAAGCAGTCTGATGAGTCCAGCTTCACCGGTATTGATGATGGTGAACGTAATCCCACACTCAATTTCGTTCTGGATGAAAATAAGAAAAAGGGGATCTTTGGTGATGTCCTGGGTGGGTATGGCACAAATAACCGGGCAGAGGCTAGCGGTAAAGTATACAGGTTCACAAAGAAGTCGCAGCTGGCTGCCCTCGGAATGTACAATAATATCAACCAGTTCGGTTTCTCTTTTGGAGACTATATAAACTTCAGCGGAGGAATTTCAAGCTTTTCTTCGGGAGGACATATGGTATTAGGTAGCGGAAACAGCTTCCCGGTTAACTTTGGTCAGCCGGTTTATGGCCTGGGATCAAACGGAGCTGCAGGTATAAATTTCTCCGTTTTCAATGAAAATAACGACAGGTTTTTTGTAAGCTACCTGGGTAATGGATCGAAAAGGAAGCTTTCAGAACAATCCGTTACAAAGAACTATATTCCGGATGGTACTTTCCTTGCTAATGAAGCCAGGGATGAAAATAAAAGTGATACAACTCACAGGCTTAATTTTGGCTTAAGAAAGAAGTTCGGGCAGAGGCAGAACATCATTGTTAATGGAGGCTTATCATATAATTCTTCATCAGATCCGCTCAATTCCACCTATGAAAGCTTTCTCAATGATACTAAGGTCAATGAAATGAACAGGAATTCGAGTGAGATCACATCACGATTATCCGGAAGTGCAGATGCATCTTACCTGTATAAAATCAAAGAGGGAAAAACAATCTTCAGATTATCTGCAAGGGGTGAATATTCCGGAGGAAATTCTGACATAAGATTTAACAACACAACAACTTATTCCAATCCTTTTTTTACAGATATCACTAACCAGTTCTATAATATTCACTCAGAGACAGGTGGTGGTTCAGGAAGCATCTCACTTACAACCAGGATCAGCAGAAGGTCTTACATCGATATTTCATTAGGTTCAGGATATTCATCCGAAAATATAAACCGTGAGCAGGGTAACATTGATCCAGGCATGCTGAAGACTGATTCGCTAAGCCCGACTTTTAAAAAAGCAGAACGTTATCTTAAACCAGGTATAGCCTGGAAGCTCAGCAGCCAGAAATCGCAGTTTACAGTTGGTCTGACTTCTAATATAGGGGAATTCGGTACTACCTTAAATAATGGAGAACAGGATCTTAAATCGTGGTTTTTCATTAACCCTAGAGCTTCCTGGGAGTATGATTACCGGACCGGAAGAAGACTGATGATAGACTATAGTACTACATTTAACACTCCGCAGGCATCACAGTTATTACCTGTTGTAAATAATATTAACTCCCTGTCGCTTTTTTATGGAAACAGAAATCTCAAACCAGAAAATATTCAGAGCGGAAGACTGATGTGGTGGCTTTTCGATCAATTTTCGTTTACCATGCTCCTGACCAGCATCAATTTCAGTTATACTACCGATAAGATTGGATATTCAAGGACTGTTAACGAGAATCTGGGACAGGAAATCTCACTGATAAATGTAAAAGATGACTGGGTTGCAGGGGGCAATATAGATTTTTCCACTCCTTTCAAATCGCTGGGACTAATGATAAATCTCTCACTGAATGAAAATTATAACAGGGGAATAAGCTATGTAAACGGAACAGAGAACATAAACACAAGTTATAACCATAACCTTTCACTTACAATAAGTAACAGGAAAAAAGAGAAGTGGGATATAGAGACAGGAAGTACAGTATCTGCAACTGATTCAAGGTATTCGGTTCAAAATTCTCTGAATAATGTGTATTATGACCTTTCATGGTTCGCCACCCTGGGTTATACTGCCGGAAAAAGGTTTCATCTTGGGACATCAGCCGATATTACAAGCTACCTGGCAAAGAGTTTCGACAAAAAGCAGGTGGTGCCCCTGATAGGCGCCGAGGCAAGCTTTTATTTTCTTAAGAATCAGCGTGGAGTTCTTACCCTCTCCGGCGTGGATCTCCTAAACCGGAATACCGGCATCGAAAGAACAAGCGAATTAAATTACCTCGTTGAGAGAAAATCTTCAATTATAGGCAGGTATATAATGCTGTCATTCAAATACAGGTTAAATAAGATTGGTGATAGTAACGGAGGTATCGATATAAAGGTGAAAAGCAGATAGGAGATTTAATTGCCTGGCTTCTTTTAATCAGAGATTCTTCATCCTCAAACTTTGGGATGAAGAATTTCTATTTTAGGGAGAGGTGATAAATAAAACAGGTTAATACAATAAAGAAGTTTAATTCTATCTTTTAACCCTTATAATCTTGTAAATAGAAATTTCCGCTATTTTTAAGCTCTGAAAAAATATGATTATGAAAAACAGGATCCCGGGTATTATAATTGCTTTTGCATTAATATTTACTACATCTCTTTCAGCCCAGAATAACGATCAACCTAATCCTCAGTCTGCAGGGAAAACAGTCGTCCCTGTGATTGTAAACGGCGAGGCACAGAAAATTCCCGCTTTTGAGAATCCCGATAAATGGATAAAACAGGATTTGTGGGTCGAAACCGAATTCGACAGTGATGGCGACGGCAAAAGGGACAGGATGCATGTTGATGTAACTCGTCCGGAGCAGACAGAAACTGAAGGCCTTAAGCTGCCGGTTGTCTATGAATCAAGCCCATATTTCGCTGGAACAGCAGGTAATAATAAGGAGTATTTCTGGGACGTTAAGCAGGAACTTGATGCAAATCCGGTTTATCATAAGACTCCGCCACCTATTAACAGGACAGGAAAAAGGCCTGTAATATCCACCTCACAGGTACGGACCTGGCTGCCTTATGGATTTATCGTAATTCATTCTTCAGCACCCGGAACCGGACTTTCACAGGGGTGCCCCACAATCGGGACCAGGATTGAAGCTCTTGCCCCCAAAGCAGTTATAGACTGGCTTAACGGAAGAGCTAAAGGTTACACATCCCCTGATGGCAATGAAGAAGTAAAAGCTTACTGGACCACCGGTAAGGTTGGAATGACGGGAACATCCTATAATGGTACTATCCCGTTTGCAGCTGCAACGACAGGAGTCGACGGGTTGGAAGCAATAATCCCCGTATCCCCGAATAACTCATATTATCATTATTATCGTTCAAACGGACTCGTCCGAAGTCCCGGCGGGTACCTCGGCGAAGATGTAGATGTTCTTTACGATTTCGTCCATTCGAATCCTGATAACTGTGCCTATTGCGACAGTGTGTGGAGGAATACTATCATGCTGAAGAATATCAGCCGTAATACCGGCGACCTGAATGAGTTCTGGGAAGAACGCGACCTGATGAATTATACAAAGGACTTTAAAGCAGCAGTACTGATGGCCCATGGATTCAATGACTGGAATGTGATGATCAGCCATAGCGCCCGTTTTATTGATGTTCTGGAAAAACAGGGAGTGCCGGTGGAGGTTTATTTTCACCAGGGCGGCCATGGAGGGACTCCTCCATTCAGTATGATGAACAAGTGGTTTACAAGATATCTGTTTGATATCCAGAATAATGTGGAAAACGACCCTAAAGCCTGGATAGTACGTGAGAACGACGACAGAAACAAACCCACACCTTATGCACACTATCCAAACCCTGATGCCAAACCGGTTGAATTCTACCTTAAAGCCGGAGGAAACCACAATGGATCTCTTGTATTGACTGAATCCGAGAACCAGGGTAAGCAAACCCTTATTGATGATGTTACCTTCAGCGGAAGCGCTCTTGCCCAGAATGATTCATCGGCCAACAGGTTGTTATTTGTAACGGAGCCGCTGAAGAATCCTGTACACATATCAGGTACACCTTCAATAACTATTAGGGCCTCAAGCGACAAGAGTGCAGTGAACCTTTCTGTCTGGCTGGTTGTCATTCCATGGACCCCGGGTAACAGTGCAAAGATCAATGATAATCTTATAAACCGTGGATGGGCTGACCTTAGAAACAGCAAGTCTCTCTCAAAGAGCAAACCATTGGTAACAGGCAAGTTCTATGAGATGACCTTTGACCTTGAACCTGACGATCAGATAATTCCTGCAGGTAAGCAGATAGGACTCATGATTTTCTCAACCGACAGGGAGTTTACTCTTTGGCCGGAACCCGGAACAAAACTCACTGTTGATCTTGGCGAGACTTCGGTAACCATACCTATAGTAGGTGGTACAGGTGCACTTCAGTAATAACATTGTGGCCGGATACTGATTTCCAGTGAACATGGTTCTAAGGGAATCTAGAACATGATAATCAATCCATAACCGACTTACGGTTTGAGACTGAAACGCTTCCGCCTTTGCCGTTAATGATACTCTTCACTATGCTCTCCTTATTTCCGTTGAGCCAGAAGATGATCATATGATGCATTTTTTCTTCCAGCGACACCGGTGTCTCAATTGCATTATCTACAATTACGGGGGCATTGTAGAATACGTTATAGATCCCTATACCCCAGGCTTCATGTGTGGTTACATGGTCAGCAACCTTATATGATGCATAACCATTTATCCCGTCGTGTTTCCAGGCATCGGCTGTCGGAGGATCATAAGGCATCTCGCTCTGGTAAAAATAGACTCTTCCATTATTGCCGTTCCAGAGCGTCTGATATTCCTGGAAGTGTTCATTAAAAAGCCCGTAGATAGTAATATTTTCACCATTGACTATCAGTCCGTTAGCTCCCCTGTTCTTATCCCAGCCAACACCTGTGCCGTGGTCTGCGCGCCAGAGCCAAACATGGTCGATACATACATCATTGCTGTTTACCATCAGGCAGCACCTTGCAGATCCGATGGCCGGTCCGCCTACCCTGAAAAAGATATCATACAGGAATACCGGATCCAGGGCATGACTCAAAGCCGATTTCCCTTCTCCAACGCGGAAGAGTACATCTGATGGTTTCTCGCCTGCATCTATTGTCAATCCACAAACTATTACCCCATCAACATCTGATATATCCAGAACTGTATTTCCATTTTCCGGTATCAACGTTGCAATGCCGAGACCCATAATCAGTGTATTTGGTCTGGTGACTTTCAGACTCTCCTTCAGAAAATAACGGCCGGGAGTAAAAAGGATGTTCATTCCTTTTTTTAGAGCTGCATTAATGGAAACTTCATTATCGGCGTCCTGTCGTGCCACGTATATCTTTTTCATCGGGAGGGTTCTCTCCGGGACTGTTTTCGCGATCCAGCCGGGACCTTTTGAATCATATTTTACCGGAGGTATATTTATCATGAATCCTTTCCTGTCTGCTGTCAGCCACGGTTTTTCCCGGATGATGGGAGTGACGGCAATTTTAGTATAGGGCTTATCGGGCCAGTTCTCTTCCGGTGTGCCATTAACGCCGACAAACATCATATTCCAGTTGCTTCCCACCCATTTACCCATATCGGTATTCCTGGTCAGCCACTGCTGCTGAGGACCTGAAGAAATGGTACCGTCAACTTTTGAATCAGCGAGGAATCCGCCGCTGGCATATCCTTTGTCAAAAAGCTGAAGGTTACCTTTAATATGTACCCTTCTTAGAGGTGCAGCCTGCGAAACTCCCCAGACCATTGTTGAATTTTCGACCGGGATGACTGTCAGGTTTTCGACTGACCTCCAGAAGTTTGTAAGCACGCTGTTCCCATGAGTAGTGTTTGATCTGACAGAACCTTTGATAATTACATCTTCAGGAGATTCTCCAAGTCCAAGTACCTGCATGTAATAGTCGACCTTAATATCAAGCTCATAAGTACCCGGTTTGAAAAGAAGAGCAAACCGGTTTTTGCTGAATTCACTTCCTCTTGAAGACTGCATCACAAATATGGAATCAAGGAGGCTCTGGACCTCTTTCATATCCATAGTTGGATCGAAAAGGAATACATTCCCACCAAGATTAGTTTTATTGTATTTTTCAGCAAAAGAGGGCAACTTAGCCCTCTGTGAAAAAACTGCCGATACTCCTGCCAGCAGGAAGATTATTGAAATTATCAGTATTTTCCTCATTCGTAAGTATTTGTTATGCAAATTAGCTTGATGACAACCAGATGTCTGCCAGTCGACTAATTGCCCTTAAGCCTGGCGACGCGCACACCGATTGATGCCTTATGTTCCTCCTCTGTTGAATTTGGATCCTTCATATCGAGGAAGAGTTTGCAAGGAAGTTCACTACAGTCGCCGCAGCTCTTAAAACCTTTCTTATTTACTGCACAATCGTACATCGGACATACTTTCGTGGGCATCATCTCTTTTGCCCAGAATGTAGAACCCTTAACATTGATACAGCCTGTACAGGATTTGTTAAAAAATTCACAGTCGTCACATATTAATCCGCATGCTGATAAGTTCATTGTTTGTAGTTTTTGGTGATTTGTAATAATATTAAATGTGGATAGACGAAATGGTTAAATTTTGATAAATAACTTATTCTTATAGAGCCAGTAGCACATATACCACATCGCACCCCAGACAAGCAGGCTGGTTACCATGGCAACAGTCATTTCACCTCCCCAGGAAAAGAGTAGATGACCGAAGGGTTTGGCTATCCTGGTAAGAAAATCAGCGCCCCCGACCTCAAAGAAGAGATAGATAAAGATACAGTTCATGCCAACAATAATAAAGAACTTAGCACCACGGGTGAAGAGTTTCATAACATCAATCAGCCAGTAGCAGAATGCCAGGGCAAGAATAGCATAACCACCGCTGGCAAACACGAATGAAACTGTCGCTATCTTTTTGATAATAGGAGTAATGTTAAGCAGGTCAAGTGCATATCCGATAATCAGGGATGATGCTCCGGCAATAACCAGGGTGAAGATCTTTTTCTTTTGTGTCTGGGTGCTCATAAGAAGTTTGCCGCAAAGTACACCCCAGACAGTATGGGCAGTTGTCGAGACAAAATTCAAAGTTGCCCATGGAGTCCGGTGGTTTACGCCTTCGATTTTCAGGTTTAACCAGGCACCCAGGTTTTCATAGTTCACCCAGGGGTGGTTAAATCCTTCTACAGGAAAAAACCGGTAGGCAAGATCGATAAGCAAAAGGGTTATAAGAGTGAAAATAATCTGGAACTTTGTACTCCTGTTCATTATCAGAAAGGCAACCAGGTAAGTTACTGACAGTTGTGCCAGGACATTCTGGAACCTGAAAACAAGCTTGCCTGCTGCTACAAAATAGAGAGCCCATCCGAGAAAGAGCAGTAACCCGGAGCGTTTGAAAGCATGCATGGTGATTGTTTTTATGCTTTCTCCTTTCCTGAGCCTGTTGGCAACAGCAAATGGAATGGCAACCCCGACAATGAACATAAAGAACGGCTGGATCAGATCCCAGAAATGTAATCCATGCCACTCATGGTGGCTAAGCTGTGTTCCGAAAAAGTTAAATATGGCACTGTCAGCTTCCTGGAAATGATCATAAAGTTTACTGGCCTCGCCGGCAAGAAGGAACATTGTAAATCCCCTGAAGAAATCAACAGACATAATTCTTCCGGATGCCTGCGAACCCAAAGATTCAGAAGTTGAATTCATACTTTCTCAAGAGTTTAAAGTTTTTTATTCTGTCTGAATTTCCAGAGTCCTATTATCTGCAAGACCTGCAAGACTTGCAAGACTTGCAAGACTTTTATTTATATGCCGCTGAAATCGATCATATCGAGAAGCAGGGAAGGTACCATAAAGGAGCTTCCTTCAACAATATCATTTCCTGCTTCAACGAGGTTATTCCATATCTGTGTCATATTCCCGGAGATATTCATTTCATTTACAGGATGAATGACAGATCCGTTCTCAATCAGAAAACCTTCGATGCCATAGGAAAAGTCACCTGTGGAACCATTGCAGTTTCCTCCATTGAATCCTGTAATGAGGATACCTTTCTTGAGTGATTTTACCATGGCGTTAGCGTCACGGTCTCCAAGCCTGAAAACGACATTCGTTGAGCTGCCGGAGGAAGGATCCATGCCAAGCTTTTTACCATAATAAGTATCAATATAAAAGCCGCGCAGCACTCCGTCTTCAAAGATCGCTCTTTTTGCCAGTGCCAGTCCTTCCCCGTCAAAATGCCTCGACCCCGGGCCGGAAGGAATTGACGGATCATCCCATACGGTGAGAACTTTTGATGCCACCTGCTGATCCTTTTTACCTGCCAGGAATGACTGTTTCTGGTAGAGTGCATAGCCTGACAGAGCATTGTAGAGGGGTGAAAGAAGGTTTCCTGCAACCCTGTTCTCAAGGACCATCGGGTATTTACCGGAACTGATCTTCTTCGGTCCGATCTTGGAAATTGTTCTTTCAAGTGCTTTTTTGCCTATATCTGTCTTTTTCAGCTTATCGAAAAAGAGGGATGTTTCATACCAGTAATCCTGAGGTCGGCCCTGGTCTGTCTTAACAGAAACTGATGCAGAAAGTGTGACACTGCTTCTGGCTGAATCGCCTTTGAACCCGTTACTTGTTACATAGACCCTGTTGCTCATCCCGTCGGAATAGTTAGAGCTTACAGAGATTATTCTTTCATCTTTGTTAAAAGCCTCATCCATAACTGCTTTTGCAAGATCTATCCTTGTTTTGGGTTCTATAGAACCGATTGAAGGGTCAACGACAATCAGGTCAGCACCACCACCCTTGTAAAAAAGAGCAGGATCAGGAAGCATCCTGAATTCATCCTCTGCAAGAAAACGGGTGGCAGCAATACCTTCCTCCACGAACTTCAGGAGCTCATCTTTTTTCATCCTGTTTGTCGAATTCGAGGAAAATTTCTTGTCGACATACAGGTTGATGGTCATGCTGTTGCGGTTCGATTCTGTAAGGTTATCGATTTGCTGATCTCTTATCTCAATATTATTGTTTCTGCTTTCATCAATAGAAACTGATACCTGCTGTGCACCATTTTTCAGTGCATGGGCGATCACCAACTCAGCGAGGTTATATTTTTCCTGTGTATTCATAATGTGATTCTTTTACGTGATTATGCATTTATTCCACCCACAACCAGCTTCCTGATCTTTACTGTCGGAAGACCCATTGTAACAGGAACACTTTGTCCGTCTTTACCGCAGGTCCAGGTTCCGTCTGCAAGTTTTGCATCATCACCTGCCATGACGATGTCGGCAAGTGCCTGGGGACCGTTCCCGATTATGTTGATATCCTTGATAGGCATTGTAAGCTTGCCGTTCTCGATGATATATCCTGCTTTTACAAAGAAGGTAAAGTCGCCGGCACCGATATTCACCTGACCGTTGCTGAAGTTGTCGACATAGATTCCGTTCTTCACACTTGCGATTATCTCCTCAGGCTTGTGGGGACCGTTTTCCATTCGTGTGCATCTCATTCTTGGCACCGGAATGAACCTGAAGCTTTGCCTGCGGCCGTTACCTGTAGGCTTAACCTTATAAAAGGCGGCACTTATCCTGTCGTGAAGGTAATTTGTCAGAATACCGTTGTTCACAATGACAGTGTTTTCTGTAGGATTTCCTTCATCGTCGAAGTTAAGTGATCCGCGGTCACCGGGTAATGTTCCATCGTCAACAATAGTTATGAAATCCTCAGCCACTTTTTTGTTGAGTTTGTCGGAGAAGATAGATGTCTTTTTCCTGTTAAAATCCGCTTCAAAAGCATGACCTATTGCTTCATGAAGAAGTATCCCTGATTCACCAGGACTCATAACAACCTCCATTTCACCGGCCCTGGGCTTTCCGGCAAGGAACTGAAGGTTTGCCTTATCCACAGCTTCCTTAGCAAGGTTATCGACCATTTCGTTAGTAAGGAACTCTGATCCCTTTCTTGATGACCTCGAGACATATGAATTCTCGATGCGCCCGTCTTTTTCCATCACACACGAAACAGAGAGATAAACAAGTGGCCTGTAATCGCAGGCAAGCAGCCCCTCTGAATTGTAAAACATGATATATGATGTGGTGTCACCTACTGAGGCATTCACCTTATTGACTTTGCTGTCGAGTGCAAAGATCTTTTCATTTACCCTTTCGAGGTATGGTATTTTTTGTTTTATGGAAGTATCTTCCCATGATACGGCAACAGGATAAAGATTAGGGGAAGAATATTCAGTTATATTTTCGGTAATTTTCTTAGCCGTGGCATCGTTTGCTATGCTGGCAGCTGTGTTTGCCGCCTTGAGCATTGCCTCAGGAGTTATAACCTCAGTGAAGGCATACCCTGTCTGGTCGCCTTTCAGGACCCTGATACCGACACCGTAGGCGATGTTTGAAGAAGCCTGGTTTACTTTGCCGTCTTCAAGGTTGCTGTAGTTAGATATGGTATGCTCAAAGTAAAGGTCAGCATAATCGCCTCCTTTCGACATTGCAGTCTTAATTACTTTCCTGAGCAATTCAGGAGTAACCTCGAAATGATCGAGGTAGTTGCTGAAGCTGCCAGAGAGTGATGAACCATTGCAGGATTGAAGCAGTGAAGGCACAACCAGTGAGCCGGCTGCAGTTATCCCGCTAATCTTTATAAAATCACGGCGTTTGTAGAGCATATTTAACGATTTTTTAATTGGAGGGTTAAATGTCGCTTAATAATTTTACATTTCAAAATGTTGAAGCAGGTTAAATACCGGTATAGTACAGCCGGTTAAGATAATGATCGGTTGGTGATCCATTCAGGGAAACAGATGGAAAGTATGCCCTGGCTAATTATTTATCGGAGAGTTTTTTAAAGATCCCATACACAATAAGGGCGATTCCCGGCAGGAGGAAAAATGCTGCAAATCCCAGTGCAACAGCATCAGGAAACCTGTCGCGGTGTGAGTATCTGAAATAGTCACGTAAAATTACAAGCCCGGCAACTGCTATTAATGCAAGTCCTGTCCTGATGGGTTTGAATTTTTTTTCTGAACTAAGTTCTTTTTTTATTTCTTCGGAAGATGGAGGCTCAGTCTTTTCAGGGATGGGAGTCTGGCAGTTCCAGCAAATCCCATAATTGATATCAACAAGTTCCCCGCATCCGGGACACTTCCAGAAGTTTTCCTTCTGTTCTTCTATCATCTTATCGTCAATGAGTGATTCATCGTTTTCAAAATCTGAAAAAAATTCTTCTTCCTCCTCCTTCCTTATTTCTTCATCGCTCCGCGAAGACTTTAATGCTTCACTATAAAGACGGTCATATTCAGCCTGCGATATAAGGTCTCTTTTCACCATCTCCAGCAAAACAGCGTGGTAAACATCAATTACAATATCTGATGGATCTTCAACCAGGTTGAGCAGCTTATCATCGGTATATCCTGATACATATCCTGAAAAAGCATTATTTCTTTCCCAGTTAAGCTGCTTGGCTGCTTTTGCTTTTTTCGAAAAGTTGAACCTGACCTGTGAAAGGACTTGCTCTTTCACATCATAGGAAATAATACCCCTGTCAACATCCACATATAGTGCTGCTTCCGCCATCGCCGGTTCATAAGAAATATATCTTGTGATGATCCTGTCTAATTCTTCCTGATCCTCATCTCTCAGACTTTCCCTGAACTTTCTGAAATCTTCATCAGTAACAGGATAGTCAGGTGTGCCGGTTGTTTCCTCCATTTCAACGATATTTGGGTTTGTCGATAAAGTTAATAAAATATGTTATGGTTTTTCTGAGTACCTGTTCAGATGACCTGGTACTGCCACTATCCACCGGGCCCCACCTGAAATATCAATCACCTGATTATCCGGTAATAACAACCGGCTGGCAGTCAATGCTGCAAAGAGGAAAAAATTCTGTTATTTTACAACTGAAATCATTATGAAATGGAGTGGATTAAGGATCTTCTGCTGGGGGAATCAGTTGCACATTCAATTCTGATCTTTTGTATCATAATTGCTGTTGGCGTCCTTCTCGGGAAAGTAAAGGTTTTCGGGATATCGCTGGGTATAACTTTTGTTCTTTTTGCGGGAATTGCATGCGGACATTTCGGATTGAAGGTGAATGCAGAAGTTGTGGAGTTTATAAGGGATTTTGGACTTATTCTTTTCGTTTTTTCTATAGGATTGCAGGTAGGTCCCGGATTTTTTGCCTCATTCCGGAAAGGCGGCCTCACCCTTAACCTTCTGGCAATGATGATAGTACTGCTTGGTGGTGCCACAACCATCATACTTCATTTCATTACGGGCACATCCATGCCGATGCTGGTGGGAGTGATGTCGGGTGCAGTTACCAATACCCCTGGTCTTGGAGCTGCCCAGCAAGCCCTGGTGCAGGTTTCTGAGGGGAAAGATATCCCACAGATAGGACTTGGTTATGCAGTCGCTTATCCATTTGGGGTCCTCGGGATAATTCTCACAATGCTGATTATCAGAAAAATACTTAAGATCAACATAAAAGATGAGCTCGACAGCTATGAGAAAGAGCAGCATCCTGAAGATTCAATACCTGAGCGAATAAGCATCATTGTAACCAATCGTGAGCTGTCGGGTAAAAGCATCCGTGAGGTAACATCTGTCATCGGCAGGGAACTGGTTGTGTCGCGTGTCCTTCATAATGGAGAACTGTCTGCAGCTGCTTCAGAAACTGTTATTTACGAAAATGATATTTTACTTGTTGTCACAAAAAAAGGGAATGTCGGTGTGGTGGTTGAGAAAATAGGCATACTCAGCGAAATGGACCTTGCAGCAAAATCAGGTAAACTGTTTTCCAGGAAACTGCTAGTAACTAACAGAAATGTTCTGGGTAAACGGCTTGGCTCTTTGAAACTGAGGACGAGGTATAATATAAACATCACAAGGATTTACAGGTCAGGAATTGAACTTGTTGCTTCACCTGAACTCAGGCTTCAGATAGGGGACAAGCTTACTGTTGTTGGCGACGAGGACTCCCTGGTAAAAGTGACACAGGAACTGGGCGATTCCATAAAACGTCTCGACGAACCAAATATAATTCCAATATTCACCGGTATACTCCTGGGTGTGATCCTTGGAAGTATCCCTTTCAGATTCCCGGGTATTGTCCACCCGGTTAAGCTGGGTCTTGCAGGTGGCCCTCTTATAGTGGCTATCCTGCTCAGCAGGTATGGTTACAAGCTTCACCTCGTCTCCTATACGACTCCTTCAGCAAACCTGATGCTCAGAGAGATAGGTATCGTACTTTTCCTGGCCAGCGTGGGAATCGTTTCGGGTGCAAAGTTTATCCCTGCCCTGGTCTCCGGTGAGGGATTCAAATGGATGGGCTATGGAGTAGTTATCACCCTTGTTCCGATTCTTCTTACCGGGTTGCTGGCGAGGCTTGCCCTGAAAAGAAACTACCTCGAAATCTGCGGGCTCCTGGCGGGAAGCATGACTGATCCTCCGGCACTGGCCTTTGCTAATGGTATTGCACAGAATGAGGCTCCCTCTGTCGCATATGCAACCGTTTATCCACTTGTTATGTTTCTAAGAATCTTTATAGCACAGCTGCTTATCCTGATGGTGGCCTGAAATCCGGGCAGGAATAATGAAATGTGTAAAAAGTAATTAAAGGGGAAGTACGGTCAATCGATCTTTCTTGCAAGGTTGCCAAACATCATGAAGCCTTTAACGTTTCCGGAAGAGTCTGTCACAAACTGAAGGTCCGCCCTGAACTCCTTAACGAAAAAGTCTGAATCAGAAGTGAAGTATATCCTCCAGTCCATCTTCTGGAAAGCATTCACCAGCAGTCCTTTGTCATCTTTTTTGATAGTAGCTATTGAACCTCCGCCAAGATCATATTTGCCCGTATATTTATCAAGGTGTGACCAGGGAACTTCGATTACCCTTTTAAAGACGGGTTCATAATAATTCTTCCATTTATAGGTTATCGCAACGCTGTTTACTATCTCTTCAAGTATTGACCCGTTATCGGAATTGGTCATAATGACGACTCCGTTACCGTCGTCAAGGCAGCCGATTGCCTGGCAGCTGAAACCAACATTTCCACCATTGTGGGAGAAATACTTTACGCCTCCCTTATCAGTTACAAATACTCCGAGTGCAGCATCCTGCATGACAGGTGTGAGGCGTAAACGTGTGGTTTCAGGAGTAAGCACTTTCTGTGATTTTCCGTTATATGACAGCTGGGTTTCAATAATATTAAGGCTGAGGTCAATTGGATTTGTCCAGAGCCCGGCTGCAGCCTGCTCCGGGTAAACGTGGTACTTACCCCTTACTTCATCTCCGTTCAGATAATATCCTGTTGCGAGCAGTTTCTTCTTCTTCCTGGATGAAGGGAGTGAAAAAGAGCTGCTGCTCATTCCCAGGCGATCCAGTACATTCTTCTGCATATAAGCATCATATGGCTGGCCGGTAATATCTTCAACGATCTGCTGTGAAATCATTACTCCGCCACCGGAGTACTCTACTTTCTGCCCGGGTTCCATTATCGACCTGACAGCTTCAGTGTTAGCAGGCATTTTACCATCGAGTATCTCTGTAAGGGTCGGAACCGGTTCACCAACCTGGTAACCCGGGAAGCCATGTATTCCCAACCCGGCGGTATGGCTGAGAAGGTTAGCAATGGTGATCTTTTTGTTGTTAGATATCTCATCGTAAGGAAATTTCCATGATGACAGGTAGTTATTTATATCATCATCGAGGTTGAGTTTTTTATCCTGGAAAAGCTTCAGTACACCAATTCCGTTTAGTGACTTGCTGATGGAGGCTGCCTGGAAAAGAGTTTTCTCTGTCACCAGCCTGTTTTCCTTGATATCTGCCCACCCATAACCTTTTGCCCACTCGATTTTATAATCGTGAACAACAGCTATGCTAAGTCCTTTTATATTGTAAAAAGCCATACGTTCGGCAATTGTCCACCGGGGCTCACGCCTGATCTGGACCCAGCCAGCCAGGTTGTTTTCCACCCTGTTGATATGGTCAAGAACCTCTTCTGAATATTCCTGCTTATGTGAACATCCTGAAACTACTGCGTATATTGAGAAGACCAACAGGCATTTTGCGAGAGAAATATTTTTCATAAACTCAGAATTCTTTATTTCTTTTATAAGCCGCATTGCATGCAGATCCAGGCGACTCTGATTGAATCATTTTAAATAATGAATGGAATTGTGGCAGTTCATCAGTACAGCTTTATCCTTACGCGCCTGAAAAGTGCGCCGTCAAAAATATCACCCATCAGGATAGATCCCCTGACCTTCATGTAAGGCATTGTTACTGTAAATGGAAGATCGAAAGCCAGGCAGGTGGAATCCGAAGATCCTGCCGTGGTTATATAATTTTCCTTCCAGCCGAATGGTTTGGCTTTATCATAGAACTGCTGCACAGAAGGGACATTCTCAAATTCTCCTGCCCGTTCATCGGTGATGTAAGCAATTGAATTGTCCCACTCATGATTTACCCTCCTGGCCCTGTTCTCGACTTTGAATCGTACCAGGTAAAACATCCCTTTTGCAAAAAGTGTGTCGGAACCGTTTTTAATGAAACGTGTAACAATTACTTCTGTAGCTGAATATTCAAAATCATCGTGGTGAATCCTTTCCCCAGGGGTTATAACATATTCTGTCCTTCGTGAACAGGATGTTGCAACAAGTATTAATATTAACGGGATAATATTTTTCATCTTTAATTTGTATACCATGTTTTTATGTCTTGCCAGTCTTGCCAGTCTTGTTGTGTTTTTCGGTCTTCGGTCTTCGGTCTTCGGTCTTCGGTCTTTGTCCTTTCTCCTTTCACCGTAGAACCAGCTTTATAATTTTCTCCTTAAGCTTATTATACGGAGGGTATCTCACAAAAATATCCACAAGATTTGATTTTACCATTACTGACCGCATATTTGAGAATGTCTCAAACGACTTCCGGCCATGGTAACGTCCAAGGCCGCTGGGACCAATTCCCCCGAAAGGAAGATAGGGAGAAGCTATCTGCATAACTGTCTCATTTACAGCCGCTGTTCCGCTCTGTGTCCCTGAAAGGAATTCCCTTGCAAGCTTTTTGCTACGGGTGAAGATATAAGCGGCCAGGGGTTTCGGGTTATGGTCGATAATTGAAAAGACTTCCTTGAAATTTGTGTAGCTGATCACCGGGAGAACCGGACCGAAGATCTCTTCCTTCATTATAGGATCATCAAGTGTTATATCAGTTATTACAGTCGGGGCCGCATAACAATTGTTTACATCTGTGATGCCGCCGGTAACAATTTTACCGGTTTTCATCAGAGAGTCCATCCTTGAAGTCTTTGCTGAATTGATTATCCGGCAGAAATCCGGACTTTTAGCAGGATCCTCACCATAAAACGATTTAATAGTGTCTGCAAGGATCTTAAGGAACCTGTCCTTAATAGTTTCATCCACCAGCAGGTAATCGGGTGCAATGCAGGTCTGTCCTGCATTAATGAATTTTCCCCAGGCAATTCTTTTTGCTGCAAAATCAAGCCTGGCATCGGCAGCGACCACACAAGGGCTTTTTCCCCCTAGTTCAAGAGTTACAGGAATAAGATTCTCTGCAGCTTTCGCCATTACGGATCTGCCAACTTCGGTGCTCCCTGTGAAGAAAATATAATCGAATTTATAGTCGAGCAGGAAATCGCTTATCGAATGATCTCCGGCTACGATTGTGACAAGCTCTCCAGGAAAATGGCCAAAGATCTTTTCAATTACACCAACAGTTTTAGCGGCCTTACGGGATGCTTTCATTACAATGCAGTTACCTGCTGCAAGTGCACTCATGGCAGGTATTACAGACAACAGGAACGGGAAGTTCCATGGCGACATGATAAGCACCTGTCCGTATGGCTGTGGCATTACATAGCTCGTTGCAATGAAGTGAAACAAAGGTGTTCTTACTCTTTTCGCCGATGACCATCTGCGCAAATTTTTTATCAAATGGTTCAGTTCAGAAAGAACCAACCTGGTCTCTGTACCTGTTACTTCAAGCTCGGGCTTGTGAAAATCGTTACGGAGAGCCTCTATCAATTCCTGTTCGTGGCTGAGTATAAGTGATCTCAGCTTTTTCAGGGTATTGACCCTGAAATTAACATCGAGAGTCATTCCCGATTTAAAATACTCCCTCTGTCTTTGAAGTATCAGTCCGATTTCTTCTTTTTCCATTCTTCTTCGAGCTGTGTCAGTTTAACAGATAAATCAGGTATACCGGCACCTTCTTTCACTGGAATTCTGCTCATAGCATACTCTGCCATGGCCGTTATTGTGAGTGAGGGATTTACACCGATATTACCCTGTATCACCGAACCATCGGTAATATAAAAACCTTGATAACCGTGAACTTTCAGATCTTTGTCCACAACACCTGAAGCTCCCGACTCTGACATAGGGCATCCCCCCAGGATATGGGCAGTTGTTGGCCTGTTGAAGAATACTTCCAGCAGGATATTCTGTGCAATTCCGCCGGCTTTCTTTGCGTACCTTTCCATAACCTCCTGTCCTACAGGAATATATGCCGGCACTTTGCTGTGCCCGCGGTTTTCTATTTTCATTTTACCACCAAACAGCGTCTTCGTCCATTTCATTCTCATGGCATTATCCACTGTTTGCATTGTAAGAAAAATGACCATATTGGTGGACCAATGGAAATTGAAAAGCATCTTCAGGAACCTGGCAGGATGCGTTATACTTTTATGAAGGAGTCTCAATGTCCTTCCTGCAACAGAGCCGTTGCTTTCTGCCGACAATCCAAAGAACCATTTCATTGCATTTGAATTATCGGGATACTTCACAATCTCAACATGTGTTTGAGGATCAGGATGAAATACTGAGGTTATTGCCAGCCCGTTATTCAATTTTTCACTGGCAGACGATACCGCGCTAAGTGTCTCTGCATTCGTCCTTAGCTCATGACCAAGAGTACCGGAAAGGTTTGGCAGGCTCTGGTATTTATATTTTTGCCTGAGGAGAAGATCGAGAGTGCCAAGCGTACCTGCAGCTACTACTATTCCCTTTGATGTGAAAGTTCTCTTCTTTCTGAAAAACGAAGTAATCTTTTTTGTTTCTACCGTATAGAGCCCATTATCATGGCTTATCCTGAAGCCTTTGGTTTCCGGGATTAGTTCAAGACCAAGCTTTTCTGCAAACCAGAGATAGTTCCTGTCGAGAGTGTTTTTTGCATTTTCCCGGCAGCCGACCATGCATCCTCCGCATTCGGTACATTTATTACGGACAGGCCCCAGACCATTGAAATAAGGATCAGATCCCTCAACATTTCCATCCAGGTTTACGCCTACATGTACCGTTTCGAAGGTGTCATGTGCGTTCATATCCCTTGATACTTCTTCAAGAATAAGATCTTCACGGTTAAGTTTTGAATATTTCTTTCTTCCCAGCATGAATGATGCTCTTTCATAAAATGGATGCAGCACCTTCTTCCAATCTCCGAAATGAACCCACGAGGAATTTGCAAAGAACTTATCAGGAGGATAGTAAAGAGTATTGGCATAGACAAGGCTTCCTCCGCCAACACCGGTCCCGCTCAGGATACTTGCTTTGGTATAAAACGAGAGTTTCTGGAAACCGAATAACCTTAATGAGGGCACCCATAGATATTTAGGCAGATTCCAATTGGTTTTAGGAAAGTCGGAGGGATTGAAACGTTTTCCCTGTTCTATTGTAAGAACTTTATACCCTTTTTCCACCAGTCTCAGACTGGCCACGCTGCCTCCGAAACCTGAACCTATGACGATATAATCATATACCATAGCTGTAGAATCAAAGGGTGTAAATATATAAAGTATAATGAATTATTGTGCCGGATGACAAATCTTAATAAGCTGCGAGAAGGTCGCAGGAGGTAAAGTCAAGGCAACCCTCACCTGTTTTCATAGATTATGGATGACCGGAATATCTGAGGGTATAGGTCGGAATCAGGTTTGAAAAGCCGTCTTATTTATCTGGTTGTCCGGGTTTGAATTTTTCACTGACAAGGTCAGGCCACTTTAGATCCATATTTTCGAGCGCCTTCAGAACGACTTCTGCAACACCATATAATTTTTGCCAGTTTTTATCAGAAGGAATTATATGCCAGGGTACTTCATCGCATGTGTTGATTATCTTCTCGTAAACCTGCATATATTCATCAAATTTCTCCCGTGTATCCCAGTCCCCGTCTTTATGCTTCCAGTGTTTCTCCTGCATTTCAATACGTTCCATCAGCCTTGTTTTCTGTGCTTCTTTTGAAACATGGAGAAAAAACTTGAGAATTTTAGTCCCGTTATGCTCAAGGACCTGTTCAAATTCATTAATGATATTGTAACGCCGGGCAATAATTTCCGGAGCAATATATTTCCCTACAGTGGGGACGAGTATATCCTCATAATGCGAACGGATAAAGATCATTGTCTCACCTCTGGCAGGAACCTGGTTGTGTATCCTCCAGAGGAAATCGTGCGCATATTCCGTTTCGGTGGGTTTCTTGAAACTGAAAGTACTGAAACCGACGGGATTACAGTATTTAAGAAGTCCTTTTGTAACACCGTCTTTTCCAGAGGCATCCATCCCCTGGAACACTACCAGGAGGCTGTGTTTGTTTTCAGCATACATCTTGTTCTGAAGCTCCCCGATGCGGACCAGCATCTTTTCTGTTTTTGCAATGATCTTCTCTTTATTCCATTCTTTGTTAAAGCTGAAGTAATCGCTTAATTTGATTTTCATCTATGTTATTTTAGAACCCAACCCCCAGGAGTGGGGGCTGAGTTAATTTATAAATAATCATTTGATATTCATAAACATATTTCCATAAATAGGACATGTTTATGGTGCAGGCAGGAGGTCTATTCTTTTAATGCTTCATCTACTTTATTCAGCAGTGGCTGAGTTGATATCTTTGAGCCAACCGCACCAACCATCCATTGCTGTGGTGTCAGGCGGCCCTGTCTGAATATCCTGTCGAGCTCAGTTGTAAGGTTTTTTCCTTTCAGGTATTCCTCAACCTGGAAATGAATTACATGTCCGTATGAATAGTTGGGAAGGTATAATGGTGTATTTACCATGTGTGAATAGATTACCAGAAGAGGGGAGTCCTTTATCCCGATTACCGGTGAGAAATATTCATTCCATACTTCAATAGCTGTTCCTGTCATTTTTTCCTTAAGCTGGGCAGCTGTTGCCTCCGGGTTTTCATAAAGCCATTTCCAGACCTTCATTTCAACCATGCCGACACCCATTATTTCCATGAGCGACCATGCAGCATCAAGAGTTTCCATTTTTGCTTTCTCCGGATTCTCATCCTTAATGCCAAGAAGCATAAGATCGCGGTTCTGGAATACATAAGCCATTGCCTCTGTGCATGCAGTATTTGGCACTCCCGCCAACATGTAATAATCAACATCGTACATCGAGATTGTCTGCTCGACATTATGTCCGAATTCATGGACTGCGATGTTATAACCTTTGTAGTCCATGCCCTTTCCGGAGATGCGAGTACGGAGATGTGAAAGAGACCCCTTCATGGCAGCACCTGCAGCGTGTCCTGATCCTCGTGCAGGGTCAACAACAATTTTATCTGAGAGATACTTTGCTCTTTCAGGGCTCCATCCCATTTTTATAAGAATAGCAGGCATATTGGCTTTAAAGGCCTGCGGGTCAGGATATAAGGCAGAAGTCCTGGATGTCAGCAATTCTTCAGGGATGGTGCTTCTTGATTTGAATCCGTCGTACCAGATATCATATGGCCTGAGGTCGCGGCCGAGTCTTCCTTTTATTACTGAAGCGATCTCTTTAAGCTGTGGCGACCTGAGATATGTATCAAATAATTGTTCAACCTCTTCCTGGGCAATCTCCATTTCCCATGAGAATTTCCTGAGGATAGCTGTATTCATCTCCGGGAAATACTTATCCACTGCCTGGTGTGCCTTGAATATGTTCAGGATAAGCTGGTAGCGGGCATCCTGCTCGGAGGCTGCCTCGACAGGTGCTCCGTTCTTTGTGACCTTGTTTGAAAAAGGAGCCCATTCAAGTCCGGGGTTATTGATCACATCTTTTGGAATGTCCTGGTAGATAATGCGTTCCATCACTTTTGCGATCATCTCCTGTTTTTCAGGTCCGTTTTTAGCGTCGGCATAATCAGCTTTAAGCTCATCTCTCAGGTTCCAGTGAGAAAGAAGGACCATATCGTCAGGAAAGAGCTGGCGGCCGTCATCTGTTCTAAGGTGACCCATTTCAATGTTATATTCTGCGATGTACATTTCGGCATCCCCAAGTGCCACATTGAACTGCTGGTTTACCTCAGCCGGCACCCGGGCAACAAAAATGTCACCCATCCTTGCCATTGCCCACTGTTCACGGCTCCATGAGGGGCCCATCTCCTCTTTCTCAGCAAGAGTATAATAAGGGAAATTCAATGCTACCACGAATGCTATTTTATTGGCATACAGATCGTCCTGAAGGTGAGCGCTTATTGAGTAGTTTCCAGCCATGCGGTCTATTTCATCAATCTCGCCGGCATCTTCATCGAGAATCTTCCTCAGATCCATGGATATCTCATTTAAGTTACCATATACTGACTCGAGGTAGTTGCTTATCTTGGTGAATATTACTTTACGCTTACCTGTGTCTCCGATAAAATTTGATTTTACAAAAGCGACAAAATCATCTGTGGTACCGTCTTCCAGTCTCCACAGCGATGCGGCATGTTTTACTCCTTTTTCCAGCAGTGCTGGATCAGCAACAGCCTGTGAATTAGTTACACTGTCGATTGCAGCTGATACAACAGCATCTGTTATAAAACTTGCGTTGACCTCTGCTTTTTTTGTTTCTGTGGAAGTGCAACTGACTATCGCTGCAGCAATTATCAATAAAAAGATCTTTTTCATAAATTAAGTATTAAAATTATTCCGGTTTAACCAGGATCTTTATTCAACAAACTGTTTTGCATAAAATCTTGCTGTCAGTTTTTCACCGGTAGCTCTTTCGATCATTTCATTCCAATAGTAACGGGCACCTGGCATAAAGACCTTTTCTTTAAGGTACTGGCCTGCATTTTTGTCGCCTACGAATGATTTATCCGGGGTAATATTTGTAGTAATATAATAGTATAGCTGTGATGCCAGCACTTCACCCAGGAGATAATTATGATAATAGCATGGGTAGAGGGCTACGTGTATTTTTGTCGCCCAGTCTGGCATATTTCTGCCTTCAGGTTTTTTCAGGAGCTGGTATTTTTCAACCATATCCCACCATAATTTATTAAGGTCCTGCTGCGGATCTTCATACATCGACTTTTCGAAATGATACATCACCTGGGCCCAGCGACTGAAGACAAGCATCTGAAGACGCAGCGACTTCCGGCAGTCGTCTGAGATTTTTGCAGCTTCATTTTCATCAACAATACCCATTTTCTGCATCCACCCCGGATCTGTAGCCATACGGCCAAAGAGGTTTGCAATAGCTTCGGTTGTAAATGTATGAGCTGCATCCCTGAGTGTGAAAGGTAATGTCATGTCGTTATAATATGAGTAAACCCCGTGTCCAAGTTCATGCAGGATCGTATTCATCCAGTAGGAATCAGGTTTTATATTGTCGAGGGTCCTGACATCTCCTGAGCGGTCTATATCAGTGCAGAAAGCATGCTGGTTCTTACCTGGTTTTTCGTACAGGTCGCTTTTTGCAAGAATTGCATCTACATTAAGTCCGATACCATCATAAAATGTGGCTGCAAGCTTTGCAGGATCCTGGTTCTGGTAGTATTTATCAAAGTCGACAGGATAAATCTCGGGAGCCTCCTGGAAATACCTGTTCTGGTAGTGCCATGGTTTAAGGTCGGCAGCATTTATCTTATACCGTTTTGCATAAAAAGCATCAATTTCTCCCTTAAGACCGGCGAATGACTCCCTTGTCAGATTATCAAGCTCGTCGAATATTGCTGTGACTTCAGCAGGATCCTGGCCTGACAGCTTAAGAGTCATCTCATGGAAGTTGCTGAAGCCAAGTGTCCGTGCAATCAGGTTGCGGTGCTCGACAAGCTTTCTTATATCATCAGCAACCACCGGGCCGATCTTCTTATGAGATTCCCAGGCAGCCTGGAGCTCGGGATTTGATGTGGAATTACGCAATATTCCTTCAACTTCGTTGTCTGAAAGTTCTTTACCATTTACTACAGCCCTGAAATTGAGGTACTTCTTATTGATCTCTGTTTCCATTCGCAATCTTATGCCTATCAGGCCTGTATCAATCTGTCCGCCAAGGTATTGATTGTATAGAAGCTCCATTTCCCTGGCCAGGATCGGATCTTTTACCTCACCCGATTCCCTGATCGCTTTCAATTCCGTAAAAGCCTCCTTGTTTGTAAAAAATTTCTCAGCTTCGAAGGCAGCTTTTTCGCTGATTTTCAGATCGGCATCTGTCCCGGTGATATTTGCATTCCACGAGGTAAGCGTTGCCTCTTTGTACAATGGGATGAATCTGGTTTCATAATCCTTGATGAAGGCACCAAGCTTCTTTTCCATTTTTTCCTGTTTTGATGCGCATGACCACATTAAAGGAAGGAGCACAATAAATAATATCCAAAGAATTCTGTTTTTCATCTTTATATCAGTTTATATTAGCTTCATTTGATTCACTGTCATCATCGTTCCCGGGCTGGTCGCTGTCCTGGTCTGCATTGTCTGCGTCAAGAAGCTTTGCGCTTTCTGAAGCTGGAAGTTCCTGTACATTCCTTAGTTTCTTCTGGATCATCCTGGTCCTGACACCAACAAGCTTGTCGATATTCTCGCTGGCAGATTCAATTTGCTTCTGTGCTGTCTGAAGAGCCTTTTCGAATGTTGAGAATTCTGTTTTAACTGCAGCAAGTATCTTCCACACTTCATTCGACTGCTTCTGAACTGCCAGTGTCCGGAATCCCATCTGGAGACTGCTCATGAAGGCGGCAAGGTTGGAAGGTCCTACTACAGTAATATTTACCTGCCGCTGAAGCTGCTCGAAAAGCCCGGGCCGGGAAAGAATCTGTGCATAGAGCCCTTCGGTGGGGACGAACATGATTGCAAAGTTGGTGGTTACAGGCGGAGATATATATTTCTGCTGGATATCTTTTGCTGCTCTTAAAACACTGGCATCAAAGGCTTTCTCTGCTTTGGCAACATCGTCCTTGGAGTAATTAACGATATTCTCATAGATTTCCAGTAAACGCTGGTAGTCTTCAGTAGGGAACTTTGAATCAACAGGAAGCAGGACCGGTTCATCCGGGTTTTCATTTCCAGGAAGCTTGATAGCATATTCAACATTTTCCCTGTTGCCCTGCTTTATACGGATATTCCTGACATACTGGTCCGCGGTAAGATATTCTTCAAGGATCTTTCCAAGCTGTATCTCACCGATGATACCTCTTGTTTTTACATTTGAAAGCACTTTTTTCAGGTCGCCAACTCCTGTGGCCAGTTTCTGCATGTCACCAAGTCCTTTGTATACCTGTTCAAGCTGATCGGTAACCATCTTGAATGATTCGCTTATTCTTTTATTAAGGGTTTCCTGGAGCTTCTCATCGACAGTCTTGCGCATCTGCTCAAGCCTGGTGTCGTTACCTGTCTGGATTTCAGTGAGCTTGGTTTCGATTGTCTTTCTCATCGTTTCAAGCCTGTTCTCTGTTCTTACAGACTCATCACTGATGTTCTTTGATAACCTGTCATTTATCAGGCCCAGTGAATTGTTCATCTCCGTACGGTTATCCCTTGCTGTTTTCTGAGATTCCTCCCTGTTTCTCTGGAATTCATCATTAAGTGAAGCACTTATCCTGCCCAGGTCAGTGCCGAACATGGCCAGGGAATCACTTATCTTTTGCAGGTTTGCCGGATTTTTTAACCTGGAAAGGGTAATGAAAGTGAGGAGAACAGATATCAGAAGAAGAACAATGGTAATGATAAGGAGTATGTCGGTCATATTGATTTGAAAGGATTTGAAGCCTCTAAATTACTATTTATAGTTCAAATATTTATAGTTCAAAATTAAGAATGAGTGCCTTCAATGTGTAACAAAAAGAAAAGCAGTGCCTGTTTCATGAGATCCCTCGCTATCGCTTCGGGATGACACTGTATTTGTGGTCAGGAGTGGCAAGAAGTGGCGATTCGTCAAATATTAACCGAAAATATTAAACTCCGGTCGAATCGCCACTTCTTGGCGCCCATATCCCCGTATTTTACTGTCATTCCGAGCGTTAGCGAGGAATCTATTAATTAAATTTTTTAATTATTATTAATTCCCGAGACTCAATAAATAAAGAATAGCGATACTAATATCATAACCGGTAATAAAGAATATTGGTTCACGATTTTTTAAAGGTGATTTCTTACTTTTATGAAAATTATTGCGATGAAAAACATTGCCTTCATTCTATTGATAGCTCTTATATTTTTTTCTTGTTCGCACAGGGAAAAGAAGGGAAATGTTCCGGCTATGACCAATGGGAAGGCGCTCATCGAAACTGACAGTACATATCTCTTCAACGGAAGGGATCTTGAAGGATGGGAAATCACCAACTTCGGTCCCCAGGGACCAGTTTACATTTCTGGTGGAGAAATTATCCTGGGTATGGGTGATGGGTGTACTGGAATTACATGGAAAGGGAAATTTCCTGAATCAGGTTATAAAATAACGCTCGATGCAAAGCGGATATCAGGGAATGACTTCTTCTGCGGCATGACATTCCCCGTGGGTAAAAGTCCTTGTACACTAATTGTCGGCGGCTGGGGCGGAACCGTTGTAGGTCTGAGCAGCATTAACAAAATGGACGCTTCAGAAAATGAAACTACCAAACTTATGAACTTTGAAAATGGACGTTGGTACAGAATTTGTCTTATTGTCAAAGATGATTCCATAAAAGCCCTGATCGATGATAATGCAATCGTCAACTTTGAAATTGGGAAAAAGATTCTGTCAATACGTCCTGAAGTAGACCTTTCAAAACCTTTTGGCATAGCATCATGGAAAACAACTGCAGCTCTCAGAAATATTAAACTTGAAAGAATTTAGATCACCATTCAGCAACCATCAACCACTAACCAGATGAAACAACTATTTACTCTCATTTTACTCTCTGCACTCCTGGTTTCCTGTAAGACCGACCAGCTCTATATGAACGTAATGGAACCTGCACCTGTAACACTCTCAAAAGAGATTACAAAGGTGGGTGTAATAAACCGGAGTCAGCCTACCGACGAAACAAAGATCCTGGATGTAATCGATAAAGCTCTTACCCTTGAAGGTGTGGACCTTGATAAAGATGGAGCCATGCAGGCAGTAAAGGGCCTCTCTGATGAGCTGATGAACAACTCAAGGTTCGATGAAGTGAAAATCCTCAGCGACATCGATTTCAGGACACCCAAACTTGGAGTTTTTCCTGTACCCCTTTCATGGGAAATTGTCGACCAGATATGTAAAGAGACCGGTACCGGCGCACTGTTTGCTCTCGAATACTATGATACCGACACCAAACTGAATTATACAACAACAGATGCTGGCTCAAAACAGGTAATGGGTGTGAAGATCCCTTCAATAGTCCACCAGGCAAATATGGAGACTATAGTCAAAACAGGGTGGAGGATCTATGTTCCCGGGCAGAGGAGGATAGCCGATGAATTCAACCATTTCCAGTCGGTTGTCTTTTCCGGAAAGGGACCTAACCCGCTTGTTGCAGTAGCTGCTCTTATTGGACGGAAAGATGCAATAACAGACGTAAGCAACAGGGCAGGCCACGGGTATGCTACAAGGATCATTCCTTATTATAACAGGGTTTACCGCGATTATTTTGTCAAAGGGACAGATAATTTCAAGGTGGCAAAGAGAAAAGCCCAGATGGGCCAGTGGGATGAAGCCGGCCTGCTTTGGGAGAAGGAAACATCGAGCTCAAAATCAAAAGTTGCCGGAAGAGCATGTTATAACATGGGAATTATCAATGAGATAAACGGGAATGTTGAGGAAGCACTCAGGTGGGTACAGAAATCATATACCGACTATAACACCAGGCAGGCCAGGGAATACTCACGGATATTGGAAAACAGGCTTTATAAACTCCAGCTTCTCGACCAGCAATAATAATTATTCGAAAGACGGAATATTTAACAAACTCCGGTTGTCTGAATAGCGTATTTAAGATCATGAACCGCATTTCCTTTATTTTTTTTATTATTCTGTCATTATCACCGGTAACAAAATTGTCGGGGGCTTATGAAAAAACCGGCATGATGCCGGGCACTTCTTTCTTTCCTGATTCCCTTCGCGACCGGCAATTTCTTTATAACGGCACGCTATGGACCAATAATTACAAGCGGTACAACGGCAATCCTTATCTGTTTGCTGATTATTTTCTTCCTGGTGAAATATGGTTCAATGGCAGGCATTTCAGCAATGTGGAGCTCAGGTATGATATTTTTTCTGATGAAGTTATGATCCCCCGGACCAGGGAACAGATAATCTCTCTTAACCGGGAAATGGTTGACAGTTTCTCTATAGTTTTTGAAAAGACGAAATTTAATTTTATTTATGTTCAGGCCGATTCCTTAAGCAGGGTAAGGGGATATGTAAATGAAATATATGAAGGGAAGTCTTCATTATACGTTAAATACAGCAAAGGCATTTTTACAAATGTCACTGATGGAAGCGATGGTGAGTTTTACCAGGTGAGCCGTATGTATATTGTTCTGGATGGAATACCTTTTGAAATAGAGAAGCTTAAAGACCTTCTGAAGTTGATCGGACCGCAGGCAGATAAGGTCAGGGATTTCATCAGGACAGAAAAAATAAAGGTCAGCAGGAATATTCCTGAAAGCTTTGTACCGGTAGTTCGTTTTTATGACAGTATAAATAAATAGTTCCCTGATGAAGCTGAGGATCGGCTTTTTTATTTTTTTTATCTCCTTTGCCACAATCCTCATGGCACAGGAAAAATATCCCGTTACCTGGAATTATGCAAGATCCTCATTTTCTGAATTTGTAAAATCGGCTGAAACAAATCTCCCTGTAAGGTTTTTTTATAAAGATGAATGGATATCAGGTATTGTCCTCCCTGAATTCAGGTCGTGCAGGAGCCTGTCATGCATTCTTGATAATCTCTTCAGGAACACCTCCCTATTCTATAATATCGATGAGGAAGGGAATATTGTCATTACAAAAGATTTTTCTGTAACAACCCTCAGCAGGAAAGCCCAGCCAAAGGGGAAATTTGTTTCAAATGCCGCTTATGCAGATTCACTGGAACAACAGCAAAAGAAGGAGATCCTTTATATGGAGATCGGCAATAAAGGAGATGCCGGCAAACCCGGAAATGTAATTGTTTCCGGTTATGTGTCTGATATTCTTACAAAAGAGCCGCTCACTGGTGTAACCGTTTATGTACAGAATCTTTCATCCGGGGCAGTTACAAATCAGCATGGATATTATTCTGTTTCGCTTCCGAGGGGGAATCATGTAATCAGGTTTTCATTTATTGGCATGCGTGAGACTACCGTGAACCTGGTGCTGAACAGTCCTGGTGAAATGAATATCAGCATGAAGGGTATCCTTATCCCGCTGAAGGAAACAGTTGTTTCGGCTGAGAGAAATGTTGTACTGCAGCGATTTGAGACGGGTGTCGAAAAGATCAATGTGCCTTCGATGAAAATGCTGCCGGCATTTCTGGGAGAGCCTGATATCATGAAGAATCTCCTTCTTGTTACCGGTGTTCAGTCGGTCGGTGAAGGATCCGCGGGCTTTAATGTTCGAGGTGGTTCAGCCGATCAGAACCTTATTCTCCTGGGTAACTCACTGGTATATAATTCGTCACATTTCTTTGGGTTCTTTTCAGCGGTCAACTCGGATATAATCAAGGATGTTACACTTTATAAAGGAGGAATACCTGCCAGGTTCGGTGGCAGGTTATCATCGGTTCTCGACATCGCCACCAGGGATGGGAATAAAAAAGAGTTCTCGGGGAATGCTGGAATCGGACCTGTTACAGCACACATCACTGCAGAAGGTCCGATAATTAAAGACACACTTTCATACCTTCTTGCCGGACGCATTACCTATTCTGACTGGCTTCTCGGGCTCCTTGATAATAAATATCTCAGCCGGAGCAAAGCTTCATTCTACGACCTTAATGCAAAGATCAGCTATACCCCCGACAGCAGGAATACGATTGACCTCTCGGGGTACGTGAGTCACGATATGTTCGGTTTTGTCACAAATACGCTCTATAATTATCAGAACAGCATTGCGGGATTGAACTGGAAGCACTTTTATAAAAGCCGCTTCTTCTCTACTTTCTCCCTGAACAACAGCTACTACAGGTACGATATCGAACAGAACGACGTAAAGGATGAAGAATATGTACTGACTCATAAGGTCAATACAACTTCACTCAGGGGTGATTTCAATATCTACAGAGGTTTGCATGAGATAAATTTTGGTCTCGATATGAACTATCATTCAGTACTTCCCGGAAGTTACAGACCAGCCAGTGATTCCTCAATGGTATTGCCAAATATTGCCAGGAAGGAGAATGCGCTTGAAGCAGCACTCTATATCGACGATAAGATAAAGATTACAGATTATCTTTCTGCCGAAGCAGGATTCAGGCTATCCTCTTTCTTTGCCTTTGGACCGAAAGCTGTCTATTCCTATGATCCGCGCTTTACAAAAAATGAGACTACAATTACTGATACAACCTATTATTCAGCAGGTCAGCTTATAAGCAGATACGCAGGTCCTGAATTCAGGGCTTCTCTTAACTTCAGGATCAGTGACGGCAGCTCGCTGAAGGTAAACTATAACAGGACACGTCAGTATGTTCACCTGCTCTCTAATTCTGCATCAATTTCTCCCACAGATACATGGAAGCTTTGTGATAACTTCATCAAGCCTGAGATCGGGGATCAGTATGCCCTTGGATTCTACCAGATGCTCTTTGGCAGGAAGATAGAAACCTCTGCCGACATTTATTATAAACAGATAAAGAACATGATCGATTTCAAGGGCGGGACCTCTATGACGATGATAGATAATATTGAGCAGGATATGCTTTATGTCAGGGGGAAGGCTTATGGACTTGAATTATCAGTTAAGAAAACAGAGGGTAAATTCAGGTATAGTATCGGATACACATATTCTCGGACTTTTGCCCAGAGCACCGGAAAATTCCGCGACGAGATAATAAATGAAGGAAGATGGTACCCTGCCAGCTTTGACCGGCCAAATGACCTTATTATTACGATGCATTACCTCTACTCCAGGAGAATAAGTATTTCGGCCAACTATACTTACACCACTGGCCGCCCGATAACATTGCCTGTTTCACAGTACTTTTACAACGATATGCTCTTTATAAACTATTCCGACAGGAATAAATACAGGATCCCTGATTATTCAAGGCTTGACCTCTCTGTTAAAATAAACGGAAACCTTAAACTCCACAGGATAGCTCATCCCTACTGGACTATTTCTGTATATAACATCCTGGGAAAAGAGAATGCATATTCTGTATATTTTGTTGAACAGAGTGAAATGATCAAAGGATATAAGCTTTCAGTTTTTGGAGCGGCAATACCCTCGGTTACTTTTAATTTTGATTTTTAATTGATAATGAAATATATACGCCTTATATTCCTTCTTCTTTTACCTGCAGCCGGGTGTGTTACCCAGTATATACCCGACCTGGAGGAAAATGAGGAGTTGCTAGTGGTGGAAGGGATGATAACTGATCAGCCCGGGGAGAATACCATTAATATATATAAGACGCTGCCTATCTGGACCAGGGATTTCCGTACAAAGCTGAAAGGATGTGTTGCCTGGATCACTGACGACATAGGTAATATTGACTCTCTTATTGAAAAAGAAACAGGTGTTTACGTCACTGACCCTCTCACCTTCATTGGTGAGGTGGGAAGAAAATACACCCTTCATTTTACCGCACTCATGAATGACGAACTTCATCATTATGAGTCGATTCCGATGGAGATGATCCCTGTTCCGCCAATCGATTCAATCTATTATGAAAAGAGGAATTATGTAATTAACAATCAGGAAACAGAAGGATGTCAGCTATACCTCGATACCCGCGATATCACCGGAGCCTGTAAATTTTACAGGTGGGAATATTCCGAGACATGGGAATTCAGGATGCCGTTTAAAGATGTTGTTAACCGGGTATGCTGGGTTACGGAAAATTCGTCAGACATTCTTTTAAAGAATGCCTCAATCCTTGAAGGGAATACTGTTGGCAGGTTCCCGCTGAAACTCATTTCAAACCCTGTCGACAGGTTACTGATTAAATACAGCATTCTTGCAACCCAGTATTCCCTGAACCAGGATGAATACGATTACTGGGCAAGGCTGCAGAACTCTGTAAAGCAGGTGGGGGGTCTCTATGATATAACCCCTTCGACAATAACCGGAAATGTTTATTGCGAGGAAGATGTGACTGAGAAAGTGCTTGGCTATTTTAGTGTCAGTGCAGTTAAGTCCAGAAGAGCTTTTATTAAGGATGAATTCAGGGGAGTGAATGGCCTGTATAACCTGTGTCCTTCCCAGGACACTACTATTGTCTGGGGAAACAGGTTTGTAGAAGGGGTTGGAAGTATGCTTTGGCTGATGTTTGATTATTCAGATTCAATTCCGTCACAGAGGATCTTTACAAATAACAGGTATTGTGGTGATTGTACAGTAAGGGGCACTGGTATTAAACCGGATTTCTGGGATGATGATAAATAATTCCGATTACACAGGATGAAAAGTAAATTCAAATACAGGATTTTCCTTTACCTTCTGATGACAATCGTCCCGGTTGTTGATTCTTCATCGCAGCAGGGCAGGGATCTGGCAGCCTATATTTCCGGGAAATTCAGTGATTATTGCTCTTCTACACCATGGGAGGAAATATATGTAAGTACCGACAGGGATGAGTATGTTGCAGGTGAAGATCTCTGGTTCAGCACATACCTGGTCGACCGCCAGAGTATCAACCTTTCAACACACAGCAAAGTAATTTATTTTGAACTGACTGATGCTGAAGATAAACCCTTGTTCAGGGAGAAAGTTCTCCTGGACGGAGGTTTTGGGCAGGGCCACATGCGCCTGCCGGATACACTTGCCTCAGGAACATATTCCATCAGGGCTTATACAAACTGGATGAGAAATTTCCTACCTGTCAACTGCTTCATGAAGGATATAAATATTTATAATTCATTTAGTTCTGGATATTTTACAAGGAAGATACATAACCAGGAGCCAGATTCTATATCGACAAGAAATGGTGCCGCAGGTTTTTCTGTTAATTTCCACCGGAATGAAAATGGAGGTGCAGAGATACGCCTTGAAACCACCGGGGAGAGCCTCTACAGGGAAAATGATGTTTTTTGTCTTTTCATACAGTCTCATGGGACAAAATCTTTTGCTGAAAATGCCTTGCTGAAGCAGGGGAAAACAATGTTCAGCATCAGGACTGAAGATTTTAAACCGGGTATAAACCAGGTAACCATGTTTGATTACAGGTGCCAGCCCGTTTATGAGAAGTTCCTTTATTACTACCCTCCCGTTAAAGAGTTATTTTCCTTCGATGCTCCTGAAACAGCGTCTGCCAGGCAGAAAGTCATACTTTCGCTTGATTTCAAGGGCTTGCCGGCAGATGTTCAGGCCTCACGGCTGAGCCTCTCGGTTACTCCTGTTACAGGCAGTCCGCGGTTTACAGATATGTCGGATTATCTGATCATTGGTACAGAGTTTGGTACGCAGGCCACTGCTCTTCTTCATGGCCGTTCAATGAACAGCCTTTCACCGGATGAGACAGAAAAAATGCTCGCGAAGCTGAACAGCAGATGGATCAGGTGGGATCTTATTTTTAACCGGGAACAGCAGCATCTGGATTTCCTGCCCGAGAAGGAAGAACATTTTATTTATGGTACCCTGATGGAGACTGACACATATCCTGCATTACAGGGAGAAATTGTACTCATGTCACTTCCCGGGAACATTGCGCAGTTCCAGTATGCTGTAACTGATACATCAGGGAACTTCAGCTTTACTGTTCCTCCTGACAGCAGGGAAAGGGATCTGATAATTCAGCCTGATAATCCTGAAAGATTTAAGGGAATTGTAATCCGCTCACAGTTTGCTGATCCTGATAAAAAGTCAACGGCAGTCAGGGATAGCTTGAATTACAAGGTCCCTACTTATATCACGAAGTGGGGCCTGAATTATCGTATCAGTTCAATATACGGGTCAGAATCTTCTGTGGAGATACCCCGTGAAGCTTCTGCGGTATCATACCTTAAAAGATTTTATGGTAAGCCTGATTTTGAGTTGATGCTCGATAATTATCAGAAGCTTCCCCTGATGGAGGAGGTTTTCTTTGAGCTGGTGCCACGTGTAAGACTTAAAAGATGGGACTCTGTCAGCGATATAAGCATCCTTGACCCGACAGGGAACAGGATGTACAATGAACTCCCGGGTTTGATGGTCGATGGAGTTGTGGTTAAGAACCCTTCGGTAATTGCAGATCTTGACCCAGGAATTGTCAGGAAGATAGACGTCGTATGGAACCAATATATGGTTGATGCTTATATTTTCAATGGAATTGTTAATGTTTTAACAAGAAGTGCCGATTTCAGCTCTGTAAAAGTGCCTCCGGGATCACTGAGGATGAGGTATTTACTGGCTGGTGAGAAAGCGGAATTCAGATCTCCCGTATATTCGGCTGACGAAAATAAAGAAAGCAGGATACCTGACTTCAGAAATACCTTGTACTGGAATCCTGAAATCAGGCCCGGCATAGACGGGAAGGCAACTTATGAATTCTGGACCTCAGATTATAACACCGATTATATTATAAATATCCAGGGTGTTTGTGGTGACGGGAAAATAGTTTCATTTAACAGGTTAATTAAGACCAGAAATATAAACGGTAAATAAACTGACTGGATGAATGAACCATGCGGGTCTTATGATATTTTAACAGAAATTAAGTAAATAAAACCCTGTCAGTATTTCAAATATTTGTTACGTTTGTTCAAAATTTTGTTGTGACAGGTCTTTTTACCTTTCAGGAATAACTCCTCACCGGCATTATTTTGAAACTACAACATGAGAAGTATTCAGTACTTATACATTATTATTGCCTTGCTGGTATACCCCGGTATTTCTGGTTTCGGTGCCCCTTTCCGGATGGCAGATACCTCTTTTACCCTTTCTCCTGATACACTCGATAACCAGATACTATATAACGGACGCCTCTGGAGGAACCTTTATAGCAGGGTTAAGGGAACACCATTCCTCTTTACCGAGGATTTTGTGAACGGGACGGTAACGATGGGAGAAACGGAATTTAAAAACGTAAGCCTGAAGTACGATATATATAACGATGAGATAATAGCTATTTCTGATAAAGGATTCATTGTACAGCTAAATAAAGAGATGGTGAATGCTTTTTCCCTGAACTACCACGACAGAGTATTTAGCTTTCTTAAAGTGAATGCTGATACAACGAAAAACCCTGAGGGATTTGTGAATGTCCTGGTTGATGGGAAAGTTTCATTATATGTAAAATATAAAAAGAATATCCTGTTCCTGGCTGTCGACAATAAATATGACCTCTTTAACCAGGTACAAAAGATTTACATTATGAAAGATGGAGAGGTATACCCTGTGAACAGCAGGGGCGACCTGTTCGGACTGCTCTCTTCCCATAAGCAGGAGTTGAAGAGCTTCATAAAGAGCAGAAGTAGCAGGATCTCGAAAAGTGTTCCGGATAGTTTTGTGCCGGTGATAGAATATTATAACACCCTTGAAAGCAAATAACACCTGTATGAAATTAAAGATCTCGTTTCTGGCAATAATCCTGAGCTTGTGCGGAGAAATAATGGCACAGGAAGATATCGCCATTAACTGGGATTATCAGAATATGACGTTCAGTGAATTTGCCGCTAAAACCAATTCAGTCTATGGGATCAGGGTTTTTTACAAGGATGAATGGGTCAATGATCTGAAACCTGGAAATGTAAGTAATGCCGTATCGTTGAAATCATTCCTTGACAGGCTCTTTGAAGGAAGGTCACTGTTTTATTTTACCGATAAATCGGGTAATATTGTTATCACTAAAGATTTTGCTGTAAAGACCGGAGAGACAATATCCGCTGAATCAGGCAATTACATCCCTCCATCAGATTATTATGATAACCGCGATCAGCAAGTGTCGGGAAACCTGTTTATCGATGTGGGAAATCCTTCCGACCGGAATAAGCCGGGAAACGTCATGGTATCAGGTTATGTGACCGACAGGGACACAAAGGAACCGGTCGCCGGCGTAACTGTATATAACCAGCGGTTATCTGCCGGGACAGTGACCAATGAGTATGGCTATTATAACCTGAACATGCCAAGAGGCAGCTGGCAGCTGCAATTCACCTTTATCGGGATGAAAGAAAAGCAGCTGAATATAAACCTGTATGGTGCCGGTGAAGTGAATGTTGAAATGAACTCGGTACTGATTCCGATAAAGGAAACAGTGATTTCGGCCCAAAAAAGCATCCTGCTGCAGAGATACGAGACCGGCGTCGAAAAAATAAACATAACCTCATTTAAGCTTCTGCCTACCTCAATGGGAGAAGCTGATATTATAAAAAGCATGTTGCTGATTCCAGGTATCCAGTCTGTAGGCGAAGGATCATCAGGGTTTAATGTCAGGGGCGGCTCCTCTGACCAGAACCTTATACTCCTCTATGGTGCCCCTGTATATAATTCCTCACATTTCTTTGGATTTTTCTCAGCTGTAAATTCAGATATTATCCGCGACGTAACTCTTTATAAGGGAGGAATGCCGGCCCGCTTTGGAGGCAGGGCATCATCGGTGCTTGATATAGGCACATCCGAAGGCGACAGGAAAGAATTCTCAGGGAATGCAGGCATCAGCCCGGTAACCACTCACCTCATGGTTGAAGGCCCGATAATGAAGGATAAGATGTCGTTCATCCTGAGCGGGAGAACAACATATTCTAACTGGGTGCTTGATGCCATCGATAATGAAATGCTTAACAAGAGTAAGGCATCATTTTATGATTTTAACGGTAAGATAACCTATGACCTTGACAAGAAAAACAAAATTGACCTTTCAGGTTATCTCAGCCATGATTCATTCCGTTTTTATTCCGATACGGTTTATAAATACAACAATGCAATAATAGCTTTGCGCTGGCGTCATTCCTTTAACAGCAGGTTCTTCTCGGTTGTGACCCTGAACAACAGCAAATACAGCTATGGTGTTACCAGCAAGGACCCTGCAGATGAGGCTTTCTCATTGTCGCACTCAATAAACAGCACCGGACTAAAAGCAGATCTGAGCTGGTACCAGGGCAGGAATGAAGTCAACTACGGGCTCGAGCTTACCAGATATGAAGTGCAGCCGGGAAACTACCTCCCTCTTGGTGATTCATCGCTTATTGTCTCTAATGTCATTGAAAAAGAAAGAGCCCTGGAATCGGCTCTTTACCTCGAGGATAAGTTCACACTGACAGATTATCTTTCAATTAACGCAGGTCTGAGATTCTCTTCTTACTTTGCATTCGGGCCCAATACCTTCCTTGAATATGACCCTGAATATTCAAGAAGAAGCTCGACAGTTACAGATACCCTGCATTTCAAATCACTGTACAAGACATATGCCGGACCAGAATTCAGGGTCTCGATGAACTTCAGGACGTCTGAGAAAAGCTCCTTTAAGATCAATTATAACAGGACAAGACAATATCTCCATCTTTTGTCGAACACCACTTCAATATCTCCCACCGATACATGGAAGCTAAGCGATTATTACTTCAAGCCACAGGTCGGTGATCAGTATTCTGCAGGATTTTATCAGATGCTGCGCGGAAACAGTATAGAAGCTTCAGCTGAGGTATATTACAAGACAATTAAGAACATGGTTGACTTTAAGACCGGAACAGACCTTGTAATGAACGAAAACATCGAAAGGGATCTTGTTAACGTGAAAGGTAAAGCTTATGGCGTGGAGTTGCTTGTGAAAAAAACAGAAGGCAAAATAAGATGGAGTGTCGGCTATACTTATTCAAGGACTTTCCTGAAGAGTACCGGCAAGTTCAGCGATGAGCAGATTAACGGAGGGAAATGGTTCCCGGCAAATTATGACAAGCCCAACGACCTTATTGTAACATTAAATTATATTTTCTCAAGGCGTTACAGCTTCTCTACGAATTATACCTGGAGCACGGGAAGACCTGTTACATACCCTGTTTCTTCGTATCACCTCGGAGACCTTCTTCTTACACAGTATTCACTCAGAAATGAATACAGGATACCTGATTATATGCGGCTGGATATCTCATTCAAATTCAGCGGGAACCTGAAATCCAAGAAGATAGCCCATCCGCACTGGATATTCTCGGTATATAATGTCCTTGGCAGGGAGAATGTTTATTCCGTTTATTTCAGAAATGAAAATGATAAAATTGTAGGGTACAAGCTTTCAATATTCGGGAATGCAATACCCTCACTTAGTTTTAATTTCGACTTTTAGACAATGCGATTTTCAGGATACATAATATCTTTTCTGATTTTAATCCTTGCAGGAAGCTGTGTCACCAAGTTCATACCTGATGTACGTGAAGCCGGTGAACTGCTTGTTGTTGAAGGTGTTATAACCGACCAGCCCGGGGCTAATACGGTAATGCTTTCAAAGTCTGTACCTCTTGACCAGAGAAACACTGTGAAACCACTCAGCGGCTGTATTGTAACAATTGCTGATAATGAAGGGAATATTTTCAGCATGACGGAAACTGTCAAAGGAACTTATATTTCAAATCCATCTGAATTCCAGGGTGTTGTGGGTCGTAAATACCAGTTGAGAATAACTGTTCATGATGCAACACTGTCAGACAGGTCTTATGAATCGGTACCGGAAGAATTAAGGGCTGTGCCACCTATCGACAGCCTCTATTTCAGGAAAGTTACGCTAAGGATGCGGCCCAGCGATATGGTCCCCATGGAAGAGGGTTGCCAGATCTACCTTGATACTCATGATCCCACTGGAAAATGCAGTTTCTACAGATGGACATTTACAGAGACATGGGAGATTTTATTGCCTTATCCGACGGAGAAACATATTTGCTGGACATCTGAGAACTCAAACACCATTAAGATAAAAACCACCTCCACCATTGCCGAGGACAGGGTAAGCGGTTTCCCGCTCCATTTTATCTCAAATGAAACCGACAGGCTTGAAACAAAATACAGCATCCTGGCAAAACAGTATTCAATGAGCTCCGATGAATTTGACTACTGGTCGAAGCTTCAAAGCATATCCGAGGAAACAGGTAGCCTCTATGATATTATACCTGCTTCAGTGAATGGTAATATCTATAACATTGATGATCCTTACGAACAGGTGCTCGGATATTTCAGCGTCTCTGCTGTATCGGAGAAAAGAATTTTCATTGAGGAACCGTTTGCCGGCCAGGTAAACCTGTATAATAAATGCGTCACTGATACCTCATACCTGAGGGATGTTGACTCTATACCTGGTATTAATCAGAATATCTGGCTGCTGCTTGAATACGACTATGCAATGCCTCCTTATAAGCTGCTTTCACGAAACAGGAGGTGTGCTGACTGTACCACAAGAGGTACAACCGTTGAACCTGCTTTCTGGAGGGATGATGAGGATTTGAAAGCAATTAATGAACGTTAAATGAGAAGGTTAATTAAATCGGCTGCCATCTTATTTGCTGCAATTTTCCTTGCATCACCAATGTCATCGGGACAGGTCAGGAGGAACGTCATAGATGCTATTGCCGATAACTTTGTAACATATTGCAAACTAGTACCAAGGGAAGAGGTTTATGTCCATACCGACAGGCAAAAGTATATTGCAGGTGAGAGCATGTGGTTTACTGCTTATGTTGTTGACAGACAAAGTAATCAGCCTTCATCCTTAAGCAATATTATCTATCTTGAAATAATAAATCCTGATAATCAGAGAGTTGCCAGTATGCGTGTCAATTCCCAGGACGGCCGTGGTCCGGGCCAGGTCATTATTCCTGACACATTAAGCTCCGGGACCTATACATTGCGGGCATACACAAACTGGATGAGAAATTTTATGCCGGTAAACTGCTTTACAAAGCATATAGATGTTTACAATGCCCTGGAAAACAAAAATTTCAGACATAGAGTTGTCCCTGAAACAAGCTACCCGATTCCTCCCGAGGCAGGAAGCGGGACCCCGTCAATTGTAATAAGCAAGAATGATCCCGGGAATTTAAAGCTCACTTTCTGTACGGGCCAGCAATACTTATACAGTAACGGAAATCAATGTTATATCTTTATTCAAACCCGTGGTAACATTAATTATACAGGCTCATTCAGGATTACAGGTGATTCAACAGTCATTTTTGTTCCCCGTCAGGACATTTCTGCTGGTATAAATCAGATTACTGTCTTCAATGCCGAGGGAGACCCTGTTCTCGAAAAGTATATTTATACTCCCCGGGATGAAAACCGGGTATTGTCCATGAACTTGCCTGATAAAGCCGGGATAAGACAACATGTTACAATTGACCTTGGGATGAGCGGAAAAGCAGCCCAGGACGGTGATTATGGAATGATGAGTATTTCAATTTCTCCGGCAGAAGCTGCATCCACTGGCAACATTTACGATTATATGACCTTCGGATCCGAATTCGGTATGCTTCCGGATAAGTTCATAGATAGCCTTGAAATTATGGCTCAGTCAGGGGAACTTGAAAAAAATCTTTTATCATTCAGAAGCAACTGGATCGACTGGAAAGCAATCAAATCAGGAGTGAAGCCGGTTTTTACATACCAGCCCGAAAAAGAGAGTCATTTCCTTTATGGTACACTTGTCGACCTTCAATCCGGAAAAGCTGCTCCCGGTGAATATATCTTCCTCTCGAAACCGGGAAAGGTTGCTGCCTTTCAGTATGCGGTGACCGATGAAAAAGGACTTTTCAAATTTGAGTTGCCCATATCAGGAATGTTGCAGGATATAGTGATCCAGCCAGAAAAAACAGATAAAAAATTTAAGATTCGACTTGAGTCGCCATTTTATGACAGCAATACCTCTGCCATCAAAAATCAGGTAGGTGCTTCAGAGGAAACCAATGAAAAAATTTCTGAATGGAGCGAAAATTACCAGGTAAACAAAATATATAATATAACAGCCCTGAGCGATTCTGCAGAGCCGGTGAAACCTCTTCAGCCCTTTACCAGGTTTTATGGAAAACCTGATGCATGGGTTAATATGGATGATTACATCAAGCTGCCGGTAATGCAGGAGGTCTTCTTCGAACTGCTACCCGGGGTGTTGCTAAAAAGCCACAGATCAGGATACGGATTCTCAATGCTTAATCTTGTTGAGAATCATATGAATATTAAGGATCCCAGTTTATTCATCGACGGTGTTGTTGTCAATGATGCCTCATTAATAGCTAACCTCGACCCGGAACTTGTGGAAAGGATAGATGTTGTTAAAGAACCTTACCTTGTTGGCAGGTATATCTTCTGCGGGATAATTAATGTTATTACCAGGAAGGGAGATTTCAGCTGCATTAACCTGCCTGATTATGCCATACGCCTGCCTTTCAGGGTCACTGACCCTGTTTTCTCTTTTAAGTCTCCGGAATATTCAGAGGTTGTAAAAAAACAAAGCAATATACCCGATTTCAGGAACACTATTTACTGGAACCCTTCTGTTATACCCGGGAAAGATGGCAGGCTTACTCTCGATTTCTGGACATCTGATTGCTCCTCCGATTATGAAATCAACGTACAGGGTATAGATGAAAAGGGGGGATTTGTCTCATTCAGAAAAACTCTGAAGGTGGAGACTTCAAAACGTCCATAGTTTTTTTTAAAGGGAATCTGATACCTGGAAATTCTTGGGAATTCTGCAAATTTTTCATATTTTTCTACTCAAAATCCATTGAAATATGAAGAGCAGAAACGAAACAACGAGGCGGGAGTTCATCGTTAAAACAGGTATGGCTTCAGCCGGAATGGCCCTTGGTGCCACCTCTCTGAAAGCTTCAGCATATAATAATATTCAGGGTGCCAACGACAGGATCAATGTCGGGTTTATAGGCATTGGCAACAGGGGATCACAACTTCTGGGTCTGTTTATGAACCAGCCTGATGTCCGTGTGGCTGCATTTTCCGATACATATACGCCATACATGGATCGCGACAGGAGCAAAGTGGATCAGCGATGGATTCAAAGCCTGGGAAGCCAAATACCCAGGATGGGTGAGACGTTCCCAGGGAAAGTTGAACAATACCCAGATTTTCGTAAGCTCCTTGAAAATAAGGATATAGATGCCGTTGTGATTGCCACTCCTGATCACTGGCATGCCTTTCAGATGATTAATGCTGTGAGCGCAGGCAAAGATGTGTATGTGGAAAAACCGCTCAGCATTACCCTTAAAGAGGGCAGGGCGATGGTTAATGCACAAAAAGGTTCAAAACAGGTAGTAGCCGTAGGTTTGAACAGGAGGGGAGCTCCTGTATACCAGAAACTTGCAGGCGTGATACCTTCCGGTAAAATTGGCAAGATATCCGTGGCAAAAGCTTTCAGAATAAATAATATGTATCCTGATGGAATCGGTAAGATGAAACCTGAGGCGCCGCCAAAGGATTTCAACTGGGATATGTGGCTTGGCCCGAGAGCATACAAACCTTACCAGTATAATATATGTCCCTATAATTTCAGGTGGTGGAGCGACTATTCAAGCCAGATGGGTAACTGGGGAGTCCATTATATGGATGTTATAAGATGGATGATGGGCGAAAAAGCACCATCAGCAATAAGTGCGGTTGGTGGTAAGTATGTTGTCAGCGACGACCGTACTATTCCTGATACCATGGATGTCGTTTATGAATTTGCATCAGGAGCCCTGGTTACCTTCAGCATTTATGAGGGAAGCAGCGGTGGTCTTTTCCAGTTTGGAGAGGTAGAGCTCAGAGGCACCCTCGGTACTCTAAATGCCAGTGAAAGCGGTTACCGGATTATTCCAGCAAAAAGCGGGCAGTTCCAGTCATTCGCCAGTAACCTTAAAGCTGAAGAATTCAATATAAAGGACAATCCTCTTCCTGATGGCAGCAGCGGCGACAGCACTGGTAACCTTGTGCGGAACTTCCTCGACTGCATAAAATCGCGTCAAACCCCCTGGTGTCCGATCGAAGAAGGACATAGGTCGACAAGCTTTGCGCATCTCGCGAATATCGCTCTAGCAACCCGAAGCCGACTTGAATGGGATGCTGAGAATGAAATCTTTACAAATAATAAAACGGCAAACGAGCTGCTTCACTATGAGTACAGGAAACCCTGGAAACTTTAAATCATGACTTTCTTTTCCCCTGCAAATGGTTGGTGATAATGTGATGATACAGCCCGGTTTAAAAGTGAGTTTTAAGAAAATAATACTTAATCATGAAGCAGAACAGGAGAGAGTTCATTTCAACAATTGCAGCGGCAGGAGTTGCAGTGCCGTTTATAGGTAATTTAGATAACGAAGTAAAAACACCAGGACAGAAACGGTTCCCTCTGAGGATATTTTCAAAACCTCTGGATTCTTATGAATTCGGATTTATTTATGACTGTGCTGCAGGATCAGGTATAGGTGGCGTTGACCTGACAGTCCGCAAGGGAGGCAAAGTGGAGCCTGCAGATGTTGAAGCACGCCTGCCAATAATAGTCGAGGATGCCGCAAAGAGAAATATGGCTGTTGACATGATCGTGACAGATATTATCACAGCTTCTGATCCCCTGTCGGAAAGGGTTCTTAAGACTGCTTCTGCACTCGGTATCACTGATTACCGCCTGGGATATTATGAATTTGATTACAAAACGGGGGTTTGGGAATCCCTGCTCAAACATAAAGAGAGCCTTAAAGGAGTTGCCGCATTGAACAAAAAATATAAAATCCGTGGTGGCTACCAGAACCATGCTGGAACCAGGGTGGGAGGTCCGGTTTGGGACCTGTACGAAATACTGCGCGACATCGATCCGGAATATACTGGATGCCAGTACGATGTAAGGCATAATATGGTTGAAGGAGCAAATACATGGATAGTGAGCATGAGACTCATAGCACCATACATAAAATCACTGGCTATCAAGGATTTCATCTGGGTGTCAGGAAATGGTAAGCCCCGCGCGGTTACTGTACCCATGGGTGAAGGCATGGTCAACTGGGACCTTTTCTTTAAAACACTTAAGGAACTTAATATTTCCTGCCCGATGACACTTCATATCGAATACCCGCTGCTTGAGAATACTCAGAATCAGCTGCCACTGCTTCAACAGCAGGACATCATAGTGAAGAAGGTAAAAAAGGATGTCGACTTCATTAACGGTTTTCTTGCGAAGTATGAACTAATATGACCCGAACAAACAGACGTAAGTTTGTAAAGACAAGCCTCCTGGCTGCAGGTGCCTTAACACTTGCATCTCCTGCTGACCTGCTTATCCAGGGTTGCACCAGGAAAGAGCTGAAGAAAATATCCATACAGGAAACCGGCCTCAGATTTGAAACTGAACCGCTATTAAGACCTTTTGGTTTCAAGGGAGGATATATGAAGGAGATATGGCAGACCATTTCGTACCTCAAAAGTACTTCAGGTAACCATTCCATTGGTCTTTGCTCCCAAAATGTTTTGTGGTCAGATGCCAGGGTGTTTGCTGCCAATTCCGAAAGTGCCGGGAATGCACTAATGTATTCAATCACCGACATGGCATTGAGGCTCCTGAAAGGTGCCACATTTACCAGTCCTGTGGAACTGCTTGAATCAATACTTCCTGAAGTTTATTCTTTCGGACAAAAGATCACCTTAAATGAACAGCTTCGGAAAACCTTCGCACTAAATGCACTCGTGGGTGTTGATAATGCGGCATGGATTCTGTATGCCAGGGAAAATGGCATCACCACCTTCGATGAAATGATTCCTGATGCTTTCCGACCAGCACTTTCGCAGCATCATAAGAAAGTAGCCGCCATCCCGCTTATGGCATATACGATCCCCATAGACGAGATCAGGGCTGCTGCCGGCCAGGGATATTTTTTTATGAAGATAAAGATTGGCCAGCCCGGCACCCAGGATGAGATGCTTCAAAAGGATAAGGAACGGCTTACTGCCATTCATTCAGCCATCGGTGATATCAGGACGCCATATACCAAGAACGGCAGGCTGCCCTATTATTTCGACGCCAATGGCAGGTATGAAAGCAAGGAAACTCTTCTGAAACTCCTTGATCATGCAAAAGATATCGGTGCTTTTGACCAGATTGCCATTGTCGAGGAACCTTTTACTGAAGAGCTCGAGACAGATGTTAAGGATATACCGGTGAGGCTTGCTTCCGATGAAAGTGCCCATACTGTTGAAGATGCAATAAAAAGGATAGATATGGGATACAGGGCCATCGCCCTGAAAGCTATTGCCAAGACTCTCAGTATGACCCTGAAAATAGCCCGGGTTGCCCATGAACGGGATATTCCCTGCTTCTGTGCCGACCTGACTGTCAATCCTGTCCTGGTTGAATGGAACAAAAATGTTGCCGCCCGCCTGGCTTCATTCCCCGGGATAGGCAACCTGGGACTTCTCGAAAGTAACGGACATCAGAATTATTCAAACTGGAATACCATGATGGAATACCATCCACGGAAAGATGCGTCATGGGTTCATGTAAATAATGGTGTATTTGACCTTGGGAAAGAGTTCTATCAGACAGGAGGCGGAATATTTGATCCCATGCCGCATTTTGAAGAAATGTTCAAATAATACATGGATGATTTTCAGGGTTCTATAACCTGATTATCCTGAGTGCAATATCTTCTTTATATTCCGGACCTGAGAGTGTTATTTCACCACCAGGATGTCTTATGGTGGACGATCTGATTACGGAACCGTCAAAAGTATCAACCCATTCAACAGAATATGCTCCTCCGGGAATAGTGAGCCTGAGGTCGCATCTTCCCCCTTTATCGGCATAAATCGCGTAGTATTTTCCCGGATCCGATAAGGCCCTGGTAAATACCCCCGGTGATTGAATTATGACGTTTTTGTTGGGCTTCATCCTGACAACCGGACAAGAGTTTATAAAATCAGAAAGCACTTTAAGCTGCCTGCGCAATTCACTGCTTCCTCCGCCCGGTGCTTTGTTCAATGCTGTCCCATCCTCCTCACCGGTTGCAAAAGAATAATCGAGGTTATTGAAGATTCCTCCCCCTGCCATTATGAAATTCCAGGCCTGCTTCCTGTAAGTAAGATCTGAGCTGCCGGCAAATCCTGTCTCATCAAAGCTTATCACCCTGTTGTAACCATAATTCTGTTCAATAACAACCGGATAGGCATAATGAAAATTCATTACCGAGACTGATGGATTGACTTCTGTAACAGGGAAGTAGAAATTGCAGAAATTCTGTGCTATCAGGTGTTTCTTAGATAATTTGCCCTCCTCATCAGTAATAAAGGATGCGATTTTACTCTGCCATGCAAGTGATTTCTCATCGGCAACATCAATAACATTTCTCCACTCGCCACCCGGATCGGCAAAATCTTCCTTACTGTAATATTCACTTTTCACCGCAACAGTTACAGTATGGTCGGACCATGGCTCGTTCTGTATCTCCCATATTATGTTATCAAACTCATTCAGCTCTTTAACTATTTTCCTGACAAATGATTCCTGGTAACTCAAAACCATCCCATTATCCAGCGTATGTACATTATCTTTCCTGATATCTTCTTTTATGCTGATATTATTTGACCTGTTCCAGACCTGTATATCCCAGTATCCATATATTGATGAGAAAAGTGAAATTTCAACGATAATTCCCCTGTCAGAAGCTTCGGAAACGAATGATTTCAGGCGCGCAAAGTATGCCTCATTCCATTTTCCAAGGTCAAACTTATTTCCCCCGCATACTGCTCCTGGTTCGGTGCTCCTCTGCCATGGCAGCAGGGCTCTTCCCGGGGCCGGAGCAAGTGAGTTTTTTTCAATTCCGAAGCTTCCGGATCTTTCAAAATAGGTTCCTGAAAAAAGCCGTGTATAGTTCATCCCATCCAGTCTGAGACGTTTCAGGTACTTTATATAATCGAAATCAGGATTAATCACAGAACCATAATGTTCCCCTGATGAAACTACTACAACCGGTTTCCCCTTAAAAAGCAAATAATGAGGATTTTCAGGATGAAGGCTGACAGGTTGTGCAGATAAAATCGCACATGTAAAAGTCAATAAGAATCCGGTAAATGTCTTCTTCATTTTTAAGATTTATTTGCACGCGGTATTTTGTGAAAAGATATAGAATGAAACTAACTTTCGGAAAGGTTTTATTTTTTATCTTTCATTGCCTTGGTTTTTATTTTAATGAGGAAGTAATTTAATCGCTCCGGAATCTGAAAAAATACAGCATGACCTCTATGCATAAATCTGTTTTGAAAGTGTACACTAAATTCATTCCAATCTTACTTTTAACTGTACTCAGCACGTTACAGGTTTCCGGGCAGAAACAACAGGTTCCCGGATATCCTGTAATGATGTTTGGCGACACTTCACGAACCGGCATTCCTTTTTCAAAAGATCCTCATGTAATATCATTCAAGGGGAGGTACCTGATGTATTATTCTGTCCCTGCTGCCAAAGATAATTCGACTGGTACAGGCGGCTGGGGCATTGGAATTGCGGAAAGCAGTGACCTTGTAAACTGGAAGAAAGCCGGTGAGATTACCCCGGCGGCAGATTATGAAAATAAAGGTCTTTGTGCTCCCTGCGCGCGGGTAATTGACGGGAAGGTGCACCTGTTTTACCAGACATATGGAAATGGAAAGAACGATGCGATATGTCATGCCGTTTCTGTTGACGGGATACAATTTACACGTGACGCATCAAACCCGGTCTTCCATCCTGACGGCACCTGGAACTGCGGCAGGGCAATAGATGCAGAAGTTATATTTTTCAGGGGTAATTATTACCTCTACTATGCAACCCGCGACCCTGATTACAAGATCCAGATGCAGGGAGTGGCAATAGCTCCGGGAAATACTGATTTTAAAAGGAATGACTGGAAGAATATTTCGACAGAAGGGCCTATTTTAAAACCAGAGCTTGAATGGGAAAAAGATTGTATAGAGGGAGCTTCCGTTATTGAAAGAAATGGAAAGCTTTATATGTTTTATGCAGGTGCATACAATAATGCTCCTCAGCAGATAGGTGTGGCGGTAAGCACAGATGCCGTTCACTGGGAGAGATTGCCAGGAAACCCTTTCCTGTCCAATGGCAGGCCGGATGAATGGAATTCCTCTGAGTCAGGGCATCCGCACATTTTTGAGGATACCACCGGAAAGACCTGGCTTTTTTTCCAGGGTAATAATGACAAGGGAAAGTCATGGTACATTTCAAAAGTTGAAGTGAAATGGAACAGGAAAGGTCCATATTTAAATGTCAGGTAGCTATGAACTATTGCTGCCCGGATTATATGCCTGAATTCCTGTTGAATAGATTGCCAGCCTGAACATATTAAAATTGTGATTCATAACATATCCGATGAGACGCCAATTACTTTTTTTACTGATTGTTTCATGTTTACTCCTTTCCCGGAACAATGCTTCCGGTCAGCAGATCTATCTTTCGCCTTCAGGCAATGATGACAATCCCGGTACTTTGGATAAACCTCTGGCTACCCTGCAGGGCGCCAGGGACAAGGCCAGGGAATTCAGGAAGAGGAATACCTCCGGACCTGTAGAAATAATTGCACTTGAGGGTGAATACCAGATGCTTCAGCCCCTCGACCTGACCATGTCCGATGCCGGGTCTCCTTCATCGCCGCTGGTTATTAAGGCTGAAGATGGGAAGAAAGCAGTTTTCAGGGGTGGCATTGAGATAAAAGGATTTGAAATCGTAAATGACAATCTCTGGAAAGCTTTTATCCCACAGGTTGCTTATTATGATTCTTATTTTGAGCAACTTTATGTAAACGGCCGCAGGGCAACCAGGGCAAAAAGTCCCAACAACGGATTCTATTATATCAGGAGAGTTGAAGAAACGATTGCTGATACAGGAAAGGGGAGGATCCCGCTTGCCGCTATTCAGAAGATTTTCGTTGACACCCTGGATGCCCTTGGAATTGCGGGCTTCAGCAGCCGGGACAACGAAGATGCTTTAATCGTATTTTATCATAACTGGGATAATACAAGGAAAAGGGTACTGGGTTTTAATAAAGAAACATCAGCGATCTTTATTGCAGGTGAAGGCATGAAACCCTGGAACCCGATTAACCAGAAGTCGCGTTGGCTGATTGAGAATTATCGTGGTGCACTTGATTCTCCGGGTGAATGGTATCTCGACAGATCCGGATACCTTTATTATATACCGCTTCCGGGAGAAACAACAGATAATACAACCATTTATGCACCCATAATTAAGGATTTTATCAGGGTACACGGCGATTCGCCTGACAGACAGGTGAGCAATATTAAATTTGAAAATCTCATTTTCTCCGTAGCCGGTTATCGTACTCCTTCAGGAGGCAACGAACCCGCACAGGCTGCTGCACCTGCTGAAGCGGCAATAACGCTTGATTATGCGCGTGAGGTAAATTTCAGTGGATGTGAAATAGCAAACACCGGTTCATATGCAATATGGTTCAGGAGAGGTTGTTCAACATGTGCTGTAAGCCATTGCTATATGCACGACCTTGGTGCAGGAGGGGTAAAGATAGGAGAAACTACCCTGAGACCTGATCAGGATGAGATAACAAATCATATTACTGTGGACAACAGCATTATTACCAACGGAGGCCATATATTTCCCTGCGCGGTCGGCATAATTATTTTCCATGCCAGCGACAATTCGATTACCCATAATGAAATATCGAACCTCAGGTATTCCGGTATTTCTGTCGGGTGGGTATGGGGATATGCATTCAGTCCTTCAAAACGTAATATAGTAAGGTTCAATCATATACATCATCTCGGATGGGGTGAGCTCTGCGACATGGGGGGCGTTTATACCCTTGGCGCCTCTGAGGGTACAGTGGTCTCTGACAATGTCATTCATCATGTTTATTCATACGATTATGGAGGATGGGGGCTCTATACCGATGAGGGATCATTCGGGATTACTATGGAGAACAACCTGGTTTATAATTGCAAGAATTCAGGTTTTCACCAGCATTATGGCAAGGAGAATATTATAAAGAATAATATTTTTGCTTTTAATATCCGGGCCCAGCTTCAGGCAACAAGAATAGAAGAGCACAGGTCATTAACATTTACAAATAACATTATTATTTTCGATAAAGGCAGCCTGCTTACAAGCAACTGGCATAAATTCAACCTGGTGAGCGATTATAACTGTTACTGGGATACCAGAACCAGGGAATTGAGATTTGCGGATAAATCATTCGCTGAGTGGCAAAAAAACGGGAAGGATATTCATTCTGTGAATGCTGATCCTATGTTTGTCGATCCGGTTAACTTTGATTTCAGGTTCAGGAAGCAGACTACAGCCAGGAAGATAAACTTTGTGCCTTTCGACTATTCACGGGCAGGTGTCTATGGAGATGAAGTATGGAAAAACATGGCAAAGCTTGATCCTTCAGTGGAAAAAGCTTTTGACCAGAGAGTTGAAAGACTGGAAAACAAAATTGGTTTCTGAAAATATTTTACCCATGAAAAAGATAACATTACTTCTCACATTGGCTTTTTTGACCGGTTCACTTGTCATTGTCCAGAAATATCCTTTCCAGGATACGCACCTTTCAGAAAAAGCAAGGATAGATAACCTGATCTCGCTTATGAACCTCGATGAGAAACTAGGATGTCTTTCAACCAGGCTTTCTGTCCCGCGCCTGGGAATAAAAGGGACAAGGACTATCGAAGGTTTACATGGTCTTGCCTACAGCGGTCCGGCAAACTGGGGAGTGAAAGGCGCAAAAGCCTCTCCGACAACAACTTTCCCTCAGTCCATCGGCCTTGCAGAGACATGGGATATAGAGCTCCTTAAGCGGGTTGCGGATTGGGAAGCCACTGAGGCAAGATTTCTTGCTCAGAATAAGAAGTTCGGTACATCAGGCCTTATTGTCTTTGCACCTAACGCTGATATGGGTCGCGATATTAGGTGGGGTAGAACTGAAGAATGTTATGGTGAAGATCCTTTCCTGAATGGAGAGCTGGTTACGGCTTATGTGAGAGGACTGCAGGGCGATAATCCTGTATACTGGAAGAGTGCCTCGCTGATGAAACACTTTCTGGCAAACAGCAATGAGAATAACAGGGCTTACAACAGCTCCGACTTTGATGAAAGACTCCTCCGGGAATATTATTCCTATGCATTTTATAAGGGAGTTGTTGAAGGAGGTTCACAGTGCTTTATGGCAGCTTATAATAAATACAACGGCATCCCCTGTACAGTACACCCGGTAATCAGGAACGTTACTATGAAAGACTGGGGACTGAGGGGAATAATCTGCACCGATGGAGGAGCATACCGTCAGCTGCTGACCACACATGCCTACTACCCTTCGCTCGATGTAGCTGCAGCTGAATGTATTAAAGCCGGAATCACTGTCTTTCTAGACAATTATCTTGCTCCTCTGAAGGAGGCTCTTTCTAAAGGACTGGTCACCGAAAAAGAGATCGACGAAGCAATCTATGGAAACCTCAGGGTTATGCTCAAGCTTGGAATGCTGGATGATTCTTCAGCCAATCCATATACTGAGATTGGAGTTACTGATACTATTGCACCATGGACAAAGCAGGAAGCCAGGATACTGGCACGAGAGGCTACCTGTAAGTCAGTTGTTCTGATGAAGAATGAGGGTGCCCTTCTTCCTCTTGATAGCAAAAAGGTAAAATCAATTGCAGTTATTGGCCCTTCAGCCAATAAGGTCATCTCCGACTGGTATGCAGGTACCCCGCCATACAGGGTCACTATTCTCAATGGGATCAGAAATGCAGCAGGTGAAAATGTAATTATTAGATTTGCCGAAAGTAATAAAGCCGACTCGGCAGTTATTGCAGCAAAGCAAAGTGATGTGGCTATCGTGTGTGCAGGCAATCATCCCCTGAGCTATGGACTGGGCTGGGGCCAGAATTATGTTCCCAGTGACGGGAGGGAGGATGTCGACAGGCAGGCGATAACACTGGAACAGGAAGATCTTGTCCGCCTTGTACATGCAGCCAATCCTAACACTGTCCTCATACTGGTTTCAAGCTTTCCATATGCTGTGAACTGGTCCAGGGAAAACATTCCTTCAATTCTACATGTCAGCCAGTCGAGCCAGGAGCTGGGTAATGCGATTGCTGATGTTGTTTTTGGAAAGATCAGTCCTTCGGGACGTCTCGTGCAGACGTGGGTTTCGTCAATCGATCAGCTGCCTCCTATACTGGATTATAACATCAGGAACGGAAGAACATATTTGTATCAAAAAACTGAACCTCTGTTTCCTTTCGGCCACGGACTGACATACACCAGCTTCAGATATTCAGGTATTAAAACCGACAAAAAAGCTATCTCATTTAACGATGTTGTGAATGTCAGCTTCACCATTCAGAATACAGGTAATTATGACAGCGAAGAAGTTGCCCAGGTATATGCAACTTTCCCGGATTCAAAAGTGGGACAACCTGTTAAATCACTTAAGGGATTCAAACGGATCTTAATCAGGAAAGGTGAAACAGTTACCGTGACCATACCGGTAAAAGCATCAGATCTGGCTTATTGGAATGTTGAAAAACAGGCATGGACCCTTGAGGCAGGGAAGGTAAAGCTTATGGTAGGAGCATCGTCTGCCGATACCAGGCTTAGCACTGAGCTGGCCCTGAAATAATTCACGGCACCTGGTTATGCTCCTGCATATACAAGCAGGGCAAGTCCGCAGAGATATGCAAGAAACATCAGGAGGAGCAGTCGGTTAACACCTCTGCCTGCCCCTCTGAATTCCTTCCATATGAATACTCCCCATAAAGCTGCTATCAGCGTGGCTCCCTGCCCCAGGCCGTAAGAAATCGCAAACCCTGCTTTGCCTGATGCAATTATACTCATCGACATGCCGATATTCCAGATTATCCCGCCCAGGATCCCCGTCAGATGAACTCCAACAGATCCTTTCCGATAGTCAGAAAATGTCAGAGGAGGACCTTCAATTGGCTTCTTCATCAGGATGTAATTGAAGAGAAAGTTGCTTAGCAGCACACCGATTCCAAAGAAAAACACTGCAGAATAGGGCGTAAGCTTTCCGGCTTCAGGATTGGCAAAATCTGTAGCCATGGAACTGGCTACAAACCTGTAAAACAGCGACATGAGCACACCAGCAGCCACGGATAGCAGGATTCCTTTACCTGAAATTTTTTGTTGCGAAGCGCTATGCTTTTTATAAGCTATGGCATCAATAATTATTGCAGCAACAATTAGCGCCAGTCCTGTGAAAAGTATAACAGGATTGCCTTTTGGTGAAGCGATGTAATTAATGATCACCCCGAGCGCCAGGGCGATTCCCACACCGACAGGAAAGGCAACTGCCATGCCGGCAATAGCCATGGCTGCAACAAGTAAAATGTTTGAAGCATTGAATATGATGCCTCCCAGTATTGAGTTCAGGATACTTTTCGGTCCGGCCTGTGATATGTCATCAATAAAGCCCCGGCCATTCTCTCCATTGCTGCCCAGGGTAAATCCCAGAAGCAATGAAAAGAGGATTATCCCTATTACATAATCCCAGTAAAAAAGTTCAAAGCGCCAGGCTTTGCCGGCGAGCTTCTGGGTATTGCCCCATGAGCCCCAGCAGATCATTGTTACGATGCAGAGAATTACTGCCAGCGAATAACTTTGTGGTATAAACATTTTTCAGGAGTTTGGAGTTTGGAGTTTTGAGTGAGCTAAAGTTGGTTGTGAGATGGAATTTCAGGTAATGAGAGCTTCATTTTATTCAAATGAGAACTTATAATTTTCATTCTTCCTGATACCTGTCTGGAAAATTGTGGCACCGGTGACATATATCTTTGTTCCTTCCGATTCAGGACGCTTATCTCCTTTTACAGATAACTTAACGACATGCTTTCCCGGATTCAGGTTCATAACATGCCAGATACTTTCCACATGTTGTTGTCCGGCAAAATAGTAATAGGTATCGATGGTCCGGTGAAAGACTCCATCAACATAGACATCTGCCTTTCCGCCATCCTTGTACCAGTTGCCAGTTATTGAAATGCCTGTGCCTATAAATGTTATCTCAATTTCGTTATTCTGATATTCGGAATACATTGCCTGCTTAATTTTATTTCCATTCCTGTCAGTGATCATCAGGGCATTCCAGTTACCCCTGAAATTCCATGCTTCTTCATCGAAGACAGAAATCTTCCTGTCGAATACAACACCCGGGAATGAGACTTCATTTTCAGGCTCCTTTGGCTGCTGGCACCTGATCTTCAATAAACCTTCTCCTGTGTCTCCGCCATTTTCCTCAATAAGCTTCAGGGCATAGTTGAAAGTGCTTTCAACCGCACTATTGAATGAGTAGGAGGTATGTATGAAGGTTGAATCACCAAGGGCTTTGACGCCATCGCGCATCTCTGCCGGCAAGCCGCTGAAACCTTTAATTACTCCAAGCACTGCAAGCGCATTCGACGGGTTACAGTCAGAATCCTGCCCGCAGCGTGTTGCTATTTCAAGAGTTTTTAACGGATCGCCATTGCCATATAACAATCCTATAACTATGTAGGCTCCGTTTAATTTGGCGTCTATATTGAACGAAGATCCGGCGCCGCAAATGTCGATATCGCCCCATTTTGATTCCAGTTCTTTCCATGCTGCCCTCCAATCGTCGGGGTAATGATCGTGAAGCTTTATTACATCTTTTATGATTTTATAGTAATCGCTGCCTGAGGGTAATGATAGAAGGGCTTTTTCGATAATTGCATTTATGTCGGATTCAAAGAATGCTTCCGAATAGAGTGCTGCAACAAAAATTCCTCCGTATAAACCATCTCCATAGTTCATTATCCTCCCTACCTTGTCAGCAATAACAGAGGCAGTTACCGGCATGCCGGGACACATAAATCCAATATAGTCGGCTTCTATCTGGAAATCGATATCATCGGCATGAATATTATATGCGGGAGTTCCTGAAAGTGGCGCAAATATGCTGTCGTAGTAGTTCTTCCTGGCCTGCATATTGGCGTGCCACAGGGGATAACCTGCTTTTGCAAACATCTCCTGGAATTTTTTTGAAGGTGCATCCATCCCATATTTATCCATTGCCATTAAAAAAGTAAGCTGGACATATATATCATCCTGCCACATGCTTCCTTTTATGTCAGCAGGTTTCCACTTTATAGAATCCTCATAGGTTCTTCCCTGGGCCCGGAATTCTGTCGGTGCTCCGTATGTAACACCTGCCATCTTACCTGCCCAGCCACCTGCGATCTTATCTTTCAGAACGGCAGGATCAAATGTCTTTAGATCACCGTGGCTGCTTTTACAGGAGAATAATACTAATATGAGAACAGCCGGAAAAATCAGGAATAACGATCTTTTCATAATAGTCATTTTGAAAAAGTCCTTTCAATTATATTTTGATTCAGATAGAATTACATGTTTTTATCAAATTCTCACTCCATCAACCACCAGCCGGAAAACAATCACTTTTCAACAGGCAAATGCATCATCCTGTCCTCGATGAACCTTGCAATTTCAGGTACCGGCATCTTCTGTATTACATATTGGTGTTTCCCGGTAGGATCATCTTTCCACCTGTTGCTGCCATCAGGATTAATAAGAATGGTACCTCTCTTTGTCTCGAAGAATCCGCCGGTTCCATAAACTGCTATCAGGGAAGCTGTTTCATCCCAGCTCATCCTGCCGAACCTGTCTTCTTCCGACATCGGGATGCTTATCCTGAAGACATCCCTGACCGGACTGTTCTTCACTTCAGATGCGATCAGCCTCAATCCTGTCCTTATCTCCCAGCCGATCTCGAACCCTGTAAATATGATCTCGCCAGGCCAGTTCTCAAATACATATTTTGATGCAGCTGAATCAATGTAAATGTTGAATTCTCTTCCCTCCGGAAACCTGCCTGCCATTGATACCAGCAGCCTGACTTTCTTAGAAACAAGTTCAGATCCATTAAGAGGGCTGTTTGCATCCGGACCTGATCTCAAAAGGTTAAGGAGATTTGTCAGAAAACCTACGGTAACGATTGTAACGCTTTTATCAGGCTGGCTGCTGAGTACCTTTCTGTATATTTCAACAGCATCCGGGACTTCGGATGTAGCCTTTATTTTATGAGGGTATTTTGCAACAATGGAATCGGCCCAGTGCTGTCCTGATCCCATACTGGCACCCTCTCCGGTGGGCGCACCGATCAACAGGCCCGGTCGCCCGAACCACGTATTTATAACATCGATGGAAGGAGCCACGAGTTCATTTTTGTTAGAGGCGACTGTGGCAAGTATCTCTGCTTTCCCGCTATCAGCCATAGCATGGAGGAATGCCAGGGCGCCGACATCATCATAGTCGGGTCCCATATCAGTATCGAAAATAATTCTTGTTTTCTGCTCAACTTCTTTAGTGCAACCTGAGATGATAAATGCCAGGACCGTTAAAAATAATGCTGCTTTTTTCATTCTATTTCATTTCTGAATGGTGCCGAAGCCTGCGCACCCATCCTTGTTACGGAAATTGCTGCTGCCTTATTTGAAAATATCACTGCCTCTTTCAATGTAAGACCTTCTGAAAGAGCTACAGCCAGTGCCCCGTTAAATACATCACCGGCAGCAGTTGTATCAATTACATCTACTTTAATACCTGGTATCATTCCGGTAAATTCTTCCGATTTTACAAATGCCCCGGCTCCACCCATCGTAATAATGACATTCTTCACTCCCCTGGCATTGAGTGTAGCAGCAGCCTTTTCGGCTGAACTGAGGTCGGTAATTGCTATGCCGGTAAGCTCCCCGGCTTCAATTTCATTTGGGGTTGCCAGCCATATCTTACCAAGGATATCGTCAGAAAGCTCCTGTGCGGGAGCAGGGTTAAGAATGACTTTCATGCCGTTTTCTGAAGCTTTTGTAATAGCGTATTCAACTGTCTCCATCGGGATTTCAAGCTGAAGGAGAAGGATATTGTTTTTACCGTCAGTAAAAAGTCTTTCTGGAATATCAGCCGGAATCAGGTTTTCATTCGCCCCGGGAGCAACAACTATATTATTTTCACCCTGCTCGTCAACAGTTATCAGCGCCACACCTGAAGGAAGAAGAGGGTCTTTTAATACCCATTCAGTATTGATCCCTTCCCGCATAAGCAATCCGACAGTCTGGTTTCCAAACAGATCGTTTCCCCGCTTGGTCACAAATGTAACTTTGCCTCCAAGCCTTGACGCCGATACTGCCTGGTTTGCACCTTTTCCACCCGGATTCATCAGGAACGTACCACCAAGCAATGTCTCGCCCGGTGCCGGCAGCTTCCTGGTTTTAATTACCATATCGGTATTTGAGCTTCCGATGATCAGGATCCTGTTCATAAAAGTAAGGCTAGATAAGTGTTATTTAAGGAAGTCTTTACGGAGTGGTGTGAAAGTATCAATCAGCCTAACATAGCTGCTGATATTCTGTATACAATGAGGAACATCTGGCGGGACAGTGTAAACGTCGCCTTTCTTTAAATGGTGTTTCTCCTTGTCAAGAAAGAAATAAAGCTCTCCTTCGGCTACATAAGTAATCTGCTCATGTGGATGGGTATGAGGTTTATCGGGTTCGGATGCCGGTCCGTTGCTGAAATCGCATATCACAACCATCAGGTTTTCGAGGTGGTAGATCCTTCGCTCAAATACCGGCGAAAGTTTTTCAGATGCTACTGAATTCTCATGAAAGACGTTCATGTTGCATATTTTTATCAAAAATAGGAAAGTAAATAAAGTATGTAATGATTACTGTGAAAGAAAATTCATGTAAATAAGATATATTTGAAATGAAGACTAAAGACCCCCTGATTCAAGATTTATGTTACCGGCAGATAGTAACCAAAAATTTACATATATGAAAAGTAACCTTGTATTAATAGCCATTGTATCAATGCTGTTTTTTTCATGCAGTAAGGAGAAGCCTATTGACAAAGTGATAGACGAATCTCTTGCATTGTCAATGAAGCAGTATGAACTTATGTACAATGTAATGAAAGATAAGCCAGGACTGCTGCCACGAACTACCGACACAACAGGAAAGCTCATTACTGCAAAGTCAGACTGGTGGACGAGCGGATTTTTCCCGGGAAGTCTCTGGTATCTTTATGAGTATTCGAAAGATGACAAATTTAAAAATGCGGCTGCAGATATTACTTCACGGCTGGTAAAGGAAAAGGACAATAAGGGCACTCACGACCTGGGATTCATGCTCTATTGCAGTTTTGGCAACGGGCTCAGACTGACAGGGGAGGAGAGCTATAACGATATTATGCTTACAGGAGCCAGGTCGCTGGCAACCCGCTACAGACCGGTTATTGGCTGTATCCAGTCGTGGAACAGCAGAAGAGGCTGGCAGTGTCCTGTGATAATCGACAATATGATGAACCTTGAGTTTCTGATGTGGGCTTTTAAGAAATCTGGCGATTCCACATTCTATAAAATATGTGTAAATCATTCAGATACAACTATTAAGAATCATTTCAGGCCCGATTACAGCTCTTTTCACGTAGTTTCATACGATACAGTGACCGGAAAAGTGGAGGCCCGGCAGACTCACCAGGGTTATTCAGACGAATCAGCCTGGGCGCGGGGACAAGCCTGGGGCCTTTATGGCTATACCGTTATGTACCGCGAAACAGGACTGGAAAGATATCTGAACCAGGCCGTCCATATTGCCGACTTCCTGATAAACCATCCCGCATTACCGGAGGATAAAATACCATACTGGGATTTCAATGCTCCGGATATTCCTGACGCCCTGCGTGACGCATCTGCAGGTGCCATAATGGCTTCAGCACTTATAGAGCTCAGCGGGATGGTCGATCCGGTGAAGAGCCAGGAATATCTTAAAGTCGCTGAGAAACAAATACGCAGCCTCTCTTCGGGTAAATACCTTGCAAAGCCGGGTGAAAACGGAAATTTCATCCTGAAGCATGGAGTAGGGCATCTGCCGGGTAAAAGCGAAGTGGATGTGCCTCTTACCTATGGTGATTATTATTTCATAGAGGCGCTGATGCGATACAGGAATCTCAATAAAAAGATCTGATTATAAGGACCCGGTAATGCGGGTCCTTCGTTTTTTCAGAAATCTATCATTGCCTTCATTACGCCATCGCGGTAGCCGGCAACAAGGTCGAAGGCTTCTTTTGTTTTAGCAAAGGGAAACCTGTGTGTTACCATATTCGAAGCATCAATGATGCCGCTTTGCATCATCGCTATTGCAGTGCCGGTGCAGTCAACCTGGCGACGGATGAACTGGATAAGCAACTCCCGTCGGCGCGTATTTTCAACATTTAAAGACCATCTCTCAAATTCAGGTATTCCAACAACAATGATCTTACCACCTGGTTTCATAATATCTACTGCCTGGTCAACAGCTTCCTGCTGACCACAGCATTCAAATACGATATCAAGTCCCAGCGGCTCTTTCTGCCTGATTTGTTTAACTATATCCTCCTTAACGGGATTTCCGGTATAATCTACCTTTTCTTTCAGGGCAACCGCCAGCCTTTCATCGATCTTGTCGGTGACATATGCCGCCCCGATGCCATTTGCTTTTGCAGCCAGCAGAACGCTCAGACCTATCGGGCCAAAGCCCAGGATTCCTATCCGGAGCCCTTTCATATCACCGGCTTTTTTAACAGCATAAACACCTATTGCCAGAGGCTCTGAAATAGAGCCATGATCGGGTGTAAGCTGCGGGGGAAGATTAAAACAGTTGTGCTCGGGCATTACAATATATTCAGAAAGGCACCCTTCAGCCTGGTTGGGGCAACCCAGGAATTTAAGCTTACGACAGGTATGGCTTCTTCCTGACAGGCACTGATCGCACTTACCACAAGGCATTGCCGGCTCTATTGCAACGATATCCCCCTTTTTTACATGCCTTACTTCAGGTCCAGTCTCAACAACTATACCTGCACCCTCATGCCCGAGGGTAAAGGGGAATGTCACCTTTTGAGATCCTATATTTCCCTGTGTAAAGTAGTGAATGTCAGAGCCGCAAATTCCGACAACCGACATCCTGATCCTGACATCATCCGGATTTTTAATAACAGGATCAGGAGCATCCATCATTTCCATCTGCCTGATCCCGGTAAGCATCATTGCCTTCATGTACCTTTATTTTGATTCAAAGATAATATGATTATGTAATTCCTTTGTGTTACTTTGTATGAACCAGGTAACCTTTTTATGGTGAAACTGCCTGCGAATATTCACCTTATAAACATGAAGGAAGAAATCAAAACACCAAAGATCTTCGGGATCGGGGAAACGGTATACGACATTATTTTTAAGGATGGCATACCAAAGGCTGCAAAACCCGGAGGGTCAGTCCTGAACGCTATGGTCTCCCTTGGACGTACCAATCTCCCGGTTTATTTTATAAGTGAATTTGGAAGGGATGATGTCGGATCACTGATCGATAAATTCCTGGCCGACAATGGTGTAGATACTTCTTTCTCTTATCATTATCCCGATGCAAATACGTCACTGGCTATTGCTTTTCTAAATGACAAAAACGATGCCCGGTATACTTTTTATAAAGACTTCCCTGCCAGAAGACTGGATGTGGAATTCCCGTTAATCAAAAAAGGAGATATTGTCCTCTGCGGATCATTTTATGCTATATGGGACGAGATCAGACCAAAATTCACTGAGTTCCTTGGAAGGGCGAAAAAGAGTGAAGCCCTTATACTTTACGATCCCAATTTCAGGAAATCGCACATTTCTGACCTTGCCTTGCTGAAACCCCTCATAATGGAGAACATCGCAATGGCTGATATTGTAAGAGGATCAGATGAAGATTTCAGGAATATCTTTGGAGCTGGAAATGCAGACGAAGCCTGGGAAGCTATAAAAGATTATTGCAACTGCCTGGTGTATACCGCTTCAGCTGAAGGAGTATTTGTAAGGACCAGATCCTGCTCTTGTTTCTTCCAGGTAAAAAAAATCAAACCTGTGAGTACGATAGGTGCCGGAGATAATTTTAATGCCGGTATTGTCTGTGCAATAGTTAATAACGAAATTTGCCGGGATGACCTGGCATTAATGGGGGAAGAGAAGTGGAATATGATCATACCAACGGGCGTTGAATTTGCCTCGGAGGTCTGTCTCAGCTATGATAATTATATAGGTTTTGCATTCGCCAGGAGGTACTTCTCTGCCTCCAGTGACCATATATAGTCGTTTTTTGCAACAATCTCGTGCAATTCCGCGTATAATCTATTTTCAGCCCCTGATTCCTTAAGCTTGTAAAGAGATACCAATGGCATTGATATATTGGTGTAGATAAGTTTTTTACCGCCAGGAATCTGTGGTAAATTCAGAGTTGTATCCACCACTGCATCCAGTCCTCCCACATGAGTGATCATCACAGCAGGATTTATCCTTTCTTCTCCCATCAGCTTAAGTGATTCCCGCATGTCGTCGGTATTACCGCCAGAAGTTCCCACTATATGTGTGAATGCATAATGGACATTATAGAAATTAAATTCTGCCTTGAACTCAGGATTCGTAGGCCCGGCAAAGAAATTAAGACAACCGTCGAAACCAAGGATGGCGTCACCCTGCTCAACGACCTGTTTTACAGGGGCAAAGACCATTACATCGTCAAATCCTGTATCTCCTGTGAGCTCCCTCAGCAGACGGACAGGATTTTCAACTTTGGACGTATTTATATAAATTAATTTAACACCTTCTTTTTCTGCATGTTCAGGCGTGAAAAGGCATGCAGCTCTCGACAGCCGGCTGTCGTCAATATCAGTAACGACCAGGAGACCGGGTTTACGGTCACAATGCAGGGCATAATCTATCGCTCCCAGTCCCATCGGCCCGACACCGGCAAGAATAGCCATTTTACCACCTTTTCTTATACCCATTTCATGGTTATATGTTCCCGGGGGAATGTGATAGCTGGCATGAAAAGCACCGACAATACACGACATCGGCTCAGAGAGTGAAGCCGGGAAAAAAGCTTCACCGTCATATTGCAGAAGGCAGTCAGCTTCCATTACAATATTGGGGATAATGATATGTGTAGCATCCCCCCCGATATACCGGAATGAATAACCGGGAGCATCCAGGGAGCCGGTTTGTGCCATGGCGGGCTGTATGGAGAATTTCTGACCTTCGCGGAATTTATGCTGCCATTTTTTGCCTACTTCAAGTATTATCCCTGAGAATTCATGACCGATGATCGTCGGGTTGATGTGGATATCCTTCGGTACACGTTTATGGTCAGATCCCTGCAAGGCAGCTTTATGTGAAGACATGCAAATGCTGTCAGAGATCACCCTGGCTACGATCTCATCGTCCTTCACTTGAGGTAGTTCAAACTCCTCGAGTCTGAGATCCTTCTTTCCATACATTCTTACTGCCTTGGTTTTCATTTGTAATTATTTATTAACCACTGAGTTGTGCTGAAACTTCAAAAATATTTCACTATACAGCCCTGTTCAGGGAGGTGGGCATTATGAGAGCATTATCTGGCCACCCGTTACAGGAATGGCCTGTCCTGTTTCATATTCCTGGTCGATAATATACAGAAGGGCTTTCATGACATCTTCCAGCCTGCATCCCCGTTTCATCGGCGCCTGGTCTTCATAGAACTTCCTGACATCTTCAATATTTTTTGCACCTGGTACTTTCCCCGTTTTCAGATACTGTACAAAGAGTCCGTTTTGCGGATCGGACCACAGCGGGCCTTCATAAAAATTGCCCGGGCAGATTGAGTTCACCTTGATCCTGAAAGGAGCTAGTTCAAGTGCAAAAGATTGTGTAAGGCCTATACCTCCGAATTTTGCACCTGCATATGCAAAGTTCCGGTTGCTGCCCCTGAGACCCGACTTTGAATTTATCTGAACTATATCGGAGAAATATTCAGGGTTCTCCTGGTTTTGCAGCTTCATAACCTCCGAAGCATATTTGGCACAATAATAATACCCGTTGTAGTTTATCTGCGTGGTTCTCGAAAATACATCAGGTTCCATTTCATCAAGCCCTCCTGCTCTCAGTACACCTGCATTGCTGACAAACAGATCGAGTCCGCCGAACTGGCTTACTGTGAAGGAAATAAGATCTTTTACCGATACAGGGTCTGAGACATCTGTTTTGAAAAACAAGGCCTTTCCCGAAGATTTATGTTTTTTTAGTCCGCCTATAAATGACTCTCCGGCTTCAACATTGATATCGGCAACCACAATGTTCAGATTAAGTTTATAGAGCTCTTCAGCGATTCCACCGCCGAATCCCTGGGCACCTCCTGTAACGACTGCGATCTTTCCGGAAAGCTTATTGTCTGCATTACCTGATTTCGATATTTTTCGGCGGTAATTCTCAACCTCCCACTGGTCAATAAAAGCAACCTGCTCGGGTGTAAGGTATTTGATACCGCCACACTGCTGAGCATAATGACTTATCCGGATGAGATCCTCAAAGACATCAAGGACCGATTCGGTTGCGGACCAGGTATCATCGATCGCAAAAATACCCATATCCTTTATTACTAATATTTTAGGAGTGTATCCATATTCGTTCCGGAACCTGGGTATCTGACTCTTCAGCGAGTCAAGGATCCTTTCCGGAGTGGAGGACTGATCAATATAAATGTACCTCGTCTTACAATATACTATGATATCCGGGGTAAGTGGGAGAGATATCTTATGGAATTCCTGCTGGCTTGAGGAATATTTTGATATAAGTGTATTATTCCGGTACCTGATGACCCTGGGTTTATCATCAGAAAGCAGCATCCTGATACCGGGGAGTACCTTGTTCATTACAGGGTTATAAGGTAGCTCGTCAAGGTTCTGAAGAGGAGGTACTTCTTTTCCAATAGTTGCGGTAAGGTTGCTGTAAATTTCCCTGATCTTTTCAGTGGAATCAGCGCCAACAAATACACCATGATTCTCGAGGAAAATAATCTCAGGATCTTTAATATGTTTTGTCCTGTAGTCGGTAATATCCTTCTCAAGCTTCTTGAAAAGAGTATATCCCGGGTCAGTATAAGGCACAAAAAGTACTTCATCTCCGAACAACCTGATGGTAAGGTTCCTTGCATTCCTGCTGCAGAGGATCCCGTTTATCAGGGTAGGATGGAGGTGAACGACATATTTATAACGGATCATCTCATGAAGAGAGGTCTCAACTGAGGGCCTTTTATTCCTTGAGGGATCAATGATACTCTTATAAAGGTCCTGTTTTACCAGGTCTTCTCTCAGCACCGTATCTTCAGGATAATTTTTAACTGAGATTTCGTGCAGCTTTGACCTGTCGAGTGCAACAAGTCCATCCTCAGTGAGGGATGCCAGTGGTTCGCCGCTGGCTTTGACCCACAGGGTATTTTCGTCTTTGAAAGAAGTATTACCGCCTCCGGCAATGACAAAATTCTTGTCGGCTCCGTAAAACCTCGATATCTCAATAAGATCTTTTAGTTCATTATTCATTTTGCCGGTAGTTTAAATAATATTCTATAACCATCTGCCCGATCTTGGCAAGTTCATCTCTCTGGTCATGGCTTGGTTTGCCGTCATCAAGCATGTAACCCTGACGGTGATGCGCTCTCAGGTATTGATGGGCCGCAACCACACAGGCTCCTTCCCACGATATCTGCTTTAATGATTCATCGAGTGGAACCGACCCCCTGGCAGTAACGGTAAGAGGTGTCAGCTCAGGAGTATTATGCTCTGTACCAAAGGTTATTACAAATCCTTTATTATAGAAGAACTGAACAAATTTCTTAAGTACAGACAGGTCGTTCCTTCCCGGGATAAGTTCAATACATCCAACACCCAGGGTTGTCAGCTTTTTATGAAGCGTGTCAGCATCTGCTTCAAATTCAGTGCATTTGCCTGATGGGTCATCAAGCAGCACAGGGTAACAGGGTATGCCACCTGCCCCGGTAATTATTTTTATGATCTTTTTCAGGGGAAGGAAAGAATTCTCGTCTTCAGGGACAAATGCTGCTCCCCCGGCTTTAAGAAGGTTGGAACGGATCTCATTTTCAAGACGGGCCGGATTGGACATTCCCTCCTTTGATTTCTTCCCGGAATAGAGTGTTTCAATGAAATTGAGCTGCTCTTCCTGTGAGCCATAATGGTATTCTGCCAGTTGTCTCACAGCTTTGGCGAGGTGTCGTTCGCGAACAAGGTCCCTGGCAAATTTCCTCTTTATCTCATCGAATTTCAGACCCAGTGATGGATTTGCTGCAGTTATAAGCCCGTTGAGCTTTTCTGTCATTGCCTTCACCTGCGACTGGCTCTCTTCGATCATCTTTTTCATCTGCCAGTTACTGATCGGCCCCGGTTTGAAGGGAGTATCGAGTCCTTTTCCACTGAAGTAGATCCTTCCGGGATTATTCGGATCGTTTATGCGGATACCTTTTTTCTGCTCTTCCTTAAGGAGACCGATGAATTCTATATTGAACAAAGGAAAGATGTTGTATTTAATGCATCCTGTACCGAATGATTCGTACCCGTCGGTCACATAAAAATCGTTGATGCCCAGTACTGCTATCTTTTCTTCCCTTGCCATTGAAAATGCAGTATCAAGAGTGTCGAAGGCGCTGAAAGAGTATGGGGTATGGATATGTCCGTTTACCTCCCTGTATGAAGGTACATCTGTGCTGTTCATGGTTTTATGTATCTTGTCGAGCCAGGGCAGTGTTGAAAAGAAGTTTTTCTTCACGATTTCAGATTTTGGTATCGATTGATAATTCGGAAATATACTTATTGATCAATTTTATTTCTTCCTCCTTAAGCCTGAATTTTGAAGCACCCAGGTTTTCAAGGACCTGTTCAGGATTTCTTGCTCCCGCCAGGGCACAGGTAATACCGGGCTGAAGGATAGTCCAGTTCAGGACCAGCTGTGAGAGTGTTGAATTATGAGCTTCGGCAACAGGTTTAAGCTTCTCAAGAAGTCCAAGGATATTGGAGAGGTTAGGCTCTTTATAGTAGGGTGTTGAGGGCCGTGTATCACCATCATTGAATTTATGACCGGGCTTGATCTTTCCTGTCAGCAATCCTCTCTGCAATGGTGAATATGCCAGTATAGAGATATTCTTTGAAATTGAATAAGGCAATATCTCTGCTTCTATATCCCTGCGTACCATACTGTAAGGGACCTGTTCGGAAGCAACAGGAAATGTTTCACATGCTTCAGCCAGCAGCCCTGCAGGGTAGTTACAAACTCCTCCTGCCCTGATCTTCCCCTGGGCTATCAGTAGCTCAAGTGCTTCCATTGTTTCGGATACAGGTGTCGTTGCATCGGGCCAGTGGATCTGGAAAAGATCTATATAGTCAGTCTTCATTCTTTTGAGGCTGGCTTCGCAATTGCTGATAACTTTATTCTTTGAGGAGTGCTTATAGATGCTTATGCTGTTCCCGGAATTATCCTTAGTGTCAAAGAAATATTCTCCCTCTTTTCCGCTCCAAGACATCCCGAACTTGGTCAATACTTCGACCTTATCCCGTTTTCCCTTTATTGCTTTCCCAACGAGTTCCTCACTTAGTCCAAACCCATATACAGATGCTGTATCGATGGTGGTCATGCCGTTGTCAGTTGCAGTCTCGATGGCTTTTACGGCATCTCTGGCATCTGCTCCTCCCCACATCCATCCGCCAATAGCCCATGCTCCGAATGCAATTTCAGAAATATGAATGTCTGTATTTCCAAGCTTCCGTTTTTCCATTTTGATTACCAGTTTATTGATTCGTCAGGTACATTTGCAAGATTTTTACATATCCAGTCAGCCTCAGTCAGAAGGGATCTGTCAAATGAAGTTTCAAGGGCAAGGCACCGGCAGCCGGCTGATTTACCAGCCTTTATGCCGCTGACCGAATCTTCAACCACAAGACACTCCTCCGGCTTAAGACCGATTTTTTCTGCTGCCCTGAGATATATTTCAGGGGATGGTTTTCTGTTCATCACTTCCAGGCCGTTTACTGTTGCGTGGAATTTTGACGCAGGTATTCCTATTTCATTAAGGTTAGCTTCCATTTTTATAGCATCTGCGCTTGTCGCCACAGCAATCCTGAATCCTTTTGAAAGGCATAAATTAATAAAATCTGTAACTCCGGGCAAAGGGCGCAGATTTCCCCGGATAATTTCGAGATATATTGCGTAGGTGCGTGCTTTCACTTTTTCAATATCCACTTTCAGGTTATATTTTTCAGCTACACCACCTATATAACGGTTCTCTCCTGTGCCCACAAACTCCTTAAAATCAGAAGGATTGACTTTAAGGCCGAGTTCGCTGAACATCATTATTGCAGCCTGGCAGATATATTTTTCCGAATCGGCAAGAACACCGTCCATATCAAAAAGAACACCCCGGATCATCTGAAGAGTCTTTCTATTTCACGGAGCCTTGCAGGGGAAAGGTTTCTCTTCTTTCCTGCGATATCGACGATGAGAGTCATTTTTGCTGCACACTCCAGGACCTCCAGCTTATCGAAAGCGCTCAGCAGGTTTTTCCCTGTGGTGAGGATACCATGGTTCTCAAGCAGCAGAACATCGGATGTTAATGCATAGTCTGCCGTTATCTCTGCAAGGTCAGCAGATCCCATCAGGGCATAGGGTACGAATACCGGTTCTCCGCATATAGCCCTGGCCTCGGCAGTAAGGCTAGTGTTAATCGTGTTTTTCATCGCTGTGAACGAAGTTGCAAAAACGGGATGGGCATGAACGATCGCCGATACTTCTGTATTCTTTTTATAGATGCCAAGGTGAAGTGCAGCTTCTATCGATGGTTTAAGATCAGGAGTGTGGTTCTCTCCAAGCAAAGACATTATTCCGATCTCCTTCCATTTCATCCTCCCCTTATCTGTTGCTGAGGGTGTAATGAGAATTACACTATCGGAGATCTTAAGGCTTATATTCCCTCCTGAGGTAGTTGTGAGCCCCTGCCTGTACAGGCGGCGCATAAACCTGGCTACCTCCTTGCGTTCTTTCTTATATTTCGGAGCAGGGTTCATACTTTACAAGTCATTTTATTTATTCTCCAATGAATGCGGTTACATTCCCCGGACAAGGTTTACAACCCCATCGAGGATATATTGAGGTCTGTATGGAAATCTGTGTATTTCTTCCGTTGTTGTTATTCCGCTGAGTACAAGTAATGTATCTATTTCTGATTCGAGACCGCACCTGATATCAGTATCCATCCTGTCGCCGATAACTATCGCATCTTCCCTTTTAACACCAAGTTTTCTTAAGGCTATCCTCATCATAAGAGGATTAGGCTTGCCAACGAAATATGCCTTTTTCCCTGAAGCAATCTCTATTGGAGCTATGAGAGCTTTTACAGATGGAGTAATGCCGTTTTCCACCGGGCCACTGATATCCGGATTTGTACCTATGAGCCTGGCCCCCTGGAGAACAAGATTTACAGCCATTTCAATTTTTTCGAAATTGTAACTGCTTGTATCACCGACGACTACGTAATCAGGATTCACATTATTGGTAGTGTATCCTGCACTATACATTGCATGGATAAGGCCGGCATCGCCTATGATGAAAGCACTTCCGTTGGGTTTCTGGCTTGCCAGGAAACTTGCAGTTGCCAGCGCACTTGTATAAAAGTGTTCTTCGCTGACATTTATGCCAAGCCTGTTCAGTTTCTCATGAAGCTCTTTTGGTGTTCTCTGGCTGGCATTGGTAAGGAAAAGATATTTTTTTCCTGAGTTTTCAAGCCAGGAAAGGAATTCAACCACCCCGGGAAGAAGTTTATTCCCGTGGTAGATAACCCCGTCCATATCGATGATGAATCCTGCCTTGTTCTTTATATTGTTAACGATTTGTTCCATAAATATTATTTTGAGGACAAAGATATTAAAAAGGTATTATGCATCCTTAAATATCCTGAATCCCTTTATTGCCTGACTGAACAATTACGGCTACCTGAAACAGGCCTGATCCGCATAAAGGACGGTTTAAGTGTACCTGTTAAGTTATTATTACGTTTTATACAAACAATCAGACGCCTTCCCTGTTCAGTTCAATCATCTTGTTATCGGAATAATCATGGCTGACGACATGACCTTTCAGAGGCATTATTTTCTGATGGATGGCATCTAATATCCAGTCTGGCTGCGGGAAGAAATATTCTTCCATCTCAAAAGCAGGTGTGATCCAGTTCCGGGAGCCTACTACTACCGGAGGAGCATCGAGATAATCGAATGCCAGTTCTGTAATTGTCTGGGCCATCTCCTTCAGGAAAGAACCGCGCGTTGAAGCATCACTGGCAAGAAGTATCCTTCCGGTCTTCTTAACAGATTCTATGACTGCCTGATAGTTAAAGGGTACGAGGGTCCTGGCATCAATGACTTCTGCATTTATTCCATATTTATCGCGAAGAGTATCTGCGACTTTTATGACAGGATACAGGGTGGCTCCGATGGTAAGAAGGGTGATGTCGCTTCCTTCTCTCTTAATGTCAGGCTCGCCAAAAGGTATCTCATAATAACCTTCAGGAACGCCTTCTTCATGGAACATCTCGCCTATATCGTAAATCCTCTGGCTTTCGAAAAAGATAACCGGGTCGGTACCCTGCAGCGCCGTGTTCATGAGACCCTTGGCATCATAAGGTGTTGCTGGAAATACAACTTTCAGACCGGGAATATGAGCAGTCAGCGATGACCAGTCCTGGGAGTGCTGTGCACCATATTTTGAACCTACTGAGACCCTGATGACAACCGGCATTTTGATAATGTTACCGCTCATGGCCTGCCATTTCGGGAGCTGGTTGAAAACTTCATCACCTGAACGGCCCAGGAAATCACAATACATGATCTCTGCGATAACCCTTCCGCCGCACATGCCATAACCTATAGCAGTGCCGACAATAGCGCCTTCAGAGATCGGTGAGTTGAAAAGTCTGTGGTAAGGCAGAGCTTCTGTAAGGCCACGATAGACGGCAAAAGCACCTCCCCAGTCGCGGTTTTCCTCACCCCAGGCTGCAAGCGTAGGATCCTTATAAAACCTGTCAATAATAGCTTCGAAAATTCCATCACGAAGCTGGTAGAGTTTGATTTTGGAAACCGGTTTTCCCTCTTTGTCCTTATAGAATCTTTCTTTTCCCTGGAGCGATTTAACACGAGGGTTTTCGGACATCGGCATCAACACATCAGGAGTCCTCTCTTCCATCTTATCCATTGATGTATTGGAGAACATCATCCTGCCAATTGCATCCGGATTTTTCTTAACATCCAGGAGAGGGGATATCACATTGCTTACTGCCAGTCCAAGGATATTGGTTATCAGTTCACCTGTTTCCTGCCTGATAACATCGAGATTATCAGAGGTTGTGATGTCGGCACCGGTAAGTTCATTTCCGTATGAGATTATGGAATCTTCTTTTTGCCAGGCTTCAATCTCTTCTTTCGACCTGTATGATGATGCATCCGAAGGTGAATGGCCGCTTATCCTGTAGGTAAGGGTATCCAACAGTACAGGTCCTTTTTTGTCTTCTATGATCTTCTTTTTACGTTTGAACGCATCTATTACAGCAAGAGGATTGTAACCATCGACACGTTCTGCATGCATCGACTCGGGATTTACACCTGCTCCGACACGTGCGAGGATGCCGTAACCCATGGTTTCCCCCATAGTCTGTCCGCCCATTCCATAAAGGTTGTTCATGAAATTGAAAATGAGAGGAAGCCCACCTTTATAATCCCCGTCCCAGAGAGTTTTATACTGGTCCATTGTGGCAAAACAGATTCCTTCCCAGACAGGACCGCAGCCCATCGATGCATCACCGATATTAGCTACCACTATTCCGGGTTTCCTGTTTATCTTTTTATAAAGGGCGGCTCCGACTGAGATATCGCCTGAGCCACCTACAATTGCATTGTTAGGATATATGCCGAATGGAGTAAAAAATGCATGCATCGAACCACCAAGACCTTTGTTAAAGCCATTTTCCCGGGCAAATATCTCAGCCAGTGCGCCATATAACAGGAACCGGATTGCCAGGTCCTTAATATTTCCCTGGAAATCCTTTTCAACGACTTTAAGCGCTGAACCGCTGAAATACGTTCTCATTATAGAATAGAGATTATCCTCATCGAGTTTATTAATAGCTGATAATCCTTTTGCCAGGATCTCGCCATGGCTTCTGTGTGAACCGAAAATATAATCATCGATTCCCAGGTTATAAGCCATCCCCACTGCCGAGGCTTCCTGTCCGATTGAAAGGTGGGCAGGCCCCGGGTGGTTATATGCAATCCCGTTATATTCATTCTTGGTCTTTATCAGGTTCAGCATGGTCTCAAATTCACGTATGATCACCATGTCGCGGTATATCCTCAGGAAATCCTCCCTGCTGTAGTTTTTCTTTTCGTCAATAATTGTCTTATTGTACTGGTTTACAGGTATCTTACCAATTTCAATGAATTCGGGTTTCCTTACAACCTTCGGATTTATGTTCTGGCTTTTTGGCATTGTTATTAGGCTTTTGTCTGAATGTCTGTATGTCTGAGTGTCTTTATGTCTGTATGTCTGAGTGTCTGAATGTCTTTTTAAAACACAGTTTTTCGGCAGATTAATAGCTGAAATTTTCAATTTGATTTTTAATCTCTTTGAGGAACAGTGTAGCAGGTCCTCCGTCGATAGCCCTGTGATCGTATGTCAATGAGATCCCTATGACGGGTATGAAGCCGAATACATTGTTTCCAAGATCTGCAGGTCTGCTGATAATCGTGCATACACCAAGTATCCCTGCCTGGGGAAGATTTATTACCGGGGTAAACATCTCAACTCCGTAGTTGCCGAGATTTGAAACCGTGAAGGATGCTGCAGTGCTTTTTATAAGCTCAGGGTCGATGTTTCCTTTGCGGCATGCTTCTGCCACCGATTTAAGTTCTTTCGAGAGAGTTTTGATATCCATGGTGTCGGCGTTTTTCACTGTTGGGACCATAAGTCCGCGTGGCGTGTCGACAGCAATTCCGAGGTGGACCCTGTGGAATGTCTTTATCGTTTCACCGAGGAAATGAGAATTTGCCTCCGGGGATTTTTCAAGCGCTCTTATTACACACCAGCATACCATATCGTTGATCGTAATATCGTTTTTCTCCCTGCCGGCAGCGATCCTCTCCTTGATCTTTTTCCTTGCCTCGAGGAGTCTCCGTACATCAGCGCTCATGTGGTGGGTCAGCTGTGCAGAATTCTGCAGTGATGAGTGCATTGCTTTGGCGATTATCCTCCGGACGTTGGTTACAGGCTGTTCTGAAAATTCATTCCCTGATCTGGCAGTGGTCTTCTTTACAGATACAACCCCTGCTATGGCATTTTCCACATCAGTCATTACGATCCTGCCATTGGGACCGGTACCTGTGATATCAGAATAGTTTAATCCTTTTTCATCGGCCAGTTTCCTTGCCCGTGGCGATATTCTTATTTTTGAATCAGATACAGCTGAGGATTTCGCGGAAACTTCATTAACATCAGGACTTTCTTTTTTCACTGCAGGAGCGGATACTGGTTTTATCCCTTCTGCACCCCCCGGCATATATGAGGAAGTCTCTTCACCAGGCTGACCTATTACGGCGACATTAACTAGCACCGGAACCTCAGCGCCTTCATCAAAGAATATGTCGAGAAGGATACCCTCTGCCTGGGATTCCAGTTCAAAAGCAGCCTTGTCGGTTTCATAGGAGAAGAGAAGGTCGTTCATTGCTACTTTGTCTCCTTTGTTCCTGTACCATTTTGTTATTATGCAGGTTTCAACTGATTGTCCCTGTTTCGGCATTATTACCGGTGTTGCCATATTGAAAATTGTTACTGTTTAATGGTTGCTGTTTGCTTGTTTTTCTTCAGACCCGGGTGGTTTGGTTTTCTTTCTTCCATCCGGTTTGTTCTCCTGACGGGAATATAAAATAATCTGGTTAACTTGTTATAATAAGTATAAGTAATATTTAAATAGCTAATTTATATATCATTAAAAATCAGAGGATACAAAAATAAATAAAATAACTTGTATTTACAAGTAAAAAATAATATATTTACAGAAAATTATTTGGAAATGAGTCCTGTCAGGAATATTCCACAGCATAAAAAGCTTTACGAAATTCTGCGCAAGCACATTACAGATGGTGTATACGGTGAGGGAGACCTTCTTCCTTCAGAAAATGAACTGTGCCAGATTTACGGACTGACGCGTCCCACAGTGAGGCAATCGTTATCAACACTGGCAAGTGACGGTTATATAAAAAAACACCAGGGGAAGGGAAGCATTGTCAAGCACCTGACACACGAAATAGGAATACTTTCTGTTTCAGGGACGACTTCTGCAGTTGGTGACAGGAACCTTAAAACCAGGATTATTGTCAAACCGGTACTTATTCCCTGGGATAAGAATTTCATGTTTCCACTTTCTGATCTCGAAAGGGAATCGGGCTGCATTTATATGGAACGGCTCCGCCTGCTTGATGATATACCTATATTCTATGATATCAGCTATATAGCAAATATCAACCTGCCACGAATAACTTCCAGGCAGTTTGAGAACAGGTCGCTGTTCAAAATACTGAGAGAACATTACCAGATTGAGATAAAAGGAGGAGAGCAAAGGATTAAAGCGATACCTGCATCTGCCAGGATAAGTAATTTCCTTCACCTGAAAAAAGGAGAGCCTGTATTACATCTCGAAAGAAAGATGGAGACAAACAACCCCGGTCTTTACCTGTATTCATCAATATTCTGCAATACAGGGAAATATTCTATCTTCGGAAGGTTTTAATACCCGACATAATTCTTGTTATATATGAAAAGGAGGGAAATGATCAGATCTGCAGCTGTTCTGGCTGCAGCCCCGCTGCTTTCAGGAAATGTTATTGACAATATTTGTATTCCCGCTGCTTCAACAGCATCACCTTTGCCTGTGAAAAAATTCGGGGATGGACGTGACTGGTTCTTTGAGAAGAGATACGGGATGTTCATTCACTGGGGATTATATTCAATACCTGCCTGGCATGAGCAGCACCAGTGGAGGGCAAGGGTCCCAAGAGCCGAATATGTAAAATTTGCGGAAAAGTGGAACCCGGTGCGGTTCGAGCCCGCAAGGTGGCTGGACCTGATGCAGGAGGCAGGTATGAAATATATTACATTTACGACAAAACATCACGACGGATTCTGCCTTTGGGACACTGCTCTCACATCCTTTAATACCATGAATACGCCTTGCCGCCAGGATATACTCGGCAGACTTTCAGAGGAATGCCATAAAAGAAAAATTCCGCTTTGCTTATATTATTCAATTGCAGACTGGAACCACCCCTCTTACCCGAACCAGGGCAGGCATCATGAGCTTCCCGCACCTGAACCCGGTGATAAGCCTGACTGGGATCGTTATTTGGAATTTCTTAGAGGGCAGGTAAAGGAACTTTGCAGCAACTATGGAAAAATAAGCGGTTTCTGGTGGGATATGAATGTCCCGCAGCATAAAGATCCGTCAATTAATGAGATGATCAGGAAGCTTCAGCCTGATGCAGTGATAAACAACAGGGGCTTTGATGATGGTGACTTTGGAACCCCGGAACGCGATTTTGATGCAGCCACTGCAGAAGCGGGTGAACTGAAGAGTCTGACAGAGGCATGCCAGTCGGTTGGCATGGAGAGCTGGGGATACAAGTCTGATGAGGACTATTATTCCGATTTTCACCTCCAGGGAAGCATTGACCGTTACCTGGCAAGAGGAGCTAATTACCTGCTGAATGTTGGTCCTGATGCTACAGGTATTATTCCCGAAGAATCTGCATCAATACTTAAACGGCTCGGTAAATGGTATGCTTCTGTAAAAGAATCCCTGGAGGGCGCTGATCCTGGACCCGGACTTATTTCCGGGAAGGATGTTCTTGTGACACGCAGGGGGGATGTTATTTATATTCATTTTCATAAAAGCCCGACAGGCTCAGGATACAAATTAAAACCTTTAGATGTACTTCCTGCCTCTGCCATACTACTTAATAATGGCAAACCAGTTGAGACTATGGTAAACCTTTGTCCCAGCGATCACCAGGAGCAAAAGCCTTATCTCAGGATCAGGAAACTTCCGGTTAACAGGATGCAAGGAGAGGTGCTGGTTGTAAAACTTGAATTCGGACGTTCATTATTTAAAAGAAAAATTTAATTTTATCTGGCTTTAAGAGACAATACCAAATATAAATAACCCTAAAATCAAAAAAATGGAAAATAAGAAAAAGCAATGGTCAAGACGACAGTTCCTGACTGCAGCTGCTGCCGGCACTGCCGGAATAGCTGTTCTGCCGGTTCTCTCCGGATGCACTTCAAAACCTGCTGATGGAACTATTCGCCTGGGTATTATCGGATTAGGCAGGCAGGCAATGTTCCTCATGAGCGGCTTTATTCAGCTGCCAGGTGTATCAGTTGTTGCCGGCTGCGATGTTTATGGAATCAAGAGGAAAAGGTTCGAAAAAAGAGTGACCGATTTCTATACCAAGGCAGGAAAAGAGGCAAATGTCGTTACGTATGAAAAGTACCAGGATCTCCTTAAAAGGAAGGATATCGATGCAGTGGTCATAGCCATTCCTGATCATGCACATGCCATGGTAGCTATTGCTGCATGTAAAGCCCATAAGGATGTTTACCTTGAAAAACCGATGACTTTCACCATTAAAGAAGGGCAGGAGCTGAAGAAGGCAGTACGTGAGAACAAGATCATTTTCGGACTGGGAAGCCAGCAGCGCTCAAGTCCTGAGTTCCAGCATGCTGTTAAGCTTGTGCAGGGAGGTACCCTCGGAGCTATCACCAAGGTGAATGCATATGTCGGAGCTCCTCCAAAACCTTACGACCTTCCTGTAGAACCATTGCCTGCAGACCTTAACTGGGACCTCTGGCTTGGCCCTCTTCCCGGCAACATACATTATAACAACCAGCTTGATCCTCCTATATCACTTGATCCTCCGAAAGATGAAGAATTCTGGGGAGGCTGGAGATGGTATAAGGAGATGGGTGGCGGTTTTACAACCGACTGGGGTGCCCATATGTTCGATATAGCACAGTGGGGACTTGGAATGGATAAAAATGGTCCAGTTGAAATATCACCCATCGGTGATGGAACTGAATTCATTATGTGGAAATATGCTAATGGAACAGTAATGACTTCAGAGCCTTTTGATGAAAAGATGACAAAAGGTGTGAAATTCTGGGGTGAAAAAGGATGGATAGAAGTGGCAAGAGGCTATTTCAATGCCTCAGATCCAACCTGGATGCCGCCTGCAAGTGCGACAACCAACGATGGACCTTATGAAACAAGGATACCTCATCAGGCTAATTTCATTGACGCAGTACGCAAGCGGATAGATCCTGTGGTTCCTGTTGAAATTGGCCACAGCAGCTGTTGTGTCTGTACACTTGGGAATATCGCATGTGAGCTGAAACGAACTGTAAAATGGGATCCTGCTGCCGAGTCATTTGTAGACGATACGGATGGAGCTGCAACAAAGCTGATGCATTACGAGTACCGCAAGCCCTGGAAACTGACCTGAGAATGTCCGGGATTAAAACATTGGTGCTGTTGCTTTTAATGTTCCTTTTTTCATGTGCGGAGAGAGAGAACAGTGAAGAACAGCTTCGGTTCCATAACGGTAAATTCAGGATCGTTCAATTCACCGATATTCACTTTCAGTACAACTCCTACAGGTCCGACAGCGCACTTGTCCTGATGAAGAAAGTCATTGAAAGCGAGAGACCCGATCTGATCATGCTTACCGGCGATATTGTATGTTCAAAGAATACAGGCGAGGCATGGCTGAAGCTTACCGAAGTGCTAGTTGATGCTGGTGTTCCATGGGGCGTAACTTTCGGCAACCATGATCGCGAATATGAACTTACCAACAAACAGATACTGGAAACTATCCGGACAGTCCCAGGTTGTATTACCGTAGATGGTCAGCCAGGGGTGGTGGGAACCGGAAATTATATCCTGGAGATCAAAGCAGACGGATCTGATAAAACGGAAGCTCTGATCTATTGTCTGGATTCTCATTCAAGCTTCAGTTCTGAGGAAGCTCTCGGGACTTATGAATGGATAGACTTCAGCCAGATTGCCTGGTATCGTGACCGGAGCAGACAATTTACAGCTTCAAATGGAGGAAAACCTCTTCCTTCCCTTGCATTTTTTCACATTCCACTTCCAGAGTATAACGAGGTTGCCGGCCGGGAGGATACTTATGGTATTTATAAAGAAAGAGTATGCTCACCCGATCTTAACAGCGGGTTATATACGGCAATGCAGGAATGCGGAGATGTGATGGGTATGTTTGTGGGTCACGACCATGACAACAACTATATCGGATGCCTGAGAAGGATTTGTCTTGCCTACGGAAACGTCTCTGGCAGGCAGTCTTACGGGAAGATAGGACGAGGGGCAAGAGTCATAGACTTGTACGAAGGAGAGCGCCATTTTGACACATATATTTTGAAGATGTACGAATGCGACCGCGATAAAGATATATGGGAGGCAGCTCAGGACAGAACTCCGCAATTTTTTGTCACCTTCAGGGATTCTGTCCTTCTTGCACCTGCACTGACCCGGAGCCCTGGAAATTGATGTGATCCTCAATCTTTAAACACCTTATCGAGGAAAGCTGTCATATATTCTGCCGTCTGGCTGAACCACGGATGGAACAGCCAGAAGGGGTGTGGCGTAACGGGTATAGTGTGAACCTCGGTGTAAATATCATGTTTATTCAATATAGCAATAACACTGTCGCGGCCGGCATGAAACCGCGGCAGTGCGCTGTTGATGAACAACATGGGAGGTGTGTTGCTGCCGGCATAGATCAGAGGAGAGGCTTCGATCCATAATTTCGGTTTTTCCTTGTATGTTGCACCAAACCAGTATGCCCCGGCAGAGCGTTTTGCAGGGTCATTATCCTTTGCACTTTCATTGGGATCGGTAAAATCAAGGATGCCATCTATGTCTATGATAGCCTGTACTTTAGATGAAACAGAAAGATATCCTTCATCTCCTTCAAATTTTTTGACTCCGTCGGTCATACCTATAAGTGCAGCTAGCTGGCCACCGGCAGAACAACCGGAGATTGCTATCCTGTCAGGGTCAATATTGAATTTTTTTGCCTTCGCACGGACAAACCGTATTGCAGCCTTGATATCAAAAATGGCAGCCGGATACAACGCTTCCATAGACAATCTGTATTCAACGCAGACTGTAACATATCCTTTAGCTGCTACCTGCTGGGCTAAGGGAACCTGCATTCCTTTCGTCCCGGAACGCCATCCACCACCATGGATCATTATCAGGGCCGGATAAGTTCCTGCCTGTTCGGGACGGAAGATGTCCAGATGTAACTCACGCTTACCATAGGGAGTTTCCGGAAGAGTCACATATACCAGGTCACGGATTTCTTTGACTCCTTCAGGAGTATTGTCTTTTGCCGGAACTGCATATGGAAATTCCCTGGCAATCTGCTTTGCAACAATTGAAACCTGGTATGTTGTATCTCTCGGAATAACCTTCTTACCGATCAGGGCCTGCCCGTTCAATATTTCTGAAATACTGATTATGATAAGAGAAAGTGCTAATCCTGATGACTGTATAGATGCTGATTTTTTCATGCTTACCAGTATATGATCAACACTCACGGATTCAATCTTATGAATTCGAAATTATCGAATATTGCCTTACCGGTTCCAAAAGCAAAAAGGCCTGCCCTGAGGCTCAGAAATTCACCAAAAACATTATGATTATAACCAGTCGCATCAAGACTTCTTTCCGCCCTTATCCATTGAGTGCCATCCGCACTGAAATAGAAACTGACCTCATTGTTGTCATTCAGGATCTTCAGAAAGCCGTGAGCCCCAACCTGGTTTCTGACTCTGATCTTGGCATTCTTCTGGACAAAAACGGTAAAGTTATCAGCATCGACGGTTATTCTTACATTGGCGATCTCATTGTAATAGAGGCAAAGCCCTGCTTTAACATCCTTATCTATTGTGAATTCCACCTTAACCTCATACTTCTGACAGTCAGAATTGACCAGGACAGGAGAGCTGTCGTCAAAAGAACTTCCTTCGGCAGTCATTTCAAGTTTACCATTTATAATCTTAAGTCTTTCGGGCTTGTAGTTTTTATAGAACTGCCACTGGAGGCCAGGCTTGCTTCCTGAAAAATTATCCGAAAGTGATGTGCCATCGACTGATGATTTCCCGGCAGGTTTGATTATTTCACCGCCACTTATTACACCCTCAGGAACACGAAACCAGTTATCATTTGTCCATTTTACAGGCAGCATCAGGGTCTGTCTGCCTAAGGTATGAAACGACTTTAAGTATCCATGATACATTATCCACCAGTTACTTTTAATGTCGCTCACAAGAGTTCCATGACCCTGGCTCCACCATTTCTCAGATCGGTTACTGGTATGAATAACAGGATTATACGGTGAATTTTCAAATGGACCTGTTGGTGATTTGGAACGTGCTGACACTACCATGTGGGAGGTGGCAGGACCGGCAGTACCACCTTCGGCGACTGTCAGGTAATAAAATCCATCCCTGAACAGAGCTTTTGGCGATTCAAGGCAAAAGCATTCTGTACTCCATGATTCAGGGAATTTCCATCCTTCATAAACATTCAGTACTTCACCGGCCGTTGATAGTCCATCGCCGGATAACTTAACCATGGCCCCTCTTGAGAGATAAAGATACCTTTGACCATCCGGGGCAACTATATGACCCGGATCAATATATCCCCTCAGTTTCAGATCGACAGGATCAGACCATGGACCTTCAGGAGAATCCGCAGTAACAACCCAGTTAGTGCCTCCAGCCGGAAAATAGACATAGTATTTCCCGTTATAGAAAACAAGATCAGGAGCCCATACCGAACCAACATTTTTGCAGAGAGCATGACTTACTCTTTCCCAATGGATCATATCGGTGGAATGCCAGATAAGCAATCCGGGGTAATAATTAAACGAGGAATTTGTAAGGTAATAATCATTTCCCACCCTGATAACCGAGGGATCCGGATAGTCTCCTGCCAGAACAGGATTACTGTAATAGCCAGCCGACTGTGGTTTGTCACTGACATTTCCTTCCTGGCTTTTTGCCGGTGAGGTGACAATTAATGCTGAAAAGCACAGAATGAACAGTCTTACAATAAACAGTATTTGTTTCATAATTATGCTCTTAGGAGAATTAAAGAATTCTATTTCCATTCAACTTTCAATTCCTTTATCATAGTGGTGGCGCCTCCATTATATTCAATTCCGAATCCTCCATGGCTACCTGGTTCAATCTTCGTCTCGATATTTAATTCGGTAAGCACTTCAGGTCTGTTGGGGATTTTATAATATTCAGCCGGGGTATCAGCATGAGCAATGAGCCTGTTACCAATAACTTTGACAATGATATTACAAGGTGTTCTGTAGCAGCTTGTGGTAACCGGTTTACTTATTTCTGTGGCTTTCCCGTTGTCATATTTCACGAACATGCAATCGACAGCATCTCCGTATTTTGTTGTCCGTATAAGGCGCAGAGCATAGCCTGACATTGTTTTTGTGTCGAACTTAATGAGAACATCCATATAAAGATGGGCTACACTGAATCCCTGGCCGGCTGTTTTGCTGGGGGCCACAGTCATTGAAAATTTCATATCTCCGAACTCTTTTCCAACAGGAGTATACCAGAGTCTTGCACTTCTTCCCTGAAGAAGTCCGGTCATGCCGGCAGCACCTTCGGTACCCTCGCCATAAAACCATGCATCCCTGTTGGTTCCTATATTCATTCTTCCCTCATTGGCCGGGGACACTATATTATCCAATGTCCAGAATCCCTCGAGGACTTTAGGCTGATTCCTCGTTGGCATATTTCTGAAATCAGTCTGGAGAATATTGCTGGCAGTTTTAATGTCTTTGACAGAAACAGGCTTTTTAGTCACGACCGATTCAGCTTTGCCGGGATCGCAACGTAGATGTTTTGGTTCGACAGAAGCCTTGATATAATAACCGGCATCACCGGCAGTTAATTGATATTCAAGCAACGGAGTGTTAAACCTTGAAACAGCAACCTCAATTGGATTAAGGTCATCAGGACCTGTGCATCTGTACCATGTAACCAGCGACTGGTCTATATATTTCATGTCAAGCTTATAACGTACAGTAAGTTTTCCTGTCTTTGAAAGAACTATCTCCGGCGATGATATAAATACTGGAGGATCCATTTTTGACGGCATTACAGCCAGGACACAAGCTGCCTGTAAACCGGCATCTGTTGAGGCCATGACAATTACATCTTTCGTTTCGTCATTTACATTGGCAGGGATGACATCACATGTACTTCCATTGTCGCTTACCTTGAGCTCAACAAGAGCCTCCTGATCGGGTGCAACATTCCACGTTATTTTTTCGCCTTTCAGTTCACAGTTTCCGAACCTGTTAACCTTTGCTGTAAGCCTCGCACTATTCTTTCCTGTTTCGATAGTAATTTTCCTTGCCGGATTCATCATCTGTGCAAAAGGCTCATTATCGGACCTTTCACTTAGCTTATCTGAAGCAACCAGTACCGGGGTTATCAATAACTGTACAGGTATTTGTGTATACTTTTTACCATTTTCTTTTTCCGCAGCAAGAACAATATCTCTGATCCCCATTGGATCCCAGTCGTCCTTTCCACACAAGAGATTATAGGTATTATAAATTACTTTCCCTTTATAAGTGAACAGGTAGGCATCAAGAAGTGGTTTTCCGGTAATGTCGACAGTTGAGGAAGGATCATTTTTACCTATAATGGCTGGCTTACCGTTGAAAGTTACATTATACTGATAGTTTCGTGTTTCCTCAGGAGTAATATCCTTCCAGCCCCAGTAGGTTGCCGTTTCAGTTGTCAGACGCGAATCAAGGATTGCTACCTGACCGTTACCTTTTGTAAAGTACTGTTCACCCCTTGTATAGGCCCTGATGTCGCAGTTTATCATTATTACACCTGTTCCGGTGGTGGCGAAAAAAGGTTTTGATGAGTAAAAATCAAAAGTAGAATTCAGGTATAAGCCGGTTGCGCACAGCGCATCGTCAGTGGATTCAAAATGGCATCTGTCAAATAGGACGCGTTTACCGCCTACGAAAGGACAAAGGTTGAGCCTGCTTATAAACCTGGTATTCCTGGCTACTATTTTATCTCCATTACACATAATAAGCTGTGCCTGAACGATTGCTGATGCTCTTTTCGCTCTGCCAAGCTCCGGTTTAAGAGGATAAACCAGATCTACATTACAATAATTGCCAAATGTGATATTTTCTGAGCTGGTTCCGTCGCCTGAAAACCGGAACATTGTAAAATTACCCTGGGAACCGATAGTCTGGCCCCTGTTACAGGCAAGAACAACATTTTCAGCATTTTCTGATAATCCCAAGAATCTGAGCCATGGGCAGTCGATTACCAACCCGAAGGGAGATTGCCCGTTCTTTCCAATGCGGACTGCCGGATCGTCGGGATCGTCGATCCAGTAAACATAGGGGGCGATATAAAGAACCATGGGTTCCTTTTCACTCCCTGGCGACAGGTGTTCGGCAGCCTTATTAATAGTGTTGAAAACATAGGGGTGTTTAAGTGCTTCCTCATCGGAAAGCTGTCCGTCAATAAAAAATGCTTTTGGCCCGAGAACAATTTTCTCTCCTTTATAAATGATATGGTCACCACCAAAGACAATAGGATCTTTTGGATCAAGCGACCTGTAATTATTTAACTGCTGTCCCGAAACAAAGATAAACGGCACAAGCAGCAATGTAAAAAGGACCAAACGTTTCATGATATGTAAGTCTATTATATACAGGCTTTTAAGATATTGAGCCGGTTAGTTTTTTGCACTACTGTTTTTCAAATAGCTTAAAAGGATATTCATATTCCTTATGTATTCAGAGGTCGAAATATAAAGCTGTTCGGAAGTATCACGAAATGGAGATGTATCTGTTTCATCGCCCACATTTGTTGAGGCATAGTCATCTGCAGGTTCCTGTTTTATGCCATCACCTGTATAAGGGTTACTTATAGAAACATGTTTAACGAGCCACCTGTTTTGTGTATCAAGAGACTGGATTACCTGGCTGACCATTTTTTCATCAGGCTTTAGCTGGATAAAATTCCTGGTAAGCTCATAATACTTTTGTGGAGTACCATTTTTATCGAAGTTTTGAATCTTTAAAGGAGAATCTTTTGTTGCTTCTTCAACAGATAATCCTTCAATTCTTTTAAGTTCATTTTTCAACCGGTCGACAGCTATGCGCTGCTTTCCTCCGTAGTGAGCCAACAGCCTTTCGTCGCTATAATCAAAGTAATAATAACCATATTTCACATTTGAGCCTTTCCTGTGAACGAAGATGGGTTTATTGGTCCCCATTTCAATGAATGTTGAATGGGTATACCTGCCATTGTCCGTTTTGTCAGCCGGGAGTTTTACCTTTTCGAGCCAATTAATAGCAGCCGGCACGCCTGACAGGAATTTTTTATCTCCGGTATACTGGTACCAGGTAAGAAGAGTCATCGCATTTTCAAGGGTTGTTGATGGGAGGAGGGCTTTTGGTTCGTATGTTCTTGCGCCGGCAGTCTCAAGTGACATTGTAAGCTGTTGTCCCCAACCTCCGCTGCTATCCTGCGAGATTTTGTAAAAATTCATTCCCCTGATGATCGGATCGAGGAGCCGTTCCTCCCCAAGCGTGAGATAACATTGGATCAGAAAATTCACATTCTCAGCAATAACGCCATCATTAAATGTATGGAATGAACTATAATCAGGGTTTCCGTGATGACTGAAATCATATTTCAAGGGATATCTCTGGGGCCAGCCACCAATAGGATACTGGCTTTCAAGAATGAAACCGATAGCTTTATCCAGGGCTGGCTTCCAAACAGGGTCAAGTTTCTCAAGGTAGATCCTGAGGATGAACCTTGCTGCATTTGATGTAACATCATCATCGAATGTTGAATTACCATAATAATGCTGAAATTCCTCAAGCCGCCAGCCGTTTTTTCCTATCGTGCTGTACCATTGTTTCAGTGACCTGTCGCCTGCAAAATCTATCATATAGTTCCATCCGCCTTCGTGACTTTGACCCCATATAAGAGCTGCTGCCGTCTTTTCTGCAGCATGGTAATAATATTCATCTCCGGTTGCCCTGTATGCATCGAGAAAAAGATGGCCCATGGCCACTGTACCTGGATTCTGAATCCATATCATTGTTTTATATGCCTCCATCTCACCCCATCTTCTCGAAAGATCCGGAAGATAGTACCATACATAACCACCGTTGGTGCTCACAGTTTCTGTCATGAATTTTGTTGCTGCCATCATCGCCTTTTCCGCCTCATATTTCAGGTCGCTTTTCTGACAGTATGCAGGTTGAAATGAAATGAATAAGATGAGAACGGCAAGGCAGGAAAATTTTACTGTTTTATACATGATATAGTGTATATATACAATAGTATAAGTTAAATCAGAATTTGATAAAATCGGAAGGAGAGAGGGGAGTTGTCGTTATTCTGACTTTATATATCATTCCTTTGAACCATGAAACCAGGTTCTGCCTTACCCCTATGGAAGTTTGACCTGTTTTTAATGGAGTAAGGATAATATTCCCTTCCAGCTCCTTAATACCATTGACATATGTTGTAAGTTTTCCTTTATCAATAACATAAGCCACATGATACCATTGGTTCAGGGGATGGAGCAGTTTAGGTTCGATAAGTGTGCATTGCTGATCTGCTGTTTTTATGAATGCGTCGAAGTACCAGTCTGTTTGTGTAGCCCTGAGTTCCAGTAGCACCCTGTCACCCTGGGCTTCACCTATATGAAGGAAGCGCTGCTCAAAGTTTCCGCCAGATGGTTGGAAGATCACTTCAATTGTAAATTGATCAAGTCCCGCAAGTGGCATACTGTCGAGAAAGATTGCATCAGAAGAACCGTTAAAGGCAACAGCTTTGCCATATTTGCATTCCTGTAGAACGGGTTTCCCTGCGATCGTAACACTTTTAGTATTATTTTCGATCAATTTGCTGGTAATAAGATCAGTAATCGGATTATTAATTTCCTGTATTTTTTGGCTCATGACTTGATGATTTGTTAAAACAGCAAAAATAATGCTGAAAATTGTGAGAATATATTTCTTGTTCATTAGATGATGTTACAGATGATTGCAAATTATAAAAAAGAAAGTCTACTTCATTTTTCTGACAGTTAAAAAAAGTCAATATAAAAAAGATAATCCGTCAAATGGTTGACGGATTATCCTGATATTAAAATTTTCTATGGATTCTATTATTGTTGTGCGAATCCATACCCGTTCGTTATTTTGCCATTCGACTTAGAAATGGTTGTGGATGACAATGGCCAGAAGTAACGAGGTGGTACAATAGATGAAACGTACTCATCAGAGTATCCCCTCCAGATATTTGTATATTCACCGGCATTTGCGACAATAAGAGATCCCCAGGCTGTTTTTGTATAACCAGCGGTAACCAGTGCTGCAGCTTCTGCTCCTGCCGGATCAATATACCTGAAAAGACCCTGGATAGCCAGGTTTCGAGTCCCTGATGTTGCTGTATAGGCGGGCCATGCATCACTGTTTCCGCGCCAACCTGGGAAACGGACAGGCCATGTAGCATCCCCTTCGGCAACAGTACACTGAGTGGTCAGCATTTTAGTAATACTATATGGAGCCAGGCCGATATCCACCTTTTTTGTATAGATGAAGCTGGAAATAGTATTTCCATTTGGAAAAGTATAATAACCATTGGCTGTCAATCCATTCACCATAGCAATCTGGATGTCACGTCTTTCTTTTATTTTTTCAGGCAACTTCCCTGTACGGATCAGGTCATAACGTGTGAGTCCTTCACCTGCAAGTTCAAGTTTTCTCTCCTGCAGAATGGCTTTTTTCAAATCGTCACCTGATAATGCGCTGATGTAGTCTGTGACCATTGTAGTCTGGTCCGCTGTACTAAAGGCACGGCTTCTTACTTTTGTCAGTTCTGTTTTGGCAGCTGCATCATCCCCTAGTTCAGCATAGACCTCAGCAAGCATAAGTATAACATCAGCCATTCGCATTTGAACCACGTTGATGCCAGACTGACGTTGGGCAAGAGTATATGGAATTGCCATGCGGCTTTCGTCTATCTTATTATTTGCCAGTCCACCCTCACTTTTGTTTCCCGGTTTGAAGCTTATGATCTTTTCAGAGCATGCTCCGGAGTTAGCTGTGACAGCAACTGTAACATCGCGGCGTTTGTCACGCGGGTCATAATCACCATAATAGAAGGAAGCATAAAAGCGGCTTTGTCCATAAGATTTGCAGGGATATGCATTACTGCCACCTCCGTCTGAAGGCCTGCCAAAAGAATATGAATAATCTCCATTAAGTGTCTTGGTGACACCAACTTCGTACAACGATTCAGAACTTACCTTATAGTCCATAAGATTCTGGAAATGATACTGGAATGGATTATTGAAACTTGCTGTACGTGGGTCGGTGGTTATAAGAGTAGCAGTTCCTGGATTCTGAACGCAATATTCCAGATAGGTTTTTGCAGTTTCATAATATTCCTGATAGTTGGTTAGTCGGACATACTTGGCATTCCATTTTTCTATACCTAATTGATTAAACGTAGCATCTCCGTAATCGAAATCAGTACGGCAAGTACTCCATCCACCTGCAAATAAACAAATTCTTCCGATTAAAGCCTGGGCAAAAGTACGCGAAAAACGTTCAGCGGTCAGTCCACTTTCACCAATGCGATACATTAACGGTTCAACTTTTTTCAGATTCTCTATTTCACCATCATAAACTACAAAGCGGGAAGTCAACCCGGTACTGTCTGTTTGACTTGCTGAAGTAATAGGTTTGTCAAAATAAGGAACATCACCGAATAATTTGATCAGGGTAAAATAACTAAAGGCACGAAATACTGCTGCTTCACCATAAAGCTGGGTCCAGTTGTTGGTTTTCCCTTCAGCAACAGCAGTTTGATAATCTGCATTTTTTGCAATTGCCTCCATAACAATATTAGCACGGTTTGCAATCTGGTAATAACCAGCCCAGGAAGATACAGCATTAGCAAGATCGATTGATGGTAATTCTTCGGGATAGAGCTCTTCCGGGACATGACGTCCAAGCTGACTGGCATATGCTTCAGGATGGCATTCAATATCGGAACCAGTAATCTCAAAATCATAAAAATGACGATAATAAGCACCGATCCACACGTTGTACATACCCATTAATACCTTTTGTGTTTCACTGGGAGAAGAAAATACAAAAGCCTCATCGACTTCAGAGACTGATTTCACGTCGAGGAAATCTTCGTTACATGATATAGTAAAGTATATTAATGCAACTACTATGATAATTAATAACTTCTTCATTGAAATTAATTTTAAATAATTAAAACTCGATATTCACACCAAATGTATAGGCACGTGCGCGAGGATATGTACCCCAGTCGAGCCCAACCGTAGGATATGTCGAATTGTTAAGATTTTGCTGGGTATTCAACTCCGGATCAAGGCCGCTGTAATTAGTAAATGTCAGAGCATTGTAAATAGTACCATAAACGCGTACTCTGCTAATTTTTACTTTATCAAGCCAGGCTTTTGGCAAGGTATAACCCAATGTCACCGTATTAAGTCTTAAAAATGACCCATCCTCAATACCATATGAAGAAACTACTGGCGTTTCATTGAATGGCAGGTTCATTGTTGCATTTACGTTAAGCGAATCAAGTGCCTCCGGATCATGAATGCGTACCAGCTGGCCATTCTGAATATCGTAAATCTTATAAGCTGTTGACAACTCATCGAAACGGTTTCTATAAAGTTGTGCTTCTTTTTGACCAAAAGAACCAGCCAGTTTATTGGCATTATAGATCTGACTGCCATAACTCCAGTTAAAATTGAGGGCAAAGTCAAAACCTTTGTAGTCTCCATTGATGTTAAACCCTCCAGTATGTTTGGGATTCATATTACCAATAACCGTGATATCGAAATCATTTACTACACCGTCAGGTACCCCAGCCGGGCCGCTGATATCTTTAAATTTGACTACACCCGGATAAGCTGACTGTCCTGTTGGTTTATACGCTTGAGTACCATAAATTGTAGAGGTTACTTTATTGTCAGGGACATCTGTTTTCAAGGTATATTGATTATTAACAGGGTTGTAAGTAAAATCATCTGTTGTGTACCAGCCATCGTAAATAAATCCACGAACCTGGCCTACTGGTTTGCCTACTTCAAGAATATAATCTCCGTTGCTAGGTGACATTACTGTAGAATTCCACATACTGTTATACTTACCGTTCACACCTGGTGCGAGTTCATCTACCTGCCCCTGATTTAAGTTAATGTTAAAGTTCACACTGAGGTGGAAATCTTTTGCTTCTATTATATGTGCTCCTAAAGAAATTTCAATTCCTTTATTACTTGTACTTCCAATATTGTCGTAAGTAGTTGAAAAACCAGTAATTGCAGAAATTTCAGTTAACATCAACAGATCTTTTGTCGAATTCTTGTATAGTTCAATTGTACCAAAGACTCTGCTTTTTAAGATTGCAAAATCCAAACCAAGGTTACGGGTAATGGTGGTTTCCCATTTCAGGTTAGGATTGGCAAGTGTATTTGATGCAGGTATATAGGCACTTTGTATTACTTCGTTCATTGAGTATTGTGCATTGGTTTGAGATTTCCATTTCATTGTCCACAAGTCAGCACTAATACCATCATTTCCAACAGAACCATAGGAGAATCTCAGTTTCAGATTATCAAGCCAGCTGATATTTTTCATGAAAGATTCTTCAGAAATTCTCCATGCGAGGGCACCTGCAGGGAAATATCCCCAACGGTTGCTTGGAGAGAACCTGGAGGAACCATCAGTTCTAAATGTGACAGTTAATAAATATCGGTTAAGCATAGAGTAATTTATACGTCCGAAGTATGAGAGCAACCGACTTGGGGTTCCGACATTAGATGATAAACTATGATTTGACCCTGGGCTAGCCGGATCATGATAATATTCACTCATAATACCAAAAGCACGATCTGCATCGAACGATACAGGGAACTTATCTCCGTACACCTCGGACCAGGCTGAAGCTGAATTGGAAACTTCATAACCAGCCATAACATTTAAGGAATGATTGGATCCAAGACCTGGTATTTCGTAGAGAAGTGTATTGGCCCAACGCAGGTTCCATCCATTTCTTGACCTTATTCTGGCGTCACCGGCATAGGTTTTGTTTCCATCCTGATCTAAATATAGTTTAGCAATAGAACCCTGCCAGGTATTGATTTTTTCCCAGTAATTGGTCAATCCGAATTCTGTTCTGGCTGTAAGCCCTTTTAGAACATTCCAGTTTAATGAAATATTGGTACGTAGAGAAGTAAATACATCCTCATTTAACTGATCCTTTATGCGGGAAACCGGATTGTATAGATCCTGCAAAATATCATCATACATACCAATCGGGATATTTACTTTATCATTAAGCTCTCCAAGTATATCTGTAGTAGCAATTGGTCGGAACATATATGCTGAAGATAGTATTGAGCCCTGTCCGTTAGACACATTCTCATTGCCACGGGTATTGGTATTCGTATATCTTGTATCAAAATTAAAGTCAAGCTTTTTACCAAGTTTCTGATCTAATTTAAAAGAAGCATTAATCCTTTCATACCCTGAATTTATCTTCATACCAGAATCGTCAAGATAACTACCTGATAATAAATATTTTGTTTTTTCATTTCCGTTGGCGATACTTAGATTATGGCTTTGAGAAAATGAGGATCCATAAACTTCTTTCTGGTAATTCTGAGCATTTACATTTTTATAATGATCGATACCATCAGAATTACTGTAAGTCGATTCATGTCGGCCTATTGCCCACAGCCTCTCCCACGCTTCTGCATAACTATCGCTATTTGCAGCAGCATATGCCCAGTTGTAGGCAATGTAATCATAAGCATCCATTGTTTCCAGGTACCTGGTAGGCTCGTTAAATTGTCCGTACCCACTATAGGTTATTGTCATTTTATCAGCTTTGGCTCCCTTAGTTGTTACAAGGATGACACCGTTTGCACCTCTTGCACCATAGATAGCTGTTGAAGATGCATCTTTCAAGACTGAGATACTTTCAATCTGATCGCCAGGGATGTCACTTATTGAACTTGACGGAAATCCATCAACAATATAAAGTGGCTCATTGCTTTGAGATATGGATCCGCCACCACGGACGCGTATAGATATTTGAGCGCCGGGGCGTCCGTCCTGTGATGTGACCGTTACACCAGGGAGTCTGCCAACCATAGCTTGTGCGGCATTGGAGACGGGCACAGAGGCAATTTGTGAACCACTCACTGATGCTACAGCACCAGTAAGGTCACGTTTTTTTACAGTACCGTATCCAATAACAACAACCTCACTCAACGCCGTTGCATCTGATTGCAGGGTAATATTCAATACAGAATTATTGCCGACAACAAATTCCTGAGCGACATATCCTATAAATGAAACCACAATGATGCTTGAGGCAGATGGAGCGGAGATAACAAATTTCCCGTCAATTCCTGTCATTGTTCCGGTTGTCGTTCCCTTTATTACAATATTTGCTCCGACAACAGGCTGGTTATCAGTGTCAATTACCTTACCGGTAACATTAACCTGTGCTAAGGCATTACTGCCTAATAATAACAGAAGAGCTATAATCATAAATAGCTTCTGCTTTAAAAAAATCTCTTTAATCCTCATAAAAGTCAGTTTTTGGGTTAAAATGCAATTATCTAAAACATATTAATTAGTTTTTTAAAAAGTTTGCATTGGTTTCATATGCAAATGTAAAAATAAAGTAATAGTAAATAAACAAAGATAAAAATAAATTTAATATAAATAAAAGAAAGATATGTGTAACAACAGGAATCATATAAAATGAGATACCTGGTGTTTAGATCTCCGACTGGAAATATTACTATCACCGGGTTGAAAATTGACAGCTTATGAGTTTATTAAAGCGGTTCCAGGAATGGGCATAAATCTTCCATGCTCCATATTTAACTTTAAGAACGGACCGAATGATTTAAATCAATCCCTTTCTGGTAAACAATTAATAGAATGTGGATTAATGGAACAATTATTTAATTTTAGTTCCATTATTCTGACAAATTTTCTTTTATGAAGATCGAAGCCTTCCGTCCTTATATGCTGTTCATTCTCCTGACCTTAGGATCAGGATAGCGTCTTCCCATCCTTCAGGTGGTGTCATTCTGCGATCCTCTCCCTGTTTGAACTGACCTGCAGAAACTTCACTCCCAATACGAGGATCAAACCAATATGCTATGGCTGACTTCAGTAAGATATTTTTTATCCTGGCTCCTGAATTATTTGAGAAATAGGCCAGCGCCATATTCCCTGGAGCTGTAATAACAGCTGTTCTCAGGCTATCACCATCGCCGGTTCGTCCAATCAGAATTTCGTCATCAGGGATCCACTCAGACCATTGATGCTCCAGCAGAAACTTTTTTGCCACAGATGCAAACTGAGCAACACCAGGAAAATCAAGTGCCTGTTTCCATGTATAACCACAGTTATAATCACCACCGTTTCCACGCATTGCCCAAACAGGCCCTGCTCCATAGGTGTGTCCTGCGCCACCGGCAAAGAAAGTATGGTATATCTGTCTGCGTACCATAACAGGCGTTACCCAGCCACAAACATGACGATATGATCCATATTCATAGGAACCTTCGAGAAAAAGAACCGGTTTTACAGGCTTTTCAAGATGGTATTCACCCAGCATTACGGAGTGCACTTTATCAACCTCTCTCCAAACTTCCACTCCATTTGCAGCAAGCCAAGCATCCCCGTGAAACCATTTCGAAGAATTGACAGTTGCATCTCCATCAGGGTGGTAGGTGATGAAGACCTTTTTCCATGCAGGGTCAACTGTATTCCAGGATGGTTGCTGGCCCGTAACACCATGTACTAAACCTTCAGCCATGGCTCTGAATACAGATCGTTTATCGTAACCTTTGGAATTTGTATTTATCTCATTATCCATTACCTGTGCCTTAGCATCACCTCCAAGTACCCATATTATGTGTGGTTCATGTCCGTAGCGCTTTCCCAGGAAATAGCCATAGGTTCGGGCTTCATCCTCTGTGAATTCTTCGTGCGCCCCTCCGAATTGAGGTGTGATATAAGCCCGACCCCAGCAAGGCAACAGAGCCAGGTACATATTGTGTTTCTTTATGGCATCCACTATATAGTCTACATGGTCCCAATAATCATTAGGAGAGTCAGGACCTCCACCATTGACCAGTAATGGTTTGGATGTTATCGGAGAATCTTCATCCCCGCTAAAAGGTCGGAAACCGTAAGCATCAGTGGCATTATGTGGTCCACTCTTTATTCCTCCTCCGTGCGGATACCAGAATGCAACAGTCTGAATTACAGTAAAGCCCTGCTTCTGCCGTTTGTCCAGATACTCATCTACTTCCTCACGTGTGAGTTGTTGAATCATTCCCCAACCGGTATCTCCGATCCACAGAAACGGAGTGCCATCCGTATGCTGAATAGTATGTCCGTTATTCGAAACTTCAAGGTTTCCATGCTGCCAGAGTGGCTGTGATATCATCTCAGGCTGAAAGATTATGATTAGACAAAGAGTACTGAGAAAGTTTCGTACCATGGTGATGAATGTTTAAAATTTATGTATGTTTTTTAAGAAAAAGACCTGTTCTGAATGCAGAGGTTAAAGAAAAAATCAATAAATTCATATCAAAAATAAACAAAAATAAACAAAAGCAAATATTGATAAAAACGAAATCGAATCGTCATCTTCAATTAATTTTTTGATTTGAACTTATAAGTATCAGGTTGTAAGAAATATATGTTTATAAGGTAATATAAATGTTAATTTAAATAAACCATTAGAAGTGTCTAAATTTAGAAATGTCAAATTTGCTTTAATAGCAATATTGTTTGTCTTTTCCATTGAAAATCTAATTGCACAGAAAGCAACATGGATATGGTATCCTGGAGATTATGATATCTGGCTTGGGAATAAGGTGCAATGCCGTCGGACAGAAAGAGGTACTTTCTTTCCTCCATTCTGGAAAGTTGATTCTCATTATGTTCTTATTGAGTTTTCGAAAACCATTGATTTAGTAACGAATGATACCATCAAGTTGACAGTTGAGGGCAGGTACAATGTTAAACTTGATGGGAAGTTACTTCCAGGCACGCCTGAAAAAGTAATTATACCGGCTGGTAAACACTCAATCAACATAAAAGTGTACAATCAGACAAGTGTCCCTGCTATTTTTGTGGATGGAAGAACCGTTCACTCGGATAATTCATGGCTTGTTACTTTTGAAGACAAAGAATGGATTGATCAATCAGGGAGAGCTTCAGACAATTCGACTGGTACTCTTTACCAGAAAGCTGCCTCATGGAATTTCTGTTCATCTGAAAATCTTCCTTCCCAATACAGGTTGGCAACAAAGCCAATCGCGGTATTGTCGAGTGAAAAGAAAAAAAGCGGTGTCTTATACGATTTCGGGAAGGAAACTTTTGGATATCCCAGATTTCATGGACTGATTGGGAGTGGGACACTTAATATTTATTATGGCGAATCCTCTGAAGAAGCTATGTCAACAGATCATTGTGAGACACTTGATCGTTTGCCAGTAAAAAACAATATGGCATCAGATCTTACGGTTTCTGATTCAAAAGCTTTCCGCTACATCTATGTTGAGAAGGAGAACAGTCTTAATTATGACTCTCTTTCTATGTTATATGAATATTTACCTCTGGAAAACAGAGGCAGTTTCCGATGCAGCGACGAACTTATCAATAGTATCTGGGACATGTCTGCCTATACATTGCAGCTTACAACCCGAGAATTTTTCATTGATGGAATTAAACGTGACCGGTGGATGTGGAGTGGTGACGCATATCAAAGTTATCTGATGAACTATTACCTGTTCTTTGATACTCCTGCAGTCAGCCGTACAACTTTTGTTCTCAGGGGAAAAGACCCCGTAACCAGTCATATAAATACTATAATGGATTATACATTTTACTGGTTTATGGGTATCTACGATTATTACCAATATACAGGAGACAAACTTTTAATTGAGCAATTGTACTCACGGATGAAAAGTATGATGGATTTTTGTCTTTCACGCAGGAATAAGGATGGAATGATGGAAGGTATGCCAGGAGACTGGGTATTTATTGACTGGGCGGACTTTAAAATGAGTAAAATCGGAGAAGTAAGTTTTGAACAATTGCTTTTCTGCAGGAGCCTTGAAACAATGGCATTATGTGCCAACATCATGAAAGATTCTGATAATGCCAGACAATATTCAGATTTAGCTTCAGATCTGAGGTCAAAAATTTTTACTGCATTCTGGTCGGAAAATGAAAATGCATTTATTCATAATCGTGAGAAAGGCGTAAGGAGTTCACAAGTGACACCTTTTGCAAATATTTTTGCTGTCCTTTTCAACTATCTTGACCAATCGAAAACCAAGGCAGTAAAAACGAATGTTCTTCTGAATCCGAATGCTTTGAAAATTTCGACTCCATACATGAGGTTCTATGAGCTTGAATCTTTATGCATCGTGGGAGAAAAGGAAAAAGTACTGAAGGAGATCCGCGATTATTGGGGCGGAATGATCAATCTTGGGGCTACCTCTTTCTGGGAAAAATTTAATCCAGCAGAAAAGAATCCTGATTTTCTCGCTATGTACGGCAGACCCTATGGGAAGAGTCTTTGCCATGCCTGGGGTGCAAGTCCGGTTTACCTGTTAGGGAAATATTTTCTGGGTGTTAAACCAGTCACTCCTGGTTATGAGACTTACTCTGTCGAACCTTTTTTGGGAGATATGGAATGGATTGAGGGAGATGTTCCTGCGCCAGGCGGCAAAATTCATTTATATTGCAATACAAAGGAGATCAGGCTTAAATCAGACACCGGAACCGGATCGTTAAGGTTTAGAAGCCTATCCAGACCAGTCTGCAAAACGGCTATGGTCAAAGAAACCGGGGGAAATACATATGAAATAATAATACCAAAAGGCAAGGAGATCGTTGTAAAATACAGGAAATATGATTAAAACATATAGAACTGCAAATGAGTAATTTATGAAGGTAATTACTGGAGAACCAATGCTGTCTGCTTTTTATTTCGCAATAATGAATTGAACATCATATGTTTTAAGCCATTCAATATCTTCCTTCTTAATATTGGCATCAGTTATCAGATAGTCGATCAATGAAAGTGCACCAAGGCTGGCAAAAGAATTCTTTCCGATTTTAGTAGAATCAGCAACCAGGTAGATCTCATTTGCTGCTTCAATCATAGCCCTCTTAACACAGATATCGCTAATCCCCGGATATGTAAGGCCTGATTTTAGTGCTATTCCTGCTGTCGCCAGGAATAATTTATCTACATGCAGATTTTGAAAAAAATCAGCGGCTTTTTGTCCTGTCAGTGACAATGTTGGGGCTTTAAATTCTCCTCCTGTGACAATAAGATTGATACCTGCCTGAGCACCTAGAATGAGAGAGATGTTAATCGCATTCGTGATAACTGTGAGGTTTTTATATCCGTGTATCAGTTTAGCGATCTCAGTGGTAGTCGAACCTGAATCGAGGATTATAGTGTCTCCGTCATGAATAAACTCAATTGCTTTTGTTGCAATTATCATCTTTTCCGAAAGATTCTCCTGATTCTGTAGGGAGAGGTTCCTTACATTATGATCTATATCTTTCAGATAAGCACCGCCATGTTCACGAATAATAAATCCATCATTTTCCAACCTTTCAAGATCCTGCCTGATAGTTACTTCTGTGACTTTGAATATTCTGGCCAGATCCATGACCTTTGCCTGCCCGTCTTCTCTTATCAGTTCAAGAATTTTATCACGCCTTTGATTAGCCAACATATTGATATGACTTTGATTATTTATATATGGATGTAAAAATAATCAAAAACCATTAAATGTTTATGGGGATATCAGTTTAAAATCGGTGGTATAGGAACCTTCGTTTTTCATTCCACCGAGGGCACTCAGCGCATATTTGATACCATTAACTGCCATTTGAGGTCCATAGGCGTCAATTGTTGCAAGCAGCACCCCTGTTTTTAGCATAGACTGGACTGATGCATCATTGTCAAAACCAACTACCGGAATTTCCCCTGCTTTACCGCTTTTTTTCAGAATGTTAATGACTCCGATGGCCATTGCATCATTGCAGCACATTACACCCTTGATATCAGGGTTTTCTTTATAAATTTTTTCAAATATAGATTCTGCTTTGACGGTTTCCCAATCTGCAGGTACTGATGCGACCAGCTCAAGTTCGTATTCAGCGATTGATTTCAAGAATCCTTGTTTTCTTTGTTGGGCATTTTCTGCTACTCTGAGGCCCTCTATCAGTACCACTTTTGATCCTTTGCTGAGCTTTCTGGCAAGTACATCCCCGACAATTTTTGACGCTGTTTCGTTATCAGGACCAACATATGTAAGATTAACACCTTTCTCTTTCAGTAAAACCTCATCTAGCCTGATGTCGATATTTATTACCTTTATGCCGGTTTTTATAGCTTTGACAATAACCGGAACCAGTGCTTTTGAGTCAATTGGCACTACCACCAGTGCATCAACCTTTTTATTAATCATATCTTCAATAAGCTGGATCTGACCTTCAATTTCCGTCTGGTTGGAGGTTCCAACTGTAATTAATTCAAAACTTTCCATTGTTCTGGCAAATTCCTGGGCACCTTTTTTCATCTCCTTGAAAAAATCTGCCTGAAGAGATTTCATGACCAGTCCTACAACAGGTTTGTTTGGCATAATCTGATTATTAAAGTATTATTTCTGCGCGATATCCACTTGTCACCAGTTAAAAAAAATATCAATGAGGTCAAATTTCAGGATTAAATTTCCCGATAACCCGATTTATCGGATTACAGTAAATCGAATCAAAATGCCTCCTTCAGATGTATTGTAATTAAAAATACCCGGTTTTGCAGGAGCGAGGGATTTAGTCGTCATATTCCAGGTATCGATTACATCCACATTATAGCTTTTCTGACCTTCAAGCTTAATTTCTACCTGGCCTGGTTCATTAACATAAACAAGGTATATCTGTTCAGGTTTTTCAAGGATGAAAATATTGTTTGACAATTGAACAGGCACCAATTCTTTAAAAGGAACTTCTTCCATAATCCTTCTGAGGTAGGCAATACGTTGCGGACTTTCGCCATGAAGTTCACCACCCTTTGACCACCAGATAATATCCTGAGGATGCATAAAAGTTTCACCATGTCCAACATAGCATCCGGAAGTAACACCAATCCAGAACCGCTGGACCATCTCCTTACCAGAGAGTCTGCCCCAGCCCTGGGTAATATTACCTTCATACCGGCACTCATCAAAAATGATTGGTTTTTTGTACTTATTTCTAAACTCAATTCCTTTGGCAAGGTCTGAACTCTGAATACTCGCATGGGTCACCCAGGTTTTTGTATGGTCGTACCAGAGGTGACCGTTATGAATACTCCTCATTCGTTGATATGGGTCTTCCTGTTGAAGTATCAAAAAGAATCGGTCCCAATCATCTAACTGTTTGTTTCCACGGTGGTTTTGTCTTGGAGGAGTCAGCATAAAATCGAATTCATTGGCAAGAGACCACCATACATTATTATAAGCTGCCAGACGAGAGATGGCGTATCTTATATAACGGTCATCGCTCGAGTCATCCATTTCTGAGAATCCCCATCTGTCATATCCATGGAACAGAATCAGGTCGGCCTGAATACCAAGTTTTCCAAGTTCAACAATCTGCTTTTCGAGATGTCTCCAGAAAACCGGATCGAATCTTGAAAAATTGAATGTGCTGTCTTTTTCCCTGATAAAAGGGAACCTGTCAGGCTCATTAGCATTATAAGCATATGATTTTGGGAAAATGCACATTCTTAATTTGTTGAATGGAGAACTGGCAAGAGTTTTCAAAGTCAGTTGCTGCAGGTCCTCCGGTTGGTGTATCCAGGCATAACATGTAGTACCAACAGAAAAATATGGCGTTCCATCCTCATATTCCAAATAATACGTATTGACAACTTTTACCGGGCCATGGTTTCTTTCTTCAGGCTTGATACATTTTATTTTTCCAGTCTTCCCTGAAAGAATGGCTGAATTACTTTTTGTCTGATATATCCAAATACCTTCTTCCCCGGGGCTGAAATGGATAAGATATCTGCCGTCTCCGTCATAAAAACCATTTACCTTAACCTCTTTAAGATCTTTTCTGAAAACTGCTGAAAGTTCAATGTCGGTAAATGGGTTACCTGATGATGGGCCTTTAAGCTCAATTGTAAATATGCCCCACTTCGGAACAGTGTTTTGTTTCTTTTGTGCAGATATTATTGATGTTGAACCTAACATTAAAATACCAATAGTAATGATAACCAGTCTTTTCATTATATTATTAAATATGTTATTGATAGTCAGTACTCGGTCTTTCTGTATTAATATTCTTCAGGAGGGATCTCAATTGGTGAAAATTCCATATCAGTTAACAATTTCGGTAATCCTCAAAGCCATATATGGTTTAAGAGGTAATCTTACTTTCTTAAAATCCTTGTCAAATACCCTGTAATCCGATTCCTGTGATGCCTCAAAAATCTCCGGATAAGAAGTGATTTTCATTTCCCAGGTATCGATTATTTCAACCTTGAACCTGGTACCCTTGACAGGTCTCTTATACCCGAAAGATGAAGACGCATTCCTTATGGGGAGGTTAAATTGCCAGGTGTCATTCATTTCTTTTCCAAAATATATTATGTAATATCCGCTGCCTGCTGTAGAAGTCTTATTATCACGACTTATATCAGCAAGCTGAAGCGGGTTAGGACAATCCTCTACAATTTTTCTCAGAAAAGCAATTCGTTTCCAGCTTGTACCATTAAAAGTTCCGCCTTTTGCCCAGAATATGGTGTCGGTTGCATCCCTGAACATATATGAATCACCGTGTGTCACATAAGTTCCGGCAATAACGCCCATCCAAACCAGATATGTCATCTCTTCAGGACTGTACCTTCCCCAGCGCTGCTTGAGATTACCTTCATAACCGACCTCATCATAGATTATAGGTTTTGAATACACATTGCGTAGTATGGCAGCAGCTCCAAAATTCATAACAGGCGCTTCATCCTGAATACTTATATGTGTAAATTCGGGGTTCCAGTATTCAAAATACTTTGCGGTGCTTCCATGAATGGAGCACAAATGGCTGTAGGGATCAGATTCAGCTGTGGTTTTTGAAAGGAGTTCCCAATCTTTGTGAGTCTTTTCTTTTACAAGGTCCCATTCATTTGCAATTGACCACCAGACATTACGAAAGGAGGATAGACGTGCAGTCAGATACTTTATATATCTTAAATTCAAATCATTTGACATAGCGTCAAAACCCCATCTTCCTTTATCATAGGGATGAAAAAGAATCAGGTCGGCTTCAATACCCAGTTCTTTCAGATCATCAATCCTTTTCTCAAGATGCCTAAAAAAAGCGGGATTGAATTGATCAAAGTCCCAAACTTTTATATCGTTACCATTGGGATCTTTTTTTATTTCCTTCACTAAATAGGGATACAATTCTGGTTCTTCTTTTACAAGGTCATAATTCTTTGGAAACACACACATTCTGACCTTATTGAATCCTGATTCCTTAAGGCTTTTCAGAGTCAATTCCTGCAGTTCATTTCCCATATGTGTCCAGGCATATGCAGTTGTGCCGAAGGGATAATAATGCTTCCCGTCGGCATATATGAAATTATAAGTCCCGTTCACCCTGACAATACCGTGGTTATTTCCTGAAGCAGTTACACATTCAAATGAACCTTTCTTATTATTCAGCTCCGGAATATTACTTTTGGTCCTAAAGCTCCATGATCCTGTTTCCTGAGGCATGAACCTTATCCTGAAAATATTATCCCCGTCATAAAAACCACTTACATTAAATGCACTATCGTTGCATTTGAAAGTTGCAGAAAGCTTGACATCATTAAAATTATTACCCTTAGAGACATATTTATAAGATACTTCAAAACGATCCCATTCCTCAACTTTCTGCTGGGCTGATAAAACCATACAGGAAAGCAGGAAAATAACAGAGTATGCAGAAAAGCTCCTGAATATTTTCATGATTATAATTATTTTCAGAGGTTTATGAATTGGAAAGAGTGATAATTACCAGTCCAATGAGAAAAAGGGAGAACATTGCCGTAAGTAAGACGTTCGTTCCCTTTGGTGCATTTTTAAATTCTTTCCAAACAAGAACTCCCCAGAGGATAGCGACAACAGGAGCAGCGTTGCTAAGTGCATATGAGATTGCAGGATTTGTTGTGCCAGCAGACATAAAGCTTAGAACCATCCCAACCATCCATATTACTCCACCCAGAACCCCTGTAAGGTGATTAGAAATATTTCCTTTAAAATACTCCTTAAAGGCAACAGGTTCACCCTGTACCGGGTAACGCATTGCAACAAGGTTAAACAGAGGGGTACTTATCAATGCGCCAAGGGCAAAGAAAAAGACTCCGGAGAAAGGGGTTAGAGTACCAGAACCCCCGGCTACAAATTGATTATCGAGTGATTTGACAACAAATCCATAAAAGAATGCAATTGTTAGGCCTGCCGCAATTGCAAGCAATATCCCTTTAGAACTTGTTTTATTCTGTCCTCTGACCAACCGTCTGTATGATAACATGCTGAAGTAAATAGCTGCTATAATAAAAGCTACACCTGTAAAAAGCAATACAGGATTTCCTTCAGGTCTACCTTTGTCTATTATTACCAGGATGAAATTGAAGAATATTCCGAAAATCCAGGCAAGTCCTCCGCCTATAGGAAATCCTACAGACATACCGGCTACTGCCATTGCAGCTGTAAGCAGAAGGCTCCCGAGAGTCCAAACAACACCTCCGGCAATAGCATACAAAATACTTGAGGCTTCGGCGCCAGCAATATCTGTAAGAAACGGTCTTCCCTCCGGCCCCATACTGCCGAGAGTAAAGGCTGCAATCAGGGCGGTGATAAAAGTACCCAGAATAAAATCCAGATAAAACAATTCGAAACGCCAGGTTTTTGCTGCCAGCTTCTGGGTATTTGGCCAGGATCCCCAGCAGATCATACAAACGACAAAGCAGCATACTGCTACTATATAGTTATGAATCAGTATCATAAATAATTACATTAGTTGTCTAAAAACAAATTTGTATTACACTTATTCCAATGAACTGTTCTTAACAGATATCCTTGTATCCAGATAAATGTCAGCTATGCAGGTAAAGATCCCATCCCAGGTAATTGACTGTAACTTCCTCGATTATTTCTGCAACATTACCACGTGCCATTGCCACGTGATGCTCGAAGCCATTTTTACACATAAAATTGAGTAACCTTTGTAAGTCCGGAACTCTTGTAACTGCTATACCTCCATCCATTCCATAAGGATCATCTGTAAATTCAGCTTCTCCCAGGTAGGCCTTTATGCAACCATTTACATCATCAGTAGAAATTCTGAAGTATGTTACAGGACCAGCCTTTACTTTACCCTTAACAGCTCCGAAACAATTCTCCGGACCCAGGACAGTGCCAAGAACATCCAGATTTGAAATCTCTATTTTATTCCCAAAGAAGCTTTTTGGGTAATTACTACAATGAGTACAAACGCACATATTGCGGTCATTTCCAAAATTGTTATTCCAGTCCAGCAAAGCAGGTGGTACACCCGCTGCATGAGCAAGAATGAACATGGATATGACACCTGCAATATCAACCTCACAGGCACATGGTATCATTTTTTCACCCAGCATACTCATCGACAGGCAGGTGGCGCAGCCGTAGTTTTTCTGAAGTGATTCCCAGCACTGTATAGCCGCAGCGTCAATCTCATTCTGATTGATCCAGCTCTCAATAGCAATGCCAAGTTTTGCCTGTATAGCTATCTTCGATTCATTGACATGGGTTGGTATCTTTCCATACTCCTTTATTTCTTTTATTTTACTGATTAGGAGGGCTGCCTTATTATCAATTTTCTGTGCTTCTCCAAGGATCTCAGATAAATCCACCGGAACAACAGTAATACCTGAAGCCTGTAATAATTTCTCACTTGCCCTCATGGTCTGAAACGCACCGGGGCGGGCACCTATGGCACCTATTCTTGCATGCTTCAATGCACCACTAACTCTGCATACTGCAGCAAACTTTAGCAGGTCATTTTTAAAGGATTTGCTGTTTAGCTTGCAAGTATGATAAGTTGTATTGGTAAACGGAATGCCATATTGATAGAAGTTGTTGCAGACTGATAATTTACCGCAGAATGAATCCCTTCGGCTTTTTACATCAACTTTGTTATTATCATCATCAACAGCCTGTATCAGAATAGGCAGATTTAGCTCGGAATACTTTAAAGTATTTATTATACCCAGCTCGTCACCAAAATTTGGTAATACTATAATTATACCATCAATTGAGGTTCTCTTTTCGTTAAAGAGTTTTGCACATTTATGGGCATCCTGAATGGTTTCGATAGCGCCAGTAGGTGTTTCTTTTTCAGGCAGGATAACTACATTGAAGCCATTTTTTTCAAGTACTGCAAGGATCTCTTTTCTTCCTTCCTGTGCAAGTTTGTAATTGAAAATATTCCGGGTACCTACAATTACTCCAAATGTTAACTTGTTTTTGTAAGCCATAGTGTTAGTTTTTAGGTTGTTATTAAATTATATTATTGCGCGGTGGATAGATTCTTTCCAACCCTCATAAAGTAAGTTTGCCTTTTCTACAGACATTTTTGGATTAATAAGGTCATCAGCTCTTCGAATTCCGACTGTTTCAGCCAAACTGGACCATCTCTTCATTGCAAGTCCTCCCATCAATACTGCACCCAATGCGGAGGCTTCCTCTACCGGACAGCGGTTTATACCAGCCTGAAGAATATCTGATTGGAATTGCATCAGGAAGTTATTTCTTACAGGCCCTCCATCAACCCTTAATTCCCGGAGTTTTACTCCGGATTCAAGAATTAGGGACAACAGGTCCTTTATCTGGAATGCAATAGATTCGAGAGCAGCACGGACGAAATGTGCTTTTGTAGTACCCCTGTTCATTCCACAGACAAGCGCTTTTGCCTCCTTGTTCCACCATGGTGCACCCAGACCTGTAAAAGCGGGAACAAAATAAACGCCATCAGTACTTTCGACTGAGGATGCAAGTATTTCAGATTCCGATGGAGAGCTTATAAGTTGGAGTTCATCCTGAAGCCATTTTATAGTAGCCCCCGTACAATGAATGTTGCCCTCAAAGGCATATAAGACTTTACCTTCAGCTCCATAAGCAACTGAGGTGACTAGTCCCCTGGGAGGGATCAGGGCTTCTTCACCTATATTAACCATAATTGAAGATCCGGTCCCATAAGTTGCTTTACCCATTCCTGGTGAGAAACACATCTGGCCTACAAGAGCACCATGAGAGTCTCCCAGCACTCCGGCTATAGGTATTTCAGGCAATAACCCGTTCATATCTGTTATTCCAAATACAGAATCGCAGGATAATACTTTCGGAGCCATGCTTATTGGAATATGGAACAGATCAAGAAGTTCATTATCCCATTTCAGGGTATGGATATTAAATAACAGGGTACGTGAGGCGTTAGTATAATCTGTCAGATGGGATTTATTTGCAGTCAGATTCCAAATAAGCCAGCTATCTATAGTTCCGAATAATAAATATCCATTGAGAGCATTGGCAGCTGCGCCTTTTACATTTTCAAGGATCCATCTGATACCACTTGCAGAAAAGTAAGGATTGATTATCAAACCCGTCTTCATCTGTACATCAGGCTCATGGCCCGCTGCAATTAGTTCATCGCATATATTGGCGCCCCTGTTACACTGCCATACAACAGCATTATAAACTGGTTTACCATTTCTTTTATCCCACACAACGACAGTTTCTCTCTGATTAGTCAAAGCTACTGACGCAATATCTGAAGGATTAATCTTACTTTCTTTTATCAGGAGTTCTGCAGCTTTATAGGTATTATTTAATATTTCAATAGGATCATGTTCAACCCAACCAGGTTCAGGATAGAACTGCCTGTGTTCAACGGCAGTACGGGCTATAATAACTTCATTTTGATTGAATAAGATTGCTTTTGTTGCTGACGTGCTCTGGTCGATAGCTAAAGTATATTTCATATTAGACTTTAATATTAAATCCAGATTATTCTTTATTTAGCATCTTTCTCGCTGTGTGGAAAATACCTTCACTGTCGATTCCATAATGTTTGAAGATCTCCAGAGGTGTGCCATTGACAACATCCTCATCAGGAATTCCAAGTATCCTTAAGGGCACAGGGTCGGATTGTGATAGAATTTCTGATACAGCACCTCCGAGGCCACCATATACACTATGTTCTTCGACTGTGATTATCCTTCTTGTTTCCAAAGCAGAAGATTTGATTATATCAGTATCCATGGGCTTAAGTGTGTGCATGTCGACTACCCGCGCTTCTATCCCATATTTCTTAAGCGTAATTCCAGCCTGGAGGCAATGATATACAGTTTCCCCGGTACCAATTATCGTGATGTCTTTACCCTCCATAAGAATATTTGCTTTCCCGATTCTGAACTCAGGATCAATATTCTCATAGACAAGAGGAACAGCATTCCTTCCGACTCTGATATAAGCAGGGTGTGGGTGGTTGATAAGTTCCTGGACCAGTTTTCTGGTCTGGAAAATATCACAAGGAAGGATGATATGAATCCCTGGGAAGGTTCTTAAAACAGCTATATCGTGAAGACTATGATGAGAATAGCCTAGAGCTCCATAGCTTACCCCACCACTGACACCCAATATTTTTACCGGGTTACCCGAGTATACCACATCAAGCTTTAATTGTTCCAGGCTTCTTGTTACATAAAAGCATGCTGGTCCGCAAACGAATGTCTTCTTCCCTGAGGAGGCCAGTCCTGCACCAACCCCGACAGCGTTTTGTTCAGCAATTCCAAGTTCAACAAACTGCCGTGGTAATTCTTTGGCAAATTCATTAAGCATAACTGAACCCCTGGCATCTGTAGTTACCACGACAATATTTTTGTCCATCCTTGCCATTTCAAGTAAGGTGTCGGAGAACATTTTCCTGCATGGGATTGAATTCATTCCTTTTTCACTCATTTTTAAGATCCTTCAGATTTTTTATTCTATCATTTATCTCAGCTATTGCTTCATCAAATTGCTCCATGTTTGGAATCCCATGGTGCCATTTTGCTATCTTTTCCATAAATGAAATACCACAACCTTTTGTCGTATGAGCTATGATAAGTTTTGGCTTGGAATTAAAGTGATTAAGAGATCTGAAAGAGCTGACAACCTCCTCTAAATTATTCCCATCCACTTCAAGTATTTCCCATCCAAATGATTCCCACCTTTCCTTTAATGGTTCGAGAGGCATAATATCTTCTGTTTTTCCACTGATCTGAAGCATATTCCTGTCAATAATTGCGACCAGATTATCCAACTTATAATGACTGGCTGACATTGCTGCTTCATAAATTGAGCCTTCTCCCTGCTCGCCGTCACCCATTAAAACATAGGTGCGGTACTTTATTTGGTCCATTTTAGCAGCTAGTGACATCCCTACTCCAACCGATAGTCCATGTCCAAGGGCACCACTGTTGAGTTCAATCCCGGGTACTTTTTTTGTTGGATGGCCAGCCAGAATTGAATTGAAATGTGAATATGTATTAAGTATTTCATTATTAAAGAAACCGGAAGCCACCAGAACGGCATAAAGAGTTTCCACACTGTGCCCTTTGCTTAGTATAAACCTGTCACGATCAGCCATTGAAGGATTTTTAGGGTCTATATTCATTATCTCAAAGTATAATGCTATTTCAATCTCAACTGAAGAGAGCCCTCCTCCAATATGCCCGCATTTTGAATAATAAATGAGCTCGACCACCCTTTTTCTTACTTGCTCAGCTATTATCTGCAATTCCCTGATTCTGTTATCTTTTGAATAATTCATATTTATACCTTTTCCTTAATAGTAATTATTATACAGAAAAGAACTTGAGGTTCCTATAAGACTCTTAAATTAAACCATTTCTATCACTTGATTAAAAAAAATCCCTGAGATATAATATCCTACAACTCAGACACCCTAATTTGTTATATAATATCTCAGGGTAATAAAAACCATTAACCTAACCTCAAAATGAAAAATATACTATAATAATCTCAATTGATTTGAACTTGAAATATTCTTTTATAATAATTAGTCATCCATACCTCTTATTATTTGTTATATGTTTGTTTTGTTTTCTGATACAAATATAAAAAAAGGTAAACGAAAATAAACACAAATTTTAATAAATTTTATAATATGAAGTAATAAACCGTATAACATAATGATAAATAATTATTTAGAGCCATCAAATTGCTGAAAACTCGAAATAATTAACCAAAATCAAATCTTTCGTAGCTTTTGTTTCCTGCCTATGTCAGTTATATATGAGAATATAAGAATTCGCTCAAGCTTGTGTGGGCTAATTCTGTTAACTGATTTCAGGTTTACCTTCGAATTTCAGCCCTGCAGGCATTTCTTTGGCCATTTTAACCTTCATCCATTCCGTAAGGATATTCTTTCCGTGTTTATCATATTGTGTAATAGATAAATCTTTTTGAATCATAAGTGAATTTACAGCAATGAGTATTGTAAGGAATATTGTTTCCATCTGATCTTATTTGTTAAGTACCAATAAATGGAAATTCAGGGGTTAATATAGCCGGATGACATTAAAAAGATTTGATTGAAAAAAATAATCCGTCAAGAAATTGACGGATTATTTCAACAAATAAAAGAACTCAGATATTTTCTATTCCTGGGCGAATCCGTAACCGTTGGTTATCAGTCCATTCGATTTTGAAATAGTCTCTGATGACAATGGCATAAGGTATCGTGGCGGAACTCCCTGGGCATAATATGCATCTGTATAACCTTTGAAAATGCTGGTTGTATACTGACCTTCATTAGTTATAATTACAGAACCCCAGGCTGTTTTTGCATAACCGGCAGTGACCAGTGCTGCAGCTTCCACCCCTGCAGGATCGATATACCTGAAAAGACCCTGAATAGCCAGGTTGCGTGTACCTGTTGCAGCGGTATAGCCCTGGGAGGTCCACAGGTCGCAATTCCCTCTCCAGCTTGGAAATTTAACCGGCCATGTGGCGTCTGCTTCAGCTACTGTGCACTGGGTAGTAAGCATTTTGGACATTCCAAGATCGGCTACATTGACTTTCTTTACATAGATAAAGCTTGATATGGTGTTTCCGTTCGTGAAAGTGTAATAACCATTTGTTTTGAGTCCATTTACCATTGCTGTCATTTCAGTTCGCAGCTGGATGATCTTTTCTGGTAACTTTCCGGTACGGATAAGATCCCAGCGGCGGAATCCTTCTCCTGCAAGTTCCAGTTTGCGTTCCTGGGCAATAGCTTCCTTAAGTGCATCACCCGTCAGTCCGGATATATAATTGGTTACTTTATCGGTCTGGTCAGCAGTAGCAAAAGCCCTGCTTCTTACTTTTGTCAGTTCTGCTCTGGCTTCAGCTTCAAGTCCAAGTTCAGCATAAGTTTCGGCAAGCAACAGGATAACATCTGCCATTCGCATCTGGACCCAATTTATTCCCGATTTCCTCTGGCCGGTGGTATAAGGTTTTGCCATCCTGCTTTCATCCCATTTGTTGTTGGCAAGACCTCCGCTTACCCTGGAGCCGGGAGCAAAGCTTATAAGTGATTCGGAGCAGGCTCCGGAATTGGCAGTCACTGTAACGGTTGCATCCCTGCGAAGGTCTTTTGGATCATAATCTCCATAATAGAACGAAGCGTAAAGACGGCTCTGTCCATATCCTTTACATGGATAAGCACTAGAGCCACCGCCGTTGGAAGGACGACCGAAAGCATAAGGCCTTTCGCAGTTACCCAGTCCCTGAGTGTACCCGACTTCGAATATTGACTCAGGACTAACTACAAGGTCCATATTCCGCTGGAAATTATACTGGAACGGATTGTTATAACCAGCGCCACGCGGATCGGTAGTAATAAGATAGGCAGATCCGGGATTGTCGATTACATACTTCAGGTATGTTTCAGCAGTTTCATAGTAATCGAGATAATCCGTACGACGTTCATATTTGGCGTTCCATTTGTCAGTTCCTAGTTGAGAAAAGGTAACATCGCCATAATCGAAATCTGTACGCCTGAGGCCGTAGCCACCTGCAAAAAGTGCCATTTTACCGATAAGTGCCTGTGCAAATGTCCGTGAGAAACGCTCTGCTGTAATACCACCCTCACCAAGCCTGTACATAAGTACTTCTGCTTTCTTCAGATTTTCAATTTCCCCGTCATAGATAACATCACGGGAGACAAGTCTGGCACTGTCAGTTTGTTCAACAGTGTGAATTGACTCCGTGAAATAAGGGACATCTCCAAAATAGCGAATCAGTGTAAAATATGCATAAGCTCTGAATACAGCAGCTTCACCATAGAGGTGAGTCCACTTATTCGGTGTATTTGCAAGCACAGCAGCCTGATAATCAGACTTATTAGCGATTGTCTCCATTATGATATTTGCCCGGTTGGCTACCTTATAAAGGGCTGCCCATCCGTTCAATGCATCATTAAAGTTTATTGCTATTTCAGTAGCATATAAGCCTTCAGGTATATGACGTGTCTGTGCATCATAAGTTTCCGGATGGCATTCGGCGTCTGATCCGACAGCATCGAGATCGTAGTAAAGTCCATTAACGCCTTCTCTCCAGATCTCGTAACAGCCGACCATTACTTTCCATGCTTCCTCAGGGGCTGAAAATACGAACTCCTCGTCTCTGTTCGAAGGAGATGACACATTAAGGAAGTCTTTGTCGCATGATGAGAACATAAACAACATTGCGACCAGTGTGAAATATATTAACTTTTTCATTTGAGTAAAGTTTTTAAAATTAAAACTCAATGTTCAGACCGATCGTATAAGAACGTGCCCGAGGATATGCTCCCCAATCGAGTCCTGTTGTCGGATAAATTGCACCACCCTGGCTTGGGTTTGTATTTACTTCAGGATCAAGCCCGGAATATCCAGTAATTGTAAGTGCATTATATATCGAGCCATATAATCTCAGCTTACTTATCCCGGCTTTTTTCGACAGGTTTCTGGGAAGAGTGTAACCAAGTGTTACAGTATTCAGCCTCAGGAATGAGCCATCCTCTATACCAAGTGTTGAGCAGATAGGATTTTCCTGGTAGGGGAGGTACAGATTGGCATTTGCATTAAGCGAATCCAGATCGGCAGGATCTGTAATGAACACAAGCTGCCCGTCCTGGATGTCGTAAATCCTGTATGAATTTGACAGGACATCAAGACGGTTCCTGAAAAGCCCGTCCTCCTTGCTTCCATAAAGGGCGGCAAGGTAGTTGGCATTATAAATCTGGTTTCCATAGCTCCAGTTGAAATTAAGTCCCAGGTCGATACCTTTATAAGAAGCATTAATAGTGACGCCACCTGTATGCTTGGGATTCATGTTGCCTATTACAGAGACATCGTAATCATTTACAATCCCATCAGGAATTCCGGCCGGTCCGCTTATATCTTTGAATTTCAGCACTCCGGGATATGCACTCTGTCCGGCAGGTTTGTTTGCTGCGGTTCCGTAAACGGTACCGAGAATGCCTGATCCTATATCAGCTACCCCCGATTTAAGGGTATATATCTTAGTAACCGGATCATAATTAAAGTCATCAGTTGTATACCATCCGTCGTAGGTATAACCTCTGACAAGACCTACAGGCTGGCCTTCCAGGAGTATATAATCACCAGTATTAGGTTGTGTCATAGTTGAACCCCAGTTTGTTTTATAGAGTCCGTTTACACCAGGAGCAAGTTCATCAACATTACCGTGGTTGAAGTTTATATTGAAGTTCACGCTTAATGAAAGATCCTTTTTACGGATAATATCTCCACCAAGTGATAATTCAATCCCCTTGTTACTGGTACTTCCTATATTGTCATAAGTCCATGAGTATCCGCTGATAGCTGAAATTGCTGTCTGTACAAGAAGGTCTTTGGTGGAATTCCAGTAAACATCAAAAGTTCCATAGACCCTGCTTTTCAGGAAAGCAAAATCAAATCCTGCATTTCGCGTTATTGTTGTCTCCCATTTAAGATCAGGATTTGCAATAGTTGTTGTCGGAGAATAACCAAGCTGCTGAGCCTCATTCAGAGAGAAATTGGTGAGCCCGTCAGAAGTCCAGTTAGACCTCCAGTTAAGAGCGCTGATTGCATCGTTTCCGACCGAGCCATATGATACACGGAGCTTCAGGTTGTTGAGCCAGCTTACATCCTTCAGGAAGTTTTCTTCAGATAGTCGCCATCCGATAGCACCGGCAGGAAAATATCCCCAGCGATGTGTAGCTGCAAATTTTGAGGAACCGTCAGCACGGAATGTAACTGTAAGGAGGTAGCGGTTTAGCAATGAATAGTTCGCACGTCCGAAATACGAGAGCCAGTTATTTGGTACGCCAACATTTGAGCTGATTCCATGTTTGGTTGAAGTTGAAAATATGTTGTACTGGTCCATATTACCGAATGCTGTGGATGCATCATAATTTGAAGGGAATTCATTACCCCACATGGTCAGGGAATTGGAGCCGGAAGTAGAGACTTCCTGGCCTGCCATAATGTTCAATGTCTGATTATTGCTCAGTCCTGGTACATCATAGCTAAGGGTATTGACCCAGCGGAGATTCCAGCCTTCTGATGCTGTAATTGATGCGTTACCTCCGAATGTTTTGGTCCCGGCTGCATCAAAGTAATCGTTATAGACTGCTCCTGACCAGGTATAGGATTTGTTCCAGTAACTTGTAAGACCCAGTTCTGACCTGGCAGTAAGCCCTTTAATGACATTCCATGCCAGGGCGGCATTAGTGTGAAGAGACCTGTTAAGCGATTCGGGTGAATAATCCTTCATTCTTGCAACAGGGTTATACCTGTCCTGGAGGACCTGGTCGTACATTCCAATCTGTGTATTTATCTGGTCGTTAAGTTCTCCCAGTACATCCTCTGTATCTATGGGGCGGAACTGATATGAAGACGAAAGAATTGAACCTCGGCCATTAGTCGTTGATTCACTTCCCATCCTGTCGGTATTGGTATATCTTGTATCGAGAGTAAAGTTCAGTTTCTTGAAAATCTGCTGGTCAATCTTTAATGTCACGTTCGTTCTCTTATACCACGAGTTTACCTTCATACCATCATTATCGAGGTAGTTTATTGCGAACAGGATCTTGGTGTTTTCATTGCCACCACTTATATTCAGGCTGTGGCTTTGGGAAAATGAACTTCCATATGCTTCCTTGGAATAATTCCTTGCTGTAACATCTTTATAGGCATCAATTCCATCAGGGTTACTGAAGGCAGCTTCCTGGCTGCCAATCCCCCACAATGTTTCCCATGCTGTTGCATAACCTGAGCTGATAGCTCTTGCATATCCCCAGTTATATGCTATATAGTCATATGCACTAAGTGTCTCAAGATACTTTGTCGGCTCATTGAACTGAACATAACCATCATAATTTACAGTCAGTTTACCACTTTTTGCACCTTTGGTTGTTACGATGATAACACCGTTAGCTCCCCTGGCACCGTAGATTGCAGTTGAAGAAGCATCTTTCAGAACGTCTATGCTTTCAATCTGATCGCCAGGAATATCACTTATTGAACTTACAGGGAAACCATCGACAATAAACAGCGGATCATTACTACCGGTGATAGAGCCTCCACCACGAACACGTATTGAAATGCTGGCATCAGGACGGCCGTCCTGCGAGGTAACTGAAACACCTGCGAGCTTTCCGGCCATTGCCTGGGCAGCATTAGCTACAGGAACAGCTGCTATCTGTGCTCCAGTCACTGATGCTACTGAGCCTGTAAGATCACGTTTCTTTACAGTACCGTAGCCTATTACTACAACTTCATTAAGTGCAGTGGCTTCAGACTGTAATGTCACATTAAGTACAGGATTATCTCCAACAATGAATTCCTGCGGAAGATATCCGATGAATGAAACAACAATAATACTTGTTGCTGATGGAGCATTAATTGAGAATTTTCCATCAATACCTGTCATTGTACCGGTTGTGGTTCCCTTTACAATAACGTTTGCCCCGACAACATGTTGCTTTTCAGTGTCAGTTACTGTCCCGCGAACTGTTATCTGAGCAAAGATGCCGGATGTACCTGTAATGAACATCAGGCACATCAGGAATACTTTCAGATTTTTTTTCATAGAAGGTTCAGATTTAGATTGGTTATAAAAATTATTTGTCCATATATTATATGCAATATCCAAGTTAAACCAGGTGGCTAAAAGGTAAGGTCACTTTTTTCCCAAAGAGGAGTGCTGTATTTCCCTGAGCGGGAAATAATTCCCAAATAGCAGGTTAGATTTTCTCAGATAATATTTATCGAGCCTGTATCACTTTCACCGCTTATAACAACATCCCTTTTATTTATGTGGCCTCCGGACCTGATTATTATGTTTTTCGACTTTTCACCGCTTATATTGATAAGTGTTTTACCGGTATCCGTCAAATCAAGTTTTTCAATGTCAATTTCCTGGCAGTTATTGATGCTTATTGCTGGTGAACTGACCGTATTAAGCCTCATATTTCTTATGATCACACCATCAGCATCAATGCATGCCATTCCGTTTTCAGCTTCGATATCGATATTTTCCAGTGTTATGTTTTCAAGATTTTTCTCAGGAAGCCCCTGCAAAAAAATACCCTGAAGTGCACCTTTACAGTTAATATTTCTTATTGTGATATTCCTGAATACCGGGGTTTTCTCAGTCACTGGGGGGATTGTTTCCAGTGGATTCAGCTCGTTATTATTTTCACCAAGCATTTCTGCAGGTGCAGATCCACCATAAAATAAATTGAAGGAGATTGCCTGGGTAGGGATATTTATCATTTGTATATCACTGAAATGGATATCTTCAACTATTCCACCTCTTCCCCTGTTGCTCTTAAACCTTATTCCCACATCTGTTCCGATGAACGTACAGCCATATACACTTACATTCCTTACACCTCCCGACATTTCACTGCCGATAGTAACGCCTCCGTGACCATGGTACACAATACAATTTCTTATAATAAGATTTTCCGTTGGTTTGCCCCGCTTCCTTCCATCTGCGTCTTTACCTGATTTTATGCAAATCGCATCATCACCTACATCAAAGCTGCTGTTACTGACGATACTGTTTTTGCATGATTCTATATCGATGCCATCACCGTTTTGCGAGAACCAGGGATTTTTGACAGTAATATTCCTGACAGTAAGATCTTCGCACATAAGTGGATGAATACACCAGGCAGGGGAGTTCTGGAATATTGGACCGTCGAGAAGGACTTTTCTGCAATTCACAAGGCTTACCATAACCGGTCGCAGGAAATCCTTTATTTTTTCATAATCTTTTATAGCAGTCATATTCACAGGTACATTCATCTGGCTCATTCTCTGGCCTTCAACGTAAGATTCCGATGGGTACCAGTTTCTGCCGTCATCACTTACTATACCTCCTGAACCAATGAGCTGCCGCCATTGTGATTCTGTCAGCTTTTCTTTCTTTACTGGACGCCATACTTCGCCCGTACCATCAAAAATTCCTTTCCCTGTAAAAGCTATATTTTCAAGGTTAAAACCATATACAGGTGATGTACACCTTACAGTATTCAAACCTTCAAAGCTGGTTTCAATAAGAGGGTACAGGCTTTTATCGGATGAGAAGATAACCAGAGCACCTTCTTCTGTATAAATATTAATGTTGCTTTTTAATATTATTGGTCCGGTGAGCCAGAGACCTCTCGGAATGATCACTTTCCCGCCACCTTTTTTTGAAACATTATCAATAGCTTCGGCAATAGCTGCTGTATTTAAAGTCTGACCGTCGCCAACCGCGCCGAAATCAGTTATCGAAACAGAGTAGTCAGGAAACCGGGGCTCTGCGACGATAAATGTTCCTGCTGTTCTATCCCCTGCAGCAGTTTCAGAGGTTGTCTTTATTTCAGAACTTTGTCTGCATGAGGAAATTCCTGCAGACAGGATGAGTAAAGTATAAACGGGAGTAAATATTTTCATATGAACTGTCTTTTAGCTGAGGTGATAATTGCAGTATATTCATCTGATGAACCGGAAGTAATTGATCCCGGTTCATCAAAATGAATACACTAATTCTACCTGACTTAAACTAACCTTAACCCATACCTTGGCTTACTTCAACCAGGTAAAATGGTAAATGCAAGTTAAATGTTCGTTGAGTTAAGAAGGATAAGAAACTTCCCAAAACAGAGTGGCAATCTTCCCGCAGCGGGATATTCTTCCCAAAATGCAGGTTAATTTTTCTCAATCGAAAAGAGGACTACGAGATCAGTCTTCAGTTTAAGACCTGGTTATTTTTCGTATTGATATATTCGGAAGCGCTCATGCCAAATTCGCGATGGAAGCATTTCCTGAAGTGAGACAGGTCTTTAAACCCGACGGCATACGCTATTTCGGTTATCGACATTTTTCTGTCGAGCAGGAGCTGACTTGCCCTTTTAAGTCTGATGCTTCTGACAAACTCCTTGACTGTCATGTTAGTAAGGGCATCGAACTTTCTGTAAAGCTGCATTCTGCTGACGCCAACCTCAGTTGCGAATTGTTCGATATCCAGGTCGGAATTAGAAATATTCTTTTCCACAACTTCGATGGCTCTTTTCAGGAACCGCTCATCAGGAGAGGTTATTGTGAGGTCAGATGGCTTAAGGACAATCTGGCTGGTATACTTTTCTTTCAGTGTCCTTCTTATCTGGAGCATATTTTCCACTTTTGTCTGCAGAATGGAAATATCAAACGGCTTTGTTATATAATCATCCGCACCATAGGAAAGGCCCTCCATTTCATGCTCTCTGGAATGAAGAGCAGTAAGAAACAATAATGGAATATGTGATGTGCGCTCATCCTTTTTAATCCTTTTACAGAATTCAAAACCATCAATGTCAGGCATAAGTATATCGCTGATGATAACGTCGGGAATTACCTCGACAGCTATCTCCAGGCCTTCTTTCCCATTTCTGGCTTCATATATCGAATATACCGGTTCAAAATGGCTGCGGATGAAATACCTGACGTCCGGATTATCTTCAACAATAAGCATAATATGTGCATCTTCATGGAGTTCATGACCATGACCATCATTATTAAGAATCCCTGTCTTATCGATGTCGGCAGCTTCAAGGTTCCGGATGTTCTCCGGAAGTTCAGGTTCATATGGCAACCTTACAGTGAACTTTGACCCTTTGCCTGGCTTGCTGTGAACATCAATGGTGCCCTTATGAAGCTTAACCAGTTCTTTCACCAGTGATAAACCTATGCCTGTCCCTGTACTTACATTTTTTGAATCAATCCGGAAGAATCTGGTAAATATCTTTTCAATATTATTGTCGGAGATGCCTTTGCCGTTATCTTTTACCGATATCTCTATATATTGTTCCTCGTAATGATTATTGAGTGAATCTTCCTCCGGGTCTGAGAAGACCAGTGAAAGATGAACGGAGACCAATCCTCCCTCTCCTGTATACTTGAGTGCATTAGAGATAAGGTTGTTAAGTATGGTTTTAATTTTATCAGGGTCGAAAAACGTGATCAGCTTTTTCTTGAGAGTATGGAATTCAAGGGTTATCTGTTTCTCCCGTGCATATTCCTGGAAAGACTGAACAACCTCTGAGACCAGCCTGACCATATCATCCTGGATTGTTTCAAGCCTGAGGTTCCCGGTTTCCAGCTTTCGGAAATCGAGCAACTGATTAATCAAATTGTCGAGTTGTTTTGTATTCCTGTAAACAAGATTAAGATGAGAGGAAACATCTTCCCGGGGAACTTTCTCAGAGATAAGTTTTTCAAGTGGCCCAAGTATTAATGTCAGAGGGGTCCTGATCTCGTGCGATATGTTTGTAAACATCCGGAGCTTAAGCATATCAAGCTCATGAAGGTTCTTGGCTTTTGTTTTTTCGAAAACCAGCTCATTTTTTATCTTTTCGCGATTGAATATGAACCGGATAATAAGATAGGAGAGTCCACAAATCAATAAAATGAGAATAGAGCGGAACCACCATGTCATCCAATAAGGTGGAATTATTGTTATTCCGAGAGTAAGTTCTCCTCCGGGAGGAGAATTCCCCGGTAATACTCTCCTTATCATGAGGTGATAGTCCCCGGGATTGAGGTTCGTATAGGTAGCCAGCCGTGAAGTGCTGGGTTCATTCCAGCCTTTGTCGAAACCTCCCAGATAATATGAATATAAATTACTGGAGCTGTTTATAAAATCGAGGGCAGCAAATTCAAGCGTGAAGACATTCTGATCATAACGCAGTTCTATATGGTCTGTTTCTGAGATACTTTTCTTGAGGATCGCATTCTTATCATTACCTATTGGCACCGGCTTATTAAAAATGCGGAATTCTGTAAATACAAGAGGTACATCAGATTCTTCAGTCAGGATGTCAGCGGGATTGAACATGTTAAATCCAGATATGCCCCCAAAATACAGGTTGCCCTTATCATCTTTATAAGCAGCACCATAGTTGAACTGGTCATTCCTCAGACCATCCCTGGACGAAAAATTCCTGAATTGTTCTTTTGAAGGATCAAACTTTGATAAGCCGTTAGATGTGCTTATCCAGAGGTTCCGGTTATTATCCTCAACAATACACAGAGACTGGTTATTTGCAAGACCTTCGTTCTCCCCAAAATACCTGAGTGGCCCGTTTAATTTAGAGTAGAGAGCTATTCCCTTGTCGGTAGTTGCTATCCAGCATCTTTTTTCAGAATCCTCAAGGAATGACCTTGCATGTTCCTGGTACCTTCTTAAAGACTCAGTTAAAGGATTATAAATCAGGACTTCATCAGTAGTCCCGAACCAAATATTTTTTTCTGAATCTATGCTGATCCAGCTTACACCCTTATTATTGACCAGGTGTGGAAAGTGTGTAAAACTGCCTGTTTCAGGATTATAACGGTCAAGCCCTGCAGTTGTTCCGACCCAGATACCTCCTGCATCATCCCTGCAAAATGCCCATACACGGTTATCTGACAAACTGGAGCGATTATCAGGTGAGTGACGGAAATGACTTATGTTACCTGTTTTGAGGTTATAAACATCTATCCCTCCCCAGAAAGTCCCTATCCAGAGATTTCCTTTCCCGTCTTCCTGGAAGGCTTTGACACAATTCTGTGATATTGAGCCGGGATCACCCGGTTTTGCTGTAAGAAACTTAAAAGTTCCCTTCTCAGGATCGAGGATATTTATTCCACCATCCTCTGTTCCTATCCAGATCTTTCCGTTACTTTCGATCCAGAAGGCATATATAATATTGCTGTTAAGAAAATGGTTATCATTTGGCAAAGCACTGTAATCATGGAATACCTGTTTGCTCTTAGCCAACAGGTTAAGTCCACCACGGGTGCCAATCCATGTTTCTCCACGGCTATCATGGTAGATGTCAAGGACTGAATTATTGGCAAGACTTCTCATATCCCTGTCATCGTGTCTGAAATATCCAGTAACACCCCTGGTCTTTGAATACACATACAATCCTCCGCGTGTGCCAATCCAGTAGTCTCCAAGTATACCTTTCGAAATCGACCTGACAGTTTCAGTACGGTCATAATATGGTGAGAGATCAAGACGACGGATCGATTTGTCGGAAGGATCACAAATCAATACTCCGTTCGAATATGTTCCAATCCAGAGGAGCCCGTCATTATCTCTGAAGATATCAAATACCTCATTCGATTGTCTGTTAGCCAAAGGTACTTCAATATTTTCGATGAGGTTGTTTTCAGGATAATACAGAAGGAGGCCGTCAGATGTTCCAATCCATAGCTTTCCGGTTTCATCGAATTGAATCACCCTGATGAAACCAAAAGAAAATCCGGTCTGATGGTTTATTGTTTCTGGGGTAATCCTGGAAAGGGTTCCGTTCTTATCAATTTTAAGGAGACTTCGGTCGGTGCCGAGGTAAATATTCCCGTCAGAGTCTTTTGTTATTGTATTAACAGATACTTCCCTGGTTCCGAATTCAGGGTTGTGCGCATAGGGATGCAAAAATTTTTCCTTCTGATGATCAAAGAGATTTAATCCACCGTTTTCAGTTCCGATCAGCAGGTTGCCATGGCTGTCTTCAAATATTACCCTGACAAGATTCCCGGAAAGGCTGGAAGTGTCTTTGGGATCGGGGATAAAATTCACAAACCTGTAACCGTCAAATCTGCTCAGACCATGGCTGGTCCCAAGCCATATCCAGCCTTTGCTATCCTGGTAAATGCATTGTATCTGGTTATTTGGTAAACCATCAGTCTGAGAAAAATTGTCAAAGCTGAAATTGGTCAACTTACCCTGGGCGGATGAAACCAACGTAGCAGAAACGTTGAATACTATTAGAAATACAGAGACCGCTAAATGATTTAATTGTCGGCTGCGACATGGTCCTGGCAGAAGGAGTGAACCTTCTTTTTCTGTCTGATTCAACATATAACATGTTCTGTATAAAGCAAATTTAATCAATCATTTTAAATCATTCTATTCTTTTAGTATGGTTACAGGTCCAAGTAGTCCTGAATCGTTCAGGTTCCTGGCAAAAACGAAAAGGTTTGAGTTTAGTACCTTTTTCCCGGCAGGAGCTTTCTGATCTCCCGCCAGCCTGTTAGTCCATTCATTAGTGACTTTAATCTCAATAGTATTCATGCCCTTTTTCAGGATACCGGTTATATCAGCCCTGAATGGCGGATTCCAGATAATACCTGCCGGCAATCCATTCACCGATACCTCCGCCAGGTCGCAGACTTTTCCAAGATCGAGAATTATCTTCCTGCCATCAGATAGCCAGGTTTTTGGGACCGAAATGGATTTTGAATAGGTTGCTGTCCCTGAGAAATATTTAACTCCATCATCAGCACTTACTGTCCATGATTCAAGATCATTAACCATAATTTCGGAAGGTGCACCCAAATCAGGAGGGAAATTTATTTTCCAGGGGCCTGATAATCTTGATAGTACAACAGGTGTTGATTCTGAAATTACCCTTGAAGGTGTTTCGGCTTTTTTCCGGAACACAACGAACACAGACTCCCTTCCTTCAATGTGAAGAGGGATAATAGTGGTGCCTTTTGAAAATGAATATGACGATTGCATAATGTCACCAGTGACCGGGTTCCATAACTCTGCCTCACGACCTGCAGTTCTGAATTTAAAGACAATATCGCTGACGGTATCGGAACGGTTGACGACGAAATAAATATCTGTATCTGAGGTCCTCCGGTGTATCCAGGAAACAGCCTCCCTGCTGCAATTATATTCCACATCCTGGGCAATTGACTTCTTTTTAAGGATGTCATAGAGGGGCATTCCCCAGAATACTTTACCGCTTCCAAATGATCTTTGTGTCCGGCTTATTCCGTCAAGATCTCCCCACAGGTCAAGTACGAGTTCATTGAATTCATCCTGTGCCCCCGGGAGGCCTGTAAGTCCCGGCATTCCGGAGGGTCTGCACCCGCTGATTGTGGCCCCGGCAGATACCAGGCTGTGTAATTTTCTTAAAACTGGGAGAGTCATTTTCTCACAATCGGGGAGCACAAGCACTTCATAGCTCATTCCATCAGGAAGTTTCAGTTGCCCATTCGGGGAGACAGACATTCGCTCTATGAGGGCGTCGGCGTTAATATAGTCATAATCAAATCCTTCGGGAGGTGCCGGAACCACACCACTGCCCCAGATCGGCATTGTTGACGGGGCCCCTTCATTAAGAAGGTAAACCAGGTCAGCAACAAACAGCCCCTGTTGCAGCATAAATGAATTCCTTGCCAGGTATTTCATGAAAGGTGCCGCCTGTTCGGCCCAGGTGATATTGCGGTTTATATGAGTCCCGACCATTGTGTTGCCCGGTTTAGTGTCGAGAGGCTGGTGTGCCGAGGTATGGAAAATGATCCTGTTTACACCTTGTGTGAACCAGTAATCACCGGTTTTCTTCAGCGTAACAGGCGATTCAAAACCTCCTCCTGTGAACGATTCGGTTGCTACAATATTTTTCCCATATACATGAGATGCTGAAGCAGCACCCCTGACATCCTGGTAATACATCAGATCGGGATGCATTATCCCGCGCCAGAATTCACCCATGGGAATATCGACATATTTTTTACATAGAAGTGCATCTTCCAGTATCTCAAGAGAGACTCCGGAAACTTCCCCGTAAGTCCGTATTCCCTGTTGATGCAGATAGTCGGTTATCTCTTTAAAATGATTTTCAGCAAACATATCTGCAAGGGTCCGGCGAAAGTCCCAGAGGAACCTGTCGCTGATATCACTGTTGCCGACAACCCTGCCTGCAAGACATGGCAGAAAAGGAGTAGGATCGTATCCTCTCCGGCGGTTAAACTCTTCAATCATCCTGTCAGTCCAGTTTTGCATACCGGCTTCCCAGCTGTCGAGCAAAACATATTGCATACTTTTCCCATACAGAGGACCCAGAGCATTTTTTAACGGATCGGTATATGCTTTAATATATCCCCTGCTGTATTCACTGCTCAGTTTATCCACTTCATATCCGGATCCTGATGGGACTGCAGGCCTGTTTGTTGAGCCGGTAAGGGAATAACCAAACCGCATAATTGTCCAGTTACCTTCCGGAACAGTCCAGTCGAGAGTCCCGTCAGGAAGCATTCTTGAGGTAAGGTCTGTTATTCTGGCCCTGTCGATAGCTGAGGAGACTGGCACTGCGTTTGAAACAACAGGCTCATAGCTGAAGAGATGGTAAAAACCTGCCTTGTCTTCCCAGCGGTTTATTCTTGCGCCTGTAAAAAGCCTGATTTCGTTGAAGATATATACCGAGTCGGGTTTTGTCACTGATTCTGCCATCACTTCGGCAGGTTTCATGGGTGCACCAGTGAATTCCAGCCTGAAGCAACTGGCGGTTTCGCCTGGAAATGAAATGGTTTCGACCTTTCCTGCCCTGTAGAGCTGAGGCCCCGGCAGTACTGTAATTTTATGAAAATCAGTCCCATTGTTGCCCGCGTTTAGTGTCCCGACAGGTATACCATTTCTGCTTGCCAGAGTAATTGCCTTGATATTTACAGGTTTCCGGAAGCTGAACTGTATCCAGACGATGCTTTTATCTTTTCCGGCTCTAATCCTTGCAGATGTATTAAGGTCATCATCAAGAAGTTCTTTTGCTGAGATCGCTCCTCCGGAAGTTGTTATTTCCGGTACTTCATTTAAAATTTCTGTTTCGTCGGTGGGGGTAGGGAATGCAAGGACCAGGAAATCCCTGGAGAACTGTGGGTCATTATTTCCGGGACGTGCAGAGCGCGAGAGGTTCCTTATAGGCCCTTCATTTGACGGAATAACCGGAAGTGTTCCCTTAAATTTCTGAGGTCCCTTTATTGTCATCTCGCTCCATACAAGTTTTTTCATTGCCTGTTCGGGTTTAACCCATGGCCCACCTGTGAGGCTCCACCCGGCGGAGCTGAAAACCGTCATTTCAAGTTTCAGCCTGTCTGCTTCGTAGGCTGCATGACGAACAGCGTCGAGCCACGCATCTGATCCAAAGACAATTTTCTTCTCAACGGTCTGACCCTGTCCGGAAGCCACGTCGCCCAGTTGGAACCCACCGATACCGGAACGGCTCATCCATTCAAGGTCTTTTGTTATTCCTTCCTTTGTGACATTGCTGTTTGTCCAGTGCCACCATGTTCTTGGTTTTGCAGATTCTGGCGGATTTTTAAATCCTTCTTCAAGTGACTGGTTATAAGAGATTTGAGATAGGCTCAGAAACAGAATTGCTTGAAGATAAATGATTTTCAGGTTCATGATATTGTGAATGATTTATGTGTTGGATAAGATTAACTGGTAAGGCGGAATAATTTGCCTCACAATTTAAAAATAATGGATTGGATTAAGAATGATTTATGGATAAGGAATAAAAAAAAAAGGCTGCAATAAAATGCAGCCTCTAAATTATCAGCCTGAAATAGCTATTCAATCTTTCTTACTTTAATCGCAACAGGACCTTTTTCTTTCTGTTCGACTTCGAATTCAACAGCCTGGCCTGTTTCAAGTTCGGTATGTGCTACCTCGAGGCCGGAACGATGAACAAAGATATCTTTGTTATCCTCGGTCTGAAGGAATCCATAACCTTTGACTCTGTCATACCATTTAACAGTACCTTTCATAGCTCAAATTTTTTATCAACTATCTGTTGTCTCTCCGAGGTCCATCACCGCCTCTGCGGTCATTTCCGCCTCTGAAATCTCTTCTTCTCTCCTGTCTTTCAATAGATTCATTGACGATAATGTTTCTTCCCTGAACTTCAGCACCGTTGAGTTCTTCGATAGCTTTCTTAGCTTCTGCGTCATTCGGCATCTCAACGAAGCCAAATCCTTTGCTTTTACCCGAGTATTTGTCAATAATGATCTTGGCGGATCCTACTTCGCCATACTCTTCAAATAGTTCCCTAAGTTCTGCTTCATTCATTTTAAAATGAAGACTTCCACAATAAATGTTCATAATTTCAATATTAAGATGTTAAAAACCCAAAGGTCACGTTTTTTTTCCAAAGAACAAAAAATATGTACGATATATTAACAACTGACATGCATTTATGTTCGCCGTTGAAAACTCAATGACGGCCCAATTACTTCCTGTTCCTTATATAGATATGCTTTATATTGTTCAGTCCTGATTCGCGTTCGTCAATCTCGAAATCGAACGATTTTATGAGAGGCGACAGTTTTGCAAAGCCAAAATTCCTGGGATCAAAATCGGGTTGCTTCTTAAGAATAAGGCTTCCCACATCGCCCAGATATGCCCATCCATTTTCATCGGCAAGGTCTGATATTGAACTGGAAATAAGCCGTTTAGCTTTCCTGATCTGGGCTTGCTGATCGTTTTCAGGTGGTGTCTTTTCTGATTTTGCCAGTTTCCCCTTCTTCTTAATCTGGTGAACGGGCTCTCTTGTCGAAACCGGTGCATTAATGATCTCGAGGTATATGAATTTGTCACATGCTACTATAAAAGGAGATGGGGTTTTTCGCTCACCTATCCCGATAACTTTCATCCCTGCCTCCCTGAGCCTTGTTGCAAGCCTGGTGAAATCGCTGTCGCTTGAAACAATGCAGAAACCATCAACACGCCCCGAATACAGGATATCCATGGCATCGATGATCATTGCTGAATCGGTAGCATTTTTTCCCTTGGTATAGCTGTATTGCTGAACCGGGGTAATGGCATTTTCAAGCAATACCTGTTTCCATCCCGATACAGTCGGTTTTGTCCAGTCGCCGTAAATCCTTTTAAATGTGGGGGTTCCGTATTTGGCAATCTCCTCCAGCATACCTGTAACATTGCTGAAGGGGATATTATCGGCATCGATAAGTACTGCCAGTCTTAAATCATTTAATGTCTGCATTTCAGATATTTTAGTCATGCGCAAGTTACAATTTTATTATAGTATTCTTTTGCCTGTCATTTCAACAATCTCAAGCCTCAGAACAAGCGTTCTGCCAAGAGTCTCATCTTTATATTCAAATTCATCTCTGCCTGTGTAATGCGACATGATCTGGTTTAGCCCATACCTGCAGCCCTCAGGATCGTCAACAATGAATATATTGCCATAGCCGATTATGCTGCTGTATTTCATGCTGAAATCGCATGCCCTGGATCCTTCAATAAGCAGGTGATCGGTATCCATTTCAAAGCAGACATAGTTGTTTTTCCTTATCATTTCAATTTTGCGGCCTTCTTTAGCACAATGGAACCAGAGACACCTCTTTTCACCTCCGGAATATCCAAAATTCATTGTCACAATGTATGGTATATTATTTTCAGCAAAAGCCACCCTGCAGACATCTGTGCGTTTTATTATCTGTTCAATATCCTGGATATCTGATACTTCTCTTTCTTTTTTTCTCATCTTTGAATGCTTATATTATAGTTGGTCAGGAAGAAATATGGCAAGCATAAAACCCTGATTTGTTTAATCTCACAATAAAAACCGATTAAAAATAAAGAATATTATTAACTTTGCCACCGCCTTTCAAAAGGTGAAAACTAATCAAAAGAAAACAATATGGGAAAAGGAGATAAGAAAACCAGAAGAGGGAAAATTATCATTGGTACTTATGGCGTAAGAAGACGCAGAAAAAAAGCCAATAAGCCGGCCTTGAAACTTTCAACTGCGGCCGCCGTAAAAACTTCGGCTGAAAAGAAACCGCTGAAGGAAAAGAAACCCGTAAGAGAAGTTATTGAGGCAGTTGCTGCTCCTGAAGTCAGGGAAGTTCCTGAAACAAAACCGGTTAAGGAACCCAAGGCACACAAGGAAACCAAGGAAGCAAAGCCAGTTAAGGAAGCCAAGGTAGAAAAGAAAGAGGTAAAACCCGAAAAAGAAGCTAAGAAGGCTCATGCAGAAAAGAAAGAAGAAAAGCCTGTAAAAGCTGAAAAGGCTAAGAAAGAAGTCAAAGAAGCAAAACCTGAAAAGGAGAAAAAAGAAGATAAGGCTGAAAAGCCTGCAAAAGCCCCAAAGGCAAAGAAGTAGATTCTTTAAAAGAAGATTTATAGGCGCAGTGCAGAGGTTGATGGCAGAATATAACTACCAGACCCCGGGACTGCGTTTTTTTATTTCTTTACGATCACCTGTTCATAATCTGAAGGATCGATAACAGCATTTATTATTATCAGTTCATTCAGGGAAAGAGATTCCCTGATACTCTTCCTGAATATATCTGCTGAATCAGCCCTGAATATCCTGATACCCAGGAATATATCAGATTCAAACAGGTCTCCTTTATATAATGTTGTTCCCGCAGGAGAAATCCCTTTCCACGACTGTTTAAGCTTTATAAGGTTCAGCTCCCCATCCGAAAAAACCACTACTATTATTGCCAGCCCGTAACGCCTGGCTGTTAACATCTCCCCGGCAGTCATCAGAAAGCCTCCATCACCTGTAATACAGGCAACAGTGGATTGTGGCTTGTGCAATTTTGCAGCCAGTGCAGCCGGGATACCAAATCCCATTCCTGACCAGCCATTTGTAATAATAAAATTGTCTTTTGATGCAACTTTCCAATATTGTCCGAGAAGGTGAAGATGAGATCCTACATCTGCTGTTACCACCGAATCTGCGGGAAGCTCATCTTCCAGTATGCTGAGAGCAGCAACAGGTCCGAAATGAGAAGTAAGCTTTTCGTACCTGGCGGCTATTGAAGATCTGATGCTAATTATTTTATCAGCATCGGATATCAACCTGTCACGATGAAGGTTTTCCAGGACCGACAACCACTCTTCCGGCTGACCGGTAAAGCTCATAACATGTTCTTTATCAGGAAGATCAACTGTTTTTAAATCAAAATGGATCAACGGTACATCCGGTATCCAGGCTTCGTAGTTATATTCCACCTGGTCGTAACCCAGTCCAATAACCAGGTCGCATTCTTTATACAGGTCTGTAAGGGAATCACTAAGCGCATGAAAAAGCACACCTGCATAACAGGGATGATCCTCAGGTATAATGCCCTTTGCCATCGGGGTTATGACCACCGGAATCCTGTATTTATCCAGGAATGCAAGAATCCTGTTTCTTATTCCTGATCTTTGTGCTGTAAGACCAATTGCCAGAACAGGTCTTTCTGCCCGTGACAAATAGCATTTTATTTCATTTAAATCATTTATTGGTTCTTTTTTATCAGAACCGAAAGGACTTATAATGGCAGGGTCGAATTTTGTTTCTGCAATATCTGCCGGCAGACCAATATGTACAGGACCCGGGTATTCTTCCATACATATTTTAAGTGCCTGGCTTAAAGTATATTGAATGTCAGTGACATTTAACCGGAATGTTGCTTTTGTAAGTGGTTCAAACAGCTTCTGATGGTCAATGTTCATCTGGGTAGTCCTGCCGGTCATCGTGTCGCTCATTTCGCTGGTCAGGACAATTACCGGTGATCTGTCAAGGAGTGCTCCTCCGACACCTGTGGAAATGTTTGTTGCACCGGGGCCGAAAGTGGCATGGCATATTCCGGGAACACCTGTCAGTCTGGCCGTTACGTCGGCCATCACCCCGGCTGAAGCCTCATTCGAAACGAGTATGAATTCTATCCCGGCTTTCCTGAAGGACTCCAGGTATGGTATTGACGGACCGCCGGGAATTCCAAAAACATAATGAACACCTGCTTTAAATAGTTGATCCGCAATATAATCGGCGACTGTCATTTTTTATAGTATTGTAAAGACAAATCTATTAAATAATAATTTATTTTTTTTTCAGATATTTGTCGCCACGAAAATTACCGGTTGGAAAAGAAAGATAATACTATTATGTGGGCTATCATTGCCTGCCTGCTCTGGTCGACGGTATATGCCGGGATAAAGATAGGTCTCCAGTACGATAAACCTCTTCACTTCGCCGGTATGCGTTTTATTATATCTGGGTTAATGATATTCCCGTTCACAGTGCGACCTTCAAAATTCTTTCCAATGATCAGGGAACACTGGAAGATAATTCTCTGGGTAATGCTTCTGCAGGCTCTTATGAATTATATCCTGTTCTATTACGGGCTTAAGCTGGTACCCGGGGCACTAGGAGCTGTTATTGTCGGTTCACAACCACTTTTCACTGCACTGGTTGCTTCGTGGATGCATGAAGGAGACAGGCTGACCAGGAGAAAGCTGGTTACAATATTTTTCGGGATTACGGGTGTGATACTTATCAGCGCAGGCAGGCAGGCATTCAGGCTTGGAAGCGGTATTGAGATTGTTGGCGTGCTGATGATCCTCGGTGCAAATGTTGCGACGGCAACCAGCAATGTACTCGTGTCGCTCAAAAGCAATGGCATTAATCCACTGGTTCTTAACTCGACCACTCTCTTTTCGGGAGGTATAATTTTATTCATGCTGTCACTGACTGTGGAAGGATCGCCCCAGGGCCCGCTTCCGGCTGAATACTGGATTGACCTCGCATGGTTAAGCTTTGTTTCTGCAGCTGCTTTCTCTATATGGTACAGGCTTTTACAGAGGCCCCATGTAAAAGTTTCTGAACTTAACTTATGGAAATTCGTTATTCCTGTTGTTGGAGCTATCCTGAGCTGGCTCCTTGTTCCCGGGGAAAAGCCTGAATGGCTGACAATTACAGGAATGGTCATAATATCTGCTTCATTAATAGGTTTTTACAAGAACGGGAAAAAGGTCACAGTAAGCTGAACAGGTATTTTCAAACTTTTTCTGAATGGAAAAGTCAAAAAAACGGATCCCTTTTGTCGTTATAATGCTGGGTGTGGTGAGCCTCTTCACCGATACAGCATCAGAGATGATCTATCCGTTAGTCCCCGTCTATGTTACATTACTCGGCTCAGGTGCAATTGTCCTAGGCATCATTGAAGGAGTCGCGGAGACAACAGCATCTCTGCTTAAGCTTCTCAGTGGAATATTATCGGACAGGCTTGGCAGGAAAAAGATACTGGTGCTGATAGGCTACATAATTTCATCGCTTGTACGTCCACTAACAGGATTTGTGTCTTCAGCCTGGCAGATTGTTGCCGTAAGAATGTTCGACAGGGTTGGAAAAGGAATCAGAACTGCACCCAGGGATGCCCTTGTAGCTGCTTCTGTTGATGAAAGCATAAGAGGAAAATCATTTGGATTTCACAGGGCCATGGATCACACTGGGGCAGTCATCGGGCCACTGGTAGCTATTATCACATTACTGATATTATTTACTCTTTTTAAATTTACCGATCCTCTTAAAGCACTCAGGTGGACTTTTATTCTCGCGATTATCCCGGGAGTACTTGCGGTACTTACCATTATATTTTTTGTAAAGGAATCAAAGCAGCCTTCAACTGCCTCAAAATCATTTAAATTCTCAATAAAAGAGTTCGACAGCAACTTCAGGAGGTACCTCCTGATAATGATCCTTTTTACCCTCGGCAACTCTTCTGATGCCTTCCTGCTTTTCAGGGTTGAGGAGCTTATTCAGAAAAGCGGGTCAGTGACTGATATTGTAAACGGAATAGCCCCTCTTAGTGAAATGCTGTCGCATTTTGGTGATGAAAAGACCCGGAATGAGGTTATCAATATACTTTTCCTTCCTCTGCTATGGGCTTTCTTCCATATAATTAAGGTTATCTTCTCAACACCTCTCGGGGCATTATCCGACAGGATAGGCAGGAAAAAGGTGATAAACACAGGATGGGCAATCTATGCATTGGTATATATATCATTTGCGCTCCTGGTATTCCTCCCATCATCGATGCAGGTGCCGGCAACATTCTTGCTGTTCGCCATATATGCTCTGTTTTATGCATTTTCGGAGGGGGCGGAAAAAGCATTCGTGGCAGATCTTGTCAGCAGCGACAAGAGAGGGACCGCTTATGGCCTGTATAACTTTTCGATTGGACTGGGTGCTCTACCGGCAAGTATAATTTTCGGATTAATATATAGCTATTCGGATAAACTTCTGCCTGGATTCGGAGGCACTTTTGCTTTTGGTTTCGGGGCATTAATGGCTGTTATCGCTATGGTTCTTCTTACTTCTAAAGTCAGGGAACCGGCAAAAAGCATCTAAACCTGAAATGTCTGTAATCACTTCCTGCAAGATATGTTTAGTTGTTGCTAATTGCATTTTGACAAATTAGCCGGTTCAGTTTTTACATTGTTTTCCATGCCTGATTTTTCTGCAATAATCTAAATAATCTCTGAAGATCACACAGTTCCGGAGAGTTTTATTAAATTTGTTATATGACTCTCCCCAATATTAAAATATTTGCCAGAACTGGTTCTCCGCGTCTTGACTATATCGCGGGTATTATTCTCGGGGATATCCTGGGTCTTAAATGGGAGGTTGTCACAGACCGGCGCAAGATTGGCAAGCACCCTGTTATAAACTATTCTGAAGAATCGATTAACGGATCTTTCAGGATAATTCCTGACACCCTGCTTTTTGAATCAGGAGTTAAAGAGAAAGAAATAAGAGTTTCAACCTGGAATAAACTTCCGGTGTTTTTCCAGGCTTCCCCGGAGTCTGATCTTCCTTTCGATATCTTCGCCGCCTCATTTTATATGATCACCAGGTATGAGGAGTACCTGGATCATATACCTGATGAACATGGCAGGTTCAGGGCATCATCATCTCTTGCATATAAAAATGGGTTTCTTGATAAACCAATCGTCGATCTCTGGACCAAAGAGCTGGCAAAGGCATTGCTGAGAAAGTACCCGGTTCTTACCTTCCGGCGGAATGAATTCAAAGCTCTTCTGACTATCGACTCCGATCAGCCCTTCGCCTATCTTGGCAAGAACCTTCTGGTGAGTGTAGGGGGAATGATCCGGGATATTGCCGGCAAGAACTTTCATAATTCCGAACGCTATAAGGTTGTAAGGCATGAGATGAAAGATCCTTATGAGGTATATGGTTATATTCTTGGAGAGGTGGAGCGGAATAATACCGGTACAATATTCTTTTTCCCCACGGGTGACCATTCGAAATTTGACAAGAATCCTTCATGGAAAAGCGAGGAATACATGGACCTGATTAATAGAACAGGATCTGTTTACAGGATCGGTATCCACCCCTCATATTTTGCAGCAGCAAATCCAAAGATGTTAAAAGCTGAACATGAGAGGCTGGAGACAATCACAGGAAAGGAAATTTCTGCCAGCCGATACCATTTCCTCAGGATCAGCATACCAGGTTCATTCAGGAACCTTATGAAGATCGGGATTAGGGAAGACCATTCGCTGGGCTTTCCTGATGAGCCGGGTTTCAGGGCAGGTATAGCCAGACCCTTTTTCTTCTATGATGTTTTAACCGATACGCCATCGCTATTAAAAATAATCCCGTTCCAGGTAATGGACGGCACACTGTTCCAGTATAAGGAACTTGATCCTTCATCAGCCTGTGATGTGATAATGCATCTTATGAATGAGACCCGCTCTGTGGGAGGATTATTTGTATCGCTCTGGCATAATACTACATTGCTTGAGACGCCTGAATGGAAAGGGTGGCGTGAACTTTTTGAGCAGACACTGAAAGAACAGCAGCTATGATAGTGTATCTTAAAAACGACGAAATAGACAGGGAACAGTGGGACAACTGTATTAAACTCTCTCCGGGCGTAAAACCTTATGCCTACTCCTGGTACCTTGATATCATGGCCCCGGGATGGGAAGCCATGATAGATGATGACTATGATTCGGTATTTCCTATTCCGTGTTCCAAAAAGTACGCAATACAATATATTGCAACGCCTAATTTCCTTCAGCAGCTGGGCGCATTTTCTCCCGATAAATCGCAGCAGAAGGCAATAAATGAATTCATAGATTATATTCCTGAATTCTTCCGCCTTATTGACCTTAGCGTAGGCCAGCGCATCAGCAATGACAAATACAAGGTTACGCTCAGGTCAAATTATGAGCTTAACCTGTCGAAACCGTATGAGAAGCTGAGGAGCAATTTTTCAAATCACTGTAAGCGCAATATTGAAAAGGTTGAGAAGAAGAGACCCGAGATCATCACCGATATTTCGCCTGAAGAACTTATTGACCTTTTCAGGCAGAACAGGGGGCTGGATCTTAAAGGGACCAAGCCGCGCGATTACCAGCGCCTGAATACTCTGATGAATTTTTGCCTTAGGAATAAGAAGGGTCGTATAATGGGAGTCAGGAAATCAAAGAAGCGACTTATTTACGGGATCTTTCTGGTTGAGGTTGCTGGCAGCAAAACAATGCTTTTTGTAGTGAATACCCCTGAAAGCCGCGAAAAAAGAATTGGCTACTATATTATGAATGAGTTGATTAAAGAGTCTGCCGGAACAAAAACCATTCTTGACTTCGCAGGTTCCTCGGTTCCTTCAGTAGCTGCATTCATGGAATCATTCGGAAGTATAAATGCACCTTATTACAGGATTTACCGGAACAGGTTACCATGGCCAATAAGATTGCTTAAATGATACCGGGATCATCCTGGTTGAAGATTTTCTCAGGACATTTCAGAGTTTCTCCAGCTCAATTTCCTCATCCATCCTCACTTCTATAAGCTTTCCTCCTTCGCACTTATATGTTTGCGAGGGGAACCGCTTTAATATTGTATAGTTATGGGTTGCAACAATTACAGCCCTGCCGGTGGAACTTATCTCTTTCAGCAGCTTTATGATTCCTTCCGAAGTCTCCGGATCAAGATTACCTGTGGGCTCATCGGCTAAAATAATATCCGGATCGTTGAGGAGCGCCCTTCCTATTACAACCCTCTGTTGCTCACCCCCGGAAAGCTGGTGAGGCATTTTGTAACCCTTCAGTCCGAGCCCCACTTTCTCGAGCACCTCACCAATGCGGCTATCTATATCATGCTTGTTTTTCCAACCTGTGGCTTTCAGTACAAATTCGAGATTCTCATGCACCGACCTGTCGATCAGTAGCTGAAAATCCTGGAAAACTATTCCAAGCTTTCTGCGAAGCATAGGAACATCTTTAGATTTCAGCCGGGTAAGATTATAACCTGCAACAATCCCTGTTCCATCCTTGAGATTGATCTGGGCATTAATGGTTTTTATGAGGCTGGTTTTACCGCTTCCCACCTTACCCACCAGGTAAAGGAATTCACCTTTCCTGACTGTAAGGTTAACACCTGAAAGGACCAGGTGATCCTGCTGCCAGATGTGGCAGTCTTTGAGCTCTATAATAACATCGAGGGGAAGTGATTCCTGCATCTTCAGGTTATTAAACATGCAAAATAAAGAAAGAATTGATAAATAATATTTGTATGTTGATAAAATCAGTAATAAAGCCCGGCTGACGGCGTTTAATAATTGTAATTTTACGTTTGATTTTTTTAATTACAGACAGTATATACGTCTTAAAATTAGACTGTTATATTGGGTTATTAAGCGAAACAAATCCAATGACGTCTTAAGGCTAAAAAAAATAATTATGAACAGAAACAGAATTGTTCCGGTACTTGGATGCCTTATCATGTTTGCAACCCAGGCAGTATCGCAGGTCCCGTTCACCGACAAGGAGATGAATTCTGAGTTCGTCAGGGGAATGGAACTTTTTAATAAGGAAAAATACCCGGCAGCTATCCGTCTTTTAGACTCATATATCAGGAGTAACGATAATTCAGATCTGATCCGGAAATCTGAAGCTGAATATTACAGGTCGCTTGCTGCACTAAACCTGTTCAATCCTGATGCCGAATACAGGATGGTGACATACATTAGGACACACCCTGAAAGTCCAAGGATTAATGAAGCCTACCTTGCTCTCGGAGACTATTTTTATCAGAATAAGAATTACCGCAAGGCTGTTGTTTATCTTGAACAGGTAAGAAGATGGGAGCTTAGTGCAGAAAAACAACCTGAATATTTTTTCCGCCTGGGCTATTCTCTGATGATCAAGGGAGATAAACCCAGGGCGATGCTTATGTTCTCGGAGATTAAGGATATCGACACTGAATATACTCCACCGGCTCTATATTACTTTTCGCACATGGCTTATGAGCAGAAGATGTACGAGACTGCAATGGACGGGTTCAGCCGGCTGAAGAATGATGAGACTTTTGGTGATGTTGTACCATTCTATATCGTGCAGATCCTTTATCTGAAAAAAGAATACAGCCAGATATTGTCCACAGCCCCTGAACTTCTAAAATCAGCCGGTTCAGCAAGAGCTATTGAGATATACAGGTTTATAGGCGATGCTTTCTATAATACAGGGAATTTTTCCGAAGCATTGCCTTATCTTGAGAAATTTGCCAATGGTACTAAGATCAGTGGGCGGGAAGATAAATTTCAGCTTGGGTACTGTTATTATAAAACCGGTGATTATGATAAAGCGATCAAGATACTCCGCGATTTAGGTGCAAGCGAGGATCTTCTTGGTCAGAATATATGGTTTATACTCGGGGACTGTTATCTTCACAAGGGAGATAAAAAGAGGGCCCAGCTGGGTTTCTCTGAAGCATCAAAGCTTAATTTTGATAAGAATATTGCAGAACAGGCTCTTTTCAGCTATGCAAAGCTTACATATGAAACCTCATATTCACCATTCGGAGAGGTTATTAATGCTTTCCAGGATTATATTGAAAGATTCCCTTCCTCCGGCAGGATTGATGAGGCATACAATTACCTGATCTCAACCTATATGCAGGTAAAGAACTACAAGGCTGCGCTTGCATCTCTCGATAAAATTGCGGTCAGGAACAGTAAGCTTGAAGAAGCATACCAGCGTGTGGCGTTTTTCCGCGGACTCGAACTTTTCAATAACATGGAACTTGAGGCAGCCATCGTTATGTTCGAGAAATCGCTTAAGTATGAAAAATACAACAGGCAGCTAAGGGCCAGGGCGGTCTATTGGAGAGGTGAAGCATCATACAGGCTCAGCAGATATGAGGACGCTAAAACCGACTATACAACATTTCTCGGACTACCGGGATCATCATCTCTCGGTGAAAATGCCCTGCTTAGATATAACCTCGGATACTCGTTATTCAATCTGAAGGATTACACAGGTGCAATAAATCACCTGAAAGCTTTTGAGGCCCAGGTAGCAAATGTCCGGTCAGAGGTTATGGCAGATGCGCGAAACAGGATTGCCGATTGCTATTACATAACCACAAATTACCCGTCAGCTATTTCATATTATGATAAAGTAATAGACTTTGGAAAAGTTGATGCAGATTATGCCATGTTCCAGAAAGGATTCTCCCTAGGACTGATGAATGATGAGCGTGGAAAGACAGAAATACTTTCATCGCTGACAACCAGATATCCTTCTTCATCATATGTGCCCAATGCAATTTATGAGCGAGGAAGAGCCTTTGTCGTACTCGAGGATTACCAGAGAGGTGAAGCTGATTTCAACACCGTAATTAACTCATTCCCTGAAAGTCCATTTGTCCCGCGTGCCATGGTTCAGCTCGGTTTGCTGTATTATAATACCGATCAGAATGAGAAAGCAATTGCTCAATATAAAAAGGTTGTCGATAAATACCGGTCGACACCGGAAGCAAGGGCTGCACTTACAGGTCTTAAGAATACATATGTCGAACTGAATGATGTGGATGCCTATTTCGCATACATTAAAACACTCCAGGGATATGGCGATGTAAATCTTTCAGAAAAGGATTCGTTGCAGTATACATCCGGAGAAAATCTTTATATGACAGGCAAATACCAGAGGGCAGGAGAGATATTCAGGAACTATATCTCTGAATTCCCATCAGGCGGTTTCCTGCTTAATGCCCGGTTCTACCTTGCAGAATGCTACAGGAAAACTGAGAATAATGAGGAAGCCCTGAAACTTTATGTTGAAATAGCTAATGCACCTGCAAACCAGTTCACAGAGCAATCTCTTGAGCATGCTGCCTCAATATACTTCCAGAAGGAGGATTTTGAAACTTCACTGGCTTATTACGGGAAACTTGAAAAGGGAGCCTCCGGCGCAGATGTAAGAAAAACCGGTTTGAGAGGTGAACTAAGATCGTCATGGCAGCTTGGTGATGCACAGAGAACGATTGTGGCAGCCGATAAGATTACCAGTTCTTCAGGAGTTCCGGATGAACTTACAAGAGAAGCTGTCTTTATGAGAGCCAAAGCCAACTACAGTCTTAATAATTTTGATAATGCAATCACCGATTTCCGTAAGGTGGCTACTGAAGTCACAAGCGTGGAAGGTGCAGAATCAAAATACAGGGTGGCAGAGCTTCTTTTTAAAAGGGACCAGGTCGATGAATCGGAGAAACTGGTCTCGGAATTTATTGACCAGAATTCCCCACACCAGTTCTGGATGGCAAGGATGTTCATCCTGCTGTCGGATATAAGCATGAAAAAGGGAGATAAGCTCCAGGCCCGCGTAACACTTGAAAGCCTGAGAGATTACTATACCATAGATAACGACGGGATACTCGATGAGGTTAAGGCAAAGCTTAACGCTATCAACCAGTCTAATTGAGCTACCGGCTATTCAAGATAATTATTGAATTTTACGTGAAAGAAATAATAATGAGATGAAAAGGATCCTGATAATAACAACCCTGGCACTTCTGGCCGGATTATCTGCTTCAGCCCAGGCTGACCGGCAGGATCTTGACAGGGAAGTGACTCTTTATAATCCATACAAGCCTTCCTTGTCTGACTTCAGAAAAAAGAGCTTCCTCCCTGATATTAAGGATACTGCAAAGGTTAAACCTGAATTCGTATACGACGTTGTCACTACACCATATTCCCCCGAATATACTATCAGTCCCATAAAACCCGCCTCCCTTCTTCCTGACCCTCTTCCCAAACTCTATAAGAGCTTTATAAAAATCGGGCTGGGGACTCATCTTACACCCCTTGCAGAACTTAGCATTACCAATGAACGCTCGAAAAAAGGAGCTATTGGTTTCTATGGTCGTCACTTTTCTTCCAACGGGAATGTAGAGCTTCAGAACAATGCTGATGTTTTTGCCGGTTATATGGATAACGACCTTTCCTTGTTTGGCAAGAAATTTTTCAAAGGCAGCCTGCTTGAAGGATCTGTGGATTTTAACCAAAAGCTAAGATATGCTTATGGATATGATACAATTGTCCATGACTATGAAGCCGATAAAAAAGATATCAGGATGGGGTATAATAACCTGGGTGCAGATATCTCATTTTCTTCCCTTACCCTCGACTCTACCAGCTATTCTTATGATTTTGATGTGAATTACGATTATTTCTATCATACTTCCCAGCGATACCAGCATAATTTCGGGCTTACCGGCATTATGGCAACCAGGTACAAGGGATTCTATGCAGGCTCAGGTATTGAGTTTCAATATTATACTCTTTCAAAGCTGTTGTACGACAGGTCTAAATACCTCTTCTCACTAAGTCCATTCATTAAGAAAAGTACGCCTCAATGGAATTTCAAGGCTGGGTTGCAGCTTCTCCTTGACCGGAATATCACTGAAAAACCGCAATTTCACATTTATCCCGATGTTAATTTCGGGTTCAGCATAGTACCTGCCTATCTCAGATTCTATGCTGCAGTAAACGGGAAACTGGAACGTAATGAACCAATGAATATTATCAATGAAAACCCGTTCATCATTCGCGACGGAAGTCTATTCAGGCTTCCGAACACCAGTCATAATCTCATAATTTCTGCCGGGATTAACGGTAATAACGGGATAGGCGGTAATTACCTTATATCGGCCTCATATTCAGTAATTAATGATATGCTGTTCTTCGCAAACCAGGTAGATACTTCTGATATTGTTTCACCGCAACACGGTAATTTTTTCACCCCGGTGGCTGATGACGGCGAATTGCTGAAAATCCATGGTGAGATGAACGGTGTGATAAAGGAAAAGATATGGTATGAAGCCAGCGGAAACTGGTATAACTATTCAATGACACTCGCTGATCTCCCCTTGAATAAGCCTGACTGGGATGCTTCCTTGGGGCTGAAATACAATCTGAGGAATAAGATCATCGTTGGAGCTGATTTAGTTGCATTAGGCACCCGCCAGCTGGCAATAATGGACAAGAACCTGCTTACTCTTCTCCCTGAAAAAGAACCGGTGCATGTAAATATTAACCTGAATGCAGAATACCGGTATACCAAGATCCTGTCTTTCTGGCTTAAAGTCAATAACATAGCGTTTAATAAGTATTATGAGTATGCATATTACCCCACACAGAGGTTTATATGTATGATCGGGTTCAGCTATAGTCTTTAGTTATGTCTTGCAGGTCTTGCCAGTCGTGCCGGTCTTGCAGGTCTTGCCAGTCGTGAAGGTCGTGCGGTCACGAAGGTCAGGTTTCCTGTTCATTTTTATTAAAAATTGTGTATAAAAAATAACATATTTTTAACAAAAAACCGTTAAAAAGATGTATATTTGCACTATTATTTAATATTCATAATATCAATTGGTTATAACAGTAAATGAGAGGTCTTTTCTGGTAGCTTGCGGAGGTGAAAGACCGGTACTTGTCCTTTTTCCAAAAAATCATTCAGAATAGTTGGTTGTTGTGAGAAGAAAGGAACTCTCTTACAGGTTAGTTTTGGATTAAAAATATTTGTATAAATGACTGAGAATAAGAAAAAAGAGCAGGAAAGCAGTGATTATTCTGCGGAGAGCATTCAGGTGCTGGAAGGACTTGAGGCGGTAAGGAAAAGACCTGCCATGTATATTGGCGATATTGGAGTCAAGGGGCTGCATCACCTCGTATATGAGGTAATTGATAATTCAATTGATGAGGCTCTTGCAGGATTCTGTTCTAAAATTGAGGTTGTTATATCTGAAGAAGGTAGTGTAACAGTTACCGACGACGGGCGAGGCATCCCTACCGGAATTATGGAAAAAGAGAAGAAGTCGGCGCTCGAAGTAGTAATGACGGTTCTTCATGCCGGTGGTAAATTCGACAAGGATTCATATAAAGTATCCGGAGGTCTTCATGGAGTAGGAGTTTCCTGCGTCAATGCCCTTTCTTCGCACCTTACTGCTATAATCAGACGTGAAGGATCAATCTTCAGGCAGGATTATGAAAAAGGAAAACCTGTAACTGAAGTTAAGGTAGTCGGTGAAACAGATAAGTCTGGTACTGAAATAGTTTTTAAACCTGATTCAACGATATTTCAGACTACAGAATTCAATTTTGAGATACTCGCTGCACGACTGCGTGAACTTGCATTCCTGAATAAAGGGATCCTTCTTACCATAACGGATATGAGGGAGATGGTGGAAAACGGCAATGGAGGTAAACCAAGGTACGAAGAATTCAAATCAGAGCTCGGACTAAAGGAATTCGTTGAATACCTCGATGCAAACCGTGAACGCATCATCGAAAAACCGATACATATTTCGTACGATAAGACTGAGATCCCGGTTGAAATCTCACTTCAGTATAACAGCTCTTTCTCTGAAAATGTCCATTCATATGTAAATAATATAAATACGATTGAAGGCGGAACACACCTTGCAGGCTTCAGACGCGGACTTACCCGGACACTCAAAAAATACGCTGAAGATTCAGGTGCCACCACAAAGATGAAATTCGACATCAACGGTGACGATTTCAGGGAAGGACTTACCGCTATTATCTCGGTGAAGGTTGCAGAACCCCAATTTGAAGGTCAGACAAAAACCAAGCTCGGGAATTCAGAGGTAATGGGAGCTGTCGACCAGGCTGTCAGCACAATGCTTACCAATTACCTTGAGGAGAATCCCAAGGATGCAAAGATCATTGTTCAGAAAGTCATACTTGCTGCTACTGCAAGGCATGCTGCACGTAAAGCCAGGGAGATGGTTCAGAGGAAAAATGAATTTTCCGGATCTGGTCTTCCCGGTAAACTGGCCGACTGTGCTGACAGGGATCCTTCAAAATGCGAGATATACCTTGTGGAAGGAGATTCTGCAGGTGGTACTGCCAAACAGGGACGTGACAGAAAATTTCAGGCTATTCTTCCCCTGCGTGGTAAAATCCTGAACGTCGAAAAAGCTATGCAGCACAGGATATACGAAAGTGAAGAGATAAAAAATATATTCACAGCACTGGGAGTAAACATAGGTACCGACGAAGATAGCAAGGCGCTGAACCTTAGTGGATTGAGATATCACAAGGTCATCATCATGACTGATGCCGATGTTGATGGTTCTCATATAACAACACTCATCATGACCTTCTTCTTCAGATATATGCAGGACCTAATCAAGGGTGGAAATATCTTCATTGCAACACCTCCGCTTTACCTGGTAAAGAAAGGAAAGGCAGAACGTTACTGCTGGTCTGAAGAGGAGAGGGAAGCTGCAGTCAGGGAGATGGGACAGGGAAAAGATGCTTCTGTGGGTGTCCAGAGATACAAAGGTCTTGGTGAAATGAATGCCGAACAACTCTGGAATACTACCATGAATCCTGAGACAAGAACCTTGCGCCAGGTCACTATTGAGAGCGCGGCTGAAGCAGACCATATATTCTCAATGCTTATGGGCGATGAGGTGCCTCCGAGAAGAGAATTTATAGAAGCACATGCAAAATATGCGAAAATTGATGCCTGATCAGTAACTGGCGGAATATAAAATATTGATCTCCTCCTTTCACAAGGAGGAGATTTTTATTTATAATCTGATTGTCAGGTAGTTATCAATTTTGGAGAAACTTGTGCCCTGATTCAGACTCCGAATACTTTTCTTTTAATATCAATGGCATTGTATCGGCATACCTCCGCGCAGCAGAAGCACCTGATACATTTCTTATCGGTAAGGACAACATGATTTTTCTTTTCTGCATGCATCGATATCGCATTTACAGGACAAATTTTGACACATTCCTGGCATCCGGTACATTTATCATGATTAAAAACCGGTCTTTTTTCAAGTTTTTTTATGAAGGAGAGCCTGTGCCGGATGAATTTAACGGCAATGTTTTCGTTCGGTGATATTGGCAACCGCCTGAAATCACTCTTAATTACTGATTTTAGCTCAGGGCCGTCGTAAATAATATCATCCTGATCTTTAAGCCAGCGTCTCCGGGCCAGCGCAATCGAGTTTGTCGGGATATCCATTGGATCGTATCCTGCAATGGTACTCGCAATAATGTCCAGAGCCAACGGATTGGTCGATCCGATAAGCACCTCTGTATTTACGGGAGTTCCCTGACCGGGACCATGCCCTTCCATTCCCATTATCCCATCCATAAGGTAAAAGTGAGGAGTGACTGCCTCATTCAGGTCAATGAGAAATACAGAAAACCTCTCCCGGTCGCTATGAAGGGCATGCTGTTTTGCTTTTGAGAATCCGGGAACCAGCCCCAGTGTGTTTTTTATTGCCCCGGTAAAATATACCAGTTCATGGTTTTTAAATTTAGGCAAAGAAATTATAAGGTCCGCCTCATCAACAGCAGCGGCCATCCTGATTTTTCCATTCCTCAGCTCTTTTTCAGCCGGATTCTTCAGAAAATCGATCCATATTGCCCCGGTCCTGGTACAGACATCATATATCCCTGATTTTTCAGGTTTTAACCCTGAACGGTGCATAGCCGGTGAATCTCCGACCATGACTGTAGCTCCCTTCGACTGCAGAAATATTATCATTGCCTCTACTACGGCAGGATGAGTGCTGATACATTTTGCAGGATCACTGTCTATCAGGATATTAGGTTTTACAAGAACCTTTTTTCCTGATACATCAGGGCCATCACATACAGTATAAATTTCTGATATTAATCCTGAGATCCTTTCTGGATCATAACCGGTACATTTTCTGACTGCAACCTTTGTGTTCATCTAAGATTAAAAAGAGCACAAAGAAAATAAATATTACTCAGAAAGAATTGCCTCCTTTAAGATTTCCTCTATCATGGAAATAACTTTCTGGCTGGGGCCTGAGAAGTTATTCACTAAAATGCAGAATACCATATTCTTACCTGAGGCAGTTGTATAATATCCGGCATAGCTCCTGACCCTGGTCATTGAGCCGCTCTTTGCCTTCAGCCTTGATTCAAATGCAGGATCATTAAAATGATTTTTGAGTGTACCTTCTTTTCCGGCATCCGGTAGTGATGAGAGGAATTCATTGTAATGCCTTCCGCTTGTTTTCATATAAAAGAGAAGTGAAACTATGCTCCTTGAATTTATTGCATTGAGTGGTGATAGCCCGCTACCGTCCTCGATGAACATGCCTTCTGTATTTATCCCGGAAAGTGTAAGCCACTCATTTATACATTGAATACCTTTCTCTGTTGAACCTGTATTCTTATATACTTTACCAATCTCCTTGACAAGATGTTCAGCATACAGGTTGACGCTCTCATGATTCAGAACTTCAATAATTTCAGACAGGGGAGGAGAGGAGATAGAGCTGATATTTGTTACTGCCTGTTTTACAGGCCTTTGCATAAGACGGGTTGTTGTCGGGAAGGTTGCAACCCCTATTCCGGCATCCCTCAGCTTCTGATCGACAAGCTTTGCCATGATAAATGGAGGATCAGCAATCGATGCCTTCAGGACAAAATCACTAAGGTTCGTCGGTAATGACCCTGCAAGCCACCCGTTAGTGCTGTACGGGGCCGCAAAAACATAACCTTTGTCTGCAGTTCCTGCTGCTACCAACCAGTTTGAGAATTCAAACCTGCATTCGGCAGGAGTGATACCTGTAATATATAATTGAGTACTATCTGTAGATATCCTGAGGTGTATCTGGTAGGTATTATCGAAAAGTGACAATCCGTAAGCCCCGGCACCATAATAATTACCAGCATCCTCCCAGAGCCATTTGGCAGGAACGGGCAGGTAATCATAATATGAGTCATCGGTTATTACACCTCCCGTCACCTCCCGTATTTTCAATTTTTTAAATTCATTAACCCAATTGTCAACGAAACCGCTATAATGATCTTTGAAATTATCGGATGCCAGGACAGGGTCTCCTCCGCCTTTTATTACAACGTTCCCATCGAGGACATTAAAGAATTTCAAAATTTTACCTGTAAACCCGACACTGGTTTTAAATGTATATTCAGGTCCGAGAAGTTCCAGTGCTGCCGATGAAGTAACCAGTTTCATTACTGAGGCCGGTATAAGGCTCTTGTCGGAGTTATAATCAAAAACGGTTTTACCACTGTCTGCATCTGCAATGCAGAAGGATACCTGGGCATGTCTCATTGCAGAATCGGCAAGGAAAGCGCTGAATGCTTCTTTTTGAGAAAATACCGGAAGTGTCAGCCATGTCAGCAGAAAGAAAGAAATCCTCTTCATTTACGGCCGGTTTTATTCTGTTCCATTGTGGAGAGTAATCCGCAGGCAGCCTGTATATCTTCACCTCTGGAAGCCCTGATGGTCGTAAGAATGCCTTTGTCGTTCAGTGCTTCCTTGAACCTGATGGTTTCATTAAGATCAGGACTTTGGTATTCTGACCCCGGTATCTGGTGGAATCTAATGATATTGATGCGACATTTTATGCCGTTCAATATGCGGGCCAGTTCTTTGATATGTAAGGGAGTGTCATTCATTCCTTTAAAAAGAATATATTCAAAAGAGACTCTTCTCTGACTATTAAAGTCGAAGTTTTTCAGGATGTCGAGGACGTCCCTGACTGAGTTTGTTCTCTGGATTGGCATTAATGCCCTTCTTTCTTCGTCAAAAGGAGAGTGAAGGCTGACTGCAAGATGGCATCTGCTTTTTTCGAGGAACTCTTTTATGCTGTTTTTCAGGCCTACAGTGCTAACAGTTATCCTTGTAGGGCTCCATCCGTATCCCCATTCAGAGGTGAGGATCTCAAGGCTTTTCAGCAGTTCTGTGATATTGTCGAGCGGTTCCCCCATCCCCATGAAAACCATATTCGTCAGCTTTCTGAATTCAGGAAGGCTTCTGAACTGGTTTAGAATCTCATTCGCGGAAAGATTCCCCTGGAATCCCTGTTTGCCTGTCATACAGAATACGCATCCCATTTTGCATCCTGCCTGGGATGATACGCATATTGTCGCTCTGTCGTCATCGGGGATATAGGCCGTCTCTATATACTTATTTTCTAGGACTTTGTAAAGGTACTTCTTTGTACCGTCGTGGCTTTCCGATTCTCTGACCGGTAGTGCAAGACCTATTTCATAATCGGTTGCCAGTACCTCTCTCATCTTCAGAGAGAGGTTTGTCATCTCATCAATGGTTGTTATTTCTTTTTTGTACAGCCAGTCGGAAATCTGCCTGGCGGCAAATCCCGGAAGCTTTACCCGCCTGGTGACGGCTATCAGCTCATTCAGGGTCTTCCCATATAGTTTTTCTTTCTGCATAGTAACAGATTGGCACCTGTCTTTTTATACCTGTATTAATCCTTCAAATACAAAGGTAGCAGGACCAGTAAGCCAGACATTCTTAATTTTTCCGCCGGCATTTTGGAATTCAACCTTCAGGTTTCCGCCTCTGGCCCTAACACTGACAGATCCTGTGTCAAAATGTCCGCCGAGGACCGAAGCTATGGCAGAAGCTGTCACCCCGGTTCCACAGGCGAGAGTTTCTTCTTCAACGCCTCTTTCAAATGTCCTGATATACAATCCATTATTGGATATTTCAACGAAGTTTACATTAGTGCCACCCGGAGCAAAATCGGAAGACCATCTCAGTTTTTTGCCTTCTTCATTTACATTGATTTTGTCAATATCGTTAGTGAAAACAACATAATGTGGCGATCCGGTATTTATAAAATAGCTCCCTTTTATAATCTTGTAATCATTTACGTCAGCCATTTGCAGTCGTACAGTATCCTTGGAAACTTCAGCCATATGAATACCATCGAAAGCCATGAATTTCTGGTTGTCACCGGCGATGCCCCACTTCCTGGCAAAGTGTGCAGTACATCTTCCGCCGTTCCCGCACATGGAACCAATTTTACCGTCGGAATTAAAATATTTCATTTCATAATCAGCCTGTCCGAAATCAGATATAAGGATGAGTCCGTCGGCACCTATGCCAAAACGCCGGTCACACATTCTGTTAATAAGTTCGTGATCTTCAGGATTAAATTTCCCCTTCCGGTTGTCTATGATAATGAAATCATTACCGGCCCCCTGGTACTTGTTAAAAGCAATATTCATCTGTGTTAAAGTGTTGTTAAATCATCATAAAACTCTGAAACTCATACAAAAAAATGCATGATCTTTGCAAAACAAAATTGTTTGAAAACGGTTGTAAAGATATGAATCTTTTATAAGGCATATTATTTGAAGACCGACGATATAAAAAATAAGGACAATTAATTTTTGAAAGAGATGAAAGGAAAATATTTATTAGGCGGATTGTTAATGGCTCTTCTTGGGGCAGCAATAGCATTATTTGCTTATACCAAAATAGTTGATAAACCTGCTGAGGCAGCAGTCAGAGACAGTTCCATGATGGTAACGCCACAGGCACAGGCTCTCTTTACATCACTTGAGATGCAGGAGGGGCAGGTTGATTTTACTTTTGCAGCTGAAAAAACAGTTCATGCTGTAGTTCATGTGACCACGAAGATGACGGTTACACAACCAGAAAATCCATTTGAGTTCTTTTTTGGTGATCGTTATTATGGTAACCGGCAGCGGGAGAGAGAGGTTGCAGGCTATGGTTCAGGGGTGATTATTTCACCGGACGGGTATATTATTACCAATAATCATGTTATTGAGGATGCTCAGAACATAGAGGTAAAACTGAATGACAACAGGACCTTCAAGGCTGAACTTGTTGGCCGCGACCCCAGTACAGATATAGCATTGCTGAAAATCAAGGCTGACAACCTGGTTTTCCTCAAGTACGGTGATTCTGACAATCTGAAAATTGGTGACTGGGTGCTTGCCGTTGGCAATCCCTTTAACCTTACATCCACCGTTACCGCAGGTATTGTCAGTGCAAAAGGCAGGAACCTTCCACTTATTGATTCTGACTATAGCATTGAGTCGTATATCCAGACTGATGCCGCTCTTAATCCGGGGAATAGCGGAGGTGCACTTGTCGATACCAAGGGATCGCTGGTAGGCATTACATCTGCAATAATTTCACCAAGCGGATCTTATGCCGGCTATTCATTTGCTATTCCTGTAAGCATTGTAAGGAAAGTCGTTGATGATATCAGGCAGTTTGGTACTGTTCAGAGAGCCATAATGGGCATAAAGATGACTTCAGTAACTGCTGAGGAAGCGGAAAAGCAGAAGCTTGCTGAGATCAAAGGAGCACTGGTAACCGATATTACTGATGGAGGCGCTGCATCTGCAGCAAATCTTAAGGAAAACGACATTATTACAAAGATTGATGGTATTGTAATAGGTTCACCGACTGATCTCCAGGAGCAGATAGGAAAGCATCGCCCGGGAGACAGGGTTACAGTTACCTATTACAGAGGAGGCAAGGAGAGCTCAGTACAGGTTACTCTTAAGAATATTGCCGGGAACACCAATGTTGTTACAAAAGGAATGGGTGTGGATGAGATTTTCGGAGCAAGGTTTGAGACACTTACATCTTCCGAAAAACAATCCCTGAATGTGGATCATGGGGTGAAAATTGTTGAGCTCAATGATGGCTGGTTCAAGGATCAGGGCCTCAGGAAAGGGACAGTAATCATTAACATCAATGGCAAGAAGATTAACAACAGTGATGATGTTCGGAGTTCTGCCGGAAATAATGAAAAGTCGTTAAAATCGATAGAGGGTATTACCACCGACGGCAGGTATTTCAATTATAAATTCGGATATTAGTAGTTATTTTACTGTAAGTTGTTGAAAACCAGGAGAAAATAAGTTATTCTCCTGGTTTTACAACAATATTGGTTTTATTTTGTTATTAGAGATAATAGAGTTACCTTTGCGAAAATTTTTACAGGCGGATGAGACAGCTAAAGATTACCAAGTCCATAACAAACAGGGAGAGTGCCTCACTCGATAAGTACCTGCAGGAGATTGGTAAAGAAGAGTTGATTTCGGTTGAGGAGGAAGTGGAACTGGCACAGCGGATAAAGAAGGGTGACAGGACGGCTCTCGAGAAACTCACAAAAGCAAACCTGCGTTTCGTTGTTTCTGTTGCCAAGCAGTACCAGAACCAGGGATTGAGTCTTCCCGATCTTATTAATGAGGGTAACCTCGGGCTTATCAAGGCTGCAGAGAAGTTTGATGAGACCAGGGGGTTCAAGTTTATTTCCTATGCGGTCTGGTGGATTCGTCAGTCGATACTTCAGGCTCTTGCCGAGCAATCAAGGATAGTAAGGCTCCCGCTCAACCAGGTCGGTTCACTGAATAAGATAAATAAGGCCTTTTCGAAGTTCGAACAGGAAAATGAGCGTACACCTTCGCCTGAGGAGCTTGCCGATGTTCTTGAGCTACCCAAGGAGAAAGTGACAGATACACTCAAGGTTTCGGGCAGGCATGTTTCGGTTGATGCTCCATTTATTGAAGGAGAAGACAATAGCCTGTTGGATGTACTTACCAATTCAGATTCACCTGTTGCCGATAAGCTTCTTATGGATGAATCATTGTCACGGGAGATTTACAGGGCCCTGGCAACACTTACAGAAAGGGAGAGAGATATCATCCGTTACTTTTTCGGGATAGGATGCCAGGAGATGACTCTTGAGGAGATTGGCGAGAAATTCGGACTGACCCGTGAGAGGGTAAGGCAGATAAAGGAAAAGGCCATCAGGCGTCTGAGGCATACCTCCAGGAGCAGGTTGCTGAAAGGATATCTTGGTTAGACACATTTATAAAAGCTAAAAATGAGCCTCTGGGAGAGGCTCATTTTTTTTTGATGCCTGCAATAGGACCTTGCAGGCCGGGGGAAAAACTCAACAAATAATTTCTTCTAGAATAACCTTACCCGGTGATCATCCGGGCAGGTACAAAATTAAATTTCTGGGGGGTAATGTTGAACACTACTTTACAAAAGACCTCTGATAACTAATAGAACTATACAAATCACCAATATTCTTAATATTTCTGGTAGATTATTATCTGGAGGATACAACATAAGTCTCATTGACCATAATTCTTTCTAGCACTAAATTCAGAATCAAAGGCTCGTTAAAATAGGTCTAAAGTATTATCGGCTTTCAGGTAAGTAACATATTCGCAGGAATGCCAGACGAATAAAGACATCCCAAAAATTATTTGGAGGAATAGACTCGTTATGGTTTCCTTATGAACTTCTTCAGAAACTGTTGTCTGAAACTGTCTCCCAATGAAGCTTTAATATCTCCGGTAAGTAATATCTCACCCTGGCGTGTGAAACTTTTTATATGACTCAGATTAACCAGGTAAGAGTGGTGGACTCTTATAATATTATGCTCGGCCAGCAGATCCTCGTACTGTTTAAGGTTCTTTGAACTGGTGACCTTTTTATTCTCTTCGAGGTAAAAAATTGTACAATAACCATCAGCCTTGCACATTATGATGTCGCTGATCTTCATTACCTCAAATCCTTTTATATTCGAAACAACTATAGATGGCTGCACAGAAGAATTTTCACTCAGTGTTTTTAATAATTCCCCTATTTTTTCGGCATCATAGGTCCACCGGTTCTCATTCCTTATCTTCTCAACTGCTGCATTCAACTCATCAATCTTTACAGGTTTCAGCAGGTAATCAGCTGCATTTACACGAAAAGCTTTTATGGCATATTCAGAATATGCTGTTACAAAAACGATCCTGAAATTTATTTTACTGAACATTCTCAGGAGGTCAAATCCTTTTCCGTCAGGCATTTCAATATCCAGGAAGACAACATCAGGATTATGTTTCTGTATTGCCTTATAAGCTGTTTTTACCGATGAGGCTGTTGATACCACCTCCACATCGGTACAGAAATCCCTCAGGTAATTGCACATCACATTTCTCGAGGGAGCTTCATCATCAACAACAATAGCCTTTATCATCAGGTTCTTATTTTATTTTGTCTCGCAGGTAAATCAACCACTACTCTTGTTCCGGTAAATTGTTTGTCAGGATATAAGTCGCTCATTTCAAGCTTATAATTGATCTTGCGGAGTTTTCCTGTTATCTGCAGCCTTTCTTCGATAATAGAAATTCCCTTTGGCTTGTGAGTCCAGGTTTTTCCTTTATTATTAATTGATGCCATCCGGCCGATACCATCATCTTCAATAATGCATCTGAGACCTTCTACACCTGCAGGTTCAAATCTGATATTAATCTGTCCTTTTCTATCCTCCAGAGCCCTGACACCATGCCAGATTGCGTTTTCAATGAACGGTTGAACTATACCCGGGCAAACTTCAATATCAAAAATATTGCTTATATCAGCTGTGTCGATGCTATAATCAAATTTATCGCTGAACCTGAGATGCTCTATCCTGAGGTAATCCCTGATAGAGTTAATCTCATCTTCAAAAGGGATGAAATTTGAACCCATATTCGACAGAATGGAGCGGATAAGCCTCGAAAAATCACCGATATACCTGTTTGCGGATAACCTGTCATTATTCGAAATAAAGTAATTGATCGAATTAAGTGAATTAAAGATAAAATGAGGATTCATCTGGCTCCTCAGAGATTGCAGTTTGAGTTCATCCTGTTTGGATCTTTCTTCCTGTTTTATCTGGCGTATGTAAAGTATTATTGAATAAACTATGATTAGAAGAATTGTCAATGGCACCAGGATACGAAATGATCTTGTCTGGTAAAATGATGGTTTTATCCTTATAGCGATCTGTCTTGAGGCAACCCAGTCGCCGTTAAGATCAGTTGCTTCTATCACAAGGTTGTACCATCCGGGACTAAGGTTTGAATAGTTAATATTTCTGGTTTGTGAATTAGTTACTATCCAGTTTTTGTTAACACCTGAAAGCTTGTAACGGTAAAGGGTTTTATTTGAGTTTACAAAATCAGTTGATGAGAAAAACAGGTGAAAATTATTCTCATTTTTATCGAGGAATATTGTGTCTGTGGTATTCAGTGGTTCCGGCAGATATTTAGGACCTCCTGACACTCTAAAGCTTGTCAGCAATACCTTCTGTTTCTGAATACTTGCAGTATTCAAAGAAATACTATCAGGGTAGAACCTGACAAAACCACCCATTCCCCCGAAGATAAACTCACCATCATCAGTTCTGAACTTGGCTCCGGAATTGAATTCTGAGATCGCAATACCATCAGTCTCATCAAATGTCCTGATTTTTCCGGTCTCAGGATGGATCATTGAGATGCCATTATTTGTCGACACCCAGATATGACCCTGCCCATCCCTGAGAAGACAATAGGTGGTATTATTTGATAATCCTTTGGAAGAGGTGTAATATTTAAATGTGCCATTAACCGTATTATACCTGCAGACCCCTTTGCCGAGCAAAGCGAGCCATAGATCGCCATTCTCGCCAGGAATAATATCCTCAATATTTGTAATACCAGGCGTCACCTTAATAATTGAACTTTCTCCTGTTGCCGAATTGCATCTTAACAGCCTGGAATCTGACATCCCGGCCCATATAATTCCGGAACTGTCAACATACAATCTGAATACACTAACGGAAACATCTTTTGGCCAGAGGATTTTACTGGCAGAAGAAGACGGATTATATTCAGTGATCTCATTTGTGCCGATATACAGGTTCCCTGCATGATTTACAGTAAGGGACCTGTAACTTTGTGCATTGGCTTTATGCTCGATAAAATGTCTTGTCTTATAATCATAAAATTGCAGGAGATTTGAATAGTATCCCACCCAGATACCATTTTCTGCCGGGATCAATGATCTTATGTAACCGTATTTACTTAGATCATTCTTACTCATGTAATCAATACCTGTAACCGTACCGTCAGGACGGTACTGCACTATATGATCAAAACCCCTGATTCCAGTCCATATATTCCTGTCCTTATCCATTATCACAGAATATAATGCCGGACTTGTTGAATCCGGAGAATTTACAACAGTATTTCTGAAAATACCAGGGATAATTACTGCAAGGGAAAATCCGAGCGGTACACCTTTGGTGCTTACATTTGAAAACCAGAAGGAGTTCTTACTGTCAGGTATTATCGAAAGAAGCCAGTTTGATTTAGCCTCAGGCATAAAAAAGAGTTTTTGCCCTTTAGAATCGAGATAGTAAATGCCTTTGCCTCTTGTGCCCCAGTAAAAGAATTTTTTGCCGGTAAATTGGTTTACGTGGATTTCCCCGTTATATTCGATGAATGCTTCTTTTCTTCCATCATAACGGAAAAGTCCGTCAGATGAAAAGATCCATTTATCTCCGTTGGCCGATTCATAATATTCTTGCCATTCAATCTGATCAAAATATACATCATATAAGGGCGAGATCCTGATTAAAGGGTATTCTTTAGATAGCACAAAACTATTGTTCTGACCTTTCCTGAATAATCTCGCTTTATCACCAATTATCCATAGCTCTGAATTTCCCTGGAATGAAACGGAATATTTCCGGCTCTCGGCGATATATGCGGAGTTATCTGTTGATAATAAATTATATATGACACAGTTTTTTTTATCAGGATCTTTAATGATTATTTTGTCTCTCACAAGTATTACAAGGTTCCCTGATTCGTCGATACTGATACTGCCTAAGAATTTCAGTGGAATACCATCCAATGTATAAAGGGTAGTGAAATTTTCACTGCTTCGATTGTAAAGGACAAGTTCTCTTCTGGTATCAGTAACGATCCAAAGATTATTTTTTCTGTCTACTTCAAGTTCGGTTATCGAGAAATATGGGATCGAGGTCGAATCGTCAGGTTCATGAAAAAAATTCACGAATTCGTGACCGTTAAACCTGCTTAGACCGTCCCATGTACCCAGCCACAGAAAACCGGAACTGTCCCTGGCAATAGCTCTCACATTATTGTGTGCCAGTCCATCTGAGGTAGTGTATGATTTTATTGTGAAATTCTGTCCATTTATACATAATGGTAGAAGTAGTAATAAAGCAATCAGAAGATATTTGCCTCTATTATTGCTATTACTTATATCCGCCATGATTTGACAACAGATTAATTCACAAAAGAAAGCTATTTTTGAGATTTTAAATAATATAAGGTACAAAAAAGTCAATTCAGAAATTCTATGGATTTCAAGCTGGTATCGGATTTTGTTCCAACAGGAGATCAGCCGGAAGCAATTATACAGCTGGTAGATGGTCTGCAGAAAGGGGTTCCCTATCAGACACTTCTTGGTGTTACCGGTTCCGGAAAAACTTTTACCATTGCAAATGTAATTGAAAAGCTTAACAGACCAGTACTCGTCCTAAGTCATAACAAGACGCTCGCCGCTCAGTTATATGGAGAGTTCCGTCAGTTTTTTCCTGAAAACAGCGTTGAATATTTTGTTTCTTACTATGATTATTACCAGCCTGAAGCATACCTGCCTGTATCAGATATATATATAGAAAAAGACCTGTCAATCAATGAGGATATTGAAAAACTAAGGCTCAGTGCAACTTCATCTCTCCTTTCAGGAAGAAAAGATGTAATTGTGGTATCTTCAGTATCCTGTCTCTATGGCATCGGAAACCCCGATGATTTTCATTCCAGTACAGTGCAGATAAACAGCGGTCAGAATATTGCAAGGAACTATTTTCTCAGGAAGCTCGTAGACAGCCTGTATTCCCGCAGTGAAATTGAATTCAAGCATGGTACTTTCAGGGTCAGGGGAGATACCGTTGACATCTTCCCTGCATATGCTGATATTGCCGTAAGGGTTGTCTTTTTCGGTGACCAGATCGAGGAGATCAGCACTTTTGATCCGGTAAGCGGTAACAGGATTGAAAAGCTGACTGAGTACATTATTTATCCTGCAAATATTTTTGTTACCACCCGAGAAAGGATAAACCAGGCAATCAGCCAGATCCAGGATGACCTGGTACGGCAGGTAACACATTTTAATGAAATAGGAAAAAAGGAGGAGGCGAAAAGACTTGAACAACGTGTTTCCTATGATCTTGAAATGATTAAGGAGCTCGGTTATTGCAGCGGGATTGAAAATTATTCACGTTATTTCGACGGACGAAAATCCGGGACAAGACCATTCTGCCTGCTTGATTATTTCCCGGACGATTTTATAACGGTAATTGATGAAAGCCATGTCAGTATACCACAGATCAGAGGTATGTTCGGGGGAGATCATTCACGAAAGCAGACACTTGTTGAATATGGTTTCAGGCTGCCGGCAGCGCTCGATAACAGGCCTATGCGTATCGAAGAGTTTGAATCGCTGACAGGTCAGATAATATTTGTAAGTGCCACACCCGCAGATTATGAACTCGAAAAGAGCGAAGGTGTATTTGTCGACCAGGTTATCCGGCCAACAGGCTTGCTGGATCCTCCTATTGAAGTCAGACCAAGTCTCAACCAGATCGACAATCTCATGGATGAGATCAGGGAAAGGACAAAAGCCGGGGAGAGAACACTGGTGACCACTATTACCAAGAGAATGGCAGAGGAGCTTACAGCTTATCTTCTCCGATTTGATATCAGGTGCAGGTATATTCATTCCGATATTGACACATTAGAGCGGATTGAAATTATGGAAGGACTTCGTATTGGAGCTTTTGATGTTCTCGTAGGTGTCAACCTACTCAGGGAAGGTCTTGATCTGCCTGAGGTATCGCTGGTGGCAATACTGGATGCCGATAAGGAAGGCTTCCTCAGATCTTCCAGATCGCTGACTCAGACGGCAGGAAGGGCTGCCCGAAACCTGAATGGTAAGGTGATAATGTATGCCGATACAATTACCGGAAGTATGCAGCTGACAATTAACGAAACCAACAGGCGACGCGAAAAACAGCTTAAATATAATGAAGCCATGGGGATAACCCCGGCCCAGATAGTAAGAAAAACGGGTTCCATACTTACTGGTTTAAGCAGGAAGGGAGTATCGGTAAAAGCTTATGTTGAACCCGACAGACCTGATATTGCTGCAGATCCTGTGGTTAAATATATGAATAGTGAAGCACTCGAAAAAGCAATCGAGAAAGCCAGGAAAAGTATGGAAAAAGCAGCATCGGATCTTAATTTCATCGAAGCAGCCCGGTTCAGGGATGAGATGGCTGACCTGCAGAAAATCCTCAGGAGTAAAAAAGGTTAAGCTGTTCAGCCTTATGATTTTATTAATCTCAGAATATCAGCCTGTTAAAATAGGTGCTTGATCTTTTCGGTGACGTTATAAACCGGTTTTTGTGGCAACCCAGTCACTCTTTGTGGATTCATTGGTAACAGTCCCCGTCATCTTATTTCCTTCAACCTTTCCAACGTAAAGATCGCCGGCTATTCTGAAAGTAATGTCATTTCCGCTAAGCCGGCCATCAGTTATGCTGGTAACTTTTTCGGCGGTAATATAATTCCCCAGTACAATCTGAAACTTTTGCCGTAGAGAAAGTTCATAATTACCCAGTTGCCAGGTGCCTTCGACTTTGGCAGGTACAATCCACATAAGTGCTGAATTCCAGCTGTTCCAGTTTTCCTGCGTTGTAACTTCATAATCAGGTTCCCATTCACCCATGGTGAAAGTATTTGATACAATCCTGGTACCCGGTTTCAGATCTAGGAGCTTCGGCCTTAATTTAAGGTTGATTTCAGGCAACAGGAACATGGTTATTACTGTGGCTTTTGAAAGGTCATATTCATACAGGTCGGCTTTTATGAAACTCGCCTTACCGCTTAATCCTTCCTTATCAGCTTTCTCCCGTGATAACGTAACCAGATCGGGATTGTATTCAATACCAATGGCCTGAGCGCCAATCTTTGCAGCTGCAATCACTGTTCGTCCATCTCCCGAACCCAGATCAATTACATAATCATCGGCAGTCACCCTGGCAATTTTCAGCATCGCATTCACGAGTTCATCGGGTGTCGGAACCCAGACAACATCCTTGCCCTGCTGACCTATTTCCGGAATATAAACATTACTTTTATTTGTCTCCTGTGCAGAAATACTGCAGGTGCTGAAAATTGCCACCATGAAAACAGAAAAGCGGCTTGTTGCAGAGATTGATTTCATACAGACCAGCTTTATTTAGTGAATGGAAAAAGAAGTATATAAAATTACTTATTTTTCAAAATTTCGCCAATGAATAAACATATTTTGCGATTGCAAGGCATGAAGTCAGACCTGGTGATTCCATCCCGATCAGGTTAATAAAACCCGGAAATCCCCTGCCAGATTCCTCCCTGATATAAAAATCCCTGACAGCCTCACCCGGTTTTTGTGTCTTGGGCCTGATGCCTGCCGTATCAGGTGAAATATCGTCATACTCCAGGAAGGGCAGGAATTTTCTCGCGGATTTCCAGAATGCCTCCTGTTTGCCGGCATCAACTTTGTAATCATAAATATTTGACCCAAGGTAAGTTACATCAGGACCCAACTTTACTCCTCCTCCCATATCGACTGTAACATGAATGCCTATACCCTCTAGATTAGTATGCGGAACAGGGTAAACCAGTCTCCTGATAAGCCTGTTCTTCGGTGGTTTTACCCTGAAATACTCCCCTTTGCAGAAGTGAATTGTCAGGCTTTCATCATTTATGCCAACCATCTCTGATATCTTATCGGATGTAAGTCCTGCAGCATTAATGACTATCCTGGTTGAAAAACTATACGTTTTCTTATCTGCGTCAAGGATTGTTATCAGATAGCCCTTGTCCTCTTTTTTAATGCCTTTAACTTCTGCCCCATAGGCAACCTGTCCTCCGTTATTTATGAAGTTGCTTTCAAACCTTTTCATCAGGGAATGGGAGTCAATAATGCCTGTTGAGGGTGACCAGAGTGCTTTTAATGCGAAGATCTCAGGTTCAAGTTCTTTGATCTGATCCTGGTCCAATACATCAAGAACAACTCCGTTAAGCGATGCAGTCTTACTGATCCCTTCTATCACATTGATTTCCTTTTCGTCAGTTGCAACTATCAGCTTGCCGCAATTTTTAAATGGGACTTCATGTTCCCTGCAATAATCATAGAGCAATGTTTTACCCTCGACACAGAGCTTAGCTTTCAGGCTTCCTTCAGGATAGTAGATTCCGGCATGAATTACTTCACTACTCCGGCTACTGGTCTCCTGCCCGAAGGTCTCATGCTTCTCTACAATGAAGATATTACCATTTTTTTTTGATATTTTTTCTGCAATAGCCAGGCCTATAACCCCGGCTCCTATGATTGTTACATCTGTATCCATAATAACTCTGCCTTCACAGTGTGATTAATAAAGCTCCTCCAAAATTAGGTTAACAATTTTAGCGAAAATAATCTTTGAAAAAATTACCTTTAACTCTTAAATATTCATTCTCTGATGAAACAATCTTTTTTAAAATTCCTATTACTGCCCGGCGTTCTGGTACTCTTTTCGTGTTTTGGTGAGAAAAAGGATCCAATCGACAGATTCGCCCTGTTGACAAGGCACAATATTAATAATTCGGTTATTGACAGCCTGAACTCATTATCGGTGGGTAATGGTGAATTTACATATACAGTCGATATTACGGGACTTCAGTCGTTCCCTGGTTCTTATGAGAAGGGCATTCCACTTGGCACTATGTCGGAGTGGGGCTGGCACAGTGATTTAAACCCTCAGAATTACAATATATCAGATGTTTACAGAAGCTACGATGTCCATGGGAAGCCAGTTGAATATGTTCACCAGTTCAGACCATCTGATGGCGAAAGAAAAGGGGCAGCTACAGAATGGTTGAGAGCTAATCCTCAAAGAGCTCATCTTGGAATGATCGGACTGGAGCTGATAAAGAAAGATGGGAGTAGTGCAGTAATTACTGATATCAGCGATAACCAACAATCTCTGTATCTGGCCACAGGCACTATTGAAAGCACTTTTTCGGTTGAAGGAGAAAAAGTACATGTTATCACTGTTTGTCATCCTGAGAAGGACATGGTCTCGGCAAAGATTGAATCAGGGCTAATTAAAGAGGGAAGATTGAACCTAAAAATTTCCTTCCCTGCATCAATAGGTGCGTGGTCAGGATATGATTTTAAGTCACCTGAAAAGCATAATACAAGGATTCTCAGTGAAGATGGGGAATCTGCTATTTTTGAAAGAATACAGGACAGTGATAGATATTATGTGAATCTGCTGAGTACAGGCGGAGCTCTGAAAGAGGTTGCTAAACATGAGTTCATTGTAACTCCTTCAACTGCTGATTCGGTTTTTGAATTCTCATGTCTCTTCAGCAAAGAAAAGGTGGAAGCCAAACCGGATAAATTTGATTCTGTTCATGAAGCAAGTCGTAAGGGCTGGGAAAATTTCTGGATGAATGGAGGTGTCGTTGATTTTTCCGGTTGTTCCGATCCACGGGCATTTGAACTGGAAAGAAGAGTCATTCTCTCTCAGTATCTTACAAAAATACAATGCAGTGGTTCTCTTCCTCCTGCAGAAACAGGACTCACATATAACAGCTGGTTTGGGAAATTCCACCTAGAAATGCACTGGTGGCATGTGGTGCATTTCGGATTATGGCAAAGAGAAGAGATTCTCGAAAAGCAGATGGCATATTACTCTCACATTTTTGAGAACGCTCGTAATACTGCCAGGCACCAGGGTTACAGGGGAGCCAGGTGGCCAAAAATGACTGATCCTGATGGACGTGAAAGTCCCAGTAATGTAGGTACTTACCTTATCTGGCAGCAACCTCATCCTATCTTCTTTGCAGAACTTCTATATGAGAACGCAGAAAACAAAAAGGAAATACTGAACCGTTACAGGGATATTGTATTCGAAACTGCCGATTTCATGGCTTCTTATGCGTGGCTTGACACATTAACCAATAAGTATGTGCTGGGCCCTGTACTCATCCCTGCACAGGAAAGTCTAAACAAGGAAACAACGATCAATCCTCCTTTTGAGACAGTCTATTGGTACTGGGGACTTAAGACTGCCATAGAATGGAAGAAGAGGTTGGGAGAGAAGCCAGTTCGTGAATGGGCAGATGTTATCAGAAAAATTCCTGCTCTTGCTGTTCAGGATGACCTGTATTTATGTTCACAGGATACAAAAGATTCATACACGAACCCTAAATATATGAGTGATCACCCTATAGTGGCGGCAATCAGTGGTATGATGCCTGAAACAAAGCTTATTGACAGAGAGATACTGGGAAATTCACTCGATACAATAATGAAGAAGTGGAACTGGCGTTCTACATGGGGATGGGATTTTCCAATGCTGGCGATGTCGGCAGCTTCTATTGGAAGAGGTGAACAGGCTATAGATTTTCTTATGATGGAGGCACCTAAGAACAGGTATCTTTTAAACGGACATAATTACCAGGATGGAAGGCTGACGATCTATTTACCGGGTAATGGCGGCCTTCTGACAGCTGTTGCCAGGATGTGCGTGGAAGACCAGTTTCCTCATAACGGGAAATGGAATGTGAGATGGGAAAATCTTAACAAATATGTCAGGTGAAAATCTGAATGACTGTGAATATGCGGTATGTTATTAATTTATAAATACATATGAAAATGAAATTTGCAAGATCGGTGCACATATTATTACTGGTTGTTACATTATCAGGTATCCCGGCAATAATTTACAGTCAGGCTACTTCAACAGGGGAAATGCCACAATATCTGTTACCGGAATTCAGGAAGTGCGAGGTCCTGATGAAAACAGGAGCAAGGAATTCAGCATTGATGAATTACAATATCGTTACCGAAAAAATGGTCTTCATAGCTAATGATAAGTTCTATGATATGACCAACCCTGATGCAGCAGATACTGTTAACCTTGACGGCAGAAAGTTTGTACCAGTAGGTAAAGCCTTCTATGAGGTTCTTGTATCTGGCCCTGTTACTGCATTTATTCAGCACAAAGGATCACTTATGTCTGCCGGTAAACCCGTAGGCTATGGAGGAACTTCGCAGACAGCATCGGCAAATTATATTTCTAACATAGAATTATCGGGAATTCAATATAATATAGCCCTGCCATCGGATTATGTCGTTAACAATAAAGATGTTTACTGGATCCGTACTGGCGAAAAATGGTTAGATTTTACTACCGAGAAGCAATTCCTGGCTATCTACCCCGATAAAGCGGCTCAGATTAAAAGCTTTATCAAGACCAACAAAATAAAAATAGACAGGCCGGATGATCTTAAAAAACTGGTAAAATATTGTGCAGGACAGTAGTTGTAGATGTTGATCCTGCCAGGAATTTTCAATATTCATATGTAAGCAGCTATTTGAAGATAAATGCTAACTTTGACCTGATTCTTTGCTTTATTGAGTGATTTTCATGAGAGACCTGGTATGAAGAAAGTCCCTGCTATTCTTTCCTTCATCATAATTCTGACCACTGCTGTTTACCCGCAGCAAAACAATCCGGTGTCGGATAAGCCTGATATTTCATACTTCATCACTCATACAAGAGACGAACTTATTAAAAAGCTTACAGATCTTTCAATCGGCATAAAAAGCGATGATCCTGTTGAAGTAATCCTGGGTAAAATCGAAACATTCCTTGTTAATTTTGAACTCTCAACCGACTTCCCGGACGATATTTATGCCAGGGCAGCTAATATCCAGGCTCTTGTCAGCTTAAAGCAGGGTGGCTATGGAATTGGTTCCGTTTTGATTAATCAGGAAGGGAAGATCATCTTTGAGGCGCACAATTCGCAGATCCAGAAAAACAGATCGGACCTGCATGCCGAGATGGCCTTAATGACTGGTTTTGAGAATAGCCACAGGTCAAAAAAGTATATGAACATGTACGTCTATAAGCCCGGACTTACAGTCTTTAGCTCCGCTGAGCCATGTCCGATGTGCTTCATAAGGATAAGTACTGCAGGCTGCGACACAAAGTATTGTACTCCTGGACCGGAAGATGGCATGGTGACAAGAATAAGCTGTCTTCCCTCTTCATGGCAGGAGATGGCAATGAAACAAAAAGTAGAACTGGGCAAGTGTTCCCCGGTAATGCAGAAGCTTGCCCATCTGCTCTTCTATTCATATTTGCTGGATAACAGGGGTCCGAAGTGAAAGGAGAATTATATGTAAATTCATCTGTGTCAGTTGCAGACCTAAATATGTTATCCGTAAAGTCAGAATTGCAATTCGTAAAATGTACCGGCCAGATATATGTCCCTATATGTAAATTTAAGCGTTGACCGACCTGATCTCTTTTATTTGGTTATTAATTTTCTGATTTTGTCCAATGCTTAATGCCTGGGTATTTATGAAAAGGATTATTAAGACGTTTCTGATTTTATTTATTCTATCAGCTGTTACAAACCATGCCGCGGGGAATTCTCCTGCTGACAGATACACAGGTCTGAATACTGTGCTTAAGGATAAACCAGGAGATACTGCTCTTGTGAATTCTTTTGTCAGAAAAGGTTTTAACCTGATGGGCAAAAAGGGAATGGACCTTCGAATGGTTGCCGCATATATTGATACAGCTTGCCTGATATGTGAGAAGAATGAATTCGATTATCCGCCGCCACTTCATCTGCTTAAGGCAGAATATTTCTATGAAGCTGGCGATTTCACCAAGTCAGAAACTGAAGCTACCCTTGCGGTAAGTAAATCCCAGGAGGAAAAAAACTATAAATTACAGGCAACATCCCTTCTCTTCCTTGGCAAATATTATCAGCGTACCGGTTTTTACCAGCAAAGTATTGACAGCTACAGCAAAAGCATAGCCCTGGCAAAAGAAAAGGGCATTAATGGGATAATGCAAAAAGCATATGGAGGCCAGGCTGGCGTATATTATACAGTCAACGATCTCAATGAATATATAAAGAACCTGAGGAACGTTATCGAATCCTCCATGACAGAAAAGGATACTCTTTCAGCCGAGGAGGCCCTGCTGAAACTCGGAACACTTTTTACAGAAGATTTCCGTGACTTCAGACTTGCATCTTCTACGCTCCGGGAATGTATCAACCTGTCGGAAATAAGAAAGGATTCATATTTCACTGCATTTGCAAATGCAAATATGGGATGGAACTTCTACCGCGAAAAGATGTATGATTCTGCAATATATTATTATCAGAAGTCACTGAAATACAGCCTTCCTGTAAAACAATATGGCACATCTGCCAATGCACTAGGAAATCTTGGTACGATAAACCGTGACCTGGGCAATTATGAGACTGCCTTAAAATACTATAATAAATCTCTCGATCATGCCAGGATGATCAATGACTGGTATACGCTATCGTGGGTTAACAAGGATATGTCAGATCTGTTCCTTTCGTTAAGGGATACGTCAAGAGCATTTAAAACCTTTGTTGTTTATAAACAGTTCAACGATTCTGTACAAGCCAGGAAAAACACCACGGGACTGGCCGAAGCCAGGATCAGGTACGATGCAGATGCACATAATAAGGAAATTGCTTTATTATCTCTCAGGCTTAAAAATAACAGGATACTAACCATCAGTTATACGGTTCTTGTAATAACACTTGTTGTTATCGGCTTCCTGATTATGAGAGGCTACAAGATAAGTGAAAAAAGAAGGATCAGCGAGATGAATCACAGAATCTCAGAGGTTACCCAGGCAAACCTGAGGCAGCAGATGAATCCCCATTTTATTTTTAATACACTTAATTCTATACAATATTATATGTACCAGCACGATAAGCTGGCTACAAATAATTACCTTACGAAGTTCTCAAGTCTTATGAGGAAGGTGCTCGACAATTCGCAGCATACCTCCGTACCTCTTCGCGATGAGCTCGATGCACTCAACCTTTACCTTGAACTGGAATGCCTCCGGTTCAAGGATAAATTTGAATTCAAAATAAGTGTTGATGAGGATATTGACCCGCTGATGTATAAAGTACCTACAATGCTCATTCAGCCTTATGTTGAGAACTCAATATGTCATGGACTGATTCCTATGGAGGGTAAAGGATTTGTCAATATAGATCTGAAACTCTACCAGGAACACCTGGTTTGTACTATCGAAGACAACGGAATAGGTCGCGATGCAGCAAGTGAAAGAAAAAAAATGAGGGAAACGAATCATAATTCCCTTGGCACTCGTATAACCGCATCGAGACTTGAACTGGTAAATGCTCTTTATGGTACGAGTCTTAAAACAGTTTATATCGACCTTAAAAATGAGAAAGGTGAAGCTGTTGGAACACGCGTAGAGATTCATATTCCAATTCTGACATGATAAAGAAACTGAAGACTGTAATTGTTGACGATGAACCGAATGCTGTCGATTTCATAAGTTCTGTGATCGGAGATCATTGTCCTGAACTTGAAGTAGCCGGCAAAGCTTACAATGTAACAGAGGGTGTTAAGAAAATAACAGAACTGAAGCCCGACCTGGTTTTCCTGGATGTTGAAATGCCTAATGGTACCGGATTTGATCTTCTTGCACATTTCCCGGAAAAGGAGTTTGATGTGGTATTTATCACCGCATTTAACCACTATGCTATCAAAGCAATTAAATTCAGTGCTGTAGATTATATACTTAAACCCCTGAACATAGGTGAGTTTATTGAAGCTGTAAGAAAGGTGCTGCAAAAGAGATCTGTATCATCCTCAGATGTCGGGAACGATAATTTTAAGATACTTATGGAGAACCTTAAATCTCCCGTTCCTTCGCGGCTGGCAATACCTACAGCCGATGGAATGGAATACCTTAATCCAAAAGAAATCATCAGAATAGAAGCTGACAGAAGCTATTCCTGGTTTTTTCTTACCGGTAACAGGAAGATACTTGTTTCAAAAAACCTAAAGGAATTTCAGGATCTCCTCAGTGACAGGTATTTTTTCAGATCACATAATTCCCATCTTATAAATCTTAAGTATGTCAGGAAATTTGTTCGTAAGGAGGGCGGTTATATTGAGATGCTGGATGGCGAACAGATACCGGTTTCGCGAAACAGGAAGGACCTGTTCCTGATTCATATGTCGAGGTTTAAAGGATAAAAAAAGAGGCCGTTGCCGGCCTCTTGTGTTAACTGTTCCTGATCTCTGGCACTCTTGCCATTTTACATAACTACCTAGTTGCTGTAAGGTTTGCATTTGAATTGATCAACGAGGGGAAGAACGCTGCAATTGTTCTTGTTGCTTCCAGTTCGGGCTGCTGACCGGGGCCAAGGACTTTCTGATGGAAATATTCCTCTCTGTTGAGGAATTCATCGGTAGTCATATGTCCTTCTTTTTCAAGCGATTTATCAAGTCTTTCTACACCGAAGTATACAGAGTTACATACATACTGTACAGAAAGCTTATCAGAAAGAACAACATATCTCCTGCAATTTTTGTCCTTACAAACAATTACGGTAACCTCCATAGGTGTGTTTTCATAGGTGATCATGTAGGCCTGACAATCATTCCCCTTCAGGAGAACCGGATTGTCGATGGTTTCGATCTTGTAGTTTCCAAGTGGTGAAAAGGTTTGGCCTTTTGCTACAACTTTTTTTCCGAAAGCGACAGTACTTATAACTGCTATCAGCGCTGTCAATAAAATCATTTTTTTCATGGCTCGAAGAATTTGATGGTTAATTTTTAATGCTTTTTACTGTCCGTATTCTTTTTTACTGTCCAATTGAATTTCAATCTTTACACCGAAATTAAACCAATGGAATATAGCACGAAAGAGCTAATCCACAATTGGTTGGTTTGGGTTTACGGATAGCAGGAAATTAACCTCTTAATAGGAAAACCATGAATGTCAGCGAGGGCTCAGAAGTGAGTTTTGACTATGGATTTATACTTAAACATATCCTTAACAGGATGGTGGAGGAACTTTATTTTGCATACCTGAATCGCCAGTCAGCATACTTTGATGACCTGATCTGATCAACAACCTCAAAAACAGATCTTGCCCAGTGATTCCTGAAGCTAATACCTCCGGCTTGTCCGGCCATTCTTTCCGTAAAAAGAACATTCCTGTCAGCCAGATTGAAAAAGGTAACCCACATGGTTCCCTTTTCACTGTGTTTATTAAAGCTCTCGACGAAAAAAATGAGACCGATTCCTTCAGTTTCTTCCACATTATATTGTTTTACCAGGACAGAGATTGTCTCCTCACTCAGGCGGCTGTCCTCGTCGTTGCTTTCATAGGAGATCACACGGTCAGGATCAATTTCTGAGTTAAGCTTCCTGACGATATTGAGATTATATGGGATTTCATCCTTGCGAAGGGCTGCTTCCAGATTATATTTTGTTTTTTCTGTCACTACAACTCTGTTTATATCGTCGAAAAGTGGTACAAGCTCATCTTTATCAACAGTACCAAGTGCACCAATAATCCTGACCTGGGTAAAATCGAGTCCCAGCCATACTATTTTGGAACCTGTACGGGTAAAAATATCCTGCCTGGTCTGAGAACTGATGTTGCAGAACGGAATTAAAAGTATAGCTAACGTAAATACTTTCCTGAGAATGTTAAGATTTTTCATAATCCCTGTTATATGTTCGACTTATATTATTATAACGAGCTAATTTACAAAATTATTGAGATTTACCTGTCCTTTTATTTCTTAAAAACTGATTTATCGTACGGCACCTGAATCAAATATAACATGTTCATTTAATCTTTATTCATAGCGAAGTGCATCAACAGGATTTATCCTCGAAGCCTTGTATGAATGAAAGAAAACCGTAGCAAGCACCACAACCGCTGATAGTAATAATGCAACAAGGAAGACCCAGGGACTGATAGTTGTCCTGTACGCATAGTTATTCAGCCAGTCCGTCATAAAATAGTATGTAGGCGGAACTGATAAAGCGCAGGCAATTATTACCAGTGCCAGGTTTGATCTCAGAAAGGAATAAATAATCGCTTTCCCGGAGCTTCCGAACACTTTTTTTATACCTATCTCCTTGGTCCTGGAGCGGCTCACAAAAAGTACCAGTCCAAATAAGCCAAAAGCTGCAATAATAAGAGTGAACAGTGCAAATATTGAGACTATTGAACTTAAATTCTTTTCTGAGGAATATAGATTTTCTATCAGAGACTCAATGGAGGTATACCGGAATGGCCTGTCAGGAGCAACCTTCTTCCATTCTGTTTCCAGCAGGGGTATGAGGCTGCTGAGCGTACCCGGCTTGAAGTGAACAACCACCTGTTGTATGTATTTGTCTGTCATATGTATAGAGAGCGGTGGAATATCAGTACGGATTGAATGAAGGTTAAAATCTTTGACGACACCTATTATATTGCTGTTGCCAAGTTTTTGTCCAACAGGGTCTGTGATCCCGAGAGCTTTTACTGCGGTTTCATTAAGTATGACCGATTGCATAAGGTCGCTTCCGAAATCTTCTGAAAATTCTCTGCCAGCAATAATCGGGATACCCATCGTTTTTATAAAATTGTAATCGACAGCCAGCCCTTCTACTTTAATTTTCGTATCAGGTTCACTGAAATGAGGGTACATTGACGACATAGATCCCTGCATCGGAAGTCCATCCATAACCCCTGCCGCCATTATCACACTGGGGCTTGATTTTATACTGTTAATATATGCGGAATACCCCTTGAAATTGCGTCCCAGTTCAATAATAATGATGTCCTTGGTATAAAAGCCTGTATCTTTTTTAATTGCATAGTAATACTGAGACCGTATTATCAGCGTGCTTGACACGAAAGTGCAGAAGATGATCAGCTGTATGACTATTAATGAAGATCTGACAACCTGCTTCCTTTTTCCGGTATAAATAGTCCTCTTCAGGACGTCCATTACGTTCAGTTTCGACAGCCACGAAGAAGTGTAAAGCCCTGAAAGTATACCAATCAGAATTGTTACTGAGAGGTATGCGGTTATATATACAGGAATGTTGGAAGAAATAATTTTAAGATCTGTCTGGAATAGTCTTCCAGCCGGCGGTAACGAAAACCATGTAAATATAAGGGCTACCGGAAGTACCAGAATAACAAGCAGGATAGATTCACTGAGTACCTGATTCTGTATTTTAATATTCGTAGCACCGAAGGTCTTCCTGATGCCTATTTCCTTTCCCCGCGATGACGAAACCGCTGTGGAAAGGATTATATAATTTATCGCTGCAACCAGCACGATAAGTATTGCTATCAGCGAGAAGAGCTTTACATTTTTTATATTCCCGGTAAGACCGGTATTTGCAATATTTTCCGATTTCAGGTAGACATCAGATAAATTTTGTAGTGAGTAACTGTTATGTGGATCTTCACTTATATTCTTCTTCTCAAATGGCATGAATTGCTTTTCAAATTCCTGAGGGTCTGTGTCTTTTGAGAGAAGTATCCAGGTGTTCCAGAAATCAAATGTCCAGTTAACATCGGCATTGGTTACCTTGAAAGACTCATTTATAGGATCTAGCGTCCATTTATTGTTAACAAAACAATCGGCTCTTAATGTTGAGTTTAATGGTATATCCCTGAAGATACCTTTTACAATAAAAAGACTCTCCTGGTTATTTATAATGCCGGTTACCTCTTTTCCTACCGGGTTCTGACCAGGGAACAACCTGCCCGCAAGCTCTTCTGAAAGTACCAGGGAGTTCAGTTCGCTGAGAATATCTTTTGCGGGGCCACCAGATATAACGGGAATGGTGAATATGTCAAATATGTCTGAGCTTGAAGCCATTGGTTGGGCAATCGTATATACTTCTTCGCCGACCTTAAGCCTGAGTCCAACCGCTCTTCTCACATTGACTGCCTTTTCCACCTGTGGGAACTCTTCTTTTAATGCTGAAGCCAGGACGAATGGAGTTCCCGCCATTGTCTGGTTAAAATCCTTATAATAGTTCAGAACTCTGTATACATTTTTCCTGTTTTTGTGACAATGATTAAAACTAAACTCATTAATCACAAATACCAGGATAACGAATGATGCTGCAAGGGCAATTGAGAGTCCAAGGACATTTATCCCCGCAAATATTTTATTCTGTTTTAAGAACCGTAATGCAGTTCTGAGGTAATTCTTTAACATGGTACCGGTTGTTTCAACTAAAAAATGAATTATATAACTATAAATTTAAGTAAAAAATATATCCCCCTCTTATACTGAAGTGAGTTTAACTATTTCTTAATACATTTTTAACTTATGCAGACATTTATGTTGCGACAACATTTTAAAACTGGCTGTTGTAAAATTATAAAACAGGGCTGGAGATTATTACTCATATCTGAGCGATTCAACCGGATTCCTTGTTGCTGCCCGCCAGCTCTGCCAGCTTACTGAAAGTAATGCAATTATAAGAACGATAACCCCGGCAAGGACAAATATCCACCAGCTCAGTTCGGTTCTGTATGCAAAATTCTGGAGCCATTTCCGCATTACATAATATGAGATTGGAATTGCAATAATGAAGGCAATCGAAACCCATCCGGCAAAGTCACGGGTGAGTGTTATCAGGATTTCATGTATCTCTGCACCATTGATTTTTCTAAGACCGATTTCCCTTTTCTTCTGATCAAGGTAAAAGACTATAAGACCATATAACCCGAGGCAGGCTATTGTTATTGATAGTATAGTAAGTAGTGTGTAAAATTTGCCAAACCTGGCTTCAGATTGGTACTGCCTGAAGAAAAACTCATCAGCGAAGAAGTATTCAAATGGATCATATGGATAATGTTTTTTCCATATCTTTTCAAGACTTGACAGAGAACTGGTTATCTCAGTTGTGCTAAGCCGTACCGAGTAATATCCAAATTCATACGGGTGTGCATTGTTATACACCATAGGGTATATGGGCTTTTGTAATCCCTCATTATGGAAATCAGCAAGCACTCCGATAACCTCAATGGGTATTGAATCCCTGTTTGCTCTGTAAATTTTTTTGCCGACAGCATCTTCAGAGCTTTTAAATCCTAGTTCCCTGACACTACTTTCATTAAGCATCACCTTTCGTCTGTTTTCATTAGGTTGTGATGAAAAGTATTTTCCTGCAAGCAGTTTAAGACTGAAGGTCTCTACCAGACCATCATCACCTGTATTCTCAAAGAACCTTGAATTGGGACGAATTCCGGCATCTGGTCGGATATATTCAGTATAACCATATACAGGAGCCTGTCCGGGCGTAAATGTATTTGCTGTAGCTGATTCGAATATAGGTTCCTGCAAAAGATCTCTTCTGAACGACAGATATTTTGTACGTTTAGCTGTATCGATGTTGAGTGAGGCAGGAGCATTCAGGGTTATAACCTGTTTCAGATTTATACCTGTTTCTGCTTTTTTCATGTATAATATCTGCTTGTAAACTGTTATGGTGATACTGATGAAAATTACAGACAGACTCATCTGAGCTATCACCATCCCTTTCTGAAAGCTTCTCTTATGTTTTACACTTCTTTTTCCACTGAATGGACTATATCTTGAAAGAGTAACCGAATTATACAGGCTGGTTAACAGTATCCCCAGGAGAAGTACAGCAACCAGCGATATAAAAACATACCTGACAGGAACCACAGCCTGAGATAATGGAACCTTGAAATAAAGTGCAAACGGATTTAGTAAAATTCGGTAGAGAATAATTGTGAACAGGAGTACAACTATATTCAATATGGCAGTTTCGATAAATGATTGAAGCCAGAGGTGAAGCCCTGAAGCACCTATAAGCTTTCGCATCCCTATTTCATCTGCACGTTTTGCTGCCAGCGCAGTTGAAAGATTAACATAATTGATCCATGCTATAATTATTGTGAGTAAAGCAATTACTGAAAGAACTATCAGGGATTTAGGATTGGTCTGTGAGCCCATTTCACCATCCAGTCCACGTACAAAATGAAGATCAGATAGAGGTTGGAGTGTTATTATAGATTTTCGCTGGCTGACTCTTTCACTTGTATTTGTATTTACAAGTCTGGTCAGAGTCTCCTCCATGGCTTTTAAATCAACTCCGGGACTAAGTTTTACATAATTCCAGTATCCGTTATAGTTCCAGTCCCGGTTCCTGCTGATCCAGTTATAGTGTTCCCAGGTCTTTAATGAAATAAAATAATCTGCTGTTAGGTGTGTATTTGATGGCAGATCATCAAAGACTCCGGTAATCTCGACAGGCATTCCCTCATTTACCTTCATGATCTTTCCAACCGGATCCTCAAGGCCAAACAGTACCGGGACTTTTGATCTTGCAATTATTCCTGTAAGAGGTCTTGTAAAGTCGGCGGTACCTTTTATAAAATGCAATGGAAATACTTTTTCAAATCCTTCGTCAACCCATAGCACCCTCTGTCGTGCCGCCTGTCTTTCTGCAAAGCGGATCAGGCAAGACTCAAAATAAGCGTCCCCGTTCGTAGCAATTCCCGGTACTTCATTCCTGAGGGCGAAATACAATCCTCTTGAGGTTTTCGTGCCATGGTAAAATACTTCCTCACCTGTCTTAATGTCTGAATTTATGCGATATACGGAAGATGATCCGGGGAAAAATGAATCAAATGATAACTCATAAAAAAGATAATGTAAGATAAAAATGAATGCAGTCAGACCTAAAGTCAGCCCACAAATATTAATGATAGCTATTGAACGATTTTTCCGCAATGACCGTTGTGCTGACAAAAAATGGATTTTAATCATCTTGGAATCAGGTATTGGGTTGAATATTCTTTTGTCACTAAGTTAACAATTATTCATAACGTAAAGATTCAACCGGATTCCGTGTTGCCACTCTCCATGACTGCCAGGTTACAGTAAGCAGAGCAATAATAAAAACAATCAAACCGGCCAACAAAAATACCCACCAGCTTATACTGGTTTTATATGCAAAGCTTTCGAGCCATTTATTTATGGCAAACCAGGAAATGGGTATAGCAATTACAAAGGCGATAGCCACCCAAAGTAAGAAATCTTTGTTAAGCATGGTTATTACCTCAGACACTTTGGCGCCATGTGCTCTTCGGATACCGATTTCCTTAGTCCTTCGTTTAGTGGTGAAAATTGCCAGGCTCAACAGTCCCATGCACGAAATGGCAAGAGCCACAAGTGACGACGAAGTGAGGATATTCTTAAAATTCAGGTCGATTCTGTACTGCGATTCAAATTCCTTATCCGAGAAGAAGAAAATAAACTCATCTTTGGGATAAAGCCTTTGCCATATCTTTTCGACCTCGTGCATTGTACCTGATAAATCCATTGTATTTAACCTGAAAGAATAATATCCCACAGACATTTCCCATTGCAGATTCTGGAGATAAATCGATGGTTTAACAGGATAATGGAGCGAAACATGATGATAATTTTCAACGACTCCTTTAACCTTTAAAGTATTTTGTCCTATTCTGAAAACAGATCCAATCGATTCCTCAGGATTTTTAAAGCCCATTGACTCAGAAGCGCAGCGGTTAATGATCACTTCATCTGAGTTCCAGTTGGTACGTTCGTCCAGATCTTTTCCTGCAATAACAGGGATATCGTATGTCCTCAAAAAATAGTTATCAATGCTTATTTCGTTGAATGGTGCAGCAAATGGCTCGACTGAATTCAAAGGCAGAACATTGTCCTGGATCCGCCGGATTTCCTTCCCTGGTACAGATGAGCTTACGCTGAACGATACAACACCGGGCAAAGCCATAACTTCATTTTTAAAAGTTAAGAGTTTCTCCGGAATTTCTGGGCTGTTTGTCATGGTCATAGGAGTGTAACTGAACATGGTTTTCTCACCTGAGAAACCCAGTTTTTCCTTCGTTACGAAATTCATCTGCTTGTAAATCCCAATTGTGCATATAATCAGGATTATGCTTACGGCGAATTGCAAAACCACCAGTACCTTCCGGCTCGACCAATTCTGGGCAAAGGTTGCTGACTGTCCCTTCAGTGCGAGAAATATGGGAGTTCTGAAAACAAAAAGGTGGGGAATAAGTGTCGATAAAAATGTACCAGCTCCGACAACCATTAACATGGTCAGAAATATTACTCCGGGGATTTGATGCAGAGGTAAAAGTAATGGTATGACTGCTAAGGCGATTGGAAATGCAATCAGTAAAGCAAGACTTTGTAAGACCAGATTTCTCAAAAACAGGTAACCAAAAATAGCTATTCTGGTCGAACCGTTCAGTATTCTGATCGAATAGCTTTTACGTTCTTCAATGGCTGAAATGGTGCTTAAATTCAGATAATTTACAAGGCAAACAATCAGAAGGACTATGGTGATGATTATTAAAAAGCCTGCTTGCGACTTGCTGCCGTTAACATTAAGCTCGTCATTGAGATTGGAATGCAGATGGATTGATTCAACAGGCTGAAAAATAAAGTTAATGGTGCTTTTTTCCAGATTCGGTGGTAATCCTACTTTCTTAATTGCCTGAAGGGCTCCAGTTTTTACTGTACCTATATTAATATTTGGTCCGAGCCTCAAATAGCAATAAGGCCTGAACTGTGTTGGGGAACTCCACCTCGATCTTGTATAAGGCGAAGCTTTTTGATATGCGAAGCTTGGATTTTCAACAAGCCTCTGCGTACTGTTATCAAAGTTTTTCATGTAATATCCCAGAGATCCAAAACTTCCAAGAACATCAACCTTAATATGACTATTCTCCGGGATATCTTCAAAAACAGACTTAACAAGGAACTTCCACCCTTCGTTTAATGTAACCTCCTTGTTCAGGGGATCATCATTTCCGAACAGCTTTTTTGCAAATGATTCTGATATCGAAATTCCATGAATATCACCAAATAACTGGTTCGATTCCCTTTGAATGATCTTACGTTCGAAAACGCTAAAAAAAGTAGTATCACTCCAGAACCAGTCGACATTCTGAATAACAATATCATTGTCGTAAACTGTTATTACATCACGTACTAGGTTGCATTGCGATTCTATACCCGGTATTTCAGCTATCAGTAATTCCGATGACCCTTGGAAATTTTTCGCAGAGCGGTATACCCTTCCATCCTCATAAGACAAATCCAGCGCCAGCCTGTAAATTGACCGGGAATTTTTCCAAAAAGTGTCGTATGAATACTCGTACTTGATTTTAACTAAAAGAATAAAAACAATTGTAAAACCTATAACCAAGCCAATTATCTGAATAGCTGTCAGTAGTTTATTATTCTTCAGGTTCCTGATCAGGATTTTAACTTTGAAATTGGTCATTTCCGGTAGCTGTAATATTTACTGTTTCACTGGTGTTTCAACTTATAAAAATATCGATATTCCTTTAATATCCTCCTTTTATGGTCACTCATACCTGAGTGACTCAACCGGATTCCTAGTTGCGGCACGCCAGCTCTGCCAGCATTTACTGACCCCTAAATCCCCCAGGGGGGGGACTTATAATCTGTTCTTAATCTCACTTTTGACTCTATTTATAACATTATCAATATCCTCTTCAACTTCTTTATTTGTAAACCTTATCACCTTTATTGAATATCTTTCCATCTCAGCAGATCGTCCATCATCATATTCTTTACTGGAGTTATGTATTTCACCATCAATTTCAACAACCAGTTTGGCTTCATGACAATAAAAATCTACAATAAAAAAATCAATAGGATGCTGTCTGCGAAACCTAACCCCGCTGATCTGTTTTCTGTTAAGTTTTTCCCAAAGCAGTTTCTCAGGTAATGTCATTCTTTTCCGTAGAATTCTTGCAGCTTTGAATGTTTCTGGTTTAGCACCATAATACATCGGTTTTTCTATTTCTTCCATTATCTCTTTTCTTTTTGAGTCCTTTTAAGCCCCCCTTGGGGGGTTGGGGGGTTAAAACCCTCGGGGGGTCGGGGGGTCACTCATACCTGAGTGACTCAACCGGATTCCTAGTTGCGGCACGCCAGCTCTGCCAGCTGACGGTGATTATCGCAATTGCAAGAGCAATTATCCCTGAGAGCCCGAATATCCACCAGCCCAGGTCTGTTCTGTAAGCAAAAGTCTGAAGCCATTTATATAATGCGAACCAGGAAACAGGTATTGCAATCAGGCAGGCTATTAAAACAAGGACAAAAAAGTCTTTGTTTAGCATGATGAGCACCTCATAAACTTTGGCACCGTTAAGCTTGCGGATACCGATCTCCTTGGTCCTCGATACTGATACCAGCATAACAAGACCGAACAGTGAGAGAGAAGTAATGATGACAGCCATAAGGCTGAAAAGAATGAAGCACCTGAATAACTGGATATGAGATTTATACTGCATATTAAAAAAATCATCAAGGAAGAAATATTCAAAATACTGATCTTTAAAATATTTCTGAAACTCGCTTTTTACCTTACCCACAACCTCCTGCATGTTTGCATTCCGGATCCGGATGAAAATAAAATAACCTCCCTGATCGCAATTAAAGATCGTGGGTTTTATCTCCTGATCCAGTGAATTCTGAAAATATCCATCAATTACTCCGACAATTTCTCCAAGCTCTTCCTTATTATTGGGATCCAGATCAATCATTGTTTTACCGATCACATTTTTATAATCATCCTCCCCTAAAGCCATAGCAGCTTCCTTGTTCAGAATAACATGTCGTGGTCCTCCAAGCCAGTTGTTTTCATCGGGGAAGAAATATCTGCCGGCAAGCAGCCGGACATTGAAGAAGTTGAAAAAATTGGCAGCAACGTCAGACTGAAAAAACTGGTAACCAGGATTTTCTTTTCCTTTCAGTGAGATACCTCCTTTTACCCATGTGTTTTTCTCTCCTGGCGTAATTGTCGAAAAAGTGATCTCCGACACTTCCGAGAATTTAAGAAGGGCATCCTGAAATGACTTCTGCGAGGTGTTGAATTCCCTGGCAACGGGTCGCTTAACGACAAGAGTCTGATCGATATTCATCGTAAAAGCATCCTTCTGCATAAACCTTATCTGCCTTAGAGCTCCTAATGTCCCTGCGATGAGAATAGTAGCAATTGTAAACTGCCCGACAGTATAAAACTTCCTGGTGTACTTCCTGCTGCTGATCGGAACCTCTTTACGGATAAATGAAACCGGAGCTACTCCATAAATTCTTATTCCCAGTGCCAGACCCGTCATGATACTGAGAAAAACCAGGATAATGACAGGTAATAACCAGGTATGTAAGTTAAACAGAGAGTCCAGTGTAAAATCAAGGTTAAGAAAACCTTTAAAGAATGGAAACAGCATGTCCAGTAAAATAAATGCAATGACTAGGCTTAAAATTCCTGTTATAACTGACTCAGTTATAAATTCTGAAATGATATTTCTTCCTGATGCCCCGTTTACGATCCTTACGCCGATTCCATTTATCCGCTTTACGGTGATAGAAGAGTACAGGTTAAAGTAATTGAGCCCGGCACTGATAAGGATCAGTATGGCAATAGCCAATAATATAGAAATATATTTACTGTTCCCGTTTGGTTCATGTTCGAACCTGTAATTGGACTGGAGATGAATGTCGGTTATCGGCTGAAGATGAAATTCAATGGGAAAATCTATTTCAATATTTCTTGTCCTGAAATTTTCCTTTGCAAGAACGGTAATTTCATTAGCTACTTTAACCAGATCCGCACCTTCCCTCATGAGAAAATATGTATTGGTATTGTTGCAGCTATAACAATATGAACTGTTTGTTATTGTCGATAGTGAGATAACCAGATCAAATTTTAAATGCGAATCAGTCCTGACGTCTTTTACCACGCCCTGTATCTCAACTGGGTTCTTCCCCGGGTTTACTCCATAGATTATTTTACCGATTGGATCCTCATCGCCAAAATATTTCTTAGCCAGAGATTCGGTTATTATTACCACATTTGGTCTTCTCAGGAACTCTTTTTTATCACCTGATACAACAGTATATGAGAAAATGTCAAAGAATGAGCTGTCGGCAAAGAGCGTCCTGTCTTCCTTGAAGATCTGCTCTCCTGCCTGAACATATTGAGTTACTCTTTTACACCTGCAAAAGTTCTCAATCTCAGGTATTTTTTCATATGCAATTTGCCCGACAAAGTAATTATTCCCGACACTTTTATCGAGCCCGGTATTATAGAACCTGTAAAAGACCAGTCTCTGGATACGGTCCGCCTTATCAAAGTATCTGTCATAGCCTCTTTCAAAGCCAATGTACTGCCAGATCAGTAATATTGCCATCATGCCGATAGCAAGGCCAAGAATATTAATGAAACTTATACCCTTGTTCTTCAGGATATTTCGAAATGAAATCCGGATGTTATTGTAGATCATTTTTAAATTTTTTTATTCATGTTTCAGTGCTTCAACAGGATTTTTATTGGCAATAATTACATAATTCAGAACAGATACCAGCACTATCAGTAATAAAACGAAAAGACTGCAGAAGACAAAGATGCTCCAGTGCAGGTCAATCCTGGATGCAAAATTCTCCATCCATTTTTGGCCTGCAAATAAAGCACCTGCAGAGCCCGCAATAGTGGCAGGAATAGCTACATACATCAGATCCTTTATAAAAATCACTATAATGTCTGATATCCTGGCGCCGTTTATTTTGCGTATCGCTAATTCTTTGCTTCGACGCGAAGCCTCCGTAACAGCATATCCAAGCAGTCCGATTATTGTAATCAGTAAAATAATGATGTTACCCGCAAACATTGTTGTACGGAAACCTTTTTCAGATGAGTAGAGATTTATCTTTTCATTTTCAAGACTTCTGACTACTGCATCCTGGTGAGGAAGGGCACTGTTCAGCACACCGGTCATCCTTTTCATGAAATCAGCTTCAGCTCCTTTATATGTTCTGGCAATTACATAGCAGGAATAGGAAGGATTTTCCTCAATCCTTTCCTGGAATTTATCATCAGGTAAGTAGGAAAACATTATGGGTCGTTGATCAGGATCTGCCATACCACCTACAATAAAGTCAGGGAATATGCCACGGATTGTATGAACTCCGTGCTCACTCAATGAAATTTGCTTACCTGTAACTCCGTCTTTCCAGCCGCTGTTGATCAGGATCATATCGGAACATTTCCTGCTTACAATGAAATCGTTGGGAATGCACGATTCTTTTAAGAACCCTTCTCCCTCGACAACCGGAATATTAAGAATTGAAAGATAATTCTCATCAATCCAGTAAAAATCTGCAATATTGAATAGTTCCTTTTCACTGTCTGGCAATGAAACATTGTTACCAGGTGCTCCCTCTGTTGGAACTGCTGATCCCAAACCAACAATCTCAACCTGTGGAATAGCTTTTAGCTCGTTCAGGACGGTAGCCAATTTACTGCCTGGCATCCCGCTTGTTGACCCATAAAATACCCCTTCAGCACTGTATCCGTGATCAGAATTTCTCAGCCTGTCATATTGAAGTATTACAATTACAAGCATTGTCAGGATGAAAGTAGTCCCTGCAAACTGAAATGACAGAAGTGCCAGTTTCCACCTGTTGCCTTTCTGCGGGTAATCCTGGAAAACTGAGGCTACGGGGATCCCTGCAAAAAAGCGTCCCGGGAAATAGCTGATTATCAAAAGCAGAAAAACCATGCATATTATTAACGGCCATACAACATATGGATTCAGGGTGGAGGAGAGGTGATGCCCGATTTGTGCTTCCACTAAAGGCTGTACAACTGTGATGATCATAAAAGCTACCAGAAGGGAGATTATAAAGAGAATTGCTGTTTCATAAAATATCATCAGTTGTATATTGGAGGGTTTGGCTCCATATGTCTTATAAATAGCTGATGTCTTTGCCCTTCCGACCAGAGCACTTAATGTAAGCAAAATGTAATTTAACAGTGAAACAGCGAGGACAGCAATAGCAATAGCGCTGAGTAATACAATCATTTCTTTCACACTGTCAATATGAACCTTTTGAATCGGTTTAAAGCTGTATTTCAAAACCATCCCTTCCTGAACTGCTTCAAGATGAATAATATCCTGGTGAACCTCCTGCATTTTACGAACGGCAGGACCGAGCTTTTCAGGATCAGTTCCGGGTTCCAGCTTAACACACACATAGTAGCGATCATTTCCGAGCCAGTTATTTGTTCCATCCCAGGTAAATTTTGAAGTGGAAACCATTGAAATCAGGATGTCGTATTTGTAGTTGGTGTTTTCTGGTAATGCCTCGAAAACACCTGCTATTGTCAGTTTTCTGCCAGGAAACTCTTTAAGTTCGATCATCTTTCCAATGACCTCACCACCAATCATTTCAGCTATTTCACTTGAAATCATACAGTTCATCTGACCCTTCAGAATCTCTTTGGGATTCCCGAAAATCATTCTCCTTGGCAGTACATCAAATACGTTTTCGTCTGCAAGTGAAAAATCACCTTTATAACTTTTGTTATCATCAGTATAAAATACGGAAGACCCTATATTATTAAGCCGGGAGGCAGCTTCAATCCCGGGAACCTCAGATTTTAGTGCAGGTGCAATGGCGCCACTTACCCTGCCATATTCATCCAGCACATCAGATGATTTATCTGATTTGAAATTCTCGTACACCACATAGATGCGATCTGCATCAGGATAGAAGCTGTCAAAGCTGTAATAGTAAAATACCTCAGACAGGAGAAGTAATCCAAAAGCTAAACCGGCAGCTAATGATAGTATCCTGGTGAGTGAATGTTCTCCCTTACGGAATATTTTTCTTATAGCGATATTCAGAGGTGTCATAAATCAGTTTTTAAATATTTATCATTCATAACGTAGTGAATCAACCGGGTTTTTTGTTGCCACCCTCCATGACTGCCAGGTAACAGTCAGCAATGCAATAAAAAGAACTATCAGCCCGGCCAGCAAAAATATCCACCAGCTCAGGCTGGTTTTGTAAGCAAAGTTTTGAATCCATCTTTTCATAATAATGTAAGCAATTGGTGTGGCAATGATAAAAGCAACTGCCACCCACCTCAGGAAATCTTTGTTCAGCATTATCAATACTTCTGTTATTCGTGCCCCATTAACCTTTCTTATTCCTATTTCCTTAACCCGGTTTTCAACCATATTTAAAACCAGTCCCAATAATCCAAGACAACACAGAAATATTGCCAGACCAGAGACTAAACTTATTGAATTAGCCAGTTTTTGTTCTTTTTCATATTGCTGGGCAACCAAATCATCATAGAACTGGTAATTAAAAGGATATTCAGGGAAGAAATCTTTCCAGGTTTTTTCCATATAGGAAATGGTTTGTGGAATGTTTGTACCGTTTATACGAAGGATAATATTCGATATATAGTCGCTCAGAGGCATGAACAAAACCCCGTTTAATTCCTGATGCATTGACATACTGTTAAAATCAGAAACAACTCCTATCACCTGCATATTATTAATCTTCTCATTGACCGGTTCCCCGAAACCGGTTTCTTTAGCAAGTTTTTCTGTTATTATGCAAACATTGCGTTTATCTGAATCATAAAACGTTCTGCCATTAACCAGCTTAATTCCTAAAACACTAAAAAAAGAAGTATCACAATCGAGATTATTATATTTTACATCATGCCCATTTATTTCGTGATGGCTGTATGAATTAATTCCTAATGGAATTCCGTCTGTTAAGGTAAGCTTAAGTATTTCAGGGTTTTTCAGAAGTTCTCTTGCATAAGCCTTAATAATCTGTGGGTTATTTATGGAATAGTGCAAGTCCTGTTTGATCAGATAATCCGGTTCAAAACCGGGATTTTTATTCTTCATGAAGGCTATCTGTTCGAAAATAATCAGAACTGACGCTATGAGGGCAATTGCAGCTGTAAATTGAAAAACGAGTAAAATCCTGGAAAATATGCTCAACCGGATTTTTCCGCCTGTTTTTCCCTGGAAAAGATTAACCGGGGTAATTCCTGAAAATAACCAGGCTGGATATAGTCCGATACTGAAAAACAGAATAACCAGTATGCCGCAGAATGGTATTAAATAAGAAAAGTTGGTCAGAATATTAATTTGGACTTCTGAATTTACTAGCTGGTTAAAATATGGCAACAATGTGTCAGATAATACAATCGCAATGACCAGAGATAACATTATTAATAATCCCCCTGATACCATGTAATGCCTGAATATGTCGTTCCGGTTAGCTCCATGGACTTTAAGTATGCTTACCATTCTCGATTCAGCCTTCATGTTCGACAGGTTCAGATTTATATAGTTTATGCCGGCGATTATCATTACAATCAGTGAAATTGCAAGAAGAAGTCCCGCGAGTGGCTTATTCAAATGGCTGATCCTTTCATCTTTGTAACTGCTGTTTGTGAAAATGTCGGAAAGTGGTTGAATCTCAATGTTGGGTGGAGAGCTATACCATGGGAAATCATAGGTTCTTTTAATCTGATCTGTCACATTCTCAGGATTTGCTCTTTCGTTTATAAGAATATAATAGCTGAATATCCTTACTTTCCAGGTTCCTCTCTGGTTCCCAAAATTTCCTCCGGCCCAGGGCAGGTTGTCTGTATACAACGAAACAATAGCATCAGACTTGAAATGTGATTTTTCTTTAATATCATCAAACACTCCTGAAACATAAACAGTTTTAACCATATTGACCCTGACAGCTTTTCCAAGCGGATCTTCACTGCCAAAAAGTTTCTCGGCGAGTGATTTTGATAATACGATTTTATCCGGAGCATCAAGAAGATGTTTTCCTGAACCTATTAAAATGTTATACTCGAAAAGACCGAATATGGATGAATCGGCAATTACCAGGTTTTTAATATTCACTAATGCTTCTCCCGATGTCAGCATTGATCCGAAAATGTTTATCCGGCAGACTTTTTCAATACCACTAACACCGGTTAAAAGAGTGTTGTAGTATTTTTCATCAAGTCTGACATGGTTTCCTGATGTATTTACCAGACGATATATGCGATCATATTTACCCTGGTATTTATCGCAGCTCATTTCATAAGCATAATATGCAGAGGTAAGTACAATAAGCGACAGACATATAGTAAGACTGACTATTGAAAAGATTAAAAACCTGTTATGCCTCAGAAGAGTACGGATTGATAGCTTTATGCTTTTATTCATCATTTATTCTTTTAATCAAATATTCATATCGTAACTCTTCAATGCTGTCACTACAATTAGTTTTTATCACTCAAACCTGAGTGACTCAACCGGATTCCGAATAGCTGCCCTCCAGCTTTGCCAGCATTTTCTGACCCCTAAATCCCTGCCTGTCCTGCTGATGCAGTCAGTCAGGCAGGCCCCAGGGGGGACATTTAACTTTTGCACTATTAAAAAATTGTTTACCATTCACAATTTCATTTGTTATTCAAGCCCCCCTTGGGGGGTTGAGGGGTTAAAACCTAGCCCCCCCTGGGGGGTTGGGGGGTCATCATACCGTAATGCTTCTACTAGATTTCTTGTCGCTGTTCTCCAGCTTTGCCAGCATTTTCTGACCCCTAAATCCCTGCCTGTCCTGCTGATGCAGTCAGTCAGGCAGGCCCCACGGGGGACTTTAAATTCATTACCTGGTTTCACTTTCTGTCTTGTTTTTAATTTTTATTTGTTTCAGCCCCCCTTGGGGGGTTGGGGGGTTAAAACCCCTCTGGGGGGTCGGGGGGTCATTCATATCGTAATGCTTCTACTGGGTTTTTTGTCGCTGTTCTCAAGCTATGCCAGCTTATCGTAAAAAATGAAATTGAGAGGACGATTAAACCGGATAGGGCATATACCCACCATTTTACATCAGTCCTGTATGCATAGTTTTCCAACCATCTGTACATAGCATACCAGCTGACAGGCAGAGCTATAAAAAAAGCAATAACCACCCATCTTAGAAAATCTTTATTTATTAAAATCAGGATTTCCATACTACAAGCACCGTTAATTTTACGTATACCTGCTGCTTTTATGCAGGAACGGGTTTTCTGATATGATACGGCAAACAAACCTATCATCGAGAGGAAAAGACTTATAAGTGAGCATGAGATGATCAGTTTTTTGAAGTTCTCATTTCCCCTGTGAAACCAGGTGAACCGATCTCCTACTGATTCAATATCGACGGGATAATCAGGGACTAGTTTTTGCCAGATACTTATAATAGCATTCCTTGTCATAAGTAACTGATTTGCTGAAGCTTTGACAAGGAGATGACCGCCATTTTGATCGAACGAAATAATTGCCGGTTCAATTATTGATTTAAGATCAGAATAATTAAAATCTTTAACTATGCCTGTAATAACCATATCTTCCATCCCTGGTACGCCTTTTCCGATGAGGTCCCTTTCAGGAAAAAGTTTTGCCATAGACTGGTTTATAAGGCATTTCTTTGTGTTGGGAGAAAGTGATTCAGTGAATCCAGCTCCTTCAATAAGCTCTATACCAAGAACATCAAGATAATTTTCATCACCAAGAAACACAGCTGTGGAATACTCTTTTTCCTCACCGCTATCCTTATATTTCAATGCAACCAGGAAATGCTCAAGAACAGGAGATGCTCCAACGACCGACACACCAGCGACGGTGCTGGCTTTCAATAATTCACCTTTGAATATGACTGCCTTCTCCTTGTATTCAGGTGGAATTCTTACTTCAATTACCTCTTTGTTCAGGCCAATAGGTTTATTATTGATATAGTTCATTTGCCTTATGATAATAAGGGAACAGATGACCAGTGCAATTGAACCTGATATCTGTAGTATATTAAAGACTGGTATCTGAATGCTTCTGATGGATAGAACCTGATTTGTTTTTAAATGATTTAAATCAAGATTTGACCGGATCATAAACAGGGCAAAAATCAGTGTTATAGCCAGAAGAATGATAAAAACTGTTGCAATAATTCCTACCTGGTCAGGTTGCCAGATAAATGATTTGCTGATATTGCTGTTTGTAATACTGTTGAAAAATGGTAACAGGTCAGCCATCAGGAAAAGGCCGGCCATGAATGATATCCCGACAATGATTGAATTTTCAACAATGATACGGATAAGCAGTTGCCTTATGGAACTTCCATTTATTCGTCGTAAATAATATTCTTTGACTTTCCTGTGAAACTTATTTGCCAGTATTCCCAGATAATTGAAGATAGCAATACCTGTGATCATCAATCCTATAATAAGTGCAATCCAAAGATCTCTCTTATCCCTGTTTAACTCGACAGACCATCCTCGAAGAGTATCAAAGTAGGCATCATGCAATGGTTCGAGGTAGTAAGGGACTGGTGTACCTGTGTTTATAACCGGGATGGCTGCTTTCTTTTCAAGGAAGAGTTTCTCAATCTCTTTCGGGTCAGAATTCTTTACAAGCCTCACATAACAACGGCTGTCAACATTCCCGATAAGCCTGACCATATCGAAATCAATTTGTGTGTTTTCAACTGGTTTCCTGAAGATCCCGGTAACAGTCATCTGCTCCTGTTTTGACCTGTTAGCAAGAGTAATTATTTTCCCTACCGGATTTTCATCACCAAAATATTTATGTGCCAGATCGTCTGAAATTATCAGGTTGTTTGACGATTCAAGTGCGGAGACAGGATTGTTGGTCAATAACTTATATGAGAAGAAACTGAAGAAATTTTGAGATGCACGAATAATTTTTGTGTCATCAATATATTCATTGTTATCTGCAACAATCTTATAGACACTTGAATTGCTAAACCTGCAATAATCTTCGATCTGCGCAAAATTTTCTTTCATGAACTCCGCAGACCCAAACTTGCAATAATACATTTTCTTTCCGGGCAACCACGGGTCGTCACATTTTAATAAATAGATCTGTTCTTTAAATTGATGAAAACTGTCAGTGCTCAATTCCCGTCTGAGAAACAGGAAGATCAGATTGATACAGGCTATACCAATAGAAAGGCTGACAATAATGACAGCGTTGTTTAATTTATCGTGGGAAAGACTTCTAAGAATCTGTTTTATAATCATAAGAGATAATTGTAGTTAAGCTGGTATGCTCATATCGAAGTTATTTTAAAGGACTTACTATCGCTGTTCTCCATCTCTGTCACCATTTACTGACCCCCTGAGACCTTGCCTGTCCTGCTGATGCAATCAGTCATGCAGGCCCCACGGGGGACTTTAAATTCATTACTTGGTTTCACTTTCTATCTTGTTTTCAATTTTTATTTGTTTTCAGCCCCCCTTGGGGGGTTGGGGGTTAAATCCTAGACCTCCCCCCACTCGGGGGGTTATTCATACCGTAATGCTTCTACCGGATTCCGTGTCGCTGTTCTCCAGCTTTGCCAGCTTACAGTTACTACTGCTATTAAGAAAACAAGCAAACCGGAAAGAATGAAAATCCACCAGCTCAGCGTGGTTCTGAAGGCAAAGGTCCCAAGCCATTTGTGCATGAAATACCATGCAACAGGTATAGCAATTATATATGCGATTAAAACCAGGATTATGAAATTTCTGTTCAGCATTAAAAGAATTTCGGAAATTTTGGCACCATTTATTTTCCTGATACCGATCTCCTTCGTACGTGTTGCAGCTGAGAACGATACAACTCCGAATAAACCAAGGCAGGCAATTAGAATTGCTATGATCGAAAAATAGCCTATTACAATACTAAACTTGTCTTCCTCATTATATAAAGCATTATATTTCTCTTCCAGGAAGTTATATTCAAACGGGATATCGGGAGAAAGTGCTTCCCATTGTTTATTTATAAAACTTATTGTCTCCCTGATATTCTTGTCACTGATTCTTACAGTCACGTTATTACAGTACTCAGGCACATCCCATAGTAATAATGAGTTTAATGACTTCTGAAATGATTCATTATGAAAATCCCTGACTACACCGACCACCCTGGCTTTATAATCAAACATTTTTATCTCACAGCCCAACGGATCGTCTAGCCCAAAGTTCTTTACAGCGGTTTCATTTATTATTACAGTTCTGTATTTGTCAGTCTCCATATCTCTGGAAAAGTTTCTCCCCTTAACGATTTTAAGTCCGACTGTATTTACAAAATCAGGATCAACAGCCATTGCATAAAATGTTCTTTCACTTTCATTTATTTTTTCGTTAAAGCTGATGTGAAATTGTTCGGAAAGCCATTTGCCGCTTGATCCCGCCACACTTATTATATCAGGATTCTGGAGTAACTGTTTCTTGAAAATATCGTATTTACCCCTGATGCTTTCAGTCAGCTGAAAAGTTATCAGATTTTCTTTGTCAAATCCTGTATCCGCGGTCCTCATATATTTTATCTGCCTGGAGATAGTAATAGTGCTTATTATCAGTGTAATTGATATCGTGAACTGAAATATTATTAAACCCTGGATAATAGGGCTGGTTTTCAGACCTCCGGTTTTTACATTCTTAAAAACAGACAAAGGTTTTAATGCAGAGAGATAAAATGCAGGATAAGCCCCTGCTATAATACCTATTAAAATAGATCCTGAAACAAAATACAGGGAGTTCAATAAATATTGTCGTATAGAAAAGGATATTGATTTGCCTGTTATTTCATTAAACACTGGCATCAAAAAACTTACAATTATCAGAGCTGTTAATGAAGATATAAAGGCTATAATTAGAGATTCCCCGGTAAACTGTTTTATTAGTTCATACCTGCTCGATCCTGCTACTTTTCTTACCCCGATCTCTTTTGCCCGCTGGTAAGATTTGGCAATTGAAAGATTGACAAAATTGATAATTCCAATAATGATAATTATAATCCCAACCAGCATGATCAAATAAATGAATCTGATCTTATTGTTTTGATAAAAAGTTACTTCTTTTAGCGGAACAGAACCTAAAACATATTCTTTAGAAGATTCACTTCCTGGTTCTATATAATTTTTTTTCAATATCTCATCAAACCATACTTTGTTTATTTTTCCTGTGAGTTCGTCACTGGAAACCGATTTGTCAGCCAGTATATACGTATCATATGTCCAGTTCCCATAATCTTCATCGACATCAACTCCGGCTGGTTTAATGTCTTTTAATGTAATAAATGAGACTATCCCGTTAAATTTAATGGATGAATTTTCAGGTATATCTTCAATTATTGCTGAAACCGTATAGTATAACCTGGGTCTTTCATTAGTCCCTATATATTCGATTGTCTTTCCAACAGGATCAATATTCCCGAATATTTTGCGCGAAATGCTCTTCGTAAGAATTATGGTATTCGGATCTGAAAGAGATTTTTTTGCATTTCCGTTAAGAACTCTGAAACTGAAAACATCAAAAAATGTACTATCGGCATAAATAATATCATTAACCTGTACTGTTTTAGTTTCATTTCCTGCATTAAACCTGAATAGAGGTGTTTTTCCTCCTCCCATATTAAAATCCAACCGTACAATTTTCTCAATTTCAGGTATTTTATCTTTTAGTATTACGGTAAGAGGCGCCATTGTATTGAAACTGCCTCCAATGGTCAATTTATATATCCTATCCCTGTTTTGCTGAAACCTGTCAACACCTAATTCGCTTTGTACATATAGCATTATCAGGATAAAAGATGATATTCCAATAGCAAAACCTGAGATATTCAAAATCGAATGCAGTTTAAATCTTAAGAGATTTCTCCAGACAATTTTAAAATGATATTTAAACATATTCAGAGTTTTTCAATTTTATTCCCAATCAAACCTATTTCGGATTTCAATATTTATTTTAAAATTCTTTAAATCTGCAACCCTAAAACAAAGGCCCCACCTCGGGGGGTCGAGGGGTTATTCATCTCGTAATGATTCTACCGGATTCCTCGTCGCTGCCCTCCAGCTCTGCCAGCATCTACTGACCCCTAAATCCCCCAGGGGGGACTTATAATCTGTTCTTAATCTCACTTTTAACTCTATTAATAACATTATCAATATTTTCTTCAACTTCTTTATTTGTAAACCTTATAACCTTTATTGAATATCTTTCCATTTCAGCAGATCGTCCATCATCATATTCTTTACTGGAGTTATGTATTTCACCATCAATTTCAACTACCAATTTGGCTTCATGACAATAAAAATCTACAATAAAAAAATCTATGGGATGCTGTCTGCGAAACCTGACCCCACTGATCTGTTTTCTGTTAAGTTTTTCCCATAGCAGTTTCTCCGGTAATGTCATTCTTTTCCGTAGAATTCTTGCAGCATTGAATGTTTCTGGCTTAGCACCATAATACATTGGTTTTTCTATTTCTTCCATTATCTCTTTTCTTTTTTGAGTCCTTTTCAGCCCCCCTTGGGGGGTTGGGGGGTTAAAACCCTAGGGGGGCTGGGGGTCACTCATATCGTAATGCTTCTACCGGATTCCTCGTTGCCGCCCTCCAGCTTTGCGAGCTTACTGCCAGTGTTGTTAAACCGAATGCGATAATACCCGACAGAGCATATATCCACCAGCTGAGTTCTGTCTTGTACGCAAAGTTCTGAAGCCATTTAAAGCTGGCAAACCATGCAATAGGTGTGGCAAGAGCAAATGAAATAGATACCAGAACAATATATTCCCTGGAGAATAGAGAAAATATTTCGGATGGTTTAGCTCCATTCACCTTTCTTATACCAACTTCCTTAGTACGGTTTTCAATCATAAATGAGGATAGACCTAAAAGACCCAGGCAGGAAATAATTATCGCAAGGAAAGAGAGGTACTCTGACATTTTAGCCACACGCTGCTCTGCGATGTAAAGATTTTCAAAGTCATCATCGAGGAAGTGTAGATCTATAGGCAAACCCGGATCAAACGAATTAAAAACACCTTTAATATATTCCACTGTTGTAAGAATCCTGTCAGGTTTAACCCTGACATAAAAGTTGTTTGTCTCACCAATCTGCATTATTAAAGGTTCTATTTTGTGATGAAGCGACTGAATGTGGAAATCTTTTACTACTCCTGTTATTCTTAGATCAGTTCCGTTCGGACTCTTCATTGTTTCCCCGACAGGGTCGCTGAAACCAAGTACTCTGGCCCCTTCTTCATTCAGTACTATTGAGGTTTTGTCTGATAAAAATTCGGAGGAGAAGAATCTTCCCGATTTCATCTTCAGCTCATATGTTTTTACATAATCCTGATCGACACTCATTATATGAAAACTAATATCTTCATCCGGCTTCTTTCCTGCCCAGGAATAACCGTTTCTTATTCCATCATTATAGAATGGATTCCATCCTCTCGTGACACTTAGAATGTCTGGATTTTCTAACAGTTCCTTTTTAAGTGATTCCAGCTTAGAATCTGATGGACGTGTCGGAAACATAAAATATACTATGTTATTCCTATTGAACCCCATATCCTTGCTCCTCAGGAAATTAACCTGTTTTTTTACAATCAGGGTAAAAGCGATCAGTAAAATGGAAATAAAAAGCTGGAACACAACGAGAACTCTTCTGAATCCTCTCTTTCCCGGCTTTGATTTAACGATACCATTAATGACTGTCAGTGGTTTTAATGATGACAGGTAAAATGCCGGGTATGAACCGGCAATTAAAGTACAAAACATTATGAAGGTCAATACCGCGAAATAAAACCATGGATTATGATAATTAATGGTAATCTGTTTGCCTGTAAGGTTATTAAAGTCGGGCAATAATGAATCAATAAATATCATGGCAATTATTGTGGCAATCAGCATTATAACCAGAGATTCGCCAAGGAACTGGGCAACTAGAACAGGCCTGTTTGCTCCGGTCACTTTCCGGACACCTACCTCCCGGGCTCTTTTTGACGCAATCGCTGTGGAAAGATTTACAAAATTTATGAATGCTATTGCCAGGATAAAGGCTGCCATAAGGCTCATCAGCCTGACATACGTAATATTACCTGTTGCAGCATCGTCCGCAATATACTTTCCTGAGGAATATAAGTGTACCTTCCTTATATTCTGAAGAAAAATTTCTGATTTTGTATCTTTTTTATGTCTTTGGATAAAATCTCTAATCTTCTCATTCAGAACTTCGACATTTGTACCTTTTTTTAATTCCAGGTAAATTTTATCGCGGTGGTTCCAATCGTTGACAGGCCCTCCAAAATCGGCCATCCATTCAATAGGCATTAAATAATTAAATTGTAAATGACTATTACGGGAAAAACTCCTGACAACACCTGTAACCGTAACCGAAAATCCGCGTGATTCAATTGTTCTCCCAAGGACAGCCGTAGTACCGAAGAATTTGATGGCTGCATCTTCAGTCATTAATAAATTATGAGGATTATCGAAAGCCGTATTTAGATCACCAAGTATAAATTTTACTCCAAACATCTTAAGAAAATCCTTATCTGCTGATGTTACCATCTCCTCAATAAATTCATCCCCTTTTTTTAATGTTAATGGGGTGGGGCAGATCCTGGTTGTCCTTATTATTTCAGGATATTCACTCTTAAGTGCTGTAACCAGGGCGCTGGCAGTTGGAACTATCAGTGAACCTTTTCCCTCCTGAAGGTGCTGGTCTTCAACCACACGAAAAAGTTCTTCTGCGTTTTCGTAACATCTGTCATAGCTCCACTCATCGTATACCCAAAGAAAAATTAATATTGAGCAGGTCATGCCAATGGCCAGACCTGATATATTAAGCGCGGAATATGCTGAATGCCTTTTAATATTCCTGAATGCTATTTTGATGTACTGGATCATCATATTATTCTTTTCTGTATAAGGATGATATTTTGAGTTCTTCCACTGCTCTGATATTCTGTTTCTTTATCAATTTTGAACTAAAGCCCCCCTCGGGGGGTTGGGGGGTCACTCATATCGTAATGCCTCCACAGGATTCCTCGTTGCTGCTCTTAGGCTTTGCCAACTCACAGTAACCAGTATTATGAAAAGAGCAAGTAAACCAGCAAGTGTAAATATCCACCAGCGAAGGCTGGTCTTATATGCAAAGTTCTCGAGCCAACGGTGCATAAGATAGTACCCAACAGGTGTTGCAATTATGAAAGCGACGAATACCCATTTGACGAAATGACCGTTGATCATAAGAATTATTTCAAGTACACTGGCCCCATTAATTTTTCGAATGCCTATTTCCTTCACCTTACGCTGGATGCTGAAAGCTGCCAGAGCATATATCCCGAGTGATGAAATTATTAATGAGATAAGAGTGAAAAGAAACAAGGTCCGCACTTCAGCATATTCTCCCGCATAAGATTTCCTGTAACTTTCGCTTAAGTATTCATATTGGAATGGTATATCAGGATTTATCCTTTTCCAGATAGATTCAATTGCGATTAGTGCCTCCCTTTTCCTGGCAGGATTTATGCTCACCAGGAAACAATAATTGAATATTTTCTTTGGGATTATAACCAGAGGCCTTTCTGCCCTGTGAAGATCGGTATAATGGAAGTCAGGCACCACGCCTACAACTTCACCTTCGGGAAAAAGATCAGGCAGGAAAAAGTTGACCCTGAAACGCTTTCCGACAGCATCATCCGGATTATCTATTCCCAGTAATTTCAACGCGCTTTGATTCAGGATATATTTCTCTCTGTAATTACCCACTTTCCGTTCCAGTTCTGCAAGCTTATGGCTGTCGATGTTTTTACTCTGCCGAAGATTGCTCAGGTCAACAGCATCGCTCTCCCACTGTTGTGATGGAGTGTATCCCAAGTCGATAGTGCCTGATAAAGGGTTAATGCCAATCGAATTGAAAAAGTTTGAATCGATGGTGAATATATTCAATGTCTGACCTTCCTTCTTTTGAATGCCTTCCATTTCAAAATCAACCCCGTCAAGAATATCTCCTCCAGGACTTTCCATTGCTCCCGTTATACCGGTTATGCAGGAATTCTTAAGCAGTTCGTTCCTAAACAGTTCATACTTCTGCACCGCCTGCCACGGATTTTCGTCAATTACAATAATATTGTCGTTGTGGTAACCCGGGTGCTGGTCACTTATAAACTTGATTTGCCGGCTAAATATTAAAGTACAAACGATGGCAATTATTGCCAATGTAAACTGCACAACAATTGGAGAGGTGTACAGTCGTTCCTGTCTTTCCGGAACTTTAATGTCGGACACAATTTTTGATGAGTAAAGAGGAAACACTGCAACAAGGGTAACAATAATAATAAAGGAGAGACAGATTGTCACTATACCTGCGATCTGTCCTGAATAAAAGACAGAAATTTCCAGAGACTCACCCAACCAGTCAAATACAAAGAGGGCTATCAATATCGAAAACAATGAAAGATAAAGTGATTCAAGTGCAGTCTCATAAGCAAGGATTCTTTTTGATGCGCCATTAATAAGCTTAACCTGTAATGTTTTCATTCTTGCTATTAACTGGACACGGCTGAGATTAAGATAATTTATCAGTGTAACCATCAGTATTACAAGAGTGCAGATGACAAGAAGGACAACAGTTCGGATATCTCCGTTCTTTTCCATCTCTCTAGTTTTATGGCTTAATAAATGTATATCCGTGAGTTTTTGAAAATATAAGACCGGAACAGGTTCTCCTGTCTGGTTTTCGGTTTCCCAATTGCGCTGGATAATGCTCATCAGCTCTTCAGCGTTTGCACCTTTCCTTAATAAAACATAAGTATATGCCCACGTAGTCAGGTCATCCTCACTCGTGAAGGAGGTCAGTAGCTCGGCATGAAAATGGGAGTTTTCCGGAAAATCTTCCATTACACCATCTATTGTAAGTACCTTCGGATCCGGATCCTGCTGGTGCTGTACGATTATCTCCCTGCCAATGACATCAATACTGCCGAAATATTTTAATGCCAGACTGCGACAGATATAGGCTTTCCCCGGTTGAAAAAAAGCATTTTCCGTTGTACCCGATAAGACTTTAAAGTCGAATATCTTGAAAAAAGAACTGTCAGTAGCATATACATTCTTTGAATAGAAGCTTTTTTCACCAATTTTAACTATTGCATTCTTGTATGATACAACTCTTGTAATTCTTTCAATGGCAGGATATCCTGGTATTAGCCGTTTGGGGATATTCCCGTATATTCTCGCAGGATGAATAGAAGTAGCTCCCCTGTTACTATCAATCGTCAGCCTGTAGATCCGGCTGGATTTTGAATGAAACTTGTCATAACTTAACTGTCTGCTTGTATAAATGAATATTATCAGTACACACGATAATGCTGTACTTAAACCTATTGCATTAATGAGAAACCACTGCCAATTCTTTTTTATTCTTCTGAAAATCTTCATATTTTTTATTACACTACGTTTTATTTATTTAATTAAATCGATTCATAAATTCAATTTCTTCCCAGGTGAAATGTTATTCATAACGTAATGCTTCTACCGGATTCCTTGTTGCTGCCCTCCAGCTCTGCCAGCTTACTGACCCCTAAATCCCTGCCTGTCCTGCTGATGCAGTCAGTCTGGCAGGCCCAACTGGGGACTTTTAATTCATGACTTGGTTTCACTTTCTATCTTGTTTACAATTTTTATTTGTTTTCAGCCCCCCTTGGGGGGTTGGGGGGTTATTCATATCGTAATGCTTCTACCGGATTCCTTGTCGCTGCCCTCCAGCTCTGCCAGCTTACTGTAAGAATAGCAATAATGAATGCTGATAATACTGCAGCTCCGAATACCCATGGTTCAAGATCGATCCTGTATGCAAACCGTACCAGCCATTTATCAAGCAACCATACTGATACAGGTACAGAGATAATAGCTGCCATAAGAACCCATTTTAGAAAATCTGTATTTATCATAATCAGGATGGAGAAAACCGAAGCACCATTTACCTTCCTGATCCCGATCTCTTTCCTCCTCCTGGAAATCGAAATATATGATATCCCGAATAGTCCCATTATCGCAAGAATAACAGAGAGGCAGGAGAACGCTGTAATTATCCTGAGCTGGTTGGTTTCGCGCTGGTAGAACTGATTTACAATTTCTGTCAGATACTGTGTTTCAAAAACTTCATCAGGTGAGACAGAAAAAAACAGGTCTTTCAACCGGGAGATTGCTTCATCATCATTCTTTCCATCAGTCCTGACAGCAATTAATCCCATACTCTCCGGATTCTGCTGAAGGATTACCATTGGCTGTATCAGGGAATGCATGGAATGTGCATGAAAATCCCGGACGATACCTTTTACCCTGAAGACCAGAATATTCTCACCGGCATGAACATTATACTTCACAGCGGCCGATTCATTGATGAGGATTTCCGGAGTACCTGGTTTATAGGGGCCGAATGATGATCCATCTGTTACCTCAATTCCCAGGAGTTCAGTCAGCCCTTCACCCGTTATCAGTCCGTCAAACCTAACCTTCTCTCCATCCTGAACCGCCAGGTTTATAGGGAGAAAGGCATTGAAAGGCGGAATATAGGAACCCCCGGCAACAGCTTCGACACCAGGGATTTTCTTCATCTCATTACAGAGCATATTGAAACTCTTTTTCAGGGCATCAGTATTCAGGTCTGCAACAAAGACATTTTCAGGATTTATACCTTTATAATCACTGACAACATATTTTATCTGCCTGGATACAGTTATCACTGCCGTGACCAGGATCATATAAATTGAGAAATGAAGTAATAGAAATGAGTAATTCCACCTTCCTGACCGACCTGACCCTGGTTTTAATCCCGACAGGAGGTTCAGGGCTGGTATCCTTGAATATTTCAGCCCGATCATCCAGCCTGCAAACAATGCAGTGAAGAAAACAATGCCGATCAGGATAATCCACAACCAGGGATTTTGAAAAACACTGACTGATAAAGTCTTATTAAGTGTGGAATTTATGAATTTTATGCCTGCATCTATTATAAAAATAGCCGGGACCAGGCTGATTATTACTATTATAAGCGATTCGGTCATTATCAGTCTTCTGATAAGCCGGAATGAAGCGCCATAGACCTTACGGGTGCCGAGTTCATGAATTCTGTCCTCAGTACCTGCCCTTGAGAGAAGAATGTAATTGGCAAGAGATATTATAAGGATGATAACAGAGATCACTTCAAAATATTTCAGTTCATCAGGATTCCCTTGCCTGAGGAAGTACCCTCCTGAAATACCGTCAGATTTCAGGTAGATCTCTTTAACAGGCTGCAACCTGTATTGTATTTTATCCTTGTTGTCTGCTTTAAGATGCTCTTTATATTTTTCCATCCTTGCAGCTACAGCAACCGGATCTGAATTCTCTTTCAGCTCGACATATGTGAGAAACTCCAGGCGATGCCAGTCGGGTATTACTTCCTGGTCTGAGCCATAAGCTCCCAGTGTTCTCTGGAATTGCATTAATACTTTTTCAGACATCTTTATGTCGGCAATGAACTCCGGAGAAAGGGTGGAATTCGTTGGCAGTTCTTTGTATACTCCCGAGACTGATAGTTCAACCAGGGCGTTAGTGAATTTTATTCTGAGGATTTTTCCCACCGCAGGCCCCTGTCCGAAATACTTTTTTGCAGATACTTCAGATATAGCAACTTCCGAATTGGATTCAGCAGGTTGACCGTTCAGAAATTTTATACCCAGGATCCTGAAGATCGAAGAATCAGCAAAACCAAAGTTTCCTTCACGTATCATTTCATTCCTCGAATTCTTTATTTGGACCGATCCCGACTGGTAATACCGGAAGAAACCTGATATTTCAGGGAACTCAGAGGCCATGGCGTCTGCCAGCGGGAATGGAGTCTGAGCAGTGCTGCCTGATATTACCCTGTAAACATTGTTATATCGTGGCATATAGGTATCAAAGGAGGTTTCATGAACTATCAATCCTACCAGGAGAATTATGGAACCTAGTCCAATACCCAGACCAAGGATACTGATTGCAGAGACAATCTTATTCCGGAAAACACTTCTTAACGCTGCCTTTATATCAGATATGAACATGGCAATATTTTTGAATATCATTCAACTAAAATGATGCCAATAGTGTATAGATATGATATACAGTATTTTAAGAATTAGCGAACAGATTTAGCGTGTAAATATTTTACATTTATATGTAAATATATTTTACATATATTTTGTTCCTTACCAGGAAAGTGTTAACTTTCCACTCTGCACACCCGGATAATGACCAGGTAAAAAGAACAAGTGAAGCAATAAAGAAATAAGAATGGCTGTACAGAAAGGTAACATACTGGTTGTTGACGATAATAAAAGCATATTGAGCGCCCTCGAGATACTGCTTACTCCTGAATTCGGAGAGGTTACGACAATTTCAAATCCAAACCAGATCCCTGCGGAACTAAGGAAAAAGGATTATAACCTTGTAATTCTTGATATGAATTTCGGCGCCGGTATTAATACAGGTAATGAAGGGATCTATTGGCTCGGGAAAATCAGGGCTTCAAATCCTGATATCTCCGTAGTAATGATCACAGCTTATGGTGATGTGGATACTGCAGTCAGAGCCCTGAAAGCGGGTGCTTCGGATTTTGTCCTTAAACCATGGGACAATGAAAAACTGCTTGCCACAGTCCGGCTTTCCTTGCAACTGAACTTTTCCAAAAAGGAGGTAAAAGACCTCAAAGAAAGGGAATCTGAACTCAAAAAAGAGATAAACCGTGATCAGAGGCATATTGTAGGGTCATCACCCCAGATTACAAATGTTCTGACTATGGCCAGGAAGGTGGCCAGGACTGACGCCAACGTTCTGATAACCGGCGAAAATGGAACAGGGAAGGAACTGATTGCCCAGGAGATACACCGTCTCTCGAACCGTGCTGCAGAACTGCTCGTGAGCGTTGATATGGGTGCAATCACTGAAACCCTGTTCGAGAGTGAGCTTTTTGGACATGTAAAAGGTGCATTTACAGATGCCAGGGAGACCCGCCAGGGAAAATTTGAGATAGCCAACAGGGGAACACTCTTCCTTGATGAAATCGGGAACCTTTCATTTCATCTTCAGTCGAAGCTGCTGAGTGCAATAGAGAACAGGCAGATATCCAGGGTAGGGTCAAATCAACTGATTTCCACTGATATAAGGTTGATTTGCGCAACAAATAAAAACCTGGAGAGCATGGTAAAAGAAGGGCTTTTCAGGGAAGACCTTCTCTACCGCATAAACACAATACAGATTGAACTGCCACCCTTGAGGGAAAGGGGAAATGATATTATTGTACTTGCAGAATTCTTCCTGGGGAAATATTCACGGAAATACAATAAGCCGGAGATGAGGATAACTCAGCAGGCTTTTGATAAACTGATGGAATATACATGGCCTGGAAATATCCGTGAACTGCAGAATACAATTGAAAAAGCTGTAATTTTAAGTGAATCATCAGTAATAAGACCTGAAGATTTATATCTGCGCCCATATGCAGATATCAAAAATCCCGGTTCAATCATCACCCTCGACGAAATGGAGGAAAAGATGATACGGGCGGCACTCGAAAGGAACAATGGCAATTTTACAGCTGCGGCTGAAGAGCTTGGAATAACACGACAGACTTTATATAACAGGATCAGAAAAGGAAAACAAGATGATAAGTAAATGGCTTTCTGCTAACATTATTATAAGAGTATCTCTTATTGTTCTCTTTTCTTTATTGCTTGGATATGTCATTATCGGGGAACAATCATTGAGGTTTTCAATTATCTGTTCCGGAGTCATTGTTCTCCTGACTGTAAATCTGATTACATTCCTGAACAGGACTAACAGGAATATTAAATTCTTCTTCGAATCAATACGAAACGACGATTCAAACCTGTCGTTTCCTGTCGATAATAAAACCACCAGCCTGCGTGAATTAAACCTTAGTATGAACAGGGTCAATGAGCAGATTCAGAATCTGAAAATTGAGAACAGGCAACAGGAGCAATATTTTCAGAAGATTCTTGAGCACCTTGGCACAGGTATCATTACATACAGTAATAAAGGATTTATTTTTCATGCAAATTCCACAGCAAAAAAACTTTTATCCCTCGACGTGCTGACACATCTCCAGCAAATTGAACGGATTGACATAAACCTGTATCGGATTCTAAAAGATATCAAGCCTTTTGAACGACACCTGGTCGCGGTTAATACTCCACAGGGTGAGATTCAGCTATCTCTGAAGTCGACTTCTTTTGGTTATGATGATAATGAATTGATAATATTGTCAATCCAGGATATTAAACATGAACTCGACGAAAAAGAGGTCGACTCATGGATGAGGCTGATCAGGGTCCTGATGCATGAAATAATGAATTCAATTACACCAATTACCTCATTATCGGAATCATTATCAAATATATACAGGTCTGGTGAAAAACCGGTGAGCCCGGGTGAAATAACAGAAAAGACCATTTCAACAACCCTCCAGGGTTTAAATGTGATCAAAGAACAGGGGAAAGGCCTGATGGAATTCGTTGATTCGTACCGTAAGCTGACCCGCATTCCGAAGCCGGAACTGAAACCGTTCAGGATGTCAGACCTTTATTCCAGGGTGAGGCTTTTGTCAGACTCGCTTGAAAAAAGTGGACATACAGAAATAATATTTCAGACTGATGATCCTGATCTTGAGATTTATGCAGATGAGAATCTTATATCACTTGTTCTTATAAATCTTATTAAGAACGCGGTGGAAGCCAATGAGAATAATCCATCCTGCACTATTAATATTTCAGCCGGGCTCAAAACGAATAACAAGCCTGAAATATGTGTTTCCGATAATGGTCCTGGAATAAGTAAAGAAATCCTTGAGGAGATCTTTATCCCTTTCTTCACAACAAGAGACAAGGGATCCGGGATCGGATTAAGTATCTCGAGGCAGATAATGGGTGCACATGGAGGTACGCTGAAGGTGCGCTCAGTTCCCGGCAAGGAGACAGTATTCTGCCTGAATTTCTGAAATTAATAATCTCTCTCAGGAGCTACAATTCCCTTTGACTGTCACCAAAAGTGATCCGGGTTACTCTGTCTTTAAGGATCTTGCAGGATTAAGTATAGCCGCCTGGTATGCTTTATAGCTGATTGTTATGAATGTGATTGCCAGTGTCAGTACAGCCGCAAGCAGCATTAATAAAATACTGATATTTGTCCGGTAGACATAGTTTTCGAGCCAGTTGCTCATAATATAATATGTGAGAGGCAGGGCAATAACTATTGAAATGCCGATCAGTATCAGGAATTCCCTGGATATCAGCCTGACAATAATGCCCTCATCGGCGCCGAATACTTTTCTTATTCCGATTTCCTTGGTCCTTTGTTCAACCATATATGATGCAAGTCCGAATAATCCGAGGCATGCGATCAGAATCGCCAGTATGGTGAAGATCGTAAATATCAGGCCTCTTTTCTCATCCGCCTGGAACTGGTTGTTAAACCTGTCGGCCAGAAATGTATAGCTAAATGGCTGCCCCGGAAATACTTCTTTCCATTTGTTTTCGATGAAGGTAATCACCTGGTCGGTATTCTTACCGCTGAGTTTCAGATAGATAATATTATTTCTCTCCCTGTAAACCAGCATGAGTGATTCTACCTGGTTGTACATCCCGGTCTGATGATAATCTTTCATAACACCGATGACCCTTGCATTAATTGCCCTTCCATCACCCAATTGCACTTTCTTGTCTATTGCATTGGCCCATCCCAATCTGTTTGCGAGTGTTTCATTCACCACAACCCCGGTAAGTGTATCTGAAGGCATGTCTTGTTGAAAATCACGGCCGGCGACTATTTTAATACCAAGAGCATCTACAAAATCATGATCCACAACTGCAAAGTTGATCCCTCTTTGCGACATCCCCTGGTCTGTCTCCATATTGAAAATTACCTTACCTGACCCTTCACCAACAGGTGTATTTGTTGAGGTGACATACTTTATCTCTTCATTTTCCAGGAGAGCTCTTTTAAGTACAGGATATTTACGAACCATCTCCTGGTTCAACTGGAGAGTAAGTATATTTTTCTGATCAAAACCCTGGTCCATGGTCTTGAGATAGTTCAGCTGCCTGAAGACCACCATTGTACAAACTATCATTGCAACTGAAATCGTAAACTGTATCACTACAAGGATCTTTCTGAAAAGGCTACCGGCCGAACCCTGTGTTATCTCACCTTTGAGAACTACAACCGGGCTGAACCTTGAAAGGAAAAATGCTGGGTAGCTTCCTCCGAATATGCCAACAACTATTATGACTCCTAACACTGAAATGATAACCTCCGGGCTGTATAATATGGAAAGTCCAAAAGATTTCCCGGCAAGGAGGTTGAACTTTGGAAGTAGTATTATGAGCAGGATGATGCTTATCAGCAGCGAAATAACCGTAAAGACCACCGACTCTGACAGGAACTGAGAGACAAGCGGTCCCCTGCGTGAACCTACTACTTTTCTGAGCCCCACTTCCCTGGCCCTGCGTGTTGACCGGGCAGTTGAAAGGTTCATATAGTTCATAGCTGCAATCAGTATCAGGAACAATGCGACTATACCAAAGATTATGACATAGGTAATGCTTCCGGTTGGTTGCGGCTCCCCTGAATTTGTGGAAGTGAGATGAATTTTGGTTATAGGTTCAAGAATATACTGGATTTTTATTTTCAGAGGTTCGAATATCGTCTTCATATGTGCATCGTACATTCCCTGCATTTTGGCTTCAAATGCCTTGACATCGAAATTTTCAGGGAAAAGGAGGTATGTGAAAACACCGAAATTTCCCCAGCTTCCAAATTGTTTTGGCAGGTTATTTCTTGCAGACACGGCATCAAAACGGAAATGGGAATTGGCAGGTACGTCTTCAATGACACCTGTTACTTCGAAAGTACTGTTCCCGGTTTTCAGTATCTTCCCTATCGGATCAGTATCACCAAAATACCTGGCTGCAACTGTTTCGGTAAGAACAATTTTCCCCGGATCTTTAACTGCTGAACGAACTTCACCTTTCAGAACTTTATATGTGAAAATATCAAAGAGTGTTGAATCTACATAGAAAAAGTTCTCCTCTATATTCTCCTTATCTTCAAATTTGTACAGTTCACGGGGCATGTTAATAAAACGTACAAATGACTGCACCTCAGGGTAATCCTGAACCACCTGTGGTCCCATAGGTATCTGGGCCACAATCCATGTGAACTGATCATCGGTTTCAGTAATTTTTGATGCGACTCTGTAAATACGATCGGCATTTTCGTGGTACCTGTCATAGCTCATCTCATCCAGAACATATATGATAAGGAAGAGGGCGCTCGTAATCCCCAATGTAAGGCCTAATATATTTAACAGGCTGTAACCCATGTGTTTGCGGATATGCCTTGTTGCGGTTTTAAGAAGATTCTTGATCATTTTATTAAGTGAAGGTTAGTATATGATATAAATTTAGGATATATTTTCCTTAATAGTCAATATTAGCTGCCACATTAACTGATCATTAACAAAAAGCTTGCTTTAAATAAAGATGTTTGGCTTTTTAAAGACGATATTTTTTTCATAATGCAACAGATGTGATAAAAAATCGTCCTTATGTCGACCTAAAGACCAAACCATGATAAAGACATTTTTCCGCCTTGCCTTCCGTAATATACTGAAAAACAAAGGATTTTCTTTTATTAATATTTTCGGTCTTGCAATCGGGCTGACAGCCTCACTTCTTATCCTTCTATGGATAATGAATGAATTGAGCTATGAGAAGTACAATCTCAATGCTGATAATATTTACAGGGTAGAAGAGGATCAATACTATTCAGGCGAACGCTATCATGTTACTGTGACACCTCATCCTTCGGGTCCGGTATGGAAAGATAAAATCCCCGAGATCAGGGAACAGACACGTATAAACCGTCTGCCAAGGATATTATTCAGGCAGGAAGAAAAAGTTTTCTTCGAATCCGGAATTGCGGCCGCAGACTCAGGCTTGTTTAAGATATTCACTATGCCCTTTATTCTCGGAGATCCTGAGACTGCCCTCCGGTCACCTAATTCGATCGTACTTACTGAGAAGCTTGCCTCTAAATATTTCGGAGAATCAAATCCCCTGGGAAAGGTAATCACCCTTGAGAATAAGCTGGAATTCATGGTAACAGGTGTTATGAAGAATCTGCCACAGAATTCGATCTTCAATTTTGAAGGAGTTATTCCCTACTCATTTTTACGAAAGATTGGAGCCATAGATGATCATTGGGGCAACAATTCAATTCTTACATTCGTGCTCCTGGAAAAAGGTTCTGATCCTAAGGCTGTCGACAAAAAGCTTACCGAGGTGGTTTTAGGGTTCCTGCCTGAAACACAAACAAAATACGTTCTCTTCCCGCTACTTGATATACACCTTCACTCACAATTTGGATTCGAAATATCAAAAGGGCCGGTAATTGTCATCTACATTTTTACGCTCATTGCGATTTTCGTTCTTGTAATAGCATGTATAAATTTCATAAACCTCTCCACAGCCAAAGCAGCTGGCAGGGCAAAGGAAATTGGAATAAAGAAAGTAACCGGGGCAGACCAGAAAACCTTGATTTCACAATTCATGCTGGAATCTCTTTTACTTGTGGTTATTGCCCTTATTATTTCATTTGTCCTTGTAGGTCTTGCACTGCCGGTATTCAATAATATAACCGGCAGGAACTTTAATTTCAACGATATTCTTAAGGTCAATTATATATTATGTGTTGCCGGGGTCGGGCTTTTCACAGCACTACTTGCAGGAGTGTACCCTGCTCTTTACCTGGCGTCGTTTAACCCTTTTGCTATTCTGAAAGGAGAACAGGTTACGGGAAAGGGTAATGTCAGGTTCAGGCAGATACTCGTTGTGGTTCAGTTTACTCTTTCGATCTTAATAGCCATAGCATCGGTTTTTATGTACCGCCAGCTGAAACATCTTCAGGACAAGGATCTGGGATTCGATAAGGAAAACCTGTTATGTATTCCTTTGGCACAGGATATGAAACCAAAATACGCCTCCCTGAAAAGTGAATTGTTAAAAGAGTCTATTATTCAGGGAGTTACTGCAACAAGGGGTAATCCTGTAAGGATGGGCAGCAACTCCGGCAGTGCAGACTGGGAGGGCAAAGATCCGGAAAAAAGCGTCCTGATAGGAACCAATGCCATCGATTATGATTATCTCACAACAATGAAGATGGAACTTAAATCGGGGAGGGATTTCTCACGTGAATTTGTGTCTGATTTTGCAGCAGATACCACCGGAAATTTCCTGGTCAATGAAGAAGTCGTGAAGATTATGGGAGTCGATGATGCCATCGGAAAAACCTTTAGCTTCATGGGATTGCATGGCAGGATTGTTGGTGTCCTTAAGAATTTTAATTTCAAAGGTGCAGATCAACCTATTGAACCAATAGCTTTTGCACTTGCAGGTCCCCAATATCTGAATTTCATCTTAATAAGGCTAACCCCGGGAAAGACTCCGGAAGCACTAAAAACCACAGAAAAGGTATGGAAGAGTATCCTTCCTGAATATCCGTTTGACTATACTTTTGTGGATGAGGACTATAATAACCTGTTCCGGACACAGATCCGTCTTACACAGTTATTAAAATACTTCACTATCCTGGCAGTTATTATTGCCTGTCTCGGATTATATGGTTTATCAGCATATTCGACTGAGAGAAGAACAAATGAGGTGGGAATCAGAAAAGTAATGGGTGCAGGGACTCCTTCGATACTTTACTCAATGGTGAAAGAATACCTTTCCCTTGTTTTGATTGCACTCATCCTGGCAATTCCCGCCGGATGGATCATCGTGGAGAATCTGCTTAAACAATTTGCCAGCAGGATAGAATTAAATTTATTGGCATTTATTGCAATAGCAGCCGTTTCAATGATCATTGCTCTGGCTACTGTAACTTTCCAGGCAGTAAAAGCGTCAATGATCAACCCGGCTGAAGCCTTGAAAACTGAGTAATTCATTTTCTATTAACCTTTTATTTAACTAATCAATATCCTTACCCTATGTTCAGCAATTTGTTTAAATACAGTCTGCGATCCTTTAAAAGGCAGCGGTCATATAATATTATAAATATCCTTGGACTGTCGATAGGTATTGCCTGCAGTCTTCTGATTGCGCTGTTTGTGATCAGCGAAGCAAGTTATGACAGCTTTAATGTTAAAAAAGACAGGATCTACAGGGTGATCCTGAACGGTAAAATAGGGGGCCAGGAGATCACCGGCTCTTTCACCTGCTCACCCATTGGTCCCACAATGGCAAAAGAGTTTCCCGAAGTTGAGGACTTCCTCAGGATGACAGGCAGGGGACCTACTATAATAGAATACGGAGATCAGACCTTCACGGATGATAATACGATTGAAGCTGATTCATCATTTTTCAATTTCTTCTCAATACCATTATTAAGGGGAGATGCTAAAAGTGTACTGAACAAACCACGAAGGGCTGTTATATCCGAATCGACTGCCAAACGAATTTTTGGCAATGAAGATCCCATTGATAAACCAATAAAGATAGGAAGCGATACTGCCAGGTACATAATTTCGGGTGTCATGGCCGATGTTCCCGGAAACTCTCATTTTGAAGCCAACATAATTACTTCCTTTATGACCAATCCCAGGTCGCAGAATCCTGTCTGGATGAGCAACAGCTTCAGTACGTATATTCTTCTAAAGCCTAATACTGACTACAAGAAAATAGATCAAAAGATAATCGGGCTGATAGAAAAATATGTAGGTCCTGAAGCAGAACGCTTTATGGGAATCAATCTTGCTGATTTTCTTGCGCAGGGTAATAAATACAGGTATTATCTTCAGAACCTGACAGATATACATCTCGACCCATCCATTCAGCAGGAATTCAAGGCAGCGAGCGATCCTAAATATCTTTTTATTTTCGGAACCATTTCCATACTGATAGTTCTTATTGCAGCAGTAAACTTCATGAACCTGGCTACTGCACAGGCTTCAAGAAGAGCAAAGGAGGTGGGGATAAAGAAAGTAGCCGGCTCAACCAGGAGCATGCTTATATACCAGTTTCTGTCTGAATCATTCCTTCTTTCATGTATTGCGCTCATTATAGCAATTGGTATTATCTGGCTGACACTTCCATACTTCAACAATCTGCTTGGTACAACACTTAAGCTATCTCTTCTCAGCAACTGGTATACTATCCCGGTCCTCCTTCTTTTTACTCTGCTTGTAAGTTTTCTTTCTGGCAGCTATCCTGCACTTTTCCTTTCTTCATTCAACCCATATCTTGTTCTGAAGGGAAGCAACGCCGGCAGCACGGCAAATGGAAATCTGCGGAGGATACTTGTTGTTTTCCAGTTTGCCGTATCAATACTTTTAATAACGGGAACATTGATAATGTACCGCCAGATCTCATTTATGCTTAATAAGGATGTTGGTTTCAACAAGGAGCAGATGCTGGTGATAAACAGAGCACATGCACTCGAATCAAGAGTTGAGGCATTTAAAAATGCCGCTAAGGAGATCCCGGGTATAAAGAGCATTTCAGGCTCAACTGCTGTTCCCGGACGTACCAATAATAATAATGGATACGGTATAGAAGGAAGGAAAGATGAGACCATTCTTATGTCAACCAGCTGGGTGGACTACGACTTTATAGATACCTACAGCATGTCGCTGGCTGAAGGACGAAATTTTGATAAATCATTCTCATCAGATAAAGATGCATGTATTATAAATGAAAGTGCCGCCAAAAACTTTGGAATAACTGATATTTCGAAGACGAGATTCATGCTGCCACTGGATTCAGGTAGATTCCAGTACTTGCAGGTAATCGGAATTGTAAAGAATTTCAATTTTGAGTCATTGCGAAATCCTATCCAGCCATATATCTTCTTGATGAAAGGAAATGATAACCTGTGGGGATATATAACTGTGAGATTATCAGGCCAGAATAATCAGCAGGCCATCAGTCAGCTGGAGAACAAATGGAAAGAGTTCACCTCTAATGACCCGATGCAATATTATTTCATAGATGAGGATTTTAAACAGATGTACCAGCAGGAGAAACAGAATGCCCAGCTTGCCGTAATTTTTTCCATTCTGGCGATCTTTATTGCGGCACTTGGATTATTCGGACTGACATCGTTTACAGTGGAACAGAGAACCAAGGAGATAGGAGTGAGGAAAGCTATGGGTTCTTCGGTTGCAGGAATATACTTTGTAATATCCAAGGAGATATTTATCCTGGTCTCGATATCTGCACTGATAGCATGGCCGTTAATATATTTTATTGCAAATAAATGGCTTGAGAACTTCTATTTCAGGATAAATCCGGGAGCCATAAGTTTTATTGCCGGACTACTTATAGCAGTACTTGTTGCAATTCTCACTATCAGTTACAGGATCATGAAGGCTGCAGGCATAAATCCTGCTCAATCGCTTAAGTACGAGTAGATGGAATATTGAAGGCGGCAATGATTGACACCTTGACAGTAAAAATGAAAAATTCCTTATCCCGGAAGCCCGGGGTAAGGAATTTTAATTATCTCCACCCTGTGGTGAAAATTATCAATACATTTTATTAATAAGAAGTCCTATTTCGTCGCGTTGCTTAAGAGGAAAAACATGGCTTTTACCGTCCCTGGTAATAACATTAATTCCTTTAGCAGCAAATATTCCTTTCTGATAGAATATCACTTCAAGAATATTGTCAAAAAGAATCTCCAGGTTGAATTTCTCTGTGTCGTCTTTTAAAGTATTAAAGTAGATCCTCTGGTTAGTGACAATAAGTTTGCCATCAACCTTTTGATTGTCAATTAACTGATTTGTGTCTCCTGCTTTCAGGACCACTTCGTTAGGATTTAATTTAACTTTCATTTTGATAGGATTTATGATAGTTACTTCTATTCTTAAAGTTCTGATCGATATAAAGACGTAATAATTATTGCAAAGTTGCATTTGACTGAATAATACATGAAAGCATCACCAAACAACCGGTGCAGTTTTGTATCTGCTGATTTATTTGTTCAGGCACTTCAGGTTGTCTAATAATTAGACATTTTTTATTATATTCGCAGATCAATATCAGTACTATGGCAAAAGTGATGGACAAGCTTGTACCGGGGGCATCTCCGACAATGATCAACGTGATGAATATCATTAAAAAGATAGCCCCGACAGATGCTAACGTTCTTATAACAGGTGAGAATGGTACCGGCAAGGAACTGGTGGCACGTGAGATCCATAATCTTTCACAGAGATCGGGTGAGCTGATGGTGAGTGTTGACATGGGTTCAATTACAGAGACTCTTTTTGAAAGTGAATTATTTGGTCATGTAAAAGGAGCCTTTACCGATGCAAGGGACGACAGGAAAGGTAAGTTTGAGCTTGCCACAGGTGGTACTCTATTTCTTGATGAGATCGGGAATCTATCCCTTCAATCGCAGTCAAAACTATTAAATGCCCTTCAGAACAGGGTTATTACAAGAGTCGGATCAAATAAACCTGTGCCGGTAAATATAAGATTGATCTGCGCCACTAACTGTGATCTTATGAAGATGACAGCTGAGGGAAAATTCAGGGAAGACCTGCTTTACAGGATCAACACTATAATGATTGTTGTCCCTCCATTGCGTGACAGGGTGGATGATATACCGATCCTGGCTAATTATTTCGTAAAAGCTTTCAGTGAAAAGTATAACAAGGCCCCTGTTAAGATCAATACTCATGCCCTGGAAAAGCTTACCAATTACAGCTGGCCCGGTAATGTAAGGGAACTTCAGCATGCAATTGAGAAAGCAGTGATCATGAGCGAATCATCTGTCCTGATTCCTACAGATTTTGAATTTGGATCGCCCGCCAGGAATGTATACCATCATGAGCTGACCCTCGCTGAGATGGAGAAAAAGATAATTCTCGATTGCCTTAAAAGAAATGGCAACAACATCAGTGTGGCTGCAGCAAAGCTGGGAATTACCCGGCAGACCCTTTACAACAAACTGAAGAAGACAGACAGTTCTGGCTCTTAGCTTACTATCTGACCGTCAAACAGGTTAACAATCCTGTGTGCATAACCGGCATCCCTGTCGTTATGTGTTACCATAATGATAGTAGTGCCTTCCTTATTCAGTTCGCTAAGCAGGTTTATCACTTCAATACCGTTCTTTGAATCGAGGTTACCTGTTGGCTCATCGGCAAGGATAAGTCTCGGATTGGCGACTACTGCTCGTGCAATGGCTACCCTTTGTTGCTGTCCACCCGATAGCTGCTGAGGGAAATGTTTTGCACGATGAGTAATCTTCATGCGCTCAAGTGCATCTTCCACTTTTTTCTTACGATCGCTGCTCTTCATCTTAAGGTAAATAAGAGGAAGTTCAACGTTTTCGTATACATTCAGTTCATCGATAAGGTTAAAGCTCTGGAAAACAAAACCGATGTTCCCTTTTCTGAATACAGTCCTGTCGCGTTCCTTTAAGTTTGCAACTTCTGTACCATTAAAGATATAGCTTCCTGAAGTAGGATTATCAAGAAGGCCCAGGATATTCAGGAGTGTTGATTTGCCGCATCCTGAAGGACCCATGACAGCAACATATTCACCTTCTTTAACAGTAAGGGTTACTTTGTTGAGAGCTGTCGTCTCAACTTCCTCAGTTCTGAAGATCTTGGTTAAATCACTAGTCTTGATCATAAAAGTAAGTATTGATAATTATTTGGAATTCTTGAAAACCAGTTTCTCATTTTTGCCGAAAGATTCATAGCCTGATATAATCACTTTTTCGCCAGGCTGTAAACCATCGAGCACTTCATAATATTTTGGATTCTTGCGTCCTATAGAAATACTCCTTTTGGTAGCAAAAGATTCTGTCGGATCTACAACAAATATCCACTGACCGCCAGTCTCCTGGAAAAATCCACCTATCGGAACCATCACAGATTCTTTTGGCTGACCGAGCTGTAGACTAATATAATAGGTCTGGCCTGTCCTGATATTATCGGGAATCGTATCAACAAAAACCATATCTATTTCAAATGTCCCGTTCCTAACATCCGGATATACTCTCCTGACAACCAGGTTATACATTGTGCCCTGCCTGTCAAGGGTTGCAGTCAATTGTGTCCTGACGCGGTCAATATAGTGCTCATCGATCTGTGCTGAAACTTTATAGGAGGTAAGTACATTTATCTGTCCCATATTAGCACCGCGTGAGATTGACTGTCCTATTTCAGGAACCAATAATCCCAGCTGACCATCAATGTTTGCCCTGACATTCAGATTCTCAACCCTCTGTCGTACGAGTGCAAGGTTCTTACGCATATTATCGAGGTTGGCTTTTATGGTTTCAACCTGTACAGAACGGAACAGGGAATCAGCTTTTTGCCTCTCAATAAAAAGTTCCTGTGAACTTCGGGCCATATCAAGATCCTCCTTTGAACGGATGAATTCTTCCCTTGAAATGAGGTTATCTTTCATCAGTTCAACATTCTGCTGATAGGTACGTTCTTTTCTTTCAATATCGAATTTAAGTGTGATCAGCTCTCTCTTTATTGCGATCCGTTCCTGCTCCATGGTAACCTGGGTATTCCTCAGGAAATTTTCCTTTTCAGCCAGCTGTGCTTCGCTGTCGAGTATGTTGAGGTAAAGATCCGGGTTGCTCAGTCGCAGAATGATGTCTCCCTTTTTTACCATAGAACCTTCTTCAATAAGGATCTCTTCAACCCTTCCTCCTTCCTGTGCATCAAGGAAGATAGTGCTGATAGGTTCGACAGTCCCCGGTACAGTTATATAATCATTGAACTGATCCTTAACGATTGTCTCAATTATAAGTTTATCCTTTTCAACCCTGTAGGTTGAGGTCCTGTCGGTAAAGAAAGCCATGTAGATCAGAACAATTATAATTATTCCGAGAATGATAAATCCGATATGCTTTTTCTTAAGTCCTTTTTTCTTCTCGATGGGTTTGTCCATCTTTTCAAGTGGGGTGTCCATTAGTGTCAGTTTATTCTTATTAGTTCAATAATGTATTCTGGTATTCTCCGGTTGTATATAGTGAAATGGTAAGCTTTCTTATGATCAGCTGAAGCTTTGTTCTCAGGGCTTCAGTTTCGGCTCTGAAAAGAGTGGTTTTGGCTGCTGAATAGTCTGTTACGTCAACAAGTCCGGTTTCGAATTTCTTCTCGACTGCGCTGAAAGATTTCTTGTTATATTCAAAGTTGGACCGGGCGGCCATGAATTCATCTCTTCCCCTGTTATAATCGAGACATGCATTTTCAATCTCCGAATATAGAGAGTTCTTTTCCTGCTCAAGCCTCAGGGCAGCATCATTCTTACGGATCTTTGCAGTTTTAATATTCCTTCCGGTAGTGTAGTTATTGAAAAGAGGAATATTAAGTGACATATAAACAGCCTGGCTGTTATTATTTTTAAGCTGTGTGGCGAATGAAACCTGATCACCTGCATCCTCGCCGAGTACCTTATAATATCCTGTATAAACAGCACCTCCGACTGACAGGCTGGGAGAAATAGCTCCTTTTGCTATGGAAACCTGCTTTTCATAGGCCCTTAACTCAAATTCTATTGCTCTTAACCGGGGAAGAACACCAGAGGCGATTTTATAAATACTGTCAGTGTTATATACAAGATCACTTATTAATATATTGTCCATTTCCGGTACTGCGATATCAAAATCAGTTCCAGGATCGAGCTGAAGCATCTGTTTCATTGTTGTTACTGCCTGGCTGGCAGAGTTATGTGCTATAGTATAGGCAAGCCTGTCAGCCGACACCTGACTTTCGATTTCATATTGTTTTGAAAGGGCTTCCTTTCCCGTTTCAACCAGCCTGACAATTCTGAATTGTTGTTTTTCAGAAAGTTCAAGCTGCAGCTTTGAGGCGCTCTCGAGACCCCTTGAATATAAAACCTGGTAATATTGACCCAGAATATCAACTATCAGAACATTCCTGGTTATCTTCTCTGATTCAATTCCTGCCCTGAGCATAAATTTATTTGCAGAGATTGAATTAAGGGTAGTGAAACCTCTGAACAAGTCAAGGTTGGTGTTTAAGGAATATGAATTGCTGATGTTCTGCTTGAAGGTGATAAGGTTGGTAACCGGGTCAACCGATCGTCCGAACCCTATGCGTGCATCCGATCCTACATTAAAGGAGGGGAGAACATCCATTTTCGATTTCAGGAGGTTTGCTTCAGCAGTTTCGGTCTGCAGTGTCTGACGCTTTAATCCCAGGTTGTTGGTAACTGCATAATTTATGCAATCCTCGAGTGTCCACTTTTTATCCTGGGCATTGATCCCGGATGCAAATATTAATAAGAGGGCTATTATTGAAAGGAATCTGGTCATTTTTTAAATACAATTTACCATTATTATGCCAAAAAACATGCCAAACTGGTAAGTAGCATTATATCAGATATATACAATATATAAAATTTGAAATATTGTCTAAATAATAGACATATAAATGTATGATTATTATACAGTATAATATTGTTTTCGTCTTTGGGATTCCAGGTCAATATTGAAAGAGATACATCTTATGATGTGATGACAATACTTCGGTTTAAACCTGATATTAATGACAAGATTAAGCTGTTCACGAGGATACAGGTATTAAACCTGTTCCGAGCAGGTGGGAACATAAAAAGTTATCAGTGGTTTCGTCTCGGACTCGAGGTGAAAGGAATTCAGTTCGGTTTTGCCGCAAATCTTGATGAGTATGGTCCTCAACCTTCGGTCGAGACTAATTTTGGACTGTTTGTGAGGAAGGAGATATTCCAGGACTACCGGATCTTGATTTTCCTTCAATATCTGTCTGTAGCTGACCTCTCACTCTTCAGTTCAATACTTTATTATCGTCGGTGGATTAATTATTAGCGTATTGCCAGGTGGAACGTTTAATTTTAAAGGCCAGCTGTTGCTACCATTGAGGTAGCCCGTGTATGAGTTACGTGATAATCTTGCTTACAACGGATTCCCGAACAATAAGTTCAGCTATTACCTCTTCTTTCAATCTCGCCCCTTGTACTTTTTATTCCCAGGTAAATAATTACTGCCAGGAGAAAGCAAAGTAAAGCAGAGACCGTCAGATAGGAGTTTAAATTCTTATCTGTAACGTACTCAAGTATTGCTGTTGAAACACCGATAATTCCGCATAGAAGCAAAAGAGAATAAAGGTAAAATCCTGCCTTGCTTCTTTTCTTCAATTGATCGGTTGTGAATTTTTCAAATTTATCTCTTTCCATAATTAATAATTTGATTATTCATTTTCATATTCAAAGTTAAACCTTTAAGCGGTCAATGTCAATATTTTATGCACTTGAAAAAAGTAATTACCGCCCCTTAATTCAACAACCGGTAATAAAGGGAGTGAAGGAAAAGCAAACAATCACATTTTTGCGAAATCGGAATAGTTGATTATTTTTGCAAAAGTTTTCCGGGCTGGTGCTCATGTGTGCTATGGTCGTTTGATTGAGCCGACCATTAACCGGGGAATACAATCGGGGTGTGGCGCAGTTGGCTAGCGCACTTGCATGGGGTGCAAGGGGTCGTCTGTTCGAGTCAGATCACCCCGACAAAATTTAAAAAAGGGTTTGTATTTAAACAAGCCCTTCTGTTTTTGTACGTTTATATCCGGGTTTGGATAGTTACAGTCAACTGCAATTACATAATAATCAAGAATCATTCATAAAAAAATACCAGGTAATCCATGGAAATCTTCAAACCAGTAAACCTTCAGACTGAAAATACCCAACAACCTTCCATAAAGAAAGAAAAAGTCAGATGTCTTATAATAGGTTCAGGGCCAGCTGGATATACTGCTGCTATATATGCCGCCAGGGCAAACCTGAATCCTGTTCTTTATACCGGGCTCCAGGAAGGTGGACAGCTAACAACAACGACTGAAGTTGAAAACTTCCCGGGATACCCCGATGGCATTACCGGTCCTCAAATGATGGAGGATCTTAAGAAACAGGCACTGAGATTTGGCACTGATATCCGGTTCGGCATTGCCACAGATGTCGATTTTTCGGGTACTCCGCATAAAGTAACGATCGATGAAAACATTTTAATTGAAGCCGACGCAGTAATCATTGCAACAGGCGCTACTGCCCGTTACCTTGGGCTTGAGGCAGAAAAGAAATATGCCGGGATGGGTGTCTCCGCCTGCGCCACATGTGACGGTTTCTTCTATAAAAAGAAAGATGTCGCTGTCGTTGGTGGCGGCGATACTGCTGCCGAGGAGGCTACATACCTTGCAGGCTTATGTAATAAAGTGTACCTTATAGTCCGCAGAAATGTTCTGAGGGCATCGAAGGCAATGCAGGAAAAAGTAGCAAGAACCCCCAATATTGAAATATTATGGGAACACCAGGCTATTGATCTTTTCGGAGAGAATGGTGTTGAAGGCGTTTTACTGATAAAAAAACAGGGAACCCCGGAAGAAGAAAAAGTGAAAATAAAGGTGGACGGATTTTTCCTGGCTATTGGCCATACCCCAAACTCAGATGTTTTCAAAAAGTATATCGAAACGGATGAGTCGGGTTATATCAAAACAATTCCTGGAACATCAAAAACTAAAGTCCCGGGGATCTTTGCTGCCGGTGATGTTCAGGACAATCATTACAGGCAGGCAGTGACTGCTGCCGGCTCCGGTTGTATGGCTGCTATTGATGCAGAACGCTACCTGTCAGAACTTAGTTAAAGGATACCCGGAAGAGGGCAGGTCCTGCATCTTAATCTGAAAGCTCAGTTTACAGGCTGAGATTAACAGAGTGATTGGTGGAAATAAAGTTAAGACTGCTATGAAGACATTCAAAAAGACTTTTAAAATCAATGCTGAACCATCCGATGTTTATGCTGCATTGACAAATCCTTATACTATTGAACTCTGGTCTGGATATCCTGCAAAAATGTCGGAAGAGCCTGGTTCAGAGTTCTCATTATGGGAAGGCGACATCACGGGGCAGAATCTGGAATTCATAAAAGACAGGAAAGTAGTCCAGGAGTGGTATTTCGGTGACCAGGAGGAGAAGTCGATTGTGACGATTAACATCTTTCCTGACAAGGAAGATTCACAGGTGACAGTTGAACATACTAACCTTCCTGACGATGATTTTGCTGATATTGCTGAAGGCTGGCGTGAATATTATTTCGGAGCCATAATGAACTTTTTCAATCCGAATTTCTAGCAGAGATTTTTTAAATTATTAAAAAACGTTAATCCCCTTGTGAAACAATAGGAAGGGAGCTTTATTTATCCGACATTTGATAAATAAGAATGGCTTAACGTTATGAAAATTGCCAGATACCTTTTTCTCAGTACACTGATTCTCACAGGAAGCTCTGTTAAGCTTATTGCCCAGGCTGATACACTCCGGAATCCGGATCAGTTTATATTTCCTGAATTCTTTGTCGGGGTTGCAAAAATGCTTAACGGCGAAAAGATTATCCTTAATTTTAACTATAATATCGTCACAGAGAAACTTGTCTTTATGCAAAAAGATCAGATCTATGATGTTGTAAATACTTCAGTGATCGATACAGTTTATATGGAAGGCCGGAAATTTATTCCCTCAGGGAAAATTTTTCTGGAAGTGCTTACCAATGGTAAATCAACATTTTTCATTCAGCATAAAGGCTCTGTTAAGAAACCTCCCAGACCAGCTGCCTATGGAGGTACATCGGAGGTATCTTCCTCAACTTATGTGAATAATCTGAAGCTTGGGAACGATCGCTTCAGGATGCCGACAGATAGTGAACTTGTTATTGAACCAGGATCCCTGTACTGGATAAGGAAAGATCAAAACATGAACCTGGTGACCGGTAAAAAAAGCCTGCTCAAGATATTTGAAGATAAAAAGAGCGAGGTCAGAGGATATATGGCAAAGTCGAAATTTGATGCTGAAAATCCCGACCACCTTAATGGACTGGTAATGTTCTATAACAGCCTGCCCTGATCTTTGAAGTAACCATGAAGATCTTCAATACAGGCGACCAGCAGGTTTCCAACACCTTTATAATAGTCTGACAATGAGGCCTCCTGTAATTTTTCATTCCATAAGGATACCCATTTTAACAAATGTCTTTCAAGGAACCTGACTATCTCTTTGCTCATTTCAATACAGCATGGTTCATCGTCGAGCTGAAGGTACTTATCGATAAGCTTTGTAAGGAACAGCAACTCGATGCCCAGGTGATCATCAGGAATATTATCCTGAGGACGTGAACTCCAGCCATAAGATTCATAGAATTCGGTGACATCTGTTTTCTGTATGGCCTCATTTACCGGACCTGTGAAGAATGATTCCCTGGGAATAGCCAGTTTATTACCATCAGAAGAAAAAAGCCGCCGGAAATCCTTTATCAGGTCGTCACGGCAGACATTTTTATCGAGGCAAGTCTGCCTGAGTGTTGACGCTGCAAGCAGGAACCTGGGATTATTACTGGATACCGGAAGTCTTTTGAGGATACCGTCTGAAAAAAAATCCATTACACATTCTTCAGTAGGTTCGTACATAATCAGGCTTCCGGAGAAATACAGGAGCATGTTATATCCTTTGAGAATATTTTTATCGTTGGAATTCATTTTTACACGACTGGTATACTTAGGTAAACAGATCAGTTTTAAGATTATAAAACATATTAAATGTGATAATGTTCAACATTCACTTTCCTGAAACCGATAACCGTAAGCCAGGTATTGACTTCCCGGCAGGATTTAATTATTCAATTGATCTTGCTGAGAATCAATTAAAAAAACCGGTCCCCATAAATTATTGGGAACCGGGTCAGGTTTTTAATAAACTGTTTATAAACAGAAAATATTCTTTGATTTATTTCGAAAAATCTGCGGCTTCGTTAGGATAAAGGTTATTATCAATCTTACGCTTGATCTCTTTGAATGCATTAACTGTAAATTCAACATCAGCGAGTGAGTGAGCTGCTGTAGGAATCAGTCTGAGCATAACGACATCCCTGGGTACGACAGGATAAATTACAACAGAACAGAATATTCCGTAATTCTCCCGGAGATCGTAGATAAGCTGTGTAACCTGGAAGAGAGCACATTTGAAGAAAACAGGTGTCACCGGCGATTCGGTTCTCCCGAGATCAAGACCTGCTTCCCTGAGGCCTTTCTGCAGGGCATTGACTATTGTCCACAGCTTCTGTTTATATTCAGGATGTGTTTTGATGATTTCGAGTCTTTTGATGGCACCCAGCGTCATGGCCATGGGTAGTGATTTTGCATAGATCTGCGACCTCAGGTTGAACCTCAGATAGGTTACTACCTGTTTTGTACTGGCTACAAATCCCCCAATACCAGCCATCGATTTTGCGAAGGTTGCGAAATAGATGTCTATCTGGTCCTGTACTCCGAAATGTTCTCCTGTTCCGGCACCTGTAGCTCCCATAGTTCCGAAGCCATGAGCATCATCAACGAGGAACCGGAAATTGTATTTTTTCTTGAGAGCCGCTATCTTATCAAGCTTGCCAAGGTCGCCTGCCATACCGAATACACCTTCTGTAATTACAAGTATTCCTCCACCGGTCTCCTGAACAATCTTTGTGGCTCGCTGAAGCTGCTTCTCACAATTCTCAATATCGTTGTGCGGGTAAACAAAACGCTTCCCGAAGTGAAGTCTCAGCCCGTCCATAATACATGCATGGGATTCTGAGTCATAGACGATAACATCATGTCTGTCGACAAGAGCATCGATGATGGAAACCATTCCCTGGTAACCATAATTCAGAAGATATGCTGATTCTTTTTTAACGAACTCAGCAGCCATCTTTTCAAATTTCTCATGATTGGTAGTCTGTCCCGACATCATCCTTGCACCCATGGGATAGGCCAGTCCATATGCAGCAGCAGCTTCACTGTCTACCTTTCTGACCTCAGGATCATTTGCCAGCCCGAGGTAGTTATTAAGACTCCAGGTAAGAACTTCTTTTCCCCTGAATTTCATTCTTGGAGCAATTTCACCTTCCAGTTTCGGAAACATAAAGTAACCGTCGCCAATATCTGAATATTGCCCCAAAGCACCTTTTGTCGAATTGATCTTGTCAAAAATATCCATGATTTGATTATTTGAAAAATTTTGCCCAAAAATAAGGAAATAGTGGCTTTATGTGATACCTATAAATACCTAATTTTAAGATATTGCAGATAGTGAGCTTTTTAGTTTCTTTTCGTTTATTTTTGACCTGTTGAAATATCTGTCATTAATGCCGTTTATTTGCAAGGAAAAGGTGATAATTTTCAAATAACTCATTCAGAATCGGTTCTAAAAACAACTTCAACAGGAAATTATTAAACATCCCATTGATCAGACTAAAAGCATAAAATTTCCGTTTTTCACTCAAATTGTTAAATTTTATAGTAATTTTGCACAATTATTTTTTATGAGATCCCGGACAATTATACTTCTTGTGATTCTTATTCTGGCAACATCATGTCACGGATATGAAAAGCTTCTTAAGAGTACTGACTTTGAGCTTAAGAAAACTAAAGCCAAAGAGTACTATGAAGCAGGTAAATATGTAAAGTCAACAGAGCTGATCGAACAGATACTGCCAAGGTACAGAGCTTCTGAATCAGGAGAAGAGCTTACATGGATAGTAGCCCAGAGCTATTATGGCATGGAACAGTTTGACCTGGCAGGCAGTTATTTTTCAGGCTATGTCGAGCAATTCGGTTATGGGCAGCATATTGAGGAAGCCACATATATGACCGCTTTGTGCGATTACGATATCTCCCCCAGGGCAGAACTTGACCAGGAAAACACCAAAAAAGCTATTGAGGAATTCAGTGTGTTCATTGCAAGATACCCTCTTAGCTCCAGGGTTGATGAGTGTAAGAAACTCATGGTTGAGCTGCAGGAAAGACTTGTTGAAAAATCGTACCTGAGTGCAAGGCTTTATTACGATATGGAGCAATATAAGGCAGCTGTTACAGCTCTTGCAAACAGCCTGAAGGAATTCGCAGATACAAAATACAGGGAAGAGATGATGTATCTGAAACTAAAGTCACTCTACCTGTTCGCCGAAAAAAGTTACGATTACAAGAAGAAAGAAAGATACCAGGCAACGCTTGATGATTATTATTCCTTCATGGAGGAGTTCCCAAAGAGCAATTATGCCAAAGATGTTAAAAGGATCTTTGAGGATACTTCCAAGAACCTTAATTTAAAAGTAGAAAATACAGAAGCTAACATACAATAAGCAATTATGGATTACAGAAAATCAAACGCACCGGTGACAACAGTAACACGCAATCTCGACCTGATGAGTCAGGGTTCAGGAAATATTTATGAGACCGTTATCATCGTATCGAGAAGGGCAAACCAGATAGCTGTTGAGATGAAGCAGGAGCTGAATAAGAAGCTGGAAGAATTTGCTTCTTACAGCGATAATCTTGAAGAAGTGTTTGAAAACCGCGAACAGATTGAAATATCAAAATTCTATGAGAGACTTCCAAAGCCAACTCTTATTGCATTACAGGAGCTTGAAGAAGGGAAGATCTTTCACAGAAATACAAGCGATCCTTTGAGGCAAAAATAAACCTGCCTTATAATGCTGGAAGGCAAAAAAATACTGGTTGGAGTTACAGGTGGCATTGCTGCTTACAAAACAGCATCAGTCATCCGTCTTTTAGTCAGGGAAGGGGCTGAAGTAAAGGTCATTATGACCACCCATGCAAAGGAATTTATTACCCCGCTTACATTATCAACACTGTCCAGGAATCCTGTCCTGACTGAATTTTATAATCCTGAAAATGGTGACTGGAACAGTCATGTAGACCTGGGATTATGGGCAGATATGTACCTGATTGCACCGGCAACTGCAAATACCATTGCAAAGATGGCTTCAGGAATAGCTGATAATCTACTTCTTACAACTTACCTCTCGGCACGATGTCCGGTCTTCCTGGCTCCGGCAATGGACATGGATATGCTCAAACACCCTGCAACAATTATTAATATAGAAACACTGCGTGCTTTTGGAAATATAATTATTGAACCCTCTTCAGGAGAACTTGCCAGCGGACTGGAAGGTAAAGGGAGAATGGCTGAACCTGAAGAGATAGTAAAGGAGCTGAAAAGTTCCTTTACAAAAAAAAAAAGCAGTGAACCGCTAAAAGGGAAAAAAGTACTGATCAACGCAGGTCCTACCCGTGAACCATTAGACCCGGTTCGTTTTATCAGCAATCATTCATCAGGCAAAATGGGCATAGCCCTGGCAGAAGCTGCAGTATCGTATGGTGCTGATGTTGAGCTTGTACTTGGACCTGTAAATATCTTTCCTTCTGACAACAGGATCAAAATAATTAATGTAACAACATCTGAATCAATGGCTTCGGAATGTCTTTCGAGATTCCCGGCCTCTGATATTGCTATCCTGGCTGCCGCAGTTGCAGATTATGCACCGGTATCTTACAGTAAAAATAAAATCAAGAAGGAAGGCGAGGAACTAGTGCTGAAATTGAAGAAGACAACCGACATTGCCTCTAATCTGGGCTCCATTAAGAAGAGAAAGCAGCTGCTTGTAGGCTTTGCCCTTGAGACCAATAATGAGGTTGCAAATGCCATAGGCAAGCTTAAAAGGAAAAAACTCGATCTGATAGTTCTGAATTCACTCAGGGACAAAGGTGCAGGTTTCGGATTTGACACTAACAGGATCACCCTGATTGATAAGAACAATAATATTGATAAATTTGAGTTGAAAACAAAAGAGGATACTGCAAGGGATATCCTTGATAAAATTGTTTCAATGATCAAATAATCAACAGGATGGCAATAATCCGCATTCGGCAATATCTTTCTCTGATACTCCTGGCTTCAATTCCGGCCCTGCTTCAATCGCAGGAACTGAACTGTAATGTCCAGGTTTCCGCGCAAAAGGTTCAGGGCTCAAACCGCCAGGTATTCGAGAACATGCAGCGTGATATTTATGAATTCATGAATAACACTGTATGGACAAACAGTGTGTTCAGCTATAATGAGAGGATCGACTGTAACATCCTTATAAATATTACTGATCAGATATCGTCAGATGAGTTCGACGGATCAATAACAATCCAGCTGCGCCGTCCGATCTATAATACCACCTACAATTCGACATTGCTGAACTTTGTCGACAATAATTTCAGATTCAGGTATGCTGAATACCAGCCTCTTGAGTTTGATCCGAATACACACCGGACAAATCTTATATCCGTTCTTGCATATTATACTTATATGATTCTCGGTTTTGATTCTGACTCTTTTTCGCCTCTCGGGGGAACTGAGTATTTTCAGATAGCAGAAAAGATTGTCACCAATGCGCAGAATGCTCCTGAGAAAGGCTGGAAGCCTTACGATGGATCGCGGAACAGGAACAGGTACTGGCTGGTGAAAAATGTCCTCGACAAGGAATATGAACCTGTAAGGAGATTTATTTATGAATATTATTTAAATGGTCTCGACAAGATGGAATCGCGGCTGTCAGAGGCACGATCCGGAATGGTGGAGAGCCTGAAGCTCCTCCAGGATGTATATCGCAAAAAGCCTGATCCCTATATGTATCTTCTTCAAATAATCATTGAAGCCAAATCGGAAGAGATGGTGAATGTATTCACTGAATCATTTCCTGAAGAAAAAAGCCGTGTCATACAGATACTTACCGAAATAGATCCTTCGAATAAAACAAAATACCAGAAGATTACTGCTGCTAACTGATTTAACTTCCCCGTATGCTCAGGAAACTTTACGTTCAAAATTATGCACTTATAAAGGATCTGGACATTGAACTTGAGAGTGGTCTTACCATTATTACCGGTGAAACAGGTGCCGGAAAGACAATACTTCTAGGGGCACTGTCACTCATACTCGGGAACAGGGCAGACTCTTCAGTACTTCTTGAGAAGGAAGAAAAATGTGTTGTTGAAGGCACTTTCAGAATTGATGACTATGATCTGGAGGAATTTTTCACTTCCAACGAACTCGACTATGAACCAGTTACAATTCTTAGAAGAGAGATTAATCCTGCAGGAAAATCACGGGCATTTATTAATGATACACCTGTGACTATCAGCCTTCTCAAAGAAATCGGCGACCGCCTTATTGATATTCATTCACAGCATCAGACCCTGATGCTTCATGATAATACTTTTCAGCTTAATGTTGTTGACTCATTTGCCGGCACCTCTAAACTTACCGACGATTTCAGGAGGGTATACAGGCATTACCGTTCATTGAAAAATGAATTTGAGGAAGCAAAATCCAAAGCAGATAAGAACCAGGCCGACCTCGATTATTTCAGCTTCCAGCTTAAACAGCTTGATGAGGTAAAGCTGATTGAGGATGAGCAGGAGGGACTTGAAAAGGAACAGGAGGTCCTGACTCATGCTGACGAAATAAAAACATCCCTGGGAAATGCTTCAAATTTGTTCTCAGCAGATTCTGTATCAATAATACTCATGATCAAGGAGGTTAGACAAAACCTCATGAAAATCAAAGACTTCCTGCCGGAAGCTGCGGAAATCTTAAACAGGACGGAATCAACATATATTGAGATCAACGACATTGCCTCGGAAATTGATAAGCTAGCTGCTGCAACGGAAGCAGATCCCAGGCGACTTGAAATAGTAAACCAGAGGCTCGATACTCTTTATTCACTGATGCAAAAGCACAGGGTCGGCAATGTTAAAGAACTGGTAAGCAGAAGGGAAGAGCTGAGAAAAACTGTTTCTTCACTTCTTGTAACCGATGAGCAGCTGGCTGTTATGGAAAAACAGCTTAAGAAAGATACTGATGAGCTTACCAGGCTCGCCGGCACTATTTCGCTTAAAAGAAGAGAAGTGCTCCCGGATGTAGAAAAGAAGATCACTGAACTGTTACGTCAGCTTGGGATGCCAAACGCACGCTTCAGAATTGACCTTAAAGAACTTCCAGAGTTTACCTCTTCAGGAAAGGATCACGCAGATTTCATGTTTTCTGCAAATAAACAGATTGAACCAGAAAACCTGGCGAGGACTGCATCGGGCGGGGAACTGTCGCGTGTCATGCTCAGCCTGAAGTCGCTTCTTACTAAAAACATCAACCTTCCAACCATTATATTTGACGAGATCGACTCAGGGGTTTCAGGCGAAGTAGCCGATAAGGTTGGCCAGATACTTGCCGGTATGGGCAAGTATATGCAGGTAATCAATATTACACATCTTCCCCAGGTGGCAGCCAGGGGTGCAAAACACTATCATGTTTATAAAGATGATACAGGCAATTCAACAATTACGAGGATCAGGTTGTTATCTCCTAAAGAGAGGATTGTTGAGGTTGCCAGGCTATTAAGTGGCAGTGAAATAACCGAAATCGCTATAAAAAACGCACAGGAACTGCTTCAATCTGCTAAAAATTAATATTTTAGAAAAGTCTGATTTATCAGTTTTTTAGACTGATAGAAAAATTTTTTCTTCCTTTGCAGAAATTATTGTTATTTATTTAACACAGTGAATAATACAATCAGGGAACATTTAGGAGGAAGAAGAACAAATAAATTAATTAATCATAACCTTAGTCGGAAATGGAAGGAACATTATTAAAAGGAAAGAAGGGGATAATTTTCGGAGCGCTGAATGATAAATCGATTGCATGGCAGGTAGCCCTCAAATCGTGGCAGCAGGGTGCACAACTTGTACTTACAAACTCACCTGTGGCTGTCAGGATGGGATCAATAAAAGAGCTAGCTGATTTAACCGGGAGTCAGGTTATTACTGCTGATGCAACCAGTATGGAAGATATCGATAACCTGCTTACCGAAAGTATGAAAATATTTAACGGCCAGGTTGATTTCATCCTTCATTCTATTGGAATGTCCCCAAACGTGCGTAAGGATATCCCTTATGAACAAACCAGCTACGAGAATATGCTGAAAACATTCGATATTTCTGCACTCAGCTTTCATAGAATACTTCAGACAGCCTATAAGCTTGATGCAATAAAAGAGTGGGGATCAGTAGTTGCTCTTTCATATGTTGCTGCCCAGAGGACACTGACGGGGTACAACGATATGGGTGATGCCAAAGCGTTGCTTGAGTCAATTGCCCGAAGCTTCGGATATATATATGGCAGAGACAGGAAAGTCAGGATCAATACTGTTTCCCAGTCACCCACACCAACCACTGCCGGGAGCGGTGTTCACGGAATGGAATCACTGCTCGATTTTTCAGAGAGAATGTCGCCGCTGGGAAACGCTACAGCTGCTGAGTGTGCAGATTATTGTGTGGCTCTATTCTCTGACCTTACCAGGAAGGTGACTATGCAAAACCTCTATCACGATGGTGGATTTTCAAGTATGGGTATGAGCTTAAAGGCTATTGAACAGTATAAGAAGAGCTTTGAGGAGTGTGACTGTGACGAAAATAAGTAGATAAGTATAAATACCTATTTTTCAGGCGATTCATCCTTGGGTGAATCGCTTTTTTTATATTTGATTTAGGCTAATTCCATACAGGTATGATAAAAATTTTACTTCTTGTCTTCTTCTATTTTGGCTTTCCTCTGTTAATTATTTTAATGTGTAAGAAATGGACATTTGCCAGGAAACTGGGAATGATCGTTATTGCTTATGCTGTCGGATTGACTCTCGGAACATCAGGGATCTTTCCCCGGGGGAGCGAAGGTTATAAACTTGCATTGCAGGAGGCTTCATTAAATGGCAATGCAACCTTGCAAAAAAATGTACTCGACGATCTTATAGCTGCCGGCAAGGCTGCGCCGTCTGATTCGATGGTTAACCAGATAAGAGGAGTACAGGATAAAACATATACTGTTGCCTTACTTCTCTCTTTTCCCCTGTTACTATTCTCCCTGAGCCTGAAGAGATGGATGAAATACGCCAGGAAAGGATTCATTTCGATAGCGCTGGCCCTTGTATCAGGTATTGTAATGGTGACAATTGGTTTCTTTATCTGGAGGACAACATTTCCCGATACATGGAAGCTTGCGGGGATGTTTGAAGGGATATATACTGGCGGAACACCCAATTTCGCAGCTCTTAAGCTTAGCTTGAATGTTGATTCCGAACGGTTTGTGGTGCTGAATACATATGACATGATTGTTGGTGCATTCCTGGTACTTTTCTTTGTTACCATTGCACCAAAAATATTCAGAGCTATCCTTCCGAAATTCAAGGAAGAAAACGGAATCGAACTCGACGAGGATCTTGTAAAGAAAGAAACTGAGGGACTCGAAGATTATTCCGGAATGCTTCAGAAAAAAACACTTCTTCCTTTGCTCAAAGCTCTTGGACTTGCTGTACTAATTGCCGGGATCGGCGGCGCATTGTATTTTATTGTACCCAAAGATGCCCAGGAGTACAGGATGGCAGTTGTTGTACTTACAATTACGACACTTGGAATATTTGCTTCACTTATACCATCGGTAAATAAGATCGAGAAGACTTTCCAGCTTGGCATGTATTTTATACTTGTTTTCTCACTCACGGTAGCTTCCATGTCTGACCTGCGGACAATGTTTAACAAAGGGATGCTCGACCTGATCCTGTTTATTACCTGGTGTTATTTCGGATCACTTTTCCTGCATATTATCCTTGCAAAAATTTTCCGTATCGATGCTGATAACTTCCTGATAACCGCCACAGCATATATTTTCTCACCTCCGTTTGTACCGCTGGTTGCGAATGCCCTTAAGAATAAGGATGTCATTGTAACCGGGATTGCGGGTGGCGTAATCGGTTATGTCCTGGGAAATTATTTCGGATATACCCTGGCGCTCATCCTTCAAAGATTCATGTAATTATATGTTTATTAAAACCCTGGGCCTGCTTTAAGCCAATTGAATATTCCTGTAAAAAAATACCCCCTTCTATTTCCGGAACAGAAGGGGGTATATATTTTATACAAATCAAATCCTAGAACAGGTAATTCAGCCCGATGGAAAATCCCAGGATGTCGCTGTCCTGGCCGTTAAATGCTTTTCCAATGTCCACAGCAACACAGAAGTTACGGTTTGCAACAAACAGAATACTTATACCGGCGCTATGATGGAATTTTTCTGATCCCGGATTGAAGTAATCAGAATAATTCAGGTTGCTGTATTTTGGTGCTTCAAGCATAAGCTCAACATTATCAGGCATCTCAATTTTCTTAGTAACTCTCCCGATATCATAGAACAGGTTTGTGCCGATATACCAGTCAGCTTTCAGGAATTTAAAATAGAGAGGTTTCCAGCGTAATTCAAAGTTTCCATATACAAATCCGTCACCAACAACCCTGTTCCTGAGAACTCCCCTCAGGGAGCTGGCACCGCCAAGTCCTTCATTTGTTGCACCTGTGAGCCTCGAGGTAATAACCTGCGACTGGTAAAAGAAGGGAACATGTCCTGTAATTGTAGTCTGGTATCCAACGCGGTAGGCAAAAGAAAGATCCTCCGGGATTATTGTAAAGTACTGGCGGTGTGTAAGGTAAAACCTGGAGAATGACCAGTCATTTCCCATAAAACCTGGTGCGAACTCAATTCCCATTTCAGTCCAGAGGCCTTTCATGGGATTAGGTTTATTATCGCGGCTGTCCCACATTATACCACCCTTAAGAGTATTAACCCAGCCACCATCAGCTTCATTAGGAGAGATTATCATAAGATCCTGGTAGAGTTTATATAAACCCGGCTGAACTGCATTCGACGGAAGTTTATCATCCTTGCCCTCATTCAGCCTGTCGATATCAACCTCGCTGAGTGAAAAATCGTTGAAAGCAAAGCCGGCGCTCCATTTGATATGATCCCCGGAAAGCTTTCCCATGAGGTCAGACTTGATCCTGAACTGATTTCTCTCAAACCTGTAATACATGGCTGTTTTATAGGGTGGAACTTCCAGGTCACTATTCATCCAATCCGCATTATATACAGATTCATACCCGTTAAATCCATAAAAATCATATGCTTTGTCGGGGAGATAACTCAAGTCGATTGAAAAATATGTCTTGCCGAACAAACGATTCGTTTCGTACATAAACCTGTATATTCCGCTTCCTTTGGTAAAAGTTGAAACTTCCGTATATGTATGGTCAAGGTACTCAGGATAGATACTTGGTTTGCCGTAATTGAAGAACTCGATCAGCGCTCCATACTGGAATCCAAGGTTGGAATCATATGTAGTCGCCGGCAAAGCACCACCAAATTTCCATCCGATTCTTTCCTTTGGTTTCTTTTCTTTCTTTTCCTTTTTTGCCTTTTCCTGACCGAAGGCAGAAAACGCCATCATCAGGATCAGAAGTACCGACAGAGCCTTTTTCATAGGATATAGTTTTTGTTGAATGGACTAAGATAAAGAAAAATAGAAATCATCACCTCTTTTTTCAATATTTGCTACCTTAGGCAGATATTTTTACGACTTAATACTTACATGCGGCTGCTGGTCATAAACATTAAGGAACTTGTCCAGACGGAGGATAATATAAGGTCCAGGATCTGCGGGAAGGAGATGTCTGTATTAAACACAATACCAAATTCTTACCTGTTGATGGAGGATGGTATTATCTGCGACTTCGGGTCAATGGATCAGCTGAAGATAAACAGTGAAGAATTGATCCCGGGTACTACAGAGATCATTGATGCTACTGACAGGTTTGTATTACCTTCTTTCTGTGATTCTCATACACATCTTGTATATGCCGGCAGTCGTGAAGAAGAGTTTACCGATAAGATCCGGGGCCTCTCTTATACTGAGATAGCTGAAAGGGGAGGAGGCATACTTAATTCTGCAAAAAGACTTCACGACACTTCTGAAGACGATTTGTTTGAACAATCTGTACCAAGGGTAAATGAGATCATAAGCCTTGGGACCGGTGCTGTCGAAATTAAAAGTGGTTATGGTCTTAATCCTGATGGTGAGATCAAAATGCTTCGTGTGATCAAAAGGATAAAAGACTCATTTCCTGTTGAAGTGAAGGCGACATTTCTTGGTGCACATGCAGTGCCCCTGGCATACCGTAATGACAGGGAAAAGTATGTTGATCAGGTAATTAATGAAATGATCCCTGTAGTTGCATTTGAAAACCTGGCTGACTATATAGATGTGTTTTGTGACAAGGGTTTTTTCAGTGTTGCTGATACTGAAAGAATACTTATGGCAGGAATGAAATACGGACTGAGGGCAAAGATACATGCCAATGAGCTCGACTTCTCCGGGGGAGTACAGACCGGAGTTAAATATAATGCTCTTTCGGTAGATCACCTGGAGTGCACAGGTGATGCCGAGATTAAATGCCTTCTTGGATCGGAGACTATGCCTGTGCTTCTCCCCGGTGCGGCATTTTTCCTTGGATTACATTATCCTCCCGCCCGCAAAATGATTGACGCTGGCCTGCCCGTGGCTTTATCTTCTGATTATAATCCAGGCTCCTCACCATCCGGGAATATGAAGCTTGTAATGTCACTGGGATGTATAAAGCTTAAGATGCTGCCAGAAGAAGTGATAAATGCTGCCACAATCAATTCGGCATATGCTATGGGATTGTCAGAAACACACGGATCCATTGCAAAGGGAAAGACTGCAAATGTCTTTATAACTTCCAGGATACCATCATATAAATATATGCCATACGCCTATGGCAGCGATTTAATTGACACAGTAATTTTAAAAGGTGAAATATACCGCTCTTCGACTTTGAAGGCTGCAGGAAAGTAATCCCTAATCCAGAGAAGGATAGGAAGCAAAAAGGAATTAAGGAACAATGTTTTTATGGAGAAGAAGATAATTGAGTGTGTCCCGAATTTCAGCGAGGGAAGGGATATGTCGGTCATTAAGCAGATAACTGATGTGGTTGAATCTGTTGAAGGAGTGAAGCTGCTGGATGTTGATCCCGGGAAGGATACCAACAGGACTGTCGTTACATTTGTAGGAGAACCTGATGCAGTTTGTGAAGCGGCGTTTCGTGCAGTGAAAAAAGCTTCTGAGGTTATTGATATGTCAAAACATCATGGAGCTCATCCCAGGATGGGGGCAACAGATGTCTGCCCGTTTATCCCTGTCTCCGGAACAACAATGGAAGAAACTGCACAATATGCCCGCCGTGTTGCAGAAAGAATAGGTAACGAACTTAAGATACCTGTTTATTGTTACGAGAATGCCGCTTTTGAGGAGAAGCGCAGGAACCTTGCGAACTGCAGGGCCGGGGAATATGAGGGACTTGAGAAAAAACTGGCCAACCCGGAATGGAAGCCTGATTTCGGTCCCGCGGCCATGAACATCAGATCAGGGGCTACTGCTGTTGGCGCCAGGGATTTCCTTGTGGCTTTTAACGTTAACCTGAATACCACATCTACCCGCAGGGCAAATGCAATTGCATATGATGTCAGAGAGAAAGGAAGGACCATTACTGGTGAAAACGGGGAAAATAAAACAATTCCGGGAACCCTTAAATGTGTAAAGGCAATAGGTTGGTATATAGAGGAATATGGTGTCGCCCAGATATCAATGAATCTTACCAACATTTCAGTTACACCTGTTCATATTGCTTTTGATGAGGTCTGCAGGAAAGCCGATGCCCGTGGAGTAAGGGTTACTGGTTCCGAACTGGTTGGTCTTATCCCTTTAAAATCGGTGCTTGATGCCGGAAGATATTTTCTTGCAAAGCAGGAAAGATCGGCTGGTGTCCCTGACAACGAGCTTATTAAAATTGCAGTGAAATCGATGGGATTAAGTGATATACATCCGTTTGTTCCTGAAGAAAAAATTATTGAGTTTGTTATGGCAGATAAAGACAAAAAGAAACTTATAGACAAAGACCTGCAGGCATTTATGGAGGAGACTGCCTCTGAGTCACCGGCCCCGGGTGGTGGATCAGTATCGGCATATATGGGTTCGCTGGGAGCTGCCCTGGGTACTATGGTGGCAAATCTCTCAAGCCATAAAAAAGGCTGGGATAACAGGTGGAAGGAGTTTTCTGACTGGGCTGAGAAAGGAAAGGCGATACAGGTAAGGCTTCTTGAGTTTGTGGATGAAGACACTGATGCATTCAACAGGATCATGGAAGCCTATCGCTTACCTAAGAATACTGATGCAGAAAAGCAGGCAAGATCGGAAGCAGTTCAGGAGGCTACTAAAAATGCGATACTCGTCCCGTTTCATGTAATGGAAACAGCATTCAGCGCATTCCCGCTTGTCAGGGAAATGGTGGCGAACGGGAACCCCAGCTCTGTTACCGACGCTGGTGTAGGAGCATTGGCACTCCTGGCATGTATCCGGGGAGCCTACCTTAATGTCAGGATAAATGCTGCCAGCATTAACGACAAGAAATTTGCCACGGAAATTATTGAAAAAGGAGCGATAATCCTCAGCGAATCGATGCGTGAAGAAGAATCTGTCCTTAAACTTGTTGAATCGGCAATTTTAAAACAAACCAGGTAGTGGGTGAAGATCAGAAATCCTGATCATCCTTACACTCACGGATTCAGGAGAGTATTCTCCTTATCATCCTGAGATGATGTGAATACCCGTTAATCTCGGCTTTGAAGATTCCCTGGTGATCGACTGAATCAATTCTTACCCTTCCCGAAGCATGTATTGCCAGTCCCCTTGAAAGGATCATTCCAACGTGGGTTATTTTTCCCTGTTCGTCATCGAAAAAAAGAAGGTCACCAGGCAGAGCCTCATCGATAAAGCTTACTTCCGTCCCTGTTTCAGCCTGCTGCCAGCTGTCACGGGGAATCGCTTTCCCATGGATCTTATAGACGAGCTGGGTGAATCCCGAACAATCGATGCCTGATGGAATACGTCCTCCCCAGATATAGGGACTATTCATAAATTTAAGGGCGGTGTCGGCAATAGATTCATTTGCAACAATATGATGCTCACTGAACTCCTCAGTTGCAGTGTATTTGTTTTTCCCGGCCATAAAACTTTTGCCTTTAAAATCCGGATCATATATCTCGCACCCTGCTTCCAACACCAGCTTTGTTTTGTCTTCCTTGTAACATAGCAAAGACCTGTTTAACACATATCCTTTTGAATTATCGTTGCCGATGGTATGCTGTACATGATTGACGTCGATCCATCCCATGTAGCTGTCGAACCGCGTCATGATTTTCATCCAGTGACCTACATTGTCAAGAACCTCATATTTTTCGCCGAATAATATCTGGCTGAGCATTTCCGACCTGTGTGACGGGCCAAATCTCAATGGTACAAATACATTCTCACAAATAAACCGCTCCATGTTATTTCAATTTATTCCAAAATTACTAATATTTTTGTCATTGAAATTCATTTGTTGCAATGTCACAATCAAATACCGGTACCAGAATAATTCATGGGTTTAGCAAAAATGTAATTAATATCCTGTTTTTTTTGCTATCTGTGGTTGCCGTTTCTTCTGTCATTGCATGGAATGGTAATAACGGAGGTCTGGCATTTGCCGGAACTCTTATTATCGTAACGTCCTGCTTTATCTTACTCTATTTCTTTCTTTTTCAGTTTAACAGGGAAGTGCTGCACGTAACCAGGAAAGTGCTTTTTATTCTTCTGGCAATAATAATGTTTGTTACAGTTACCAAAGCTGTTGTGAATTTTTCCGACAGAAGATTCATCTGGCTCATTCCATTTGCAATAATACCTGTTGTTATAAGAACTTTTTATGATGCTCGTCTTGCAGTAATCGTTTTGATTATTGCTCTGCTGCTCTGCGGTTTCTTTGTTCCGGAACCTTTTGAATTTGTTTTCATAAATTCAGTGACAGGGATGGCTGCAATATATTCACTTAAGAAAGTATACAGGAAAACAAGATTATTCTATACAGCGATTGTAGTTATACTGACCTGTACTTTTTTATGGGCAGGGATAAGGCTTATGGAGTAGGGGAGCCTGACGGGCAATTTTTCAGAGACAATATTGTTATTCACCTGCAATGGCATTCTTGTGCTTATAAGCTACCCACTGATATTTCTCTTTGAACAGGATTTTCTGCTTCTTTCAGACACAACGCTGTATGAGCTCACAGATACAAATCATCCACTGCTCAGAAAATTTGCTGAAGAAGCTCCCGGTTCCTACCAGCATTCACTCCAGGTGTCAAACCTGGCTGAGGAGGCTGCAAGGGTGATCGGAGCAAATCACCTTATGGTGAGAGCCGGTGCCCTTTACCATGATATTGGTAAGCTGGGCTATCCGAGATATTTTATTGAAAACCAGGGTGAAGGGATCAATCCTCATGAAAATATCGATCCCCGTGAGAGTGCTCGTGTAATTATTAATCATGTTAAGAACGGTGTAAACCTGGCAAAGAATTTTAAGTTACCTGTTCAGATAATTGACTTTATCAGGATGCACCATGGGACAACAACAGCATATTATTTCTACAAGAAATTCCAGGAACTTTATCCTGAAGAGGTTACCAACCATAACATGGAAAAGATCTTTAAATATCCTGGTCCCAAGCCATTTTCAAAGGAGACAGCTGTTGTAATGATGGCTGATGCTGTAGAGGCTTCATCAAGAGCCCTCGGTTCATACTCAGAGGAGAGTATTAATGACCTGGTCGAGAGGATACTGACCATCCAGGAACAGGATGAACAGTTTTCTGAAGTTCCCCTGACTTTCAAGGATATGTCGGATATTAAGGATGTTATGAAGAAAAGGCTCTCAAATATTTATCATGCACGGGTAGTTTACCCCGAAAGAACCTAACGCATATCGATTATTTCAACTCCCTTATGCTTCTGGACATCAAACTGGAACATGCCCTCAGCAGTTGTTTTTGAAAGGGTATAATCGGTCATGATAATTGTTATTGTAACTCCGGTCCTCATTTTATATTCAAAACTTTTCAGGGAGAGTGTATTCTTTTCAATGGCAAGCCTGACCCTTATTATATCATTCTTTACATCCGTCGGATAAAGGTCGATAAGATAAGTGTTATTTTTTTCCTCAAGCAGCCGGCATTTATATCCTTCCTTGTACATATTGAAGATCAGTGACGGGCGGCTCTCAAAAGAGTTATCCTTCTTCTCGGGTTGCGAAATGGTAACTTCATTTTCGGCAGGCAGGAAGCTCCATGATGTTTGTCCGTTGTACCAGATTATATTTTCAGGAAGTTCAAGCCTATATGAGTCCTTGCTCATGACCAACGAACCTGCAACAGTGTCAACAGAGTTTTTTAACTGGTCGTTTTTTATGAACAGGAACTTCATGGAAACTGAAGAAGCTGATGATGCTTTCGCAGAGAATTTATCAAGGATGCTTATCGCCTGTGGATCATTTTGTGCCTCTGCTGAAAACGTAAAGAGGAATATTAACAGGATAGAAATTGAAATGTTTCTCATGACCGGCTTTTATTCAAGACCCTTCAAAATTTGTTCCAAAGCTATGAAGTCTGAGCAGAGAACATCTCTTGCCTTGCTTCCTTCAAAAGGACCCACGATGCCTGCAGCTTCTAGCTGATCGATAATCCTTCCGGCCCTATTGTACCCGATGGAGAGTTTACGCTGTATCAATGATGTGGAACCCTGTTGATGCTGAACCACCAGGCGGGCAGCTTCATCAAACATAGGATCGCGTTTTTTGAGATCTACATCAAGTGTTCCCGACTCACTGTCGTCGATATATTCCGGCAGATGCATGGCATCGGTATATCCCTGCTGCGATCCGATAAAGTCAGTAAGCTCTTCTATTTCAGGGGTATCGATAAAAGCACATTGTACTCTCACAGGTTCATTTCCTGACGAAACAAGCATGTCGCCACGGCCCACGAGCCTGTCTGCCCCTGTGGCATCGAGTATGGTCCTCGAATCTATGGATGAAAAAACACGGAATGCAATTCGTGTCGGGAAATTAGCTTTTATAAAGCCTGTTATGATATTTGTCGAAGGACGCTGAGTCGAAATTATAAGGTGAATACCAATAGCCCTGGCCAGCTGGGCAAGCCTCCCTATAGGTCCTTCAATCTCTCTCCCGGCTGTCATTATAAGATCAGCGAACTCATCAATTATCAGGACGATATAAGGAAGATATTTATGTCCTTTTTCAGGATTAAGCTTTCGCGAAATGAATTTCTCATTATACTCCTTTATATTCCTTGACTGGGCGCCTTTAAGAAGCTCCAACCTGTTATCCATCTCTATACACAATGAGTTAAGAGTATTGATAACTTTCTGTGTGTCTGTGATTATGGCATCCTCTTCCCCGGGCAGCTTCGCAAGGAAATGTCTTTCGATCTTGGAATAGAGTGGCAGTTCAACCCTTTTTGGATCAATAAGCACGAACTTCACCTCTGCAGGGTGTTTCTTGTATAGAATTGAAGTTATAATCGCGTTTATTCCTACAGATTTTCCCTGTCCGGTTGCACCTGCCACCAGGAGGTGAGGCATTTTGGTAAGATCAACAATATATGGATCATTGGTGATGGTTCTTCCCAGCGCCAGCGCTATATCAAATTTAGTTTCCAGGAAAGCCTTGGATGTGATCAGGGACTTCATGGAGACTATTTCAGGCTTTTTGTTTGGCACTTCAATACCGACAGTCCCTCTTCCCGGGATAGGGGCAATTATCCTTATTCCCAGTGCAGACAGATTTAAAGCTATATCATCTTCGAGGGACTTTATCCTGGCCAGGCGGACACCTCTTTCAGGGACAATCTCATAGAGTGTTACTGTTGGACCCACAGTGGCTGATATCTGGCGGATATTAATCTTGTGATCGCCAAGTGTTTTAATGATGTTCTCCTTATTCTCGAGAACCTCCGTATTGTCGAAAGCGCTGTCGATCTTGTGTTCCTTGAGTATTGAAACAGGCGGGAATTTATACCTTGAAAGATCCAGGCGCGGATCGTAATTCTCCATTATCTGTGTCACTTCCTCATCAGGCAGTATATCAGCGGGTTCAGGCTTGGAGATATCCATTTCTGGTTTCTTAATCTCCCCGGTATTCTTCAATTTGTCGCCATCAATATCGTGTATTAGAGAACCGGTTGTAACAGTTTTAAAATCAACATCAGGTGTGTTGATGTCCTCTTCTTCCTGTTCATCGGCTTCTTCGGGTTCAGCAGTCCTGGTCCTGTCCCTGACAATAAACTCCACGTTATCTTCCTCCTTCTTGACGGATTTTTCATCCGGAATGTCTGAACCTGATGCCTGGTCATTTACAACAGTTTCAGCAGCTGCTTCTTTCTTTCCCGCATCGGCAATTTTCTTCAGCAGGCGGTGTGGCTTATCTGTAAACCTGGAGGGGTGAACTTTTAAGGCGAAGATCAGGTATCCGATAGTGATAAGTCCCAGTAAAATCCCAGTACCCGGTTTTCCCATAAAACCATTAAGCCATTTGATTATTATGTGACCATTGGCACCTCCCGGACCACCACCGAGGTACATGTTCCCCGGTCCGAATATGAAGCTAAGGATAAGTGAAAGAATTATAGCAGCGAAGGCAAATTTTGCTGAAAGGCTCCAGGGTCTGATCTTGGGAAAGTTCAGCAGGCGTAATCCAATAGCGCCAAAAATCAGTGGTATAAAGAAGGCCCCGAATCCAAAACCGTCTTTAATAATAAGGGACGCCAGGAAATGACCACCTCTGCCACCCTGGTTCCTGACAGTCTCCGAACCTGTGATAACATCTGATGGAGGCATGCTTGAGTCGGCCTTCCATGCAAACAGGTATGAGATACTGGAAATAAGAAGATATAAGGCAAATCCGGTTATCAGGATTCCAAAAAGAAATCTTATTCTTTCATCCGTAAAAAATGATTTCGATTTTCCGGTATCTTTTGGTGCCTTGCCAGTTTTCTTTGAACTCTCTTCCTTAACCTTCGACATGATATGCTAAAAAATGCACCCCAAAGGTAATAAAAAAAAAACGGCAACCGGATTACCCTGTACGGTCTACATATTTATTTATTCACAAAAAAAGGGAATCGCCTGGATAGGAACTTATGAAGGGAATTAAAGGTAATAACACCTTGTTCGTCAGAGGCTTATAAGCTTATCGATGAAATTATTGATCTCTTCCTTTGATATCCTCTGGTACTTCTCTTTCCTTTCGAATACCTTGTCGGGAATATCCTTCCTGTATACGGCTTCGGCAGTAAAATGCATTTCAGCATCACCCATGAAGAAGAAGAATGACATCAGTACACCGTCAATTTCGGTAAAAGGATTGGTGATATTCGGGTTTTTGATTCTTATTTCGTCGGTGTACCAGATTTCAAAAACATGATCAGGAAATTCAGGAAAAGTGACTTCTGCATTTTTACATTTATACCCGCAGATATCAGTTGTCCTTGAGGTCTTCCTGATGTTTATCCCGTTCATTGCCTCAAATCCGGGAGTGCTTTCACCGGGTTTGGCAGCATAATAATATCTCCAGCTAAGCATGCTTATATAGGTATCGAAAATACCTTTCTCAGGATTTGACAGATTCATTATACCTGAATTGCCAATAGGGGCAGAGATGTCAAAAAGTATTTTATCGTCCTTGAATGATACGATAAGCGTCTTAGGCATGATATCCTTGAATGAACCCATATTCCCTACATAATCAATGGAATAATGGATTTCACCCTCTTTAATATCCTTCCCACCGCTATCTTTACATGAGTACCCCGTTATTGCAACTACTGCTGCAACCAGCATGACAGATGTGAATCTCACTAATCTCTTTTTTGAAATTATGTAAAAATAGCATTTTTTTTTAATTTCAGTCTCACAGGCTGATATTATTGAGATTTGTGAAGGTTACCGGTATTCAGTTCAATGGTCCGCAAAGCGTTTTTATCTTCTTCAGGATTTTGATAGCTTTGTACCAGTGTAACTTATTAACCGGGCTATGGATCATCAATTTTTAAACTTTTAAGCCATGGATAAAAAACTTGCGGTAGTGGCGCTTGGTGGAAATGCACTTCTCAGGGGCGACCAGGTCGGGACTATTGAAGAACAGGAACAGAATACCACTGACACCCTTGAAAACCTTATCTTTCTCCTGGAAGAAGGATATGACATTGTCATAACCCATGGAAACGGGCCACAGGTTGGTAACATACTTATGCGAAATGATGCCGGCGAACAGATATATAATATCGCGCAGATGCCCGTAGATATATGTGTAGCTGATTCACAGGGTGGTATTGGATATATGATCGAAAGGATGTTCAGGAATGTTCTCAACAAGCACAATATCCGGAAAAACGTGGTCTGCATGGTTACCTCCGTGATACTGGATAAAAATGATCCTGCCTTCAGTGATCCTCAGAAGCGTATCGGCAAGATTTACAGCAAGGAAGAAGCTGATGACCTTGCTGTTAAAAAAGGATGGTTGTTCCGTGAGGAGGTCAAAAATAACGGAGGTTACAGAAGGGTTGTCCCGTCACCCGTACCGGTTGACATTATGAACCATTCCATCATCAGGGACCTGGCACGGCAGGGAAATATCGTGATAGCTGCCGGCGGAGGGGGAGTCCCGGTATATATCGACGAAAAAAATGAGGTTCGTCCTGCAGAAGCAGTAATTGATAAGGATATGGCATCATCCCTGCTGGCATCGCTTATCGGAGCCGATGAATTCTATATTCTTACGGATGTACCTTATATATATATCAATTACAAAAAACCTGATCAGCAGATAAGGGAATTCCTTAATTATGCCGATGCATTGAAATACCTTAATGAAGGACAGTTTTCCAAAGGAAGCATGGCCCCCAAGATTCAGGCCTGCCTGAACTTCATTAAGAATGGCGGTAAAATGGGTGTAATTACAGAAGCTTTCAAGCTTGCCGATACAAAATTTGGTTCCAAGATCACCATGGAATATGAAGACGAGCGAAGATAACTTTATATCCCCTGAAACGAATTTCTTTATACATTTGCCATCTGATTTTTAGTCAATTCTAATAATACCTTGATCATGAAAATAAATCTCCACAATCGCCATTTCCTGAAGCTTCTCGATTTCACACCGGAAGAGATAAAATACCTGCTCGATCTTTCAGCTGAACTAAAAAAAGCAAAGAAAGCAGGCATTGAAAAGCAGTATCTGAAGGGGAAAAATATTGCACTGATATTTGAGAAATCATCTACACGGACGAGGTGTGCGTTTGAGGTTGCAGCTTACGATCAGGGTGCCATTGTTACGTATCTTGGCCCCAGCGGATCCCAGATCGGGCACAAGGAATCAATGAAAGATACTGCCCGCGTTCTAGGTAGGATGTATGACGGGATTGAATATCGCGGGTATGGACAGGAGATAGTTGAAGAATTGGCTGCTTATGCCGGCGTTCCGGTTTGGAACGGGCTTACCAATGAATTTCATCCTACACAAATACTGGCCGATTTCCTTACTATGCAGGAACACTCCTCAAAACCATTGAGCAAAATGGTTTTCTGCTACCTGGGCGATGCACGTTTCAATATGGGCAATTCTCTAATGGTAGGCTCTGCAAAGATGGGAATCGATTTCAGAATTGCAGCTCCGAAAGAATGTCAGCCATCTGCTGAACTTGTCAGTAAATGCAGGGAAATTGCATCCCAGACAGGAGCAAAAATAACTATTACTGAGAATGTTGCAGAGGCAGTTAAGGGAGCAGATTTCCTTTATACTGATGTTTGGGTTTCAATGGGAGAACCTGAATCAGTTTGGGAAGAAAGGATCAAACTTCTTCTTCCTTACCAGGTTAACAGGGATGTTCTTCAGAAGACCGGGAATGCAGGAGTTAAATTCCTCCACTGTCTTCCTGCATACCATAACAGGGAGACGAAGGTAGGAGAAGAGATATTCAGGAAATATGGTCTCGACGGACTGGAAGTAACTGAAGATGTCTTCGAGGCAGAAAACTCTATTGTCTTTGACGAAGCCGAAAACCGGCTTCATACAATAAAAGCGGTAATGGTTGCTACCCTCGGGTTATAATCCGGCAAAAGAGGTAGTTAAAAGCTCAGGAAGGTTAAATAAGACAGGATCCTGTAAAGTGATATGATTACTTTATGGGATTAATTATCCTGCTATGTAATCCATTCCTTGAAAAAATAGAATGTCATAACCAGAGAGGCAGCCAGTTTAAGTCCTACTCCGGTAAGGAAGCCGAGAAGACTTCCAAAGCCTGCCTTAAGGGCATAGTTCATATCATCTTTAAAGATCAGTTCGCCGACAATTGCGCCCAGAAGAGGACCTACGATAATACCGGCAGGACCGAGGAAAAAACCAACAATAAGCCCTACAGTTGCACCCCGGGCGCCGTACTTTGATCCGCCGAACTTCCTGGTTCCCCAGATGGGAACAATATAATCGAGAATTGTAACTACGATTGTCACAATGCCAAGAACAATCAAAACTGTTTTGGAGAATTGCCCGAACCTGCTCAGGTGAAGGAGAATTATACCGGCATAACTAAGAGGAGGACCAGGTAAAACCGGAACAAGGCATCCAATAATGCCTATGACCATAAGTAAAATTCCTACGATAAGGAGAAGATAATCTGCCATCAAAAAAAGTTACCAGCTATTTTTTTCCAAGATCCTCAAAATCAATGTCGGTAAACTCTTCTGAAGGAGGAGCGTCAATAATCTCTACTGCTTTACTGTCAGATACTTCTGAGTGACTCTTCTCTCCTTTGCCGTTACCGATATAGGAAACTGTTTCTCTCAATCCTTCGGTAAACTTTTCAAAATCTTCCTTGTATAAAAAGATTTTATGCTTTTCGTAAAATACCTTACCTTCTTTCCCCATACGCTTTTTGCTTTCAGTGATCGTAAGGTAATAATCTTCTTTCCTTGTGGCCTTCACATCGAAGAAATAGGTTCTTTTCCCGGCACGAACAACCCTGGTGAAAATCTCTTCATTCTGATTCTTCTCCTCACCTGTGTTTACAACATCAATTATTCCGGTTTCTTCTTCCATCTCTAAGTCAGTTAATGTTAGGGTTTTAATTTGTATTGTCAAATGTAACAATAATTTTGTCAATTCAAAATAGGAGCCGGCTGGCTCAAATTTTTAAAATCGGCTTTGACAGTAAAGGAAAAAGAGTATTTTTGCAGCGGTAAAAACTTGAGGTTCTTTACAGATGATAAGCAGAAGATTATTACGCATTAAGGCACTGATGGCCCTTTATGCATTTAACCGGAGGGAAGATGAAGATCTTGGTAAAGCCGAGAAGGAACTTATGTTCAGTATTGGTAAAACTTATGATCTGTATCATTATCTGATGCTGCTTGTTATCGAAATTGCTGATATAGCATCCGAAAAAATTGAACAGGCCCTGCGGAAGAAAATGCCCACCTTTGAGGATCTGAATCCAAACAGGGGGTTTGTCGACAATGCTGTGATTTCGCAGCTTAGGAATAACATATATTTCAATAAATATCTATCAGTTTCCAAACTTTCCTGGATCAACTACCCGCATATTCCACGTCTTCTATATAATAGTATGATTTCCTGGGAACCCTATATATCCTATATGAAGTCTGAGGATAAGGGATATACCGCCGATAAGAAGTTCATCATTAGCCTGATAACAGAATTTTTTGCCGGTTCTGACGACCTTATGAATTGCCTTGAGGAACAAAGTATCTACTGGAACGACGATATGGAGTACGTCCTGGTAATGGTTGAAAAAACTCTCAAGAAATTCAAAGCAGAATCCGGAGATAAAGTTCAGCTGATGCCGCTATTCAAGAATGATGACGATGAGGAATTCGTCAGGATTCTATTCAGGAAGGCAGTACTCAATACAAAAAGCAGCTCCGAACTTATTGACAGGAATACTACAAACTGGGAAGTTGAGCGTATAGCCCTTATGGATATCCTGGTCATGCAACTTGCCGTCACCGAGGTTCTTGAGTTTCCGGAAATACCTGTTAAAGTGACACTTAATGAGTACATTGAGATAGCAAAGTATTATTGTACTTCAAAAAGCAGTACATTTGTCAACGGAATTCTGGATAATATTGTAAAGGAAATCCGTGAAAAAGGCCTTTTTAAGAAATTTGGCAGAGGCCTGCTTGGCGACACCACAGGTGAGAAAGAAAATTGAGTCATATATTTTCTGAAATGAAGAACATTCTGGCAATAAGCATGGTTGTGGTATTAATTCTCGCTGCAGGTTGTAACAGCAATCCTGGCAGCGGGAAAGTATCACCTGGTGCAATGACCGCTGATTCAGGGAAAGCTGTATTGAAATTTGATACCCTGCTGCACGATTTCGGTGTTGTGAATGAGGGTGAGAAAATAGGATATATCTTCACGTTCACCAATACGGGCACAGCAAACCTACTTATTAATTCTGCTGCTACAAGCTGCGGCTGCACAGTACCAAAATATGACAGGAAACCCCTGGCTCCTGGCGCTAAAGGTTCTCTTGAAGTTGTTTTTGATACTTCCGGTAAAAGCGGGCAGCAAACAAAAACCATTTCTGTAATGTCAAATGCAGCTACCCCGGTGGTGCTGCTTCAAATAAAAGCTGAAGTGATTAATACTAATTAATTCTTGATACAATGACCAATTTTGCTTACTTATTATTACAGACACAGCCGGCACGTTCAGGTGCCACACAGGGTGGTAACATGACAATGAGCTTTATTATGCTTCTTGCTGTTTTTGTTGTGTTCTATTTCTTTTTCATCAGGCCACAGATGAAAAAACAAAAGGAGATGACCAATTACAGGAACTCCCTCAAAAAAGGAGATAAAGTCGTTACAAATGGCGGAATCTATGGTAGAATCCTCGAGGTAAAGGATAATTACGTCATGATGGATGCCGGCGGCGACGTTAAGCTCAAAGTAGACAAGAGCGCCCTGATGAAAGATCCTACAACCGACGAATCGGCCAATTCGTAATCTTTATCAACAGATGGAAAAGAAGGATGGGTCAAGGAGCGGGAACCTGTCATCAAAAGGATTTAAACAGATAAACAGGAATATTCTGATATTCCTGTTTTTCCTACTGCTCTCCTTCATTTTCTGGTATCTTAATTCACTCTCTAAAGAGATCGATACAGCCCTCAGGTACCCGGTTACATATACAAATTTCCCCGGAAGGGACTCATCATCAGGTAACCTACCCGCTAAACTGAACCTCATGCTTAAAGGCCATGGATATTCTATTCTCAGGCTGAAGCTCACGGGAAACAGGAATCCTGTTGTTATTGATTTTGCAGAGATTAATTTCACAAAGCTTACTGAAGAGGACGATAAAAGAAGTTATATAATAATGGCTCCTCTCATAACTACATTCAATTCCCAGCTCATGACGGAATGTAAAATTACTTCCGTAAAGCCGGATACCCTGTTCTTCTCTCTGAAATAATTTACCCGGGTTGGCCCAACCCATAAGAAATGACCAAGGCAATAAGACCTATAATGAAACTCGGCATCACGGGTGGAATTGGCAGCGGAAAAACCTCTGTATGCCGTGTGTTCAGTATACTTGGAATACCGGTTTTCTCCGCCGACCCGGAAGCACAGAAGATCATGAACAGTGATGAAAGGGTGATCAGGGGTATTAATGATATTGCCAACAGAAACCTGTATCCTGCCGGAAGCCTCGACCGGATGCAGCTTGCACAGCTTATTTTCAACGATGCTGAAATATTACAAAAGGTAAACTCCCTCGTTCACCCTATTGTATTTGAATATTTTAACCGCTGGACAATGTCCCAGGACACTCCGTATGTTATCATGGAGGCAGCAATACTCTTTGAGAGCGGTGCGGCAAACCTTGTCGACAGGGTCGCAACAGTTTTTGCACCTGAAGAGGAACGTATTGCCAGAGTGACCCGCAGGAACAAACTGTCACGGGAGCAGGTTCTTGAGAGAATAAGAAACCAGATGGATGATGAGACAAGAATGAAAATGTCAGATTATGTGATTAATAACTCTGAAAATGAAATGATCATCCCCGTGATATTGAAGATACATGAAGATTTGATCAATCACTTAAATTCCTGAACTGAAATATGGGTGGATTCGGAAAATGGCTAGGAGGAGGACTTGGTTTTGTAATGGGCGGGCCCATTGGCGGACTACTTGGATTCCTTGTCGGATCTATGGTGGATAGCACAACAGTCACTTCAACATCTTACAGTAGCGGTAGCAGGAGTACAACTCCCGGGGCTTTTGGAGTAAGCCTGCTGGTACTTATTGCTGCCGTAATGAAAGTCGACGGGAAAATCGTAAAGTCTGAACTTGATTATGTTAAACAATTCTTTATCAGGCAGTTTGGAAGGGAATCGGCTGCTGAAGCCACTGTAATGCTCAGGGATCTCCTTAAAAAAGATATACCCCTGAGAGATGTCTGCCAGCAGATAAGCTCCAGTATGGATTATTCCTCGCGGCTACAGCTTCTGCATCTGCTTTTCGGCGTCTCCCTAGCTGACGGATCTGCCAACCAGGCCGAAATTAATCTCATCGAAAGGATTGCAGGTGATCTCAATATCTCCGCAGGTGACTTCAAGTCGATAAAGAATATGTTCGTTCCGGAAACCGATTCTTCCTATAAAATCCTGGAGATCGAGCGTTCTGCAACTGATGATGAGGCAAAAAAAGCATTCAGGAAAATGGCAATGAAATATCATCCTGATAAAGTCAGTCACCTTGGCGAAGACTATAAAAAAGCAGCTGATGAGAAATTCAAAAAGGTTAATGAGGCTTATGACAGGATCAAAAAAGAACGTAATATGCCCTGATAAGGATTAAAAAATCAACTTCAGATTATCACATTAACTTACAATAGCTAAATTTGCAAAAAAAACTCACACAATGGTATTAAAGGATATAATGGCTATCTCAGGCGAAGCAGGACTCTTCAGATTTATAGCCCAGGGAAAGAACGCAATTATTGTTGAACATCTTGAAACGAAAAAGAGAAGCAGCGCTTTTGCGTCTACCAAAGTTAGCTCCCTGGAAGAGATCTCTATATTTACAGAGAAGGAAGATATGCCACTGGCAAAAGTTTTTGACCTGATTTTCGAAAAAGAAAAAGGCGGTCCTGCACTTGATTATAAATCTGATCCCGGGAAGCTAAAATCTTATTTCGGTGAGGTACTCCCTGAGTATGATAAGGAGAGGGTCTACATAAGCGATATAAAGAAGATATTCCACTGGTACAATATCCTTCATGCCCTTAACCTTCTTGTAAAGGAAGAACCGGTAAAGACTTCAGAACCTGATGTAGCTGAGGTGAAAGAAACAACAGGGGAAGAAAAATCAAGCAAAGGATCCACTTCCAAAAAGGAGAAACCAGCCAGCGAAAAAGACCAGGCAGCCCCTAAAAAGAAACCTTCCAAACAGAAGGAAAAATAAGAGATCTTACCCGACAAATGAATTTTGGTGGTACAGAGGTTGTCTATGATTACTCCTCATCGGAGATTATCATTCTTCCTGTCCCCTACGACGGGACAAGCACCTGGATTAAGGGTTCAGATAAAGGTCCTGAAGCTATAATGGAGGCTTCGGTAAACCTCGAATTCTACGATATTGAAACAAATACTGAGGTCCATAAAAAGGGGATACATACAGTTAGTCCCGTCACTGAAGGAAGCTCTCCGGTCAAACTAGTAAATGCAGTCTGTGCGAGGGTCGGTGAACTATTGGGTGAAAACAAATTTCCGGTAACAGTAGGAGGAAACCACACAGTGACCATAGGTGCTGTAAAAGCATTTTCTGAACGTTTCAGTAACCTTTCTGTTCTGCAGCTTGACGCACACTCAGACCTGAGACAGGAATATGAGAATTCACCGTTTAACCATGCATGTGCCATGGCCAGGGCCAGAGAATTTGCCAGGGTTGTCCAGGTAGGGATAAGGAGCATGTCAGCAGAAGAGCTCCCTTTTGTTGAAAGAGATAAAATTTTTTATTCTCATGAGCTGTTCTACGATAAAACTCTTTATAAAAAGGCAGCAGACCAGCTTACTGAAAATGTTTATGTGACTATCGACCTTGATGTTTTTGATCCGTCGATTATGCCATCGACAGGAACGCCTGAGCCCGGCGGTCCGGATTATTATGAACTTATGCATTTTCTGAGGGATGTTGCCTCAAAAAAGAATATTGTGGGATTCGATGTTGTTGAGCTCTGTCCAATGCCGGGAAATAAATATCCTGAGTTTGTCGCAGCAAAGATTATCTACCAGTTATTGAGTTATATTTTCAGCAGAACAGCAGTCAGTTAGAGTGTTTCAGCCGGATTATCATACTTCTTGGCATCTTCCCAAATCACGTTCATCTCATCAAGGCTCATACCATGCAGGGATCTTCCTTTTTTGAGAGTCTCGTCTTCAAGGTAGTTGAACCTCTTTATAAATTTCCGGTTGGTTTTTTCAAGAGCAGCTTCCGGATCTATTTCATATAGCCTCGATGCATTTATAAGTGAGAACATTACATCTCCTAATTCGGATTCTATTTTTTCCCTGTCATGGTTCTCGACCTCTTTCTTGAGCTCATTCATCTCCTCAATCACCTTGTCCCATATCTGTTCACGTTTTTCCCAATCAAATCCGACGCCTCTCACTTTCTCCTGTACCCTGTTTGCTTTTACTATTGCCGGCAGTGAAGACGGCACTCCTGAAAGTACCGGCTTGTAACCATTGTTCTCCCTGATCTTAAGGTGTTCCCAGTTCTTCTCAACTTCAGAAGCGCCTGAAACCTTTACATCACCGAATACATGCGGATGCCTGTATATCAACTTCTCGTTGATCCCCCTCAGTACATCCTCCATGTCGAACAGGTTTTTTTCTGAACCTATCTTTGCATAAAAGACAATGTGAAGCATTAGATCGCCCAGCTCATTTCTGATGCCATCATCATTTTTGGAAAATATCGCATCTGCAAGCTCATAGGTCTCTTCTATCGTCAGCTTGCGCAGACTTTCATTAGTTTGCTTCATATCCCATGGGCATGAAGTTCTGAGCTTGTCAATAATATTCAGAAGTCTTATGAACTCCTCCGCGCTCTTTTCTTTATCATTCATCATTAAGTAATTTAAAACAAGCGATTTGGCGATGGATTTTTAGTCCTTACGTCTATCCTTACAACTGTGCCCACCACCAGATCGAGAAGTTCGGAAACATTTGCACCATTAATTGCAATTTCAAGGAGATCGAGTGAGTTGAACCTGGCAAGCATCTCGCCAACAGGCACATCACTGTATTTTTCAAGTATTTTTTCAGTGTGGTTCTTGTTGCTCTGTATAAGTATCCTGTATTCCCTTCCTTCAAAAACCCTCAGGAAGACTTCCCTGGTGATGTTGGAAATTGCATTGCCATAAGAGTCAATAAAAATTATGCTGCCTATGATGACATCTTTTTCTATTGTTGCCCTGAACGGTACTCTTTCACTTATGCTGGTTACCGCAACACCAAGGTCTGAAGGTTTTCTCCCTTTAATAAGTTCTGAAGCAGACCGTGCAAAAATATCCAGTTCATCAGAGTTTCCTGTATTTTCAATCCTCACCATTTCATCAGGATCAGAATTGAGTATAAGGTTAAATATCCCGTTGTCAGTCCCTATGAAATAATGGTCTTTTGCTTTAACTATCAGGTAATCCTGTCCTTTTACTGCTTCGGAATGAACACAGATAATATGGACAGACCCTTTAGGATAGTTGCTATAAGTGTTCCTGATTACAAATGATGCATGGGCTATATTGAAGGCTGGTATGGCAGTTGCATTTTCTATTATTCTGGCTTCCGGACACAGGTTGCATAGTTTACCCTTAATGATACCATGGTAAATATCATCAGGCTTCCATTCTGTTGTAAGAGTAATAACCGGCATAGGGAAAAAACTTATGGCAAAGATAATCTTCTATAGAAAAATAAGTTTACTTTGCACCTCCGGGAGCCTGATTTTTATGAACTTTCTCCCGGTTTCCGGTTAATAATGAAGAAGGGGTATCTGGCTAAAGCAGTCTGAAATTGAATGACAGAAATAGTTATTTTCCTTGAAGATATTGATCCTGTCGATCTGTTCGGCACTAATAACTCGATGCTCGACAAAATACGCAGCTTTTTTCCCAAGCTGAAGATACTCTCCCGTGGCAACGAGATCAAATGCATGGGTGAAGAGTCAGAGATAACTCTCTTTGCGGAAAAATTCAACGGGCTAATAGAATACTACAGGAAGTTCAATCATCTTGAGGAACAGGATCTTGAAAAGTACCTGTTCGATGCAGATCATATGAGATCTGTATCAAACGGTGAATTTGAACAGATACTTGTTTTTGGGACCAGCGGGAAACCCGTAAGAGCCAGGACAGTCAACCAGCTTGCTCTTGTAAATGAATATAAGGTCAATGACCTGATCATTGCTGAAGGTCCTGCAGGTACAGGTAAAACATATACGTCTATTGCTCTGGCAGTAAGAGCATTAAAGGAGCGGGAGGTCAAAAAGATCATCCTCACCCGACCGGCTGTTGAAGCTGGTGAACGGTTAGGTTTCCTTCCCGGCGACATGAAAGAGAAACTCGATCCTTATCTGCAGCCGCTTTACGATGCTCTCCACGATATGCTGCCATTCAAGAAACTTGAAACCTTGCTTGAGGATGGTACCATCCAGATTGCACCACTGGCCTTTATGAGAGGGAGAACACTTGAAAATGCATTCGTCATCCTTGATGAAGCACAGAATGCAACTGTCAGCCAGCTCAAGATGTTTCTTACGAGGATGGGGGTAAATTCCAAATTTATTATGACAGGCGACACAACCCAGATCGATCTTCCAAGGAGAAACGAATCAGGTTTGCTTCAGGCTATACGTATTCTTACTGGTATAGAAGGGGTTTCAATAATAAAATTTGATGAAAGAGATATTGTTCGTCATAAGCTTGTCAAGAGAATTGTCAGGGCTTATGAGGATGAAGAGAAATCATTCAGAGATACAGAGAAATAATAAGTGCAATGGCCAAGACTATAATTGATTCAGATTTCAGGTTCCCGGGTCAGAAAAGTATTTACAAGGGGAAAGTCAGGGATGTCTATAATATTGACAATAAGTACCTGCTTATGGTGGTTTCCGACAGGATATCTGCCTTCGATGTGGTCCTTCCCAGGGGTATCCCTTATAAAGGACAGGTACTTAATCAGATAGCGTCCAAGTTCCTTGATGCCACCAGCGACATTGTTCCAAACTGGAAAATTGCAACTCCTGACCCGACAGTCACAATAGGACATATCTGCAAGCCATACCCTGTGGAGATGATTGTGCGGGCCTACCTGACAGGAAGTTCCTGGAGATCATATAAGGCAGGAGCAAGGGAGATATGCGGAATTCCTATACCTGATGGCATGAAGGAACACCAGCGTTTTCCAAAGCCCATCATAACTCCTACGACAAAGGCCGAGCAGGGTCAGCACGATGCCGATATATCAAGAGATGAAATTATAAAGCAGGGCCTGATACCTGAAGAAGAATACAACCTTATTGAAAAATATACTATGGAAGTATTCATGCGTGGCTCAGAAATAGCAGCACAGCATGGCCTGATTCTTGTTGATACCAAATATGAATTTGGTAATAAGGAAGGAAAGATATACCTCATCGATGAAATTAATACACCTGACTCATCACGTTATTTTTATGCCGATGGCTACCAGGAACGATTCGATAAGGGACTTCCCCAGAAACAGCTTTCCAAGGAATTTGTCCGTGAATGGCTTATGGCTAACGGATTCCAGGGTCAGAAAGGACAAACGGTCCCGGGAATGACAGACCAGTTTGTAAATGAGGTATCAGAAAGATATATTGAACTTTACGAAAATATTACAGGCGATAAATTTATAAAAGCCGACATCACAGATGTAAAAGAAAGGATTGAAAGGAATTGCCTTTCCTTCCTGAAAACATTATAAAGAGCATTCAATGAATTTCATAAACAGATATAAGCGTTATCTGGTATTTTTACTGTCACTGATCCTGGTCGTCCAGGCATCATCGCAGGTCGTGGTGGAGAGATCGAAAGATAAGGTTATCATTTCAGGAACTCCATACTACATCCATATTGTAAAAAAAGGTGAAACGGCATATTCAATTGCGAAAGCATATGGTATAACCGTGGAGGAGCTTAATAAGGAAAATCCGCCGGCCGTGTATGGAATAAAGGAGGACCAGTCACTTCGCATTCCCGTAAGAGAGGTAACGCAAAATGAACCTGTGAGATCTGAATTGCCTTCTAAAGGCCGTGATGAGAACAGGTTTATCTATCACAGGCTTCAACCGGGAGAAAATATTTACCAGCTCTCGAAAAGATACGGGGTATCAGAAAATGAGATAATTGCAAGTAACCCGGGAAAAGAGATATCCCGGCTGCCTGTAAATTCTGAAATTGCTGTTCCAAAAAGGGAGTTCATGACTGAACGACAGGAGTTTGCCGTCCAGGATTCCGACTATATATTCCATAAGGTCGTAAAAGGAGAATCTCTGTCATCGATCGCTGAACAATATGGCCTCACTGTAAAGGATCTCCGAAAGGAAAACAGGAATATAAGGTTTCCACAGGTAGGTGATTATATCAGGATCCCCGTCCCTGAAAAACCAAAGGAACTGGCAATTGTGGAACCAGCAGCAGATACAGCTGCGAAAATCTCCGATCAGCCGCCAGTTTTATGGACACGCCCTGCTGGTTATACACCAGTGGTAAACCTTCACGGAACACTGGATGTTGCAGTGCTCTTACCTTTTTATATCAGGGAAAACTCACCGCGAAGCGATATAGATTCTTCTAAAATCGTTAAAGGAAAGAAAGTATATAAACTGATTAAACGGACCGATGACTGGATCTATCCGGGAACCATCGGATTCCTTGAAATGTACCAGGGGATACTTCTTGCTGCCGATACTCTACGATCACTTGGACTGAATGTTAATCTGCATGTATTTGATATTAAATCAGATACAATTGAGCTTACGCGGTTGATAAACAGGGGTGTACTGGGGGAAATGGACCTGATCATAGGACCAGTATATTCGCATAACCTTTCAATAATGACTGCGTATGCCAAGCCACTTGGTATCCCGGTTGTTTCACCAGTCCCGCTTTTCAGCAATTCAGCACTGAAAGACAATCCGAACCTTTTTATGGCAAATGCCTCTCTCGATGTGGCACAAAATGCAATTGCAAAGAAAACAGGGGAGTACTTCGATAACAACATCGTTTTTATACATGCCGACACAGCAGGTATTGATCTGGATGTGAAAAATTTCAAGCAGAAAATCTTTGCTGAGCTGAGCAACAGGCTCCCCTTTGAGGAGATACGGTTCAGGGAGCTTGTTTTTTACAGCAGGTCGGCATTCAATAATGACTCTATTAACCGGCTAAGCCACACCCTGTCAAAGGATCTGAACAACCTTATTATTATTGCCTCTGAAGAAACACCTGTGATAAGTGAAACACTCCAGGAGATTCATGGGCTTGCAAAAAAATATCCTGTTAAAGTATTCGGCTACCCTGCAATAAGATCTATTGACAACCTCGACCTGCGATACCTCTTCGAACTCGAAATACTGATGTTCTCTCCCTATTGGATTGATTTTTCGAAGAAAGATGTCAGGCAGTTCGATTCAGATTATTATAAGAAATTCATGACACAACCGGCAGAGATGAGCTATGCATGGCTGGGTTATGATATGGCTTATTATTTCATAAGCGGGCTTGCAATACATGGACCTGATTTCATTCAGCATCCTGAGATCCACAATCCTGACCTGCTACAGACACAATTTGATTTTCAGCATAAAAACATTACCGATGGCTTTGAAAATCAGAAATTGTACACCTTGAAATTTACAAAGGATTATGAGATATTATTTGTTCCTGAAAGTAATCCGGCACAGTAAATATTTGATAATCAGGGATAACATTACATTGAATATCCTTGTGTTAATAAAAATTAACAATCGGGAATAAAAACCACAGATCTATTGTCTATCAGTTGTACAAAATGATTGAATCGTACAGGCAGGCGGAAGACAGCGAATTGATAAGTGCCTCAATAGCAGGCGACAAGCTGGCTTTCGGGGAAATTATGGAACGTTACCGGCGAATGGTAGCAAGAACTGTAAAAGGAATGCTCGGCGATTCAGTCTATGCTGAAGACATCGGACAGGAGGTATTTATTAAATTATATAATTCATTGTCCGATTTCAGGGGAGAGGCAAAGCTATCCACATATATTCAGAAAATAGCAATAAACCTTACCCTGAACGAGATAAAAAGAAGAAAGAGATTCTTTTCAATGTTTTCCCAGAAGGGTAACAGCGAAATGCATGAGTTTGAAATTGCGGATATTGAAACCGAAGATAAAAGGGATGCCAAGGAGCTGGTAAACAAGGCACTTATGAGCCTTGAGCCTAAGTTCAGAATAGTCGTGGCGATGAGGATGCTCCAGGGCTATTCAACAAAAGAAACAGCTGAAATACTGGAATTACCCATGGGAACAGTACTTTCAAGACTTTCAAGAGCGCAGGAACAATTAAAAGAGATATTGAAAAATTTGTAATGATATGGAACCCGCAGAATTAAAAAACCTGATAATCGGATCACTTGATGAAAAGGCAGATACTGGTGCCATCTCAAAGAAGATTGAGGAGGCAGGTGCTTCCTTCGACTTTAGCGACAGCTTCAGCGAAAAGGTAGCTGCCAGGATTTTCAATGCACCTGATGCCGTAATACGCGAAATAGAATTCGTAAAATCGATGAGATTTGTTTTTAATCGTGTTGCACTTACCGGCGTCGCTGCAATTATCCTGCTTCTGATATCCTTATTCCTTGCTGAAGGATCCTTTTCCCTTAACTCTTTCCTGGGAATCGGAAATACATACGATGAAGGGATAGTCTATCTTCTTACAGGCAATTAATTTACTTAAAATGAAAGCAAAACCGATACTTCTTGTTGTTATTACTCTTGCAATTGGATTTGTCCTTGGGATGCTTACGTCTGCACAGCTGAGGTTCCACAGGCTTCAGCCTGTCCGTCTTTACTTTTCTGAGGAACGGTTCAGGGAAGGTTTTTTCAAGGTGATTCAGCCGGATGAAAAGCAAAAAGCTGAAATTGAAAAGATTCTCCAGAAGTATGCCAGGATTAATGGTGAAATGCAATCGGATTTCCGTAAACAACTTGATTCCACAATGAAGGAATTCAGAAAAGAAGTCGATTCAAAGCTCACTAAAGAGCAACTGTCAAGGTTGAAAGAAATGGATGACCGCCGCCAGGAAATGATCCGCAAGAACTGGAAAGACCGCAGGGATTCCAGCGGAGGTTATGACAGGAGACCATCCGACAGGGGCAGGCGGCAGTTCCAGGACGATGACCACATGAGACCCGGCAGCAGACCAATGCCACCGGAGGGCATGCCTCCCACACCTCCCGGTGATACAGTTTCTTCAACCGACAGAAAATAAAAGATAATCAAGGATAATCGGAAGATCTTCCGGATCAACCCCCAGCGAAACAAGCAGACCCTGGTCTTCAGAGAATACCAACATGAAATGTTCCCTGGTAATTTCACCGCTGATAATACTGAGCCTGTAATAGTTAACAGCTTCCTTTTTCTTTCCCTGGCATAAGGTGAGGTGACCCATGTTAATAAGATCATTTGCCGTAAGCTTACCGGCAGATAGCCTTTCATAATATTTCTCTGACTCTCCGAATTTGCCAAGTGCAAAATAACAATATGCTATCGGCCTGAGTATCTTTATATTACCCGGATCATTATATTCAACCCTGAAATAGTGGCTTAAAGCTTTCTCGTATTCCTTAAGGTCCATATAACAATGGGCAGTCATTATTGCCGTATGCAGATTCTCAGGCTCAAGGTCGGCTGCCTGAATATAATATTCAAGAGCTTCCTCATCTCTTCCTAAACGGCGCAGACAAAGCCCTATTTTCTTTATGGTCCAGACCTTCCTGTCGATCAGCTCCGCCCTCCTGTAATAATTGAGTGCCTCCTCATAATCACCTGTTTCCTGGCAGCAGTATCCCATTTTTTCGTAGAGGTAACTGTCATCAGGTCTTATGGATGCCTGTTTTTGGTATAATGAGAGAGCATCCTCATAGAAGTCCTTGCTGAAGAAATAGTCGGCAAGCCCCGCTTCAGCTTCGGCAGCATTGCAGGTCAGCCTGAAGAAAGATGAATTATAAATGTCGAGCTTACCCATGAAAATATCCTCAAATTCTTTCCTGTAAGGCGAAAGCTTGAAAAACCTGTATATGTCCTGGAGATATTGCGTTACGATAGTCCTGAATTTCCTGTTTGGATCTGTCATTGTCTCCTCATCCTCAAGCTGTTCAAGCCCTTCAAGCTCCATCCTGAATACCTTGAGCATCATACTTTTCTGTGATGAGGGAAGATATTTCAGGTTAAGAATAAGTGAATATTTATCAGAATTGCAGATAAATGGAGTTTTGTACATCGCTTCTGCCAGTTCATTTGTCCCGGGTCCGAGAACTTCATCCCTGAATATTTCATCAACAACCTCATGGTCGGGATAGAAAGGAATAAACCAGTTCTGGAAATCCTTGAAGAAGTCAAAATGCTTAAGATTGGCGAAAGCCGACATATAAACATCAGCCCCTTCCATCTGCAGTTTTGTAAGCTCCTCCATGGTCTTGAATATATCTTCCGAATCCCTGAACATTGCTTCCCAGTCAGGATTCTTTCCCTCGCTTTTCTCACCAGGAAGAATATTGTCGAGATCCAGCTTCTCCTCAATGCGCGGCCTCAGCTTTGCAACATGGGGGAGTATCTCTTCGTTAAGCTTGCGGCTCAGCTTTTCTGTTTCCCTCGATCTTATGATCTGGAGTACTATGATCCTGCAATGTTCTCTGAATCCATTATCCTCTGCCATCCGGGCTATCCTCGAACTAACTTCAGGATAGAGCATTATCCTGCCATTGTAATAATGAAGGTTGAGGATCAGTCCGGAGAGTGCCCTCTCCCTGACCTGTTCCTGCCCTGAATCGTAAATATCCATCAGGTAAATGAGCTTTTCAGTCTGCCAGCACCTGAAAGAACTCAGGGTGATTGCCGTGGTAAAAAGAGAAGACTCATACCACCTGAACTTTCCTGAATTCAGAATGATCTTAATAAGACTATCTTCTGCATCCCCGTAATAATCGGTCAGCCATAGGTGATTGAAAATATTCTTAATCAGCTGCTTATGCTTTTTAGATATCTCCGATTCAGGATCAGGATTGATTTCATTGCTGATCTTGAGCCATTCATCCAGTTCAGATTTGAAAATAAGGTCATCTACTGTTTCTACTATTGTTTTACCCGACAGCTTTTGCTCTTTTTCTGTCTGTTGCTTAAGCCAGTAGGTATTCCATCCGGAATTATGTGACAATATGTCCTGTCGCACTTTGTCGGAAAGCTCAAGAATCGATTGCATGAGCTTCAGGTAGATCTTATTCCTTTCAGGATCGCTTATCCCTTCCATGGTATATGTAAGCATGTTCCTGTAGGTCATCACCAGGTCGTCATAATTATCACGTAATTCACCAGTCACTGCAGAAGTGATCATATCTGACAGGATATCAAGACTTTGCTTTATCTTACGTTCCGAAACAAAGCTTCCAACCTGTTTATGCTGCTGTATAATTTTTTTAACTTCCATTTTCTTCCATGTTTGTCAGTAATCTCTCCCTGGAAGGGTTAAATTACAATATGAATTCCTTCTGCAACAATCAAGCCGTTATTAAATTTGGCAGCCGCAACCATCTGGCAAGGAATCTCTGACCTTATTTTATTAAAATTGAATCCTCTTCATTATAATACCTAAGTTACCAAATTTCTTTATTTTTATAAAATGAATGTTACGCCCGGATTATACAATGGATGGCTGCCAACTTCAAAAAAGGAATTGGAAACACTGGGTTGGGATGAAATTGATGTAATTATTTTCAGTGGCGATGCATACATTGATCATCCGTCATTTGGCCCTGCCGTTATCGGCCGGGTTATCGAGGATGAAGGATTCAGGGTTGCAATAGTTCCGCAACCTAACTGGAAAGACGACCTGAGGGACTTCAGGAAACTTGGTAAGCCAAGGTATTTCTTCGGGGTCACCGCAGGCAATATGGATTCTATGGTTAATCATTATACAGCCGCCAGGCGGCTTCGTTCTGATGACGCGTACACACCTGGCGGGAAAGCTGGTTTCAGGCCTGATTATCCCACAATTGTCTATACAAGGATACTGAAAGATCTTTTTCCTGATGTGCCTGTTGTTATCGGAGGCATTGAGGCATCAATGCGCCGCCTGGTACATTACGATTACTGGAAAGATAAACTTGAGCCCTCAATACTTCAATCCAGCGGTGCTGACCTTCTGGTATATGGAATGGGAGAGCAGCCTATCAGGGAGATTATGAGCCTCCTTGGAAAAGGGTTGCCTTTCTCCTCACTGAAAACTGTTCCTCAGACTGCCATCATCCAGGACCTGAAAGATCCTCTTCCCCGTAATAAAAACTGGAGCGATATTGTCCTTAACTCATACGAAAAGTGCCTGTCTGATAAAAAGCTTTTTGCTGAAAACTTCATGACATTTGAACGTGAATCAAACAGGATAGAAGCTTCCAGGCTCGCCGAACCGACAGGAGATAAGATAGTTATTATAAATCCTCCTTTTCCTGCTATGGATGAAAAGGAATTTGACAGATCATTTGACATGCCATATAAGTACCTTCCTCATCCCAGGTATGAAAAAAAAGGTATAGTTCCGGCCTATGAGATGATAAAATTTTCTGTCAATATCCACCGTGGATGCTTTGGCGGATGCAGTTTCTGCGCCATCGCCGCTCACCAGGGGAAACAGATAGTAAGCCGTTCTGAACGATCAATCATAGCCGAGATAGAGAAAATCTCCGGCCTTTCTGATTTCAAGGGTTACCTTTCCGATCTGGGCGGTCCTTCAGCAAACATGTACAGGATGAAGGGATTAAACGCTGATACCTGTCTTAAATGTGCCAGGCATTCATGTATATGGCCCTCAGTATGTAATAACCTGGATGCCAGTCATGAAGATCTTACCCGCCTCTATCGGAAGATAAACAGGATGCCGGGCATCAAAAAAGCATTTATAGGGAGCGGTGTCAGGTATGATCTTCTTTTCCCGGAATGGAATAAGAAGGCAGGCAAGGCAGAAAATGAATACCTTGAGGAACTTGTAAGCAACCATGTGTCGGGTAGATTAAAAGTGGCTCCGGAACATACATCACCAGCGGTCCTGAAGCTGATGCGCAAGGCTCCGTTTGACCTGTTCAGTAAGCTGAAACGCAGGTTTGAAGAGATCACCAGGAGCAGGGGACTTAAATATGAGATTGTTCCGTACTTCATCTCATCACATCCCGGGTCAACTAACGAAAATATGAAAGATCTGGCAGATGAAGTAAAAAGCCTTGGCATAAAACCTGAACAGGTACAGGATTTCACTCCGACCCCCATGACTTATTCAACCCTTATATATTATACTGGTTTTGATCCTGTTACTGGGAAAAAAGTATTCGTTGCCAGGAATCCAGACGAAAAGAAAAGGCAAAAAGAGTACTTCTTCTGGTACAGGGATACACCTGGGAAAAAAACACAAAGATTTCATCAAGATAAACCTGGTTTTAAACGGAAAAATAATAAATATGAAAAAAGGTAAATTCTTTTTGGCCCTCATCGTTATTGTGAGTGGGGCATTATTCTTATCGTCCTGCACCGGCAAAACAAATCTCTCAGTTCTTGCGTCTGTTACCAGCCTGTCAAGGAATGGCACTACAGAGGTAACAAATCTGAATGACGGTCTGATACCCGACAGCGTCCCTGCTGCAATGAAGCAGAGATTTACCGGACAGGGACAACAAAGACGTCCTCAGCGGCTTGGCGTTCAGCGATTTGTTTGTACATGGGTTAATCCTGTGACTATCGATGAGACTGCTGTTTTCTGGTACAATTTTGACAGCCTGGTTGCACTTCCCCAGGAATACAGGTTCAAATACTGGAACGGCACTGAATATATTCCTGTTGAAAATGCAACTGGACTGGGCATGGTAAATAAACAGTTCAATCACACCACATTCAGTAAAGTGACGACAAGCAGGCTGATGATAGAAATTGATTCGGTGATGCGCTTTATGGCTCCTCTTCTGGAATGGGAAGTATACAAATCAAAAGACTCACCTGCCGTCGCACCGGTTGTCGTTGCAGGTCCGGACCGCGATGTTGTTCTGGGAGGAAAAACATACCTGTCAGGTATTGTAAAATCAGCCGGTCCTCTGAAAAGCCTGAAATGGACCGCATCAGGACCAGGTAATGTTGAATTTACTGATCCGTTATCTGCCATCACCTCTGCAAAATTTTCAGCTCCCGGTGCCTATCAGCTCACTCTAACTGCAATGACAGGAAAACTGTCATCATCTTCTTCGCTGAATGTTACAGCTTTTCTGCCACCTGAAGAAAAAAGGCTTGATGTCGTTTATACGAAACGATACAGTATTGATAATCCACTCTGGAACGAAAGGGCTAAGATGCTTATTGTGAATTGGATACCACATTGCATAAAACAGATCGAAAGGACCGACCTTAAAACAGGCCAGGGTGGTCTCGATAACTTCATTGAAGCTGCCAAAGCATTAAAAGGCTTACCACATGGCAGGCACCTTGGGTACGTCTTTTCAAACGCCTGGGTACACCAGACAATTGAATCGATGTGTATTGCATTGATGGTAGACCCGAAAGGAGACAGTGAGATAATTGCTGCCCAGGATTATATGAAGAAAACTCTTGAAAAATGGATACCGGTTGTCCTTTCCGCACAGGAACCTGACGGATACCTCCAGACTGCTTTTACCCTTCGTGATACGACCAGGTGGAAAGATAAGTGGGCGCCTGAAACAAGAGGAAACCACGAAGGTTACGTAGCCGGATATTTTATTGAATCGGCTATCAATCATTATACACTTACTGAGGGGAAAGACAAAAGGCTATACGATGCTGCCAAAAAGCTTGCAGATTGCTGGGTCGCAAATATTGGACCCGGGAAAAAGGAATGGTACGACGGCCACCAGGAAATGGAACAGGCTCTCGTAAGGTTCGGACGATTTGTGAATGATGTCGAGGGTAATGGGAAGGGTGATAATTACATAGCCCTGGCAAAATTTCTCCTCGACAACCGGAAAAACGGCAGTGAATATGATCAGAGCCATGTCCCTGTACAACAGCAATATGAGGCTGTTGGTCATGCTGTCAGGCTGTCTTATAATTGTTCTGCCATGGCTGATGTAGCTGCAGAGACCGGGGATGCCGATTACCAGAGCGCCGTTATGTCTTTATGGGATAACCTGGTGAACAAAAAACTTTATATCACAGGAGGAATAGGAAGTGGTGAGACATCTGAAGGATTTGGAGGTGACTATTCGCTGGGGAATAATGCTTATTGTGAAGCATGTTCGAGCTGCGGGCTTATCTTCTTCCAGTACAAGATGAACCTGGCATACCATGATGCAAAATATGCCGACCTGTATGAAGAGACAATGTACAATGCCCTGCTTGGATCATTAGACCTTCCGGCAAAAAATTTCTTCTACGACAATCCTCTTGCTTCAAGTGAAATGAGGTACGACTGGCATGTCTGTCCCTGCTGCGTGGGAAATATTCCGCGAACACTTCTAATGATCCCTACATGGACATATGTTAAAGGTGATAACGGTATTTATGTCAATATGTATGTCGGCAGTACTGTAAGGATCGACAGGGTAGCCGGAACAGATGTTGAAATGGTTCAAAAGACCGACTACCCGTGGAACGGGAAGGTAGATATTGTGGTCAATCCGGCACAGAAAGCTGAATTTACAGTCTTTGTACGTGTTCCTGACAGGAAGACAAGCTCTTTGTATACCCCTGTACCTGAAGTTAATACTCTTGTATCGCTTAGTGTAAACGGGCAGCCGGTTCCTATGAACAAGCAGAAAGGATATATAAGTATTAAAAGGGAATGGGCAAAAGGTGACAAGATTTCGCTAGAACTGCCCCTTGAGGTGCAGGTTGTTACCGCCGACAGCAGGATTGAGGCAGACAGGGATCGTGTTGCACTTAAGTATGGTCCGATGATATACAATGTCGAGAAGGCAGATAACCAGGATATTGATAAATCATTAGGCAGTAATCCTCTCAGTCCGGAATGGAAACCAGGTCTTCTGGGCGGGGTAGTTATGATCACCGGAAAATGGTCTGACGGTTCTCCATTGTCAGCAATACCTAATTATGCAAGGCTTAACAGGCCGGTGAACCAGCCGGAAGGTGACAGAAGCCCGACATCAATTGTCTGGATAAAGAAATAAACAAACAGAGCCGGCGATTATCTTCGCCGGCTCTGTTTTAACCTAAAAACCATTTATTTACATTATACCTATTCGTATTCCTTAAGTATGTTTCTGACATCGTCAGGTGCCACGCGGCCATAGGTCTTTTCACCAACCATTACAACAGGCGCCAGACCGCATGCTCCCACACAACGAAGGCTCGAAAGTGAAAATTTACCATCAGTGGTTGTTTGACCGACCTGGAGACCCAGCTCTTTCTTGAATTCATCCAGGACTTTTTCAGCACCTCTTACATAACATGCTGTACCCATGCATATGCTGATAGGGTGTTTTCCTTTTGGAGTCATTGTAAAAAATGAGTAGAAGGTAACAACCCCATATACCTTTGCAACGGGTACAACCAGCTCATTGGAGACAACTTCCTGTACTTCAGCCGGAAGATATCCGAAATGTTCCTGGCATTTGTGAAGGACATTGATCAGTTCCTGCGGATCATTGTTGAAAGATGCGCAAATATCCTTGATCTTGTTAACATCTTCCTGTCTCAGTTCTATTTTAATGCTTGACATGACTTTGAGTTTATTATTGTACCTGAGAATAATTATTGTTTGACAATGATTTTCTTTTTCTTGTCGAAATAATGAGTGTGAAGCAGGTGATGAGCTTTTTCACTGTTAGGCTTGCCAAGGAATTCCTCATAAAGCTTTATTATGAAGGGATTCTCATGGGATTTTCTGAGAGGTTTCTGCTTATCTTCCCTGTATAGTGCAGCCGCCCTGGCTTTAATAATACTGGAATCACCATGGTGTAATGGCTGTCCGCCGCCACCGATACATCCACCGGGACACGCCATAACCTCAATAGCATGGAACTGTGATTTACCGTCCCTTACATCATTGAGAAGCTTCCTTGCATTTCCCAGCCCGTGGGCTATACCAATATTCACAGGCAAACCATTAAAATCAATAGTTGCTGAACGAACACCCTCAAAACCTCTTAATTCAGTAAAATCGAGCCTGTCGAGTTTTTTGCCGGTATGTACTTCATATGCAGTTCTGACTGCGGCCTCAATAACACCACCTGTTGCTCCGAATATAACTCCTGCACCTGTCGATTCACCAAGAGGTGCATCGAATTCACCATCCTCAAGATTGTTAAGGTCGATATTAGCCTGTTTAATAAATGCAGCAAGTTCACGTGTTGATATAGAGAAGTCGACATCCCTGTTGCCGTTAACAGAGAACTCTTCTCTCTGGCACTCATATTTCTTGGCAAGGCAAGGCATTATGGAAACAACCACCATGTCTTTCCTGTCGATATTTATCTTGTCGGCGAAATATGTTTTGGCAATAGCTCCGAACATCTGCTGTGGCGATTTTGCAGTTGAGGGAATATCCTTAAGATCAGGGAAATATTCCTCGAAGAAGTTCACCCAGCCGGGGCAGCATGATGTCAGTATAGGCAGCTTGGCAGTTTTGTCTCCATTAAGGTGACGGGTAAGCCTGTCGAGCAGCTCAGTACCTTCTTCCATAATTGTAAGGTCAGCAGCAAAATCAGTATCGAAAACATAGTCGAAACCGAGAGATCTCAGTGCTGTAACCATTTTACCTGTAACCAGTGTGCCGGGTTCCATGCCGAACATTTCTCCGAGAGCAGCGCGAACTGCCGGGGCAGTCTGTACTATAACTGTCTTTGTAGGATCAGCCAGAGCCCTGAGCACATCAGGTGTATGATCAACCTCTGTAAGAGCTCCTGTAGGACATACTGCCACGCACTGACCGCAATACGTACAGGTCGAATGTTCCAGGTTCTGTTCAAATGCAGGTGCGACAGTTGCCATAAAACCTCTGTTGACAGCTGATAATGCTCCTACAGTCTGAACAGTATTACACATCATTTCGCATCGTCTGCACATAATACACTTATCCTGGTCCCTGATAATCGAAGGAGAAGTATCCTTCTTATATGTTGACATGGCAGCAATTTCCTGGCCGGGGATTTCCCTTATCCCAAGCTGGTGAGCCATAGACTGTAATTCACAATTACCCGACTTGGCACATATCAGGCAATCCTTGGGATGGTCTGAAAGAATGAATTCCATTACTGTCCTGCGCGCATTGAGAACCCTTGTTGTGTGTGTCCTTACAACCATTCCCTCCTCGCATTTCGTAGCACATGATGGTGCAAGATTACGTCTTCCCTGTACTTCCACCACGCAAATGCGGCAGCCGGCAGGTTTATTTTCTATGCACAGGTCCTTCAATTCCATATAGCAAAGAACAGGAATGTCGATACCCAGTTGCTTTGCTGCCTTATTGATAGTTGTCCCTTTCGGTACTTCTACTGTTCTGTTATCTATTGTAAGTCTGATAGTTTCCATTTTCAACACTTCTTGAGATTACTGAATGATGATAGCGTCAAATTTGCATTTCTCCATGCACGCTCCGCACTTAATGCAAATTGCAGGATTTATCACATGAGGTTCCTTGCGTTCACCTGATATGGCACCTACAGGGCATACCCTCGCACATGCTGTACAACCTACACAGTTGGCAGCAATAATGAAATACTCCATCAGGTCCTTGCATTGCCCTGCAGGGCATTTCTTTGCAATAACGTGAGCTTCATACTCATCCCTGAAGTTTACCAGAGTCGACAATACAGGGTTAGGAGAGCTCTGACCGAGTCCGCAAAGTGAAGTATCCTTGATAACATTGCTCATATTCTTCAGCCTCTCCAGGTCGGCTAAAGTTCCTTTTCCTTTTGTAATATGCTCAAGCAGTTCATGTAGGCGTTTGTTGCCTATCCTGCAAGGGGCACATTTACCACAGGATTCTTCGACAGTGAAGTCGAGGAAGAACTTCGCAACAGATACCATACAATCATCTTCATCCATAACGATAAGTCCTCCTGAACCCATCATCGAGCCGGCAGCTGTAAGATTGTCGAAATCTATCGGGGTATCAAGATGTTTTTCGGTGAGGCATCCACCGGAAGGACCTCCGGTCTGGGCTGCTTTGAATTTCTTTCCTTTTCTAATACCGCCCCCAATTTCAAATATCACTTCCCTCAGGGTTATTCCCATCGGTACCTCAATGAGTCCGACATTATTTATCTTACCTGCAAGAGCGAATACTTTTGTTCCCTTCGATTTCTCAGAACCGATGCTGGCAAACCATTCGGCTCCTTTAAGAATTATAGGTGATATACAGGCAAAGGTTTCGACGTTGTTCACATTGGTAGGCTTACCCCTGAACCCTGATTCTGCCGGAAATGGAGGCTTAACTGTCGGCTCTCCGCGTAGCCCTTCCATAGAATGGATGAGAGCAGTCTCTTCACCGCAGACAAACGCACCGGCACCATACCTTATATCAATATCAAAATTGAACCCGGTACCCATAATATCATTTCCAAGGAGTCCGTATTCCCTGGCCTGCTTAATTGCTGTCTTAAGACGTGCAACTGCCAGCGGGTATTCGGCTCTTATGTAAATAAGACCATGGTGTGCTTCAATTGCATAACCACAGATCACCATAGCTTCCAGAACGGCGTGCGGATCTCCTTCAAGAACAGACCTGTCCATGAAAGCACCCGGGTCTCCTTCATCGGCATTGCATACGACATATTTCTCATCGGCCTTATTTTTGGAGGCGATCTCCCATTTTAAACCTGTGGGGAATCCGCCACCCCCTCTGCCTCTCAGACCCGAATCCTTGATTATCTTAACCACATCCTGGGGTTTCATGGTTGTTAAAACCCTTGCAAGAGCTTCATAACCATCATGGGCAATTGCATCATCTATATTTTCAGGATCGATAATGCCGCAGTTCCTGAGTACTATCCTGATCTGCTTTTTCTGTGGGATAAGTTCCTTTTCAGTTGCAGCAGTCTTTTTGGTAGAAGGATCCTTGTAAAGAAGTCTCTCTACCTTGCGGCCTTTCATAATATGTTCACTGATAATCTCCCTGGCATCATCGGCAGTAACTTTAGTATAGATAATGTCACCGGGCATAATCTTGACTATGGGTCCCATGCTGCACAGGCCGAAGCAACCTGTGCTGACAACACGGATGTCATTTTCAAGGGCGTTGGCTTCCAGTTCCAGCTTCAGGTTCTCAATTATTGCATCTCCCTGACTTCCTGTGCAGCTTGTTCCGCCACAAACCAGTATTTGCATTTTTTCTCTTGGCATGATCTTTCCTCCCGGGATATTAATAAATGGACTTATAGTTAACAGGCAGTATCCCGTCAACATACTCGCCACATTTTATAAATTTCTCAATAATCTCATCAGCCTTTATCTTGTCGACGTTGCCAAAAACCACAGCGTCGGATCCGGGCCTTGTAACTTCTATTGTAGGTTCAGCAAAACTGTAACCCATATCACCAGTTCCAATAATGTCGGCGTCGATATTTCTTTTTTCCAGCTCACTCTTAATGAAGTCATATATTTCTTTTGCACCGGATGCAAGACCACTGGTACCCATATGGACCCTGACACGTAGTTTTTCTTTGCCATAAATCCGTTCCCGGGCTTCGGCCTTTATTTTCTTGAGTTCTTCAGGTGATTTAATTTTTTTCATAATCACTTGATTAATAAGTTTATAATTGAATAATTTCGAATTTTATTCTCTTTTGTGCTACAAAAATAATATTTTATTTGTGAATAAAATAACAATGTTAATAAAATAACAATATTTTAAAATTGTTCTAAATAAGAAAGACTTGGATTAATTATAAGTAGTCTGTGTTAATTAGAAAACAGGATAAATTTTTATTCTTTCTAAATTACGAAATCATTCCTTGAGTTGCCAGATTATATCAGTAATTTCTGAGGAATTATCTTGTGTTATAATGTGTTGAAATACTGATTTATAGTTTGTCTGTTTATAACCTTTGAAAAAAAACTTCCTTATTGAAGTGTCTTAGGGACAACCTCTGCATTATTGGAATTGAAAAATCTTATTTTTGTTTCTCTAACCTGGATTTAAAATCAAATTTTAAAATTAATAGCTATGAACCGTACCTGCCTGTTTTCAAGTACATTGATTCTTTTAATGCTTCTCCTGCTATCAGGAAACCAGACCTCTGCACAGCGACCAATGCGCGGCGCCGACCAGGTTTCCATACTCGGCTGGACTGACGACACTCATTATATTATCAGGAAGCCTGATGCTGAAAAGAAACCGGTTACGCTCAGTGTGGATATCAGGACCGGCAAAAGTGCAGTTGTTCCTCCTTCAAAAAGTGAAAGGGAACTATTTGTGGAATCTCTTCCCGCTGGTGTTGCAATAGGTATGAACGATATTGTAAGCCCTGATATGAAAAGCGCTGTAATTGTCAAGGATAACGACCTGTGGCTTTTTAAGAAAGGAGAGAATGAGCTCAGGCGGCTCACCACTGATGCTGCTCCTGAGGTAAATACACGATTCTCACCTGATGGCAATAAGATAGCTTATACAAAAAACCGCGATTTATATGTATATGATATTTCAAATAACCGTGAAATAAGGCTTACAACGGATGCTTCAGAAAACGTATATAATGGTTACGCCGCCTGGGTCTACTACGAGGAGATCCTTGGCAGGCCCAGCAGGTATGCAGCCTTCTGGTGGGCACCCGATGGAAGCAGGATTGCCTACCTTAGATTTGACGAAACTGAAGTGCCTGTCTTCACCCTGAACAGGCTCGATGAAGCAGATGGAATTCATGGAACACTTGAAGTAGTCCATTACCCGAAACCCGGGGATCCCAACCCCAGAGTGAAGATGGGAATAGCAGATATCTCAACTGGAAAGACAACATGGGTAAAGACAGACTACTCTGTCGACCAGTACATTGCATGGCCTTTCTGGACTCCCGACAGTAAGAAGCTTGCTATCCAGGTACTTAACCGCGACCAGAATGACCTTAGGATTATTCTTGCCGATCCCATATCAGGCGATTTCAGCCAGATATACCAGGAAGCATGGAAAACCTGGATAGAGTTCCATGAAGATACCTATGTGATGAAAAATGGATCCGGATTTATCCTCAGAAGCTATAAAAACGGATGGGAGAACCTTTATTATATAGGATGGGATGGAAAGGAGATCGCCCAGCTTACCAACCTTAACTTCAGGGTCAACTCTATTGACAGGATCGATGAAAGTCTTAAAATGGTCTATTTCTCTGCAACAGGGACCGAATCAACTGAAAGTCATGCATTCAGGGTCTCCCTTGATGGAAAGAAACTGCTCCAGCTTACCAAAGGTGAGGGTTCTCATAATGTAAGCATTTCTCCTTCCGGAAATTATTATATCGACACCTGGAACAGTATTCCCAGTCCCGGCTCAATAATCTCATACGACAAAAAGGGCAAAGCTATTGCTGAGATCCATAAATTCGAACAGCCTGTATTCAATCCGGCCGAACAGCCGAAAGCAGAATTTGTTAAGATAATGACCGCCGACAACCTTTTCAGCATGCCTGCAATAATAACATACCCGGTCAACTTTGATCCTTCAAAAAAATACCCGGTCGTGTTTACAATTTACGGGGGACCGGATTCAAAGAATGTCTCGAACAGGTGGCAGGGAACAAATGCCGGGTGGTATGCACAGAATGGTATTATAACATTCACTGTCGATCACCGTGGTTCAGGCCAGTTTGGGAAAAGAGGTAACGACTACCTGTACCGGAACCTCGGTAAGTGGGAGGTGTCAGATTACTCTGATGCTGTAAAGTGGCTTACTGCCAAACCATTTGTTGATGCCTCACGCATCGGTATTACAGGCAGCTCTTATGGCGGGTATATGACCTGTATGGCGCTCACAAGAGGAGCTGAGTTCTGGACTCATGGATTTGCAGGCTCTTCAGTAACAGACTGGAGGTTATATGATAATATCTATACTGAACGGTTTATGGATACTCCCCAGGATAACCCGGAGGGATATAAGGAGAGTTCATCACTCACATATGTCGGTAATTACAATGGAAAGCTTTACCTGACCCATGGTGATATGGATGATAATGTGCATATGCAGAACTCAATATATCTTATTTCGAAACTTGAGGATGCCGGAAAATCATTCAGGTTCATGCTCTATCCAAATGGGCGTCATGGATGGGGAGGAGCCAAGGCAATTCATTCCAGGAATGAAGCAAATCAGTTCTGGCTTGAAAACTTTTTTGGTAAGTAAAAATCCTTGTAGATAAAACCGCATAACCTTGTTATGAATTCATTTCCAACCTATAGAAGAGGCTTGCTTGTCCTGTTCCTTGCAATTATTTCTGTCGCATCAGGCACCGGATTAAATGCCGAATTAACAAGTAAGGAACGCAATATACTGCTGAAGGAAGCAAAGTCAATAGACCTTTCAAAAGTCCTGATTACCGATAATTCGTGGAATAAGCTCCCCGGATATAAAGACAGGCAATACTGGGAAAGTCTTCCTGCAAATATCAGAGGGGAATATATCAGGAGTGCTGAGAGTTACCTCGATTATAACTGGCCCGTTGTGAAAGCCACCGACTACCTCGAATTTATCAGGTCGGGGGACAGGCGCCAGAGTGTATATTCAGCCTGCAGCAATGCACTTATATCACTGGTTATGGGGGAGCTCGTTGAAGGGAAAGGACGCTTTACTGATCAGATTGTCAATGCTGTCTGGTATTACTGCGAACAGACATGGTGGGGCTGGTCTGCACATCTGGGGGCACAAAAAGCCGGCACCGGTCTGCCTGATATCAATGAACCATATGTCGACCTGGGAGTCGGAGAGGTGACCAGTAATCTGTCGTGGACATATTATCTTTTCAGGGAGGAATTTGACAGGATACATCCTTTGATCTCAAAGCGCCTGAAGCTGGAAATTACCAGGAAAGCCCTTGATCCTTATTTTTCCAGGGACGATTGGGGATACATGGGTTTTAAAGGTGGCAGGCCAAATAACTGGAATCCCTGGATAAACTATAATATGCTTACAAGCTACCTTCTTATTGAGACTGATCCTTCTAAGAAAGCAGCTGAAGTAGAAAAGATCATTAAATCGCTTGACAAATTCCTGAATGGGTATTCTGATGATGGCGGTTGTGATGAAGGTCCATCATACTGGGGTGCTGCGGGGGCACTATTATATGAAAGCCTTGAGACCCTTAAAGACGCTACTGGAGGAAAGTTTGATGTCTTCGATGATCCATTGATCCAGAATATCGGCAGGTATTTTTACCAGGTGAATATCCATGCTCCTTATTTTATAAACTTCGCCGATGCTGATGCCCGGACAGGTGGCGATGCTTCTGCAGTTTACAGGTATGGTAAAACGATCAAAGACCTGAAAATGCAGCAGTTCGGAGCTTATCTGGCTAAGATAGGCAACTGGGGTGAACATGCACCTGGAGGAAAGATAGGGGAACAGATAAGGGATCTCGGACTTATAAGCGAAATAAAGAATGCAGATGCAAAGGAAGCCCTGGTTTCAGAGTTCTGGTTCCCTGATACTGAAATAGCGGGTGCCCGCGACAAGGAAGGTAGCATAAATGGATTCTTTTTTGGTGCAAAGGGCGGCTTCAATGCTGAAAGCCATAATCATAACGATGTTGGCTCCTGCCTGATGTACTATAATGGAAAACCATGCCTTATCGATCTTGGCAGGGAGGAGTATGTTGCCAAAACCTTTAGCTCCCGCCGCTATGAGATATGGACAATGCAGTCGGGTTATCATAACCTGCCCGTCATAAACGGAACTGACCAGATGCAGGGCGAAAAATTTAGGGCCAGGAATACAACATTTAAAGCTTCCCCGAAATCAGCATCATTCTCTGCCGAAATAGCAGGTGCTTATCCTGCGGAGGCACAGGTAAAGAGTTGGATCCGTAGTTATACCCTGAACCGGGGTAAGAGCTTTGTGATTGGGGATAAATTTGAACTCACTGCCAGGACATCAGCGATCACCAGTACAAACCTTATTACTTATTGTAAAGTTACTGAGGTCAAAGCAGGCCTTCTTAAGCTTGAAGGAGATGGTTTTACTATTAATATGGCTTATGACTCCAAAAAACTCACTCCCAGGATTGAGTTTATTGAAGTGAAAGACAGATCATTAAAGAGATACTGGCCGGACGGGGTCACAAGGATAAGGCTGGAGTTTAATTCTCCTTCATTGAAAGGTGAGACCAGCATTGTTTTCACACCTGCCGGTTAATGTTTTATGAGTCTAATGGTTTATCAAACAATTTTGATATAAGTTCTGTAATCTGTGTATTTTGTTTTTTATCTTGGAGCAATAAACTAATTCTGATTTTATGATAGCTGGTATACTCAGAGAATCCGGATCAGAGAAACGGGTGGCTATGCTTCCCGGAGAAGCTGCCGGACTTAAGAAACTGGGAGTTGATGTCGTTGTTGAGTATGACGCCGGAGGGAATGCCTTTACCACTGACGGGGAATACCTGGCAGCCGGTATCTCATCTTCCTCCCGGAAAGATATTTTATCAAGGGCTGAACTCCTTCTTTCGGTTAATCCATTACCTGAAGATGATTTTAAACTGTGCAGGGAAGGTCAGGTCCTTTGTTCTGTAGTCAATCCTGTCGAAAACAGCGGGTGGCTGGAAAAGGCCCGCCTTCAGGGGCTTACTGTCCTGGCTCTCGATCTTGTTCCCAGAACAACCAGGGCACAGGCAATGGATATACTATCATCAATGGCGACAGTCGCCGGTTACAAGGCAGTCCTGGAAGCTGCATCAAGGCTTCCGCGATTTTTCCCGATGTTCATGTCGGCAGCAGGAACGATCAAACCGTCAAGGATATTGATACTTGGTGCCGGTGTGGCAGGTCTCCAGGCGATAGCAATAGCCAGGAAGCTGGGAGCTGTGGTTGAAGTTTTTGACGTCCGGTCAGCTGTCAAAGAGGAAGTGAAAAGCCTGGGTGGCAAGTTCATTGAGGTTGAAGGTGCCAAAGAAGATGTTGCTGCCGGAGGTTATGCGGTGGAACAGACTGACGACTTTAAAAAGAAACAGCAGGAACTTATCCAGCAAAGAGCTATCTCTGCTGATGTTGTGATTGCAACAGCTCAGATCCCTGGAAAAAAGGCTCCGGTTCTCCTGCTTAAGGAGACAGTGACGAAAATGAAGCCCGGATCTGTGATAATAGACCTTGCGGCATCATCGGGAGGGAACTGTGAACTCACTAAAAATGGGGAAACAGTGGTGGTGAATGGCGTCTCAATAGTTGGAAAATCAGACTATCCATCCGATATGCCTACCGATGCAAGTAAGATGTTTGGAAGCAATATCATTAACCTGCTTAAAATTATGATCGATAAGCAGGGAAATCTTGTCCTGAATATGCAGGACGACATCATCTGCGGAACAACAGCTGTTCATGCAAAGGAATATGTAAGCCAGAGGGTAAAACAAATGCTTAATATCAAATAGATTCTCACATGGAAAATATACTGGGATTTTTCTTACAACACCGGGAGGCCATATTTCTGGTCATCCTTTCAATTTTTCTTGGGATTGAAGTAATAAGCCATGTCCCGGCAATCCTTCATACTCCACTCATGTCAGGGGCAAATGCAATCCATGGCGTGGTGATAATAGGTGCTATAATAGTTATGGGGCACGCCGATACAACAGGTTCAATGATACTGGGATTCCTTGCTGTTGTGCTCGGAACTCTCAATGTCGTCGGTGGATTTGTCGTTACCGACAGGATGCTTGAGATGTTCAAGAAGAAGAAATAATTAACCGGATGTAAAACGCTAAAGATCAACAGAATGAACGAATTTACACAATTCCCTTACGGGATATCGATACTTGAGATCACATATGTTGTGGCTTCAGTGCTTTTCATATTCGGTTTGAAAATGCTGAGCCATCCGCTGACAGCACGAAGAGGAAACATCCTCGCTGCCTTTGGTATGGGAGCTGCAATCATTGCCACAATATTATGGCATGAAAAAGATGGAAAACATATCGGAAACATACCTTGGATACTTGCTGCAATTGTCATCGGTACTGTTATAGGTTGGGCTATTGCTAAAAAGGTAAAGATGACCGCCATGCCACAGCTTGTATCATTCTTCAACGGAATGGGTGGAGCTGCTGCGGCGCTGATATCTATGATGGAATTTCCACATGTAAGCCCTGAGCTTATTGCTGAAAAAGGAATGTCGAACGGCCATGTGCTTGCCATCCTCCTTGGTCTTATGATTGGTACTGTATCATGGGCCGGCAGTATGATAGCCTATGGCAAGCTTGACGGATGGATCGGCGATCTGAGAATAAAATGGATGAAATATGTGAACCTTACCATTCTTGCGGTACTTATCGGGTTTATAGTTTTCATCATGACAAGGAATGTTACATCGACTACTGAACTTACACCATTCATTTATATAATGTTTGCGGTCGCAGTGGTGTATGGTGTACTGTTCGTAATGCCTATCGGAGGTGCCGATATGCCTGTTGTCATTTCCCTGCTGAACTCCTTCACCGGGGTAGCTGCAGCCATGGGCGGATTCCTGTATAATAACCAGGCTATGCTTACCGGTGGAATACTTGTAGGGTCAGCAGGTACTATACTTACTGTATTGATGTGCAAGGCAATGAACCGGTCTCTTCTCAACGTTATTGTAGGTGTATTCGGAGGAGGAGGACAAGCTGCAACTGCGGTGGCTGGTACTATTAAAGAGATTTCCCTTTCAGATGCAGCTGTCTTGTTAAGCTATTCCAAGAAAGTTGTCATTGTTCCAGGGTATGGACTGGCTGTCGCCCAGGCACAGCATATTTGCCATGAACTGGACAAGCTTCTTGAAGAAAAAGGCGTTGAGGTGAAGTATGCCATTCACCCTGTTGCCGGGCGTATGCCTGGTCATATGAATGTCCTTCTTGCGGAGGCTGATGTTCCCTATGAACAACTTATCGAAAGCGATGAAATAAATCCTGATCTGCCGAATACAGACGTGCTTGTGGTGATTGGTGCAAATGATGTCGTCAACCCGGCTGCCGAGGATGACCCATCAAGCCCTATTTACGGAATGCCTATTGTCAAAGCCCGTGAAGCCAGGAATGTTATTGTTATGAAGAGGGGAATGGGTAAAGGCTATGCAGCTATTGAAAATATGCTCTTCTTCAACGATAAAACGAGAATGCTCTTTGGCGATGCAAAAAGTACTCTGCAAAACCTCGTAAATGAGGTTAAGAGCTTGTAAGGTAGTATTGAAAGGTGAATAGTAAAATTGCCAGATAATAACCTGGCAACGAGTCTTTTTACAAGATAATTAACAGGTTATCAGAAGCATCGGGATATTAATTTTAACTCCTGCCGGATACCGGTTCATAAATGATTACCAGGAACGAAAGACTGATCGAGGTAAGAAATGCGCTTAAGGCCAGCAGTATAGATGCTCTCTTAATACCTCTTTCGGATCCTCACCTGGGCGAATATATTCCCGGTCACTGGAAAATTATTGAATGGCTTACAGGTTTCACCGGGTCAGCCGCAACTATTGTTATTACCTCCTCATTTGCCGGGCTATGGACCGACTCAAGGTATTTTGTTCAGGCCGGGCTGCAGCTCGAAGGATCAGGTTTTATACTTATGAAACCCGGGCCAGGCATCCCATCCGGGTATATTGACTGGCTACAGGACAACCTTTTAACAGGCAATACGCTGGGCTTCGACGGAAGAATATTTCCTGTTTCTGAGTTCAGAAAACTGGAACAATCATTAAAGGATAAAGGCATAATTATTTCAACTGAAACAGATGTAATATCGGCAATATGGACTGACAGACCTCTTTTGCCTTCATCAAAAGCCTGGGAACATGAGTTGAAGTATGCCGGTAAAGACCGGTTATGGAAACTGACAGTTGTAAGGGATGAGATGAAGAAAAGGGGTGTGGATCTTCATCTGCTAACTTCCCCGGATGACATAATGTGGCTTCTTAATATCAGAGGCAACGATCTGCCTTATAGTCCTTTATGTTTCTCATATGCTCTGATCGGGGATATCCAGGTTATCCTGTTTGTTGATGAAAAGAAGATACCACCGGCCATTGCTTCAGATTTTGACGACCTGGGTATTGTAATACTCCCTTATGATGAGGTATCCGGTATGATATCTGCCTATTCTGAAGGAGCGGCAATTCTGGTATCACCGTCACTTACACCTTTATGGCTTTATAAAGCTATACCTCCGCAGGTCAGGATAGTCGAGGATATCAGCATTCCATCGGTGCTGAAAGCAAAGAAGAATATGGTTGAGATAGAGAATATCTCAAAAACGATGATTAGAGATGGCGCAGCCCTGACGAAGTTTTTGCATTGGATAGATAACAACAAAGGCTTAGTGCCGATGACTGAGCTTTCGCTTGCAGTAAAGCTTAACGAGTTCAGGTCACAGCAGGAAGGTTACCTGGGACCATCGTTTCCGGCTATTGTTGCGTATGAGAGCCATGCTGCACTGCCTCATTATTCAGCGACATCCTCCACTGACGCAACGCTGGCTGAAGGCGGGATGCTCCTTGTCGATTCAGGGGGGCAATACCATGGAGGTACCACCGATATTACCAGGACAATATCACTTGGTAATCCAACTTACAGGCAAAAGAAGGATTTTACACTGGTGCTGAAAGGCCATATTGCTCTCGCTATGGCTAAATTCCCCCTTGGTACGAAAGGGTACCAGCTGGATATCTTAGCCCGTGGAGCGCTATGGCAAAACGGGTTAAATTATGGGCATGGCACCGGTCACGGTGTTGGCTATTGTCTGAATGTTCATGAAGGGCCGCAATCAATTAGCCCTGCCGATAAAAAAGCAATTATCGAGCCGGGGATGCTAATCTCAAACGAACCGGGAATATATAGGGAAGGGGAGTATGGTATCAGGATTGAAAACCTTATTATCTGTTATGAAGACGAGGAGACTGAATTCGGAAAATTCCTGAAATTTGATACATTGTCTTTATGCTATATCGACAGATCGTTGATAGACAGATCATTACTTGACAAAGAAGAAACAGACTGGCTAAACTCCTACCATAATGAAGTTTATACAAAGCTCAGTATTTTACTTAACGAGGAAGAAAAAAACTGGCTCCGGGAAAGAACCGCTGAACTATAAAACTTTAAATGATCACTTAGAAGGACCGGAAAAAATCCGACCCTTTTTCCTGAAATTTAATACCTGAAGCTCCATAGCTTCTGACTGATTATCTTATTAAACTTTCAATCAGGGTAACATCTATCACAGGAAACTCGGTTATTCTCAACCTGGCGCTTCCGTAAGGGACAAGCTGGACTATCTCTGTACTGCTTTCCGGCTTTAATGGACTGACTGGAGGAATAGCTGCTGAATTATCTTTCATGCCCCATGCCGGCACTTTCATGCCCCGTACAGAGATAACTACGGCAGCATCTTTAGGCCATGCAGCATAAGTTCCGGACTGATTATCCCAGATCATATCTCCTTTATCAGCAAACGGATAGGTGGTAACAGGGTTCTCTGTGACCTGTATGCCTCTCTCTTCCCTGACAGGATCGATCAGAAGGCCATAGTTCCAGGGACTTAAAGGTTTTATTTCCCAGTCAGTGCTTCCCTTGTAATTATAATTGTCATATTTCAGCTTAACAGATTTGAATTCTTTATCCATCCTTAGTGAGAAGTATAATGGGCCCCTGATTACCGACACAGCGTTGTTGAAACGTCTTTCTGTCCTGATATCCAGGGGTATTCTGAAAGTAATAATATCACCATCCTGCCACTTTTCATAAAGCCTGACTGTTTCACCTGCTTTGGCGGTGACCACCTTGTTTTTAAAATTGAAAGATATAGAATCGGCCCACCCCGGTACTCTCAGGTAAAGAGGAAACCTTACATCCTGTGATGTGCTGATCTTAAGTTTTACAAATCCTTTGAAGGGATAATCAGTTTCCTCCTGAACAGTTACCTCTACACCTTTTGCAACTTTAGCCTTTACGGTACAAGGACTATAGGCAACAGCAGCCAGTCCGTCATCATTGCTGGCCATCCATAGGCTGGCTGCGAATTTTGGCCAGCCCTGGTGCATATTTGCAAGGCAGCATGCGAAATTTGGCATCAATCCGTAGATGTTTGATTCATTCCCGTTCGAAGCCCAGTTTCTCTTCTGGTTGGTCACCAGTACCTGGTTTGACTGCTGATCGTACTGATGTGCCCACATATCAGGGGTCTCAGTTCCCGGCAGTGCATTGAATGTCAAAAATTCGAGCCTGTCGGCCAGAGTGTTTTCACCCAGGATGGCATACAATTCCTCGAGTGAGAACATCTCTTCGACAATTGTACAGAGCTCTGTCCCCCTGTCGGGGCTTTTTCCTGAAAGATGTTCATCGCAGGAAAAGCGACCTGCTGCCTGTCCATGAAACCGATCATACTTCTTAAGAGCTTCGAGGACAGCATCTTTATAACGTTTATCACCAGATTGCTGGTACCAGAGACCGGGATATTTGACAGCCATGCCATTGTTAACTCCGTGGGCTGTAAGTCCTTTCCAGGTTTCGGTAGGGATCCTTTTCTCAGCAAGAGCAGCCGAGTCCCACGGGAATTTTTCATATTGTGTTGTCCAGTCGAATGAGTTTTTTTGGATTGATTCAATAGCATCGAGTATCCATGCCTCCTTTGTCTGCCTGAAAAGCCAGTATCCTGTGACAGCATTTTCCATAGCCCGTACGCCTCTCCATTGATTATCGGGCCAGTCGGGGCGGGCATCAAGAATGTACCTGAAATATTTCTTTAGCACGTCGAGTGCCCTGGTATCAGAAGTTGCTTCATAATACTGCATCAGGGCTTTGTTGGAGACAGCCAATGGCCAGCGGTCGGTATTCCTTTCAGGACCATACCAGCCTGAATCCCTGATGCTTGAGAGTATGGGTTCGATCCAGTTTTTGACTTTTACTTTAAGCTTTTCATCATCCAGAAGGTAGGCCAGAGGCACCAGACCATCGAGGTAATAGGGACCCCTTTCCCAGGCATCGCCATTGCCACCATGCCATGCCGAGCTCTTCAGGTCTGGCCAGAAATCATCTACATTTCCGGTAAGCCCCGCAGCCTGCACCTCAAGCTGTGCTTTTAACCACCCTTCTGGTTTCACAGAGCCCAACGGAAGCTTTATGTATGCATTTTGTATCAGTGGTTCTGGATTGCCTTTATAATTACTGTTCTCCTTCCTCCCGGAACAACCGGCTAATATCATAACTGTCACGGTTATCAACAAAATGATCGGCTTATTCATTATTCTTAAGTTTAAATTTTCATACACTTTTTACCGGAATCCCCATTAACTCCGCAAGAAAAACTCTCTAAAATTTCTAGATCAACTCAAGGTATAAAAACACCAAAGATTCAGGTTATTCTAAAAATCGTTTTCCTGCCATTGCCTGATTTCGGGATTCACACTTCTTGTAAAATCCTTAAATTCAACGGCCTGTAACATATCGAACCAGGCTACACCTTCAGAAGGCATCTGCAAGATAATATTTGTTCTGGATGACTGATCGTTGAAATACGGAATTGTAACATTTGTTACATATTCCCGCCATTGGTCAGTAAGCTCAAAGCGTTCATATCCATAGTCGCCGAGCGAAATCTCGAAATATTGCTTTTTATTTTCACTGTTGTTCTTCAATCCCATTTCCTTATCTGTTTTTGCCCATACAGATATATAATATGAGGCACCGTTTCTTCCTTTAAAAGGGAAAAAACGGAGCTTTACACTTTTGTTCTCCATGGGGGTTATGATTCTTATTGAATGGATTCCTTCAAAATGTTCCCTGGTATCGAGAAAATATGTTGCACCACGGTCGCCACCACCACGGGCATAGCAGGCAGAAGGCAATCCGGGATTGGCCGTTTCCTCAAAACCCGGATCCTGTACAAGGTTTCCAGTCCATATTCTTGCCGGTTTATCCTTTTTCACGATATTCAAAAGATATACCTGGGAGCCGAATGGTGAAAGTATGTCAGTAAAATTTCCACCAGATATATTAACTGACCGGTTTTCAAAAAGTACATCCACCTTTCCGGAAAAAAAACGGGCAATTTTAAAATGTGCCTGTTGCGGGGAGTTTGTTTTATTAACAGCAAAAATTGCAAGTTGTCCCTCATGGATCGCCGAGGATGCTATTATTTGAGGAGAAGATGATTGTACCATTATTGTTTCTTCATCCGACAACAGCCAGGGTGTAAGCTCTGCGATCTCTGAAGCCATCCGGCCACATTCGTTCCATGCGGTGGTTGATTTAGGAAAAAGGTTAAGTCCTTGTCTTACAAAGTATTGAATTCCTCTTGCGCCATTTATTATTGCCTGGTAAGTCATTGACCTCAATTCCTGGAGGGTAGGCTCCCTTTTCCATAATTCACCACCACCGAATGCCTGTGGTACAATCCATACCGGTTTTCTGCCTTTAAATTCCTCTACCAGTTTGCCTGTCACATCACCAACCATGGTTACCGGCAGATCTGGTACAGGATAGGGATCTGCCATTACAATATCGAGGGCATCAGCATATAACCTGGAGGAGAGGAATGGAGCCATAAATACTATTGTTACAGGATGCCATGGATCAAGTTCCTTAATGATCCGGTATATTTTTATCAGCGAATCCGGTGCTATTTTATTTCCTGTAGGTTCATCAGAAATATACCAGGCAAGGAGAGCCGGGTGATCACGGAATGTTTCAATCTCTTTTACCAGGAGTTCCCTCTTCCGGGTATCGGAAATACCCTCAAGCTTTGATCCAACGCCACCACCTCCTGAAACTGAAAGGAGGTTATAATTGACTTTCATTCCTAATTGTGCACAACGATCCATATATTTCTGGCGTTGCGAGAATGTCTCAGGTAATATTTTCTGATAGGGTGAGATAAGGTTAAATCCTTTAACAACTTCTTCTTCCGGCAATGTTGGGTATACTGGTGAATAGGTATAAAATCCGAAAGGGAAGAATATCCTTTTGTTGACGATCAATCCCCCGGTAAGGAGATCGGTTTTAACTTCATTTGGTTTGTAGCTCAGAATAATGATATTAGAGTGAGCGGAATATATCCTTTTGTTGCCGCTGGAAGAGATCTTTGCATCCACATTATATCTTCCTGGCTGCAGGTTGATGTCAATGGGAATTCTTACAATCTTACTTCCCGGTATTCCCGTCCATCTTCCTGCTTCAGAATCAGCGATCCGGAAATCTGCAGAAATAGAATTGAACTGCTGATCCTGCGGTACGTGAAGAAGTAACTCACCCCTGGTTTCATATGAATAGAAACTATACCTTGTATTAATCTTAAACGAAACGGTGTCAGCCTCCTGGCAAAATGAAGGGCTGAATATATTCCAGACGAGTAAAGTAGTTAAAATGAATTTCTTATAATTCGATCTTATCATCCCGGAAAGCTAAAATTTGAAAAAACATTCCAAAATAATCCAATTTATTGGAAAAAAACAGCAATAGAGGAAGAGTAATTTAATCTATCTTACAATGGATTGCATAAATAATCTGCAAATTATGCAACAGATCAGAAGTAGAGAGATGTGCATAAACCAGCACAGAACAACCTGGAGTAATAAGAAATATCTGATCCGTAACTCTTGGTGCCAAATTCCCTGTAAAGAGCTCCTCCGACTTTACCCCACAGGTCTATATTAAGAGTAATTTTCTTAAGGTTGGTAACTATGCCTGTGGTTAGAATTACACCTATATCAAATTTATTACTAATAAGGTCATCGGTTACATCTTCTGAGAAGACTGTCCCGTTTAAGAGATGTTGTATTTTATATGTTGAATTCTGTGATATTACCTGGCCGTATTCCAGTCCAAGACTTACTGAAGGCCTTACTTTTCCCGAGGGATAGATATATTTAATATCAGGGATAATTGTAATCTTGGTTGTAGAGAAATCAAGTGTATAGGTATTCATAATTTCTCCTGATGTTCCTGAATAATAGCCATGAGATTTCTCCTTGCCGATCAGGGCTTTAAGCTCAAAGTTAAGTTTTTCATTCACGCTTATCAGCTGAACATTCATTCCAGCTCCTATTCTAAAGCTTTGCCGGTTTTCGTGATCGAAATTTGACATAAACCCCTCGTACGTGGCCGTAATAAAATCATATCTTAATATGGGCCCGAATGTGATTATTGAACCAGGTAATTTTTTCTCATAGATAATGCATTTCCTGTCGCTGCATGTTATATTATGGTAATCCTCGGAGAGTTTCATCATTGTTTTCCTGTCAAACCTTGCATTATTTATTTTTGGCATCAGGTCATTTGCTTCGCCGTATATAACTTTTAATTGCCCTTTATATAAGTTTGATTCTTTATAGTAATCACGCTCACCGTCAGAGATTACCGTAAGGGAATGAGAAAGTTCATATATATTTCCGCCCTTTTCGATAAAATAATAGTCGCCAAGGTCGTCCCTGTAGAAATATAAGCTGGTTATCCCGTTTACAAGGTATTCGAGGAATACGACTTTTTCTTTGGACTTGATTTTAATATTTCTTGAAATATAGTATCTCCCTTCATTAAACCTGTACGCTTTTATGTCTCCGGGATTGTAGGTAGTTGCCTGTGCCTCTATATTACTGTAAAAGACGCACTTTGAGCAATTAAGTATGTCGCCGCGATAATCAATAAATCCTTTCAAAGTATCATTTGAATTCAGAACCACATAACCGGGCTTAAGATTCTTCTGAGAAAAAATATTGTTTGTTATGATGATAAGCAGAAATACCAGGAGGTCTTTTTTCATATGGATTGGATAATTTTTTTCCAGAAGGATATCAGTAAGTCATGTCCTGTGCATTTACCGTGACAATTCCTTTTTCTGTTGCAGCTGCAATGGAAATCAACTCGTCGTTTCCTGGGATAAATCTTATCTTAAATATCCTGGATCCTATTTCCTGCTTATAGAGATCTCCATTGATATTGACCCTGACGGACTTGTCGAATCCGCAGGTTGCATAAGTATTATTGTCATTATGTATATCTACACCGTAAATCCAATTCCCGGAGATTTTTTTTGAATCCCTGATGATAAAATTTCCATCCCGGAGCTGCCAGCGGGTTACTACACCCCTGTCACCTGCCGCAAGAATCATTTTACAGTCGTTACTGAACGACACGGCCCTGAGCCATCCCATTTTTGTTTTCAGGACTGTTATATCCTCACCGGTCATTGAGTTGCATAATATTGTCTTCCCTTTGCTATCAACAGCAGCGATAAGTTTTCCGTCCGGGGAAATATCAAATGATGTTATTATTCCCTCTGTCAGCTTCGTTCTGAAGACCATAGTTCCTGATTCTATGCTGAAAAGACAAACTGTTCCGTCAGTCCCGGAAGAGTATAAATAGCTGCCTGCAGATGAAAATCTTACGCATGTTACAGGCCCGTCGTGAGCCTTGTATTTTCTGACTATATCACCTGTGTCAAATGATCTTACAATTACCGCGCTGTCTTTTGATCCGGTAACAATAAATGAAGTGTCTATCGAAATATCGAGGCACAGGATTGATTTATGATGGCCATTATTATATGTTTTAAGTAATGAGCCATCTGATGTCCTGAATAAATTAACACTTTCATTTATTGCTGCGGCTAACGTTTTTCCGGTAGGAGTGAAGCAAAAGTCAAATACAGGGTCTACAGACCTGATGAGTTTCCCGGGCAATGATTGCTGTCCGGAGGCAGCGGTGAATGTGAAAGAAAACAGCAGGAGGATATGAAAAAGTCTTTCCGGAGAGCACATAATCAGAATATATAATAAGTTTTGTTCTTAATCTTTTTAAATGAAACTGACACTCCTGCAGAAACGAGGAATATATTTCTATCAGTGCACATATATGAATTAAGATGCAGGTATTTTACTCCCAGGTTAAGGTTTAAGCAAAAAGATGGAGTTAGTTCTTTTTCTGCAGAACCGGCAACCTGGAGTCCGTATACAAGGTCTTCTTCACGATTATCATTAAACAGATCTTCATCCTCATGGATTACTTCAAAAACAGGGTTCTGGAATTGCAGCTCATATCTACCTGCAACAGGTCCTCCGACCAGATTCAGTTTAATTGAATTCTTTAACTGGTATATGCAATACTTAAACATTGGTCCTGCAAACATTAAATCTCCGCTTGCTCCCTGGTACATGTCACTCTGTGGGTTTTCCCAATTCCTTAACAGGTCGTAGCCGAGGTATATGCCAATGGAACTCTTTGGATTTAGGCTGTATGAGACATTAGCAGAGATATTATGATTTAGGCTGAAGTTTTTGAATAATGATATGGTTTCTATGCCGTCATCCTTATTCAGTTCATCTCCGACAGGCAAAGAATAACTATAACCTATATCAGTCGTCAGCCTGTACTGCTGGCCATAAATTATGATCCCGGAACATAAAATGATGGTTAATATCGTAAGTTTTTTAAGATTCATCCTGGTCTGGTTCAATCACGGTATGTTAAATTTTGTCTCAAGAATATCGGTAATGTTATAGTAGTGTAAGGATATTTCAGTTTCACCCGATGGCAACGATGGAACTCTGACTTCCAACCTGTTCGTGCCGTCGTCATATCTCCTTGTAATTGTGGCTGCAGTACTATTAAAGTAAATATAGATTTTACTGCTGCTATATATATTCCGGTAAACAATTGTTACAATCGTTCCGGGGTTTCCCGTTAAGGGTGAACATGAGACAATCTCCGGGGTAAGAATAGTAAATGCATCTGTTTTTTCGGTGGTAACACCATCGAAGGATACTTTGAGGGTGACTTTACCGGGTGGGATAACATTAGGTTCAGCAATAAGCACATAAATATGGCCAGGACTTTGCTGGGTAACATAACCCTGTTTATTATTTAACAATACCTCAGTCGGGCTAAGGCTATAGCCCAGGTTTGGCCCCCTTATATCAATTGTTCCAAGGTTCAGGGCTTCCGAAGGTGAGACCGATACTATCTCAGGTGGTTTAAGATCAAGTTGAAAGGTGTCGGTAATATTATCTCTGACAGAAATATACAGATCTGTTTTCGCGTTCTGAGCATATCTTGGCCTTATTATCTTAATCATTTTCGGTGAAGACTCCAGGACTGGGGTATAACATGCAACAGCACCATCCACATTCCTTGTGCACTCACTCCAGGGAGCTGTTATGATATAATTATAATAGATAATATTAAAGTCCGGGTCCAGGCTAAAATTATTACCTGAAATTGTAAGTGTATCATCCCATTGACTGGGATTTGGTGTCACATTATAGATTCTTGGGTAACTATCAGAACCTTTATTGAATTCAAATGAAACAATTGTTCCCAGTGACAGGTAATTATCAGTTTTAGTATAACCTCTCAGGTAGATCTTAGTTTCCGGATCTATCTGGTTTCCAGGGAGGAAATAGCTGAAATTATCTTTATCAAGTAAATCACCGAGCGAAATACAATTATCATCACCTGGTCCCGGAGATGAGGAAACATAACTCCAGTAAAAACCATGGTCAGAAATCAGCCCGGAGGGACGATTCACTATTTTTGCTTTGAACCATACACCCAGGGTATCGTCCTGTTCAACAATTCCAGTTTGAATGAGAAAATAATTTTTGTTGATATTATTTTCGCATGATAATATTATAACGGCCAGGAACGCTATTATGAACCACTTTTTCATTGTTACCTTAATGTTTTGGATGGTATTCAGGCAAACAGTCTTACAATTTAGCAACTTTTTCCAATAATATTCATATACATTTTACACAAAGAGAATTAATTTATTCAGCAAGAATTTCATTTTTTGAAGATAACTCTCAACCTCAATGAGTCTTCAACAGGAACTCCCCCGGAGGTTGCCGGTTTCCATGAAGGCCCGTTAAGGATAAGTCTCCTTGCTTCTTCTGAATATTCGGTGCCAGCGCTTTTTAAAATTTTAAGATCATCAATCTTTCCGGATGCTGTAACCCTGAAACTTATAATCACAACTTCTCTCTTACCTTCAGGAAGCGTTTCGGGAATCCTGATGTTTTCTTCAATATACCTGTTATACAAGCTTCTTCCATCCTGAGGTTGCGGTGGAGAATATTCATTATCAGCCTTAACGGATTTAGTATCTGATCTCGCTCCGTAACCTACAACAACTACTTCCGAAAGGCTTACCTCATCGGGTTCCATGTCGATCTCCATTTCCTGGGCTTCTTTAGCCTGGAACTCCTTGCTCTTCATACCAATAAAGCTTGCAACAAGGGTCTTATCGGCTTCTCCGGGAAGAGCGATCTCAAAGCGGCCTCCTGTATCTGAGAGCACACCCTGGTTCGTCCCTTTAACTGTTATTGAGGCCCCCGGTATCGGCATATTATCATCAGAAGAAACGATCCGTCCTCTAACCAATGATGTTTCCATACTAATTTTTCGAACCTCACCGGCAGGAGCGGCTGGAGCTGCCTGTAATTCCAGGGCTTCCATACTTTCTGCCACTTTTAAATCTTCAGTCCTGACCGGCACCATGACCTCTTCATCTGTAATTAGTTGTTTTTCAGGTTTAGCCGTTGACTTTTTATTTTGATCCCGGGTTTCTGCAGTGGCAACTTTTTTACCACCCTCTTCACTTTTTTGTGCTGCTTTCTTTTCTGTTTCCTGACTGATAATCGCTTCCGGAGCGTTTATCCCGAGCGGTTCCTGGTAGGTTGATACCTCTCCCGGTTCCTTGTTTATGCCCTGTCTGTGTACAATAAAATAGACCGACGTTATGATCATCAGCACTGCAACTGATGCTGCAATACGATAATACAAAAATCTGTTACGGGAAGTAATTCTGCTTTCAAGCTTCCTGTTAAGTTTTATCAGGTCTTTTTCAGCTTCATTTCCTGTCAACTCTGCCAGACCTTCAGCAGCCTCTTCTGCGAAAGGATCTTTCTGAAGCTCTCTTTCGAAAGCATTCTTCTCCAGGTCTGTCATTTCCCCGTTTCGATAACGAAGAAAATCTGAGAGCTCTTTTTTACCTGTTTTGTCTTTCTTTTTCATTTTTCTCCTCAAGACAAAGTTTCAGATTCCTTTTACCATTCTGAAGATGGCTTTTAACCTTCTTCTCATCAATGCTGAGATTTTTAGCGATCTCATTATAGCACCTGTTATCATAGTAGAACTGTCTGATACATTCCTTTTGTTCATCTTTGAGCTTTTCGATGCAATCTGCCAGGGCAGACTCCAGATCAGCATCGTCTCTGTCAACAGGATGCAGATCAGTACCGGATTCCATAAAATTTCCCGGATCAATTGCCCATTCATCTAACTTTTTATCCTGGCTTTTTTGAGCCCTGAGCTTCATAAGACAATAATTCTTTGTTACAACATGAAGCCAGTTTCTGAAGGTTTCGATTTTCTGCCTGGGAATTTCAGTTATGAGCTTTTCGAAAATCTGCATAACTGCATCCATAGCTTCGTCCCTGTTTTTAAGATACTTGAGACAAACACCGTATACCAGGTGCATATATGACGAATATAATTCGCCAAGAACTTCAAGGTTGCCGGTGGAAACGAAATCTCTGATCAGCTCTTCTTCTGATTTCTTCGCTGGTGTTTTTCCCCGGAACCTTAATATCATTGAAACTTTTTTCGCTAACGATAAAAAACTTTCAGCAATCACCGGCAGCTTCTCTTCCGTTCCTATACAGAGAGGTGTTCCTGCCATTTTGGATCTGACCTTAAAGATAATTCAAAAAAAATTTAATCCCTTTTATGGAATCAGCAATATCCATGCATCATATGAGAAAAGTTTAACCAAATACTTACAGTTATGAAAAACAGTTTTAAAATTTTTGTAATAATGTTACTCTCCGCTCTTGTGTTGTCATTCACCCAGTCAATAACAATCACAGGCAAGGTAACTGATGATCAGGGAAATGCGCTGCCAGGTGTTTCCGTAACCGTAAAAGGAAAGTCTGCAGGGGTTCTGACTGATCTGAACGGTAATTATAAAATAAATGTCAATCAGAACGATAAAGTGCTGATATTTAGTTTTATAGGATTTGATACCCTGCTGGAAAAGATTGAGGGCAGGAGTTTAATAAATGTTTCTTTGAAGCCCGCTTCAATGGAATTGAATGAGGTAATTACTATAGGTTACGGGGCTAAGAAGGATGCATTATATATGGCTGCTCCCTCCGCCTCAAGAGCGTCGTATGAAGCTAAATCTTCATTCCAGCGCTATAATAACAATTTCAATACAGAAGGATATGCGGCAGTAAACGAGAACGGATTTAAGAATGTAAGGAATAATCCTCTTTCAACATTTTCCATCGATGTTGATAATGCTTCGTATTCCAACATACGCAGGTTTATAAATTTAGGAAGTATGCCTCCGGCTGATGCAGTGCGGATTGAAGAGATGATAAATTACTTCAGGTATGATTACCCGGAACCAAAAGGGGAACACCCGTTTTCGGTATATTCAGAATTGGCTGTTTGTCCCTGGAACACTAAACACCAGCTTCTCCAGGTCGGCCTTCGTGGAAAGAGCATAGATAAAAGTTCGCTGCCTCCATCTAACCTGGTTTTCCTGATCGACGTCTCCGGATCGATGGATGCTCCAAATAAGCTTCCACTTCTGAAATCGGCTTTCGGGCTGCTTGTAAAAGAGCTCAGACCCCAGGATCATGTCGCAATTGTGGTTTATGCAGGGGCTGCCGGACTTGTCCTGGAATCGACTCCTGGTAACAGGAAAGAAACAATTATGAGTGCAATTGACAACCTTGACGCAGGCGGCTCAACTGCAGGTGGTGAGGGACTGAAGCTTGCCTACCGTGAAGCAGAAAGAAATTTCGTAAAGGGTGGTAACAACAGGATCATTCTTGCAACTGACGGAGACTTCAACGTTGGCGAATCGAGCAACGGGGGAATGGAACGACTTGTTGAGGAAAAGCGTAACCTCGGAGTTTTCATTACTGTTCTTGGTTTCGGTATGGGAAACTACAAGGATGACAAGATGGAAATAATTGCCGACAAGGGAAACGGTAACTATTCATATATAGATAACCTCCAGGAAGCCCGCCGTGTGCTGGTACGTGAGTTTGGTGGTACCTTGTTTACCATTGCAAAGGATGTCAAGTTCCAGCTGGAATTCAATCCTTCAAAAGTAGCTTCATACAGGCTGATCGGATATGAAAACAGGCTTCTGAATGATGAAGATTTCAATGACGACACCAAGGATGCAGGTGAAATGGGCTCAGGACATATGGTAACGGCGCTTTATGAAATAGTGCCTTCAGGCTCAGACGAACGTTTACCATCAGTTGATCCTTTAAAATACCAGGAATCACGAAAAGTAATGACAAGAGATTATTCTGATGAGCTGCTGACCATAAAAGTCAGGTATAAATTGCCTGATGGAAATACCTCCCGGCTACTTGAAAAACCTGTAGCAGGCAATCCTGTCACAATTGACGATGTCTCTGATAACCTGAGGTTTGCAGCTGCTGTAGTTGAATTCGGAATGATACTGAGGGAATCAGAATTTAAAGGAACTTCGACACTTGAAAGCGCAGCACAGCTCGCCAGGACAGCGAGGGGAGAAGATGAGGAGGGATACAGATCAGAAATGATCAGGTTGATATCCACAGTAAAAGATATGAAAGGTCTTGCCGATAACGACATCAGGTAAGGACCAATGACTCCGATTTAACCCCTTCGCCGGATAACCGGGAAGGGGTTTTATAATAGTTTATGTTTCAGGAAGAAGGCTTCTGGAAGTCCATATTTCTCCAATATTTATATATTTGTCCGGATTTGGCGAACGGCATACTTTATTATGAAGAATAAGACATTCTTTGCTCCGTCAGAAAGGACTGATCCTGACATTATCAGGGAAAAAAACTCACTGATCTCCTCCCTTGGCATGTTCAGAGAGATTTTTGATGCGATAAATGTTATAGGAGCTGTTCTTGACAAAAACCGCCAGGTTGTATACGCCAATAATGATTTTCTGAAGGGATTCGGCTTTGATTCCATTGAAGATCTCCTTGGAAAGAGGCCGGGAGAAGCAATATCCTGTCTTAACTCTTCGGTTACTGAAGCAGGATGCGGAACCTCAAAAGCATGCAGTGTATGCGGGGCCGTTAATGCTATCCTGGAGAGCCAGGTTAAGGGAGAAAAATGTACACGCGAAGCTAGCATCACTACAGAAATAAACGGGACTCATAAAGGTTTTATTCTCAAGGTTACATCTTCGCCCGTTACACTGGCGAATGAAGTCTTTTATCTGTTACTAATTGAAGATATAAGCAACGAAAAAAGAAGGGAAGCCCTGGAGCGTATTTTTTTCCATGATATTCTGAATTTAGCCGGGAGCCTAAACGGTCTCCTGTCAATATTAAAAATTGAATCTGACCCGGAAGAAATAAGGTCAGTAGTTAATATTTCCGAAGAGACCAGCAGGAACCTCCTTGATGAGATAATTGTCCAGAGAATGGTTATAGCTGCAGAAGACGGCAACCTGGAGCTTAATCCTGAGAAGATAAACTCGCTTGATCTCCTTAATTCGGCAGTGAGCAAAATTAAGTATCATACATCGGCTAAAGAGAGGCAGATTGTTATTGATGGAAATTCAGTTTTACAAGAACTTGAAAGCGACAGGACAATCCTTCAAAGGATACTTATAAACCTTCTTAAGAACGCATTGGAAGCGACCCCGGAAGGCGAGAAAGTATTTGCCGGTTGCAGGGATGAGGATACAAAAGTTTCATTCTGGGTGAAAAACAATGGAGTGATTCCTCAGGATGTGCAGATGCAGATATTCCAGCGGTCCTTCTCTACGAAAGGGAAGGGCAGGGGATTAGGAACTTATAGTATTAAGCTGCTGACCGATAATTATTTACATGGTCATGTCTCCTTTATAAGCAATGAATCGGACGGAACAGTATTTACACTAACTGTCTGAGAAACCTGTCGATTTCTCTGGCAGCCTTTCTTCCCGAAGCGATTGCATTCACCACCAGGCTTGCGCCACTGACAGAATCACCGGCAGCAAATATCCCTGACTTGCTTGTTTCATATGTGCTGTTTGTTTTTACATTATTCCTCGCATCAAGCTCAACTCCCAGTTCTTTAATCAATCCTTCAAGTACAGGATGCTCAAAGCCGAGGGCAAGCAGCACCATATCAGTTTCTATTATCCTTCGGGTACCCTGTACCGGTTTCATTGTATATTTTCCGTCAATTATTTCCCACGACACTTCTTCCACTTCTGCGCCTCTCGTTATTCTTCCGTCACCAACGAATCTTAATGTTGAGATGCCCCATAATCTCTCGCACCCCTCCTCATGAGATGTTGATGTTTTAAGGATTTTGGCGAAGTAGGGCCATGGGTTTCCGGGCTCTCTTTCCAGGGAAGGTTTTGGAAGAATCTCAATCTGGGTAACACTCTTTGCTTTTTGCCGTATTGCTGTTCCGACACAGTCAGATCCTGTATCTCCACCGCCAATAACAAGGACATTCTTTCCCTCAGCAATGATCTTATTCTCTATGGCAGGCATGAGACCCGAGTTGACCCTGTTCTGGGCTGAAAGAAAATCCATAGCAAGGTGTATCCCCTCAAATTCAGAGCCTTCCACTTTGAGCTTCCTTGGATGTCCTGATCCGATCGCAATGCAGACAGCATTAAAATTTTCGGCAATCTCTTTTGCACTTATATCCTTCCCAATAAATGTTCCTGTTCTGATCAGTACACCCTCATCTTCCATTACCCTGAGTCGCCTTTCAATCACTGCTTTGCTGAGTTTGAAGTCAGGTATTCCAAATCTCAGCAGGCCACCGGCTTTTTCATCTTTTTCAAATATTGTTACATTATGTCCCGCTTTATTCAGGAGGTCGGCTGCTGCCATTCCTGCGGGGCCGCTGCCTATAACAGCGACACTCTTTCCAGTGCGCAGCTTTGGGGGTTGCGGCTTAATATAACCTTCGGAAAACGCCCTCTCAGTAATTGCAACTTCATTTTCGCGAATGGTTACCGGTTCCTTATTTATATTAAGAACACAACCATGTTCGCAGCTGGCCGGACAAATTCTTCCTGTGAATTCAGGGAAGTTATTTGTGGCACTTAATCTTTCGTAGGCAGCCCTCCATTCACCTTTATACAGAAGGTCGTTCCATTCCGGGATAAGATTGTCAACGGGACAGCTCCAGTGACAAAAGGGAATACCACAATCCATGCATCGTGATGCCTGAAGCATCCTGTCCTCGCTGTTAAGAACCTGTTCCACCTCGCTGAAATCACAGATCCTTTCATTAATAGGCCTGTTGCCTGCTTCCTTTCTCTTTATCTTTAAAAATCCTGTTATGTCTGCCATAGTTCTGCTTGTCAAAAAAAATATTCTGAATATAAATTATCTCTCAGGCACCGAATTCCACATCCATTTCGACACCGGCAATTTTTTTCCTGAGTTCCTCAAGTTTCTGTTCCTGGAGTACCTTCTTGTAATCGTACGGGATCACTTTTATGAACATCGGAAAGTACTTATCAATATCATCAATTATCATCCTGGCTTTTTTGCTTCCTGTTAGCTGATAATGCCGGGTTATCAGGGTTGTAAGCTCCATCATGTCGTTCACATCTTCAACCAGGGAAAGTTCAACCATACCCATGTTGCAATAAAAATCAAAATCGCCATGCTCATTGAACACATATGCAATTCCGCCACTCATGCCGGCTGCAAAGTTGCTACCTGTATTCCCCAGGACGACTATTCTTCCTCCTGTCATATATTCACAGCAGTGGTTGCCCACACCTTCAACCACAGCACTTGCACCACTGTTGCGTACTCCGAATCTCTCCCCGGCAACACCTGAAATAAATATTTCGCCACTTGTAGCACCGTAGAGAACCGTATTTCCTATAATTATATTCTTATCCGATTCGAATGTCGACCCGGCAGGAGGAACCACAATGATCCTGCCGCCGGAAAGTCCTTTGCCGAGATAATCGTTTGAATCTCCTTCAAGGTAAAGTTCCACTCCCGGGGCCAGGAAAGCCCCGAAGCTTTGTCCTGCAGAACCTGTAAACCTGCATTTTATGGTTCCATCAGGTAAACCGGCTGAACCGTAAAGAGAAGCAATCTTCCCCGAAAGCATAGCACCTGTGGTTCTGTCTGTATTCCTGATTGGTTTTATTATTTCGACTTTATCACTACTGGTAATCGCTTTCTCTGCTTCGGCAATAAGCTCAATATCAAGTATATTATTTAGTTTACTTTCCTGCTTTTCAGTGCAGTGCATAGGATTCACCCCTGATCCTTCAGGCATTGTAAGTAAACCTGAGAGATCGAGGTTCTTGATTTTCCAGTGGTCCACTTCGGGGTTTCTCTCAAGGAGATCAATGCGTCCAATTACTTCATCGAGGTTCCTGAATCCGAGTTCAGCAAGATGCTCCCTGACATCTTCAGCAAGGAAACGGAAGAATGTTACCAGGTAATCGGCTTTTCCCATGAATCTTTTTCTCAGCTCAGGATTCTGGGTTGCAACACCAACCGGGCATGTATTAAGATGGCACTTCCTCATCATTACGCATCCCATTACCACGAGGGCAGATGTTGAAAAGCCATATTCCTCCGCGCCCATTAATGCCATCATGATGATGTCCCAGCCTGTTTTGAGTTGTCCGTCGGCCTGGAGCATTACTTTCCTGCGAAGGTTATTTAACACCAAAGTCTGCTGGGTCTCAACAAGACCGAGTTCAAGAGGTAGTCCGGCATGCTTTATTGATGATGTGGGGCTGGCTCCTGTACCACCTTCATATCCGCTGATGGTAATCAGGTCGGCACCCGCCTTTGTAACGCCGGCAGCAATGGTACCAACACCGCTTTCGGAAACAAGCTTAACACTTATCCTTGCTTTAGGGTTGACATTCTTAAGATCGAAAATAAGCTGTGACAGGTCCTCTATTGAATAAATATCGTGGTGAGGAGGAGGCGAGATAAGTGTAATGCCCGGGATTGAATACCTTGTCTTTGCGATTATCTTATCGACCTTGTGACCGGGAAGCTGACCTCCTTCACCCGGCTTGGCTCCCTGTGCTATTTTTATCTGGATCTCATCAGCATTCACCAGGTACTCTGCCGTTACCCCGAAACGTCCGCTGGCAACCTGTTTTATTGCACTACGGGTGCTTGTTCCGTCTTCCCTGGGAGCAAACCGCACTGGATCCTCGCCACCCTCTCCCGTATTACTTCTTCCGCCGATACGGTTCATAGCTATAGCCATTGTTTCATGTGCTTCACGGCTTATTGATCCATACGACATTGCACCGGTAACAAATCGCTTCATAATATTTTCAGCAGGTTCGACCTCTTCCAGTGGAATGGGATTCTTCCGGGTCCTTAATAATCCGCGGATAAATCCGGGATGCGCCGTGTTCTCATTAACCAGCCTGCAATATTCCCTGAATTTGGACCTGTCACCTGTTTTTGTGCTCCACTGCAGGAGAGAGATAGTTGCAGGATTCCAGGCATGATGTTCTCCATGCTTCCTGTATGAGTATACACCTTCTGTAAGTATTTCAGGCTGAGGTTCATCTATAAAGGCTTTCCTGTGTGGAATTAAAACTTCCTCAGCAATCTCGCTCATACCAATACCTCCGATACGGGAAATTGTACCTGTGAAATATTTATTTACAACATCGGAATGAATCCCTACTGCCTCGAATATCTGGGACGACCTGTAGCTTCTCAGGGTGCTTATTCCCATTTTTGACATTATCTTCAGGATACCCTTGTTGATAGAATTTATGTAGTTGGCTTCAGCTGTGTGGTAGTCGAGCTGCAGGGCTTTGTCCCTCACAAGCTTATCTATAATAGCAAAGCTCATATATGGATTAATAATACTTGCCCCATATCCGAAGAGTAGGGCGAAATGCATCACTTCCCTTGGTTCTGCTGTTTCCACCACAATATCGATCTGCATACGCTTGCGCTTTGCGATAAGGTGATGGTGAACGGCAGATACAGCCATAAGAGATGGAACGGGTGCCACATTCTGGCTTATCCCGCGGTCGGAGAGTATGATATAGTTTTTACCTTCATCGACTGCTTTTTCAGCATCAATACAGAGCTGATTTACAGCTTCCTGCAGGCCGGCAGCACCTTCTGAGGCATTGAACAGCATTCTCAGGTTAGCAGCCGAGAAACCTTTCCAACGCAGATTTTTCACTACCTGGAAATAGGTATTTGAAATTACAGGATTCCTGAACCTTACCATTTTTACATGATCTGGAGAGCTGTCGAGAAGGTTTTGCTGAAGCGATCCAAGGTAACCGGAGAGAGTCATCACGAGTTCCTCCCTTATAGGATCTATCGGGGGGTTTGTTACCTGGGCAAAAAGTTGTTTAAAGTAATTAAAGAGACGATATGGCTTTTTGGAAAGAACCGCCAGGGGCACATCATTCCCCATTGAACCGATAGGCTCTTTGCCTGTAGCAGCCATCTCCTTTATTATCCTTTCAATATCCTCCATGGAGTAGTTGAAGGAAGTTGCATATTTCCTGTAATCAGGACCCAGGTCGGGAGCAACTACCTGGCCTGTCTCAATCTCCTCAAGGTTAACCATATTCTGCCTGATCCATTCACCGTAGGGATACTCATTTGCCAGGGCAGCCTTAAGCTCTTCGTCGTGAAATATTTTCCCTGCATCCGTATCAACAAGAAGCATCTTTCCGGGTTTAAGCCTTCCTTTTTCCCTGATCTCCTCCGGGGAAAATCGCTGTACGCCGGCCTCTGAACCCATTACTATCAGGTCGCCTGTGGTAATTACATACCTTGAAGGACGCAAGCCGTTGCGATCCAGCATACCTCCGATATACCTTCCGTCGGAAAAGATAAGTGAAGCAGGTCCGTCCCATGGTTCCATGAAGGTGGAGTGGTAATGATAAAAAGCCCTAAGCTCATTTGAGATCGGGTTTTTGGCATTTATCGACTCGGGAATAAGGATTGACATTGCGTATGGAAGGGATTTCCCGCTCATAAGCAGGAATTCAAGAACATTGTCGAGCGAAGCTGAATCGCTTTTATCAGGTTCAATTATCGGGTATATTCTTGACAGGTCACCGAGTTTATCTGATTTGAGGATCGATTCTCTTGCCTCCATCCACATCCTGTTACCCCTGATCGTATTTATCTCCCCGTTATGACCCAGTACCCTGAACGGCTGTGCAAGATCCCAGCTTGGGAACGTATTTGTGCTGAACCTTGAATGTACAAGAGCAATAGCGCTCTGTAGTCTTTCATCCTGTAAATCAAGAAAATAATCACCCAGCTGCATGGATGTAAGCATACCTTTGTATACGAGTACTTTTGTGGAGAGGCTGGGAATATAAAAAAGGTTTTTCTCCCTTATAGCTGATTCGCGTATGAGCCGTTCAATGCGTTTCCTGATAATATAAAGCTTTCTCTCGAGGATATCCTGGTCAATTTCAGCTCCAAGAAGTACCTGCCGGATCTGTGGTTCTGCCGTCAGGGCAATCTCACCGAGCACACTGTTGTTTCTTGGTACTTCCCTGAAACCGATAAGAGTTACACCCTCTTCCCTGATTATTTCAACCAGGAGGTCAATACATTGCTTTGCATCATTTTCATCTTTTGGCAGGAATATTAACCCTGTGCCGAACTGTCCTGCTGGCGGGAGAGAGTATCCCTGTATAAGATAGAAATCACGCGGAACCTGGATGAGTACTCCAGCCCCGTCGCCGGTCTTTCTGTCGGCGCCTTCCGCACCACGGTGGGTCATATTCCTGAGGATGTCAAGTCCCTGGTTAATTATGCCGTGCGACTTTTTCCCTTTAAGGTGAGCGACAAACCCAATACCGCAATTCTCATGTTCAAACTCCTGTCTGTAAAGACCCTGGCTCGAAGGCCGTCTGGTTTTCATAATTTTATCTTTGTGCATATTATCTATAAAAAAACCGTTCCCTGATTTTCAAGAGAACGGTTATACCTAATCCTATACCAAACACCATTCTCACTCTTTTCCTGAAAACCTTTTTAGGAATCGAATTGATATGATGATAATCTTCTCAGTCATTTTTTAAAATTTACCTGCAAATATATTACTTGTCTTTAAATTTGATGTAAATATTCATAAAATAATTAATAAAAGTAAAAAAATATACGAAAAGTTATAAACTTATTAATCACACCAGGGCTGTTTTTAATCAAACATTGTTTTTAGCATGGAACAACTTTAACAGTTCATTTGTTAATTTATCTTTGTTCTGAACTCGGCAGAATATTAACAGAGTTTACAATGCTGTTTAAATAAAAAATTAAATCATGGAAAAACCTGGCGATCTTGTCCTGGTAATTTTTGGCGCTTCAGGAGATCTTACTTCAAGAAAGTTGCTGCCTGCCCTTTACTCACTTCATATTCAGAAACTTCTGCCATCGAAATTTGCTATCGTCGGATGCGGAAGGACATCATTCTCTGACACTGAGTTCAGGAATAAAATGATGGAAGGTATTCTTTCATACTCTGAGCAGAAGGTTGATGACAGGGAAAAGGTCCAGGAGTTTATAAAGTGCATATCCTATATCTCGATGGATAATTCCAATGTTTCCGATTTTGAAAGACTCAGGCTGCTGCTGGATGAAAGGGTTAAAGAGCTGGATAGTGAAGCAAACTTTATCTTTTACATGGCCACGCCACCAAGTATGTACTCTGTCATTGCCGAGAATCTTCATGCTTCGCAACTTTCAGTACAGGATTCAGGCTTTCGCCGGCTAATTATTGAAAAACCATTCGGCTATGATCTTGTCTCAGGAAAAGAGCTTAACTTAAAACTGCATGAGCTGGTAAATGAAGATCAGATTTACAGGATCGACCATTACCTTGGTAAGGAGACAGTGCAGAATGTTCTGGTGACTCGGTTTGCAAACGGGATTTTTGAACCACTCTGGAACAGGAATTATATTCACCGTGTGGAAATCACCTCGGCAGAAAGCATTGGTGTTGAAGAGAGGGGTGGTTATTATGATTCATCAGGCGCATTGCGTGATATGGTGCAAAATCATCTGCTTCAGATGGTTGGACTCACAGCAATGGAACCGCCTTCATCGCTCGGGTCAGATTCTATCCGTAATGAAGTACTTAAAGTAATGCAATCGCTTCAACCTGTAAAGGAATCAGATGTTGAAAAGGTGGTAATCAGGGGGCAATATACAGGATCTACAATAAGGGGGATCTGCGTCCCCGGCTACAGATATGAAAAAGGTGTCGCCAGAGATTCGCGCACTGAGACTTATGTGGCGATGAAATTCTATATAAATAACTGGAGATGGGGAGGTGTTCCTTTCTATATCAGGACCGGCAAAAGAATGCCGACAAAAGTAACTGAGATAGTGATCCACTTTAAAACAACGCCTCATCACCTTTTTCAGCGGGAGAACACCAGTCTCGGTTCAAATCAGCTGATTATCAGGATACAACCTGATGAAGGTATCCTTCTAAAATTCGATATGAAGGAGCCAGGATCGGGTTTCAATGTGAAGAATGTAAATATGGATTTTCATTACAGCGACCTTGCTGACATAAGAGTTCCATCAGCTTATGAACGACTGCTCTATGATGTAATGACAGGAGATTCCACACTCTTTTCACGTGATGATGTAGTTGAAACCGCCTGGAAATTCATAGATCCTGTTCAGAAAGCCTGGGCAAATAAACCGGATATAAAAATTTATGGGTATCCTGCAGGTACATGGGGTCCCTCAGTATCTAATTACCTCATAGATGGTTGCGGGCTGACGTGGCGATATCCCTGCAAAAACCTTACTGACGATGGTTTATATTGCGAACTATGATTTGTGACTACCAGGATCGATTACACTCTTTCGGTTCATTTTAAATGCAAACACAGAATAATGAAAGTGAAAAAAAACTACCGGATTTACCCTGACCCTGAAGATCTTGCTTCTTCATTTGCTGCTGAACTTTCGCAGCGTGTCATTGAGTCGGGTGAAAACGGGTCACCGCTTACTGTGGCAGTTTCGGGAGGTAAAACACCAGGGATGCTGTTTGAAATAATTGCGGAAAAATTTTATTCAATCCTGGGATGGGAAAATGTTAAGCTTTTCTGGGTCGACGAGCGGTGTGTTCCGCCAGATGATCCGGAAAGTAATTATGGGATGACAAAGAAAAAACTTCTCAAAAACGGCATGATACCTGAGAGTAATATCTTCAGGATGAAAGGAGAAGATGACCCTGAAAAGGAAGCCGGACGGTACTCAGATGTTATTATGAATAATACAAGGCATAAGGGAGGCCTGCCGGTCTTCGACATTATACTTCTTGGTATGGGTGAAGATGGTCATACGGCATCAATTTTTCCCGGGAATGAAAGTCTTCTTACAGATGAAAGGATTTGTGCTGCTTCTGTACATCCAGTCACCGGCCAGAAAAGAATTACTCTTACGGGAAAAGTTATTAACAATGCAGAGCAGATATACTTCCTCGTTACGGGGAGAGGCAAATCGGAAATTGTGAATGCAATATTCAGAAACAGTGAGGAGTCCGGACGCTATCCGGCATCTCATATCAGCTCAGCAGCAGGAACAACAACGTGGCTTCTCGACAGCGAGGCAGGAAACTTGATTAATTGATATTTGCTTGTTAAAAACTTGCAGAAATCACTTTGTATCATTATGTAATTTTGGGAAAGTTTAATTAAAAATTTTGTAGCCATGGCACACGAAAAAGCAAAATCACAACCAAAAGTTAAAAAAGCGCCAAAGAAATCATTGAAGGAAAAGCGTGTTGAGAAGAAAACCAAAAAAGCCGCCAAGAAATAGTAGAAACTGGTTCTAAAAGATAGACGGCTTCTAACATCTGCTTGCAGGTCCTTGTGTCCTGCAAGTTTTTTTATTTTATGGACTTAATAATAAATAAAAAGGCTGCCGGTAGGGCAGCCTTTTTTTTCTCTTTTATGGTAAATTAAGCAAGTTTTACATTTACTGCATTAATTCCTTTTTTACCTTCTGCAAGTTCAAAAGTTACCTGATCATTCTCCTTGATCTTGTCAATCAGACCAGAAACATGTACGAAATATTCATTTTCTGAGTCTGCATCTTTAATGAATCCGAATCCTTTTGATACATTAAAAAATTTTACTGTTCCTTTGTTCATTGTATTCTGTTTTAAAAATTTAGGCCGCTAAAGTATATATAATAATTGATATTTCTAAATATTTTCACAAAATATGAGATGATATTCATCATTATCTGGTCGGGACAGCGCGTTCGAACTATGATTTCCGGAATAATAATCTCTTGAAATACTGTTGTTCCAGGTGTTTTTGATATTCTTTAACTTATTGACCAGATCATGTCGTAAAAAATAATATACATTTATCAAATAAATCAAATTACTTATCCATGACAATTAAATCATACCTCGTCAGCCTTGTTTTAATATTCCAGTTTCTTCTCGTACCAGCACAAAATACACTTCTGACAGTAGCTGAGAGTTCGGATTTCAAATCGACTTCAAATTACAATGATGTTATGACATATATTGAGAAGCTGAAAAAAACTTCGAAGTATATTCGTGTTGAAACAATAGCTAAATCAGCCGAGGGCAGGGATGTACCGCTACTTGTAATCGGTAACCCATTACCAAAACCGGGTTCTTTTCATGTAAATGACGGGAGGATAGTTGTATATATACAGGCAAATATCCATGCCGGCGAAGTTGAAGGCAAGGAGGCAACATTGATGTTCGCCCGCGACCTGCTGACGCAAAAGAAACCGGAACTGCTTGACCATATTGTTTTATTGATCTGTCCCAATTTCAACCCGGACGGAAATGAAAAAATAAGTCCAAAGAACAGGACACACCAGGTGGGCCCGGTTAACGGGGTGGGAGTACGGTATAACGGTCAGATGCTTGATCTGAACAGGGATGGAATGAAAGCTGAATCACCGGAGGTTCGCGGACTTGTTGAAAAAGTTTTCAATACCTGGGATCCGGATATCTTCATGGATTGCCATACTACTGATGGCTCATATCATATTGAGCCGGTTACTTTTACGTGGATGGTAAATCCTAACGGCGATGAGTCGCTCGTTAAATATATGAGGACAAAAATGATCCCGGAGATGTCGAAGACCCTGTCAGACAAATACAAGGTAGAGAATTGCTATTACGGTGAGTTTAACAATATGCTTAAACCTGAGACTGGTTGGTTTTATGATGCTGCAGAGCCCAGGTACCTTGTCAATTATTACGGACTCAGGAACAGACTGTCCATATTAAATGAAAATTATGTATATGCAGACTATAAATCGCGTGTAAACGGATGCTATTACCTGATAAAATCACTTGCTGAGTTTGCTGCTGAGAATGGCAGGGAGATCAGAACGATGCTCAGAGCCACCGACCTCAAAATTACTGAACGAGGATTAAATCCAGCTGTAAAGGATTCTTTTGCAATTGAGTATAAAGTAAGGCCTCTCGACGAAAAGGTTACTATAAAAACTTATGAAGCAGAACGCAGCAATGAGCAAAATGGTTATTCATCATTCCGCCGGACTGACAGGAGAAAAGATGTAACTATCCCATACTATATAGACTATTATCCTTCAAAAAGTGTCAGGTTCCCGTTTGCATACCTTATAACAAATTGTGATCCGGACGTTATTTCCCTGCTCCGTTCTCATGGCATTAAGGTTGAAAAACTTGCAGCCGATACCAGGATCGAGGCTGAAAGATTTGAGATATCAGAGCTCAAAGGTTCACCACGTCTGAACCAGGGGCATTACACCAATACAATTAAAGGCAGGTATATAAGTGAAAAAACTGATTTTCCTGCCGGCACTCTCGTTGTGAGAAGCGCCCAGCCATTGGCAAATCTTGCTGCCTATCTTCTTGAACCCCAGTCGAATGATGGTCTGATGACCTGGAATTATTTCGATAAATACCTGGTTCCCCAGTGGGGTGGAGGGTTTAACCCTTATCCGGTTTTCAAGGTAATAACACCGGCAGCGATTAATACTGTTTCGTTTTTTTAAGAACTATCCAGGACTATATTATACCGAACCTGAAGGTGGAAAATTCCCCGTCAGGTAAACTCATACTCAGGAATGAAGTGTCATTTCCTTGTCCATTTATCAAATACAGTTATTACCGGAAGGACATTTCCTTTATCGTCGAAAAAGTCTCTCGTTGACCGGCCCCCCATTGTTGCAGGTTCCCACCAGAATATCCCTGCCCCCAGGTTGCCAGGGGTACTCATTACGATATTATTGACCTCATCCAGAAACTCCCTTTGTCCTTCAGGTGTTTCAGGGAATGGGGCAGGTTTCTTAATATATTCTGTTGGTGAGGAACAATAGGCAACTTCGACCAGGATAATTGGTAATTTATAATGAGTAGCCATGAAGTTCATATTGTTTCGCAGATCCAGCAGAGTACCATGCCACCAGGGATAATAAGACTGACCTATATAATCAAATCTGATTCCATACGATAACAGCTTGTCGAAGAAATACCTGGTGTTAACCATATTACCTCCCTGGTCAATATGGATCATGATCTTAGGCAGGTAGAGAGGGTCACAGGCTTCCAGCACGCCATTTATACCTGCGAATACCAGGTCGGCAAAATTGTTCCAGTTCTCCGGCAATTTTCCGTCAGGCCACAGCATACCATTTATAACTTCATTCCCAATCTGAACCATATCAGGAAGTACATGAGCTTCCTGGAATGATTTTATTGTCGATTTACTGTATTCATAAACTGCATTTACAAGATCCCTGTGATTAAGTTTCTCCCATGCTTTTGGTGTATACTGCTTTCCCGGATCAGCCCAGGTATCTGAATAGTGAAAATCAAGAAGGAATTTAAATCCCATCTCCTTAGCCTTTTTGGCAAGTTCGATTGTGTACTGAAGGTTGTTGGGCAATTCTTTTGGTGTATGGAAAAGCCTGAGCCGTATCCAGTTATATCCATGATCCTTGAAAATTGCCAGCCCCGGTTTTATTGAATCATTCTCCCTGAAACCGAAACCTCTGTCTTCTGCGCTTTTCAGGAATGACAGGTCGGCGCCTATCGCATATTCCTGAGCATTTAGCTTCAAACCGGAAAATATCATTAAGATAAGTGAAACGACAATGAATGACCAGTGGATATGAATAGCTATTCTTTTTTTCATGACTTTCGGTATTAGAGTTGAACAAATTTAACTATTTCTTCAATATCGGAAGGGTAGGATGACGGCTTCTCCAAATCCTTCCGGCATGCAACTGTTATGGAGGCACTATAAAAAACGCCTTAAACCCTAGACATATTCATCTTATTTTAATAACATTGCAAAAATTTTCATTTTATCAGTTTTCTGGAATTTTTAACCTGAACAAAACTACGGATAATGAGAAAGTGGAGAATTGAAGATTCTGCAGAATTATATAACATCAATGGATGGGGAGTCGACTACTTTTCGATTAATGAAAAGGGTAATATTACAGTTAAACCACAGAAAGATGGTGTAACTGTCGACCTTAAGGAAATTCTTGATGAGCTTTTACTCACTGATGTTTCCACTCCTGTATTGATCCGTTTTCCTGATATTCTTGATGACAGGATAATCAGCATTTCAAAGTGTTTCAAAAAGGCCTCTGAAGAGTATAATTATCAAGCTCAGAATTTTATTATTTATCCGATAAAGGTCAACCAGATGAGGCCTGTGGTTGAGGAGATAGTCAGCCACGGAAAGAAATTCAATATCGGCCTTGAAGCGGGGTCTAAACCTGAACTTCATGCCGTTATAGCCATTAATACAGATCCTGAGTCACTTATAATCTGCAACGGTTATAAGGATGAAGATTATATAGAACTTGCACTCCTGGCCCAGAAGATGGGAAAGAGGATTTTCCTGGTTGTTGAGAAGCTGAATGAGCTTAAGCTTATTACCACTATTTCAAGGCGCCTGAAAGTGAAACCAAATCTTGGAATCAGGATTAAGCTGGCAAGTGTAGGTAGCGGCAAATGGGAAGATTCGGGAGGCGACATAAGTAAATTCGGGCTCACATCGAGCGAACTCCTGGAGGCTATCGACTTCCTTGAGAAGAATAAAATGAAAAGCTGTATTAAGCTTATTCATTTTCACATTGGAAGCCAGGTGACCAAGATCAGACGTATAAAAACAGCTCTCCGCGAAGCTTCACAATTTTATGTACAGATGCGGAAGCTCGGTTTCGACGTTGAATTTGTTGATATAGGAGGAGGTCTGGGTGTTGATTATGATGGCACAGGTTCATCAAACAGCGAGAGCAGCATGAACTACACTCTCCAGGAATATGTCAACGACTCTGTGAGCACCTTTGTTGATGCAAGCAATAAGAATAATATCCCTCATCCCAACGTAATTACCGAGTCAGGTCGGTCACTTACGGCTCACCATTCAGTACTTGTATTTGAGGTGCTGGAGACAGCTACATTACCTGTCTGGGATCCGGAGGAAACGGTTAATGATAATGATCATGAACTTGTCAGGGAATTGTACAGCCTGTGGGATAACTTCAGCCAGCCAAGGATACTGGAAACATGGCATGATGCGCAGCAGATACGTGAAGAGTCTCTCGACCGTTTCAGCCTCGGGCTGATAGACCTCAGGACAAGGGCCCAGATAGAATGCCTTTTCTGGTCAATTGCCAGGAAAGTCTACCAGACAGCCAATATTGGCAAGCATGTGCCTGTTGAGCTGAAACAGATATCAAGGATACTTTCAGATAAGTACTTCTGTAATTTCTCTTTGTTCCAATCGCTTCCCGATGCGTGGGCCATAGACCAGATCTTCCCCATAATGCCTATACACAGGCTGAATGAAGAACCAAATGTCTTTGCCACAATCCAGGATATGACCTGCGACTCAGACGGAAAGATAGATAACTTTATTGCCACCAAAAATCTTTCCTATCATTTACCGGTACACCCGCTGAAAGGACGTGAACCATATTTCCTTGGCGTATTCCTTGTTGGGGCTTATCAGGAAATACTGGGAGATCTTCATAACCTTTTCGGAGATACAAATGCAGTACATGTTACAGTGGATGAAAATGGTTATAAGATCGACCAGGTAATTGACGGAGAGACAGTTGCTGAGGTTCTTGAGTATGTCCAGTATAATCCCAAGAAGATGGTGAGAACTGTTGAAACATGGGTGACCACTTCAGTTAAGGCAGGCATTATAACACTGGAAGAAGGAAAAGAATTCCTTTCTAACTACAGGTCAGGCCTGTACGGATATACTTACCTCGAGTAAACCAGGGTAAGAGTTTTTATATCCATTTAAATAAAACCCATAATTCCTTATCAGCAACCTGGATTGCGGAATATTTCTATGGCGTGTATTGTCTAATATTGATCCTTAATCGCAAACTGCTATGAAGAATATTTTAATAATCCTGTTCATTTTTTTGTCATCATTCGTGTACGGTCAAAAGGATAAATCGTACCATAATCATCTCAGGGAACCGGGTATTGATGATTTTAAGTCAGTTACAGCTGATTTTAAATATTCCGAGAAAGCGAAGATTTATTATTGCATCTCCAACGATAAGGAGAATTTATACGTAAGCCTGAGGGTATTCGACCAGACAATACAACGACAGGTGTTAATGAAAGGAATAACAATCTGGATAAATACCGATGGTAAAAAATCGAAGAAAACAGGGGTAAGGTATCCGGTAAGAAGCCAGAATCCTGGCGGGGGACCTGGCCAGAGGGGACAAAATATGGCGAACAGCGGGGAAAGGCCCTCTCAGCAACAGCAAGGGAACAGGCAAAATATGCAGGGAAATCCGAATATGGCTTCCCGTGGCGGCTTTCCTGGAGGAGGAGGAAACATGAACGGGATGAACGATGGTTCCATTCAGCTTATTGGATTCCAGGAAACAGAGCCAGTAATCGTTTCCAATCTTGAGCAGGATGGTATTCGCGGATCGATGAGAAGCCAGAAAGACGGAACACTCCTGTATGAGATTATCCTGCCTTTCTCAAAGCTTCCATCAATCAGCGATCAGCCAGTTAAAAAGAAGGAGAGCCCATTTATTCTGGGTATTGCATATCAGGCCCCGGTAAGTATGGCAGGAGGTCCTGGCGGTGGAGGTATGCAGGGTGGTGGAGGAATGCAGGGAGGAGGTGGCGGCATGCCAGGTGGAGGCGGTGGCGGACGGTCTGGCGGAGGAGGCTCACGTGGCGGGTCCCAGCGAGGTGGAGCACCAGCTTCAGATTCGGGTACGCAAACCGTTTTCTGGATTAAAGATATCAGACTTGCAACGAAGTGATTGTTTTTATACTTTTATTTACTTTTCTTTTAAAATCAGACAAGGTACCGGGAAAGTATAAAAGTATTATTTCATTCAATGTCGAGATATAATTGGCTGTTTACCAGAAATGTTTTTAATGTCCTGATATACAGGATATTGCTTGTCTTATTCCTTCTTACTCTATCCAGAATAGGATTTTATCTTTTCAACCTGAAAATGTTTCCGGGCATCAGCCTGGTTGAGTTCCTGTCGATTCTCCGTGGAGGCCTGCTATTTGACATTTCAGCAACAGTCTACATCAATATGATATTCATACTGATGCAGATCATTCCCTTCGATTTCAGATATAATCCTGTTTACCAGAAGGCAGGCATGTGGTTATTCTTCATAACAAATGGTCTTGCCATTGCAGCAAACAGTATGGATTATGTCTATTACAGGTTTGTGTTTAAAAGAGCAACAGCCGATGTATTCGGTACTTTCGGAAACGAGGAGAATCTTGGAAAGATATTCTTCAGGTTTATGTTTGATTACTGGCCGGCAGTTCTTTGTTGCATCTTACTGTGGGTGCTGATGGTGATAATGTACCAGAAGGTCAAAGTCAAAAAGCCTGAACCGTCCGGCAGGCTCATATATTACCTGATAAACATAATTTTCATTCCAATAGCAATTGCACTGGTAATAGGCGGTGCCAGGGGAGGATACAGGCACTCAACACGACCTATAACTATCAGCAATGCTGCCCGTTATGTTAAGTCTCCCAAAGATGTGGCAATAGTTCTAAACACGCCTTTCAGTATTTTCAGAACATTCGGCAAGAAAACTCTGGTACGATACCAGTTCTTTAATGAGGATAAACTTGACTCTCTTTATAACCCCCACTACAAACCAGTTGTCGGTGCACCATTCAGAGAAAATAATGTTGTTGTAATAATCCTGGAAAGCTTCGCCCGTGAATATATAGGGTCACTAAGCAGTGATCTCGAAGATGGAAACTATAAGGGATATACACCTTTTATTGATTCACTTATCAGCGAAAGCCTGACATTTGATGTATCGCTTGGCAATGGAAAGAAATCTATAGATGCGATGCCTTCGATACTGGCTTCTCTTCCATCCCTTGAAACACCTTACATCATATCTCATTATGCGAATAATGATGTAAACGGGCTGGCGTCATTACTGAAGACCAAAGGCTACTATTCTGCATTTTTTCATGGTGCTCCAAACGGGTCCATGGGCTTTGATTCGTTTGCCAGGATGGCCGGTTTCGATGATTATTTTGGTCTCGACCAGTATCCTGACAAGAATGATTTCGACGGAATGTGGGGAGTCTGGGATGAGCCGTTCTTTCATTTTTTCGCACAGAAGCTCAATACCTTCAGGCAGCCCTTCCTGGCGTCAGTGTTCTCGATATCATCGCACCACCCTTTCAAGGTGCCGGAAAAATACAAAGAAAAGTTCAGAAAGGGACCGGCACCGATCGTTGAGGTCGTCGGGTACACCGATTATGCCCTGCGTGAGTTCTTCGGTGAGATTTCTTCTTCACCATGGTTCAGCAATACCTTATTTGTAATAACAGCCGACCATACCAATGAATCAATTCATAAGGAGTTTCAGAATAATTTCGGTTCGTACAGCATTCCTGTGATCTTTTACAAGCCGGGAAGCGACCTGAAGGGAGTCAGGAAAAGGATTGCCCAGCAGATCGACATTATGCCGACAGTTCTCAGTTATCTGAATTATGATGGTGAGTATATTGCTTTTGGCAATAACCTGCTTGACGATACTTCTGAATCATTTGCATATAATACAAATGGCAGCACATATCACCTTTATATGAAGGATCATATTCTTGAGATGATCGACAATAAGCCGGTGGGTCTTTATAATTACAAAGCTGATAAATTCCTTGAGAATGATCTTCTTACGGGTGAGCCTGATCTCGCAGGACAGATGGAAGAAAAACTGAAAGCTATCATTCAGTCATATAACTCAAGAATGATTGATAACAAGCTGGTTGTAAAATAAACAGTGTTTGAATGACTGTTACTTTTTATTTCTTTTCTCCAGTTCGTCCTGGATTTTAGCTGCGCGGTTGAAGTCTTCTGCCTTGATAGCTTCATTAAGGATTTTTTCAAGCCTCTCTGTGGGGATCCCTGTGAATTGTCCTGATAATTCACGTCTTGAAATCTCACCCTGGATCATTTTTGCTGTCTCGCTTTCTCCTTTCTGTAAATAAGAACTTTTTAGAGTTACCAATTCAGTATAAGAAAGTTTGGGGTAATCTGTAATTGTTACTTTTTCTGAAGAGACATTTTGGTTCTCAGAAGTCTTGTTAATTGGACTGGTTTTTCTTCGTTCAGTCTGATTTATTGACTGTGATTTGTTCTCTGCAAAATATGAAAGATTGTTAACAGGATTGGATATTTTTACTTTTTTAAGGTTGAGAGTATTTCCGATAGCAGTGTATTCCTGATCGCTGAATTCAACTTTTTGCCAATTCTGCTTCAATGATGGTGCTTCGTCGATGGGTACTTTTATAATATAATCCCCGAACTGGTCAGAAGATATCGTAAATAATTCATTGTCTGCATCATATGGATTTAGTGTAAATCCAGACCAGTCTATTGTCTTGGAAAATTCAATCTTATAGAGATCCTCTGCTTCCATGGTCAAAGCTCTAACCTTCTCATTATAGAATTGCTGCGATGTCCTTAGCTGATAATCAGCTGTTTTTTCAAATTCCCCTTTTTTAAGCCATTCCGACATGTTGTTGTTTATATAGATCTTTATATATGCATTCAATGGCAGTTTATCAAAAGGAAGCCCATCTTTAATAATTGTAAATGAGGTTGGTTTAGAATAACCATACGATTCATCGGAAACTTGCGAAAACAATCTTCCATCGACGAGTACTAGAATAAGCAAAATTATAAGTATGGATACTCTTCTATGAAATGAAAATTTGTTTGGCATGGATTTCATTTGAAGATAGTTTTATTGAGTAGGGATTAATAATAATATTTTATATGAAATTAGTTAAAGCCAGTGCCACAAATTAGTTGCTTTCTTTCCTGACGCACCTGATACTGAAGCCGATATTTTTTGTAACTGTTAATAAGCTGACAAACTTATAATTACTATACAGATACATGTAGATTCCTTTCCCGTCATTTGTTGTACTTGAACTCCAGAATCCTGAGTTTATGCCTAAGAGCTGATAATTACCTCCATTGTTTCTGAAACCGGCAGGCAATGCATCGAAATGTACTTCATTTGTTGCTCCAGTGTTTGGAATACTCCAATCAGTAAGCATTTTAAGCTTTCCTCCAGCCTCAGACATACCTCCTAAATATGAAATTAGATCTTTAAATTCTGCTTCCGAGGGGAGATGCCAGTTTACAGGGCAGGCGGACTGGGCAGATTCCCAATTATAAAGTCTTCCGAATTTAGTTCGGTTGGATTCATTATCAAAATAATCCCAGCATCCTTCCGGACTTTTATACTTCAGGTTTTCAGCCATCCATTCATAATTGCCGACCAGGATGGTTTTATATGATATCCCATCCCTTGCATCTGTAAAGGAAGAGCTAAACATTTTTGCATTGATCCTGAATATTATTTGTTCGCCGACCAGAACGTCTCTGTCTTTAAGAACATCCCAAATAATTTCTTTTTCTCCAGGAGATGACAATATTCCGATGTCGCCAGTAACATTTTGTAATGGGCCCTGCCAGCTGGTACCATTGTCCTCACTACAATATAGAGATACTTTTGTGACATTTTTTGTGTCCAGCCGATAGGTTATAAAAATTCTGTTTTCTTTAGCTTCTGCTGTTACATTTTGTACTTGGATTTGTCCATTAACTGTACTGCACAACAAAATCAGAATAGAAATAAATAGGTTTCTGAACATTTACATTATATTTATGTATGACTAAATATAGATAAAATTAGAAAAAAATTAGATATTTAGTGTCTTTTAATTAAATGGTTAGTTATAAAGAAATTGATTTGAATCGATATTAGGTTGATATGTATCAGATTTATTTAAGAAAAGATCCTATTAAAAAATATTTATAATATAGATATTGATATGAACACACGCCGTCATTTCCTGAAAGTAGCCGGTGCCGGGATACTGGCAGCCGGAGCATCTTCGGTTTACGGGTCACCTGTATTAACCGGAGCTAAAAAGAAAAAAAAGACTGAAGCTGCAATGGCTCCCCATCTTTTCAGTGTCGGAATGGCTGGATTCACTTTCGCCAATTTCAATGTCGACAAGACTATTGAAATGATGAAAAGAATAGGCGTCACGAACCTTTCGCTGAAAGAATTCCATTTGCCACTCAACAGCACCCAGGAGCAGATAAATACCGTATTGGCCAAATTCAAGGCTGCGGGTATAAATGTATATACCCTTGGTGTTATTTACATGAAAACCCCTGAATCAGTCATCCAGGCATTTAATTATGCAAAAATGGCCGGGGTAAACATGATTGTCGGAGCACCAAACTACGAACTGCTTCCCCAGGTGGAACAGAAAGTAAAAGAAACAGGTATCAGAATTGCTATCCATAACCATGGACCAGATAATCCTTTATATCCGAACGCCACTGACATCTGGAACCATATCAGTAAACTCGATCCGGGCCTGGGTATCTGTATCGACATCGGACATACAACCCGCGACGGACAGGATCCAACAGTCGATATCGAAAGATACAAGGATCGTATCTTCGACATTCATATAAAGGATGTTGATAAGGCTGCGAAAGAGGGGAAGACCATAGAAATGGGCAGGGGAATAATCGATATTCCAAAGGTTGTTACAACCCTGAGGAATATAAAATATTCCGGTAAATGCAGTCTGGAATTTGAAAAGGATATGGGTGATCCACTACCGGGAATAGCAGAATCTATAGGCTACTTCAAGGGAGTGATGGCCTGCCGGTAACAGACTATTTTAAAGGCTAACAGCTAAAATTCCTGTCGAGGAATCCCAGCAGGACAGAAAGATATTCCGGGTCTTTTTCAGGAGTTGTGAATTTAGACTTTACAATCATATGAAAATCCCCTTTCCTGACGAATGTTTCAACCTGGGGAGGGGCATTTTTCATAAGTCTTTCAAAATTTGAAAAGGGTACTTCAGAGTCGTCCCTGGAGTGCATCAGCAGAACAGGCCTGTTTCCAATTTTCTTAAGACTGTTTGCCGGGCTTATCAGTTTGCTGTCTATGCCATATTTTATGTTCGTTGAAAAAAGAACTAATGGTCTTTCAAGCCTGGTAAAGAATGCAGGTGCATATTTATTCATTTTATCGCAGAAGATATCTTCCCAGGCAGAAAATGCTGACAGGCTTATAACGCCGTTAATTTCAGGCATTTCGCCAGCAGAAATAATGGCAGTAGAAGCTCCCAGGGATAAACCCATAATTATAATGGGTATGTTTTTATAAGCCTGCTTCCCCTTGATATATTTGACTACTGCCCTGACATCCAGATGTTCATGATAACCCATGCAAATAATTTTGCCATCACTTTCCCCATGTGACCGCATATCAAAAAAGAGGGTAGCGAATCCATTGTTCCTGAAGATTCTCGCATGTCCGGAATATGCGGTAGCAGACGGATAATGGATACCCGGCAGGCATATAATCACCGCTTTGGGATTTTCAGCCTGAACTTCATAGCACGATATTCTGAGACCATCCTCAGTGGTAACAAAGAAATGCTGTGACTCGATTCCGAAATCTTCCGGTTTGTGAACCTCCCTGAAATCGACATGCCTGTTTGCCATCCTGTTAAGGATCACAAAAGGAATCGTGATCCGGAAGATGTTTACCAGGATAAAGATGCTTAATGAGATAATTAACAAGATCATTGCTTCTTTCCTGAGAACTTTGAATAAGCCGATTCTTTATCATTGGCAAAGAAAACCAGGTTTCCCCTGTTGCTCTCCCTTATGAAGTCGTTCAGGTTTTTGCTGGTGTATTTTGAGAAATCCCCTACAATAGCAAGCCTGAAACGATAATTGGAAAATTTCTGCAGAATATCGCCTGCCAGCCCTGTGGCAAGCCTGAAAAAATCTTTATTCAGGTTTTCCTCATGAATTATCAGGATACCGCAATCGTTCATTCCAAGTTCTGAAAGGATTTCGGGAACTTCATCCGCCCTGTTAAGGACAAAACTTTTATCTGTAAGTTCGGCAATAGTTACATTGCCAGGAGTCTGAATATATTTGATCATGAATATGTTAGTTAGGAGTTGAGCCTGTACCTTTGATAATTACCTGCCGGAAGAAAATTCCGGGAATGTTATTCCTTTATTTTGGTATAATTATCTTCAAATCCGGCTCTTTGAATAATAAGTTCACCATTCAGAATTGTGACAGGCCTGGTTTCGGCCGGATCTTCAAGGATAAGGGTCCCGAACATGTCGTCGGATTTTAAAATATTATAATTTGTCTGCATGAAAACAGTATCCATATGTTTTTCAATATAAACCCCATTTGACCCGAATTCAATTGTGGCATAATTTGATTTAGAAGCATTTACGCATGTATAGTCCTCACTACCGCCGCATGTGGATTCCCATCTCCATGTTCCGGGAATGTCATCGATTGATGACACTACAATTGTATCATCGCAACTAATTAAGAAAAGAAGGAATATAAATAAAAAACTTTTGTATCTCATGACCTTTAATAAGTAAGGTCAAAGATAATAAATTTGTTTCTCCTGCAGTTCTTATTTCTCCATACGAAGGTCAACGTTTCCAATACCACCTGTGACCTCGAGATAAAGGCTTGCTTTTGTCTTTCCATAGAGGTCGTTTGTGTAGACCCTGTTACGCTTATCAAAGCCGGGAGCAAAGACTTCTCCAAGTCCGCCGGTAATACTTACCTTAACACCTACTTCAGAAGGCAGGTTTATCCTGAGTTCACCTACTCCTCCTTTTATTTCTGCAGAAAGATCATTTTTCCAGTCACCGGTAAGATCTATTTCAGCTTCTCCCGCAATAGCCCTGAATTCAACGAATGGGACAGAAGTATTTCTTAGATTTATGTAAGACTCTCCAGCAATCATTTCGAATTCGAATTTATCCAATTTGCAGTCCTGCAGGTCAATATGGCTTTCCCCGGCGATCATTTCTATCTTCATATCGGTCCGGACATCTTTTCTGAATGCCAGTTTCCACTCGTTCTGATCCGTATCATCATAATGCCTGTCGTGCCTGTTATCCTCGACATCTATTTTAAGGTATCCTGTTCCTGAATCTTCACTATATGATATCTCAGGTTCCCACAAATTTTTACGGTACCTGTAAAGTCCCTCGCAAAATGCCTTTCCATCAGGACTTATATACAGCTTTCCTGCCGGGAAGGTAATATCAGTTCTGACGGTTTTAGCCTTATTGGTATCGATGTTCTTTCTTACTTCCTGAGGTACGATTACAAATCCTGCTAAGAGGAAGAAAGTCACAATCAGCCCGAATGTGATTAATAGGTTGTTCTTTTTCATGGCGAACGTCTTAATAGGTTTGATTTATGTAAAGACGTACAATTCTCCTGAAAGTTGCAGATTTTAAATTTTTTCAGCTATTCTTCTTAACAGGCGGCAGGTTTACATTGAAAATTTTCACCTGCTGAATTTCAACCTGAAGAATTGAGGCCTGTAGATATCTGCATTGGCTGCCATTTTCCAAAAGTCTGATGAATTGCAGATATAGCTGACCAGTATCTCGTCTTTTTCTGACAGTTCCTGGTGACCTCTTGCTGCATAACAGAAAAATGTTGAATCCTGACTGGCCTCCGGCGTTATGTATACTATTTTCTGTTCGCTCCATGGACCTTCAGGGTTCCTGGATGTTCGCATAATAATCTTATCAGATAATCCCATCTCGGTATAGATAGTGATATATCTTTTCAGGTATGGTTGCCATGAAACTGAGAATTCGGCGCCGAAATGATTGCATAGTCGTTCTGCTTCCTGGAAATCGCTTTTCCATTGTCCATTTCCATAGAATTCCCACTTTCCGAAATCTGAAAGATTTTTCTCCTGAACCCTGGCGACCATCATGAACCTGTCAAATTCGGGTTTGCTGAGTTCAGTGCCATAGATGTATATGAAACCATTTTCCCTGAGCTGCAATGATCCAAAACTCTTTTCAGAACCATCAGCCTTTGTTTCATAGAACGGGATCTTCTTAAAATCCATTTTCCAGGTCAGGGGATCTTCAGAAGGATTTTTTACGAGGATCAGGTAATTTGCCACACCTCTGAATCCCCATACAGTAGAATCTCCTTCCACTTTCTCGATCTGTGCCGCTATCAGGGCCAAACCCTGGTCAGTCATTATGCCTCCGCCGGTCAGCCAGAACCAGCCTCTGTTGTCGGGTGGAACAATGAGTGGTCCGGCTTTTTCAGCCTCGGTTCTGTAATAGAACTTAATTTTGTCAGGATCAGGCTTTTTACTGCTTTGTACCGCTACAACATTGTTTATCATCGTGGAATTGAAATGACGATTTTCCACAACCGGGCCGATCCATGAATCACCAAAGAGCCAGAATACTAAACTGTCCGAAACAGGTATGGAAGAAGCAATGTCCCCACCTGTCCATCCATCACTACGTTTGAACAGATTGCTGTATCCTTCACCTGTTTCAATATTATAGGATATGGAATTACAACCCGGGAAAAATATTATAAGGACGAGGGCTGCAGCCTGCAGGAATGATTTTTTCATTACTTCTCGCAGATAACTATAAACTCTTTTGAATCACCTTTTAGCTCCCCTCCGTTATAATCACCCATTATCCTGTACTTTTTGAACTTTGACCTCTCGATCAGGTGTTCCAGCTCAAACCTGAAGAAAAACCTCATCGGGGAGGTCCATTCTTCAAACTCCGTTTTGCCATTTTCATCCCATTCGGTTCTGAAATGAACATTTATGATCTGATTTATCAGGTCGGGAGTTGTTGAAACAATACGTCTCATTCTTTTGCCAGGTTCATATTCACCTTCAAAATCAGTAACATTATTAAGGCCATTAATAAGTGCCTTAAGATCAGGGACAAACACATCAAAAATAAACTTCCCGTTTTTCTCAAGATGATCGTACACGTTATTCAGAGCTCTCAGCTGGCTTGCCTTATCAAGGACGTGCATTATAACCCTGAATGGAGCCATTATGAGTCTGAACCTGAAGTCGAATTTAAAATCTGTCATGTTCTGCAGGCTCACACGATAATGTTCATTACGCTGCAGCTTGTCATACAGTACATTGAGCATTGACTCACTGATATCAATTCCATAAATATCAGCGCCTTTGTTCAGTGCATTCATGAAAAGTCTTCCCGTTCCAACTCCAACTTCCAGGACTCTTCCGTCAGTCGTGGCGGCTTCATTTGCGAAATATGCCGCGTCAGCTGAATCTCTAACTTTGTGGTAGATGAGGTCATAAAACCTTGAAAAGTTTTTTGGATATTCATTTGCCATGGTAACTGTCTTTTTAGATTGATGCCGGAGTCATTAACTGACAATATATAAAGAAATTATCATCATAAAATCAGCGGCTATCCCCCGTCGAGTCCAGCGCTTTTATCATTGCTTTGACCTCGTCATAAGACTCTTTGACTTTCTTTGGGAATGAATAATGTTCCATATTGGATTTAATACTGGTACCTCCTTTACCGGGCTCAATCCATGCTATGTGCATTACATTGATGAGGTATTTCCTGTCGTCTGTATCCGTAAGCTCAATAAAAAGATTTTTCATAGTGTATATTTTAATTCACAAGTTTGTCATTTTCTCCCGATTTTTGGTGTTAGTTCACCACTTCTTTGACCAGATTTCCTTCAATTTAACAATACCATAAAATCCACTTTACCTTATCTTATTCCGGCAGGTGAGTTCATCCAGTATCTTTTGCCGGAGGGAATGCCTGAAATGCAATTCTCCTGCAGAGGCTTGCTTGTAATAAGACAACCTTCATCATTAAAAACCAGTCCATTATATTCCTGAACGAACATTTCGCGATACTGGTAATATTCAACATGCTTTCTATCATCAAGATACCTGCCATTTTCGTCCCTGAAATTTATCAGGAAAACTGCAAGGTCCTGTGATTCTTTCTGGTTCCTGTCTTCGGGTGAATCATTCTTAAATACCGGGTCGAGATTCAGCATAACTATTGTGTCGCCGATATCAATCTTACTAACTTTCGCTCTCCTGTCTCCGATCATGATCCGGTAACAGCTTGTATCCTCCGCACACTTTTTATCCAATTTATTATTGAATTCAATCATCAGCGTAGTTGACAGTGAGAAATCCATGGGAGGCTGACTAAGAACAAAATATGATTTAGTAATCCTGAAATAGTTTATATCGGTAGTATCAATAACATTAAAAGTATTATCAAATGAAATATAACTGAGACACATTTTTGATCCTGCTGATGGTACAGGGCTATATTCGGATCTTATATTGAACATCTCTTTCTTTTCACTACCCTTCTTAAGATATGCACTGTGGTAATCAAGCCTGTGGATGGAATAATTGTCCGGCTGGATATATATTTCGCCATAAACGGTCAGGGAGTCGGGGATAAGCTTTGGATTGACTACAAAACTTATTTTGTATAACAGGAGGTTGTCGTTATAGGCTTTAGATATACCAGTAAATGAATGGTTTGTCAGGAAGTCCCTGGAGAAAGTATTCACAAAGGAATAAGATCCGGTATTATTGTTCCTGATAGCGTCATGAACCATCAGTATTAAAAGCTCATTCCCTCCCTGGTCGGGGAGAGTTGCCCCTTCGATGAATTTTTTGGAAGAGCTGAAAGAAGGTATAGAAATGTTGTCATAATATGGAGAGACAGCTATCCGTGGAAAGTCGTTATTTATGTGAAAATCAAGTAATTTATACCTGTTTAATGTCGATTTTGACCTGAAACCATTGTCATCAGCCTGGATAATTGCCTCATTAAGATTATAGTACTGGCTGTTCCGTTTCTGATAATCGCGATAATATCCTACATAACTGAAGTTACTGTGAGGATAGTTCCAACGGATATTATTGATCGCTTTTGTAACCATCCTGCGTGCAGCCAGTATGTTCCTTGAAGCTTTTATCTCAACTTCATTGAGCTTATAGACAACAGATACCAGCCTGATAATATTGAGTTCTTCCCTGTTCAGGTCGTTGTATGAAATGGATTGTCTTTTGTACCCGATACATCTGAAGATAATGCTGTCTGACTTAAATGATTCATCAGTTTTAATCCTGAAATCACCTTCTGCATTGGAGTGCATGCCCAGCATATTATTTTTCAGGGAGATTGTTACGAACGCTAATGGTTGAGAAGTTCCCGAGTCTATAATTTTCCCATTAATAAAAGGCAAGGCCTGGGAAAAAGCAGGTACATTTTCTACGTTTACTATACTTATGATTACGAAAAACAACCTGGAGGTTTTGTGAACTAAGTATCTTATCAGATCCTGATTCGACATCAGCTTTGATGATAGTATTCAGTATTCTACAACTCTTGAGTCAATCAAAACAGTACGACTGACCACGTGTGCAGTTACATTTACTTTTGTAAGAAAATCCTCTTCCAGGTTCAATGCATAAAGTTTATCTTCTATTGCCCCGGGTGTGTCGCCAAGTTTTTCTTTCACTTCAGCTCTTGCCACAAATAATCCGGAGTCATAAGGATTGTCGTCAATAGCCCTGTTAAGCAATACTAAGGATTTTTCATATTTTCCTTTTTCAAATGTTTTTCTGGCCTGAGTTTTATAGTCTGCAGGTTCTGAGCCTGTCTCAATCCGGAATATGAATGCTATATAATATTGTTTAACAACAGGATTATTCCCCTGTCGTGCCGGAGTTAATGTTTTGGTGAGTGTTTTTGTTGCATCAATTGAACTTACTGATAGTGTATTGTCAGGTGAACTTTCGACTTTCAGACCGCTTAATTGCCCATTGAGTTCAACAGAAAAGGATACCAGCACGTTACCCTGAATATTTCCTTTCAAAGCCTGAACGGGATACTTCGTTATCCTGCTTAAAAACTCGTTGATATCCTCGTTCGGGATCCGCGGTTTTTCAATATGTGGAATGGAATCACTGTTCGTAATATTCTGGCTGGTCGATACACTGTATAAAGCGACTGCAAGTATTAAAATAAGAGAGAACCTTCTGTACATGAGTATGGGTTATTGATAAATGATATTTATTCTTTGGGTATCCTGGATCATTTTCATAATAACATTGATTCTGGCTGCACAGGTTATTTTTCAGTACAGTTTTTATATAAAACAGTTTATTTCTCCTGAGACCAACGAAACATGGCAACAATCCCTTCTGACAACAAACTTTCTCTGAATAACCACGCTGTCATTTATGTATCCTGTAAACTCAACCTCGGTATCCCTGTTCGTTACTAAACCTGCGCTATTATCGTTAACTATTGTATAATAACCGCTGTTATCCGGCAAGTTATTATCCGGCAGGGTGATATCAACCTGGTCGTTGGTTCGTAAAACCTTATAGCTTGTCAGGTAAACCGGGCTGTTATCGCTGCTGTTCTTAATTATAATTGGTACTATCCGGAATTCTTCAGTACACATCAGAGTACCCCGGCAATCTGAACTGTTATCCCTTTCACAGAACAACAGGAAAAAGGTGCTGATGATAAAGATTGCTACCAATGACTTTTTCATAGCATTTTATTTTAATATGGATGGCTTTTAACCAGTTACCAGGTTTATTAACTAGTAAATATTTACTTCAAAAACCATTCCAATTATAGCTTATCCTTTACCTTATTTGCCAGCAAAATGTTTTTCACATTTAAAATGGATAGGTCCCGGCAGCAGCCCCCGACAGGAAAGCGTCAAGGACCTGGTGGTCAAATACTGAACCATCCTCACGGTTAAAGATTCCCATTCCAAGATTACCGGTAAAACCATTATCCCAAATAATTGGGACCATCCCGTGGTTTTTTGCCTGGGTTGTTGCATACTGGATAAAATATGCCCTGGAATCGAGATGATGTTGCAGGGTAGTGCCTGTCAGGGCAGATCTTCGTGTTGCCCCATATTCACCTAGTATTACCGGATAGCCTTCATCAACAAAGTTGGTTTTCATTTTCTGGAACTGTGCCTGCATATAATCTTCCTGTCCCCATGTAGATATTGTACCATAAGCTGCAAAAGCTGTTCCCCAAAGGTTTTTGACAGTTCCCCAGTCAGCATCAGCTTCAAGTCCGCAAAATTCCCATGGATCATAATAATGAACCTCTACCATCAGCCTGTCTGGAATGGTGTCATTTGATACAACAAGCTTGCTCACGGCCATGTCAATATTTGTGTTGTAAGCCTGAATTAACAGATTCCGGTAAGAATTCTTACCACCTGTCGATCTTACGGCATTTACAAAAGTCTGATTATACGACATTTGCACAATAACATTCTCATTGGTAGGCTGTACGGGGGTATGGACCTCATTTGTTCCGGCGAAAAGCAGATGTTCATCATAATCACGGAATTTCATTGCTATCTGCTGCCAAAAGGCATTTTGCTTGGCATTGACCAGGTTTTGTTTTGCATAGGTTGGATTTTCCTCAAGCCAGCCTCCGTCCCAGTGTATATTCAGTATTACATACATCCCGTTATTAAAGCAGTAATCAACTACTTCCTTAACACGATTGAGCCATGTTGAGCTCAATTTTCCGGTGCTAATATCAGCGATATAACTATCCCAGGCACAGGGGATCCGGATGGTATTTATCCCAACGGCTTTAACAGAATCGATTAACCTCTGTGTAGTTTGCGGATTACCCCAGCCGGTTTCATTACCAGGGACCTCGAGCGAGTTCCCAAGATTCCATCCTGCATACATCTTTGCTGCAAGGCCCATGGCATCATTTTCCATACCTGTGGCATCGGATGCTTTCCAGATACTATAGTTCGGGTAGAAGGATGTCTGGCCAATCCCGACATAAGAAACAGCCTGATCATCAGCAATAAAAGTCAATCTGGCGTTTCTTGTCTTACCTGATAAATTTGGTTCAGCAGTGACAGTGACCGTCGCATAAGCAACAGTAGATGAACCTACAGAAACGGTACACCATCCCTGATCGGATGAAACTACCCACTTCGACCCTTTGAGGCTTATCTGAAGTGAAGCATTCCCTCCTGAACCCGGGAAGACAAGGGTGTCCGGATTTATATTTAGCTCTGCACCTGAATCATCACCATCCCCGGAGCATTGAAAAAACAGAAGTGGAAAAAGGAGTGTCAGGAAAAGAAAGATATTTTTCATGGCATTTAATAAGTTGAAAAAAATAGAGATTAGGTCGTTTTGATTTTTACTGCATAAATGTATAAAAATCGTGGGATTTCAGGCTGGCCCCGGGTTTATGGAAAGTTTATTAATAACAATACCGGATCCTTCAAGCTTTTTCGCAGAATGAATTTTATAGTCCTGTATTCCTGCTTCTTCGCTCAAAAAGTATGGTATTCCTCCACAATCTATTCCTTTTTCCTATTTTCTCACGGAAACCGACCTCTCTGAAACCAAATTCCTTATGTAACTTTAAACTTATTTCGTTTTCCGGGAATATTACTGACTGAAGTGTCCAGAATCCTTCTCTTTCACTTTCAGCAACAAGTTCCTCCATTAGCTTTCTTCCGATCCCAATACCTTTGAATACATCTGAAACATAAATACTTACCTCTGCAACACCCGAATATACCTTGCGTTGTGATACTGGCAGCAGAGCCGCCCAGGCTACAACAGAATCATTAACCATAGCTACTAACCTGCATTCTTTAAGGTGAACCGAATCCCATTTATCCCATTCAGGGACCATGGTTTCGAATGTAGCATTTCCGGTACTGATCCCCTGCCTGTATATTTCTGCAACTTCATTCCAGTCACCCGGCCTTAGCTCTCTTATTCTTACATCCATTTACTAATGTGATTATTTTCAATCCAATCCCTTCAGAAGAATAGTATCACATTCAGCTGCGTTGAGACGGTGTTTAAGGATCCTCTGGTAATCGTCGGAATAATACCAGGCCATAAAGTCCTCCCTGCTGTTGAATTTTACGAGTACTGATTTTGTATAATTCCATGTACCTTCCAGGAGGGTAGGGGATTCATCAATTGCAAGATACTCTCCATTAAACCTTGAAAATATCTCGTCGAAGTTCTCAAGATATTTTTCATATTCATCATGATCATTGATCCTGATCTGCGCTGAAAAATAGTGAACCATATAATCTTTTATTATTAATTGATTAATCCCAGACGTACCGCCATTCATTATTTTCCTTTTTCCAGACAGTATGAAATACCCCCGTGGATTCCGATATCCTGCCAGTGCTGTCCTGGATGGAATAAATATATTTCCCATAGGTATATCCCATTGTTCCACAGTCAGATACGCTCACAAAATCAGGTGTCCATGTGAGTCTGACACCGGGATTTGAATGACTTTCGTAATAATGCCTGATGTTTTCCTTTCCTTTTATCAGCGAGTCGTTACCTCTTCGAATAACGGCTTCATCGCTGGCGAAGAACGAAAATGCCTCTGCAAATCCTTTTTCAGCTGCCATCTTCTCAAAAGCCTTTTCTGACTCAATAATCTGATTTTTTGCAGATTGAATATCTGCATGATGGCTGCAGGAAACAATAACTGGTAAAACAAGTATGAAAATCAGATTTTTTTTCATGATATCGCTATTGAAATTTATAGTCTCCGGAGACAATCTTAAAAAGAAACCATGTTAATAATCAATATATTCTGATTCATTGCCTTATTTTCCTGATCCATCCAGTACAAGCGTAATAATTTCCGGACCTACGGCATCGAACATCGCCTCTATATTGCTGGTATATACCTCGTTATGGCTCATAATGGCATCCTTAATCATAAATGCTTTATAATCATTATTCTGAGCACCGATCCATGTGGCCAGGACACAGCCTACAGAACTTAATCCGCAAAGGAAGACAGTGTTGCAGCCTTTTTCTTTCAGGATCCTGTCAAGATCGGTTTTATTGAATCCGTCACCATAGGTTTTAATTACTTTAGGATCATCAGGTTTAACAAGAACAGAAGATGGAAATTCAAACTGCTCGGTGCCCTGTTCCGGACCAAATTGCTTGCTGTAATGATAGATCCTGATTATAGGACATCCATGACTCCTGAAGAGCTGGATGTAATAATTAATATTCATCATTGAAGTTTCCCTTTCCCTGGGATCCATGCCTTCGAGATATGCTTTCTGGATATCGATGACCAGGAGAGCAGGTTTTACCTGGAACTTCTTTTCACCCTGCGTCTGGCAAAAAACAGTGAAAGGAATTAATGAAAACAGGATAATTATCCCGGCAAGATTAAATTTTTTTTTCATGGCATGAGAGTTTTCGGTTTATACAATTAGAAAGGTATGATTTTCCGGCAGATGTTTCAAGTCTGGATCAACGATTTACTCATATCAATCAACACATGCAGGATTCCAGCCGATAACCTGAAGAAGAAGAATCCTATTTCTGATCACCAATCAGGACTATCCATTCTGCAACTTCGGGGAAGATGGAAAATACTGAATCATCATGCCCGGGAATAATCAGTTTCCTGTCGACACCAAGTGTTTTCATCCTTTTCATCGCCTCCACATAAGACTTTGGATCCAAACAAATACTTACAGGCAGCATTTTCTCAAAATTCAGATAGAACCATATAGCATCTGATGCCAGGAGGATTTTGTTATTGACTGAATTTGTATTTACCACCAGGTACTGGTTTTCATAGGTATGTTTTGACCCGGTAAAAACTTTTATGCCAGGGAAAAGTTCCATGTTATCCCCCTGAATGAGCTTAAGCCTCCCCTGAAGGTTTAGTTCAATAAGATTGCGGACATCATTTTTCTCAAAGCCCCTGTTATCTCCATGCTCCTGCCAGGCTTCTCCGGTAAAATAATTAAAGTCTTCCTTCTGCATCCAGAACTTTGCTGCAGGGAAAAGGTTCAGTCCCCCAATGTGATCAGCATGTGGATGTGTAATTATTATATCACTTATTTCAGATGGATTTATCCCTATCCTTTTTAAGACAAGGTCAGGTCTTACAAAGTTCTTCCTGGGATTGCTGGCAGTATCTATATACCCGGCATCAACAAGGATATTTCTACCTCCCTTGCTCCTGAGCAACCAGAACATATTACATACAAATACACTATCTTCCGATCCTGATCCTATTATTAAATCTTTTGCTGCGATTTTCCAGCCCTGGCTGAATTTTACTGCATATACTTTATATGTGTCATCTGCCTGCCCGTGTGACAGAAGTGTTATCACTGATAAGATAAAGGCCAGAGTAATCTTTCTGCTCATTTTGTTAAATTTTTAACAGTTATAAGAATATTTGACTTAAATGGCACCTGTCTGATTATTTCGTTTCAGATGTTTCTTATAGTTCTTCATTATCTTACCGAATTCCTTGTCTTTTTTTCTCCGCTCCGCAACTGTAGACTGAAATCGTTCCTGTTCTTTTGTGATTTTCATATAATTGTCAAAAGAGTCTTTATCAATGCTCCCGTTATTCAAAGCTTCAATTACAGCACATCCGGTTTCATTAATATGCCTGCAGTCAGGAAACCTGCATTTTAAAGTTAGCTCGTGAATATCTGTGAATGTTGTAATTATACCTTCGGCATTTTCAGTCATGCCTATCTCTTTCATTCCTGGGGTATCTATTACAATGCCCCCATTCTCAAGAACAAATAATTCGCGGTGACTTGTAATATGACGTCCCTTATTTGTGCTATGGCTTATTATTCCTGTTTTTAAAACATTCTTTTTCAGCAGGTTATTGATCAGTGTGGACTTCCCGACCCCTGAGGATCCGACAAAGCAATAGGTCTTTCCTCTCTGAATATAATTCAATATTTCATCAAGTCCTGTTAAAGTAATGTTGCTTAGCATGATACATTTCAGATTCTTTTCTCTTGCTTCAACAGCTTGTTTTGCCTCTTGTATCATTTCATCGGCACACATGTCGGTCTTGCTTAAAACCAGGACCGGTTCAATATTTGAAGAATTACAAAGCGACAGGTATCTCTCAAGCCTGTTTATACTGTAGTTGTTGTTAATGGCCTGTATAATAAAGGCGACATCAATATTGGCGGAGATAATCTGAACTTCACCAAATTTACCAACTGCCTGTCTTTCAAGGATTGACTTCCGGGGGAAGATTTTATGGATTATTGCCTGGTCAGAGTCATAAATCATAATAGAAACCCAGTCACCAACTGCAGGAAAATCTGCCCTTGACTGTGCTGAAAACCTCAGGTTACCGGTTATCTCAGCTTCATACTCGTTATCACCGGTTGTGACGACATATCTTTCCCTGTGTTCTTGTGTAACTCTGGCAACTGAAAAGCCGGAGAGGTTATTTTCCCCGATATATGTTTTTATTTCATCGGTCAGCCCGAGGTCGAAAAGATCCATGCCTGTAAATTATTATGTAAAAATTTGACTACCATTCAATATGCCGGATATTGAAATCATATTTTAGATTATACTGCATTTCAAATTTATTATTTGGTTCATGATTAAAACAGGATTTTAAACAGCAACTAATCTCCATGTAGCCTGTACCTTGCCAATTTTCCGGTATTTTAAAATCTGTCTGAGTGTCATTCTTCTAACAAGATACTTAAACGAACTCAACCCGGATCGCTCCACTTTTGCTTCTTTTTCGACCTTAAACCCCATGTCCCTGAAGAACTCTTCAGCCTGACTGAAACTTTCGAAGCTGTTGCTTTCTGTATCATGCTGCTCATAGAATTTCTGTACTTTCTCGTTGTGCTGAAAACCAAATTGTGGTTGTTTGTTTTTCAGGTAAATATCGGCTGTAATCCAGCAACCTCCGCGCCTCTTAAGTATTTTATGGATATTTGAGCATAACAGCTGCTGTTCCTGCTTATCCAGATATGTCAGGAGTCCTTCGTTGACGATCACAATCCCGCCCTCTGGAAAATGATCTGTAATTTTATTGAGGTTATCAGAGTCAAGAGCATTCAGCGGCAATAATTCAAGCTTTCCTTTAATACCTGAATCATCCCGGACAAGATCTTTAATCAGTTCTGTTTTGACATTAATGATTTCCGGCAGGTCAGTATCGATATAATATTTTCCTTTGTGCATCGCATAATCGAGGCTCCTGAAAGAAAAGCCTGATGATAATTCAAGGATATTATTATATGTCAGATCGTTAAGCAGATTGTCGATGCTACGATATCTACTCTCGAGGTGATAGGTTCCTGCACAGAATGTAAAATCTCTTTTCTTTAGATCAGGATCATATTTCAGGGGATGTTCCAGTAGTTCGGCTACTTTCCTTGCATAAGTAATATTAGTGCATCCCTTCATCAGCATCATCCACCTGGCAGACGGGCTGATAGAAGAAAAGTCCCTGGTTTCATAAACCTGTTGAATAAGAGTCATGGTATTTAAATAAAGCAAATGAAATTACACAAAAAGCAGGGATAATCTTCTGTTTTCCTAATTTCACAGGATTACCTGATGCATGTATCCCAAATCTGACAACCAGTTATAAGATTTCGGGAAGATATAGAAAGAGACAGATTAATGTCTTTCGCGTAAAATTTTACCCTGGCTCAAAACAGCAACAGAATTATTAGGCTTCACACATATTGTAACCGATTCAATAAGAGGTTCATTAACAAGTGTGTCTGCGTACCATTCAATGAGGAAATTTGCACCTGTGCCACTCTGATCCTCGTATGGAATATAAAAGTCTTTGGTTGCCAGGGGTTGAATAGATAATATACCCTCAGGCAGGAAATCATCTACCATTCTGCCTTCCTGATTGAAATACAGGACTTTTGATATATAGATATTTTTATAAAGGTCTGTATTGTGAATTGCAACAAATGCACTCATGTCAAATTTTAATGTATCTAACTGGTAAGGTACATTTGAGTACACGGGAAGATATAACAATTGACCCTTTAATTGCTTGTATGCATCAAAGGTGCTGTTCAATGTTGAAGGATTAAAAGGAACAGACTCTTTAATCTCCGGGGTATTTCTGCCAGGCCTGCTGCACGAAATCAATAACAGGATAACCGATAATGTGATGATTCTTAACATGGGAAGCAGTTTACTCAAAATTACATCCGGAAAATTATTAAAACAACATTTTCCTGTGATTTCTGCTAAAATTGGGACAATTAACGATTCCTCTGCTTAAGGCAAATTCTTCTACCTTCCGCATCATGGAACTTCTTCCACATTGCTGAAAAAGTAATTCTATATGAACTCATTGTCGTTGAGTGATACACTATCTTCTTTTCATATAATCTTCGTATAGTCCCCATTGTATCAGAGTACTGTCAAATGAGTGCTTGTTTATTTCCAATCCTGAATTGATAAATGGGCTATCCATGTTTTGAAGAGAATATGCCTGGGATGAATCCCTCAGTAGATTTGGCTTTATAAATGTTGCATTAAGGGATAATTTTAATTTCCTGTTGAGGTATACGTCTTCGATTTTATATATATCGAAAAGGTCAAACCTGGTTATCCTCGAATAAAACAGAATACTATCTTTCGAAGTTGAGTAATATCTTGAAATATGCCTGCCGAGATTATCATGGCTCATTGATGAATCTATTGGCGGTATCTGGTATTTCTCCCAGATCTCAGTTTCCCTGGTCAGAATATGGTTGCTGATTGATTCCCTGAAAACTATTGGCAGGATGCAAAGGATGGCAAGTATCCATGAAGTTTTGGATGCTATTTTCAATTTCGTTGATCGTTTCCCAGTCGATGATGAGGAGAAAGCCTGAAATATCATACTGCAAATTATAAAAGCAGCAACCAGGATGTAGAAGAGATTTTGGATTTTCATAGGGTTTAGAAAAAGTTGATTAATATCCGGAATCAGTTTAAATCCAAAGTTTTAAGGTAAAGAATAGCTTCTTGAAAGAAGATTGTAATGCAGCTTAAGTGTTATATATAACAATAATTCAGTTTGTATTACGAGGCAATGGCGATTAAATTAGCACAATCGAATTCTAAGGTAGCTAAAATTTTTGAAACACAAACAATTATTGTCAACCAACCTTGTGCAATAGTTCGTCCAGATTCCAGGGGATACCTGTTACCTGTACAGGGGATACCGGGTAAGTGGATTATTTAGTGTTATCCTTCTTACCTACAGGTTTAAAGAAAGTGAAGTCCTTATAAGTTTCACCGGATACGACTTTGATGGTATTGGCTATTGAAAATAAGCAGTTTACAAAGAATACCAGGATTAATGGTATCGGCTGACCTGCTTTCCAGTATATCCAGGATGATGCAAGAATGGCCACCCAGACTTTCAGCTGGAAGCTGATGACATTACGATAATGTTCAGAAATCCCTTTTATCTTATCCTTTTTATAATACCATATTAATACAGTTGGGAAGATAAGGGGAATTATACCGCTGAAGTGCAACAGCCCCAGCCAATTATTTGAATTAACCATTTGAATTTCATGCTCTTCATCCTGCTCATTCCCCACGAACATATTATAATCAACTTCCAGTGCCTTTGCAATCATCTGAAGAGTATAAGCCCTGGGATCTACTTCTCCATTCTCAATCCTTTGTATCGTTCTTGCGCTTACTTCTGTTTTTTCAGCTAACTCTTCCTGGGTCAGTCCTTTTTTAATCCTTAATTCTCTTATTAGTTTACCTGTTTCCATTTTAAATTTTTATTCAAATGTCAGCCTTATAAAGGTAACTTTCCAACTACAAAAACACGACATTTACACGACATTTTCGGTTTACATACTCCCTGGCGGTAAAATTTAAAGAACAAAAGCTGGTGATCTGTCATTTATGAATAATGCATATTATCAATATATTATGCCTGATTAAACCTGATGGCTGGTGTTTAAATTAATATGAATTGCAGGATCTGGGAACCGGCTGATACATTTGCCTGAAAGCTGAATCCGACACATTTGCAGTCTCAATCAGCAGCTGCTTTTAACTTTTAATCCCGATATCTATGGGACTTATCTTCTTTAATGTTTTAAAAGTCTCTGTTATGCCATGATGTCCTTTTCTATCAACCGGTTTACCGGAGACGATTAAAATTCCTTACAGGAGTCAACAAATGTTATTCCGAGGATATAAGAAAAGAATCCACTATTACTTTCTTTTATTGTCACCGAGGGGATGTGTCGTTGTATTTCCAGTTTTCTGATCAAGGAATAGGGTAGTGATATTGAAGAGTCGCCTAATCTTTTATTTATAGCTGTTTGAGTGAATTCAATCTCACCGATAGTCTTTATTTTTCTGTTATCCGACCTGAGTTTCAGATAGAGCCCCAGATAAAGAATCAGGAAAGGGAGCACACAGAAAATCATTATTTTATAGATTTCGATATTCAGACCATTTAGCGAAATATTAATTGTGAGGACAAAAACGGGGGAGGAGATTGCATATATTCCTGCTATTACTCGTTTTCTTCTGCCGATTGCAGGAGGATCAGGGTGATCTATCTGGTATATTCTATACTTACTCATGAGTATATGTTTAGTTAAATTATTAATTCATGACTCCGGATATCGCAGAAAACACCAAACGTCGAAAAGCCCTCCTGTTATAATTCAGGGTGTTTGTCAGAAAATGATTTTATCCTGAACCGGATCATTACAATACCGAGGATGCTTATAAGTTCAACAGGAAGGTCGATAAATGCATTCGATATTTTATACTCACTGAATAAAACAGATATTATATCCAGACAGACAGCGATAATATTTGCTGTAAGGATAATATTCAGGGCCCAATTTCTCTCGTATGGTTTGTTTATAATCATTATATAAAGCAGTGAATATGGGATTATTGACCCACCGGCACCACGAAGCATGCCTGTGATTGCCGGACTGATAGCACTACCAGACAATCCCCTGGTTATAAATTCCGGGAAAAAGATCAGTGCTGTTCCCATCATGAAGAAGTAAAATGCACAGAAATATAAAATGATTCTGACTGCTCCCGGGGTTTCTTTCCGGGAATGGAAATTCTTATTAGTCATATTCCCTGATTATAAAAAATTGATTTTGAATAGCGGTATCAAGTGTACGTTAATTTTGAAATCACCAGACACATACTATAAATTCAGTTTTATTTTATTGCCTCGTTGAAGTCGTCCTCTGAAATTGTGTAGGTATAAGTACATTCATGGTCCGCACAATTCTCCTCAAAGTAATCTGCATAACTGATTATATTAGGTTTATTGTTGCATAATCTTACTAATTCACCATTAGATTCATAATAATTACAAGAATAGCGGATGAACTTCTCATCGTTCAGACTTATTACTACTGAATCAATCATATCTGCACTTTGGAAAATCCCTTGTGGTTCACTGTCTTCCCCGGTACCTTTGAACACAATGTATTCTGAATCAGGTTGGATCTCAAAAGATTCTGAATATACTGGATTAATATTCATTTTTTGTGACCATTTAACAGCATAACCAGTGATTATCAATTTTTTATTTGTTTGATTCTTAAGAATAAAGCAATTTTCGTATGACCTGCAACCGCAAATTAGGAGTAATAAGAAAAAGATTGAGAGCAGTTTGTTCATCTTGTTGTATTTGTCAGATAACGTCGTTGATTGTCAATATATTGCAGTTTTGCCGGGATCATGTTTGTTAACGGACGGTATGTTTTAGCATGATTTATGCATCGTAGCATCTGGTAGGCAGGGCAGGCAGGGCAGGACAGGGCAGGAGTCTTGGTATAAATAAATAATAGCAGGTCGCGGTGAGGTTGCGTTTTATATAACCAGAGAGTTACTAAGGTACAGGGTGTTTTGCAAAAAGTCACTCTGTCTGGCCCGGTCGAACGGACTTCATCCGCGCTGGCATCATCCGAACATTATGTTAGTCCCTGACACAACGTACTGAAAACCCAATGAGTCTGTATTTTTGCGAACGATAGATTGTATTGTCGGTATACTTTATATCTCTATTCCAGGCAAATTCATTTTTAAAAGGAGTGCTGGTCCAGAAAAATGCATTACAATCTAATAATCCAAAACTATTTTCATGAAATCCATAATTACCAGCAGGTAAGGCATTGAATCCGATATCTTCATAAACCAGGACAACTGTTGAGTCCCAGTTTTCCTTTGATTTAATTTTCCCTGCAATATTATTTTTGCCTCCCCGATATCCCTGTATATTTATTTCATTTTCCGGCATCCCTAATGTTCTTTCAAGGATTTGCCATTCGTTGTCACTCGGAAGATGCCAACCCTGGGGACAGACTTTTATTGCAACATCCCAGGTGTATAGTCTTCCATACCTGTCACAATTGGAAGGCTCATTATCATAACAGATACTGCCAGTATCAGTGGCAAAGTTCAAATTTTCTGCCATCCAGGTCTGAGTTCCTATTTGAATGGTTTTATAAATTTGCCCATCCCTGTTATCAACCATCTTGTCAAATACCTGGGCAGTTGTACTGAAACAAATAAGTACCAAAGTTGGAATAACGAATAGTAATTTCATTGTGTCCTATTTTATTTGGAAAATGATCCTGCTGTATGGATGGATTATGGCTCTCAGCCTGGCAATATGGGCAGGAGGTGTTACCCTGGGAGAGTACCGGGGGTTCCGCCGGTTGGCGGACAGGTACCGCCGGTTGGCGGACAGGTACCGACGGTTGGCGGACAAGTTCAGCCTAAACTGTGATTTTTGTTGTTTTAAGCTGCTATTTCTGTCAAAAAGCAGCTTTCTAATCGTATAATTTTATAATCCAAATTGTTTCAAAAATTTAGATATGAAAAAATCCTTCGTTTTCATTTTGATCAGAAACCTAAAATCAAAAACTCCAAAAGGAAGTTGTACAACACCTTTCTCACGTCCGATTGGAATCAAAGCCATTGTCTTTTTAATTTTATATGAAACCGGCTTTTTATCCGACGCTGCATTGATAATGTTTTTTGCCAAAAGCTCCCCTTGAACACCAGCAAGATAGCCAAGTTTGGCCTCTGGAATATTATTGCAGTCACCAATAGCATAAATATTTTCTGTGTCTTTTACCTTGAAGAAATTATCAACAACGATCAGTCCATGTTTGTCTAATGAATCTGAAAAACCTGTTTTCATGAAATCTGTGTTAGGTTTGCTGCCTATACAGTTGTAAAAAATATCAGCTTCATACAATGACCCGGTAATACTTGACTTGTAAATATGTTCATTTACTTGTGATACTTTTTCGTTGAGAACAATCCTGACCCTATTTGATTCTAGTTGGCGTGACACTATTTTACTTGCCTTTTCGTTTAAAGAAACTAACAATCTGTTGTTACTGTCTATCAAAGTGATCTTCTTATCAGGATAGTTTGTTGAAATTTCTCCAGCCAATTCCACGCCTACCGGGCCGCCTCCAATTATAGTAATACTTTGTGCAGCCATCAATTTTGCGTTTTCTGAATCAAAAAACAAATTTCTATCCTGTAAGACAAATTGCTCTGAAGGTTTAGCAATTGGAAATGATCTGTAATTAGATCCGGTTGCAATAATAAGGACATCAAATTTGACAGAAGAATTATTTTGAAATTCAACAGAATCTTGTGAAATAGACCTGACTGAATCCTGAATGAATTTTGCTTTAAAAAAGGATTTGTACAGAAATCGCGACTTTTCACCAATATTTTTTGGTTCAGTCAAAGCTGCAAGTTGGGCAAAAGTAACTTCGAAATAATCTTTAATATCAATAAGTGTTACGTCAAATTGAGTATTTTCTGATAACTTCATTGCACAAGTTATACCTGCAAATCCCCCACCTATAATTACAATATTTTTCATTCTTAATTGCTACTTATTAAAATTTCATTTTCTGTATATTCAATACGCTTTTTTTCTAAATCTCACGTGCCATTTCCATATTTTAAATATTCTAATGTTTGCACTGAGGTTAAGTTCTGACATCCTTCATGAGGTCATAGTTTATTATAGACTTAAACACTCTTGTCAGGTTTTTGTTCTGTTTTTTTTAATCCTTGTATAGATATTTCTGATTGTAATTGTAATGAACATGCTAGTTTCATCATTATATTGATTTAGAATTACATCAGGTTAAAATACAATTAACTTACGCTTCGCATCCGGATTCGGTTATTTCCTGAGAGTCAATTAACTGTTTTTATCCCTTGCATTGTTTGAATTACTTTCCGGATGGTGCCGTCTTCGTTGTAATGCAAATAATCTACACAGACCGACCTACGATAACTACCACCTGTTGGCAGCACTCCATTGTGATAGAAGAAGTAGCTTTTTCCTTTATAGTCAATTATTCCCGGATGTGTAGTTGTGCTATTGGGTACTTTGTCCTGAATCAAACCCCGATAGGTCCATGGGCCTTCAATTTTATCGGCGGTGCAATATTCAATTGTTTCGGGGAAGTTGGCGGCATAAACCAGGTAATACAGCCCATTGCGCTTATAAACCCAGGGTGCTTCGGTGAAATTTTGTGGATTAATGGTGTATATAGGACCTTCGATTTCAATCATATTTTCCTTCAGCTTTACCCATTTACAGCTTCCATTGCCCCAGAACAGGTATGCCTGACCATCGTCGTTGATTATCACCGCAGGATCAAGATCGTCCCAGCTGTGTTTCATATCGGTTGTCATATCGTTGGTGATGAGCGCCTTGCCCAATGCATCTTTAAATGGACCGGCAGGAGTGTCGGCAACGGCTACACCGATAGCTACGCCCCCCTTGCTGTTCTCATCGGCCTTGTGGATGATGGAGATATACCAATAAAACTTCCCGTTACGCCCGATACAATGTGCTGCATTAGCAGCATAGTCAGCCCATTTAAAATCTTTAGTGGTAAGGCATGGCCCATGACTTTTCCAGTTTACCATATCGGTGGTTGAATAGACCAGCCAGTCGGGCATCTGATAGGTTTTAGCATCAACAGAAGCCGTATCATGACCAACATAGAGGTACACTGTGTTGTTGTACACCATCGGTGCAGGATCGGCGGTGAAAACATCGGTAATGATCGGGTTTTGGGCTTTGGCAATAACCAGTAATGAAATCGATAATGAAAGCAAAAGAGCAAACCTCGCTGAAAATATTCTCCTTAAAATCATATAATTATAGCTGTTTGTTTATAAAACTCTTTTATTCAACTACTTTCCACTCAGGCGCTGTTCTCTCTTTTCGATGGGATAGTGTTCCGGGCTAATTAAAGCCTTGAAAGCGACCTGGCCTTTGCCCCCGTATTGTAATATAAATTTCGCAACATTACCTGATCCTTCGAGCGAATCCTTTCCTTTTACTCACTTTTATTCTACGGTTTTGTCTGTATATTAGTCTTAAAAATGAAGAAAGAAACCTTCTTTCATTTTTAATATTCCTGTGCTGGCAAAGGGGATATTAAAATAATCCAAACCAGCTTATTTACCTTGTTTTGTCTTCTTAATTTTATCTGTTTACAGGTATTCTTAATATTTTTTGCTATTAATCAATCTTAAACACTACCGAAGTTTCATAAGGCATATCTTTCGGGCAGGAAATTTCTAAACCATCAGCTTCCTGTTTCCAGTTCAGTTTACCTTTATAACCGAGTAGTTGTATCGATTTGACTGCTTTTCCGAAATAGCTGGAATCTGTGCCAAGAGACTTAATTTTAACAATAGCTTCGGATGCAGGCACATTCATGCAAAAAGCATAAAGCGAGCCATTTTCCCCAACGGTAAAACGAATATCCTGGGCATCGAACCTGAATTCGGCATGTCGGCGCTGCAAAGCACCACCCGGCAGCATTTTAAGTTTACCGTTCACCATTTCTCCCTCGCCAGGAATCTTCCAGGCATGACTTCCGTAGACAGCCTCTCCATTTCGTTTCATCCAAACGCCAAGCTCCTTTAACATTTTAATGCATTCATCTTCTAATGAGCCATCAGGACGTATGGGTATAGACAAAGCGGCATTCCCGTCGCGTGCTATCGCTTCAATGATATATCGTATCATCATTCCTGAATTGTATGTAAAATTGGGAGCATAAAACCAATCGCCCACCGGGGCTTCCCCAATCCAGGGCTGATCGGTTTTAATAGGGGCAGGAATTCCAAACTCCTCGGTATTTACAGTTCCATTGGTTTTATGTCGGAATTTCACAATACTGAAAGTATTTACCTTACCTCGATTTTTGAGGGTACGGTTATAATAATCAGCCATTACCAGGGGCATAGCATTGGTCTTTATCCCGGTTCCAGTTCCATCTCCGGTAAAAGGCCCCTGAACGGTACCATCGGTATAAATAAAATCAGGTTCATAATGCTCTACCACATCCATCATTCGTAATGCCCACTGTGTGGTGTACCATTTGGCGTAATCAATATGATTTGTGAAAATGCCTGCCGGTGGTGGTGACCAGCCTGACGCTGCCGCTTTGGTTACCCCTTTGTATTCACGCAGGTCGATTCCATAAAGCATACGGGGGTCATATCCTTCCCACCATTTTCCTTTTCCATCGGCAAGGGTAAGATGTCCATCATAAGGAATACCTTTTTTGTCACCTTCCTTATCGCTGCCAAATGCGGTTTGCCACCACCACCAGGTATATTCATGATGGAAGGTTACTCCAAACCGGATTCCATTGGCACGGCAAGCCTTAGCCCATTCACCAACAAAGTCGCGTTTGGGACCAATATTAACCGAATTCCAAGGTTGATAACGCGATTCCCACAAGTCGAAATTATCGTGATGTACACCCTGGATCATTAAAAAACGGGCACCCGATTCCTGATATAATTTTGCAAAAGCTGCCGGATCGAGCTTTGAGGGGTTCCAGGTTTTCAGTACATCCTTGTATCCCACTTCCGAGGGATGACCGAACCTTTTAAGATGATTCTGATAAGCTAAATGACCCGGTTTGTAGAGATTACGGGCGTACCAGTCGCCACTTTCGCCTGCCGATTGAGGCCCAAAATGGACCCAAATACCGAATTTTGCCTCACGAAGCCATTCTGGTTCTCCCGGGTAATTTTTTTCAATGGATTCCCAGGTTGGTTCAAAAGGCCCCGGAGTAACAGGGATGTCCAGTTTTATCTCGGTAAATGTTTTTGAGTTACCCATCGGTACAGTATCAATTCCCATTGGAGCGGGAACAGTTGGTATTGGAGGCAACTTGTCAGGAAGTGTAGATTTTACCTTCTTTTCCCGGGGATTAACATGAAGCATTACAGCAATTGTTACTATCAGAGTTCCAAAAATTCTTATCATCATCTATTTATTTATCAGATTACTAAACAACTTAAATACTGAGGTTTGATGTTCGATTTTTTTTAGCCGCCACAGTCAACCACCACTCGCTGGTTGATCATTCCCGGGGTCACCACTTGTAAGTGTATGTTGTATTTCTTCTTCCCAATTTGCACCATTTATGGTTATTAGTAGGGGTGTGACTGTGTAAATTTATTTTAAATCCTTACATAATCCAACTGGTGTTTTTATGATGTTGTTTTGTTAATAGTATTTTTCAATTCCCCCAAAGCCAGGGATAAGCTTGTTATTATGTGTTTTGTCAAGAAAGTTTGAAAGTCTTTTTTTAAACTCCTCAGGCCGGTGGCTCGCACCTTCAATATAGGCGATACGGATTCTTTTATATGATTCTGAAAGCTTTTGATAATTTATCCATGCTGTTTTATCATTTTTAATCGCATTGATTATATCATCCGGGAAAATATACTCTTTGCCAGTGATATCCTGAATATCTTTTTTAATTGATGAGTGGATCATATTATTATCTAAAAGCCATTTTAGCCTTTCTTTATTGGCTTGTGAAAACTCACTCTTAGGGTTTCTTGGGGTAAATCGTTGTTTTATATAGTCTTTATCAAAAGTTCTGACAGTACTATCTATCCAACCAAAACATAAAGCTTCCTCGATGGCATCATTATAAAGGATTCGGATTTTCCCGGAATTTTTTTTGGGATAAACTAGCCAAATTTCTTTTGTCTTGTCGAAGTTTTCACTGAGCCAATCCCGCCATTGTTTTCTTGTGGTCACATATAGTGTATCCTGAACATCCATAGCAGATAAAAGTTTTTTCGATGTTTTTTTACAGCCTTCAAACTTGTTTTATGGTTAGTTTTTGTCTTTTATTCTTATATGTAGAATGAGTCTGGTTATTGTCAGGCATATGCACCAATAAAAGATAAATTCAAATGCAGCGATGGTCAAAGCAGCAACAGGACTTGCCCCTGTAAGCATAGGAGGTTTATCCAGTATCCCCCGGTAAATAGCCAGGATATGAGTTAATATACCCCATAGTCCTCCAAGTAAGCAGAATATAATAACTTGATTAGTACGACTGTAGGAAGCAATACGCCAAAAGAATAATCCGGCCAATGAAAAGAGTAAGCCATAAAAAGGAGGAATAATCCATCGTGCCCAGGTTGGGAAAACATAACTATATACGGAATCCCAAAATAGAAAACTGGTGATAAACCCAAACAGAAAAGTAAAAAACAGAGCCATTACAATTACCAGGGTCCATTTCATTTTGAGAAGGTCAGAGGGCTTAATAATCTTGATTATGATAGAAACATAAACCAGATCTATTATAGCGAAAAGTAAAGCCCCTCTCCAGAGGATTTCTGAAGTTACTTTAAGTTCATTTGAGTTAATCATAGGATTATATTTTAAAATTTATTCCGGAGCCAGTTCGCCAGACTGGACGACTTTCCTGTTTGTTGTTCTTGGTTAGAGTGCCAGTCGCACGGGCAGGCATGACAAGCTATTAACCCTGCCATCCATGTTAGCTGTCAGGGCTATTTAATTCAGTATTTATTAGAAAAAACTCTTGAGTGAATGGTAAACGTAACTGTATCATTACTAACACTTAATGAGACTTCAGGTGCTTCAATAGTAAAAAGTGGTGTAGTGATTGAAACATTATAAAAGAATCCATTGCTATCTGATGACTTGTACACGATTTTGTATGGATCATCATTTGTATCAAAATCAATGTCAACAACATTCACAAAATAGAACTGATCTATCTCAACTGGTGTATTTCTGAACGAAATGCACACATCATCAAATTTTAATTTATTGATTCCCTCAGGATACAGTTCGGTAAACCCTAAAACATATTTTTTGACAGATTTAGGGACGAGAGATCCAGGAAATTGAGAGATAGGTGTAAAATCAATTTTGTAGATTCTTCCCTTCCTTTCTTGGAACAATTTAAAAGTACTGTCCCGTTCAGTAATTACAGCTTCATGCTTCTTCTTTAGACTATCAAGGTGATAAATATCTAAAAATCTATGCATCGCCTGGAGGCTGTCATTTGCCGAAATATCAACATTCTTGCGAATTGCCTGATCAAGCCATGCTCCATTTTCAATATCGTTTTGCCATGTAGGGAAATATCGCTGAAGAAGGAGTGCCTCGAATAAACCATACCAATATGTCTTTTCGTGTACTTCAAGGGTATTCCCTGTTGAATTCTTCAAATTACTTACATAGATGTTCAAGAGAGAGTCAACGTCTTTAAAATAATTATAATATATATCATTACCTTTAGCCAGCGAACTCCTGAATCCATTTCTAATTCTAATACCAGATAAAATTTTATATTCTGAATATACAGCCACTCCCTCACAGAATTCATCGCATGCATTTGATTTTTTTTCTGACTTATTCAATTTTTTTAACTTAAAGCTACGGGCAACACAGAAATCTACTAAAAAAGGAACAGATTCATTTAATGTGCTTTGTTGATAGGCATAATATAAAGCCTGCCCTTCTATATCTGAATAAAGTGAGAAATTCAAATCAGGATTAATCATTAAGTTCCCGTATCGGTATTCACGAATTTTTGGTTGATGGCAGTGCATCAGTTCATGGATAAATGTCATTATGGTCGATTCAGCTTTAAAAGCATTTTGGCTATTTTCCTGAAAAGATTCAGGTGAGATAAATGAGATGTCTACAATTGTAACAGGTTGATTATTGAATGATCCTAGAGTTAAAATACCTCCACCGCACAGCAATGGTTGTTTTACTAAATAATCGTTTAGCCTTGTCGTATCGACAAATACAGATAATCCATGGATCTTCTTTTCAGGATAAATTGTGAATCCAGGAGGTGGAGCAGGATGCCCAATCAAAATTCTAAGACCATTTTGGAAAGTAAATTGAAAAGGAAAATTCATATAGTCATCCCAACCATTCCAAACATCTTCTGCAAACTGGTCAAGGATTTCATAAGCCTCATCAAGCCTGTTTAGTTCAATTTTTACGGGTTCTGTTAAATGAAGATTTATAGAGGTTTGGGAATATGAGGTTTCGGTTAAACCTAAAACAATCAGGAGAAATATGTACAATCTAAGTTTTATCATTGTAATCCCTTCTTAATTGATTTTCCTAAGATAATCAGCGAAGTCAATGCCTACATTTAAGATGACTATTCTAGCATTCAATAACAATATATAAAAACATTTTCAAAGTCAGGTATTTAGAATGGCATGTTTTGTCTTGATGATACACCAGCCTTACAGCTAACAGTCCGCCAACCTGCGGATCGTGGTACAAATTATTATAAGTTGTAAAAGGGGCAGGAGCCCTGTCTGAACGCCGCAGGCAGGCAGGAGAAGCAACAAATGAGACAACCTTTTATATATACAGTCAACGTCAGACGTTCGTGTTGATTATTTCTTTTCCGGTCTCGATGTAATTTGTCAGATCGTCCAGAAATCTTACCATCGGTGCCCCATCTATTACATCATGATCAACCAGGATGGTCATGTTTAGAATATCTCTGATTATTGTTTCATTTCCAATAACAACAGGTTTTTTAAGGATTGATCCTACTCCAAAGGAAATCGGGTGAACCGACTTGTGTATGAACCAGCCATTAATCTTACCGATCATTCCGATTGATGTGACTGCGACATTTCCCATCATTTTATAGGCGGTCTTAGGATTATGCAGCAATAATCTCCAGAAAAGCCTTCTCATGAATCCAGGTAAATAGTAATATAATCTTTGATATAAGGATGATTGTTCTTTCAGAATGATGTCTGTCGGATTTAAAATCTGATCTTTAGCATTCTCTATTTCCTGAGCTATTTCTAAAGCAGTTTTTTCGTTTACCTTTTCAATTACCAGTGGAATTGGGACCTTTGAATCTCCAATCTTCTTTTCAACAATCATTGAAACATTAATGTCATCGAATATAATAAGCCTGCTTTTGTTATATAAGTATGAAGATGCCTCCGGGTGTTTTTGCAGGACACTTCCAATTATCTTTATAAGCCAGGCATTAAAGGAAACAGTTATCCCTTTTTTTCTTAAGTCTCTAAGTTTCTTTCTGCTATCAGTGACATCGAATTCGAGCATTGCATATATATGATGCTTTCTCAATCCAACATCGAATGTGTCAAAGGTTGCTATTCTCGAGCGGACGATATTTTGAAATCGGTAGTTTTTAGTCATCGGTTGAGTGTACATTTTGTTAAGGAGCGAGGTTCATGACGCCCTTTTGGCCTGTCCGACTGGCATCAGAGTATAAGTTATATGGGTTATATAAGAGTCGCAGTACGGCTTAATTGTTTAAATATCAAGGTACTGTGCGCAAGGCAAAAAGTGTGACAAGCCTATTTAACATACCAGCTGTGTCAGGTAACGTAATTTATTGAATATGAATAGTATGCTTTAGTTTTACTGGTTGACTCCATGAGTCTTTCCCATCGTAAATTGAATTAATAAGAAAAGTAATCGATTTATTTTCAATTAATAATTGAGGTCTTTCCCTCCTGTTGCAGTGCAGAACAGAATCATTTGTCAATAAAATTTCATTATCATATACTATAACAGGTGAATATTTCTCCCAATTCTTTACTCCATCATTGGAAAATAAATGGATTCCCCATCTTATATGTCCGCTGACTCCTCCAACATTATCTTCACAAATCAAATGATATGTATTGTCAGCTTTAAAAAGGTAAAAATCTTCGAGTTTACAATCTGGCCAAACATTATCATTTACAATTTTGTATGGTCCATAATAGAAATCAGCTTCTTCAATATATATTCTCAAATCAGCGTTCCTATACATCAGTATAACTTTGTCTTTATCCAGCAGAATTGCAGGATTATTTGATTCTGAATTAATCAAAGGTGTATCACATCTTATCCATGGGCCATATATCGATTTTGCTTTAGCATAACCAATCCTTCGAAGTAATGAATTGGATCCTTCCCGGTATGTATAGAAATCACTCCCTATATAAAACAAGACAAATTCATCCCCAATTTTATGTATTGTTGGATTGTGAGCCATGTTTGCATCCCAATAGGAACTGTCTCTTTCACCAATAACTACTTCTTCAAATTTGAATGGTCCAAAAGGTGAATTAGATGTGGCACGGACTATTTCAGATTCATTTCTGTAGTCTTCAGGGAAGGGTTTTCTTTTGGGCCATCTTGAAGCAAAAAGATGATAAGTAGAATCGACTTTAATCATTGAGCCGCACCAAATCCAATAACCATCCATTTTAAAGCCACTGTTTAATGGAGTTTTCTCAAATTCAAAAGAAATCTGTTGAGCTTGAAGAAGTTCAGAAAATAAAACAATTATATGAACTATGATAGCACTTTTAAGAGATAGCATATTGTTTTTTTTAAGACGATAGACAAGTACTGTTTGGAATTAAGTGACTATGCTGCCTTGCGGCCCGGAGGTATGTGTTAGTAAGCGGAACGCGGTACAGACTATACCGGAGCCAGCCAGTCTGACTGACCGACTGAAGTCGTTCGGGCGGGCATGGCAAGCTTTTTGACCCTGCCGTCCGAGTTAGTGCATGGCTTTGTTTTTTTCTTCTATTGGAATCCATATGTCTTCCTCTGATGATAGATCATTGTTTTTGTATTTATATCCCAATAATTCAAAATGAGGCCTGTTATCCATCATATAATCTGAATTGGGTAGCCATTCTCCGAATATATACCGGAAAATACTCTGATCAGTACTTAATCCTTTGTATTTGAAGACCGCATAAAGTCCAGCAGGTATTATGAATGTTTCCAAATCATGTGGTACATTATCGAAATCTGTAACTTCAACTGCTGCCCATTTTTCAAATATCTTGTTTGGATCAAAATCACGAAAATGATTTGGGGAATATATCTGTAATGAAATCAAATCACTCGATAGTTTATTGGTTATCTCCTCTCGTTTAACCATAAATCCTTTCCAGAGTTCAAAGGTCTTATTATCTGCTAAGCACATGGATATTCGTTTTCCAATTATTTTTCTTTCGGATGAAAGTACAATCTTAGGTTCCATAAAGTCTTTTCTCTGGTAAATATTTGGTGTTTTGTCAGCTGACCACTAACTGCCAGCGAGTATGAGCAGAAAGCGTTGGTGGCACCGCGAGCCGAATGTCCTGGTCTTTAGGCAGGGAGGGTACGGTGCTGTTTTTGCCTTGTCCGACTGGTGTCCGCCCGGACGGGTCAGCCAGGCGGGCGTGAAAAGCTTATTAAACAAAATGTCCGGGTTAGCTGGTGTTTGTTATTTTAGTTTCATCAAATCACTTTGTAGCCGAAATTTGTCCAGGTTACAATATCCGGTTTAAGAAATTGTCTTTTGGTTTGATTAATTGATAGTCCTCTAATTTCTATTTCTGAAATTGTTTTTGGAAACATTTTTAAATCATGAGCAACTTTGAATGTTGGAATTTCGCTGAGAGCAAATCCCATTAATGATGCTCCCACCATATCAGTTGCCAGAGGGCTGGTACCAGCTATTATCAATCCCATATCAACAAGGTTGCCAGCCGTTGGTCCGTTACCTTCCATCGCTAATGTTGCATCAATAACTGAAAGGCCTGTCTTAACCGATCTATTAATATCAATTATCTCATAAGCTACACCAACAGAGCCCTTTTCCAATGCCTTGTCATGTAACCATGATCTCAAGGTATAATATTCTGAGCCTGGATAAAGGCCTATAAGATTTTTCATTGCAAGGGTTACGGTTGCGAGAACATGTGTTTTCATCATTGGTATTGAACATACCAAATCTACCTCTGTAAGCTTTTTATGTATTTTGATAGATTTTGCAACTAATCCATCTTTTAATGGAAGTTCGACGATCTCCCCAGTATGCAAATTTATCAAAGGGATATTAAGTTCTTTTGCCATTTCAGTGTATCCCAGTGCGTCAAAAACATATTGTTGCATTCCATTCAGGATGTCTTCTTTTTTTGTAATAAATTGTTCGTCGCCAAATGAATTAAAATTTTCGGCTGCAGCAGAACCTTCACCAATTAATACCTGTTTTCCGGCATCTTGCATAAGTTTTGCCACAGCCCTCACAACTTCTGGGTTAGTAGTGAAATTTCTATCAGGTGCAACAAGGTTAGGTTTGAGTAAGATTCTTTCTTGCCCTGAGGTAACTTGAGTGATTCCACCAATCAAGTCAATTGCCTCTTTGACAGCATCGAAAACTTGATTGTTTTCAACTCTAACTATACTAACAATATCCCTCTTTTGGTTTTTCTTTTGTGTGCAACCTTCAATAATGTTCATTCCAAATGCAGAAGTACCAATTAAGGCAGTTGTAGCTGTACCAATAAATTTACGTCTGGAGACTTTCCCCTTTTTCATTTTTGATTTTTCTAGAAGATCAAGATACTTATTTTTTTGTTTTAAGGTAGTACTATTCGTGCCACAAATGCCTGCTATCGTCCTTGTTAGCAGACGTAATTTATTTTTATACTTTTTCACTTTCTATCATTGTAAAAGGCAAAATATAGCTTCCATTGTTTACCAGCTTTTTTAAACTCTAAATCGCCAACTCTTGCCCAGTTATTTACTATCGTATAAGGACCATATTGTAAAGTCTCAATCTTTGTAATTTCTTTGATAATTTCTAATTGGTTTTTTTGATTTCTACTGTCTGCCTGACTTATTAAGAAAGCCGCGAATACTTCGATAAAGTTTGATTCATGAACTTTAACAACTGGATCGCTATCGTAAAGCCCTCTTGTTTTAAAAGGGAAGATAGTATATGTCTTTAATTTATTTGTATCATTATCAATAACTGCCTGCCGAAATTTTTTCCAGAAAATGTCAAATTCCTGGACTTCGGTATCTTTGGATTGCGGAGCCGTTTCCTTTTGATCATAAATGTTTTGTGAAAGCAGAACTAAAAGAGCAATGATTGTAATTTTCATGCTATTAGAATTATTTTATGGTCAATCTAAAATAAGGTAGGGGTACCTATACCTGCTAATGGCCGCGGCTATGAGTTGTGCGGTTGTTTAACGAAATATGTTTCAGAACCAAGTCAACAAATAATTTGTTTTATCAAAACACTGGAAACCCTTGTCCAGCATGACATATAGCTGATGTTAGTACAAGTAATTTATTAACTATCAGGTTCTAGTATTTATAAGTTCAAACGAGAGTCGTCATTCATTTGCAATGCACCTGACTGGTAAGGCAGCTTCTTTCGGACTGGTTCCCATTGTCTTGCTTTTAAAATTATATGATAACCCGACTATTTCAGCATTTGTAGGTTTTTGTCCTGGATCAAGACCATTCTTACTTTCTGTTGAAGTCCACCAGAGTGTTTTGGTCCCAGCCACCGCATCATCTGTAAAGAAACTTATAAATCCTGCAGGAAGTGCAGTAAAGTGAATGTCATTTGATGCACCTTCATTGGGCGCTTTCCAGTGAGCTGTTCCCTGTTCTTTTAATTTTGAAGGATTATCTTGAGATTTCTCACTTTGTCCGGCATAATCTAGAATTAGATCCCATTCCTCTACAGAAGGTACATGATAACCCTTCGGACACAGCTTCCCTGTTGCAACTGCATGCCAATTATAGATCGCTCCATATGTCTGTGCATATTTCACATCCGTGCTGAAAAAGCCATAAGCAGGTTCCTTTGTCTTTGCCCATTCTTCCTTGTTCCTGATATATTTTAATGGTGTACCATCATTAAGCTTGAAGGTAGTAAGGTTATTAGCCATCCATACACCCGTTTCAGTCATGATTATCCTGTAGACATTTCCCTCAAGGTCCCTGACTGGCATACCTTCATTATCCCACTCCTGGCAAAAAGATGTTATGTGAAGAAAGAGAAGCCATGAAAATGATATAAAGAGTTTTTTCATAAAAAAATAATTTTGAAGTTAAAGATATTAGAAATTCTCGAGCCATGGACTTGTTCCGATATAAAGCTGTATTGTAAAAAGATTAACAGAGTTTTATTGGATAAGAGGATAGGCATAAATATCACATCGTCAAATATATGTGCAGCCGTCCGTGTTAGGTGGACGCAGCGATCTTAATATGACTTTATCATTTGATTATAAGCTCTTCTTCAGGTATCCAATAGATTCAAAGAACTTAACTGTACTTTCCATGGTTGAATAGAAAGATGGATTAATCCCATCATAATAATTGAAGAAACCGTGCCCAAGTCCATCAAAAGACACCACTTCGCATTGATTATCATGTTTTTTCATCTCCTCACAGAAGCGGGTAGACTGATGAAAGGGCACATTATTATCCGCTGTGCCATGGAAGATGATTGTTGGCGGTGCTCCATTAGATACGTTATCAATTGGTGAAATTTCTTTCTCTCTATCATGCAAAGCTTTGATAACTTTTTTTGGCAAAATATGCACTATTTCCGGTACATCAAGAGGTGCATTAAATAGAACCAATGCATTTGGAACCGAGCTTATGTTTAAATCCTCTTTATTATCATCAAAGTCCTTAATTAGAGCAGCACAGGCTGCAATATGACCTCCGGCACTACCACCTCCTGCTGCTATATGATTATTGTCAATCCCTAATTGGAAAGCATTTGCCCTTACCCAGCGAATAGCTGATTTTGCATCAGCTACACATTCAAAGGGCATTACACCTTGTCGCTTTCTAACACGATACTCCGCACTTATTGCCACTATACCATGATTTGCCAAATACTTACATTGAGGTATAAACTGAGAGCTATGCCCTCCTGCCCAACCTCCACCGTGAAAAAAGACTACGGTAGGAAGTCGATCGCCCTCTTTGCATCCAGAAGGTTGAAAGATATACAACTTCAGCTTTGTAAATCCCACAATTTTATAAATCCTTGTTTTCATGACGATTAGTGGAGTAGGTCGATCCTTTGGGTCTTGTGAATAAGTCATGCAGGTTAGAATATTTATTAAAATCAGCAATAAATACTTAAAGAGTTTATTTTTCATTTCTTCCTTTGTTATAAATATTGTTACTATGCAGCTTTTAAATTGAATTCAACTTATATTAAAACGCCTAACAGCAAATCTTAAAATACAAATCTTCATTTAGACCGTTAAGTGGCGTTGCTTTTAAAAAGTCCTGATAAATGATGTGGAGACAGGCTTGTTAAGGAGCAGGAAACTTGTAGAGGGAGCTCATGAACCGGTTTTGTGATTTCTTCTAAAAATACGTGAATTGCCATATGTAAGGAGGGTCGGGGCAAGCCGATAAATTAAAACCTCATGCTAATAGAAGTAGAGGTCAAGGCTTAATAAGTATGGTGAATTTACTATTATTTAATGTTATAACAAGAAAGGACAGGTCAGTCTATTTGTTTGAGTGCAAGCGCTATGCCACCTAACGGCCCAGTGAGGGCTGAGCGTTAATAAACAGCCTTGTGGTCTGTTTTAGCGAAGAGCCAGGTTGCAGGGAGGAGTAAGCTTTACTCGACGCCCCGCCCGTACCGAACGATACGGGCGGGCGGGAAAACTATAACGATATAGAATTTTATATTCAGACATGTGCGGGTATCCGGGTGCAAGAATCAGCAGGATTTATCTGAGGAGCAGGTTCTGCAGAAACTGTGACGAGCTTATTGACCCTCCCGACCGTGTTAGGTTTTCGGGCTCGTTTAAAATGTCAATGTATCTGGATCCTGTCGTGTGTCATAAATTCTTAAGATCTCAATAGCTGATTTCTTATCTCGGTAGAAGAGAGTATTGTGTTTGGTCAAGACACATTTACGAATTCCTTTTCTTTTATTGATGAATGGAAATTGTTTTGGATTAATCGAAATTTGAAGAATAAGGTTGTCAGTCAGGTCAATAAAGTTTGCTGCAACTTTTTTATCCCAGTGTTGATCTAGATAATTCAGAATATTGGAAAAGTCACTTTCAGCGAGAGGTGACCATTTTATTTTCTTAAGCATTATATTTCTTGCGGAGATTATCGATTACATCATTGTGAGAAATACCTTGACCTGATTCCAATTGATCTATTGCGTCAATTAATCCCTGTTTTTGTGCTAAAGAAAGCTTGTCCCAATCTGATATGTCTTTCTTTCCGTTAATGTAATTCAACAATAATCCATAGAATTCCTCAAGCCGGTTCTTTTCAAGAGAATCTATTTGCCTGAATATTTTGAGTTTTAAGTCTGAAACTGTCATGGTACACTTTTTTTACAAAGATAACAGATTTTTATTTTCGATGTCTAGCGCAGCCACCGCTTGAACCCTAACGGCCCGGCGTTAGGGTTCAGTAAGCGTTACCCGACGACCCGCCCATACCGAACGGTACGTTCGGGCGGGAAGCACCGGATTGAATCCTGGTATCCGCCAGCTGGCGGGCCAGCCCGCCCGACTGAACGACTTTCGAGTTTGTTGTTTAGGTTATAGTGTAAGCCGTTCGGGCGGGAAAGCTGTCACGGTGCAAGCCCGTCCGACTGGCGTTAGCCGGGCGGGGAGGGTACGGCGTGGTATTAGCCATCATTGTACAAATTTTAATAAGCATTACGTGTGTCGGGGTACATGTATGATCGGGGCCAGAGAACTATCACGGTACAGAATTTTTGTTGCGGGCACAGGCGCAGTGTCGCGGTACAATGTGTCTCGGAGCCAACGACCTGTCACGGTATAGGATTTAAATAGAGGGCAGATGCACGTGTCCGGGTACATGAACCATTACAAATTTGTCTTGAGTGTAGAACCTATCAAAAACCGTGACAAGCTTTTTGACCCTACCGTCCGTTTTATGCGTTCGTTTTTATTTTTGGTTAATGGTTATGGATAGATTCCCCTTTTTATGTCCTGAGTCCACATATTTGTGTGCTTCAACAATTTGGTCTAATGGGAAACTTTTGCCAATCACTGGTTTTATTTTTCCTGTCTCAATCAGCTCTTTGAGGAGTAATAAAAGTTCGATCCCTATCTTTGGTGTTCCATCGTCGACTGAAATATATTTCCCGTTTGGAGTTAGTGCTTTCTTGCATTGTGATTTAAACTTTGAACTTTTTCTTTTACCTACTGCATCAAAGATTAAATCATAATGCTCGCTACTTTTAGTTGGATCCTCTTTTGTATAATCAACCACTTCATCGGCTCCCAGAGATTTCGCTAATTCCAGATTTGAAGTACTGCAAACACCAGTAACTTTTGCACCAAAGTGTTTGGCAATTTGCACTGCAAAGGTACCGACGCCTCCAGAAGCACCATAGATAAGAACTTTTTGTCCGTTCTGTACATTTCCATTTTTAAGAAAATGCAAGGCTAAGGTACCTCTTGTTGGAGAAGCTGCCGCTTCTTCAAAGGTCAAGTTGGATGGTTTTAATGCCACAATACAATCACCAGGCATACTTATACCATCTTCAGGTAAACAAGTATATTCAGCATAGGCTCCAAAACGTTTACCCGTAAATGCAAAGACATTGTCTCCAATATTGAATCTTTTAACATTTTTACCTATTTGTTCAACTTCTCCAGCTAATTCTAGCCCTAGTATTGGTTTTCTTGGCCTTTTAAAACCAACGAATATTCTCATAGGAAGCCATAGCAAGAAATTTACTTTCCCACTTCTGACAAGACTATCAGAAACTGTAGCTGAAGCTGCATGTATTTTTATCAGCACTTCATTATCATTAGGGATAGGTTTTTCAACTTCTTTGAGTTCAAGAACTTCTGGTGGTCCGTATTTAGTGCATATAATTGCTTTCATTTTTCTGTCGTTATAAATTTATATTCTATCTGAGTTGTGGTCAATCTAGTTTGATCGTATCTAATGAAATTAACTGATTGTCAATTTTGTAGAGAATGACGCATAACGGCCCGGCGAGGGCTGAGCGTTAATAAACAGCCCTGTGGGCTGTTTTAGCGAAGAGCCAGGTTGCAGGGAGGAGTAAGTGTTACCCGACGTCCCGCCCGTACGGAACGGTACGTTCGGGCGGGAAGCACCGGGCAGAATCCAGATATCCGCCAGCTGGCGGGCAAGCCCGCCCGACTGAACGACTTTCGAGTTTGTTGTTAAGGTTATAGTGTAAGCCGTTCGGGCGGGAAAGCTGTCACGGTGCGGGGAGGGTACGTAACAGTTTTTGCCATCCGGGTACAAATTTTATTGAGCATTACGAGTGTCGGGGTACAAGGTTGATCAGAGCCAGAAAACTATCACGGTGCAGGATTGTAATTGTGTGCAGATGAGCGTGTCCGGGTGCAAGAGCCAATTCAAATTTGTCTTGAGAGCAGGAGCGAAAGCAAAAACTGTGACGAACAACTTACCCATCTTGTCCGTGTTAGCACACGTAATTTATTTCTTTATGTTTTTACACATCTCTATTGTCCAATCACACCAATTAAATCTTGAATAGTTTTATTTAAATTATCTTGATGCATAGCGAATATCTCGTTTTCAATTTCATCGAAATTATTTCTATTCTTTGTAAATTGAATTTTTCCATTATTCAGATAACTTATTGAATCACAAATGGGTAGTAAAGATTCAAGTATATGGGATGTAATTATTATAGTCTTTATAGATTTTAACTTCAACAACAGGGTTTTAATTTTTTGTACAGTTTCTAAATCAACTCCATTAAAGGGCTCATCCAGAATCAAAACTTCCCTATTTAGACAAATTAGGCCCATTAGCGCCAATTTCTTTTTCATGCCAGTTGAATAATCCTCAATCAACTTATTTAATGGCAATTCAAATAATGTATTCCATTTATTGATGTCAAA